>Ga0224525_1000001_pt1 | contig 441109 bp, 374 predicted proteins | sample CFST100metaG_FD_179874 | JGI IMG/M metagenome (GOLD analysis project Ga0224525, IMG submission 179874) | Peat soil microbial communities from Stordalen Mire, Sweden - C.F.S.T100 | ecosystem: Environmental > Terrestrial > Soil > Wetlands > Peat | place: Sweden: Norrbotten County, Stordalen Mire...
CTGTCGCTGTTCCGTGGATAGTCAATGTCATTGATGATACTGCATCAACACATGGTGCATTGGCTACTCCAGTGATTGTTAAGGTTACTGTCCCGGATGTGATATCCGCTGCACTTGGTGTATAGACCGGATGTAATATAGTCGCATCATCAAAGCTGCCGGTACCACTTGTTGTCCATGCCAGGCTTGCATAATTACTTGCTGTTGATCCAGACAAAGTATAAGTTGATCCTGCACAGATGGATGCACTCACTCCTGCATTGGCCAATGGCGCTTTGTTTATATTAAGCGTCATTGTGCTGCTTGCATTACCGCAAGGTGCATTACCATATGCTGTCAGTGTTAATGTAACACTGCCTGCTGTGATGTCTGCTGCACTTGGTGTATAAATCGGATTAACTGCTGCTGGGTTACTGAACGTTCCTGTGCCTGATGTTGTCCATAGTAAGCCATTGTTATTGCTGACTGTTGCTGCATTGAGCGCATAGTTGCTGCTCTCACAGATCGTTGCTGATATTACTCCTATACTTGCTGTCGCTGCTCCATTAATCGTAATGGTCATTGTGGAGACAGCTGATGTTGCACATCCTGTATTCGGTGTGGCTGTCAGTGTCAACGTTACTACTCCTGTCTCTCCAGCTCCTGGTGTATAAGTCGGTGTCAGTGTTGAAGCATTCGTTATTACGCCTGTTCCTGATGTGGTCCAGAGTATCGTTAAGTAGTTGCTTGCACTTGCTCCGCTTACCGTATAGGTCGAGCCTGAACAGATAGATGCATTCACTCCTGCATTGGCTGTAGGCTGTCCTGTAATAGTCAAAACCATGTTGTTTGTGGCATTTGCGCAAGGCAACGCACTGAAGGCCGTTAAATATAAACTTACCGAACCCGCAGCAATATCATTTGAACTTGGAGTATATACAGGATTCAGAATAGTCGGATCATCAAAAACACCAGAACCAGTTGTAGCCCACATTAAATTTGTATAATTTGTTGCGTTTGCTCCGGCAATTGTATAAGAAGAACCACTGCAAATTGTGGCATCAGGACCTGCATCAGCCGTAGCTGGCGTAGTAACTTTAATTACTACTTCATCCTGATTCGGATCGCAAATAGGATTGCTTATAATCCATAAGAAAGTATATGATCCAGGTACCAGGTTTGAAACATTTGTTGACGGATTTAACGGATTAGCAATAACAGCAATAGATGGACCATGATCCTGAACCCATTGTCCTGTTCCATAAACGGGAATACTACCAGCCAATAAAGTTGAAGTAGATGGACCTCCGGCTAGACATAATAATTGATCTGGTCCTGCATAAGGTAAAGAAGGATAATGGTTATTCAAAACTGTAACTTCATCATATGCAGAGCATGAAATCCCCGGATAGGATGTAGTGACAGTATATCTGAATACATATGGAGTTGAACTGGTAATTAATCCATTTACTGAAGCAGCGGGTGTATTCGCTGGGAAAGGATTAACAACATTAGGTCCTGAAATAAATGTCCAGTTACCAATACTTCCTGGAGGAACCGCATTACCCGTTAGGAATGTAGAAACTTCTTCACATAACTGCTGGTCTGGTCCTGCATCTGCAAAAGCAGCACCAACAACACTAATATAAATGGTATCATTAGCGCATGCACTGGCATTATCACAAACAGAGACAACAGCCATATCAGATCCGGTATATCCCAATGTTGGCGTATAAGTATAATCACCATTTGCAAGAATTGAGAATACTCCATGATCAACATTATCAACCGGTGTAGTATTTACGGTAAGTGGAACTGAGTTTATTGGTGAAATGTCACCATTAGCCAGAACATTGCCTGAAGTAGCATTATCTATACAAGTATAAATGTGCTCACTTATAGTAATAGGGGCACATGGGCTGATAATAATTGTAACATTTGAACTGGAAGTACAAGTACCATTACTAATAGTCCAAGTAAAAACATAAGTACCAGCAGTAAGACCGGTAATAGTTGTGGTTGGCGATGCCGGAGTTGTTATTGCTTCTCCCGCCGGACCGCTAAATTTTGTCCATAATCCAGTTCCTGTTACAGGAGTATTTCCTGCCATAGAAACTGTGTAGTTTACTGCAGGTAAAATAGGCCCACAATGTGTTTGAGCAGGGCCGGCATTAGCTGTAGTTGGCAGAGCAGAGTTAGTAATTGTAACTGTACTTGCAGATGCTGCACAATTACCATTGACAATATTCCACTGGAATATATAAACTCCGGTTGTCATTCCCGTTACAGTAGTATTGAATAGGTTTGCATTTGTTATAAATGGAGTATTTGGGCCACTAAGCATTGTCCATGTTCCAGTTCCAACAGCAGGATTATTTCCTGCTAAGGTTGTATTCGTAACATTACAAAGGTTCTGCGCAGGACCTGCATTTGATGAAGTAGGTAGAGCAAATATGGTAACAGAAACATCATCCGTTGAGGACGCACAGGTTCCGTTTGCTATTGTCCAGCGATAAACATAAGTACCAGCTACCATTGCTGTTACTGTTCCGATTTGGGTGTTGTAAAGATTTGCATTAACAATATTTGGAGTATTTGGACCACTTATCCACGTCCATGTTCCAGTACCCGTAAGTGGCACATTGCCAGCAAGAGTAGTCGATGTAGCATTACATAAATTTTGATCTGCCCCAGCATTTGCTACTGTTGGCAAAGCTGAATTTGTAATAGTAACCGTGCTGGTCGATGCGGCACAATTGCCATTTCCAATGCCCCACTGGAATACATATACACCAATGGTCATTCCGGTTACGGTTGTGTTAAATAGATTAATATTCGTAATAGCCGGAGTATTCGGTCCGCTGAGCATTGTCCATGTTCCTGTTCCTGTTGCAGGATTATTTCCTGCTAAAGTTGTATTTGTGACGTTGCACAAATTCTGTGCAGGACCTGCATTTGATGCAGTAGGTAGGGCGAATATGGTAATAGAAACATCATCTGTTGAGGATGCACAGGTTCCATTTGCTATTGTCCATCGATATACATATGTACCAGGTATCATGGCAGTAATGGTTCCAATTTGTGTATTGTAAAGGTTCGCATTTACAATATTGGGAACATTAGGGCCTGCAATTCTGGTCCAGGTTCCTGTGCCTGTAAGTGGCAAATTGCCCGCAAGGGTAGTTGATGTAACATTACATAAATTCTGATCCGGACCGGCATTCGAAACCGTTGGTAAAGCAGAATTTGTAATAGTAACAGTGCTGGTCGATGCAGCACATGTGCCATTTACAATGCTCCACTGGAATACATATACACCAGTGGTCATTCCTGTTACGGTTGTATTAAATAGGTTTATATTCGTTATAGCAGGAGTATTTGGACCGCTGATCATGGTCCATGTTCCTGTTCCAACTGCAGGGCTATTTCCAGCTAATGTCGTATTGTTAACATTGCACAAATTCTGCGCAGGGCCTGCATTTGACACGGTAGGTGATGCATAGACTGTAATGGAAACTTCATCGAAAGCTGAAGCACATACACCATTTGTTACAGTCCATCTGAATACATAAACTCCTGCAGTTAACCCATTGACAGCGGTGGTTGCAAGATTTGCATTTGCAAAAGACGAACCTCCAGGACCACTAATATATGTCCATGTACCTATTCCGGGAGCAGCTGCGTTGCCAGCAAGATTTGTTGTGACAACATTACAGAGTATCTGATCCGGCCCTGCATTTGCTGTTGGGGCTCTGTCGATTGTAAGAGTCATAGAATTGCTTGCTGACAGGCAAGGTGAAGAACTGTATGCTGTAAGGGTAAGCGTAACTGATCCTGCTGCAATATCAGAAGCACTTGGCGTATAAATCGGATGAAGATTGGTAGCATTATTAAATGTGCCAGTTCCCGATGTTGTCCATAAAAGACTTGTATAGTTTGTTGCATTGGAGGCAGCGATGGTATATGATCCTGTACTGCATATAGTACTATTGCCACCTGCATTAGCAGTAGAAGATGGATTTACAGTAACAGCAATAGGTGTGGACGTTGCAGTTCCGCAACCTGCGCCAGTAGCAGAAACCAAACACTGGTAATAGGTGGTTGTTGCAAGCGCTGGAGAAGTATATGATGCTGTATTTGCTCCGCTTCCACCTACTACGTTGACATATGGACCGCCAAAAGCGGCCGAACTTTGCCATTGATAGTCAAGGGATGGTGTGCCACCACTGGCAATAATGTTCAAAGTATATGTCGAGCCGGAACAGATTGTTCCTCCAGTAGGTTGACTTGTGATAAAAGGATCAGCTTCAATTGTAACAGGTGCACAGTTTGATACCAAGGTTGCACAAACCGGGTTTGAAACAAAAATCTGGCATCTGTAATAACGATCACTGTTCAGAGGTGGAGTTGTGTATGAACTGTTAGTTGCACCTGGAATATCAAAAAATCCCATCGTACAATCAATAGCCGAAGCCTGCCATTGATAAGTAAATGTTGAAGTACCTCCATCAGAACTGGCAGCCACAGTAAAAGTTTGTGTTCCTCCTTTACATATTGTAGCTCCTGCAATAGGTTGAAGAGAAATATAAGGAACATGAACTGCAACATTATTGGAAGTTGTTGTATTGCAGCCAAGACCTGAAGCTGAAATAACAACATGATAATATGTGGTAGTTGCTAGGACACCAGTTGTATAATCAGGTGTATTTGCACCACTTCCAGCAACTACATCTGCATATGGACCTGCCAATGCACTGGAGCTTTGCCACTGATAAGTTAACAATGGGGGTGTTCCGTCGGTTGCAACAACATGCAAAATTGTAGAAGTTCCGCTACATATTGTAGCGTCAACAGGCTGACTTGTAATATTTGGATCAGGTACTACAGTTATTTGAATAATATTTGAAGTAGCCGAACAGGTAATAGGATCTGCAGGAATAGTGGAAGTAACAACCCTACGATACCACATTGAAGCAACTAATATACCTTCATCGTATGTTGAGCCAGTTGCGCCAGGAATAGGTGTCCATGGAGCAAATCCATCAGGACTGGATTCCCATTGATAACTAAGTGTTCCATCACCAGTAGCCGGAGCAATCACAGTAAATGCTGGCACATCACCGCCAGTACATATTGTTATAGATGTTCCCACAGTGCCTGCAGTAACATTATTTACTGTAATTTTTAAAACATTTGAAGTGGCTGCACATGTCACAGGATCTGCAACAATAGTTGAAGTAACAATCCTCCTGTACCATCTGTCTGCTATTAAAACACCTTCATCAAAGGTAGCGCCGGTTGCACCAGGTATATCAGAGAAGGTAACGCCGTCGGGACTGTCCTGCCACTGATAGGTAAGTCCTCCGTCACCGGTTGCGGCAACTGAAACCGTGAAGGCAGCTGGATTATCACCTTCGCAAATTGTCTGTGATGCAGCAATTGTCCCAGCTGTAACATTGTTAACAGTAATTTTTACAATATTTGAATTATCAGAGCAAGCTATACCTAAAGTTGAAATTGTTGTGCGACGATACCATGTATCGTTAATAAGTGCAGGGGGCTGATAAGTAACTGCAGTTGCACCACCAATATTATTATATGTAATGTTATCAGTACTATTCTGCCATTGATATGTAATTGCTCCATCACCTGAGCCAGCTCCTGTACTTGTAAGCAGCGCCGGAACACTTCCTGCGCAAATGGTCTGATCTGCTGCAATTGAACCGGGAACAAGATTGTTCACAGTAACTTTTATAATATTTGAAATGGCTGAACAAGGAACACCATTTAAGGTTGAAGTTACTATGCGCTGATACCAGGTATCCGCAATCAGAGCACCTGCAGCATATGTAGAACCTGTTGCGGCACCAATATCTGTAAAAGTAACTCCATCAGGACTATTTTGCCATTGGTAGGAAATTGCACCGTCTGCTGTAGCAGCAATAGGAACAGTGAATGCAGCAGGACTTGTTCCACTGCAAATTGTTTGTGCCGCAGCAATTGTACCTGCAGTAAGATTATTTACTGTTACTCTTAAAACATTGGAAGTGGCAGTACACGAAACGCCACTAAGTGTTGATGTAGTAATCCTGTGGTACCACATGTCAGCAACCAAAACACCGGGATCATAAGTATCACTTGTTGCGAGTGCAATTGGTGTCCAAGGTGCTCCACCTGTAGGACTTGACTCCCACTGATAAGTTAGTGCCCCGTCACCTGTTGCAGCTATTGAAACTGTAAAGGCCGCTGGATCATCGCCACTGCAAATTGTCTGATCAGCAGCAACTGTTCCGGCAGTTAGATTATTTACATCAACTTTAACCTGACTTGAAATAACGGGATCGCATCCCAGGCCAGCAGCTGAAACCAGTACTTGATAGTAAGTATCTGAAACAAGAGCCGCTGTTGTATAGTCAGCGGTATTTGCACCGCTTCCACCAACAACATTCACATATGGACCAGCTATATTGTTTGAACTTTGCCATTGGTAAAGCAAGGTTGGTGTTCCACCGGCTGCGACAACATGCAATGTGTAAGTTGAACCATTGCAAATTGTACCTCCAGTTGGCTGAGAAGTTATATTAGGATCGGCAACAACAGTTATTTTTATCACATTTGAAGTAGCTGTACAAGTAACCGGATCAGCAGGTATGGTTGAAGTAACGATTCGCTGATACCACATACTCACACCGAGCACACCCACATCATAAGTAGCACCTGTAGCACCAACGATATCAGAAAATGTAACTCCGTCCGGACTATTCTGCCATTGGTAGGTCAGTCCGCCATCACCTGTAGCTGCGACAGTAACTGTAAAAGCATTAGGATCTCCGCCCACACAAATGGATTGAGCAGCGGCAATTGTACCGGGAGTAACATTATTTACAGTCACTTTTACTAGGTTTGAAGCTGCACTGCATGAAACTAAATTTAATACAGATGTGGTTAAACGGCTGTACCAACGGTCAGCAACTAATCCAACCGGAGGATCATAAGTAGCTGCTGTTGCACCTCCAATCAGTACCCATCCTGCAGCTGGAGGAACTCCAACGCCAGTTGCACTTCTGTACCACTGATAGGTTAAAACCCCATCTCCTGAATATGCAAGTGTTGAAGTCAACAGTGCTGGATCACCACCACTGCATATGGTTTGAACTCCCGCTATTGAACCGGGATCAAGGTTATTTACCGTAACCTTTATAATATTTGAAGTAGCATAACAGTCAACACCATTAAGAGTGGATTTAGCTATTCGCTGATACCATGTATCGGCTACCAAAGCACCGGCAGCATAAGTAGCTCCTGTTGCGCCAACAATATCTGAAAATGTAGCGCCATCAGGGCTGTTTTGCCATTGATACGTGATTGCACCATCTGCAATAGCAGCAACCGATGTAAATGCTGCAGGACTGGATCCGCTGCAAATTGTCTGATCTGAACCAATAGATCCTGCATTCATATTATTTATGAATACATGAAGTGTATTTGAATTCAAAGAACAAGCCACACCACTAAGAGTTGATGTCGCAATTCTGCGGTACCATCTGTCAGCAACAAGTGCGAATGGGTCATATGTAGCGCCGGTAGCACCGCCAATAGCTGTAAATGTAACATTGTCCGGACTATCTTGCCATTGATATGTAATTGCACCATCACCGGTAGCAGCAACTGAAGTAAAGGCTACTGGATCACCTCCGCTGCACAAGGTCTGATCTGCCGCAACTGATCCTGCTGTAAGATTGTTAACTGTTACAAGTACCGGAGTTGAAATTATAGGATCGCAACCGCTGCCAGCTGCTGAAATGAGAACCTGATAGTAGGTATCTGTATTCAGAACCGCTGTTGTATAATCCGCTGTTGTGGCTCCGCTGCCACCAACAACATTGACGTAAGGGCCGCCAAAAGCAGCTGAGCTTTGCCACTGGTAAACCAACAACGGAGTACCACCAGCGGCAACAACATGCAAAGTAGTTGTTGTGCCATCGCAGATAGTTGCTGCTGCGGGCTGGGAAGTAATATTTGGATCGTCAGTAACCGTAAGCGTGACAGCATTTGATGTAAGCTGAGCACAAGCAGGTGAGGTAACCTGGATTATAACGCGATAATCATGATTTCCTGAAACAGTAATCCCCGAAACAGTCATACTTGCTGTTGTAGCATTAGTATAGGTTGCTCCTGCAGGTGTTCCATTAATAACACTGCCCCAGGCCCCGCTAAAATATTCCCATTGATAAGAATAACCAATAGCAGGAACACCAAGTTCAGTAGAAACGGATAAGTTAGATGTTCCACCCTTACATATTGTGGAATTACTTGCCAAAGGCTGCGAGGTAATTCTTGGAACATACACTGTAGCACAAGCCGAAGTAACAGTATTACATCCGTTACCTGCTGCCGAAACGAGAACCTGATAATATGTCGTTTGAGTTAATGCTGCTGTAGTATAACTGGCAGTGGTTCCTCCAATGCCACCAACTACATTTGCCCATGGGCCACCACAGCCTGTTGTGCTATATTGCCATTGGTATAAAAGCGAAGGTGTCCCACCGCTTGCAGTTACTGATAAAATGCCTGTTGCTCCACTGCAAATGGTTATGTCTGATGGCTGAATTGTAATTGAAGGATCTGGAACAACAGTCACATGAGATACAACTGACGTTTCAAATCCGCAAGCATCTGTTACGATGCAATGATAATACATATCGGCACCTAATGCTGCAGTTGTGTATGAATTACTTGTAGCACCACCTAAGGTTGTCCATGGTGCTCCTCCTGTTGGGCTTGATTCCCACTGGTATGTATAAGAACCCACTCCACCTATAGCTGAAACGCTGAGTAATTGAGTTCCTCCGTTGCAAATTGCTGCATCATTTGGCCCTGTTATAACAATATCAGGTTGTTTCACGATCTGCATCTGGTCAGAAGAGGTACACGCTACACTGGTTGCAATTTCCCACTGAAAAACATAGGTACCTGCACCACCCGTTAATGTTACAGTTGAAGCAGGATCATTCGGAAGGCTAATTGTAGCAGCTGGTCCGCTGATCTGAGTCCAGGTTCCTGTTCCCTGTCCCGGGTCTGGTGTATTTCCTGCAAGCGTTGCAGTGGTAGTATTACAAATTGATTGATCAGGTCCTGCAAACGCATCTGTTGGTATCTGATCAACATTAATATTTACAATATCTGAGGAAGCGGGACATGATCCGTTTGATATAGTCCAAGTAAATTGATAAGCACCTGCTGACGCACCTACGACTGATGTTGTCGGAGATGTAGGGCTTGAAATTATTACTGCTGAACCTCCTGTTTGTGTCCATAATCCAGTGCCAACAGCAGGAACATTACCTATAAGGTTCATTGGAGAGAACAGGCAGATATTTCCTCCAGTTCCGGAGGCATTGGCCACTGTGGGAAGTGCATCATTAGTAATGGTTACTTGATCTGATGAACTGCAGGGAGCATTGGTAGTTGTCCATTCAAAAACATAGGTGCCCGGAACCATTGCTGTTATGGTCCCTATTTGTGTGTTGTAAAGAGTTGCATCAACAATATTGGGGGTATTTGGTCCGCTTATTTGTGTCCACAGACCTGCTCCAGTTGCAGGATTATTACCTGCAAGAGTCGTATTCAAGGCATTGCAAAGAACCTGATCCGATCCCGCATTTGCTACTGTTGGTGCAAGATAAACAGTAACATTTACATCATCAAAAGTCGGTACACAAACTGGTCCGTTTGAAATGGTCCAGCGAAAAGTATACGTTCCTGGGTATACAGTAGGTATCATATTGGTGATGGTCGTATTCGGTAATATTGGTGATGTAATCACTGGTGTAGAACCGGCAGGTTGTGAAACAATTGTCCATGCTCCTACCCCAACAATAGGCAAAGTATTCGCGGCCATTGTAGCTGTTGTGCTGCAAACCTGAGCCTGATCAGGACCTGCATTTGCCGTGGTCGGTGTATCATAGTTTTCAATTCTTACTTCATCAACACTGCTGCAAGAGATATTTGAGATTGTCCATGCAAAAATATACAGGCCAGGAACAGCACCATTAAACGTCGCATTATAAGTATTTGCATTGGGGCTGAAGGAACCGCCTCCGGGTCCTGAAACTACTGACCATGTTCCGGTAAATGATCCGGGGTCATTACCAGCTAAAGTAAATGAAGAAGCGTCGCATAGATTTTGGTCAGGGCCTGCTGTTGCAGCACTGGTGACATCAAAAATTGTGACATTAACATCGTCAGATGTATTAGGAACACAGGATGAAATTGTATATCTGAAGGTATAAGTTCCTGTGATAAGTCCTGAAGCAACTGCAGCACTTGATGATGTTGGAGTCAATGTAGCCACATTCGGCAGAACACCAACTTGAGTCCATGTTCCAGTACTGCCGCTGTTACCCTGAAGATTGGCAGAAGTGGCACCGCAGGTATTCTGATCCGCACCAGCATTTGCAGCTGGTGTTACATTTACAGATACATCATCTGTAAGTGGTGTACAAAAAATACCTTCCGTGCTTGTCCAACGGAACACATAGGTACCAAATTGAAGTCCGGTTATTGTTGTTGTTGGTGAAGATGCATTTGTAAAGGTTGGTGTATTCGGTCCGCTAACAACCGACCAGGAACCCATACTTGGCGACACATCATTGGCTGCCATAGTTGCTGTTGAGGTAGCGCAAATAGCCTGATCGGGACCAGCAATAGGAACTATAGGAGTTGTAGTAGAAACACTAATCGTAACCTCATCGAAATTACCAGCGCACACACCGTTTGTAACGGTCCATCGGAAAACGTATACTCCATCGGTTAAACCCGATATTCCAGTAACAGGAGAATGCGGATTAGCAATAGTAACACCTCCCGCGCCAGAAACTTCTGTCCATGTCCCAGAGCCAATGATTATCGAATTTGCTGCCATGGTTGCGGTTGTTCCGCAAATATTCTGGTCAGGACCTGCATTCGCTGTTGTTGCAGGACCTGAAATAGTAATTGCAACCGTATCTTTTGATGGCAAACAGGAATTTCGCGTCGTTGTCCAGATAAAATAATAGGTACCATCGGTCATCCCTGTTACTGTTGTATTGTAAAGGGTGGCATTAGTAATGGTTGCGGCAGGACCGGATAACTTTGTCCAAAGCCCTGTTCCTGGACTTGGATCTGTAGCAGCCAAGGTTATTGTTGAGGTACCTGTCGGTTGGCACTGGTCAGGACCTGCATTGGCTTGTGCCGGTCCAGGAATACCAGATGTAATAATATGCATGGTATCTGAAAATGCAGAATCACATGCATTTTTTATTTGCCACACAAAATGATATGTCGTATTATCCGCTAATCCTGTTATTACAGCCAATGGATCATGATTATTAGGTGTAAAAATTACACCTGTACTTGGAATAGCAAACCAGGTTCCGGTTTCATTCAATGCAGGAGGTGTTGCTGCCATATAAACTGCTGTCTGAGCGCAGACATTTTGATCAGCTCCTGCATTCGGTTTTGCCGGTGCAGCTTGAACAACTATAACACTAACATCACTTTGATTAGTAGGGCACATCGGTCCTCCTGATATTACCCATCTGAAGACGTATGCACCATTAATTAAACCAGACAAACCAGAACCAAAATCATGTATATTGGCAATAACAGCAGTATTTGGCCCTGAAATCTGGGACCAGGTACCATTACCTATTAGTGGATTATTACCGGCCAGTGCGGTAACAATAACATTACATGCTAACACCTGCTTCGTTCCTGCATTTGAAGCGGTAGGAGTCGCAGAAGTTACAACAGTTATATCTTGAAAGACATCTGAACAGCCAATACCATTAGCTGATTTTCTGAACCGGATCACATAAGTTCCAGGTTCTGTCAATCCGTTAATAATTGCCGGCGAACTACCGGAATTGAAATAAGGAGTAGGATATGTTGGATAAAGTGCTGTTGGAATTCCGCTGATAATGCTCCAGTCAACAGCACCAATGCCCGTTGATGTATATGCAACAGATGCAGTTGAGGCATTGCAAGTAAGCAGGTAAGGACTTGTTGTTGTAAGGGTAAGGGAGGGTGGAGTCGCATAACTAATGGTTGTATTTCCCGTAGATGAGCAACCAGTAATGCTATTTGTAATATTATAGGAAAAAGTATAAGTGCTGGAACCGTTTAAACCAATTACATTTGTTGTTGGGCTGTTGGGACTTACAATGGTTACTCCACCTGGGCCACCTGTTTGAGTCCAGGTAACCACTTCATTTGCATAAAGAGGAAAAGCTCCCGACAAAACTACAGATGTTCTCCCATCGCAATACACCGGGTTGTTTGGAGAAATCGATCCCCCAACGCCAGTTACGCTTCCAACCGGTGCTGGTACGGTAACCTGAACTTCATCATAACCCGATGCACAGGGTCCTGAAACAGTCCATCTGAAAACATATGTTCCCTGAATCAGGCCGGTAACACCGGTATTGTTTGATGTTGGGGAAGAAATAGTTGGAACATTCGGACCACTGATAATTGTCCAAAGCCCCGACTGTCCATTAATACCCGAGCCACCGAAGGAACCAGAAAGATTGGTTAATTGTGTTGAGGAATAACAATTGCTGAGTACCTGATCTGCACCTGCTGTTATAGGAGTAGTACCACCAATATTTGTTATTGTCATTTCATCATATGAGCTGCAACCATTAGGATTAAGCACAGTCCATCTGAGTGTTGTAGTTCCTGCTGAACCTGAAGATAGCGTAAATGCTGAAGTTGGAGATGTGGGTGTTGTAATATTAACTCCTGCATTATTCGGAGCAATAATAGTCCAGGAACCTGTTTCTCCGGGCAATAATGAATTGCCGGCTAAAGTTCCACCTGTAGCCGGACACAATGGCCCCTGGTCGGAACCAGCAGTTGCGTTTGAAACAGGAAGTACAATAACAACAACATCATCTTTAATTTTTGACCCATCAAGACATGTAGTGGATAAACGGAATTTATATGTATTGCCACCAATTATTCCGGTAACAGTTGTTGATAATGCATTGGGAGATGTAATAATTGCCGAAGGCCCGCTTACCTGGCTCCATATGGTTATTCCAGGACCACCACCTGAAAATAATCCATTCTTTTGACCATAAAGTGTTAATACATCATTGGCGCAAACGGTTGCGTCAACACCGGCATTTACAGTGCAGTTTTGTGAAAAAGATTTTTCTGGTAGCAGAAAAAAGCCTGAAAACAGTGCTATTACAAGACCGATTGTGCTGAGAGTGCGGAATATTTGTTTCATAACAATAATGTTATTAATGATAAATTGTAATTAGAAATATATAAAAAAGTGATTGTTAAAAATGTAACCGGACATTTGGTGGACAATCACTAGGCTTTAATTATTTTGGATAATTTCGTTTTATTATTGTTTTTCTGTTTCAGTTTATTATATATTTTTGAAAGAAGTTCATTTGTTTCAATAGGTTTTGAAATCATATCATCCTCCGGAATGTGGCGCCATTTGGACGGTTCCTTATGATATGTACCGGTGGCTATGTAAAGTACAGGAATATAAGTAGTTTCTGGATTTACTCCAAATAAATCCTTCATTGCAGGTCCATCTATTTCTGGCATCTGGAGATCAATTATTACCAGGTCAGGTTTCTTATTAAAAGCCAGTCCCAACGCTTGTTTTGATGTAACAGCAGTAAGAATTCGAAACTGGTGTTGACTTAAATAACTACTAAGTTGTTTAATCACTTCGTGGTCATTATCGGCAATAAGAATTAATGGATAAATTTCTTTTATAGGCATCATGTTTATTTGATTCCATAAATTTAATTCACTATTTCGATCAGTCCAGAATACAATCAAGACAAAAAGCGGACATTTATGGCATAGTTTTTCTAATGCTTGCTCAAAATAATGCGAATAATATTTATATCTGTAAGATCAAGCTGCTCAGGTTTGCATCAGATGGCGCATTCAGCTTTTGCCTTAATCGATAGCGCGCTTTTTTAATTGCATCTTCGCTTTGTAAGGTGATAGCAGCAATTTCTTTTGTTGATAAATTCAACCTTAGGAAAGCACAAAGTTTGAGTTCGTTCTTTGTAAGGTCCGGATAGCATTTCAGAAGGTTTCCAAAAAAATCCTGATGTACTTTTAAAAAACCTGTTTCAATTTCATCCCAATTTTCTTTCTCACGAAGTATGTTAAAATTATGAATAATGGCTGCGATTTTATCCAATGTGTCAGGACTGGGTGCACTAATTTCAGCAGAAATTTTATTTGTCATATCAATTATCAAACTTCCGGCTTTTGAAATTCTCAGAGATATTCCTATTGCTTCTTGTTTTGCCTGATCCAATTCAGTTTCAATATGATATTTTTCTTTCTGAAGTATTTCCATTTCTTTCAGATAAATCACTTCCTGATCTTTCAGAAATTGTTCCTGCATTTTAACAATTTGCAAATGCGTTTTAACCCTGGCTAGCAATTCATCATTGCTAAATGGCTTGGTTATATAATCAACTGCTCCTACCCTGAATCCATTCACGATATCCTCAGTGTCAGTTTTTCCGGTTATAAAAATCACAGGAATTTCTTTCGTTTTCGGATCTGTTTTAAGTTGCTGGCAAACGTCAATTCCACTTACATCCGGCATGGAAATATCTAACAGAATTAAATCAGGGTTCTTGGCAGAGGCAATAGCAATAGCTTGTTTTCCGCAGCTTGCTGAAAATATTTTAAATTGATTTTTTGCCAGCAGTGTACTCAAATACGACAATATATCAAAGTTGTCGTCTACAATTAAGATTCTGGAATTTATAATCAGGTGACTGAACATTTTAATTTCTATTAAATTATTTCTTGTATTTACTTACTATGTATGGAAATTTATTGTAGAACTCATACAGAAGTTTAATATTATAGGTTTTTGAATACATTATAACTGAATTGCTCCATTCCATCAGTTCAGGAATTTTATTTTCAACGGAAAATTGATGAATACACAATGCGAATTCATCAATTTCATCATTGCTTAATAGTATAGTGGTTTCTTTCCAGCGAACAAGCAATACATTATTCAAATAATCATATTGATCAGGTGTAATTGAGGTTGAGCTCAATTGTTCGTTAATTTTATTTCCATCAATTTCTTCTGATTCTGTAAAAGGAATATGCTTTTTTAACTCGTCAATGAGTACCTTCTTGGTAATTGGCTTCAGTAATACACCTGTAAAATTGCTTTTTAATTTTTCCAAATTATTATTAACTACACCTGCTGTTAATGCGATGACCGGAATATTGGACCAATCCGGATTTTCTTTTATTTTGTTCATGGCTTCATATCCATCCATTACTGGCATCTGAATGTCCATTAAAATCAAATCAGGATGAAATTCTTTTAATAGTTCAATTGCAATGGCACCGTCAATTGCTTCCTTAAAATGGAAATTGAAAGAAGATAGAAATGCTCTTATTACAATCCTGTTTGCCTCATTGTCTTCAACAAGCAGGATTGACGATTTTTTAAAGCTAATTTTATTGGAAGGGGAAATTTCTGAGACATTAACATTTGCAATAGGTTCCGAGCGTCTGCAATTGTTAAGCGAAATAGAGAATGCACTGCCTTTGCCAGCTGAACTTTCAACTGTAATATTACCATTCATGAGTTCTGCAAGCCTTTTGGATATATTTAAACCAAGTCCCGTACCGCCAAAAACCCTGCTGTGCTTTTCTGAAACCTGCAGAAAAGGTGTAAAAAGCTGAGCCTTATGTTCAGAAGTAATTCCAATTCCAGTATCTGTAACTCTAATAAATAAATTATCATGAAATTTATCCACAGGACAATTCTGAATGTGGATTCCAACCGCTCCTTCGAATGTAAATTTTAGTGCATTGCCAAAAAGATTGATAAGAATTTGCCTTAATCTTGCCTCATCCAGAATAAAAAACCTATAACTTAGATTATCGGTATTTATACTCAGGGTAATTCCTTTTTCATTTGCATTCATTTCAAATACTTTTATCACCTCTCCGCATAATTCAATAATATCAACATGTTCATACAACATCACCAATTTTCCTGCTTCAATTTTTGAAAGATCCATGATATCATTCATTAGTCCTAATAAGCTTTTGCCACTGGAAATTATTCCGGCAATATATTGCTTATATTCTTCACCCTGAATTTTTTCCTGAAGAAGTTCTGAAAATCCAAGAATGGAATTCAGAGGAGTGCGTATTTCATGACTAATATTCGCAAAGAACTCATTCCTTGTCTGGTTAGCTATTTCTGATTCTTTGAGCAAATGTTCATGAAATGCTTTTTGTTCTTCAGCAATTCTTCTTTTCTGGCGGGCATTCTGAAGACGAAGGGTTATGAGCAAAATTATCAGAGATGAAATAACAATAGTTAAAATAAAGCAAGTGAAAAGCCATAAACGTGAACGTGAACTTTGTTCATTTTCATGTTTCAGCAAAACTATTTCAGATGACTTAAGATTGGTCTCGTATTTTTCCTGAAGTTCGTTAATCTGCTGCATACTTTTTTCATTAAACAGCAGCCCGGTTAATGTGTCCTTTATCTTAGCATACATGTATGCTATCTTATAATCATTACATTTTTCATTAATTGTCTGCAGATTTCCAAGTGCCATCCATTCGTATACTTTGATCTTGCTCTTACTGGCTTCTTTATAAGCCAGTAATGACAATCTTTTCGCTTCGGTCATATTTCCGGAAAGCAGATAAGCATTTGAAAGATTTGTTATTATTAATGGTTTTAAATTACTGTAATGGAACTTTTCAAAATCCGACAATGCTTCCTTATAATAGGAAATTGATTTTTCGTAATGATCCGTTATTCTGTAATAAGCACCGAGCAAATTCAGGTTTTCAATAATCAATGATGTATCGCCGATCAATCGTGCACTAGTAAGGGAATTTTCAGCATACTTAAATAGCAAATGATTCCATAGTGTGCTGGATTTATTATCGACAATATCCTGGGGGAAAATATATCGGCAACTTGTTAATGTCCTTTCTGAGGAATCCGCAAAATTCAATTCAAAAAATGTGGATGCAAGCCTTGCCTGAATATATGGGATATAGCTGGTGACACTCGAAAGGATTGACTTTTTCTCTGCCATGTACAGGTATATAAGACTCTTATTCAGCGACCCTGCAGCCCTGTACACATCACCTATTGCGGTAAGAAGCTTAATAGAATTCAGTGTGTCACCAATATTATTATAGTATTCTATAGCTTCGAAATAATATTTGCTTGATAAGGAAAGATCGCCATTTGCTTTATAAAGATCGCCTGCCAATGATTTGAAATACCCCTGAAAGCCTGATGCACATGGATATTTTGAAACTTCAATAAATTTATGCACAATAATCAGTGATGAATCCGGTTGAATAGTGTTCCAGTTTTTTAAAACGTATTCCAGTTTATCAACTTCATTTTTCATTTGAATTTCTGGTGGCAAATTCCTGAAATCGGCAATATCCCTTTTAATAGTCTGTGCTTGCAGAATTGGTACTCCGACAAACATGGAAATCATAACCAGTATTAACCCGTATCGTAAAATATAATGCCTCATTCTCTTCAATTCAATTTATATTTTATCAAATGTCCAGGGAATAAACATAGCTAAGTAATGGTTCATTTAATATTTTTTCAAACAGAATGTAAAAATAAGATTTTATTGTTGAATAGAATATTTGAATACTTTTTATACCTTTTTCCGCGAGATATGAATCTAAAATCCAATTGTAAAAACATAGGCAGGGCATTGTTTGGCATTAAAGAAAACACGAACCATAATTCCTATAATTGGCGATGGAGAATTAGAGATGAATAATGCAAATTGTTTGCAAATAAAAAAGGGCTTCAGAATTAAATCTTCTGAAACCCTTGCTGCTCTAGCTCCCCCTATTCTGACGGATACGAACACTTTACTAAAGCGTTTAAAGGATATTTGTGAGTTGTTGTAATAATGACAAAATGTTTAAAATATCGAACTCTTTATGAAATGCCTGTAGCTAATCGGTGAACTATTGAAAAAGTTAACAAGGTAAATCAAACCTTTATTTTTAATCTATTATGAAGATTGCCAATATTTTATAAAATCCTCAATAATACAGGCATAATTTTGGATTTATCAGTATAATTATTGTTTTACAGTATTTTCAATTCTTTCCTTCATGCCTTTAAATTACATGTGACATATATCACATCTTTTATGTGAGGTATATCATAACCATTTATTTAACTGCCTTTGCTTATATAGGTAATTTTGGTTTCATCAACAATGAAGTTAAATTAATGGCAAAAAAAAGTCAGCAGATCAGCAGAACAGGTAAATGCAAGGATTGCAGTGACAAATCTTGTGCTGTCAGCATACTAAAGAATCAGGAGTTGGACGTTCTTGCTCAAAACAGTTCTGAGCTTGAAATACCAAAAGGTGAGATTGTAATTCGTGAAGGCGAACTTACAACCTATGTGGCATATCTGAAATCAGGGTTAGTGAAAGAGCATCTTAAGGGATTGAATGGGAAAAACCAGATTATAAAATTGATAAAATCCAAAAGTTACCTTGGTCTTTCTGCGGGGCTCAGTAGTAAAGTAAGTTTATATACATATTCAGCGCTTGAAGATTTGAATGTGTGCTTTATTGACCTTAATATATTAAAGCAATTGATGAAGGATAATGGTCATTTTGCTTATGAAATATTACTGTCTGTAAGCATAGAAAACATTACTAATTCATTCTGGTTTGTAAATAAAAATCAAAAACAGATTTACGGTCGTTGTGCTGATGCCATGCTTTATTTTTCTAAAGTTATTTTTGAAAAAAATAAATTCACCTTACCTATTTCACATTGTGAGCTTGCAGCACTAATTGGCACCACCCGAGAAAGCGTAACAAGAACTCTTTCTAAATTTAAAAGTGACGGAATTCTTCAAATAAAGGATAGACTAATTACCATCGTGAATAATGAACTTCTGGAAAACATCAGCAAAAATGGTTGATCCACAATATTCCTTAATGTAAAATGAACCGACAAATTAAATATATTCCTATAGGAGTTATCAATACACCCTTTAGAGACATTGATGATATGCCGATTCAGCCAATAGGTGCAAAAGGTGTATCGGGAACAATAGAATTGAAAAATAGCTTTGTTGAAGGATTAGATGACTTATTAGGCTTCTCGCATATCATGTTGTTGTACCATTTTCATATGATAAAAAAATTCGAGATGTCCGTAATTCCATTTATGGATAATAAACCTCATGGTATTTTTGCAACCAGATCTCCTGTTCGTCCTAATCCTATTGGAATATCAATAGTCCGTTTGAAGAGCATTGATAAAAATATTTTACACATTTTGGATGTTGATATTTTAGATGGCACGCCATTACTGGATATCAAACCTTTTATTGCAAGTTTCGATAGTAGAAATGTCACAAAATGTGGCTGGTTTACAGGCAAGGAAAAATTACAATTAAGAAAATCAGATAACAGATTTACCAATAAATAAAAAGGAATCAAAATGAAAACGAAAGTAGCAATACCTACAAGAGGTGAACAAGTTGATGACCATTTTGGTCATTGTGAATATTACACAATTTTCACAATTGAAAATAAAAGCGTAATAAATGAAGAAGTAATGAAATCGCCCGAAGGTTGCGGCTGTAAATCAAACATTGCCCCTATCCTGGCTGAATTTGGAGTTAGCTTGATGCTTGCCGGAAATATGGGAATGGGCGCATTGAATGTTTTAAACATGAGCGGAATTGAAGTAATAAGAGGATGCAGCGGAAAAGTAAAAGATGTGATAACCGAATACCTGAAAGGCGAAGTTTTAGATAGCGGCTTAGGTTGTCATAGTCATGAAGGTTGCGATAACCATTAAAAAATGTTTACGCATACTACAAAGATCAGGGTTGGATATACCGATACTGACCAAATGGGGTTTCTGCATCATTCAAAATATGTTGTGTTTTGCGAAACTGCACGTATTGAAGCAATGCGGGCACTAGGTACATGTTATAAAGAAATTGAGGACATGGGTATTTTTATGCCTGTTATTTCAATGAACTTCAAATTTATAAGACCTGCTTTTTATGATGATTTGATTACAGTAAAAACAATTTTACGTGATATACCAAAAGCAAGAATGAAATTTGAATATAAATTTTACAACGATTCGGGCAATATGACGACTACAGCGGAAGTAACTCTGACATTTATTAATAGCAAAACACGGAAGCCTTGTTTTCCACCGAACGTATTAATAGAATCATTAAAAACATATTTCTTAAGTAAAGAATTAAAAAGTTAGAAAATTATGGATACAAAAAAATTAGGATTTAGCTCAAAATTAATTCATGGTGGCGGACATAAGGATGCTTATGGAAGCGCTACAGTTCCAATATACCAAACATCTACTTTTGTTTTTGAAAGTGCTGATGAAGGAGCAAAATGTTTTGCCGGTGAAAGCGATGGATATATTTATACACGTATTGGTAACCCAACGATTACAGCACTTGAAAAATTAATAGCCGATCTTGAAAACGGATATGGTGGTATAGCTGTTTCTTCAGGGATGGCCGCTGCTACAACTTGCTATATGGCTTTATTAAACTATGGCGACCATATTGTTAGTACTGATGCAGTATATGGACCAGCACGAGGTGTTATGGAAAATCATTTTTCGCGTTTCGGAGTTCAGTCAACTTACATTAATACTACCGATATTGCTACAATTGAGAAGGCGATAAAACCCAATACAAAGGTTTTGTATATTGAAACTCCGGCTAATCCCACGATGGAAATTACTGATTTAAGAGCATGTGCAAAACTGGCAAAAGAAAAAAATGTTTTGCTTGTGGTTGATAATACCTTTTGCAGCCCTTATTTACAAAAGCCCCTAGACTTAGGTGCTGATGTTGTTTTTCATTCAATGACAAAATTTATCAACGGACATGCTGATATTGTTGCAGGAATTATTGTTGCAAAAGAAAAAGCAATATACGACAAGCTGCGTGTGATGATGATTAACATGGGATGCAATATGGATCCGCACCAGGCATATATGGTGCATCGTGGTGCGAAAACATTAAGCATACGAATAAGGGAAGCACAGTCGAATGCTATGAAGGTTGCGAATATTCTGGAAGCTCATCCTAAAGTAGCATGGATTAAATACCCTGGATTAAAATCACATCCGCAATACGAACTTGCAAAGCAACAAATGAATGGATTTGGATCAATGATCAGCTTTGGATTGAAAGGTGGCTATGAAGCAGCAAAAATATTATTAGATAATGTGGAACTCGCAATTCTGGCTGTATCACTGGGAGGTGTTGAAACTTTAATTCAACATCCTGCATCTATGACACATGCAAAGGTATCGAGCGAAGCAAAACTAAAGGCAGGAATAACGGACGATTTAATTCGTTTATCTGTAGGAATAGAAGACATCAGTGATATAACAGAAGATTTAAAAAAAGCATTAGAAAAAATTTAGCAATAAATATTTTTTCTGCTTATCCATTTTTTTACATGCCGGAAAATATAAAAGACATACTGATACTTGGTTTGGGTAGCGATATTCTGATGGACGATGGTATTGGAACAAAACTAATGTGGCATCTTGAAAAAACACTTTCCAATGCACGTATAAAGTTTGAAACTAATTTAGCCGGTGGTATGGACATCATTGAGTTGATTCGTGATTATGATAAAGTAATTATTCTGGATGCGATTAAAACAACTGATGGAATACCTGGCACTGTCAATTTTTTCAACAAGGACAATTACCGTGAAACCCTTCATTTATCAGTGGTGCATGATATAACATTTCACACTGCACTTAAATTGGCTGAAACTCTTGATATAAAAATTACTGACAACATAACCATCTGCGCTATAGAAGTTGAAGAATATTTAACACTCAGTGATCAATTTTCACCTAACGTTGAGGCAAAATATGAGGAAATAAAAAAAGAAGTTGGTGAAATGATAAATGAATTAATTCAACCATTTGAATAATTTTTTTTTTAATTGGTGAAAGCAGACAAAATACAATTACCAGTAATTGATATTTCAAAATGTACAATGTGCGACGAGTGCTTAGATATTTGTCCGAAAGAAGCAATTTGTAAAGTATCAAGTTCTGCATGTGCTAAATGCATCAAATACTGTATCGCTATGAGAGTGCCTTGTAATCCCAATAGCTATGTTTTTTGTTATGAACAGTGTGATAAATGTGGACTTTGCGTTTCTGTATGTGATACTGCTGCAATTTACTGGTATAAAGTAATTCAATAAAGTAAAGTTTTTTTAATAGGTTTGATTATGACACAAATTGATTATTATCAAATATTATTGGAAGATATAAGGCTACAAGAAGGTCTAACTGCCTGTATCAATTGCGGAACTTGCACTGCAATCTGTCCTGCTGCTGAATTTTATAACTACGATCCCCGCTTAATTGCAGAAATTGTTCAAAGCAAGGATAATAATAAAATCGAAGAACTTTTAAAAAGCGAGACTATTTGGTATTGCGGAGAATGTCTTTCATGTAAAACACGATGCCCAAGGAATAACACTCCTGGCTATATAATTCAAGCCTTACGTCATCTTTCTCATACACTTGGTTATTTTGTTGAAAGTGAAAAAGGGCGGCAATCATTAGCAATAAAGCGTACTACAGGTGATGAAATTTTGAAAAGTGGGTATTGCATGTTTGTTGATCGTATTACTACGGAGATGCATCCTGAACAAGGCCCTGTCTGGGATTGGGTCAGAAAAAATGCTAAAGAAGTTTACGAACGCCTTGGTGGAAACTACAAAGGTGATGGCGCAGGAGCAATGCGCAAAATACCGCAAGAAGCATTGGACGAATTGAAAAATATATTTGATGTTTCTGGTGGAACTGAATTCTTTGAAAACATTGAAAACTGTTCAGAACAAAAAGCAAAAGAGATGGGAATGCAATTTGACGATACTCAGGACTGCGAGTATTTTAAACATGTTTATACTACAAACAATAATGAACATTCAAAAACATAAATTTAAATTCAAATTATATGGAACTAGAAATTTTCTTTGCCGGGAATAAAAAAGTTAATGCAAGTTTTAACGGGTTTGTTGTAAAGACCGACCAGCCTATTAATGGCGGTGGCAATGGTGATGATCCTTCACCTTTTGAATTATTCCTTGCATCGCTTGGCACTTGTGCAGGAATCTTTGTTAAATCATTTTGCGATCAGCGAAATCTGCCAACTGATAATATAAAGATCATCGAACACATCGAAAGAGATCCTGCGAAACATACTGTTTCTAAAATAGGATTGGAAATACTTTTACCTGCTGATTTTCCAGAAAAATATAGAAATGCCGTTATCAGTGCTGCGGATCTTTGCACTGTTAAAAGACTAATTCAGAATCCACCGGAATTTGATGTTTATACAAGCATTGCCTGATTTGGTCATCTTAGAGGCTATTGTTTTAAACCCATTCGATAAAATATTATTTTATAGCATATCTTAGCAAAAAATAAATTGATGATCCAAAAGCTTAAACATATTGTCTCGCTATTAATGGTGCTGGTTCTATTTATGCCATTAATAGTTAAGCTTGAGCATCATCATGATCGATTTTATTGTTCTGCCAAGGGTGAAAAACATTTTCATACAGACCATGAGAAATGTGCAGTTTGCAGTTTTGAATTTTCCTCATTCCTGTCAGAAAAGATAAATATTGCTTTTGAAAAAGTTGAATTTGCAGACAATTATAATTGTTGTTTAAACCTTTTTCATTTTTCAGACCTTTCTAAATATTCATTTTTATTACGCGGCCCTCCTGTATTTGCAAATAATATTTAAAACATCCTTTTGGATGTAAGTTAACTTATTTGTAAAAATCGAATCGTAATAAAATGAAGAAAACATTTCTATTAATGTTTGGAATCTTTATAATAGTTTCAAGCAAATCATTTGCAACATTTAAATTACCTATTGATAAAACAACCTTGTCAGGAAAAATCACAGATAAAAAAACTGGTGAGCCACTGCCAGGTGTAAGCATTTATCTTCCGGACTTAAAAACAGGTGCAACATCCGCTATCGATGGCACCTATAAAATTGAAAACTTGCCACGGTCGAAAGTTCTGGTGCAGGTAAGTTTCATCGGGTATAAATTAATTGTGGAAAGTATTGACCTTGCAACAACGACTACAAAAGATTTTGCACTTGAAGAATCTGTCGCAGAACTCAACGAACTTGTTGTAACCGGATTGTCAAAAGCAGCAGAAAAAAACAGGACACCAACACCCATAACCACAATTCCACCAATTCTGCTATTGCAAAGTTCTTCAACGAATATCATTGATGCCATTTCGCAACAACCAGGTGTTTCGCAGGTAACAACAGGTTCGGGAATTTCAAAACCTGTCATTCGCGGTTTAGGTTATAACCGTGTTGTAACAGTTAATGATGGTATCCGCCAGGAAGGACAGCAATGGGGCGATGAACACGGTGTTGAAATTGATGAGTATACCGTAAGCAAAGTAGAGATTTTAAAAGGTCCTGCAAGCCTGGCATATGGCTCCGATGCAATGGCAGGTGTTATCAATCTGCTTTCAGCACCAACGTTGCCCGATGGGAAAAAGCAGGTGAACATTTTGGTAAACTATCAAACCAATAACGGTTTGTTTGGTTACTCAGCAAACTTTACCGGAAATCAAAAAGGTTTTATCTGGGATGTTCGCTACAGCAATAAAATGGCGCATTCGTATCAGAACAAATACGATGGTTATGTTTTTAATTCCGGTTACAAAGAGAATACGGTTAGTGGAATTGTCGGTTTAAACAAATCGTGGGGATATTCTCATTTGCATTTCAGCGCATATAATCTCACGCCCGGAATTATTGAGGGCCAGCGCGACAGCATAACAGGTCAATTTGTGAAACCAATTTTTATTAATGATACAACTGAAGGCATTGCCATCGCAACCAACAAAGATTTTGAATCATATACACCCTTAACTCCTTACCAAAAAATTCACCATTACAAAGCTGTGTTGAATAACAATTTTGTTATTGGTGACGGAAGTTTAAAAACGACTATTGGCTTTCAGCAAAATCAACGGCAGGAATATGCTGACATACTTAATGTAAATCAATATGGACTATATTTTCTCCTGAATACAATTAATTATGATGTGCAATATATTCTTCCTGAAAAAAATAATCTCAGTATTTCTTTTGGTGCTAATGGAATGGAACAGGCATCGCAAAATAAAGGAACAGAATTCTTAATTCCTGATTACAATTTGTTTGATGCCGGAGTTTTTGGCATTGCTAAAAAGAACATCAGCAAATTAGATATAAGCGCAGGATTACGTTACGATTTTCGAAATGAAAAAGGGAAGGATTTATATTTGAATTCCGATGGAGTAAAAGTTGATGGAACTGAAGTAGGTGCATTGCATCAGTTCAAAGCATTCAATTCTACCTTCACAGGAATATCTGGAAGTATCGGTGCAGCTTATCAATTCTCAGAGAAAGTTTTTACCAAGGTGAATGTATCACGCGGATTTCGTGCTCCGAATATTGCTGAACTTTCAGCAAATGGTGTACATGAAGGAACAGTCAACTATATCATTGGCGTTCCTTCATTGAAAGCAGAAAACAGTTTGCAATTAGATTATGCAATCGGATTTAATTCCAATCACATCACCACCGAAATTGATTTATTCAGCAACACAATCAATAATTTTATTTTCCTAAGTAAGCTGGAAGGTGCATCGGGTGGTGATTCTATAATTGATGGGTTCAGCACATTCAAATATGCTTCGGGTAATGCAAATATATTCGGCGGTGAAATTTCTATTGACATACATCCGCATCCATTGGACTGGTTGCATTTTGAAAATTCTTTCTCTTATGTTCAGTCCGTTCAAAAGAATCAACCCGATTCCGCAAAGTATTTACCATTTACACCCCCAGCAAAATTTACTTCCGAACTAAGAGCTACAAAAAAGAAATGGGGAAAAAGTTTAGCAAATGCGTATGTAAAAATTGACATTGCTAATTATTTCACACAAAATAAATTCTACGCAGCATTTGGAACCGAAACCGAAACACATGGATACACACTCCTAAATTTCGGGATTGGAACAGATATAATTTCAAAAACCAAAACACTTTTTTCTCTTTTTATCAACGTAAACAATCTCACTGATGTTGCTTATCAAAGCCATCTGAGCAGGTTAAAATATGAAGCAGTAAATAATGTAACAAGAAGAATCGGAGTTTACAACATGGGAAGAAACATCAGTTTTAAACTTATTGTACCAATTGACTTAAGCAAAAAAATACAACATCATTCATGAACAACAAAATATTTTAAATTAACTTTATAAAACTTTTATGTTGCACATATATGCGGAACAGTCACTGAAATATTTTAATTTTGAGTTTATATACTTGTAATATGAAAAAACAAGATTTAGTAATAACTGTGGCTGTTATACTCTGCGCTCTGCTGGCTTTTACGAATAATGCACTTTCGCAGCAAATAAATTCATATACCGACAGCCGCGATAGTAGTGTTTACAATACCGTCACAATTGGCAGTCAAACATGGATGGCTGAAAACCTTCATTATAAAACTCCAAATGGTAGTTGGTGTTATGACAATGATACCAATAATTGTAAAAGGTATGGCAGGTTATATACTTATGAAATGGCTGCAGAAGTTTGCCCATCTGGCTGGCACCTTCCAACCAAAAGCGAATGGGACACTTTGATAAATTACATGGGCGGTACTGAAGTAGCCGGCACAAAATTAAAATCAAATTCTTTCTGGTTTAGTAAACACGATTCTATTTCAGGATATGCACATGTTACTAGCTGTACGCATAAAGATCCTGTTAATAAACATGATTCTATTTTGATAAATAGCAGCAATTTCAGCGGTATGCCCGGAGGTGGTCATTATGCAGGAAATATTTTCGATTACAAAGGAGAGTTTGCTATATGGTGGTCAGCAACCGGATATAATGAATATAATTCATATTACTTTTCATTATTTGACACCTCTACTGAGGCCGGAGTTGTGTCGTATGCGCTGAACTCAACTGGTTTTTCGGTTCGTTGTGTAAAAAACAAATAGGAATATACCAACTAAATAAAATATAAAATGGAAGAGTTAAAAGATAAGAATGCACCAAAGACCAATGAAATAATAAAAAATCAAAACGTAAGAGAGCATTTAGCAAATGAACGCACACTTTTAGCTTGGATACGCACCAGCATTGGCATTATGGCTTTCGGTTTTGTTGTAGTGAAATTTTCGTTATTTGTAAAGCAGATTTCCCTTTTACTTGGTAAAGATGCCTCCATTCCTCAACACGGTTATTCCTCTGTAATAGGAATATTTTTGGTTGCGGTGGGTGCAATCGTTTTAATATTAGCCTATATAAAATATCACAGAACAGAAAAGCAGATGGCTAATGAATCGTTCAAACCATCTTCCACACTGATTCTTTCACTCACTATTATTATTCTTATCATAAGTATATTGCTTATATTATACCTAATCGAAAGCACAAGTAATTATTAAAAATCATGTTTCAAAGGAAACATTATCTTTTCATTAACATTATGCAAAGCTTTAACATAAAACAATTTCAATAGTATTACATAATGAAAAGTACAATTAAAAAAGAAAAAAGAACTGGCTTTATTTCTCTTATTTTCATATTATTATTTTTCATTTCTTTTGCAATCACATCATATTTTGCATGGGAAAGCCATGTAAAGTTTAAAGAGACATTGGTAAATCAATGGAATCAACAATTAGAATCCACACTAGAAATATCTTCAATAAATCTCACAAATTATTTTACTAAATTTTCCCAAAACCTCGAGTACCTTACCCATGATACTACCGTTCAGCGATGGGCCTATACTGGAGAGATGTCAAATTGCAACAGAATCGATTGCCCTTTGGGTAATTTATACAACTTGCATAAAAATGAAACTGATGCATTGCTACTTCTCGATAGCGCCGGAAGCATTATTGAACGCTACCCTGAACCAGAAATGGCAAAGATAATATGTGGTCATTGTGCAAGTAAACCTTCGCTTGATAAAACTAACGTTGATAGAAATGTTCAAATCAGTGAGGTTTTTATAAATAAGTCTGGTGATCCTGCAATTACTATTTCTTATCCCCTGTTCTTTAAAAGCCACTTTGCCGGAGCTATTAGATGGATGGTTAAAATTTCAAATATTTCAAAACAATTCATAGCACCTGTTAAAGTTGGCATTGCTGGTTACATGTTTGTTCTTGACAACAAGGGAAACATTATTTCCCATCCGAATGATAAGTTGATCGGCAAATCTGTTAAATATATTTTGGATTCCATTTCTAAAATTGAAGGAAATAGTCACAATATTGAACATATCAGCGAAACAAAATTATTTTTCGACAGCATCAATCAACCAGCACCTGAAGGAAGCGGTAAATATATTGATTTTGCTTATGACAAATATAGCATTGCTGCGTACAAGAAAATTGAAATAGGAAATTATCAATGGACGTTAATTGTATCAATGCCTTACAGCGAAATTTCAAGCCCTGTAAGGAACAACGCCCTCACAACATTCGGACTTGCAGGTGCTGTACTTCTTATTATTTTTATTATTGGAATTGCATTTTTCAATGTGCAGAAGAAAAAAACAAAACTGGAAGTAGAAACAAAATATCTTTCGGAACTTGCCCAGACGGCTGAAGAATTAAAAACAGAACGCAGTATGCGACTCACCGCTATGATTGACGGGCAGGAAAATGAGAGGCAGAGAATATCGCGCGAAATTCATGACGGACTTGGGCAATATCTGCTCGCGATGAAAGTAAAACTGGAAAACGAAATTAACAAGAGGAAAAACGAAAACACCGATTCATTAAAAGAGCTGAAATCATTTTTCATCAACACAATTGAAGAAGTTAAAAGAATCTCAGATAACCTCATCCCTGTTATACTTGACGAATTTGGTATTTCCACCGCTCTCAAAAACCTCTGTGAAGAATTTGCAAGAGACAATAAAATTAAAATTGAATTTGTCTCATTTGGAGTTCCATCAGATTTAAACAATAAAATACAAACATACATTTACCGTATGGCTCAGGAGGGTCTTAGTAATATTATTAAACATTCCAATTCAAAAGAAGCCAATGTTCAACTTCTTGGAAATTCAGACCAGGTTAACCTGATTATTCAGGATGATGGTTCAGGATTTTCTGTGAAAGACACCATTAAAGGCAATGGGCTTAATAATATGAAGGAGCGTGCAGCAATTCTGAATGGAACTGTGGATATCCTGAGCAACCCTGGCGAAGGAACGACCATTGCAATTAAAATTCCATTAAAATGAGTAATAAAATAAAAGTTCTGATTATTGACGATCATCAGATATTCCGTGATGGGATCAGTTCATTATTCAATGAAGCGGAGGATATTCTTGTGATAGGCTACGCTTCTGATGGTGAAGATGCACTTGAAAAGATTGATCAATTAGATCCTGACGTTTTATTACTTGATATTTCTTTGCCAAAAATGACAGGATTTGATTTAATGAAAATTGTAAATAAAAAATATCCTGACATTAAAATTCTGGTTCTTTCAATGCATACAAAAGACGAATATATATACGAGGCTATGAATGCTGGAGCGTTTGGATACCTGCCGAAACAAAACACTTCAAAAGACGAGTTGCTTAATGCAGTCAGAACTGTTTTCAAAGGAGAAGAATATCTGAATGAAGATATGACGAGAGTGATGCAAAAAAGTCATTCGATTAAAAGTCCAATGAGTTCTGATTTCAAGAAAAGCTTTAATACATTAACAAAACGTGAGCGTGAAATTGTAAGCCTCGTTGTTGAAGGACTAACCAACCAAGAAATAGCCGATAAGCTTTTTGTAAATATCCGAACTGTGGAAACACATAAAACCAATATTCTCCAAAAACTTCAGCTTAAAAGCTCCGTAGACCTGGTAAAATTTGCCATCAAAAACAATCTTCTTGAATTATAAAATTAGTGTTTCACTAAGAAAAATTTAGTGTTATACTAATATCTTCGTCACCTGCTCATAATACCTTTGTACAATATAATGGAGGTTATTATGAAAACAAAAGTGATTTTATTAAGCATTGGAGCATTATTATTATTCTCTGTTGCTATCATTGGTCAGCAAACAACTGTCAGTAAAAAGGATACTGCAACTGTCTTAATAAAGCGAGGTCCAAATTATGTAGATAATAATAAGGACAGTATTTGCGGCAATAAGCAGAATAAAACAAAAAGTTTTAAAGGCAAAAATTTTATTGATAAAAACAATGACGGCATTTGTGACAACAAGCCAACCAACAGTAATGGCAAATGTTGTGGATATGGAAAAGGAAAAGGTAACGGCAATGGCTATAAACACCGTTACGGACAGGGAAATGGAAAATGCTGCCAATATTACCAGAAGAAATAAAAGTGCAATACATAATTCAAGATTGCTGAGAATTCAGAATTGAATATATCATAAGCCAGACAGAGTCTATTATAGACACTATCTGGCTTTTTAATTTACAGTTATAAATATTTACGACTATGAAAAATAAATTATCTGCTTTTTTTATTCTAAATTTATTTGTAGTTCTCAATGTTTTCGGTCAGCATGAAACTGACACTATTAAACTTAAAACAATTGAGGTTTCAGATACATCAATTAAAAAAGTTCCATTTCTTGCTATAGAGATTAAAAAGGCGCAATTGCAAACAGGCGCCGTAAGCGATGTAGGCGATTTCCTGCGAAGCATTCCCAATGTTGCTGGTGTTCGAAAAGGCGGTGCTTCCATCGATCCTGTTATCCGTGGTTTTAAATTCAGTCAGTTGAATGTTATTATGGACAACGGAATAAAAATAGAAAACGGTTGTCCGAACCGTATGGACCCTGTTAGTTCGCATGTGGAAGCGGAAGACATTGCAAAAATCGAAGTTATAAAAGGACCATTTGTTCTCAGTTATGGGCCATCTTTCGGAGGAACCATCAATCTTGTTACCGAAACTCCTCACCCGTACGATACATTTCAAATACATGCCAATGGCTTGTACGGCTTTGAAACGAATTGGAATGGGCAGAAGGAACATTTTTCAATAAATGGTGGAAATAAAAAAATCTATTTTCTTGTTTCAGGCAATTACAAGAATTATGGAAATTATAAAAGCGGAAATCTCGAAGGACATGATACTACCTTCAGTTCTTCTTTCAAAAAATATAACTATACAGGGAAAGTTGGTATCGCGATAAAACCCAATCATAGCATTATGCTTTCCTATACAGGAATTAGCGCTAGGGATATTTTGTATCCCTCATTACCAATGGATGAAAAAAGCGATGATACCCAGATAATGTCTGTTGATTATTCAGGAAAAAAATTAGGAGAAAAAATAAATTCAATTGATATAAAAATTTATTGTTCTATTGTAGATCATCTTATGGATAATAGCAAACGTGCAGGATATGCTAGCAAACAGATGGTATCATCAGTGGATGCAATGAATACCGGTGGCCGTGCTGAAACTGCCATGAAATTTAAAAATCACAGAATCACTGCAGGACTTGATTTTGAGAATATCACCAAGGATGGAACACGCACAATGACAATGCAGATGATGGGAACCACCTCGACCAAACTTTCAAACATCTGGTACAATTCCCTCGTAAGAAATGCAGGTTTATATGCACATTACTCCTACCCTTTTTCTTCATATGAACTAAGTGCAGCAATCAGGGCTGATTATAACATGGCCACTTCCGATGACACTTTGAAAATTATTAAAAATGGTATTGAATATTTTAAAAACACTGATTCCCATTACTTGAATTTCAGTGCAACAATCGGAATTACAAAAAAGATAAATGAATTTTTGAATATATCGCTAGCTGCCGGTCGCGGAACCAGAAGCCCAAATATCCTGGAACGATATATTAAACTATTTGCGGTGGGTTACGACAATTATGATTACCTCGGAAATCCACAGTTAAAACCGGAAATAAATAATGAAGTTGATCTTACATTGAATTATTCAAAGGGAAATATTGGCGGAATTTATCTGAACGGATTTTATTCGTACGTACAGGATTTTATTTCCGCTGTCAGGTTGCCCACATCGGTTATTACTCCGCAAACACAGGGGGTACTTGGTGTAAAGCAATTTGTAAATACAGATTATGTTACTTTCAAAGGATTTGAATTTGGTTATACTTCAGCTGAAAAATTCAAATTGGGTGGAAGTGCTGTGGCTGCTTATACCTATGCAGTAGTGCCACAGGACACAAAATATATTTTAAACGGAACACAGGTAATTGGCGAAACTACTGTTACTAATGATGCTGTGTCAGAGATTCCTCCATTTGAAACCACGTTCAGTGTATTTTATAAATTTATGAATGGAAATTTAATTCCAAAAATTTCAATGCGTGCAGTTGCAGATCAACGTCATACCTCTGTTGCCTTCTATGAACCATATACACCGGGATTCGCATTGCTGAACTTTGCAGTAAAATACAAAGTCAATAAATATGCTGAAATTAACGCAGGTGTGAATAATATTTTTGACCGGGCCTACTATGAACACCTAAACAGAAAGATTGTCGGAACTACCGGAAAACTTTATGAGCCGGGCAGAGTATTATTTGTAAATTTGTTTGTTAACATTTAAGATTATGAAAAAACATCTTATCATTATATTGCTCTCTCTGGTAATTATTAATTTCTCTTGCAAAAAACCCCAGGAAAATTCTCCTACTTTAGAAACTGGTCATATCAGTTTTAAATTTACGCATGTAGTCGATGGGCAGCCTTTGCAAAAGGATTCAATGATGTATACCAATGCAGCAGGAAACCCCTATGAAGTGGATCAACTCATGTATTTCATTTCAGATGTTACATTGCATAAATCAGACGGAACAAAAAAAGTAATTGATGACTGGAAAGATATAAACTACGTTGACATTGATATTCCATCAACATTAACATGGAATGTTTATGACAGCATTCCGGTTGGAACCTACGATTCCATTTCATTTACATTTGGGATAAGTGAAGCAAAAAATCAATCATTCATGTTTGTGAATCCACCGGAATCGAATATGATGTGGCCAGATGTTCTTGGCGGAGGTTATCATTACATGATGCTTAATGGGAAATGGCAGGATTCTATAAACCAGATTGAAAATTTTAATTTCCATCTTGGGATCGGTCAACTTTATAAAAGCAATGCAACGAATAATGTTGATTCCATTTATGCTTTTGTGCAAAATTATTTCAATGTAACCTTGCCGAGTTCATCCTTTACAATTACTGAAGGAGCAACCAGACATATTGAGATTGTAATGAATATTGACAGTTGGTTTAAAACACCAAATGTTTTTGATTTTAATTACTGGGGGCAGAATATCATGCAAATTCAGCCGGCAATGCAGATGGTAAAAGAAAATGGGCATGATGTGTTTTCGGTTGGTGCGATTCAATAAATTGTTAAAGCAACACTATTGTTAATGCGTATTGTCAATGCAAACAAATCCGAAATAAAACCATTACCTGTCATTGACATTTCAAAATGCACAAAGTGCGATGAGTGCTATATTATTTGTCCGCAAGGCGCAATCGTTAAAGCATCCAATACTGCCTGCGCAAAGTGCATCAAATACTGCATCTCAATGAAAGTACCATGCAATCCTCTAAACTATGTTTTTTGTTATGACAAATGTGATTCCTGCGGGATATGTGTCGTCGTTTGTAAAAGTGAAGCCATATATTGGTACAAAGTGTCTCAATAATGAATTAGGCTTGAAGTTCCAGGTGAAATTTTGTTTAATTTTACTAAATTTTTATTTAAAATCATACTTATGAAAGTAACACCAAATGCTCTTAAAGAGCTGAAGAAAGTGCTTGACAGTAAAAAGAATTCTATTTTAGGCGTTCGTATTTTTGCGGCATACGGGAACTGCGGACATCTATTGCAATTGGAAGTAGGAGTGAAACAAATTACTGGTGAAAAAGTAGTTACTGTTGATTCAGTGAATTTTTTCGTAGAGGAATCAACTGTAGGATTGTTAAAAAAACTAACTATTGATTTTATATCTAATAAATTTGAACTAATTGAGGGAGAACAAAGCGGCAACTGTTGTTGCTGAAATTAATATTAGCGGAGGTTATACCGGCAGAAAATTTGTGGTTTTATTTCTGATCAGTTATTAAACATTTCTATTTATCGTAATTGCATTTAATCTTCTTTTTGTAATATATAATCAGCATCCCTTTTTGTAATTAATTTTATGTATCCAACAATATCATACCTGATAAAAGATTTAACTGGTTTTTGGGTACCATTACCTATTCAAACCTTTGGCTTTTTCATGGCTCTTGCTTTTATTATTCCGGCATTTTTTTTAAATCGTGAATTGAAAAGAAAAGAAACAGAAGGATTGCTGCATGCTTTTTTAGATAAAAAAGGTAACTCCATCCATCCATATCAGGCAATTGGTAATATGCTTTTCATTGCAGCAATCGCAGGACTTATAGGTGCCCGATTATTTTCTATTTTAGAATATTTTGATGATTTTATAAATGATCCGTGGGGAACATTACTATCTATGAGCGGATTAACCTTTTACGGGGGATTGATTTTTGGCAGCATTGCTGTAATAATTTATACCAGAAAAAGAGGAATAAAAACGATACATCTTATTGATGCTGCTGCCCCTGCATTGATGCTTGCATATGCTATTGGAAGGATTGGATGTCAATTGGCTGGGGATGGCGATTGGGGAATAAACAATTTATCACCTAAGCCTGGCTGGTTGAGTTTTCTTCCTGATTGGGCCTGGGCTTATAACTATCCTCATAATGTTATCAAAGAAGGTGTTCCTATCCCTGGTTGCAATGGAGAATACTGTAATGCTCTGTCAATTCCGGTTTTCCCTACTCCGCTTTATGAAATAATAATTTGTTCATTGCTTTTTCTTGTATTATGGCTTTTAAGAAAAAGAATAAAAACGGCAGGAATATTATTTTCCGTTTATTTGATCCTTAATGGAGTTGAACGATTTTTTATAGAGAAAATACGCATTGACAGCGATTATCACATTTTAGGTATTGCTATTAAGCAGGCTGAGCTTATTTCGCTATTTCTTATCATATCCGGATTTGGTTGGATTATGTATTCCTTTATTCAAAAACGTTTTTATCAAAATAAACACTAAGCTAGTTTACATAATGGTTATGCATCACAATTAAAAAAACCTCATATGAAGTCAATAAAAAAAACATCCTTCTTTCTTTTACTAATTATTTTGATTAGCTGCAATAATTCCGATAAAAAGACAGTCAGTAATAACGATACAATAAAAAATGACACCAGCGTACCCATTGATTGCCCTATGAGAAAATACGGAATTGACATGCATAATATGAAACCTTTTGCGGATGTTGAAAAATATATTGAATTTTTAGAAAGAAAAGACCGTGCAATCTGGCAAAAACCTGATTCTGTTGTTTCGTTTATGAAATTAAAAGGCAATGAAACAATAGCTGATATAGGCGCTGGTTCCGGATATTTTTCTTTTCGTTTTGCTAATGCATTGCCAAAGGGAAAAGTAATAGCTATTGATATCGAACCTGAAATGATAAGGCATATACATCACAAGGCAATGACTTCAAAAATAAAAAATATTGAAGTTGCGCTTGCATCGGCTGATGATCCAAAAGTACCTGATAAAGTAGATGTAGTATTTATTTGTGATGTTTTGCATCATCTTACAAACCGTGCAAAATGGCTTGCTAAGCTTTATTCAGAGGTTTCCAAAGGAACTAGACTCATTCTCATAGAATTCAGAGAAGGTGAATTGCCTCAGGGTCCGCCGGAAAAAATGAAAATCTCATCTAAAGAAATGTTGTCAGTGGTAAGCGGTGCAGGTTTTACATTAATAAAAAAAGATTCAACTTTGTTGCCATATCAGAATTATTTCGAGTTTAAAAAGAACTAAAAAATATTTTAATATTATTAATCTAAAAGAATAAAAGGATGAAAACAGCAAGTATTATAGCATTATGTATGCTTTCACTGGTATTCATGACAAATACATCATGTAAAAGCAAAGTCGACACCAGCAAGGAAATTACAATTAAACTTGATTTCTTTTGCGAGCACGGTAAAACAATTATTGAAGAAGCAATCGCTAAAGAAGACGGCGTGACCTCTGTAATAGCTGATGTGAAATCACAGGCTGTGACTATTAAATATGACTCCACAAAAGAAAACAAAGATAAACTGGTTGCTGCTTTTGAAAAAATAGGGTTTAAAACTGAATTCTCAAAACCTGAAACGGAAGTTAAAAAATCATGTACTGATAGCATGGGAACAGATAAAAAATCATGTCCGCAAAGTACATCATCTGTACAATCTTCTGAACAGAAAACTTATCAGTGCCCTATGAAATGCGAAGGTGATAAGACCTACACTAAACCGGGTAAATGTCCAAAATGTAGTATGGATCTCGAATTAAAGAAAACAAGCTGATAAAAGTTTACACAATTAGTACTTAAATCAAAATATAATTATGAAAAAGTTATCTCTTATTATTTTAATTCTTTTGAGTTCTGTTTCATTTGAGATTTATGCACAATGTGGCGGAACTACAGCAAAGACCTATAAACCCACAAGTATAGGTTTTGTAATTTATTCAAACGATGTTGAAACGATCTGGAATGCTTTGCGATTGGCTAACTTTTCTTTAAGTGCTGGTGACACAGTGAAAATTTTTCTTTTAGGAAAAGGCGTGGAATTAGATACGATGGCAAAGAAGAATCCTGATGTTAAAGAACAAACAGATCTGTTTTTGAAAGCCGGTGGTACAATTCTCGGCTGCGGTACTTGTTTACAGAGCAGGAATAACCTTGCTCCTCAGGTATGTAAAATGTCATCTATGAGTGATCTGTATGATATTATAAGAAAAAGCAAAATTGTAATTACATTTTAAGATAGAATAAAAATGAATGAATTCGATATAAAAGCACTTACCTGGGATGATAACCCCCTATTTATTGAACGATCAAAACACATCGCCGATAAAATCCGCGAACATGTTTCATTGACAAAAGAAATGGAAGGCTTCGAATATGGCTGCGGAACAGGATTGATCAGTTTTAATTTAATACAATATCTGAAATCGATCACTCTTGCTGATAGTTCGGATGGGATGCTAGCAGTTCTTATAGATAAAATTCATAAACATGGTGTAACAACAATGGATGTTCTGAAAACCGATTTGATTGTTGACAAAATTCCAGAAAATAAATTTGACATAATTTACACCGCATTAACACTTCATCATATTGCGGATGTTGAAACAATATTGAAAAAGTTCTACACAATGCTAAAGAATTCAGCATTCCTTAGCATAGCAGATTTGGATACCGAAGACGGCAGCTTTCATGGTCCTGATTTTAAAGGGCACTTAGGTTTTGACCGCGATGAAATGAAAAAACTTTTTGAATCAGCAGGTTTTAAAAATATAAAAGTTGAAACATGCTATGAGATCAAGCGTGTAAATGAGCAAAACCAAAATTTATCTTATCCTGTTTTTCTGATGACAGGAGAAAAATATTAATTAAGAACTTTGTAAGTCAAACTTCCGTTAGGGCAAACTTCCACGCACTTTAGGCATTTGGAGCAGGAGTAACTTTCTCCTGGATTTAATTTGTCTGTTTTATACAAACTGTATTTTGCCGATTCAAGAGTTGAAATGTAACATTGCTTATCACACAATCCGCAATTTTTGCAAGTGCTTAAATTCAGTTTGATTTTAAAAATGGAGAATTTATTTAAATAGCCTGAAATCCATGCAATCGGGCAACCCATTTTATGATACTGATACATTTGGGTAAATGTACTGTCGGGATTTCTGCTCATAAACAGCTCCATGATAAAACCCATTGGGCACATCCATCGACAGAAAACTTTACCAAAAACAACTCCGCTAATAATTCCAAAAAGCAACACATACCACAATGATATATGGAATTGAGTAATTGCTATAAACATTAGTATTCCAATAGCAGCCAGAATGACAACACGTTTTGAGATAAGAAACTTTATGATTTTCCGCATTACTTAAAAAATTATATATCTAATTCGCAATTTATAGATAAGGCAACTTTTCAAGCAGAATGCAGCCTTTATTAATAAATACTTTTTATCTGGTAAATCTGTTTTTAGAAAGTCCCAATTACAGAATGGACAATTTCTAACGATTCATTTGAAGCACCGCGTACCGCATCAACAATAGTTGCAGGTAATCCGGCTGCCATTGATTCCATGTTTAACAATGTCACATAAGCTTTACCGTCTTCTTTTTCGTACACTGAAATGCGGCAAGGCATCATCACAGAAACAATTCGTTCATCACTTTTTTCCAGCATCTTACCGGAATATTGCGGTTTGCAAATTTCTATTACCTGAACCGGTCTCACCTCTTTGCCTGATTTGGCAAGCGATTGCTGAAGATTGTGAGTTGCAGGGTTCTGCCATTCTTTTTGAATCGCAGCAGCTATAAGTTTTTCAACTGTGGTGGCCACATCAAAAGGACTTACTTGTTCAATAAAAATCTGGTTCTCGTTCATGGTATGTGTGTTTAAATATTAGTTCTGTAATTTTGTAAGCGTAATTGCAGCAATAATTCCTCCCTCAAAAAGACAATTTTATTCTTTTATTTCTCCTATAACCGATTTTACTATTTCAATTGTTTCATGAGAAGCGTCACGTATAATTTCATTTTCAGAAGGTGTTAATCCGGTTACCATTGCGGCCATGTTAAATAAAGAAATATAGGTCATTCCATCTTCTTTTTCATACACTGATATTCGGCAAGGCATCGTCATAATGGAAGCAACCCTTTCGCGGTTTTTCTCATGCATAAACCCTGAGTATTCCTGTTTACACAACTCAATTACCTGAACAGGTCTCATCACTTTGCCCTCTTTTGCAAACGATTGCTGAAGATTGTGAACCGCAGGATTCTGCCATTCCTTTTGTGATGCTGATGCAATAAGTTTTTCAACGGTTGTAGAAACATCGAATGGACTTAACTGCTCAATAAAAATCTGGTTTGTATTCATTACACGAATGTATTTCCTGCTCAATTCAATTCTTTTGCAATGGCAATAGCTGCAATAGTTCCATCAGCAACTGCTGTTGTAATCTGTCTGTATTTTTTACTGATCACATCGCCAACTGCATAAACGCCGGGCATACTTGTTTGCATATCCTCATTAGTTTTAATATACCCCCATTTATCAGTTTCAAGTTTATCTTTAAACATTTCAATATTTGGTTTCATTCCAATAAAAACAAATACTCCATCGCTGCTAAGTTTTGATCTTTCCTTGGTTTTTAAATTTTCAATTTCAGTTATCATTTTATCTCCCTCACGAACAAAGGATCTTGGCTCATATTCAAAAAATGTATTAACTTTTGGATTTGCTAAAAGTTTCTCCTGTGCCAGCTTATTTGCAGTGAATGCATCAAACTGGTGAACCATTGTAATCTTGCTGGCAAACTTGCTGATAAAATCAGCTTCTTCAACTGCTGAGTTTCCACCGCCAATTATCACCACTTCTTTATCACTAAAATATTTTGCATCGCAGGTTGCACAATAGGAAATACCTTTCCCTTTAAGTTCCTTTTCCCCAGGAACGCCCATGATGTTTGGCGAAGTGCCTGTTGCAATAATGATTTTTTTAGCTCTTATTGTTTCCAATTCATCAATCACAACTTCTCTCTTTTCAAGATCAATCTTCGTTACATCAACTGCAACTTTATATACAGTTCCACACAATTTAGTTTGTTCCGACATATTATGCGAAAGCATATAACCAGGCTGCGGCTCAATAAATCCGGGATAGTTGGACACTGAATGCGTTGCAGAAACCTGTCCACCGGGAAGTGCTATATCAATTAACACTGTATTTATTTTTGACTGACAAAGGTACAAGCCTGCTGTAAGTCCACCAGGACCAGCGCCAAGGATTAGGACATCATATTCAGAAACAATCGGCTTTATAAGTTTTTTTATTTCATTCACTCTTTCATATGACAACATGCTATCGAGCTGCTGAATAATTTCACTTCGCTTGATACCACCGGTAAGCATAGTATCTAATTGTTTTCCATTGTCAAAAAACAAAAGGGTTGGTGATGATTTAACTCCTAACTTATCAGCCAATTCTCTGTTCTGCTGACGAAATATTTTAAGAAATTTAATATCGCTTCCATAAAGATTTGCCAATCCTTCAAACTTAGGCGCTACTGCTTCACATGGCGGGCATTCAGTGGAATAAAAATCAAGCACTACATTACCACCATTAAGAATTTCTTTTTCGAATTCGTTTGAAGATATTTCTTTCATTTCTTATAGCTTTTAATTATTTAAAGCTTTTATTGGATTATGATTATATACTCTGTCCTTTACGATTAATGTTGTCGTATATGATTTAATATTTTTTTGAAATAAAATGTCATGCCCTAGGCAAAGTCCTATTGTTATTGTTAAATCAACAGATTCGCTGTTTATTTGTTCTGCTTGTGCTAATGGATTGCATGATACATTTTCAATTATACTGTTTTCATTTATCTCCGATTGTTTAAATCCACCAGTTGTGCATGAAACAGGAAAAATTATAAATCCGGATTCTCTAAAAATCTGAGTAATCAATAGTGCATCACTTTCCATTCCATAGCAGTATGCGATTCCAATGCGTTGAAAATTCATACTTTTCGAGAACTCAATTATTTCCTGTAAACGAGATAATGTTCCTGCCCTACCTTTATCAACAAGTCGTGCAGCTGCCTGAATTATTTTCTGATTTTCCTGATGATGATATTTCTCCAACAATTCTTTTGTGTCAAATTTTTGAGAATGACATGAATTTGTAGCTCTGCAAGCTTTTGTATTACACTTTGTACAGTCCATTTTTAGCTTTCAAGGTAAGACGCAAATCCAAGTTCCAGTAATTCTTTTACCGGACGACAGTCAGTAGAACAGATACTTCCTGTTCTGTTTTTTGCAACTGAACCACAACCGCCGCCGCAAGCCAATTGCATATTGCAGGCACTGCATTCAGGAATTGAAGTTACATCGCGGTTTTCCCAGGCATTGATCATTTCATCAATTCGTGAAACCTCGGGAAAGAATGTTCCCAGCGATTCACCGGCTTTTCCAACTGTAGCACTGCATGAATAAATATTCCCGGTATAATCAAATGCCCACTCTGTTTTACATGCAGGACAGGCATCGAACAATGGATCAGGAAGACTGCCATTCTCAGCCAAAAACTTTGAAACTGAATAGGCAGGTTTGTAAAATTCAATTATGTGTGGATGCAGCTTTACAAGATCATAGATGGTTTCGTAAAGCGAAATCCGGCTGAATAGTTTCTCAGAAGTAGCCTGACAATGGTGCAGTTCATAATTTCGGCCCAATTGTGTTTTGAAAAGTGGTTTTTTCGTCCAGCCTTTATCAATAGCAAATTGTGCCATTTCCGGTAGTCCTTCTATATTTTCTTTATCAACTACCATGCGCAAATTAACAGGTAAAGAATTCTGCAGGCATGCATCTATTCCATTAACGATCTTATCAAAGGTAGCGCCGCCGCCTTTCAGAAAACGTCGTTTGTCATGCACACTTCCTTTGCCATCAAGCGTTACCTGTATTTCACGAATGTGCCCCAATTTAAGAATATCAATGTATTCTTCTAAAGAGTAACCATTAGTTACAAAGCAAACTTCTAACTTGGCTTCATTTGCTTGTGACAGCAGGTATGTTATCAACTCTTTTTGTTTGGGTGAATTCATTAGAGGCTCGCCACCAAAAACTGTCAGGTATTTTTTACGACCTGCAAATTCAGCATTGATATATTTAAAAAAAACATCAATTACCTCTTTTGACAGTTCCATTTTAGTATTTGAATATTCGTTCTGGTAACAATATGTACAGGCAAAATTGCAACTGTAATTCGGAACAAAGAAAAGCTGAACTTCATCTTCATCGCGTGTATCAATAAAATCAAGATATTTACTCTGGTAAAGACGATCTTCTTCTTTTTCATCAACAAGATATCCCTTCGCTTCTAAATTAGCAGACAACTCCGAAGTGATTATTTTCCCATCAATAAAATCATGTAACTGCTGTGCTTCCTTCGGATAAATGATATCCGCATTTCCGCTAAGCAGATTCACAATGAAATAGTTTTCAGAGTCTTTTATCCTGGAAAAAATATTATGTTTTGAATAAATCATTTACAGTAATGGATTAGCAATTTTGTTTCAATGTGATTCTTTAATCGTGACAACCAACAATGGTCTTGGAAGTTTTCGCACAGCATTGTGCAACTTTTTTTGTGTTCTCTTTTTGCGTCTTTTTCTTAATGAGGCTTTTCATAATTTCAATTTTAAAGTTTAAATAATAATTTTATTTTGTAAGTTTTTTAATTACAACAACCACAACCCGCAGCCTTTTTCCCTGCTATGGTAAAACTGACAACTTCAGCATTTCCTTTTTTATACGGTAATGACTCCTCTATAATTTCTACCGAAGCGAAACCTGCATTTTCAAGATGTTGCATGTATTCAGCTCGTGTAACAGCTCCTGCCCAGCATTCTGCAACAGCAACGGGATCATTTCTGAATTCATCGGCAATAGCAGAAGTGGAGTAAATATCGCTTATAACAAATCTTCCACCCTTTTTCAGTATTCTGAAAATTTCATTCCATACAGCTTGTTTATCTGAAGCATGATTCAACGTGCAATTCGATATTACAAGATTCGCTATTTTATCAGGCAATTCAAGTTTTTCAAGTTCGCTTCGCACAAAATGCACATTGGTCACTTTAAATTTTTCCGCATTCTTTCTGGCTTTCTCAAGCATTCCATCCGAAATATCAATCCCGTACACAAAACCTGTTTCTCCTACCGACTCGGCCATGCGCAGTACATCAGTACCACGACCACTTCCGAGATCAACGCATACTTCACCGTTTAACGGCTGAGCATAATTTATTGCACTGCCGCATGACAGACAACATTCCGTTTCAGCCAGTTCACTATATCTGTTATTAATTTCTTTTATTTCCATTGCTATTACTATTAATTCAACGATTTAAAGATACTCAATATATTTTATTTTACTGTACTTTTTTGATCTCTTTCACAAGAAAGTCTTTTGTTTTAACCCCAACAAAACGGCTAATTTCCTTACCATTTTTAAACATGATCAAGGTAGGAATACTCCGGACTTTATATTGCGTGGCTATTGACTGATGCTGCTCAATGTTTAATTTCCCCACAAAAGCATTTCCGTTTAACTCATCTGCCGTGCTGTTAAGAATAGGTGCCATCATTTTACAAGGCATACACCATTCTGCCCAAAAATCAACCAAAGTAATCCCTGTTTTGATCTGGCCCTGGAAATTCTGAGAGGTAAGAATTTTTATTTTATCGTGATCCTGCACCATAGGCATATTTTTCATTTTACGAAATGTGTAAAAGAGATATATACCAAACAGTGCAAACACAATGCTCACAATTACTACAGTTATATTCATACTCTAAATTTATTTTTGTTTATCTACTAATTATTTTCAAGAGCCTCAATCCATTTTTCTTACCGCCCCGGTAGAACAATATCGTGTACACTTTCCACATTCAGTACATTTTGATTTATCTATTACTGGTAATCCGTACCCGTCCTGAATAATCGCCCCAGCAGGACAAACACGAATAATCGGACAACGATGATTCTGCGGGCATAAATGATCACTAACTATGTATGACATATAGAAATAATTTTAAATGATGAACAATTTATATTTTCTTTCGTGTGCTAATGCCAAAAGGAAAATACAGCGGACAGAAACTAATTAGACTTGTAAGAATAAATACACCTGATAAAATAAGCAATACAATTCCCAATGTTCCTGAAATTACATTCGTAAAATAAAGTATTACAACTACGGCAGCTATCAGTATCCTGATGATTTTATCTGCCAATCCCATATTTTTTTTCATTTTTCTGTTTTTTTATTTTTGTTGAACATACCTCCTAATAAATAACCTATAACTGCTCCCCATAGACTGCTAATCCAGGGATTAGAAGTGATGGGACAAGTACCAGTTGAGCATCCCACAACTTTGTAATAAATAAAACCACCCACTGCACCAACTGCCAATCCAATGATTTCAGGGATTGAAACTTTAAGTCTCTGCATCATTCTTTGCATGCATGATGCTTTCGTTTCGCAAGAATTCTCCATATTAATTACTCTTGTCAGTTAGTAATACTTCATTGATTATTTTTACGAATGAGTCCTTTGGCATTGCACCCATAGCCATTTGTGGTTGTCCTTCAGCGGGTACAAAAAGAATGGATGGAATACTCTGTACTCCAAATATTGCAGCTAGTTCCTGCTGATCTTCAGTATCCACTTTATAAATATCGATCTTGCCTTTGTAATCTTCAGAAAGTTCTTCCAGTACCGGAGCTACCATCTTACAGGGTCCGCACCAGTCAGCGTAGAAATCAATGATACAAGGATTCTTGCCTTCAAATTTCCATTCTTTATTTTCTTTATAATTGAAAACCTTTGTGGTAAAGGTTTCTGTTGTTAAGTGTTCCATGGTTTTAGATTTTTGATTTAAGATTTTTGATTTACTATTTACCAGTCATTGATTTTTCTATTGCACTTACTATTTGATCTTTTTCAGTAAGACCCACAAACTGATTAACAACTTTCCCATCTTTAAAAATGATCATTGTTGGAATGCTTTGTACATTGTATCTGTCGGCGATGCTTGGGCACTGATCAATATCCAGTTTATACACTGTAGCTTTTCCAGCCATATCAGCACTGACTTCTTCTATGATCGGAGCCTGCATTTTACAGGGTCTGCACCAGGTTGCCCAAAAATCCACAAGGACAATCCCACTTTTTATATTTGCATCAAAAGTAGTGGTTGATAAGGATTGAACTGAACCTGAAGCTGTGACGGTGGTTGCAGATTTATTATCACTAACTGTGGTTAATTCCTGTTTTTCATGATTTGATGCTTTACCAGTGCAACAGAGATTGCTTCCTATCAATACCGTTGCCAGAAACAAGAAAACAATTGTCATTGGATTTCTAAGAATTTTTTTCATTGTGTTTAGTTTTATTTTAAGTTTTTGATTTCGTTTACCAATACTTGTTTTGACTGAACCCCCACAAATTGCTTTGCTACTTTTCCATCCTTAAAGATCAGCAAAGTCGGGATATTCCTAATACCGTAGGTCGTTGCAACACTTCCATTATCATCCACATCAACCTTGGCCACTATGGCAATGTCGCCAACTTCGTCTGCCACTTCCTTAAGGATAGGTCCCTGCATTCTGCATGGTCCGCACCATTCAGCCCAGAAATCAACAAGAACGATTCCACTGGCAATTACCTTTTCAAAATTCTGAGCATTTACATTGATTACTTCTTTTGCAATTCCTATCATTGTATTTGTTTTTAAGTACATCGCTCCTTATTCAACGACCGTGCCACAACTCTTATATTATTGTTATTGTGCTATTTACATAATTTTAATGTAAAATAGTTAGTTAATCTATCGTTAACTTTAAATTAATTTCATTAACTTTGCATTAATCTAATTAATACTGATTATGAAAATAAAATACGAGTCAGGTATTATCCTTGAAGCTCCATGTGGCATCTTTATGACCGACAGAGAAATGAATATTACATTCTGGAACAACGATATGGAAAAGCTAAGTGGCATTGATCGACTCACAGCTTTAAAGCAGAAACTATCGTTTGTAAAATTCTTTAATGTAAATCAGGCAGGGAAAAGTTTACTTGACTTCAAAGAATGTTTCAAAGGGAAAAAAACCAATGTTGCTAAAACAGCATTCATTGAAAATGGATCGCATGAACAGGTACTGGTTTTTATCAATGCACGATTTGTCCATGATGGAAATGTTGAAAAACTTATTGTAATCGTTACTGATATTTCAAGAGAAATTACCTGCAGCACTGTGTCGGCCACTCCACTAATTGTAAAGGAAAAAGAGGCATTGCAGCGCATTGTCGGAAGAGATAAAAAAATTCTCGAACTATACAGAATGATTGAAATGGCGGCCGATTCAATGGCCAACGTAAATATTTCTGGTGAAAGCGGAACAGGAAAGGAACTTGTTGCCAATGCAGTTCATCAACTTTCATCAAGAAAAAATAAACCATTTATAACTGTGAACTGCTCAGCTCTCACAGAAACTTTGCTCGAAAGTGAATTGTTCGGTCATGTGAAAGGATCATTTACCGGAGCGTATAAAGATAAAATCGGAAAATTTGAAGCAGCAGGCGGAGGCACGGTATTCCTTGATGAAATAGGCGAAATCAGCCAGATGATACAAGTGAAATTGTTGCGTGTGATCCAGGAAAAAATTGTTGAACGTGTAGGCGATAACAAACCCATTAAAGTGGATATGCGTATCATTACTGCAACAAACAAAAACCTCAGAGAGCTTGTCAGCAAAGGACTTTTCAGGGAAGATCTTTTTTACAGATTAAATGTTTTTCCCATTCACACTCCGGCTTTAAGAGAAAGAATGAATGATATACCGTTGCTCAGCGATTACTTTATTTCAAAATTCAATACACAGACAGGGAAACATATCAAAGGACTTACAGAAGATGCATATCGCATAGTAATGGATTATGACTGGCCTGGAAATGTACGTGAACTTGAAAACAGCATTGAACATGCTTTTGTTGTCTGCAATAAAAAACTAATTGACGTTTTTGATCTTCCGCAGGATATAAGGCTTGTTACATTGAGTAAAGAACATCGTTCATCTGTTCCTGCCGCAAGCATTCCAGCACTTTATGCAACAGAAAATATTCCAATAATCAATCAGGCTACTTTCAGAATAATCAATAAGGAGCAATTGGAGAACATTCTTGCAGCAAATCAATATAACAGAAAGCAAACAGCACAAAATTTAGGTATCAGTACTGTTGCGCTATGGAAAAAAATGAAGAAATTCGGTATTATAAGCTAAACAGAAAGGCCGATTACAATGTTCGTAGTTGTTTTGGGCTAAAGCCCATTATTGTTTTTCTAAATTACCACGACCTTCATTCGACAAGCTCAGGATGACATGGTCGTGGCAATAAAAAACTATTATTATACAGGACTTTAGTCCAATCTTCTAATAATAATAAAAAAACTATTTATTGTTATTATAAAAAAATAATGCCAATGGCCTGTACATCGCATGTGCGAATTTCGAAAATGCAAAAAGCAATACAAGTTCCATTGAAACGATTGTATGCAGCATAAATATTATCTGATTTAAAACATTATCAGAGGCAAAACCAACTGATACCTCAAGCCAGAAACCTGTAAACCCAGCAATCCAGAGGAATGATAAAAGCATCCAGTCGGAAAGGCGTGTTTCAGAATATGAACGGGTTATTTTTTTCATCCTGTAATACATTGCGAATGAAGTTCCGTAAATCATCAGTAAACCTGCGGCTGTACCTAATATTCTGCTGGGAAGCCAAATGGATGTTGCAGGATCTTTCAAAATAAAATCAAGGGAAGTTGCAACCAGCAATCCAATGAAACCCCACATGATCGCCCAATGCACAAACCAGGGTTTTACAATTTCAGGTTTTATTTTCCAATGCGATTCTTCTTCACTGTCGCATGTTCTGTATCGTTTCATTGTACCAAGTTCACTGATTACTTTTGAAATTGAAGAAAAGAAATTGCTATTTTTTTTATCTGTTTTTACATACATTTTGCTAAACATTGCAATCATTCCCCATACGACAGATAATCCAGTCAGGCTGAAAATTATAATACCAATGTTGTGTATCACTGCATATGGAAAAATATTAAAGATCCATCTGGCAACAACTTCATCCGGCTTTATTGTTAAAAGAAAGAAACCCAATAATACCGCAAGAAACAAAGTTATTAAAATCGAAAACACATTACTTTTAAAAATGAGTTTTGTAAGTCCGGTTGGTTCATAACTGGCAATAGCATACCTTCTTAATGCAGACATGTAATCGCCGGGAGCAGCTTGCCGAGGGCAATTCAAAGAACATTCGCCGCAAGCATAACATAACCAGAGTTCTTTACTTTTCAATATTTCTTCTTTCTGGCCGAGCATTCCATAGCGTATAAACATGCGGGGGAAATTTGCATTCTTTTCTGTAAGTCCGCACACAGCAGTACAATTGCCACAATTGAAACATGCATCAAAGTCTTTTGCTCCGTACTTTTTTATTTCTTTCGCAAATCCGGTATCTATAGTTGCCATAGCAATCAGTTTTTCTGTTTATAAAAATAGTATGCTTCTTTCTTGTCCATTCCCGCAGCCTGCACAATGCTGTATTTGTTCATTGTCATCATGTGATATGTAATAAGATCATTATTGACTTCGAGTTCAACTGCCACTTCAGGGATTGTCTTTGGCTTTTCATTTATGGATTGAAGAATCTGTTTCCAGATTTGAGGATACTCCTTCATGCTTACAGCACCTTCTTCAACCTCTTCTTCGACCTCACCCGATTTTTCTTTCATATCAATCTTCTGCATAAAGCCATCAATCATGGATTCAATCTCATCGTTCGTATATTGAGCAAGTTGAATAGCATCAGAAGGACATACAGGAGCACATATTCCGCAACCCGTGCAACTTGCTTTATTCACAGATGCAATACTTTTTCCTTCAGATTTAAATTCTTTCAATGCATCATATTCGCATACTTCGGCACATTTTCCGCACCACACACATGCATTTGTATCAATGGTTGCAACAATCGGATCAAGAGAAATTTTTCCGCTTTTAATTAACGAATTGATCTTTGCAGCAGCTGATAATGATGATTGCACAGATTCGGAAATATTTTTCGGACCCTGGCATGAGCCACCAATGAATACGCCTCTTATAACTGTTTCAACAGGTTTTAACTTTGGATGAATTTCGTTAAAGAATTTATCATTGCCAATAGGAATTTTTAATTTTCCTGCAATTACCGAACTGTCAGATTGAGCCACCATACCGGTAACCAACACAACTAGGTCCGTTTCAAAATCAATTTCTTTTTTTGCAGTAAGATGATCTTTCACTTTTACTGAAAGCTTATTACCTTTCATTTCAATAACAGGCGGATCTTTCTCATCGTACCTTAAATAAATATCTCCCTGCTTCGATGATTTTTCATAAAGGATTTCCTGCTTACCATATGTCCTGATATCACGGAACAAATGAAATGATGTAATGTCTTTGTATTTTTCTTTTATCTGAAGAGCTGTATGAATAGTAGTAGTACAACATACTCTTGAACAATATTTGTTCTCGCCTTTCGCTTGCCTATTTCCAACACAATAGATGAAAGCAACTTTACCGACTTTTTTATTTTGATACATCAACTTATCCGGATTCAATTCTATAAGCCGTTTGAATTCAGGTAATGTAATTACACCATCAAATTTCTTATATCCGAATTCTTCATCCTTTGGCTGATAAGAATCAAAACCAGTAGTAACAAGCACTGAACCTGCATTAAGTGTTAATGTTTCAGCAGCCTGGTATATATCAATACATGAAGAAAATTTCTCAATAAATGTTTTTTCATTTTGCAATGCTTCTGCATCAACAACATATTTGTCGGGTAAAGCTTCAGCATAGTTTTTATAAATCGCTTTCCGCTTAGTCAAGCCTAAATTAAATTGATCAGGCACTTCTACTTTGCATTCTGCAATTGCCTGATTCAGGATTTTTTCGTCAACTTTATCATTAATAAAACGAGGATTTATTTTTATTTCAACGTTAAAATTACCAAGACTTCCTGATAATTTTTCAAGTGTAGCTCCTGAAAATATTGTGATATTATTTAAACTTCGGATATCATTATAAAGCTTTGCCACAAGGTCTTTCCCTTTTTGATCGGTCATAAATATCTTTCCTGCCTGGCTAACTTTTCCACCTACAAAATGATCTTTTTCAATCAGGAAAACTTCATTCCCCATGCGGGCAAGGTCAATAGCAGAGCGCATTCCTGAAACACCAGCACCAATAATAACCACAGCTTTTTTTGCTTCAATCTCGATGCTTTCCAATGCTTGTGATCTGGCAACCCTTTTAATTCCGGCTCTTATAAGTCCTACAGCCTTCTTAGTTGCATCAATCGGCATATCTGAATGTGGCCATGAGCATTGTTCACGCACATTCACCTGCACATAATTAAAAGGATTGAGTCCTGCTCTTTCAGCAACACCGCGAAATGTATGCAGATGAAGTTTTGGTGAACATGAAGCAACAACAATGGCAACAAGTTTATTATCCTTGATATCATTTATCATTTCCTTCTGATTTGAATCAGCGCAGGCAAACATTACATGTTTTGCAATTACAACGCCGTCCTCGTCTTTCATCATGCTGCTAAGTTCTTCTACATCCACGTAATCGGAAATATTGCCTCCGCAATGACAGATATAAACACCTATTCGTTCTTTCATTTTATTATCTTTTAAAAATGAAGTTTAATACTTACTTAAATAACTTGCAACTTCTGATGCAGCGCAGCCGGCAGATAAAATCGAATCAGGAATATCCTTTGGTCCAGCTGCAGTTCCTGCAACAAACACACCTTCAATGCTGGTTAAAGCCGGACTTGTCAATTCATCAGTCTGTTTTACAAAATTGAATTCGTCCAACGCTAGGGTTTCATTGGTGAACATTTTTGGAATTTCTTTATTTGGTAAAACGCCTACTGACAGCACAACCAGATCATGTTTCGCTTCTTTCACAGTGCCAGTTGCTATATCCTCATAACGCAAAATCAGATCACCGCTCTTATCATCTTTTTCCTTGATTCGCGCAACTTTTCCTTTCACAAAATTTACACCCATACCTCTTGATTGCTGGAAAAATTCCTCATATCCTTTTCCGAAAGCACGGATATCAATATAATAAATCGTAATGTCAGCAAGGGGAAGAGCTCCCATCAATAATTGCGCTTGCTTAATCGAGTACATGCAACATATCTGTGAACAGATAGGATTATTAGAGCATTCAGCACTGCAGCCTTTATTTTCCATACTTGAATCGCGCGATCCGGTGCACAACACATAAGCGATATTATCAGGGCTTTTACCATCACCCGGGCGCAGCACATTGTTAAACGGACGCGTTGGAGCAATGATCCTATCCATCTGCATTGAGTCAATCACATTTGGATATTTTGTATAACCATATTCTGGTTTTCCTTCAGGTTTGTATAATTTAAATCCTGAAGAAACTATCACTGATTTTGCGGTTGCATTGATTACTTCTTTCTTCTGTGAAAAATCAATTGCGTCAGCAGGACATGCAGATATACATTGGTGACACTCCCTGCAATTGCTGCAATCAAGACAGCGTTGTGTGCTTTTCAGAACTTCAGCATCATTATATGTAATTTCAATATCCTCAAAATCCTTTATTCTTTCTTTGATATCGCGCATTTTATGATCAACTGCTGGCATGAAAGTAATATCCTTTCGTTGCAGAATTTTGTTCTTATCAACAGCAGGCAGTTTATCTCCAAATTCAATAGCATCCAGTTTTTCCCCACTCAAATATTTATCAATATAGAAAGCAGCTTTTTTGCCCTGCCCTGCTGCTTCAATTATTGTAGAAGCACCGGTAACACTGTCACCTCCGGCAAAAACTGATTCCATTGAAGTTTGCAGTGTTTTTTCATTCACTTTTATGACGCCACCTTTTTTAAGTTCTAACGTTTTTGCAAACGAAGAAGTGGATGGTTGAAGTCCAATTGCTTCAATTACAAAATCAACATCTTCCATGTATTCAGAACCTGCAATAGGAACAGGTCTTCTTCTGCCGCTTTCGTCAGCTTTTTCCAGTTGCATTTTAATAAGCTGTACTTTTTTTACATTTCCATTTTCTCCGAAAAACTTAACCGGATTTCTGAGCAATAACAGTTCTGCACCTTCTTCTTCAGCTTCTTTAATCTCAGGCGCAAAACATGGCATTTCTTCGCGACTTCGACGATATACTACTGTTACTTTAGATGCACCCAGGCGAAGAGCTGTGCGTGCAGCATCCATGGCTGTATTGCCACCACCAATCACCATTACTTTTTTACTGTTAAGGTTTTCTTTCTTTCCAATATTCGCATCACGCAGAAAATCAAGACAGGAAACTATACCAGTTAAAGAAGCACCTTCGACTTCAAGTTTGCTGGTATCATGGGTTCCTACAGAAACAAATATGCTGTCGAATCCTTCAGCTTTTAAAGATTCAATATTTTCAATTTTCTTGTTCACTTCAAATTCAACTCCGAGAGAAGTAATATTTTTAACATCGCGTTCTACAATTTTTTTAGGAAGACGATATTCAGGAAGTGTAAGCATAAGCATGCCACCCAACACAGGAGCAGCTTCAAATATTTTTACAGAATGACCTTTTAATGCAAGATGATATGCAGCAGTTAAACCGGCAGGGCCAGAACCAATCACTGCAACTTTCTTTCCTGATTTTTTTTCAATAATTCTTTCAAGTGGTTCAGGATATTTATCATAATAGTAATCGGCAAAAAATCTTTTTGTCCTTCGAATATCCACAGGTGCTTCAAGACTTGCACGCGTACAGGCATTCTGACATGGCGCATAACAGGCGCGTCCTAGGCTTCCAGGAATTGGAATATCTTCCATATGAAGTTTCATTGCATCTTCATATTGTCCGTTCCTTACTAGTGAAATGTATCCGTATGGCTTCACTCCACCCGGGCACTCGTTTATACAAGGTGCAGAAACATCCTGCCTGTCGATAGTTGCAATACGCGGATTCGCTAAACTGAAAGGGATGTATGCAACTTTTCTTCCTGCAAGATTGCAGTTGTATTCATCGGGCCTTATTTCGGGGCAAGCTACTTCGCACAGCTGGCAACCGGTACAAGCTTCAGGAATAACGTACCTTGGATTTTTTGTAAGTTTTAAATCAAAATCTTTTCCTAATTTTTTTATGTCGTCAATCTCGCTGTTTAACAACAGGCTTATATTCGGATGACGCGCAGTCTCCGACATTTTTGGAGTTGTGATACAGGCAGCGCAATCCAGCGTCGGAAAAACTTTACTGAGCTGTATCATCTTTCCTCCAATTGACAAGCCTTTTTCAACCAGCAGGACTTTATAATCCATTTCTGCAAGGTTCAGTGCAGCTTCTTGTCCTGCAATACCACCGCCTATAACAAGCGCATCAAAATTTTTATCTTGGTTGGACATTATGATTCTGTTTTGAATTTAATTTTTTGACAGTTTTGCAGCGTCATCAGCAACACTGCCTAATTCCATTAATATCTTGCTGAAATTATCCATATGGCTTGCAAAAGGTTCAGCACAAACAGAGCAGATAGCAGCCATCCGGATTCGCTTTGGGCTGATATTTTTTTCCTTCATGATCGTTTGAGAATCTGTAATAATTTTGTTGGTATGATCAGGACATTTAGGACTGTATGAACATTCATGACCATCGGCTGCAATGAACACTCCATCGAAACCCTGTTCAAATGCATGCAGTATCCAACGCGGCTTTATACCTGAGGAACAGGGCATGCTGATAACATAAACAGAAGGAGAATAATGTATCTTCCTTAGTCCGGCCTGATCAATCCCCGGATCTGAAATCTTATCCGTAGAAAAGACAAGAATTTTTGGTTTGAATGGAGTGTTTTCCATATAACTTTTATTTTGTTAATTCAATACAATCTTGCGATACCAAAACAATTGATATCATCTTACTAATTAATAAATGAGTAGTGGTTAATAATAAAAGTCGGAATTATTGTTCCGAAGTATGTTTATGCTTTTTTCAGAAACAAACGTGAATAGCTGTCTTCTTCAACTATTCCAAGAAATTCATGTTCCATTTTTTCGCACCACCTGGGAATATCATGTTTGGTACCTTCATCAGAAGAAAGTACTTCCATAATTTCACCTGATTCAATTTCACCAATTGCTTTTTTTGCAGCTAATAATGGACCTGGGCAGGCTGTACCGCGTGCATCAACAATCTGATTTGCATTTATTGCTCTTAATTCTTCTGTTGTCATGATTTTAATATTTTTCGTTTTATATAAATAATTGCACTTTACTTTCTGAGGCATCAGCTAGAAATGTAGCCACACCACAAATATTCATATGCGGATAGTCGATCATTTCTTCCTTTTTGAAACCCATCAGATCCATTGACATTTCGCAGATATTAATTTCAACACCCAGTTCACCAGCTGTTTTAAACATATCATCAAGCGATGCCACATTTTTCTTTTTCATAAGGCCTTTCATCATAGCTGTTCCCATGCCACACATATTCATATTGGATAGCTTCAGTTTGTTCTTTCCTTTGGGAAGCATCATGCCAAACATTTTTGACATGAAATTTTTTCCTGATACATTCTTCTTTGGATCACGCAAAGCTGCAGTGGCCCAGAATGTAAAGAAAAGTTTTACTTTCATATCGTATGCAACAGCTCCTGTAGCAATAATCATTGCTGCCAGAATTTTATCAAGATCACCTGAAAACACAACCATTGACAGCTGGTCCTTGGTGCCCTTCTCTAGCTTACCAACTTTCTTTTGGAGATCTGCTAATTGTTTTTCAAAATCTTCGCTCATAGTATTATTTTTTATTTGTTACAAAATTAACAGGTATTGAAATTGACTCAACAAAACAGCATGTGAGATAACACAGCCATAAGTGTGATAAAAATCACACCCAATAAATGATTCATTTTTCGTACCTTTACAGTATAGATCTAATTTTTAATGAAAAATCATAATTGCAAAGAGTGTCTTATTAAATCTGCCGCTGCAAAAAATCTAAACAGTGAAGAATTTCAAATTCTGGAGAGCAATAGCGTTCAGGTATCCTTCAAAAAAGGCGAAATTATTTTCAAGCAAGATGCTTTATCTTTAAATGTAGCTTATTTAAAAACAGGATTGGTGAAAGTTCATATGCGAGGCCCTGTGAAAGATAAAATATTGCGAATTGTTAAAGCCCCAACGTATTTAGGAATTCCGACAACATTCGGAGATAAGATAAATCAATTCTCAGCTACTGCGCTTGAAGACACTTCAGTTTGTTTTATTGACAGCAATCTATTCAGAGACTTTATTTATACAAACGGAAAATTTGCTTACGAAATCATTGTTGAACTTTGTAAAAACGAATTATACGATTATCAGAAATCAGTTAGTATGGCTCAGAAACAAATTCCCGGAATGGTTGCAGAAACACTTATATGCATGTCAGACAGAATTTTTTGCAACGACACATTCACTTTTCCTTTGACAAGAGGCGAAGTTGGAGACATGATAGGGACTTCACGTGAAAGTGTAAGCCGGGTGCTTACTGATCTAAGCAATGAGAAAATTATTTCAGTAAATGGAAATGAAGTTTCCATTTTAAATAAGGAACTTTTGTCCCAAATAAGTGAAAAAGGATAATATTCCATATAATTTCAGAAGTTATCAATATCTGACACAGTTTATTAAACAGACTCCTCTAATTTCTTTAAGTTCGTAGAACAGACCCATTTCTAAAGTTGTTCTAAACAATTTCAGTAGGTCTCAATACAATTCGTCACCGTTTCTATACAGTTTTGGTCGTTTCACTACGATTTCTTACGCTTTCGGTACGGTTTCGGTAGTTTTCAATACCGTTTCATACATTTTTTTGCATTTTTTCTACATTTCTTAACATTTTCACTACACTTTTGCTACATTTCTTGTAACTGCATGTACATTCCACTACATTTTTAGTACATTTTTCCGCATTATCTAATTATAGAATTCGTTTAAAGGATACTTTAATTGATATTGATGGTAATGTTTATCACACACAAAAAATCGGTAATCAAGTTTGGATGAGAGAAAATTTAAAAACCACAAAATATAATAATGGTGAGCCTTTAATCAAAATTAATGACAGTACAAGATGGATTAATACCAAAGAAGGTGCATATTGTGATGCAATAGGAGTTATTCATTATTACGATGGAGATATAAAGGATAGCTTAAATGAGTATTTCTATAATCAATATGTCGTATTAGATACTCGGAATGTTTGCCCTATTGGATGGCGGGTTCCAGACACAAGTGATTATTGTAAATTGGAGAAAATGATTCGAATAATCGAAAAGAAATATTGTAATGCAGACTCGACTCATATAATGGGAAAATGGGTTGAAGGTTATACTAAAAATGACCTTGGTTTTTCAGAATTTCCACTTGGTTTAAGAAGAGGGAAAACCGCCGAATATGATTATTATATGGATTTTGGTTATTGGTGGACAATAAATAAAAATTATGCAGCAAACGCCTGGGCAAGGTGCATGGGATATGATGGTATTTTTCTTGACAAGAAAGAACAATATAATATTAATGATGGTATGTCAATAAAATGTATAAAAAACAATAACCGCTAACTTATATCGCTTCAAATGCATGTAAAGCGGGGATTACAGAAACGCATAAGTTAGTATAATAACAATATTATTTAAAGAAATGAAACGATTAACGATAATTTTCATAGCAATTTTCTTTTATACAACTGCAAAGGCAGATTATGATCCACTAAAACTTTCGGAATTGATTTGCATCGCTGACTATGGCGCTATTGGAACTATTGTGAAAGTCGATACAAATTATTTTTACTTAAAAGTTGAGGAATATATATTAAACAAACTTTCTTTCGACACTTTAGCAATTATTAAATTCGAGGATTGGACCTGTGCCAGCAGGTATGACAGTTATAAAGAAGGACAACGGGAAGCTGTTTTTTTCAGAAAGAGTAATTACGCTATTGACAACTATGAACTTTTAGGATATGGTGCTGGTGACGAATTTGAACTCCCCATAAGATATGACTCAATTGAGTACTACACAGGACATACCAAACTCGGGAAATATTTATTAAGCGATTTTTTACTAGCGATAGAAGATTATGATAAATTAGTTGGAGGAAACAAGGGTACTTCAAAGATAATTAGCGATTCTGTAAAAACGGAATTTGCAAATAAATCAAATTTGCATAAGCTATTTATTGAATGTAAGCCATACGAGGAAGAAAAAGATTTTAAAATTTCTAAAACCGGAATACTTGTAAACCTAGAAAATAATTATCTGTATGAAGACTATGAAAACAAAATATATATAACCACTGCTAATACTGACAGCATATACTTAGAAGCCGATAATACCGATATTTGGAAAGTAAAAGATTATTTTATTGTTAAACCAAAAAGCGGCTGGACAAGAAGATTTATAAATGTGTATTCCATAAATGAAAAAAATAAAAAACATTTACTTTTCAATCAACTTTTTGATGTCATAGAACTTCCTGAGCCTGAAATTTACTTCGGTTCATCAATAAAAGATTCTATCTGGTGCTCTTACAGTAATCTAATTCCACGATTAGGCCACTATTTAGATTGGCTTCATAAAGATGAAAATCTGGATTACATATTTTTAAGTTACGATTATGAAATTGTTTCGGAGAACCAAAGCGATAAATTCAGTATTAAGTCACAATATGGAACCCCTGAATTACGTAAGCGATTAAAAAAAGTAAAAGCAGGTGATAAAATAACCATAAGTAATATTCTTGTTCTTTACCCCAATAATACTGTAAGACAGATAAAAAATAAGACGATCATTCTTTATAATAAAAAGTAACAATAAACAATTGTATATTCCTTCAATGGCTTGTACAGCGGGGAATACAACAATGCATGAGTTATGCCCAATATAATTAAAAATTAAAATGAATACCCATAGACAAATAATTTTTCTTTTGATTATGTTTTCATTGTCTTGTAATTCGACGACCCAAAAAGATATTTCAAATGAGACGATAAAAAATAATGAGAATAAGATTGGTCATTTGACGGTTACCAAAGACACCAACCGTACGATAATTAAAGACACGTGCATTAAAATAACTTCAAAAGATAAATTTGATTGCTTATCTGCTTTTTCTCGTTCATATGAATCCTGTGAACGTGGATACTCAAGCAAAGACTCCTTAAATTACTTTTTTAAAAAAATATATCTTAAAAGCATTGACAAAATGTACTTATTTGCTCTTTTTGAAAAAAGTAATATGTCTCGTATTTACGAATTAAAAGATGGAAAGTGGTTTCAGTTTCACTCACTTCCAGACTCATTATTTTTTTTCTTTCCAAATGTTTGTCAATGCACGGATGATACTGACATTTCAGTCCCTACAATTAAATTTGTTGATTTAAATGGTGACAAAATACCTGATATTAGAATAATTGCATATTTGAATATGAATGGCAATGAATATTCTTATCTCTACCTTACAGATACAGTAAAGAAATCGCTTACTTATATTGATTATATGTTTTCAAATCCCGAATTTGATTATAAAATAAATAGATTAAAAGAAGTTGAAAATACAAGCGTAACAAGAAATGGATTTCACGCAACATATAAGTGCGAAGGAACTTTGATCTACCCTGATTTAATGTTAGAGGATGATAAATCTGAAATTGATTGGCAACAAACCCCTTTAAGAGGTTTAAAATTTAATATCTATCATGGTAATGGTCTTCTTGGCAAAAGATCAACAAACTGGACACTCTTACAAAGCTATAAAGAGCCTGTAGACAGTATATATTCCAAATGGTATAAGATAATTGGAGAGAATTATTAATTTTATTGAGATTAACACATGAATGATTATACAGGGCATAGCTTTACATTTCTTCAATTGCTTGTAACGCTGGGGATACAGCAAAACAACCGTTAGCTGATATAATAAACAAAGACTCATGAAACTCTTAATATTTCTTATAATACTTCCAATTTCAATACTTGGACAAGTTGTGCCAGACACAATGCAATCGATAATTACAAAAAAAATTAATGTCAAGGACATGTGGACACCGACGAAATCCCAGACAGATTCAGCACTGCAAGAGACAATATATTTTCTTGAGACAAAAGGTTACAAGTTGCACGATACTTTAAATTGGAAAAATAATTTCATTCAAAATGACACTGCCGAACCTTATTACATTAATCAAATACCGATAATAATCAGCAATCTTAGTGTCAATAAATATTGTGTGCAATTCAAAGGAATATATAATAAAAAACATGAGAAAGTAATTATGTTAAATTTCTTTTATTTGCAGCAAGACACTTCAAGATATTCCCATTGCTCATGTAATTGCAGTGCTAACTTTGGACTCAGAATAAAGGACAAATCAAAAGAAGAATTGTTTATGGTTGCTGACGGTGGTTGGGCATACTGGGGAATCAGATATTATATTAAGAGAAAAAAATGTGCAGACTATTTTACAGGCGGAATTTTTTAATTATTACAGTAGCTAACTTTAAATTGCATCAATGGCTTGTGAGGCAAGGAATAACGAAACAAAAACTCTGAAAGTAATTGATTTTAAAACGCACATGAAAAAAACTCTTTTAACTTATATAATCGTGATGGTCAGTAATTCATTATTCTCGCAGAACTTGGATTCGTCTTATATTAATGTTGTTGTTAATCATTCCAAGTGTTTGCATGATACAACTTTTTCAATAAGTGAAAAGACGGAATGCCTAAAGAATGAATTTAGTACAATTGATACTATATTGAAAAATACTATAAAAAGGTACCTGTCGGATATTAATAATGACTGCGTAAGGGACTCTTTTATAATTAATCAAAATCAATGGACAATAAGCATCAATAAAATCTGCGAAAAAAATATAGAGAAAAATATATCGAATGAAAGTGACTTCGTATATTGGCTCACAATGACAGAGGAGACAAGGAAGCGAATCAAACAAATTGAAGGATTAGAATATAGACTTAAGCGGAAGAAATAATGAACAACCAGCTGCCAGCATTGACCATAATGGATTGTATAGCATGGAAAACAGCAACACAAAAATTTAGCAGTAAGTTTTAAAATGACCATAATGAAAAATATACTTTTCTGTTCTCTTATTTTTCTGTTGATTTTCAGATTTCCAAATAGTGAGACAAGCATAAATCTTAACACACATAGTTGGAAAATTTATTATAACGATTCAACTGTTTATAGTACGGATATTGGAGGATACAAGGCTTATACTATAAAATTAGATACAGCTAAAATAAAACTGACCGATACTTTAAAAATAAACTATGTTATGGATATTGGGTGTGATTTTAGTGAATTACTTGTAGTAAAAGGAGAAAAAAACAAAATTTTAAAACAACAAAAGACAATTGACTTCGGACTAAGGACAGCAAGCATCGGTTTGAATGAAATAAAAAACTTCTATAAGATGGATGGATTATCTACATTTAATATCTATTATGGAATTGAATGTATGACTCCAAAAGTTAAGGATTTAAAGCCTGATGACTGTTTGTTACTTTTAATAATAAATTTTGTGTCTTGAAACCTACTTCTAAATTTAGATAACTTCAACGGCTTTTAAAGATTGGAGGAATACAGAAACACATTCGTTGTATGATTAAGATTTTCTATATTGTTTTATTAACTTTTATTTGTACTGACTTGACAGCACAGGTGTATTATGATGGTACATCGGCTGCATTTGAACCAGAGATTGAAACTTTCTTGGTGCAAGTTGATAAAAAACCATCATGTGAAATACGATTTAAATTTAAAACACGTAGTATATTCAATGGTAGGACTGATTATAGAGACAGAATGAAATACCATTTTTTGAATGACTCAATCATGCAACAAGAAACTATAGATGGTATCTATTATGGACTAATCAGGGATTTTAAATTATTTGAATATGATATCGATAAAAAAAGTGTAATAACTAATCCAAATGTAAGTGTAATTGATTCCTTAGATTGCACAATCTATATTCAAAGATTTATTACAAAGACTGACACTATAATATATCGAGAAATTTCAAAAAATATAAAAGATTCGTTAGGTAGAATTGTCGAATCTGTCACATATAGAGGAAGCAAGCCTTTTAATAAATTTGATTGCTTAATTCAAGGCGATTCTGTGGAATCCACAATGTTTTATTTATACAATGACAAGAGCAAGTATTGGAAATTGACTTCGACAAGACTCGAAATAAAATCACGACTTCCAAACGATAAAATTCTCAAAGATTCATGCGTGACAAGCAATTTCGAAAATAACTTAGATAAACCAATAATATATATTACATTGACAAAGTATCATTATAATAGAAAGAAAATGTTAGATTCTATTAAAAAATTTGAATACTTTGGTGAAACTAAATCTTGGATTAATACACATTCTTTAAAAATAAAATATCGAAAATACAACAGGGCATAACATAATATTGCTTCAATGGCTTGCAACGTGAGAAATACAGAACCACAATAATTAGTTTTTATGAAAAAAATTTTGACAGTCGCGTTGTTTCTTTTATTAGCAGAAAAATCTAATTGCCAGTTTCTGATAAAACAAATTGACTTTTCAGGGAATGTAAAGGTTTTAAGCAACGACTCCCTTCTGTCTATACCATTATTAACCTTTGATACAATTGTGATTAAACAATTGGAAGTCCCTAAAAACATAGAAGATGATAGCAAATGTTATTGTCAAGGAACAGTTTGTGTAAGTTACATCCTTTATAACCAAAAGCTATTAGAAACAAAAATAACCAAGAGCGTTAGTCCCAAATTTGATTCAATTCTTTCAAAACAAAACCTGGTAGTTTTTAATAATTTGGTGAAGTATATTAAAATCGAACCAGACAAATTTTACTTTATTATAGTTCCTATAAGATATAAATTGGATGAGTATGATGAAGTGAAGGAAGACAAGATTTATAAGCAATACAGCAAACCTGATTCATTAACAAAATTAAATTACATTTATGTGTTAATGAAGGATATAAAACCTTAAAAAAAATAAGAATATCACAATGCTATAATGACATGCAAAGTGAGGAATACAGCAACACACTTGTAGTTTTAATTAAAAAAATGAAACGATATTTTACAATATTATTTTTAATAATTTCAATGGGTAGCTATTCGCAACCCATTTCAAACAGCCTGGTATCAAAGAAGGATTCGCTAATTAATGCATATATTCAAATCTCTTTTGAAGATGCCAAGCAGGGCAATTGTGACAGCGCAATAATTTCAATAACGAATGCAATTAATATAGATTCGACATATTTTGAACTGTACTATTTACGGGGAGCATTTTACAATTTGAAATGTTTCCCTGATAATGATTCTTTAGTGCGTAAACATTCTATAAATGATTTTTATAAGTGCATTGTCTTAAAAACCACCACCACAAAAACATTTCCAGATACTGCATTGACAAATTCAATCTTTCATGACAGCGATGCACGTCCAACTGGAGATTTGGGTGATATGATTTCATTCTTTACTTCTTATGCTTTGCTCCGTGGGGTGGCTACATATTTAAAATCTGAGGGCATTGACAAGAAGGTATATTGTATGGAATGGCAAAATGCAATAAAAGAGGGAATGCCTGAGGCAAAAAAACTGATAGATATATTTTGCAGATAAAAGAAATTTTGCAATCAGCCATGCATTGCTTTCTTGGTATATTGTTGAAGAGAGTTCATCGTTTGAATTGATAGAATCTGGAAGTGGAATATTCATTATGCTGCATTAATATTATTACAATGAATAAATTGTTCCTAATAATTCTCACTTCTGTTTGTCTTATATCATGCAATGAACGCGGTGATGACAAGACATTATGCGGTAGCTTTATTACAAGAACAAACAAAACCATTGACACGTCGTGTAAAAAGAAATGGTATAATGTATCTTGTATTCCTCTCTGTGATGATTCAAAGGGGATTTTTCTTGATTTAAAGGAACTAACCAAGCATGGTAGATATAAACCATACAATACCACCCAAACAATCAATAAGGATTCTGCGATTGTTTCATTCGATTTTATTGATGATTGCTGCATGGAATTTTCAGGAGATATAACTGTAACAAACGACACATTGATGTTGTATTTTTTCCAGACCAATATTATCTGCTGTGATTGCTATTGTGATTATAGAATTTCTTATCACATTAATAAAACTGGTCAGCAATGGAACAACATCTAAATGATACATAACAGGAATGAGCAAAATAGAAAATAACGACTATAGGCTAACGAATGAAAGACAATTATACTATCACTGAAACCCCTGATTTTCTTAGGGTAGAAATTCAAGCCAGGAAGAAACCCGTTTTGAGAATCGGGCTGCTTATTCAGGGAATTTTGTTTCTTGGTTTAACATTATTTTTCGGATTTCTGGTAGGATATGCTATTTATGCAATTACATATGCCAATATCTTATCAGTTCAAATGACGTTAATACTCCTTCTAACAATTATACTATTTGTGTTGTTTGCACTGGCTTCACGAACGTATTTTATAAATGTCTACACGAAAGAAATTGTCAGCGTAGACAAGAAAAATCTCATTTATACAAAACGAACAATCCTGTTTTCCAGGACACAAAAATTCGAGAATTACAGGCAACTAAGTTTTACTTATGTTGGAGAAAACACATTTACAAAGCATCCGATGAGCAATGATACTATTGACTCTACTGGATTGGGCGTGACTGAAAGAGAAGTACAATTCTTAATAAAGGATGGGACAATGGCAATTTCAAACGGAAGTACGAAAATGTTATTTGGCCGAGATATTCCATCATGGGATGCGAAAGCGATAATAGCATGTATTAATAAATTTATCAGCAAAACCTCGGAATGATAATTCTGGCCTGATTATAGAACGCTATATACAAACTTGTATTCTCTACCCACGTCCGTACTTGCACACTGGCAAATAATATCCTATATTTACATCGGCTTGTGGCTTTGATATACATCTTTAGATTCACGCATTGTTTGCAAGAAATTTATGGCAATCCATTTTACATACAGCATACAAAAAGTTGATTTCTTCGTTGACCAAGTTGAAGACAAAGGTGATATTGACCTTGACGGAGCAATAGATGCATTTCAGAACTTCCCATTTCCTGAGCAGCTTAAACAAGCAAGAGAGCGTGAACTGACATCATGCCTGCCCACAATTTCTTTCAAGAGTGATGATGGCAGGACACTCGCTATCTGGGCCGAAGATGATAAAGGTTTTTCCTTACAATATGACAATGGAACCAAAGCATCTGTGTTTTTTCTTTCAAACAACTTCTACGAAACCAAGGACAGTCCCATGGTTGAAGATTATATTATACAATTCTTCAGTGGAACAATAGAACAATCAATTGAGCTCGAAGATATAAATACAGAATACAAAAAGCACAGTTTAGATTCTGCTGCTGAAAAACCGCTTGTTACATTTTCCTTTAACGACACAAATAAAATTAAAAAATATGTATGGACGATTGCTTATTTCTTATTGGCGATGTTACTGCTTATTACTGATATCCAGAAGAAGGAAATCGTCTGGGGTTTCCAAATAGTTTTTAGTTTCTTTTGGTTGCCTGGCACTATTGTTCATGTAAGCTATTGGTTCAAAAACAAGAATGCAACCATAACCGTTGACTCTACAGCAAAGACACTGAAATATGAGAAGAACGGACAAAAAGTAAAGTTCAACCGAAATGAAATCTTAGTATGCGAACTCAACGAACCCCGCTCAGGTGGTGGTCCATGGGGCAATTACTGTTATTTATGGTTTATACTGAAGGATAACAGAAAAATTGTAATTACAAATTTTATCACAGAACCCGAAAACATAATCAAATTATTAAAACTAAATTACAGAACCGACAAGCGTACTATACCGTTTTTACCTATATGAGCGTTTTAATACTTTAACGCCTCATGATTGACAAATGATTTTAAAAAACCTGAAGAAATAATTGTTACAAAAGCACAAACCATTGACTCATTATAGATTTCGAATGAAATTATATTTAACTTTTATAATAGTATGTTTTTTTTCTAAGGGATACTCCCAAGACTTTGGCTGTTTCAATGAGCCAAGTTTTGGTTCTGAAAGTGTTTTTTCCCTAAATAGTACTCAAGTTAATTATGACAGCTTGTTATGGATACCCTACAAACTTCCATCTACAAATGATGGCTATTATAAAGCCATGTGGAATAAATACCAGATTAAAATGGAAGGGAATATTATAAATGGAATGAGAAATGGTTTATGGAGAATATTTTTGAAAAATGAAAATATTTATTACCAGGGAAATTTTATTGACGATAAAAAAGAAGGAGAATGGAAACGGTTTGAAATATACAGTAATGATACAATTTTAAGAATGGATGGGTTTTATAAAAACAATCTTAGAGAAGGCAAATTTATAAGTTATGGAAGAGATACAGTTATTTATGAAATTTCGAATTACAAAGCTGGCAAATTGGATGGGGAGTATATTTATTATAGTTTTTTAAGGAGCAATAAAAAACATTTAGATATGGTAATAAATTATAAGGATGATAAAAAGAATGGATTAGAAAAAGAATACAAATTGGATGATAAAGGCAAATTATATCTTTATGGTATTAGCGAATATCTAAATGATGAACGTGTTGGGAAAAGTTTTGAATTTTCATGTAAAGGAGATACTTTGAGTATGACGGATGATAACGGCTTTTTGCAATATGAACAAAGAATGGTGGGCAAAAAGTTATTATTGGATTATAGTAAAAAGAATGACACTATTATTCATATTGACTATTCTGACAATGGGGATACTACAAAATTTGAAATATCAACTCATGATAAATATTTTGGCAAAATTTATTTGCAGGACACCTTGGATAAAAAATGGAAAATTGATAAAGCATTGAATTATATTGATGGATTAACTGATGGTATTTATAAAAAATATTTCAGCAATGGGCAGCTTGCATACGAAATACAATTAAAAAAAGGATTGCTTTATACGGCAGTTTGTGCTTTTACAAAAGATGGAAGGAAATTAGATATTGGTACTTTAAAAAACGGGAATGGAACATTAAAAATTTATTTTCCCGATGGAAATCTAAAATCCAGTTTTACATATCATAATTCGACCTGCCAGGGAAGTATATGTAGTTATTATAAAAATGAAAATCTTGAGATAGTCGGAATTATGTATAGCAATAAACCTTCAGCAATTGAATTATCAAGTTATACTGACGATGATTTAAATAAGAATAATTTAAAAAATAATTTATTTGGAGATATAAAATGCTATCATGAAAACGGGACCAGCATGAGTACTATTAGATATGACACTATAAATAAAATTACTTCATATGAATATTTTTTTATGAATGGAAACCCTTCTTGTTCGTTTTTTAAAATAAATAAAAAAGAAACAGGTGAATATGCTACATTTTATGAAAATGGTAAATTGGAAGTTGTTGGTAAGTATAAAATTACAAAAGATAGCAATTCTGTAAAAGACAGTATCTGGACTTATTATTTTAAAGAGGGTAACTTGCGAGCTTCCATCAGTTATAATGAAGGACGGAAGACGGGACAATCAAGATATTATGATAAAACAGGAAAGCTAAGGAGAGTTGAAATAATCGAGGATGATGGAACATTGTATAATATTTTTGATAGTGATACTGTAAACTACACTGACAAAAATGGTTTAAAACAAGGCAAGTGGGTAAGTTTTCCGTATTCTTTCTTAAATAATGAAGAATTTTGTAATGACACGCCCGATAATACTGAGTATTACAAAGATGGCCATCCAGTGGGCGTTTGGGAAAAGACCCAAAGATTTTATGACGAAACGGAAAAATATATCTGGACGGATTCGACACTCGCTTATTGTTATATTTATAATAAAAAAAACCAACGGGTTGCAGAAGGAGATATTATATATCCTGAATTTATGTTTGGTTTATGGAAAGAATATGATAAATCAGAAGGCTATTTAAAAGCAGAAGGTCAGTATTATTTTAGCACAAAAGTTGGAAGTTGGAAAATTTTTAAAAAGAATGGTAAAGTAAAAGAAGTAATTGATTATAATAAAAATAGGAAAAATAAGGCAACTTAAGTTTTATGACATATATTTTTTAATAATATAAAACCTCGTTAATTATGATTGCAACAATTTGCATGATAATACAGAAACTGGGGATATAAAAAACTGGACACAATTTTACTCAAATGGCAAGTAGTAAAAAAGACGCAGCAGTTCACCTTAAATCATAATTTTGTATTGCCTAATCTGTAACTATAATTTATTCATACTATAATGAAAATTAAACTGACAATTATTCTTTTCTTTTTAATGAATGGACTTGTCAAAGCTGGTGGCCCAATGGCGCCGATATTGGCAATTTGCGAAATACAGACTGTTGATTCAACTTTTCAAGGCATCATATATTTGTATAAAGGCGGACTTAGCTGTATTTGTCCGAATGGAATTTACATATCCGACAAAATTGACACAACAACTTCAACAGGTGATTTCTTTTATTTCAGCATATACTTTAGGAAATTTGAATTGTTTAAAACAGGGAATGGAGCGGATGCTATTCGGTTTCTTTATACAAAAGATTTGATTAAAGAAAAATCCAATAAAAGTTGTTATGACACCGCTTATTGTAAATTGGAGTATTATAATAATATATTTTCATTTTCTGATAAATACGCTCCTGGAATGTATTTCATAGATTTTCTTGGTAACGAGCAGTATCATTGCACCCACAATAGGATTATTAACAGGAATTCAGGGCGGTTAATCATCCCAACGGAAAAGACAGATGACAAGTATTATCTTATTCAAGACTCTTTGTCTATTTACCAGGAGCTACAAATGGATTCCCAAATGTATTTTGTTGTGCCATCAAAAGCGAGTGAATTAAAAATTCCACTTAATAAAATAAAGTCTATAACGATAATTAAGGACCCTAACAGCATCTGGCTTGAAAAAATTGACAATTGCGGACCTGAGTTTTATTTGCGAACAAGGTGGTTTCATAAAATTGTATCATCAAAGAAGAGAATTAGAAAATTTTTAAAATCTTATAGTAAATATATGTATCCCATCGCAAATCACAGCTAACAGGCCAGTTATTTACTTATTAACATGAAATATTACGCAACTATATTTATAGTTTTATTGCTTAATCTGTCAAGATTATTTGCTCAGAATATTACTTATGATATGGTTAAAACTACGATTGACTCAGTTTTAAATTTTGAGCCTCAATTAAATCATGGAGATTATTTGGCAATTGACTTATCTGAGTTGTCGACCTTATCAATGACAGATAAAGATTCTATACTTAAATACCTTCATAACTTTCATAAAAATATAATAGAAACCACTTTCGAGGAATTGATAAAGAGTGACTCATCATGGAATAATGGCGGATATCTTAATGGATTTATGATTTCCTTCATACGAACATATACTTTGGCAAATGATGAAAACATTTTAGTATTGGTCTGTAGTAAAATCATGTCGGGTGACGCAGCATTTGACAGCAACACTTCTTTTCGGAGAGTGAATAATGAATGGAAATTTAAAGACTTTGTCGTTACTGAGATGTATTAAATACAACATATAACCTTCAAAAGGCAAATGACCAAAAGCATCATGACATATGACTTGTTAGAACCATTAAAATTAAATTTATGGCAAAGAATTTTATGTAGCTGTTTATTAGCTACGTTGTTTTTGGCAACTGTATTTTTTTCATTCATTCTTCTTCCTGAGGGATATTTTAATTACAATTACATCAAAGTTATTTATATCCTGTTTCCTCTTATTCTCTTGCATCTTCTGAAAATTTTCGAGAATAGGGTCTTGTATAAAACAAAAATTATTGGGCAATTGATGTTCGATGAAGATACGATTCACGTAAATGACGAAATCATTGATTTAAGAAAAATAAAAAAATTGACAATCTCAAAATATATCAGGAATTATAAAAGTTCGTTTCCGCGTTGGAAAGTAAGTGATAAACTCCAGATTGAACTACCAGATAATACAGTTTTAGTTTTTTTTGTAGGACACTTTTCTAAAGAAAAGATAGGGCTAAATTTTGCTGACTTTATTGATGAACTAAGCAGAAATAGAATTGAATATTATAGGAAATTTGTAAATAATATATAACTGAGCATCACAGTCCAAACTATAAAGAAGATGTAACAGAACGAAGACAATAGTGCGCATTTAAATTCATTATATTTGTTAAAACATCAGTTATCAATACTGAAAATAATTCATAGCAGAAATATTTAAAATGAAATACAAACTCAAATATGATAAGTTATTTATTTTTCTACTTTCCTGCATAATTCCTGTTCTGGTATGGATTATAATAATAAAAGGATTCATTGAATATCCAGAGAGGTTGACTAATTGGATTCTTTGTGTTCCTGCTATAATTTTTATGTTAATTATTTCACCCCCGATAATTCTTTCATTGACATATATTATAGAAGATATAAATAAGTCAGTAATGTATGATAAATCTACTCATTCAGTTATTATAAAAAAAGGCCGTAAAGAATATGTAATTAATCAGGCAGACATTATTGCAGCTTATAGGATTTCAGTAGAAAAGAAACCGTATTCCTCAAACCGAGGCATGAGGTATTGCTTCCCCTGGTTTAAATACGCATTGATTATAATTAAAGAACGAAAGCGATTTTTTGTTACAAACTTGCTTTGCGAACCGCTGGAGATTCTAAACTTATTAAATATGGAATATAAAGATATTTACTACAATGTTCCAATTATTGACAGGGGTATTGGCTCGGAATTTCTGACAACAGCAGAGTTTAATAAAAAAGTGCTTGAATTTGAAGATGAATTTAAAAATCATTCAGAACAAGAACTTAGGGGTATAATCGGTGACAAAAAAACCTATACGGACTATTCCAGGCAGGCTGCAAGAAATTTATTAAAAGGTAAAACATGACAAATACGAATATAAGACTTGCATCGCTTCATGGACGTTTTGCTTAGTGGATGAATTGGCGCACTTTAAAACTTTATATTTGTTAATGATGAAATATTCGTAATACTGCAACACAACCATTATGGGTTTTATTAAAATCAGACTTTCGATTTTTATTTTGACTGTATTATTTGCATTTAACTGTAATGCACAGAGAAAATGTATTGGAGTATATGGAGACTGTGAAGAACATTTGATTGCCTGCCGACAATTACAATTATTTAGCGACAGTACTTTCGATTATGGGCAATTTTTGGATGTAGGTGGATGGAGAATAAAATCAGGTAAGTGGAGTTTGTTGGGAGACACTTTAATTTTAAACTCCACGGAACAACCAATTTGTTTTGTTGACTTTAGTATTACTTCTGACTTTGACAGTACATTGACTGGTGTTAAAATTATAATTAATCCATTAGACTCAATATTCGGTGACATTATACTTACCCATTTAAACGATTCTTATAAAGACACAATTAAAGTAAACAGCCCTGTAACTATAGAAAGAAAAATTGATAGACTCATTATTTACTGTAAAAATCGTGATTACAATAACGGCAAAATTTTATTCCTTAATAATAAATGGAATGTTTACACCATTGCAACAAAATCAATTTCATTGGATGATAGAAGGATGTATTTTAAAGATTTAAGGCTTGAAATAGACAAAAATGGCGTTAATTCTCCATACATAGATTTTGACTGGCATATAGAGAAAGGAAAAATAATAACACTTGAAAAAGTTGATGAAAATAAAAGGGCGTTTGATTCAAAAAAAGAATAAAATACGGTTCATAATTTACATATTGCTTAAATGGTTCGTGGTTGAAGAGATTTGTCGGTTGGCTTTATAACATTTTATTTATTAAAGGAGAATATCATCATTCCAAAATATAGTTACAATTTATATGAGCATCTTTGATTTCTTAGGATTTAACAAAAAGGCCATCAAGAAGGAGTATCCCTACAAAAATATTTTGCATTTGTGGGAGGACGACAATTTAATGGTAGAATTATTGGTGCAGGAAAACCTGGAATTTATCCAACAAGAAACCGAAAGAATTCACAATTTTGGAAAAGAACATTTTGATGGTTCTGCTTTTACTGATATTACTCCTATTGGAAAAAAGCCATTTTCGACGATTGATAAATTAATCGACTTCTCAAAAATCGAAAAAATCATAACGGAGTCAGGATTACAAAGAATTAAACAATTTATAATGCAAGATGTTGGTTTGCTTGAAGGAGATAAAGCCCCTGTTGGATTTGGAACAAATCGTTTTGCAATAATGTGCAATGTAAAAAGTGGACTTATTGAGGACATCTGGATTACAGGCAAACCTGACAATGATATAGATAGGCAGCTCCTGTTTACAGCTCTTTACAAGATTGGTCAGACATTTGGTTTTTTTGTTGTGGATTGGTACAAGACTAAATATTACTCTCTCGATACGAAAGATGAAATAGAAGAATTCATAAAAAATCTGTAGTGGGAAAATATAAAAATGAAAATTGCTTTTACATATTTGCTTCTAACATTCTTGAGTCTGACGATTTGCAGGACGTTTGCACAGAAAAATACAGTAGGCGGCACAATTTATCCCGATAGTTTAAAATTAAACAATGAGTATAAATACGAAATTTCAAATGATACGATTATACAATCAATTACTATAAAGGCAATAGGTAACGAAAGAATATGGTTTGAAATAACGACTTCCCTGAAAGACAGTTCCCTTGCAAAGGGACATAATGTTACTTCATACACAGGAATCGCAAAATGGGACTTTGCATATGGCACGGAGTCAGATAAAGGAATTTCTTACACTCTTGAATGGGACTATAAGACAGCTGATAATTTATTGACAATAACAATTTATGGGAATGACGCTTCTGCAGTTAGTTTATCGACCACAAAATATAATGAGACAAGAATGAAGCTTAAACAATAAATGAAATAAACGAGGCAAAACAGTAGAAAAATTAAAACTTATTCAACAAAAAAGTGCTTGTTTTTCAGCACTACATATACTACACTTATGATGAGATATAAGTTGATTCTGTATGTTGCATTTACTTTAATGACAAATTCACTTGTCGGGCAAACATTTTGCGTAGATATTAGCGACAGCTTAATCACGAACTTCTTTAACTGGAAAATAAATTCAGCAAAAGAGGGAAGCGGATATAAGTTAGAAAATAAACATAAAATAAATTTGATTTCTACAAGGATTGAGTTTCTTGACACATTAACGCTTCTGTACATAAGAAAATTTATTGTGAAAAATAAGCTTGCTGCTTTATTCACATTGCAGGATATAAAGTACATGCAAACACAATATGAAAGCTTTAATAAATTTCAAAAATGGAATGATTCAATGTTACCATTAAAACTGGTCGATACAGATACTCTCACAAATGGGCAAGTTTTGTTTTGGGAGTTTTCCATACCATTATTTACCGTATCAAAGAATATTTGTATTGTTATGACTAACGTATCCTGCATGATGAAATACTGTCATGGCAATTTAATTGCTTTATATCAGAATCAAAAAAGTGGAAGTTGGAAAATGATAAAGTGTATTAGTTACGCTACGTTTTAGCAGTACAACATATAAATTTTTTTATTCGCATATAACGAAAAAATATTTGAGGATATAATAAAAAAGAACACTTTCAATTGCTCAGAAATTAATAAATGGAAATCTTCGGTGAAATATTAATATCATTAATAGGATTAGCAATCTTTATTTGTGCTTTGTTGGTATTTAAGGCAGGTATTAGCAGATTTAAATCACCGGTAAGAAATGAGAAATTGCATTTGCACGGTATTCCAGTTCCCATTCCATCGCATTCTCGCTTTAATGGATTTGTATTTATTGTGTCAGGAGGACTTGTTATGTTTCTACTGTTAATAATTTTTCTTTCAGTGATTACTCACTTTAAATAATTTTGGAATAAGCAAATATTTACCAGGCATGCCCCTGTTAATTTGATGAATTATAGCATACATTTGTATAACTAAACACCCGCAATTTATATGAAATGATTCAAGCGAAACAAATATTGAGCAATATTATTTTTGTGTTTCTGTTTTGCTTACCGGTTATGTTAATTTTATTACTTGCAAGCTGTGAGCAAAAAGTAAAGTATGCTGATTTCACAAAACCTGCTCATATAGCTCTGGTAAAAGGAGAATTGACCGACGGTGACATAATTTTCCAGACCAATTCATCCGATTTCAGTAATGCCATAAAACTAGCTACGCATTCCAAATATTCGCATTGTGGAATTATTTTCAGGTGGCAAGGAAAGAAATATGTATGCGAAGCTGTTCAACCTGTTGGTATCAAATTGCTGGATGATTGGATCTCATTGGGCGACAGCAGTCATTATATAGTTAAAAGGCTACAGAATGCCTTTGATGTGCTTACTCCTGAAGCTTGTTGCAAGATGGTGGAAACAGGAAAAAGTTTTTTGGGAAAAAATTATGATAATGTTTTCGGATGGGAAGACGATCGTATTTATTGCTCCGAACTTGTGTGGAAAATTTTCCAGAGAGGCACAAATACTGAAATAGGAAAATTAAAGTTATTGAAAGATTTTGATCTGACGAGCGAATTGGTGAAAGCAGAATTGCACAAACATTATAACCAAAATATTCCTTATGATGAAACCGTGATTTCGCCAGAAGATATTTTCAAATCTCCATTATTAATTACTGTTAAAGAGGAATAAACTTCAGCTCCACTGCTAAATGAAAAGAACAATCACCGTACTATCCTACAGTATATTTTTGTTCCCTATTTGGTTATTGGTTTATCTGAACATCCAATTATATTCCGCTCCTGACCTTGAAAACAGGGAAGAAACAAAGCAAGAAGTAATCTTTATCCGCAATTCTATATTCCCGGTTTATGTCAAAATTGATTAAAAACGCTGCTACCAGAGCATTCATACAGTATTTAATTGAAACTAAAATCCAAATTAAAACAAATTAATCCAAATTAATTTGTTTTAATATCTATTAATTTACATGAAAACTTTTTCATTTGAATTAATTTAACTGCAATTCTATTAATGTATTTTAACATGACTTAAATTGACAATGCAGAAACGCAAAAAACTAAAATGTATAGCAAGAGATTTAGCAATAATTCTTTCTCAAAAATTATTGCAATATAAACAAGTCAAGATACATTTTAGAGAATGAATTGTTAAAGCCATCCCTGCCTCTACAATTTCTCCAACCACTATGAATTGGCACTTGAGATAATAGAAAAATGTTGAAAGCAGACAGGAAGCATTTAAGTCATTGATTGTAGAATTGAAGAAAGAATAATATTACATTTGATATTTCTGCAACAAGAATATTATAATAACATGAAATTTTTTGTACTGATATTGTCTCTAATTATTGGGCAATCTGTTTTTTCGCAAACAGCAGAAACGTATTATGAGGAAGGAACGCAATACTTAGGACTTAAGCAATATCCACAAGCAATATATTTTTTCTCAATTGCCATAGACTTAAATCCAAAAGAGGAAAGCTATTTTATTGCAAGAGGTACTGCATACGATAGTCTTGGAAAATTTATTAAAGCAATAAGAGATTTTTCAAAAGTCATTAAGTTAAATCCTGTCAGTGATAAGGCATTTTATGCAAGAGGACTCGCCTTTGATAGTTTAGAGGATTACAATAATGCCATTGTAGATTTCACAATGGCTTCTATTCTTGATCCGGAAAATGATAAAGCTTTTTATAATCTTGGACGTGCGTATTTTCATGAAAACAATTATGAAAATGCTATTTTAAATTATACAAAAGCCATTGAAATAAACCCATTAAATGACAAGGCATTTAATTACAGGGGTTATGTTAATTATTTAATGAAGAATTATAACCTGGCATTTACCGATTATAACCAGGCACTAAAAATAAACCCGGAGTATGGTATTTCCTATTGTAACAGAGGCATAATATATTACAATAATAATAAAATTGATTCTTCGATTCTGGATTTTTCAAACGCAATTCGATTTAAAAAAAATTACTTAGATGCTTATCTAAACAGAGCAAACGCTTATAGTAAACTTGGAAGTTTTAGTTTGGCTCTTCCAGATTATAATAAATATATCCAAATTGACAGCACCAATGCAAAAGCTTATCTGTGGCGTGGTATTGCTTTATATAATTTAGGAAAATACGATGATGCATTACTTGATTTCAATAAAAGCCTTGATGTGTCTTCGGATACTGCTAATGCATTTTTATGGAGAGGATTGGTTTATTACCAGCACAAGGATTATAAATCTGCAATAAAAGATTTTGATCTGTCAATTAAACAAGATACTAATCAGGCAGAATCTTATGCTTGGAGAGGATTAGCAGAATACAATATAAAATTGTTTAACCAAGCATTGAATGATTATAGCATTGCTTTGAGCCTTAACCCAAAAGACGCGGCCACATATATCAACCGTTCATCATTATATTATGATCAGAAAAAATATGGGCTTGCCTTCAAAGATTATTGTTCAGCAGGCGATTTGGGTTATGCGTTGAATAAAGAATACTTTTTAAAACTTAAGAAACTTGCAGGAAAATAGAAAAATGAAACTTGCAAAAGCAGCATATCAAGTATCTATTATTTCAGGAATACTTATAATCATTGCAGGAATTATAATGTATTTCAACAATGAATATTCTCAAAGCTATATCACATTTAGATTTGGAGGATATGGAACAGGTTTTATAACTCCAATTGCAGCTATTTGCATTGGAAGCTTTTTGCTTTTACTTTCTTGGTTTTTATATAGTAGCTATAAGAAAGAAAAAAAACATTATGCAAAACTTAGTTCTAAGAAATAATTCATAAAATAGATTTCGACTTCACTGGAACAGGCATTAAAATACCCAAATAAATAAAAGACAAATATTCATTTTTTCATGACATTTTTAAAAAATGTCATTATATAGTGTCAATCTGACACTGAATAGTTTATAATTCTGTGTTGGCCTCAAAATTGTATAAAAAAACCAGCCTCTGCCAAGGCTGGAGAAAATTACTTTTTTAATATTAAGAATAATAATATCGCTGCCAAAATTATTCCTTTTTATTTAATCAGCAAATTTTTCTTGGATTTTGTCAGAGGCATAAATAAAAATTTATGTCTAACTAAATTCATTTACATGAAAAAAAATGTACACGTTGTTCCTAAAAAGGATGAATGGGCAGTAGTTACAGAAAACTCTACACGCCCTGTAAAAATTACTTCAACACAAAAGGAAGCAATTGAACGAGCGACAGAAATCGCAAAAAACAATCAATCTGAATTATTAATCCACGGCAAAGACGGAAAAATTCGTGAGAAGAATTCATACGGAAACGACCCTTGCCCGCCAAAAGGTTGATGTTATGGAAAGATGCAATTTATCACTTAACCAGTTTGCACATTTTTCACAATCTAGTGTTGCTGGCAAAATGAATATCATACGCCAGCAAAAAAGTCCGAATCCTTTTAAAATAAGATGGTATCAATTAACCCGTTCGCGGGTAAAGAAATCATTAGCTCAAAATGGTGATTTATCACCGGTATTTGAAGGCTTAAATGTTTTAGAAGGAAAAGTTACTAATACTAAAAGACAACAGAATGAAAAAACTGTTTCTATGGAGGCATTAAAAAAGTTCATTGAACTCAAGCTGCCTGCAATTTTGAAACGCATTGAGTATACAGTTGTCAAATCTCCCGTTAATTCGGTATCTATTGATGAAGTTGAAATAATAGTTGCGCCTGATTTGATTATTAAAGGGGAAATTGGAAGTAAAATTGCTTATGGAGCAATTAAGATTCATATTTCAAAAAACGAACCCTTTGATTTGCAACAATTGCAAATGAGTTCATCAATAATATGTAAATTTCTTAATAAAAAGGTTAAATGTAAAGATGAGGTTGTTATTCCAGAACTATGTTTTTCTCTGGATATATTTGGGGAAAGAATGGTTTCTGCAAAATCACTACCAAGTGGCATTGAATCTGAAATTCAAGAAATCTGCGCTGAAATAAAAAGATTATGGCCAGCAGCAGCTTAATCAGAAATCCGCACTAAGAATAATATATATTATTCTACTTCCTTATAAAGCTCTGCATAAGCAGAGCTTTATTCTATATATTTAACATTGGTGTATTCTCTCAACATTGAAGCTTGAAATATCAAATCACGTCTTGAAGGATTCAAGGCGTTGGTGGAAGGATTGAAGAAGAGCTCTGCTACCGTTTAATCTTCTCTGGAAGTATACATATACCTGTTGCTACTAGCAGCTATTGACAAGCCAATACCGATACCAATAGCGCAACCGATAATTACGCCAACTAATAAGTATTTACCGACAGCATTATTAACTGCTACTTCGGTTGACATTCCCTGAATTGTTGTAGGATCGGGCATTCCCATTGCGAGATCATTTAGTTTCATTTTGTTTTAAAATTTGAAATTCAATAGGTGATAATTCAATTAGAATATAGTTAAAAACTCTCCATGCAGGAAGCTTGCTATCAGTATAACTTTTGGCTGTAAAATGGAAAAAATTATATCCCGCTCCATCAAGGTATTCTCGGCTTTTATTAACAAATTTAGCTGTGCCAAGGATTTTCTTTAATATTTTAAAGTTATTATCTAAAGGTTTCTGCACCGCTTTTTTTTCATCTCTAGTTGTTTTCCCTTTGGCATTATTAAAATCCTGCTGGCATTTCTTATCATGGTATAACTGGTTCCCACGTTTTGGAATAAACTTAATCGTACAGCCACGGCATAGAATTTCTTGTTTCATAATTGCTTTTTATTTGCAAATGTATAAATTATTTTATATTATTTATATATTTGTATATTATTTTTTAATTATAATTTATTTTTATATATTTGCAATTATTTTCAATTATTAAAATCTATATGGATCCAATTAAAAAAATTAACAACATACTAGGTGAAATAAAGCCTGAAAGGTATATTGAGCTTTATGAACTTCTAAATAATGATTGCTTCCCTTTTTCTGAGACAAAAATCGATCATTATGAGTTTAATTATTGGAAGAGTAAGGGGCTGACTCCGACTTTACCACAATTGAAGAAACACCAAAAAATTCATTTCAGTTTTAATCTTACAGATTACATCTGGATAATGCTTCTAAAGGATATGCGAGATTTAGGCGTTCCTGTCAGAATCTTATTAAAAATAAGAGATGAGATGTACGATAATATTAGCATACAAGAAGTACTGGATTCGCTTAACAAAATTAAAGAAACAGCATTTAAAAAAATTAATGAGGTTAAGTTGTCTGAATTATTTGAAAAAATAGATTCAATGGATTTTAATAATGAACAAAAGGAAACTTTTAAAAAAAGTCTTCTTGAGAAAAAAGTACCAAGCATAATTGATGATTACAAAATTACTTTTAGCAAATTGCAATCAATGATAATATCTGCAATAGAAAATCGTCAGGAGGTTGGAATTCTTATTTGTAACGATGGCACCTTTGGACCTTTTTTTGAGGAATTCTTTGATTTTGGAGTTTCATTTGCAGATCTTTTTTATGCACCCCACGTTTATGTTTCTATAAAGAATCACATATTTAAATTTTTATCCGATGAGAACAAAGACAAATTCATAAATCGGTTCTCTTTACTTACCCATGAAGAACAGGAAATAATTCGTCATTTAAAAGATAAAGCAGTTAAAAGTATTGAAATATGCAAACCTCAAGACAACACGAAAAATCTGATACTTAAAATTAAAATACCAAAGAAAATTAAACAAGACGATACCAATGCTATTGCCAAATATTTAGAAATTAATAAATTTCAATCTATAGAAATTAAAAAAGGCAATGATGGGTATATTCATATTGAAATTAATAAAACAAAAAAAATCTAAACATGCATGAAACCCATGCTTAAAAAGAACAATAGCAGGAGTGTTGGGAACCCCAAAACTTGCAGCAAATTGTTCCACAATGTTAACTTTTGAAGAATGTAAAACAATACTGAACAAAGAAAAAAATTATTCAGACAAGCAAATTGAACAAATAATAACTGTGCTGGATCAGTTATTGGAAATTGATATTGAAAATTTTAAACAATTCTGCGAAGATGAACGCGATAATATACACTAGGGTATCAACTGACGATCAGGCTGACAAGGGCCATAGTCTTCCCTTCCAGGAAGAATTCCTGCGTCAATATTGCCTGATAAAAAAGTACAATGTACTTGAACATTATCAGGATGATTATTCGGCAAAAAATTTTGAACGACCAGAGTTTAAGAAACTATTTGCTTATTGTCAGAAAAACAAAAAAAATGTTGACATCATTCTATTTACCCGCTGGGATCGCTTTTCACGCAATCTTGAAGAGGCTTTGCGGATGATAAGAAAATTCAGGGAAATGGGCATTCAAATAAATTCGGCTGCTAACCCGCTTGAATTGGATTCACCTGACAGTAAATTATTGTTAGCAGTTTTTCTTACTATTCCAGAAGTAGAGAACGACAAAAATTCCATTCGAACTTCGGAAGGTATGCGAATGGCTAAGAAACTTGGATGTTGGGTAGGCACTGCACCTTATGGATATAAGAATTCACGGAATGCTGAAGGAAAATCAACACTTGAGATAAACGAAAATGCATCTCTGGTCAAAGAAGCATATGCCTTGGTATCAAAAGGAACATATTCCATGAATGAAGTGCGCCTTATGATGATGAAGAAAGGAATGCGCTTTCATAAACAATCGTTTCTTAATCTATTGAAGAACCGCGCCTATACTGGTAATATTACAGTTCCAGAATGGAAAAAAGAAAGTGAGAAAATAGTTAAAGGGCTGCACCCAGCAATTATTGACGACGCATTGTTTGAAAGGGTTCAGGAAGTTGTAACTGGAAGAAGCAGATTAAATCTTGTTCGTGATATTGATAACGAAAATCTAGTACTGCGGCATTTTTTACTTTGTCCTCAATGCGGGCGTGTGCTTACTGGAAGCGGATCGCAGAACCGTATAAAAAAGTTGTATTACTATTATCATTGTCAGGATGGCTGCAAAGAAAGATTTCCGGCATTGCCTGCAAACGAATTAATGAACGAATATTTAAATGGTTTTTCGTTTGACAAAGATGTTCAAAAATTATTTATCAGAAAAATAAGAGAGCGCTTAAATCCTGCACACGATGTAAAGGTAAAATCAATACATGAGGTGGAAGAAACCATTTTAACCCTGGTATCACGTTCTCGAACACTTCAGAATAAATTTCTTGACGGGCAAATCGAGAGCAACGATTATCAGGATATGAAAAAACGCCTTGAAAATGAAATGATTGAGCTTGAAAAGAAAAAGAGTGCTTTGTTAAACACAGATGAAAACCTTGAAAAGTTCCTTGCAAAAGGACTTAGCATCATTCAAAATGTCTCAAAAACGTATCGAACATCGCAAATAGGGCGTAAGCGTAGGATTCTAAGAGTTTTGTTTCCAAATCGGCTTATTTTCGAAAAAAATACTTATCGAACACAGCAACCGAATGAAATTCTCTCTCTGATCACCAGTTTTAACAAGGCTTTCAGAAAAAACAAAAGCCTCGAAAACGAGGCTCTGTCCAGTTGGGCTCCCCCCGCTGGACTTGAACCAGCGACCCTCTGATTAACAGTCAGATGCTCTAACCAACTGAGCTAGGGAGGAGTATTTAAGGAGCGCAAAATTAAAGCTTTGATTTGAAATAAACAATATATTTGTAAAAAATTCTAAAAAAAGTTACAAATGAAAAAAGTAATAGGCATTGGAAATGCCCTCGTAGATCTGATGACACGCATTGAAAATGATGCACTTCTTAATGAATTAAAACTTCCAAAAGGAAGTATGCAACTGGTTGACAAAGATGTTTCACGAGCTATAATCGAAAAAACGAAGAACTTTCAGAGAACTATTGCCAGCGGAGGCTCTGCAGCAAACACTATTCACGGACTTGCCCGCTTAGGCATAGAAACAGGGTTTATCGGGAAAATAGGTAAAGATGAAATGGGACAATATTTCAAAGAGGATATGGAAAAAAGTAATATCAATACCTACCTTCTTGAAAGTACGGCTGATTCCGGTGTAGCAGTTGCACTTGTAAGCCCCGATGGTGAAAGAACATTTGCTGTCCACCTTGGAGCAGCTGTGGAACTTTCCGCATCCGACATGAAGCCTGAATTTTTTAAAGGTTACGATCTTTTACACATTGAAGGATACCTGCTGCAAAACTATTCACTGATTGAAACAGCTTGCGATATGGCCAAAAAGAACGGGCTTAAAGTATCTCTTGATCTGGCCAGTTTCAATGTTGTGGAAACACATAAGGATTTCCTTACATATATTAGTAGAGAATTTGCAGATATTATTTTCGCCAATGAAGATGAAGCCAAAGCTATGACAGGTCATCAGCCTGAAGATGCCGTTCATCATATAGCTGAATGGTGCGATGTAGCTGTTGTTAAAATTGGCAAGGATGGTTCCCTGGTTAAGACAGGTGGTGAATTATTCAGAATAGGTGCTGTTGAGGCAAATGTTATTGACACAACTGGCGCAGGCGATTTATATGCATCAGGATTTCTGTTTGGCTTGCTGAACGAAATTTCAATTGATGAATGTGGCAGAATAGGATCGATGCTGGGGAAACACGTTATTGAACAAATTGGCGCCAAGATTCCGGATATTCAATGGCAGGAAATAAAAAAGAAAATTTAATAAAAAGGGCGATTTAAAAATCGCCCTTTTTATTTATTGTAAATTATAATTATTTCCCTGTAACAATAAGCTTCTTCGAGATAGCAATATCTTTGCTCCTGAGAATAATATAATACATTCCTGCACTTAACGCATCACAATTCATTTGCATATTTCCTTTATTCAGGATATAGTTATTTACGAGCTGACCGGTGGAATTATAAATTGAAAGATTTCCATTTTCTTTAACGCTGCATAAAATATTAACTGTGCCGTTTGATGATGGATTTGGAGCCATTGTAAAATCATTATTCTGAACAATATTCTCAATGCCTGAAACCGAAGTGATAGAAACTGCACCAATATAAGGTATGTAATTAAATGCGGTTGCGGCAACGGTAATTGTATCAATTTGTGAAAGTGCATTGAAAGTAATGGTTGCTGAACCTCCCGTAACATATCCCGTACCAATAATCTGGTGATTTATTGTTAGGGCTATAAGAGCACCTTCCACATTGCAATTGACGACCATTTGTGTTGCACCAGTATTTATTGTGGGCTGATGCGTTACTGTCATCGACATTGGATTTGCTGTTCTCACCATTAGTGAAGGATCTCCGAAAACAGTCCATGTATCAGTCATGGCATAATCTGCTGAAGCATCATTCATTTGGAAAAGACCGTTAACAGAGATACCGGCAAATGTTCTTTTTATATTGTTTACATAACTTTCTGTTAGAATATTTACCATTTCATCCTGCCCGATCATTGGAGGGTTCCAGCTCTGATTAATAGTAGACATCAGTGTTGCAACTGCACCTGTTGGCTGTCCACCGCTTGTTGCGCGCATGAATGCTTCTGCCAGGCAAGTCCCATTATCAAACTCACCATTCACACAAGCCACCGACCATATGAAAGGAAGAATACTGGTATTTGTGAGTGCTGTGGCATTGGTTGTTGAAAAACCTGTTGTGCCGAATGCAGTCTGAGCTCCATGTCCGGTATAAGTGATAATACCGGCGCCATTGTTAATTTGGGTTGCAAGGTTAGCCGCTGTAGGATTGCCAGCTGCATCCTGGCCACCTTGAGTACCATCGAATAACTGGGCATTTGAAGTATAAGTGAACCCCAGCAGTTTTGTTTGAATTACCTGCTCATGCTGATAATCATATTCATTATTATCGCCAGGTCCTTGGTCTGAACCTATTCCTATGCATTTGCTGAAAACATCAGGCGTAGAGGTTGGCGTATATTCATAATTTATTGACCGCGTAACCTGTGTCTGAACCTGGGCAATAGTTTCTGCCGAAAAACGTCCCACAAATAATTCCTGGTAACTGTCGCTGCCGGTAATATAACCGAAAGCATTGTCAGATGGGCCATTGGAGATCTGGTTTGTAGGAATCTGTGTATTATCACCAACCAGTAAAACAAAAGTAAGGCCATAAGTATTGTAATAATTTGCAATATAAGTCTTGATAGCTGCTGCTGTAGAACCTGCGGTAGTAGCACTTACCATTTCAGTAGGAATACCAATTGTATTTTTCCAGTCAACGAAAGGCTGCATTGCTGTCATAAAGGCATCGTAGCATATTACCAGCATTTTTCCGTGCTCGGAAAGCGGAGTGTAAAGGGTTGATTTTTTATAATTGATGAAATGCTGATTGTAAATTTTCCCAAACTCTTCATCAATAGCATTCACCTGTTTTGTACGAACAAATTTATTCACTCCGTCATTGCTTAATCTTTTCACTTTTATAGTCATAGTGCTGTAAACCCTGAGTACTTTTGTAACCGGGTTGTATTGGAAAGGATAAAAATTCAGAGACTGTCCCCTAAAATCCCTTACAATATATGGATCTCCAAGGTCGCTTAATTTTCCCGGAAAGAAATCATCTGTGGAATAAGCTGTGCCATAAGTGTATGCAACCGCTGAGGGATCAACAGTTCTTAGCAAATTTCCTTTTGATGGGGCTATGTCAATGTTTGGATAATCTGTATAACCCGCATCCAGCACTTCGGTTGTCATTTCAGCATCATCAGGAATGATTACTGATGAAAAATATTTAAGCAGATCAGGTGAACCTGCAATCTGAATAGGAACGCCACTTACCGAACTAATGATTTTTTCAACTCCGGTCGGGGTCTGAACAGTTTTGAAAGTATAATCATTTAGGGTAAATGTAACCACTGTGCTTTCGATGGTTGATGATACCAGCTCAAATCCGGCATCTCTAACCTGTCTGTCAGAGTTTGCAGTAAGCAATGACTGTGCATGTGCTGAAACACAAAATAGCACTAAAGCGATCATAAAAGAGTAAAAGGATTTCTTCATATGTGGTGTGTTTAGTTCTGTATGAATTTTTAAAAAGTCCGCACGCCAATTGGCGTGCGGATAAGTCAAGTGTTTTATTTGAGAATCATCAGTTTCCTGACAATGGTCTTATTGTCGGTTGAAAGCACACAATGGTATATGCCCGAATGGAGCTGCGCTGCATTCAAAGTGGTGGTATAATATCCTGCTTGCTTGTTTTCTCCGTTTACAAGTGTAGCTATTTCCTGTCCTACAGAATTGTATACTTTCAGTGTAACCTTACTGTCTTGTTTTAGGCTGTATGCAATAGCTGTTTCAATAGCAAACGGGTTGGGAAAACAATTCATTGAAGCTACATCAGCGTTCATATCCTCAACCGAAGTTCCAACTGTAACCACTGGCGGGAACAAAATATAATCGATCCATGCACAATTGCTACCGGCACTAACTGAATAATCTTTTTCATAGGACCACTTGAAGGTATGAACACCAGCAGAAACTGCAACAGCTACCCTGCCCCATCCATCTGCGGTTCCTGACCATGATCCTTTTTCAACTCCATCGATATAAAATTTCAGAAAGTCATATCCTTCCTCGGAAGAAACTTTTTTATAGAACGAAATCGTGTCGTTGGTTAAAACATTGAAGGAAATCCTTATTGAAGAAGAATCCGAATCTCCAATAGAATCAGATTTTGCATCGTATACACCTTCAAAAGGTGCAACAGTATCAATCGACCAACTATTTGTTCCATTCATCCAGTTGAACTTTGTAAACGTTCCTGTTTCCCAGTCTTCATCCACAAGTCCGATTAATAAATTAACAGGTTTCTGGACTGAATACGCACCTGAAGATAGCGTATTATTCAGTGTTACGAGGCTTCCAATGACAGCTGAAGGGTTTACGGTAACACTGAAAGAAGCATTCGCACTGCCGGTTAAGGAAGCAAGCGTACCAAGATTTGCAGACGCAGTATTTACTGCAACTGCTCCGGAAACCAGGGCCAGATTGCTTGTAGCATTGGCAGCTGAGGCATGACCTGCGTTTGAATTAGATATAATAACATTTACAGTTTCACCAGGATCTAGTCTTCCGTTACCATTGCCTGAAGCATCATCAATTGTAACAGTTCCAATACCAAGGTCAGGAGCATTAAGCAGTATGTTGAATGACCCTGTCCATGTATTACTGCTGCCATCGGTGATTACAATTGTAAACGGAACAGAATGCTGATCGGGAACAATACCCGCAACATTGAAAGTATATGCATTGGTTTGTGTTGAAGTTATTCCATTTGCAACTGTACCCCAGGACTGGGTTGTATCAGTCAAAGTAACGTATGGATCATTTGTCCTGAGTTTTGCAGAAACACCTGCTGCTGAAGCTGAACCAACATTTTGCAATGCAATATCAAGAGTTACGGTTTCGCCGAAGTCAGCCTGTCCGTTGTTGTTACCCGCTGCATCATGCAAGATATTGCTGTTGTAAAGTACATATGGTCCTGAGGGATTGGCAACAGTGACTGTGCTAATGAATGGCGATCTGTTTTGCTTGGTAGCTACAACATCTGCGGTTCCAGGCGCTGAGATTGCAGCAAGCGGAACTACAGCAACACCAGATGCATTGGCCAGTGCGGCGCCATAAAGCACTCCACCCATTGAAACGGCAACGTAAGCATATGGTTCGGTATTTACTGTAAATGATGTGGAACCAAGCGGAATAAGCGGACTATAGGTAGCTGTTAATGCAGGAGGAACACCGTAATAAATCATCAGTGAAGGATCTCCCATGAGGCAATATATTTCCCAGTAATATTCCGCACTTGAACTTCCTGACTGGGTAACAGCAAGGTTCCCGGCAAATATCATCTGGTCCTGCGAAGCGTACCATTCTCCGAAAAGTTCTCCATGATCATGGAATGTTCTGTCGTAAGCACCCAAAGTACTTGCATTGTAGGTTGGATTAACCACAACAGTTTTATATCCGCAACCCCACCAGTAATCTTCATCCCAATATGAACTATTGGAACCGCCAATATATCCAACTGCGCCTTTGCCACTCGCACGAAGTAATGCTTCACCGAAACATACGGCGTCATCATACTTATTAGATAGACAGCAATTCCCAATCATTAAAGGATATTTATGATTGTTTGCCAATGTAGCAACATCAGCAACACCAAAAGAAGGATTAGCCCATCCATCAGGGCTGCCATGGGCAGTATAGTTAGCCATACATACACCGCTGCTAACATCAGAAATAATCTGAGATGCACTGCTGCCGCTTACGGCAAAAAGATAGGTATGCGATGTAAGTCCATGGGCTGAATTAAAATATGTAGTGGTTCCGTAATTAATCTGTCCATCGCCATATAGCGGGCCATTGGTTGGGTCCTGACCAGCTATCATTACACACTGATTAAGATAAGAAGGATCAGGCATTAGATACTTTTCATATTCAAGTGTTTTGTCAATCTGAGGTTGAAGTTCAGATACACTTGTTGCTGAGAAACGGCCATAGTATACTTCAGGTAAATAATCACCTGTGTATTCGCAATAGTATAAATCTGTAACATGAGTGCCTGCATTTCCTGTGAATGCGGGCACCTGGGCAACATCACCAACAAATAAAACAAATGAAGGAGCAGGATCGGAAGCTGTACCTGCATTGTAGAGGCCCTGCAAATAACTTTTTATTGAAGTGGTTGTGGTTCCTACAGCAGCATTGTTGGTATACGCTTCAACAACAGTAAAGCCCTTTTTAGTTTTCCATTGAATGAAAGGCTGCAATGCTGTCTGGAACATTGGATCGGCAACAATAACATATTTCACAGGATATTTAGTCATGGTATCTTTTGCAGCAATCACAGGCTTGTAATTCAACAGCTGGTTATCAAACATGCTTTCAAAGTATAAAGAGTACGAATTTTTTTTCATTGAAATGGTCTGGGCAACATCAGCTCCGGGATAAGTAATTTCAACAACAATATCATTGTAAACCCTTATTGTATTTGTAACCGGATTGTATTGTACTGGCGCAATATTTAAACGTGCTAGTCTCTCGCCCCTCATCATGCCTAACACATCCACTGTAACAAGATCGCCAGTATTAAACTGATCTGCTTCATATGTGGATTTATTGTATTTGAAATCAGGCAGAGTTTTTCTGGGATCTTTCGAAACTGAGGGTTGAGCAGGGATAAGCTTATCCTGAATTCCATAATCGGAAAGCTTGTAATCTTTTACTGTATAGCTGACAATATTTACTGTTGGTGTGGCACCAACAGGTATTTCAATTATTTTTTTAAGCATAGGTAATTTTGGATCACCAATGGTAATTGAATTTCCATATTCAGGAATCGTAAGCTCGGTAAACATACCCTGCCCTGTTTTAACAGTCTTGTAGGTGAGCTTTTCAAAACTATTTGAAAAATTCAACTTTGTATATGAATTCTGGCTTACAGTAAGTTTGGTTTCACCAATTTTAACTTTAATATCGCCTGCGTTTACAGTCAGTATTGAAAAGGACAACAAAGCAAGAAGAAGTAAACTGTAATGTAATTTGGAAAAAATATTTTTCATAGATTGAAAGTTTTAATTTCTTGTTTCTTTTTTAGGGGTATCAAATGTAAGAAATATTGACAGATATTCAAAATATTATATATGTTTTTTTCTTACTTTAGAATAAAGACTCAATAATAAGGTAAAAGGTTGTCCCGTGAATAAAATTTAACAGCTCCTTGTCTTGCCCACCCTTTCCAGCACGGCATAAATTTCATCTTTGCGGATTGGCTTGGTGAGATAATCGTCCATGCCAGCTTCGATGCATTTGTTCCGGTCATCCTGCATGGCATTTGCTGTGATTGCTATTATATAGGGGCGCGATGTCTTGTCGAATTTTTTACAGATCTGCCGTGTAGCTTCATAGCCATCCATTTCAGGCATCTGAATATCCATCAGGATAATATCGTAGGAGCTATTTGTCATAGCCTCAAGAACTTTTATCCCATTTTCAGCCACTTCAGCTTTATAACCCATATTCTCCAGAATTTTAAGTATTAATTTTCTGTTTATAATATTATCTTCTGCTACAAGTATATTAAAAGGATATTGTTCAGCCAAAGGTGAAATATTTTTTCTCCCGGTATTCATTGATTTATCGTTATCAAGTTCAACATGGTTTTCGCTAGAAATACCTGCTTTGATAATGAACGAGAAAGAGGAACCCTTACCAAAGGTGCTTTCAACCCAGATTTCTCCATCAAGCAATTCAACAAGTTGTTTGGAGATTGCCAGCCCCAGGCCGGTACCACTATATTGCCCGGAAAAATTCTCACCCGCCTGCTCAAACGGTTTAAAAAGCTTATCAATATTTTCGGCGGGAATGCCATGACCACTGTCCTTTACTGTAAATAATAATTCAACAATATTATCTCGAAGTGACTTTTTTTCAACGGTAAGTACAATTTCTCCCTTATCAGTATGTTTCAAGGCGTTGCTGAGCAGGTTCACAAGAATCTGGCGTATCCTTTTTTCATCACTGATAATATAAGATGGAACTCCTTTTCTGATATTGTAAGACAGGTCAAGGTTTTTTTCAAGTGCAATGGGAGCAAAAAGCTTTAATGAGTTTTCAACACAAGCAAAAAGGTCGAACATGTTCATATTAAGACTGAATTTCCCATATTCCAGTTTTGAAAAATCAAGAATATCATTCATCAGCGTGAGAATATTTTCAGCACTAAGCTTTATTGTATCCACAAGGTATTTCTGCTTGGAATTAAGCACTGTGTCCTGCAGCAAATCGGCTACGCCAAGCACTCCGCTCATAGGCGTACGGATTTCGTGGCTCATCATAGCAAGGAAGTAGGCTTTTGACCTGCTTGCATTTTCAATACGCTCCAGATATTGCAGAGCATCTGCACGAAAGCTTTCATGCAAATTGGATGAAATTATTTTTTTTAATTCAGTTATATGCTGATCAATATTTTCCATATCAACTTCCCGCCACAAATATATCGCGTGAGTAAAATTAATAAAAATGTTCATTTTTTTATTTTTAAAAATTGAAAATAAAATTTAATATTGCAGACCCAAAGACCAGCATGAACAAGCTTTTTTCAATATTGTGTATTCTTTTCCTTCCCACACTTGCAGTAAATGCACAGGATACAATTGTTTTACAGGGACATTATTTCGGTAAAAATCTTTATGTTTTAAATCCTTCTATCGGAAAGGACACGGTTTATTGCCTTAAAAAAATTCTTGTTAATAACCAGCCAACCAAAGATGAACTACGATCGAATTCACTTGAGATAGATTTTTCACAGCTGGGAATTCAAAATGGTGCTGATGTAAAAATTAAGATTATTCATGAAACTGCATGCACGCCAAAGGTCATCAACCCTGAAGTCCTTCAGCCGCAAAGCACTTTCGCTTTTATTATTGCAAAAGCTGACAAGACTGGAAAACTCGTATGGCAGGTTAAAGGAGATCTTTTCAGTGCATTTACTGTTGAGCAATTCCGCTGGAAAAAATGGATTACGCTTGGAGAAGTTGATATCACTGATACTGTAAAAAAGAATTTTTATGCTTTTGAATTTAAGCCTCATTTCGGCCCAATGCAATTTAGAATATCCCATACAGACGAAAAAGGAAACATTGTTTATTCAAAACTTATCAAATACCGATCAGCCACCGCTAAAGAAATTTTTCTTACAACCACGAAGGTCACCAATGATGTAACTTTTACAGGTGAAACAGCTTATGAAGTATTTGATGAAAAAGGAAATTATATACAGGATGGTTATGGTATTTCAATTAATATCACTGATCTGGCTAAAGGGAAGTACTGGATCAACTACGATAATAAAACCGAAATGGTAACCAAGAAATGATTTTCATTTAAATGACCTTCCTCAGTTCAAAATTATTTTCTAGAATTTTTTATCCTGCCCAATAGTCTTCTTGGAAATTTGCTTTACAGGATACCAGGATGTGATAACCCCTATCACCATATCGATCGCGAACACATAAATAAAATCCTTGATTTGCATATGAACAGGATAAGAAGTTATAACAAACGAGCCTCCTTCAGGCATATGGACAAAACCAAACTTTTGTTGAAGCCAGCAAATGAGCGCCCCCAGACCCAAACCAAGGAATGCCCCTAAAAATGTTATCATCATTCCTTCGGCAAAGAAAATGCGGCGGATAAGTTTCCTGTCGGCACCCATGCTCCAAAGAATTGAGATGTCTTTCTTCTTATCCAGGATGAGCATTGTGAGTGTACCTATAACATTGAATGTTGCAATAAGCAGAATAAAAGAAAGGATCAGTATGATAGCCCATTTTTCCGATTTCATAATCTTGTACAAAAGTTCCTGCTGCTGAAATCTGTTCTTCACCACAAACTTATCCCCAACAGTTTCTTCAATTTGCTTTTGAATTATTTCCTTATCTGCACTGGCGTCCAGTCCAAGTTCGACGGAGGTTACTTCTTTATCGTAATCGAGAAGTTTTCGTGCAAAGCGGATAGGGATAATCACATATTTTTCATCAAAGTCTTGCTGCACAGAAAAAATGCCAGAAGTAAAAAGCACTTCTGAATTGAATGCTTCCATCATGTTAGTCATGCTTGAACTTCCACGACGCGGCACATATACCTCAAGTGGGTTCAGATAATCGTTCAGTTCTAAGCCTAGATTGTATGCCACACCCTGCCCCACTACTGCATAGTTATTGCTGTCCTTCTGAATTTCAAATTCACCCTGGGTCATCATAGTGTCAATCCCGCTCAGTTTCTGATAATCAGGATTTACACCTTTGATGGTTGCAATAAATTGTTTTTCCTTGTATTTAAGTAATGCATTTTCTTCTATCACATCGGTATAGTATACAACACCAGGAAGTGCTTTTATTTTTGCAACAGGAAGTGTTGTAATGTCGAATGTCTTTCCAGTTGCAGCTGTTATCTGAATTTCGGGATTGAATGTATTGAAGAGTTTTACCACCACATTTTCAAAACCGTTAAACACCGACATCACAATGATAAGCGCCATAGTTCCCACCATAAAACCGATCACTGAAATTCCCGAAATAATATTGATAATGTTGTGGGATTTCTTTGAGAAAAGGTATCGCTTTGCTATGAATAAGGAAGTGTTCAAATCGCTAAGTTCAAAGTTGAATATTTAGAATTCAAAGTTTTGTTTGTTGCTCTTGGTTTATAGTATATTTCTTATAATTTTTATTTGTCTATTTATTACTGGCGACTTCAGACTGCCCATAGTTTCTTCATTTAACTAAAAATATTACTTCCACGCTTTCACTACCAAGCCAGTTCCGGTTTTATGTGATCCAATCAAATCAAAATAATTCAGTAAAAGACAAAATGGAAAAGTTATCAGATAATAAAATGGCAACAGAATAAAAAATAATTTTGAAACACCTAGCATTTGTATTGGATATTTCATTGATAATCGCCATGAGATTTGTCCGGGTGTGCCGTAAACAAATCGTGCATCCACCTTTGAAAATCCCGACTTTAATAGTTTCTCTTCAATTTCCTTTATATTATAACCATCGCGCACATGTTCGCCAATAAAAGATTCTTCGCCATCATGATCGTGCACATCCGAACCGCCCTGGTCCGAAGGAGTTGACACCAGAAGCATTGCACCAGGCTTTAATGAATAACAATAATTTTCAAAAACTTTTACATCTTCGAGAATGTGCTCCATAACATCTACACATAGAATCATGTCGTATCTGTCTTTTTCCCGAAAGGTTGTAAGATCACCAATTTGAAATGTTACATTCTTTTTTCCAATGCGCTGAAAAAATTGATTGCAATCGGCAATTTGCTCAGCCTTTACATCAACCGCAGTAATGGTAGGCTTTATACGAAGACCTGAAAGAAAATATGAATATTGTCCGAAGCCTGATCCGGCATCAAGTATTTCTGTAGCGCCTGTCCTGCCTTTGACCCAAGCCCTCACATCTTTTTTAATATGCCATGTTCTCAGAAGCAGGATGTCGAGCAATTTATAAAATACCTTTCTTAAAAAAGGAGACTTGTTAAAAACATTGCCCAGACTGCGTTTTATAGGATCGTACTGCATTAATAAAATTATTTATAGAAAATAGCAGATAGAAAATAGAAAATATAACCGTTGCGTTTTTCAGTTTGCTATTTAATTTTTGCTATTTGCTATTATTTCACTTCTTTAATAAATTTTCAATGTTCTCAATGTAATCGAGAGAATCATCCAGGATAAATTCAAGATCGGGGATAATGCGTAACTGGTTCTTTACCCTGTTACCGAGATCTCTCCTGATTTCTTTTACATGCAGGTTAATATTTTGCAGCACACTGGCTTTATCGCCTTTTCCAGTTACAAATATACTGACATAGGTTTTTGCAAGTGCCAAATCGGGTGAAACCCTAACCTTGGTCACCGTAACCATTGAACCTCCATAATATACCCTGCTGTTAAGCTGCAATATTTCACTGATGTCCTTTTGCAGCAAACGTGCTATCTTGTTTTGTCGTGTTGAATCCATAGGGGACAAAGTTAACACATTTTTTTTCATTGCATTTTCAACTTAGACTAATTGATTTGATTTTTCGTTCTATCTTTGCGCTTGTGAAAAACCTTATTCAAATTTCAAGATACGTTATCCCATACTGGGGATTTGCACTGTTAAACATACTCTTCAATATTCTTTCAGTTGTATTTTCACTGGTTTCCCTTACTATGGTAGTTCCTTTTCTTGGCTTGTTATTCGGGACTTCAAAACTTGTGACAGTAAAACCAATATTTGCAATGAATGTAAGTTCACTTACCGCTTCTTTCAACTATTACATAAGCAAGATTATTTTAGATTACGGTAAAATTGATGCACTTATATTTATCTGCATACTTGTAATTATTTTATTTTTCCTGAAAAATCTTTTCCGTTACCTTGCAATGTTTTACCTGGCACCTATACGCAACGGAGTGGTAAAAGATATTCGAGCTAATCTGTACCATAAAATCTGTATACTTCCATTATCGTATTTCTCTGAGCAAAAAAAAGGCGATATCATTGCCCGCATTACCACCGATGTGCAGGAAGTGGAATGGACCATCATGAGTTCGCTCGAAATGATTTTCCGCGATCCATTATCAATTGTAATGTTCATCATCACACTCATGATTATGAGTCCGCAGCTAACATTATTTGCATTATTGATGCTGCCTGTAACAGCTTTCTTTATTGGGAGAATCGGAAAAAGTCTGAAAAGAAGTTCAGAAAAAGTTCAGAAAAGAATGGGAATTCTTTTATCGGTAGTAGAAGAGACCCTTTCAGGTTTAAGGATTATCAAAGCTTTTAATGCAATTGATTATTCAGAAAGAAAATTCGGGAAAATTAACGAGGACTACACAAAGTTAATGATCAAGGTTTACCGAAAACGTGACCTTGCAAATCCCATGAGCGAATTCCTTGGAACAGCGGTAATGGTGGTCATTATGTGGTACGGCGGAAAACTTGTGCTTGGTGATCACGCAACCGTAAGCCCGGAAGTTTTTATTGCATACATCGTAATTTTCTCCCAGTTAATTGTTCCTGCAAAATCATTTACCACCGCTTTCTATAATATTCAGAAAGGGATTGCCTCTGCCAAACGTATACAGGAGGTGCTTGTTGCTGAAGAAAAGATTGAAGAAAAACCAGATGCAGTTTCAATCAAAGAATTCAAAAGTTCTATTTCCTACGATTTTGTAAGCTTCATTTACGAAAAAGAAGAAGTGCTTAAAAATGTACAACTCACTATTGAAAAAGGAAAAACTGTTGCGCTTGTTGGTCCATCAGGAGGAGGCAAATCGACGATGGTCGACCTGCTGCCACGATTCTACGATTGCACCCAGGGAGAAATAAAGATTGACGGAATTCCAATCAAGGATCTTGTTATTGATGATCTTCGTGGCTTGATGGGAATTGTCACGCAGCAATCGATTTTATTTAATGATACTGTTTTTAACAATATTGCTTTCGGCTTGCAGAATATAAGTGAAGAAGCTGTGATGGAAGCTGCTAAAATCGCCAATGCGCACGAGTTTATCAAAGATCTTGAAAACGGTTATCATACATTTATCGGCGACAGCGGGAGCAAACTTTCAGGCGGTCAGCGCCAGCGACTGAGCATTGCACGTGCTATCCTAAAGAATCCGCCTATCCTTATTCTTGACGAAGCCACCTCATCACTCGATACCGAATCAGAACGCCTGGTTCAGGATGCACTGGAAAAATTAATGCAGAACAGGACATCTGTTGTTATTGCCCACAGGCTCTCTACCATTCAGCATGCTGATGAAATTATTGTACTTCAGAAAGGAGAGATTGTGGAACGCGGAAAACACGCTGAACTTATTGAAAAGAATGGTCTTTACAAAAAACTTTGTGAGCTTCAATCTTTTAATTAGCTATGTTCAGATTGAAAAATAAAATTATTTCCGTTCAATCTATCCTTCCTCATTTGCGGTGCTTCAAAAAGATTTTATTTCTTCTGATATTTTATATTTTATCTGCACCATCAAATGCGCAGATGATAAATTTTAAAAATTACGGAACGAAAGACGGACTACCCAGTAATGAAGTTTACCAGGTAATTCAGGACTCTAAAGGATATATGTGGTTTGCCACCGACTTCGGCGTTAGCCGTTTTGACGGATATAAATTTACAAATTATGATTCCGAGGACGGTTTGCCAGATAATACAATTTATGAAATTTACGAAGACTACAAAGGCCGAATATGGTTTATTTCCAGCTCAGCAAAACTTTCATATTATTATAATGACAGAATATGTAGTTACTGGAACAATTCCGTTTTTCTTAACACCATAAAAGAAGTTCCGAATATTATTAATAAAACTTTTTCCGTTGACGAAAAGGATAATGTTTATTTAGGAATATATGGGAAGGGTATTTATAAAATCAGCAAGGGCGGTAAGGTTACGAGAAAATACAAAATTGATTCTCGTTATAACGACTATGCATTACATATTGAAAAAAATAAAAGTTATACGAACTTTCAACCCATTAATATTCTTCCACAAATAACGATTGTTAATGGAAATATATTTTTCAAAATAAAATTACACACTGAAAGGAATTTATATACGGCGCCCCCAATTCTAGGTATGGTTGGAATAAATGGACAGATATTTTTTTCTGTTAATAGTACCTTATACTGTATTTACGATTCACTGCATAAAACAGATTATTATTTTAAAAATAACAGAATTATATCCCTTTTTGATGATCCTAATAATAATTTATGGGTTGGTACTGATATCGGAGGATTTTATTGCTTCAAAAATGGAAATATTTCTGCTGATCCCGAATTACATTTTCTTGATGATAACGGTGGGACAAGTATTACGTGCGATAATGAGGGGGGGTATTGGTTCACTTCTTTAAAAAATGGCGTTTATTATATACCATCCCTAAAATACAAAACCTATTCAACTTCAGATGGATTAGCTGAAAATTCTTTAAATATACTGGCATCTGAAGGCAAAGATATACTTGGCGTTACATATTTAGGTTCATATCTCAATGAAATATCCAATAATAAAATTGTAGAAACAAAACTTTTCACCGACCCCGATAAATTTATTACAACAATATTTTATGATTACACTAATCGCTCAATCTGGATTGGAACAAAAACTTGTGTGTACCAGTTAAAAGATAGTAAAATAAGAGGATTTAATTCGCCACTCCATCTTTCAGACTCATCTATTTTAAACCCTAACTTCCAATCTAACGAAATTGTAAAAGGAAGTGATGGAAACATTTGGATAGGAACAAATATAGGTTTATTAAAAATAAGTGAGGATCACCTTGCTTTATATGATACGAAAGAAAAATATTTTCGAATATTTTCGCTACAAGAGGATCAAGATAACTGTTTTTGGCTCGGTTGTAATAATGGTCTCTACAAATTCATTAATGGCAAATATGTTTATTACGGAAACAAAAATCCACTATTGAAAAACAGGATTACATCCATTAAAAAATGCAAAGTTAATAACAGCATCTGGATCGCAACCAAAGGAGCTGGTATCCTGATCATGAAAGGCGATACAGTAAAACAAATTCTTCAAAAAGATGGGTTATTAAGCAATCATATCAAGCATTTATTTATTGATAAAAATATTATTTGGGCATCGAGCAACAGCGGACTTAATAAAATTACACTTTCAAAAGAAAATAACGGCTCATACAAAATAGAAGGATTTACTGAAGCAGATGGGCTGGCTTCAAATGAAGTGAACTGCGTAATTTCAATAGACAGCATTGTATATGTCGCAACAAATGCTGGACTCTGTGTCTTTAATAATAACGAAATTGAAATAAACAAAACACCTCCGCCTGTTTATATTACAGATTTGAAAATCATGAACAGGGACACCACTGTTCTGAAAAGCTATTCCCTGCCATATAACCAAAATTTTATTGAAATTCGTTTTGTTGGATTAACTTACAGAACAGCCGGAGATGTGATGTATAAATACAAATTGTCAGGAATAGATGATCAATGGGAATATTCAAAGAACACAACAGTATCATATCCTTTCCTCCCTGATGGTGAATTCAAGTTTGAAGTATATGCATTAAATAAAGATGGTGTATGCAGTAAAACTCCTGCTTCTATAACATTTATTATACACCCGCCATTCTGGAAAACATGGTGGTTTATAAGTATTGCTGTTTTGCTGATTGCCGCATTGGTTTGGTTGTTTGTTTATTTCAGAATAAAAGCCATTAAAAAACAAAATGAACTGAAATCTAAACTGAATAAATACATGCAGCAGGCATTACGGAAACAAATGAATCCACATTTTATTTTCAATTCACTTAACTCTATTCAATACTATATTCTCAAAAATGATAAGCTGGCATCGAACAAGTATCTGGCTAAATTTGCACGACTCATGCGAATTATCCTTAACAATTCTCAGCAGCAGCAAATTTCAATACAGGAAGAACTTGATGCACTTAAATTGTATATAGAACTCGAGTCTTTAAGGTTTAAAGAAAAATTTGAATATTCCATTACCATTGATGAAAAACTTGATATAACTCAATATAAAATCCCGCCTTTGCTTATTCAGCCTTACGTTGAAAATGCAATCTGGCATGGCTTAATGCATAAAGAAGGAAACGGATTGTTAAATGTCGATCTTAGAATTGATGATTCTATTATCAAATGTACTATCACTGACAATGGAGTAGGAAGAGTTAAGGCAGCAGAAATTAAGAGTAAGAAAACAAAAACCTACGAATCGCACGGAACAAAGATCACAGGCGATAGATTAAAACTGATAAATGCTTTAAATAATACTGAAATGAAAATAATTTATTTTGATTTAAAGGATAAATCAGGCAATGCCATTGGAACTACAGTAGAAATTGCTGTCCCGGCAATGAAATAAATTTTTCATTTATCAGAATTGCTATTTTTGCAAATAAAATACATATAATGTTATTGAAAGTTATTATCATTGATGACGAACAGGATGCCGTAGATTCACTGGAACTAATGCTGACTGAATATTGTTCCGGAATTACAATTATTGGAAAAGCATATTCTGTAATTGATGCAATTAAAGAAATACAGAACAAAAAGCCCGACCTTGTTTTTCTCGATGTTGAAATGCCTCATGGAACCGGCTTTGACGTGCTTGATTCTATTCCCGACAGAACATTTGAAGTGATATTTGTTACAGCTTATAATGATTATGCGATTAAAGCTCTCAAATCATCTGCAATAGATTACCTATTGAAACCTATGGATGTAGATGAATTAATTACTGCTGTGAATAAAGTTAAAAATAAACTAAAAGAGAAACATCAGGAAAGTAGTATCAAATCTGAGACTGCTGACGCCCTGATTAGCCAGTCCCCAAAAAAAATAGCCATTTACACCTCCGATGGGGTGGAGTTTGTAGACACTTCCGACATTGTCAGAATCGAAGCTGATGGAAGCTATTCCAACATATTTCTGAATAACAAAAAAAAGATTCTCAGTTCAAAAAACCTGAAAGAGTTCCAGAATATTTTATGTAAGGAAACATTTTTCAGAGCACATCATTCACACCTCATTAATCTGCTGAAGGTAAAACGTTATCTCCGCAACGAAGGCCTTGTGGAAATGCACGACGGTTCTATGGTATCTATATCACGCAGGAACAGGGATGAATTTATTCAGCAAATGGAGAAACTGGCAAATTAATAACTCAGACCTCGTCGCCAACAGCTGCAGTATATTTTTTAATAAGGTATATAAGTTTGTTTTCATCTAATGGTTTTAATAAAAATTCATCCACTCCGGCAGCACTAAAATTTTCTTCAACATTTGAAACCGCATAACCAGTAAGGGCAAATATGGGGGTGTGAATATTTTTTGCTTTTTCTTTTTCCCTGATAATTCGTGTTGCCTCAAAACCGTCCATCTTTGGCATCTGTGCATCCATAAGAATAACATGATAAGTATTCTGATCATATTTTTCCAAAGCCTGGAGCCCATTAGCAGCAGAATCGACATGTATACCTTCACCGGAAAGAAGACTCTTCATGTACAGTTGATTGATGTAATCATCCTCAACTACCAGAATTCGTAAATTTGATGTCATGAGGTCCATATTGGGTCTCCTTATTTGTGCCGGTTATGAGGGAAATTGATTGATTCATGATGAATTTACAAACAATTTATAAAATAAAGTAGTACTATTTGATAACTGGTAGGTCCTGGTTTATAACTGGTCGATTTCAGGAATAAGTGGTAAGATGAATTTCAACATTTATTATTGACGCCTAATATAATTTCAAAAAAACCATCTCAAAATACGGTCGTTTAATTAAGCCAAATCTGTTGATTAAATTCAATACATTTGTTATGAATTTTTTATTAAATGATCAGAAAAAGTATTTTCTTCTTTTACCTTATTTTTCTCGGCTTACCTTTATTCAGTGAGGCTCAGGACTTCCTGCTCAAGAATTACAGCACCAACGATGGACTTCCTTCGCCAGAAACATATATGGCATTTCAGGATTCCAAAGGGTATATGTGGTTTGCCACAAACTATGGTGTTAGCAGGTTTGACGGATACCAGTTCAAAAATTTTGACAAACAATCTGGTCTTGCCGACAATACCATACTCGAGATTTATGAAGACTACAAAGGAAGAATCTGGTTCATATCAGCAACAGCAAAACTTTCATATTTCTTCAACGACAGTATTCACAGTTACTGGAACAATGATGCCTTTGCAAAGGCAGTAAAGGACCGGCCTGCAGTTACCAATAAATCATTTTACGTTGACAAATATGATAATGTATTTATCGGAATTTATCTGCAAGGCATTTACAAGATAAGCAAGAGTGGAATCGTTAGCAAAAAATACACTGATAATTCTGCTGCCTTATACGTAGAAGACAACCGTACATTTTATAATTCATGCTTATACCCAAACAATATACTAACCATAAAGATTGGCAAATCATCAATCAAGGTTCAGCTTCAGATGAAATCTATTAAAGTTAGTTCAGGAATACATCTTGGAATTATAGGGTACAATGGAAATATTTATTATTCTGATAATAATTTTCTATACTGCATTAAAGATTCCACATATGTAAGCTACCTGAAGCTTGGCGAAAATAAAATTATATCCATGTGCAATGATCCCGAAAATAATTTATGGATAGGAACATATATGGGTGGATTGTTCTGCTTTGCGAACGGGGATATTACTAAAAAACCCGTCATTTCTTTTCTTTCAGGAAAAAGTGTAACGAGCGTTGTTTGTGATAACGAAGGAGGCTATTGGTTTTCTACACTCACAAATGGTGTTTACTATATCACTTCCATTAAGCACAAAAATATTACAAGCGAAAATGGTTTATCCGAAAATTCAATGAATTTCCTTACATCCGATGGGAAGAAAAACGTATGGACTGCGACACTGAGTCAGTATATCAATAAAATTTCAGATAATGAAATCAAAAAAATAAAAGTGTGCAGCGACCCGGAAATAATAATCAATGCGCTTTACTATGATTCCATTGAAAATAAACTCTGGATAGGAACATCAAAATGTATAATCTCTTTTGCAAACAACGTGCTGCAAACCTTTCCATCCTATACTGAAATTTCAAATGGCAGCACAAACACCTTGCAATACTTAACCAATGATATAACCAGAGGCCGCGATGGAAATATCTGGCTGGGGACAAATAAAGGTATGTATAAGGTAGCCGGACAAAAAGTGTTTCATTATGATACCAAAGATGTGTTTTTGCGGGTTCGATCAATGCAGGAAGATACTGATGGAGGCTATTGGTATGGTTCTTCCAGCGGATTGTATAAATTCCTGAACGGAAAATATTTCAGCTGCAGCGAAAAAAATCCGCTGCTAAAAAATCAGATCACATTTGTTAGAAAATGTTCCTACAACAACAGTCTGTGGCTAGCTACCAAAGGAGAAGGAATTCTTGTTGTTAAAGGAAATAATGTTAAGCAAATATTGCAAAAGGACGGACTCACCAGCAATCATATCAAACATCTGTTCATTGATAAAAATGTTGTCTGGGCTTCCAGCGACCGGGGCCTTAATAAAATTACCATTACCGGAAATTCGAAGGCACCTGTTATTATTGAACGGTTCAATATTGATAATGGGCTTATCTCAAATGAAATCAACAGCACCCTGGTATGCGGGGATAAGCTGTATGTGGCAACCAACATGGGATTGACCGTTCTTGATAAAAATAATCTGAAAGAAAAAAATGTTACCATTCCTGTTTATATCTCCAGCATTAAGGTGAATGAGCAGGATACTCTCGCACAAGAAAAATTTACACTGCCTTATTTTAAAAACCTTATTACAATTAGTTTTGTCGGACTGTCATACAAAAATGCAGGGAATGTTACGTACAAATATCGTATGAGCGGCATCAACGATGACTGGGTGTATACAAAAAGCACTCAGGTGTCGTATCCCTTTCTTCCCAATGGAGAATACATATTTGAAGTCTATGCGGTGAACGAAAACGGCGTGTGCAGCAAGATCCCGGCGAAGGTGACTTTTTTAATCCAGCCTCCATTCTGGAAACGCTGGTGGTTTATCTCCATTTGCATTCTGACTATTGCAGGTGTAATAAGACTAATTTTTTATGTAAGAATAAAACAAATTAAAAGAACAAATACGCTCCGGCTAAAGCTCAACAAATACATGCAGCAGGCATTAAGCAAACAGATGAACCCGCACTTTATATTTAATTCACTGAATTCTATTCAATATTATATTCTTAAGAACGACAAAATCTCTTCAAATAAGTATCTAACGAAGTTTGCAAACCTGATGCGGATTATTCTTGACAATTCACAACACCAGACTATTCCTATCAAAGATGAACTAAGTGCATTGAGTTTATATATTGAACTTGAATCTTTACGGTTTGAAGATAAGTTTGAATATTCAATTGTAGTAGATGAAAAAATTGACACAACGTATTTCTGTATTCCTCCGCTGCTTATTCAGCCATATGTTGAAAATGCTATTTGGCACGGACTGATGCATAAAGTTGATAAAGGAATTTTAAAAATAGAAATGCAGCTGGATGAAAAAATAATTGTGTGTACCATCGAGGACAATGGAATAGGGCGGGATAAAGCAAATGAAATCAGAAAAAGCCAGAACAGAAAATACGAATCGAAAGGAACAAATATTACAGGCGACCGGCTAAGACTTATTAATACGCTTAACAACATTAAAATGGATGTTCATTATTTTGACCTGCATGATACGGATGGCAAGCCCTGCGGAACAAAAGTCATGATCAGTTTTCCCCTAATTTCATAAATTTATTTTTTCTTTCGAAAGATTAATTATATTTTTGCACCAATAAAAAGCATAATTATGTTGCTTAAAGTAGTAATTGTTGATGACGAAATAAAAGCGATAAATTCCCTGGAACTTATCCTGAGCGAATATTGCCAGAATCTTAAAATTGTTGGAAGGGCCGGCAACGTTGTTGAAGCCATCAAAGAAATTCAAAATAAAAAACCCGATATCGTTTTTCTCGATATTGAAATGCCTTATGGAACAGGCTTCGACGTATTGGAAAGCATTCCCGAAAGAAATTTTGCAGTAATTTTTACAACAGCATATAACGACTATGCCATTAAGGCAATTAAGGCCAATGCCGATGATTATCTGCTGAAGCCTGTTGATATTGAAGAATTATTAATTGCAGTAAAAAAAGCACAGGAAAAAATTCAGAAACCAGCCTTTACTGACCCAGTGAAAGAAAGCCAAGTATATTCTGGTCAAAACCACATACCCAAGAAAATTCCTCTTGCTACAAATGAAGGATGCGAATTTGTTAACATAGATGATATCATTAGAGTAGCGGCAGAAGGAAGTTATTCCACAATTTTCCTATCCGATAAAAGAAAAGTGATGGTCTCAAAAAATCTTAAAGAAATTGAGGATATGTTGCAATCTTCATTTTTTTACAGAGTACACAAATCACATCTTATAAATCTTCTGCTCGTAAAAAGACTTATCCGTATTGACGGTGGCACAATTGAAATGACCGATGGATCGCATGTAGCATTATCAAGGCGCAATAAAGAAGAATTTATTCAGCGCATGGCGCAGTTTTCTTCACTTTCACTTTCTTATCTTGAATAATTTTTAAATTATAATAAAAAAAACCGCTCTTTTCGGAGCGGTTTTTTATTTGCATTTTTTAGTTTACCTCGCAATAATCACTTTCTGCATAATGACATTTTCGTTTATAACTCCTTTAAGGAAATAAATTCCATTTGGAAGTTCGCTGGTGTTTACTGTAACAATATCAGTTGACATTTCGCCGTCTTTTACTGTCATAACTTCTTTGCCCATGATATCGATAAGAGAAATTTTTACGACAGCTTGGTCAGCTTTTTCAAGTTTAATGTTCAGTTCGTCTTTAGCAGGATTAGGATAAGCTGTAATTGTAGCTTGCTCTGTTTCTGATGCCACAATTGATTTTGAAGGATTGTTGTTGCTGTTTCCGACAACAAAATACCTGGTGATTGTGTTTTTACAAGCATCTGCAATATTGATATAATAATTTCCGGCACACAAACCTGTCATTGACATTACACTGCCAGTATTTATTGACATATAATTTCCTGTATTGTTTTGCTTGTACCATGTATCTCCAAATGGTGCAGTACCGCTGATGATGGTTATCGCAGCTGAAGCATCACATATTGGAACATTGGCATTGGTGTTGGTAACGGAAGCATTAAATACATAAGCTGGAACAATTACCTGTGCTGTTGCTGAACACACACTGCCACCGGCAGTAGTAACAGTTGCAGTTACATTATAAGTTCCGGGAGTCAAATTTGAAATCGTAGAATTTGAAGTTGTAAAAGTCCCCGTGAAAGAAGGGCCGGTCCATGCATATGAATACGTTCCTGTTGCTGAGCCATTGATAGTAATACTGCCATTGCTGCCTGTACATGTTGGGGCGGTGATGGTGGGAGTGAGAGTAACAACATCATTTTTTACATAAAATAATTCTGTAAACTTACATCCATGAGAATCCATAACGGTAACATTGTGCCATCCATTTACAAGGCCTGTCATTGGATCGGTAGTGGTGTATGCTGAATTATCCCATGAATAAGTATAAGGAGGATGCTGTGTCTGAACAACAGTTAATGTTGCAGAACCATTTGTGCCGCATGAAGCATTAGTGGTAGTCATACCAACCTGTGTTATTGCACCCGGATCAATTGCACCTACAGTAAGGTTGGCAATAGCAGTACAGCCATTCGCATCCGTAACCGTAATCTGATAATCACCTGTGCACAAAGTTGTAGAAGATGATGCATGGAAACTTGCGTCATGGCTCCATGTATATGTGTAAGGAGCAAGCCCGCCGGTTACATTTATCTGTGCCTGTCCGTTGCAAGCACATTTTGCATTCTGAAGTAATTGTGCGGTTGCAGTAATTGCAGTGGAAACTTTTACAGTAACAATATTTGAATAAGCCAAAGCAGTATTCGAGCAGGTTGCAATTAAAACTCTCCTGTATTTGTTATTCATTGAAATTGCCGCAGGAGTGTAAGTTGCACTTGTTGCACCTGTAATATCCTGCCAGATTGTTGAGCCGTTTGCCTGATATTGCCACTGGTATGAATAACCTGATCCGGTTATTAATGCGACATTGTTAACTGTGGCTGAAGTAAGGTTTACAAGGGTTGCTGGTGTTCCGCTGCAAACGTTCTGATTATTTCCTATTGTTCCTGCGCTGAATGGCAAGGTCTTTAATGACATTGTACGAATCCTGGCTGTGAGCGAACGACCACTTCCGCTGTGTGCATAAACACCATGCTGTAAAGTGGTGAGGCCGCTGATGCTGTAACTTGAAGGAAGCCAGAGGCAGGTAGTTCCTTCAACTGAATTTGTAGTTGCATTCAATACTGTCAATACAAATTGTGACTGATTTATTCTGTCGAGAATAATGTGGTGAGCATTTGAATAAGGATTTGAAAGAACTATTGCATTTGAGCTGACCCAGTTGTTGCCGGCATCATTGTTTGCAGGAGTATTTGAAACAAGTGTTGATTCCTTTGCACAAACTCTCAGTTCAAAAGTGGAAGTTGTAGTTGTTGCATTATTCGATACCCATGTTATGACGATTGCGTCCTGGATTGAATTTGTATGTGAAGTTGCACTTGAGAACGCTGAAAAATAAGGATCCTGAGTACCCGATGTAAGTGCAGCCAGAAAATGTCCCGGTCCCATCTGAGTGCCCGTTGAAGTTGGTTCAAAAACGAAATCCATCCGCCAGGTCTGCGTTAGGCTTAAAGTTGTCCCAATGTTTTTTGCAACTCGTTTAATTCCGTTGCCGGTAACATCGGTGAAATTTAAATTGCTAGCTGACATTGTAAGTCCTGATCCACTTATTGGATCGAAAGTCCAGCTTGTTGGAGTAGTGTAATTCTCAGTGAAGTTTTGTGCAAATGCACCAAAAGGCAGGATCATAACGATCAGTACCAGTAATTTTTTAAACGTTGTCATTTTTGTTTTCATTTTATTTATTTTTTTATGGTTAAGTTTCATTTCAAAATTTCGTTGCAAGATTAACAGGTATTGATGAATGCAAAAACCATAAACTTATTTCCGGTTCAATCAGGTTTATGAACGGATCAAAAAAATACATGAACGGTAATCTTTAAAATTTACTCCTCTTTACATTATTATTATATAAAGCATTTTTTGCAGTTAACAATAAAAAAGTAAATTTGTGAGAAACTAATTCTGCTAACCCCAACCCTATGAAGAAACTTATTACACTTATTGCTCTTTCTGTTATTTTTTCATTTACAGGCAAATCACAGATAACCCTTGATCAGTCGGATGTGGCACAACCACTCACAAAATATCTGCAGTACCATGATACGATACCAAATATCCTTATACAACCCGGTATTGCTGGTGCAAATCAAACATGGGATTTTACATTGCTGCAACATCACACCACCGACACTTTGATTTTCACAAACTCGCAATGGACACCTTACGGATCATCCTTCACAAACAGCAACCTCTGCATGATGACCTCTGGTAACAATACAAATTATTCATACCTGAAAACTGATGCAGATAGCATGGTTGCTGTGGGGCAGGCTGGGACATTTATGGGAAGCGCATCTCCTATTGTTGTTAAAATGAACCCAACAAATAAACTGGTAGATTTTCCTTCTACCTATCAATCGGCATTTACAAACACAAGTAAATTTAAAGTAGTGGTTTATTACGGTCAGGTAGTTGGAAGTATTACTGTTGATTCCATAAAGGTGAAAGAAACTATGACCACCACAAGCAAGTTCGATGCATGGGGTAACCTGACAACAAGCTTAGGAACCTATAATTGCCTGCGTGCAAATATCAAACAGGTTACAAACGACAGTATCTGGGCTAAGATATTAAACAGTTGGGTTGATATGACTGCAACTTACGGCGGGCTGGATTCCAGCAAAAAATATTCATGGTGGGCAAAAAATATTGGCTATACAATTGCCGAACTTGATGTTGATCCGATTAACGACAGCGTTCTAAGTGGAAAATATTTGGGCGCACTACCTGCACCAGGAAGTGTGCAGGAATTTTCAGAGGCAGGTCAAGTTAACATTTATCCAAATCCTTCTTCTGACTTTGTTTACATAAGTTCAAATAATACCATTAGTGATATCGAAATCAGCAATGCGCTTGGTGAAACAGTAAAATCTCAAATTTTAGATTATACTTCAGGAATAATAGATATTACTGATCTTCATAAAGGAATCTATATAATAAGGATAAAGAGTAAAAATGGAGCTTCTTTATCTGTTAAAAAACTTATCATTCAATAATAATTAATTATCATATACAACTGACATCAATCTGTGTTGCTGTTTTTTTATGGGAAACAAACATATCTATATTGAAGAACTCGATAGCAGGATTATACGGTTTATAAAAAAACATCATGTAATGACACTGGCAACGTCAAGGGATAATAAACCTTATTGCAGCTCCTGCTTCTATGTTTTTATCGAAAAAGAAAATACATTCCTTGTTACATCCGATATGGACACACGTCATATAAAAGAAGTGCTTGATCAGCCTGCAATTTCCGGAGCTATTGCTCTTGAAACAACAATGGTTGGCAAGATACAAGGTGTACAATTTACCGGGACAATGACCTTGATTGAAGGAGAGGAATTCAGTAAGGCAAAATCACTTTACCTTAAAAGATTTCCTGTTGCTTCCTTCGCCGAATTAGTGCTCTGGCGCTTAGATCCCGATTATCTTAAATATACTGACAACAGGCTGGGCTTTGGAAAGAAGATGATCTGGGAGAAAAAAAGTTAACTGGTATTTTTTTACCAAATGAGATATCTCCTTTCAATTTCAAGTACTTAACATCACCGTTAATAAAAATAATTAATTGTTAATAAAAAGGCTTTGGCAGCACTTGTATTGTTATTTATCTTGCATATCCAATTTTTAAGCAATTGGATTTTTTTATCTTCTTAGAAAACAAACTTTTAAAATATTATTTGAAATCAATATAAAGACAGTATTCTCGATGGAAAACAATTTAACCAAAAAAACGTCCAACGATTTAGAAAAAAAAACCAAATCAAATTTCTACGAAGATGTTCTTGAAAAAAGAACAAAGCCAAACTTATTTGATAACGAAGTAATCGAAGTAAAAAAAGAAACAACCGTGAAATCCAAGCAGGAAGAGCCAAAGAAAAAAAATTATTCATACGAGGAAGCACTCGAAAAAACAACTGTTTATTTTAAAGGCGATACACTTGCGGCCAATGTATGGATTAATAAATATGCACTGAAAGATTCTGCCGGTAACCTTTACGAATGCACACCGGATGATATGCATCGAAGAATTGCAAGTGAAATTGCCCGCATTGAAAAACGCTATCCCAACCCTATGAGCGAAGATGAATTATTTGAACTCCTCCGGAATTTCAAATATATCGTTCCACAGGGAAGCCCGATGGCCGGTATTGGCAATGATTTCCAAATAGGATCGCTTTCAAACTGCTTTGTAATAGGCAGCCATGGTAATTCCGATTCTTATGGAGGAATAATGAAAGTTGACGAGGAACAGGTTCAGCTAATGAAACGCCGTGGTGGCGTGGGCCATGACCTTTCACACATACGCCCTTCAGGAAGTCCGGTAAAAAACAGTGCGCTCACGTCAACAGGTATTGTTCCTTTTATGGAACGCTATTCCAACTCTACACGTGAGGTGGCACAGGACGGAAGAAGAGGCGCTCTTATGCTCAGTATTTCTGTAAAACATCCTGATTCCGAAAAATTCATTGATGCAAAACTTGAAGAAGGAAAAGTAACAGGTGCAAATGTTTCTGTAAAAATTACTGACGATTTCATGCAGGCAGTTGTAAATAACGAACCTTATGTTCAGCAGTATCCTGTTGATTCGCAAAATCCTTCTTTTAAAAAAGAAATTAATCCGCAGCAACTCTGGAAAAAAATTGTACATAATGCATGGAAATCAGCAGAGCCGGGAATTCTTTTCTGGGATACAATTATCCGCGAATCGGTTCCTGATTCCTATAAGGATCTTGGTTTCCGCACAGTTTCTACAAATCCATGCGGCGAAATTCCTTTATGTCCATACGACAGCTGCCGGTTGATTGCAATAAATCTTTATGGATATGTTGAAAATCCATTTAGCGAAAATGCAAGTTTCGATTCAGAACTTTTCATCAAGCATGTTGGATATGCTCAGCGAATGATGGACGACATCATTGATCTTGAACTTGAAAAAGTTGACAGGATTCTTGCAAAAATTGAATCAGATCCTGAAGATTTCGAAATTAAAAGAACAGAAATAAATCTGTGGAATAATATAAAGCAAAAATGTATTCAGGGCAGAAGAACTGGTATTGGTATCACAGCAGAAGGCGATATGCTTGCAGCACTGGGATGCCGTTATGGTACTGATGAAGCCACTAACTTCTCAATTGAAGTTCATAAACTTCTTGCATTGGAAGCATACCGTTCGTCAGTATTTCTTGCCAAGGAAAGAGGGCCTTTCCCAATTTATGATCCTGCAAGGGAAAAAGACAATCCTTTTATCAACCGACTTAAAGAAGCCGATGGTTCATTGTATGAAGAAATGGCCAAGAACGGTCGTAGAAATATTGCACTGCTCACCATTGCACCAACAGGAAGTGTTTCCTTAATGACACAAACAACTTCGGGAATTGAACCAGTATTCCAGATTTCATACAAACGCAGAAGAAAAGTAAATCCAGGTGATAAAAATTCCCGAATTGATTTTGTTGATGAAATTGGAGACTCATGGGAAGAATACCATGTGTTCCACAACAAATTTCTAAAATGGTTAAAGGTAAATGGCTATGATGTAGACCAGGTGAAATTGTTGAGGGATGCCGAACTGAATGCCATAATTGAAAAATCGCCTTATTTCAAAGCAACTGCAAATGATGTTGATTGGGTTGCAAAAGTAAAAATGCAGGGAGCCATCCAGAAATGGGTCGACCACAGCATAAGCGTTACGGTAAATATTCCAAATGATGTAAAAGAAGAACTTGTAGCCACTATTTACAAAACCGCATGGGAAAGCGGATGCAAGGGTGTTACGGTTTACCGCGAAGGTTCACGTGCTGGCGTATTAATATCCGACAAGAAAAAAGAAGAGGGAGCTGAATTTAAAGAAACCTCCGCTCCAACCAGGCCAAAAAAACTGGACGCAGAGATTGTGCGTTTCCAAAACGATTATGAAAAATGGATTGCTGTTGTTGGATTGATCAACGGAAGGCCTTATGAAATATTTACAGGAAAAGCAGAAGATTTTTTCCTTCCACCTTATGTTCAAAAAGGCTGGGTTATCAAGAACAAAGCAGAATCGGGAGAAAGTCGTTACGATTTCCAGTTTGAAGACAAACAGGGTTATAAAATTACTATTGAAGCATTATCACGTTTGTTCGACAAAGAATACTGGAATTATGCAAAACTTATTTCCGGAATCCTTCGTCATGGGATGCCACTGCCATTCGTCGTTGAATTAATTTCTAATCTGAATCTTGATTCCGATTCTATCAATACCTGGAGAACAGGCGTGGAAAGAGCATTGAAGAAATTTATTCCCGATGGTACCAAAGCAGCTGACAAAACCTGTTCCAATTGTGGCGATAGCGAAGGTCTTATTTATGAAGAAGGCTGTCTGAAGTGCAAGAGTTGCGGCTATGCCAAATGTGGATAATCGAGTTAAAAGTTGAAAGTTTGATGTTAAAAGTTAACTATTATAACAAATAACCAAAACCTAGTTTAGTACCCAAAATAACACGTGAGTGAAACCGGCAGAAGAATTTTTTCTGTCGGTTTTTTTATTTTATTACGATTTCCCACAATAATTGGTTCACCACTCAGACACGCAGGTCACTAAGAAGCACTAAGAAAATTTCTCAGTAAACCTAAGTGTTCTTAGTGTCTTAGTGGTTACTCTTTCTTAGTTAAAATTCACTTTGCTTTACAAGCATAAAGTTTAGCACTATCTTAAGCAATTATTAAGTTTTCGTTATCAATTAGCATCTTGACTTTTGCAATTCAAAAAGTGATTTAAAATTTGTAATTTTGGTAAAACCAAGTTTCTTACATGGAAAACAACGAATACAAAATATTGCTTGTTGATGACGAACCAGATATTCTGGAGTTTCTCGGGTACAATCTTACAAAGGAAGGTTATAAAATTTTCAAAGCTGCCAATGGCAGGGATGCACTGAAAATTGCAGCAGAGGCAAAACCTCATCTTATAATACTTGATGTGATGATGCCTGAAATGGATGGCATGGAAACATGCAGGGAAATTAAACAAATCCCCGCTTTGAGTAAATCAATCATTGCATTCCTTACTGCGCGCAGTGAAGACTATTCGCAGATAGCCGGTTTTGATGCAGGCGCTGATGATTATATTGCAAAACCTATCAAGCCACGCGTTTTTATCAGCCGCGTAAAAGCATTGCTGCGGCGGTTTTCATCAGTTGAAGAAACCGGAGAAAAAATAAATGTTGCCGACTTGTCCATAGACAGGGAACGTTACATGGTAATAAGGAATGAAAAAGAATTTATTCTACCGAAAAAAGAATTTGAATTGTTGTGGCTTCTTGCATCGAAGCCAAATAAAGTTTTCACACGAGAAGAAATTTATACCAGCATTTGGGGAAATGTTGTTGTTGGTGACAGAACCATAGATGTGCATGTGCGTAAGATCCGTGAGAAACTTGAGATTGACAACATAAAAACCATTAAAGGTGTTGGCTATAAATTTGAATCGGATATGTAATGAAAAAATCAAGGACAGGAAATCTTTCGGCCATTCTTTCGCTTATCATAACAGGATTATATTTTTCAATTTTTGTTTTTTTCTGCATCTTCTATTTTAATTCTCTATACTGGCAGTATCTGATTTTATCTTCTATAGGACTTTTTCTTATTTCATTTATTATACTTCGCTATGCACTTGAAAAATTTATTGCCGAAAAAATACGTCCTATTTATAAAACCATATTTAACCTGAAAGCCCCGAAAGGGAAGGAAAACAAACAACCTGAAATGAGTGGTGACATTTCATCTGTAAATCAGCAGGTAATAAAATGGGCCGAAGACAAAAAAGAAGAAATTGAAGAACTTAAAAAACTTGAACTTTACCGGCGCGAATTTTTAGGAAATGTTTCGCACGAATTAAAAACGCCCATTTTTAATATTCAGGGGTATGTTCTTACGCTGCTCGACGGGGGCCTGGATGATCCGGGCATAAACAGGGAATATCTGTTGCGCACTGAAAAGAGTATTAACCGTATGATCAATATTGTTGAGGATCTTGAAGAAATTTCAAAACTGGAATCGGGAGAGCAGCATCTTGTCCTTACACGATTTGATATAGCTGCTCAGGTGAAAGAAGTTTTTGAATTTCTGGAAATGAATTCCGCCAAGAGAAATATAAAATTCCGTTTCGACAAACATTATGAGAAAGCCATTTATGTAAATGCTGACAAGGAAAAGATCAGGCAGGTGCTTACAAACCTTCTTGAGAATTCGCTGAAATATGGCAATGAAAACGGTAACACAAAAGTTAGTTTCTTCGATATGGATGAAAATATTTTGATTGAAGTTACTGATGATGGAATTGGCGTATCACAGCAGGATATACCGCGTTTATTTGAACGATTCTATCGCACCGATAAAGGAAGATCACGCGAACAAGGTGGTACCGGGCTCGGGCTGGCCATTGTAAAACATATTATTGAAGCACATCGCCAGACAATCAATGTGCGCAGTACTATTGGTGTTGGGACTACGTTTGCATTTACATTGAAAAAAGGATAATAAAATAAAAATGGTATGACCATTCCATCAGCGAACGAACAACTTGCATTCGCAATATTAAGTGTGGTAATTGTGTTTTATTCCTCACATGTAATTCTTAATTTCAAAGCACATGGTTTTTACAGATTTCTTGGCTGGGAATGCCTGGCATGGCTGCTGACAAACAACTTCAAATACTGGTTTGAAAATCCATTTTCTATTTTTCAAATTATCTCATGGATACTCTTGCTTTATGCATCAATCCTGATAATTGTTGGAGTAATTCTGATGAAAACAAAAGGGAAATCCGACAAAACCCGTAAAGACTCTACATTGTATAGTTTTGAACGAACCACTGAGTTAATTGAAACCGGAATTTATAAATACATCCGTCATCCTTTGTATGGCTCGTTAGTATTTCTTACATGGGGAATATTTTTCAAAAACACTTCAACTGATCTGCTTGTCATTTCTATAATTGCAACGATTTTCTTTTTTGCAACTTCCAAAATCGAAGAAAAGGAAAACATAAAATATTTCGGCGAGAAATACAGCAATTACATGAAAAGGAGTAAAATGTTTATTCCCTATTTATTGTAATGCCTATTGCGTTGAGTAAATATTAATAATGGACGTCTAAAAAGAAAGTCACAATTTATTTTTTCTTTGTGTCCTTGGTTTCAATAGCTTTTGGTTTGGGAAATTCGCTTTTCTTTTTACCTTTTTTATAGGTTACCATATAAATTACTTTTCCCTGTTCGTCCCAGTAAATCCACTTCCCTTCCTTGTATCCATTGAGGTTGCAGCCCATTGCCGATTTTACTCCGGTGGAATAATAAGTAACCCAGTTGCCGTTAGGAATACCATTTAAAAATTGTTGTTCTTTGGCAATTACGCCATAACCATCATAAAACACCCAGTTGCCATCTTTCTTTTCATCTTTGTAATAGCCTGCATCCTGCGTGAGTCCTGTTTCGTACCAATCGGTCCAGGCGCCATTCATTTTTCCGGCTTTGTATGAGCCCTGATAAGTTTTATTTCCATTGCTGTACCAGGCTGCAGCCAGACCATCTTTTATATTTTTGGAATAATTGATAGTATATTTCTTTTGACCTGTTTCGTACCAGCCTGTCCATAATCCATCCATTAGTCCTTCTTTAAATGTGCCAAGTGTTTTTTCCTGTCCTGTAATATACCAACTGGTCCACACTCCGGTTTCTTTTCCGTCGAGGAAAGCACCTTCATGTTCCTTCTGTCCCTTTTCGTACCATGTTGTCCAGAGTCCTTCTCTTTTACCTTTTACAAAATTTCCCTGCTTCCATTTTTCGCCGGTATCGTACCAATACGTCCAGGTACTGTCCTGCAGGCCTTTTACAAATTTTCCCTTGCTTCCAATTTTACCATTTTCATGATAATAGATCCAAATGCTGTCCTGCAAGCCAACAATTGATTTCCCTTCCATTTCCTTGTCACCGGTCTTTCGCCACCAGGTAGCATAGCCCTGTAATGAATCTTTTATATATGCGCCAACAAATTCTTTAGAACTGTCAGGATAAAACGAAACACTCTTTCCGTCTTTCAGACCATTTTTATAATGTGTTTCCTCTTTCAGATTTTTTGTGGAATACCATGTTTTCCATACACCATCCATTTTCCCGTTTACAATATTTCCTTCTTTTTCCTTCTGCCCCGATTCAAACCAGCTTGTGTTTAAACCATTGTCCAAATGTATTTCGCTCCATTTTTTGCCATCCTCGTACCAGTATTTCCAAAATCCAATTTTTACACCTTCTTTAAATTCGCCTTCACTCCATTTCTGCCCGTTCTCATACCAATATGTCCACATGCCATCCTGAAGGCTATCCTTATAATTTCCCACGCTTTTTTTATTCTTATTGCTCCAGTATTCAACCTTCACCTGGGCATAAGAACAATTCCAGAACATTGCGATGATCAGTATTGAAAGGATTTTCTTCATAAGATGATTTATTTATTTCTTTCAACAATATATTTAACGAGGTTTTCAAGCGATTCCCGGGTGCTGCTTTCAGGAAAATCAAGAAGAATATCCAGAGCCGATTGCTGATATTCAAGCATTTTTTGCTTTGTATATGGAATGCCCCCACTCTGATTTACCATAGAAATCACCTCTGCTACTTTATCGGGATTATCGCTGTGATTCTTGACAATATTAATAACTCTTTTTCTGTCGGAATATTTCATAACGCGTAGCATATATATCAATGGAAGCGTCATTTTCTGTTCCTTGATATCTATGCCATGAGGCTTTCCAATTTCTGCACTTTTTTCATAATCGAACAGATCATCTTTCAGCTGAAATGCAATACCCGTAGCCTCGCCAAACCTGTACATTTTTTCAACAACTTCTTTGCTTGCTCCCGCTGACTCAGCACCGCAGGCGCAACAGGAAGCAATAAGTGTTGCCGTTTTCTTGCGTATAATTTCAAAATAAATCTTTTCTTCAATATCAAGATTACGGGCTTTTTCAATTTGCAGTAATTCACCTTCGCTCATTTCACGTACAGAATTCGAAACAATTTTAAGCAGCTCGAAATCGCTGTTATCCACGGCAACAAGCAATCCGCGCGATAAAAGAAAATCGCCCACCAGCACAGCAATTTTATTTTTCCATAAAGCGTTTATTGAAAATAATCCACGGCGCTCATTGGAATCGTCAACTACATCATCATGCACAAGTGTGGCCGTATGCAGCAGTTCTATAAGGGTTGCAGCGCGATATGTTGTTTCATTAATTCCTCCGCAAAGTTCTGCAGAGAAAAAAACAAACATCGGTCGTATTTGTTTTCCTTTTCTTTTTACAATGTAACGGGTAATAATATCAAGCAGCGGGACAGAACTTTTCATCGATTGTTTGAACTGTTTGTCAAATTCATCGATATGCTTGTCGATAGGCGCTTTTATGATATCTATGTCTAATTTCATTGGAATTTTATTATTTCAAAATTAAATAAATATTGCAATCAGCCGATGTTGTGGGAAAATAAATATTAATTGAGCAACTTTTACCACTAAGACACGAAGTGGACTAAGGTTCACTAAGTTTCTCTGTGTCCTTTGTGCTTACCTTTGTGACCTCTGTGGTTAAAAACTGCAGAATCATAAACTAATTGGCAATACAGCCAATTTGTAGTAATTTTACATTTCTAATTTTTTATGAAATGACTTTTTTATTCGACAGTGTGGTATTCGGGCCGGTTCACAGCCGCAGGCTGGGCGTTTCGCTTGGGATAAATCTTTTGCCTACCGATTATAAGTATTGCTCCTTTAACTGTATTTACTGCGAATGCGGCTGGACAAAAATCAGGGAGATTGATAAAGTTGAATTTCCTCCTGCTGTTCTTGTAAAAGAATATCTTGGAAAGAAACTGCGCGAAATGCAGCAGAATAATGAACTTCCCGATGCCATCTCTTTTGCCGGAAACGGTGAACCCACACTGCATCCTGAATTTGCCGAGATCATTGACATTACCATTGAACTACGAAATAAATATTCTCCGCAAAGTAAAATTGCTGTGCTCTCAAATGCAACAATGCTTGATATTCCGGAGGTAGTGACTGCTTTGAAAAAAGTCGATTTAAACATTCTGAAACTTGATGCAGGAACAGAAGACACTTATAAAAAGATTAATCAACCACTAAATGATCTTTCACTTGCAGAAATTGTAACTAATTTAAAACAGTTTACTTCAAATCTTATTATTCAAACCTTATTTATCCGTGGCAACTATAATAAGAATCAAATTGACAATACCACTGAGGAAGAAGTGAATGCCTGGTTGAAATATATTGAGGAACTAAAACCAATGCGGGTGATGATTTATCCTATAGCCAGGTCAACGCCGGCAGGAAACCTGGAAAAAGTGAGTTGGAAAGAGTTGGAAGGAATTGCGGAAAAAGTCAAGAAGCTCGGTATTAAAGCAGATGTTTATTATTAAGAAAGTTGACAAGAAGACAAGTCATAAGTTCACAGGTTAGAATTCCGAATTTATTTTAATGAATGCAACAAAATAATTATTTTTGAAATTCAATAATTCTCAGTCATGACAGACTATCCGGTAAAAATATTAACTGCATTTGCAGAAGCCCTGGAAGGAAAAGATAATTTTTATCAGTGGCTCTTCAAGAACGGGTATCCTGAATTATCGGCCCTCACAAGCGCTATTAAAGGCAATGAAGAAGCCTTCGACTGGCTGATGAAACGAAATTTCCCTCAATTTGCCGCATTCTGCAATGCCATTGATGGCGATGGAAAAGCTTGGGATTGGCTGAAAGATAATAAATTCGATTTTCTTTTTATACTTGCTGAAGCCAGTACAGGAAAAAAAGAAGCTATGGACTGGCTGCTGAAAAACCAGTTACAGATATTTGCTGTAATAGCAAAACGGATTACCGACATTAAAGATCAGCTTGGTTTTGATTACGAGGATTACCACAAGATACACTTCTGATCAGCATTTCAGCCAGTACGATATTTCCTTTTCGGAAATTTCAAAATCTATTATTTTCAGCGCAATCAGATTTACCAAGACGGTTTCAGCTTTTGATTCAGGAATAATTGCTACACGACAAAATTTTTCGATAGTGATGCTTTCATGCTCTGAAAGATAATCAAGTAATATTTTTTCACTTTCCCTGTAACGCACTTTGGTTCCTTCGGGATTTTGTTTTCTTTTCAGTACCTTTAGCCATATGCTGTTTGCTATAAGGTTCTGATCTTTAACACGAATATATATGTTCCACTTTCCATCATCATTCTGCGCATAATGAGGTGGGGAAGGGCTTTTCTGAATGTTCACTTCAAGAACAGTTTTCCCGAACTCATTCCAGTTTTTTACAGATAATTTTATTTCAGGCTTGCAATAAATTGTTGCAGCTGCATCCACCATATAAATTTCTTCTTCTGAACGAACGCCAGCAACTACGCCATTATCCTTCACTCCTATCAAAAGTGTGCCACCATCAGTATTAGCAAAAGCAACCATGGAACGCGCAATCTTTCTCGCATCTGAAATTTCGAATTTAAAATCCAGTTGCTGATGTTCGCCCTGCTGTATAAGTTTCTGGATATGGGTTGTCATATAAATAATTTACAAATACCAAATTACAAATAAATATCAAACTACTGTTAACTTTGAACCTTAAACTTCGAACCTTTTTCTTATAATTGGTTGTGATTGCTTCTCATAATTTTTCCATAGTTTTGTTAATTCAATTATGCATCATACAGAACACGATAAAGAAAAAGGAAGCGCTATTACAAAGGTTGTGGAATATATTCACAGCAACCTTTCTGAAAATTTGACGCTCAGTTCGCTGGCATCCATTGCCAATTATTCACCATTTCATTTTCAGCGATTGTTTGTTGAAAGGACTGGTGAATCTCCAAAGCAGTATATCATCAGACTGCGTCTGGAAAAAGTTGCACATTATATAAAAATATTTCCAAACCTTAGCATTTCAGAACTATCAGCCGACAGCGGATTTTCTTCTCTTTCCACCTTTTCACGGGCCTTTTCAAAATATTTTGGAGTTTCTCCTGATGAATTCAGGAAAACACCTTCAGGAAAAGTCCGCAAGATTGGCAAAACGAATCGCAAGATTGGCAAAACACAACCCGAATTTAAGAACGAATTTTGGCCTGTTGATTTTTCACAAGCTGAAATGGAAAACTGGGAAGAAAAAGTAAGTATTGAAGTTTCAAAAGTTGCAGGCTTTACAATGGCGTTTGTAAGCACCTGCCTTGATGATCCGGATGCAATTACCAAAGCGTTCCGGACTTTGCATCATTGGGCTGTACCGCGAAATTTCATTAACAGCCAGACGCGTTATATTGGCGTATTGCTTGACATTCCTTTTATCACTTCGCTCGACAAATGCAGGTATTGGGCTGGTATTTCAATTCCTTCAGGAATTAATCCCGGAAAGGAAATAAGTTCTACCGAAATTAAAAGCGGACTTCATGCTTCCTTTTCATTAAAAGGAAATTTGCAAAGCACTTTGAAAAACCTTATCATCTTTAATCATGGCTGGATGAAAGAAGCCGGCTATATTTTAAAAGACGTAACAGGTTATGAAGTGTATTCCGAAAGCCCGGCATTTAAACCAGTTGAGCAAATTGAGCGCCGGTTGTTCGTTCCAATTAAAACAGCCTGAAAAATCTTCTGTAATACCCGGCTTTACACAAATAAATTTGCCGGATTAATTTTAACTTAAACAAAAAGTATTATGGAAAAAAAGAAAAGTAAGGGCAAAGGACGTGGTCATCCCTGGATAGTTGGAATTCTAGGAATCATTGTTGCAATTGCAATTTACATTCATCTACCAATGCTGAAAATGGTTTCGGGCTTTATATTTTTATTTGCGCTGGCACATGTTATTATAGCGCTGGTGCTGCTTGTTTCCGCATATCTGATTTCTCCAAAAAAATTACTTTACAACCTGTTTGAAAAAAACAAATTGAAAAAGATGGAAGGCAAATATTACTTCGGCTGGTCGTTCGGATGGATGAATATGTTCTGGATTGGCGGGCTTGCCTTTGTGCTTGCATGTGTTTGGATATACATCTACGATCCTTCGCTGATATGGCTTTCATTGATTTTATTTTTAATTTCATTAAACCTTTTTGCAGGAAATTTTACTCTACGTGCATCAAAGAATAATGATTATATGACCTTGCCATTTGTAGATCTTTTTCAATCAGAAAACAATGTTGTGCTTGATGCAGGATGCGGTTCCGGCCGCACTACACTTTCCTTAGCGAAGGTGATGAAAAATGGAAAAATAATTTCATTCGACCGTTTTGATTCTGATTATATTGAAAATGGCGGTAAAGCACTTATTGAAAGAAATATTAAAGTTGCCGGAATCTCCGAAAAAGTTGAACTCGCAGAAGGTGATATAACCGAAATGACTTTTGCTGACAATACATTTGATGCGGCCATCAGTTCTTATATGATGGATCACCTGGGTAAATACAAATTAAAAGGGCTTGAAGAAATAAACCGTACGCTGAAGCCGGGCGGGCGTTTCCTGCTGATTGTCTTTGTTCCGGGTTATGCTACATTTTCCGTTTTCAACGTAATGTGCTTTTCTCTCACCACAAGAAAAGGATGGAAGGAACTTTTCAAGCAAAGTAATTTCAACCTTAAGGATGAAGGAGTGATCAATTCCGGAGTATATTTTCTTATTGAAAAACCATTGAAATAAATAGCAATGCAATGTGGACAATTTTTATCGGAAGTTTTGTATTAAGCCTCATACATGCGCTAATTCCAAATCACTGGTTGCCATTGATAGCTATTGCAAAAGCCGAAAAGTGGAGCATTAAAGAAACCATTAGTGCAACAATTATAACAGGATTCTCTCATACATTAAGCACCATTATAATTGGCATTGTTGTAGGAATTATTGGTGTTGCTCTTTCTGAATATTATCATTTTATTATGAGATATGCGGCGCCCGGTATATTGCTGCTGGTTGGAATAAGTTATGTTGGACTTGATTTTTTTTCCGGACATCATCATCATCATCATGGGATTGATGAAAAGAGCACAAAAATGCGCAACAAGAATAAATTTGCATTGCTGTTTTCGCTTAGTATTGCAATGTTTCTCACACCCTGTATTGAAATTGAAGTATATTATTTTCAGGCAGGAACAATTGGATGGTGGGGAATTTTTATTGTATCGGCAGTATATTTATTTATAACATTGTTGGTGATGATAGTACTTGTTTATGCCGGAATGAAAGGAATGCAAAATATCCGATCGCACTTTCTTGAACACCATGAAAAATTAATCACTGGGATAGTACTGATTGGTTTAGGTATTCTGAATTTTTGTATTGAATTCTGAATTCTTAAATTATTTGTTACGCTGAGTATGTTGAAGTAATATAAAATTCATCAGGTCACACTTCGATACCTGTCTGCCGATAGGCAAGAACTCAACGTGACAATTGAATTAATTATTTTAAATAATCATTAAAGTAATTTTCAATTTTATGATTCAGATGAATTCGGTCCTTGCCCATAACATTATGCTCATGTTCGGGGTAAACAAAATAATCAAGTTGCTTGCCTTCGTCAACACATTTCTTTACAAATGTTAGCGAGTTCTGCCAGACCACAGTGGGATCAATGGTTCCATGAATGATTAATAATTTTCCTTTCAGGTTATCAACATAGTTCAGCAAGTTTGCATTATCGTAACCCAGGGGATTTTCATCGGGTGTATCCATGTAACGTTCGCCATACATCACTTCATAAAATTTCCAGTCAATCACAGGTCCCCCGGCAACAGCCACTTTAAACACATCGGGATGTTTCAGCAAAAGCGATATCGTCATGAAACCGCCGTAACTCCAGCCATGCACGCCAATTCTTGCAGTATCCACATACGAAAGTTTTTTCAGGTAATCCACTCCCAGCATCTGGTCTTCCACTTCAATGCTTCCAAGATTTCGGTATATTGCCTGTTCGAAAGCCAGGCCACGATTGGATGATCCGTGATTGTCGAGGGTGAAAACCAAATAACCTTTTGTTGCCATATAATGCAGGAACAAACCTGTTCCACCCAGCCATGAATTGGTGATAAGCTGTGTGTGCGGACCTCCATAAACGTAAACAATAACCGGATATTTTTTTGTGGAATCAAAATCTGTAGGCTTAATCAGCCTGCAATAAAGGTCCGTACTGTCTTTTGCCTTTATTGTAAAGATCGACATCTCAGGCATTACGTAATCCTTAAGCGGGTTTCCGTTTTTCTGAATAGTCTGCAAAACCTTGCCTGCTGAGGTTTCCAGCACATACTCACTCGCAATATTTGTACTTGTATAATTATCAATTACAAATTTTCCATCACTACTTACCAAGGCTGTATGCATTCCGCTTACTGACGAAATTTTTATTGTCTTTCCGCTTTTCAATTCAACTGAATAAAGATGTCGTTCCAAAGGACTCACTGCAGTAGACATGTAGAACACTTTGCTGTCAGTTGCATCTGTTCCAATAAAATCTGTCACCATCCAATTGCCTTTTGTAAGCTGCCTGATAAGCTTTCCGTCGGTATCATACAGATAGAGATGATTATATCCATCGCATTGCGACTGGTAAATAAATCGGTCAGGTTTTGTGGGAAGAAAATACAAAGGATGCTGTGGTTCCACATATTTATCATTCGTTTCTTCAAAAAGAGTTTTTACAAAATCACCGGTGGTTGCATCATACTTATTCAGCCACATATGGTTCTGAGCACGGTTCAGCACCTGTATAAAAATATATTTTTCATCAGGGCTCCACGTAATATTGGTCAGGTACTGTTCTGCAGGTTCACCTGTTTTCAGGAATATTTTTTTCTGTGTGACTGGATTATAAACACCTACAGTAACATGATGGCTTGCCATTCCAGCCATTGGATATTTCATGTCTTCTTCCTCGGCAATTCTGTCTGATAAATTATCAATATGCACAATAGGATAATCTGTAACCATTGTCTGATCCATTCGGCAGAAGGCCAGCAGATTTCCTGTTGGTGACCAGAATGTACCTTTTGTTATGCCGAATTCATCGCGGTGTACAGATTTACCATTCACAATATTTTTGTTAGTGTCGGATGTTACAGCAGTTTCTTTTCCATTTACAACAACATAAAGATTATTTTTTACTGTATAGGCCACATTCAAGGTCTTTTCTGCAACATCAGTATTCTCGGCCTTTTCATTGAGTGTACTTAAAACTGAAACTGATTTTTTGTTTATGTCGTAGGAATAAATTTTATTATTCACATTGAAATAAAATGAGTTTAAATCAAGCCAGGTGATCGCTGGAAATGCCGTCAAATCATTATCGCCAAGTTTTTTTACTGATTCACTAAGACTGTCAAGTCTTAAAAGAGTATCGCGTTTATCATTTTCAACATTTCCTCTAATCAGCATTTTCATATCCACGTATGAATACAAATTTGTTTTCGCTACCCACGAAAGTTGTTTCATTGTTTTGGGATTTAACAACAAACGCTTGGTATAAATATCTTCAAGAGTAAGGACTTTGCTTTGTGAAAAAGCGTTTACTGAGAGCAAAAGAAAAATCAGCAGAAAAATTTTTTCAATTCTTTTCATAGCATTTATTAAAATAAAATAATGAATTTAAATCAGGTGAACAGCATCGGCAATATTCTCAATAAGCTTGTTGTTCTCTTCAATGGCATTGCCAACCACAACAATATCAGCACCAGCAAAACACAGATCATGAGCTTTTGCAGGGGTGCGTATTCCGCCACCAACAATAAGTGGGAGGGAAATACTCTGCTTCACTTTTGCAACCATCTTCTCCGAGATGGTAAGCAGGGCACCGCTTCCGCCATCCATATAAATAAGTTTCAGTCCCAGCATTTCACCCGCCATTGCAGTACACACCGCTATATCATCCTTATCGGATGGAATTGGCGTTGAATTACTCATGTACATAGCAGCCGTTGGTTTACCACTGTCAATAAGCATATAACCGGTAGGAATTATTTCGAGGTTGCTTGCTTTTAAATAGGGCGCGGCAATTACGTGTTTGCCTATAAGCATTTCAGGATTTCGGCCTGAGATTAGCGAAAGCAGAAATATTGCATCAGCGTTTTTATTTATCTGTAACGTATTTCCCGGAAACAAAACAACTGGAATACTGCAATTATCTTTTATCGTTTTTATGGTAATTTCAAGCGTATCGTTTGTTAGAAGACTCCCGCCAACAAAAAAGAAATCAACCCCGGCACTTGCTGCAATTTCAACGGTACTGATCAGCTTTTTTTTATTTGTTTTATCAGGATCGACAAGCACAGCGAACTTTTTCGACTTCCTTCCCTTTTTACCGGAAATAACATTGTAAACATTCATAATATTTTGATTTGAGGATACACCAAATATACTTTGATTTTATAAACCATCAGCATACACAAGAATATAATCATCTATTTTTTCAAAGCGCAGAAGATATTTTTTTCTAAATTTTTTTGTAATTATTTCTCCGATTAAACTGCCTTTTCCCGAAAATTCAAAAGGAAACAGCCTTATATTTTCCTGGAATAACAATTTCCTTTTTCCAAACAATTTATATAGTGCCTCCTTCGCTCCCCAGCAAATATGCAGCTTCTCGAAAATATTTTCATTTCCTAACTGTCCGATTTCTGCTTCAGTAAGAAATTTTGCGGAAACTTTTTCAATCTTTGCATGGATCTTTTCAATATCAATGCCTACCGGATTCACTTTGCTGACAATTACTGCAGAAAATTTGCCGGAATGCGATACCGAAAGATGATGCGAATTATATGATAAAAATGGTTTGCCATTCTCATCATAAATCACATGTGAATACTCTTCATCGCTAATAAGTTCTTTTAACAGCACCCTGTAACTGAGCCAATGAATTCGACGATTATCATTGGAAAAACTGTTATACAGGATTTCCTCCTCATCATTAAGATGAATCTGCTGCCTTAGCGCTTCAGGGTTTTCGGTAATTTCCCAAACACCAAGCAAAGCAACATCACTGATATTTTTTTTCAGAAAAACTGGCATAATATAAGCAAAGATAAAAAAAGAAATTTGTTCCCTTAATCCGAAATGTTTAATTTTGCACCCTTATAAAATCAAAAAAAATGGAAACCACTTTAGTTGAAAACATGATGAAATATAAAGTTGCTGATATTTCCCTCGCCGATTGGGGAAGAAAAGAAATTGAGATCGCCGAAAAAGAAATGCCGGGATTAATGTCACTGCGCGAAAAATTCGGAAAAGAAAAACCATTGAAGGGTGTCCGTATTTCAGGATCACTTCATATGACAATACAAACAGCTGTATTGATCGAAACCCTCACCGAACTTGGTGCTGATGTTAGATGGGCAAGTTGTAACATTTTTTCCACACAGGATCATGCCGCTGCTGCTATTGCCGAACGCGGTGTTCCTGTATTTGCATGGAAAGGTGAATCACTTGAAGAATACTGGTGGTGTACATCTATGGCACTTTTATTCCCCGACGGAAAAGGTCCGCAGCTAATCGTTGATGATGGCGGTGATGCCACAGCGCTTATTCATAAAGGTTATCAGGCTGAAATCAATCCAGAATCGCTAAATGTAAAGGCCACAAGTCTGGAAGAAGAAGTATTCCTGAAAATATTAAAAGATACACTGAAGGAAGATCCTAAAAGATGGCATCGTACAGTCGCTGAATGGCAGGGCGTTTCAGAAGAAACAACCACAGGAGTACATCGCTTGTACCAGATGATGGAAAAAGGTGAATTGCTTGTTCCTGCTATCAATGTTAACGATTCTGTTACCAAATCAAAATTTGATAATCTTTATGGTTGCCGCGAATCCCTTGCTGACGGCATCAAACGCGCTACTGATGTTATGCTTGCCGGTAAAGTAGTTGTGGTTCTTGGTTATGGCGACGTTGGTAAAGGCTGTGCCAAATCAATGAAATCGTACGGTGCAAGAGTTATTATAACTGAAATAGACCCTATTTGCGCACTTCAGGCAGCAATGGAAGGATTTGAAGTTTCACCAATTGAAGATACATTGTTTGAAGGAAATATTTATGTTACTACAACAGGAAACAAAGATGTGATCACTATTGATCATATGAAGAAAATGAAAGATCAGGCAATTGTTTGCAACATCGGGCATTTTGATAATGAAATACAGGTTGACAAACTTGAAAAATTTCCGGGTATTAAAAAAGTAACTATCAAGCCACAGGTTGATAAATATGTGTTCCCTGACGGACATGAAATGTTCCTGCTCGCTGAAGGCCGTCTTGTAAACCTTGGCTGCGCTACAGGACATCCTTCTTTTGTAATGAGCAACTCATTTACAAATCAGACTCTTGCTCAGCTTGACCTCTGGAAAAACCGCGGAAAATATGAGAAAAAAGTTTTCCGTCTTCCAAAATATCTTGATGAAGAAGTTGCACGTTTACACCTTGAAAAAATTGGAGTAAAATTAACAAAGCTCACAAAAGAACAAGCTGAGTATATTGGCGTACCTGCTGAAGGTCCTTACAAACCGGAGCATTACAGGTATTAATAAAAAATATCACATATTTAAAAGAGAGATTTTCCACATGGAAAATCTCTCTTTTTTTGTAAAGCTTTTGTGAATTATTTTATCACATAGTTTAATCAAACTCCTGCATATTATCAGTGATGATAGTCACTGATTTGTCAGATGTAAGATATTCTGGCAATTCTTCATTGCTGCGTTTAAAGACTATTAGCGGCCTTCCTTTCTTTTTTAAATCATTAAATTGTTCTTCAGAAGGAATAAAATTATATGCCGGGAAGCCTGAATAAAACATGCATTCTACATAATGAATGCCTTTAACATTCATCACAACTGAATTTGCAGGATATGTTACAGGCAGCTCCTGGTAAATTTTTTTATTATCAATCATCATTTTTAAATATTCCGAATCTTTTCCTGACAATGAATGATTCTGCCGGATTTCAGTAAATCGGAAATTCAAAACACCAATACACATTATAAAAACAAATATTACTATTTGTTTTAACTTTTGCGAAATTTTAATTCCTGAAAATTTGATTAAAATAAAATCTATCATACAAGCAATACTCAGGAATATCGGGAGTGTCACAACAAACGGGAAACTTGCCATTTTTGTTTTTGCAATTGAGAAGAACAAATAAACTATTACTGGCAATGCAACGAAAACAATCTTAAACGATTTTGTATTAATCTTTTTATACAATAAAAACAAACTTATTGGCAAAAGAACCTGAACCACCAAACCATAAAGAATTTTCAGGTTTGCGAGGTATATCCACCATGGTCCGCCATGCCCTTCAATAGCCGTTGTAAAATGCGCCGAATTATATGCATAAGCAGCCATTGCTTCAGAATGATAATTTAACAGAATATAAATCTGCCAGGGAAGAGCCACCATTAAAGCTATTAAGAGTGCAATAACACAATCCCATGGAATTGATATTTTCTTTTCTTTCCACCATTTATAAAATACCTGTATTCCCCATCCCACGAAGACAAGCAGACCAATTAGCCATTTACATAAAACAGCACTTCCCGAAAACAATCCGATTAAAATCAACCAGACTTTTTTCTTGGAATAATAATATTCAACCCATGCCCAAATGCTGGCCGACACTGTGCAAAGAAATATAACATCATTATGATCCACATTCTGTTTACCTGAAACTAATTCAAGCAGGTAAAAAGAAGTTGTAAATAAAAATGCCGTACAATAACCAACTTTTGAATTCACCAGAAGCTTGCCTGTTCTGTAAGCTATCACTATCAGAAAACTGCTTAATAAAACACTTGGCAGCCGAAGTGCAATTTCGTTAATTCCAAAACATTTAAAACTCAATGCTATTAGCCAAAGGAAAAATGGCTGCTTGTGAAGCCACACAATTGAACTTGCCCACTTGCTGTAATCCATTTCTACTGCAGGATCTTCATACAATGTAGGTCTTAAAGGATGTACTAAAATATTTTTAGCTACCAACGCATGGAAACGCTCATCCCATAAATTCAAGTAAGGATCCAGCAATGCTGCAAAGAAAAAAAAGCAAAAGGCTGCAAAGAATAAGGCAAGTACAGAATAATTGTTTTTATCTTTTATGTGAAGGAAAACACTTGACAACAGAAATATAATTCCTGTCATTAAAAATGAAAATTGCGGTGTTGATAAATTTAAAATATTTTTTCCTCCTGATATTGAATTTTATTTTTGCAATTCATGCACAAAAAACGGAAAGAAAAATCGGATGTTTGTTCATCAGTTAAAAACATGCAGAGTAGTGCCATCAAATGAGGTCTGATACGTTTTCAGTGAGCGGGTTGCAGGGCCGTTTGATACAGAGCCGTCAGTCAGTAAAAATTTTGATCCGCAACATGAATCCACTGCCATGATTGCTGAATTATCAACCTCAATCAGGGCACAATCATTTGATGGCTGGTACGGACAATCGCGCTCATATGCCATAAACTCGTCTGACGACCTTCGATAAATTATAATGCCGCGCACACCGCCTGTAATATATTCGTAACCGCCAATATTATTCAGGTTAAGATAAAGTGTGGAATTTATATTTATATAGAAATTTACATAAACGTAAGGAATTTCATCCTTTTTGTCCTTCTTGCATTGTGATGTGGTGAAAAGCAAACCAATCAGAACTATAAAGACAACTGCGTTTTTTATTACCGATATTTTCATAATATAATCTTACTGCAAATTTAATAAACTTTATAACGTAATAACAAGGAACTGAGTATTCACTTATCTTTGTTAAAGAAAATATTTTCTATGATCAACTGCCTAAAAACATTCATATTATATTTTTTCTTGCTTGGTATTCTTGCAAATTGTGATGCGCAATATGCCATATCAAATGGTGTCAGCCTGCCCTCAAGCGACACTGTCAGAGTCCTGATTGTTTTTGCACAGGTCGATTACTCCACTGGCGGCTGCCCTCAGAACCTTCCAGATAATATCGATGGTGACTGGCCTGTGAATATAAAAGGTGTAAGGCAGCCACCTTCGGATGCAGACACATATTTCGACTTTAAAGTTACAAAAGGCGAAGAGCCTAAAGGATATATTACTGATTATTATTACCAGGCCTCCTTCGGAAAATATGTACTTCTCGGTGATTATTATCCTGAAGTTATTACTGTTCCCTGCAACAAAGTAAAAATTGGAAACGACGGATTGCACTGGATTTTAGATTCCCTGAAAAGGAAAAAGTCAAATGATTCCACTTTGTATTCCTTTCACGGACTTCCGCTCAGCAGCTTTGATAACTGGACAATTACAGATGCCGGGCTGCCAAAAATCAAAAAAACCGATGGAAAAATTGATCTGTTATATATTATCTGGCGAAATAACCGCTTCCTTGGAGGGGCCTCTACAAAAGATAATTCAGGTTTCGGGGTGCATGTTGCAACAGGAATTCCTTTCCAAAACATGAAAGGAGTAAATAATGTTACTTCGTTCAATGCTGGTCATAGCGGCGGTCATGGTTATTTTATCACAATAGCCGAGCACCTCCATGCAATTTTTGGCGGCAACAACTGGCATACTGCCGGAGGAAGAGGAGATTTCACAACATTATTTATTGCAAACTGTTATGGTGTAACTGGTCAGTACTTTGCTACAATGCAGGCGCCATGCGGATGGGACAGGTGGATGATGAACTGGAAAAATCCTGACAAGAATTACCTGATCAGTTCGCTTGATGAAAACAAAACTGAAATAAATACTGAAAACATTTCACTCGACAGCACCGCTAAAGGCGGAACTTACATCCTCAGGGATTTTATGACAACAGGTGATGCCTTGCGAATAAAACTTCCTCATTTGAATTGGATGAATTATGGTGATGTAAAAAATCAGTACCTGTGGATTGAAAACAGGAGGATGAACACAAAATATGATGTTTACTACAGCAAAGGATGTTCCGATGATGACAATGGAAAATTTCCCCAGGGAACTCCCGGAATCTATTCCTATATCCAGGTTGGAAAAGATATTAAAAAAGGTGGCGCTGAGATTTACAGCTATGATTTTGCCATGCCAGATGCGCTCGGGGGTTTTTTATTTCCGCTTACTGCTGAAGGTAATTATGATTTCTATTATGCATGGGACAGGGTGCAGGAACCTAATGCAAGTCTTTGCGGAAACTGGGGCAATAGAAATCTTCCAGTCGATGTTTCGAGAAGTAAACCAAATCCTTTTACCGGATTTTCTGATTTGTACGATTACGTTGATTTCAACAATAACGGAAAATTTTATTCCGGGGATACGGTACAACCCGGGTTGAGTAAAATAATTGGCGACAGTGTTTATCACAATTACAATTCCAATGGTGACTGGAAAGATGCTTTCTGCTCAGCAACAGGAAATACGGAATTGTCTCTTTCTTCTAACCCCGCTGCAGTGCCAGTGTACACACTTTGCACAAATTACGAAGCCAGAAAGGCTTATCTGCCAAAAGGGAATTATGCATCTTTCGAGAACAGAACAATATGGCTGAATGGCCTTTCAGTAAAATTAATTCAGGAAAGCGTTTTTGGAAACGGAGAAATAAAAGTGCAGGTACGATTTGATGATTATGATGTAAATAAAAATGTAAGATGGTGCGGAAATATCGTACTCAGCAAAAATGATTTCTACAGCCTGAAACCTTCGCTAATCCTGAAACAAAACAAAAAAATCCTTCTCGACCGTGGATACAGTTCAACAAATTTTAAAGCGGTAGAAAAAAATAATGATGGCCGGTGGTTGTTTTCTGACACCACAAAATTCACATGCCTCAGCAACTCAAGTATCCTTATGGAGCAAGGATCTCAGCTTGTTCTTGACAACGGAAGCATATTCATTTTGAAAAAAGGAAGTAAGCTGGAACTGGTAAAGAAGTCGAAAATAATTCTTAAAAATAACAGCCAGTTGGTTGTTGAAGATGGTGCATCTCTCATTTTAGGACCCAAGTGCCGCATAATAAAAAAGAGTGCCAAACAATAAAACCGTACAGAAAAAAGTTATACATTTGGAAAAGCTTATTTTTTATTCCAATGAAATTTTATAAAAAAATACTGATTCTTTTAATTTGCTGCCTTCCTCTGTTTACCGCTGTTCATGCCCAGGAAAGTTCAACAAAAAAACAACAGAAAATAGCACGACTGAAAGAACAGAAAGATCAGGAGGCTCTTAAAAAATATCAGAAAGCCGTAAAACAGCACCACAAAAACCAATCAAAAGATACCCGTAAACAGATGAAACAATCGCTTAAGGAATCAAAAAAAACTACCCCGGGTTATCATAAAACATTTTTTCTAAAGCGATGGTTTAAGCATAAAAAATAATAACAATTTATTTTCGCTTCGGCAATGAATTCTCTCTCTCTCTCTTCTGCCAAAAGTTTCCTGCTCGCAGTTGTTATTTTTATTGCCCTTATTTCTCAGGTTGCCGCCCAGGACAATTCATTCCGCTTCGATAAAATTACTTCCGAAAATATAAAAGTCGAAAAAGGACTTTCTGTAAACTCGGTCAATTGCATTATGCAGGACAATACCGGCTTTATGTGGTTTGGAACCTGGGATGGACTTAACAAATTCGACGGATACAAATTCACAGTCTACAAGGCAAACGAATTTGAAAAAGAAAATGAATTAAGCAACCAGTTTATTCATGCGCTATACCAGGACAAAGAAGGTAACATATGGATAGGCACTGAAGAAGGTCTTAATAAATTTCAGCCCTATAAGCAAATCTTTACACAATACAAACACCGGCCCGGTGACAAAACCAGTCTGAGTAACGATTCCGTATGGTCCATCTGCGAAGATTCCAATGGTAACCTTTGGGTTGGCACGCAAAACGGCTTAAATATGATGGATAAGGAATCCGGAAAATTTACACAGTTCATTTCCAACAGCGAAAATCCAAATTCTATCAGCAGCAATAGGGTGGTTGATATCATTGAGGACAAGGAAGGCTTTATCTGGGTAGCCACTGATTTCGGATTAAATAAATTGAATCTGCTTAATAAAAAATTCACACATTATTTCAAAAACAATACTGATAAAAACAGTTTGCCCGGTGATACAATTAATGCTTTGGTGCAGGATAAAGAGGGCTTCATATGGGTAGGAACTTCAAATGGTTTATGTAAGATTGATATTGAAAAAGAAATTTTTTCGAGATTTCTTTACAGTAGGAAAGACCCGAAAACTATCAGCAGCAATCATATCACCGAAGTGATGGAGGACAGTAAAGGGGTTATATGGATTGGCACGAGCGATGCGGGAGTTAATCTTTTTGATAAAAAAAACAACATCTTCACTAATTACAAAAACAACCTGAATGATGTAAGCAGTCTCAGCAATAACAGCATTTCCGGAATCTACGAAGACAAGTCAGGAATCATCTGGATTTCTACAGAAAAAGGCGTAAATAAAGTTGACAGAAATTCCTATAAATTCGTTCATTTCACCTATGTTGAGAATGACAAAAATAGTTTGAACGACAATGCAGTTTATGCTTTTAACGAAGATAAGGATGGCAATATCTGGATAGGGACAAACGATGGATTAAATTTCTTCGATCGCAAATCCGGCATTTTTAAAGTGTACAAAAGCAATCCTGCTGACAAAAACAGTATTTCAGGTAATGCCATTAAAGCCATTATTACTGACAAAGATGGATATCAATGGATTGGCACCGATGGAGCAGGAGTCGATATGTTTAAAACATCCGGCTCAGGAAAGAATCAGAAAATAAATCTGAAGAAAAATATAAATGATAAAAATAGTCTTTGCGACAATTCAGTTTGGTGTATTCACGAAGATCAAGATGGTGAAATTTGGATCGGAACCAACAACGGGCTAAACTGCTATAATAAAGAAACCGGGGAAATGAAAGTATACCGGCAAAACAATTACAATCCTTATACAATCAGCAATAATATAATCAATACAATTTACGAAGACAAAAAAGGAATTTTATGGTTTGGCACTTATAACGGTCTAAACCGTTTCGATAAAAAAACAGGAAAATTTTACACGTATAAACATGTAACAGGCGATTCACAAAGCTTAAGCAGCAACAGGGTATTCGGAATATTCGAAGATAAAACCGGAGAGATGTGGCTTGGCACTTTGGGTGGAGGTCTTAATAAATTCGATAAAAAAACAGGTAAATTTAAGTATTACACCGAAAAAGACGGTCTCTCAAATAACATGGTGTACTGCATTCTTGAAGATAATGACGGCAATCTTTGGCTTACCACAAATAATGGGATTTCAAAATTCAATATAAAGGCGGAAACCTTCATCAATTATGATGTTAAGGATGGAGTGCAAAGCAGCGAGTTCAATCAGAACGCCGCTATCAGAACGAAAGATGGCGAATTTTTATTAGGCGGAATGAACGGCTTCAATGCTTTTTATCCCAAAGATGTAAAACAGAATCAGTATATCCCTCCTATTATTATCACTAGTTTTAAAAAATTCAATGAAGTTCAGAAAACAGAAATAAAAGATGGCGATACAATAATTTTATCCTATAAAGACAATTTCTTTTCTTTCGAATTTTCAGCACTCGATTATTCTAATCCTTCAAAAAATAAGTACGCATACAAACTTGAACGGTATGATAAAGACTGGATTTACTGCGATGCCAACAGACGATTTGCTGATTATACAAAAGTGAACCCGGGTACCTACAGATTCAGAGTCAAAGGCTCCAACTGCGATGGTGTGTGGAACGAAAAAGGAATTTCAATAACAATCATTATTACTCCTCCCTGGTATGCTACATGGGCATTCCGTATACCATTTGCATTGTTCCTGATTTTAACCGGATATTTTATCATCACAAGACGTTTCAGGCAGCTGCGCAAGAAACATGAAATGGAAAAGAAAGTGCTTGAAATAGAAAAACAGGTTTTCGATCTTGAACAAAAAGCATTGCGACTACAAATGAATCCGCATTTTATTTTTAATTCATTGAATTCCATTCAGAGTTTTATTGTCAATAACAACTCCGATAAAGCAACTTTATATCTTGCAAAGTTTGCACAGCTTATGCGACTTATCCTGTCAAATTCACGCGAACCATTTGTCCCGGTAAAAGACGAAATCAAAGCATTGACCTATTACATGGATATTGAAAATCTCAGGTTCGATAACAAATTCGATTATAAAATTACTGTCGATCCTGATATAGATGATGACTTTCTGGGTATACCGCCAATGGTAATTCAACCTTATGTTGAAAATGCAATTTTGCATGGAATCATTCATAAACATGAACGTGGAAATATCACAATCAATTTATCACTTAAGACCGAAACCCTTTTCTGTATTGTAGAGGACGATGGCGTTGGGCGCGAAAAAGCAATGGAAATCAAGAATCAGTCAGGACTTAAACATCAGTCAAGAGGGATGATCATAACAAAAGAACGACTGGAAATACTTAACAAACAAGTGAAAGGCCGCATTTCGGTAAATGTTGTTGATCTGAAAGACAGCGTTGGAAAAGCCTGCGGAACAAGAGTAGAGATAATTATACCTTTTAAAGAAATTTAATAAAAACCATATCGTATATTTGTAAACGATCTTATAAAAAAATTAATGCCATGATAAAAGCTATTATTATTGATGATGAAAAAATGTCGAGGGAGACATTGCAGGGTTTGCTCAGAAGATATTGCAAGAATGTTGAGGTTATTGGCGAAGCCGATGGCTTTCATTCCGGCATGGCAATTATAAAGAAAAATAAGCCTGATGTAATTTTTCTCGACATTCAGATGCCCGATGGCAGTGGATTTAAACTGCTTGAAGAAATTGGTGATATCGATTTTGAAGTAATCTTTTCAACGGCCTACGATCAGTTCGCAATTAAAGCCATAAAATACAGCGCCCTGGATTATCTGCTGAAACCTATTAATCCGGAAGATCTTATAACATCAGTTGAAAAACTTGAAGCGAAAATATCAAAAGGAAAAGATAACACTGGCGTAAAATTTCTGCTCGACTCTATCAAAACCCCTTCCTCCGACACAAAAAAAATTGTGCTATCAACTTCCGAAGGAATGCATATTGTGGACATTGACAATATCATACGCTGTGAATCGGAGGACTATTATACTAAGTTTTTCCTCAAAGAAGGAAAAGTTATTATGGTTTCCAAAACACTGAAAGAAAACGAAGAACTTCTAGCTGAATATAATTTTATCCGGCCGCACAAATCCCACCTCATCAATTTGAAATATGTTAAAAGTTTTTTAAGAATTGATGGCGGAAGCATTGTAATGACTGACGGCAGCAATGTTCCTGTATCAAGAAGGAAGCGTGAACAAATTCTTGATATTCTCAATCACTTATAATTTTAATTCCGAATTACTGTTGCCCGTAAACTGATTTTTTATTACCGAAAACTTTATTTTTCCTACCGTTAACTGGATAATCATTTGTTATCAACACATCTGTTAGTATTTTTACAAATAAATTTCTGGGGCGAGAAATTAATTCAATTAAAAATTAATTATTTACAAAATTCAACGCATGATACATTTTTACATGAATCCTTCCCTTTCTTACAATGCACAACTAAAGATTTTGGACTAACTTCATGTGGCGGTATCATGCATGAAATGAATATTATCAGGCATGAAAAATTCATTGCAAAATCTGACCATGATCAGACCTTCACGAAAAATTTTAAGTGCTGGTTTATTTAAAATATTTTCGTATGTCCATATCTTTATTGATGTACTATTTTCGCATAAGCAATTATTAAGCATCTTTTACACGCTGAAATCGCTATCAAAAAATCAAAAAATAAACAAATTTAACCCGGCGCCATATGTTAAAAAATTAGCCTAAAATACCTGTAAAAAAAATGTTAAAAATTAATTGAAAACCATTGAATAACCTTACAATTAGGCACATATGATTTTTTTCAACATAGTACAATAAAATATTTGGATAAATAATTTATTTATTTTTAACTTTACCGCCTTTTATAACTATAAAGTTTTTCTAACATAAAACTACAAATATGCTACGAAAGTTACTCTTTTTCACTGCGATTCTACTGGCAACTAATGCGCTGGTATTTGCTCAATCAGGATCATTAAAAGGAAAGATTACCGACTCAGGAACCAAGGAAGCGATCCCTTTTGCAAGTATCGTGATTGAATCAGGAGGTAAACAGTATGGTGGTGTTAACACCGATATTGACGGGAATTACAACATCAAGCCAATACCTCCAGGTAAGTATGATGTTAAAGCCATTTATGTTGGCTACAAGCCTTTGATGATCAAAGATGTTATTATCAACGCTGATAAAATTACTTTCCTTGATGTTGCTATGGAAAGCACTGTTCAGACTTTAACAACCTTTGAAGTTAAAGAATATGCAGTTCCGCTTATTTCTAAGGACCAGACATCAACAGGAGGAACAATGACTTCTGAAGAAATGTCGAAAATGCCCGGACGTTCCGCACAATCAGTTGCGGTTACTGTTGGTGGTGTCTTCTCTCAAGATAATGGCTCGACTGACATGAATATTAGAGGACAACGTTCTGAAGGGACTATTATGTATATAGATGGTGTCAGGGTACGTGGTTCTTCAAGTTTGCCACAGGCTTCAATCGAAGAAGTAGCTGTTATCACAGGTGGAACTCCAGCGCAGTATGGTGATGCTACAGGAGGTATTGTTAACATTACAACCAAGGGGCCTTCACGCGAATTTGGCGCAGGAGCTGAATTCCTTACTTCGCAATTCCTTGATTCCTATGGATACAACCTTTTAGGATTTAATGTCCAGGGACCCTTGATTATGGGAAGAGATACAAATTCTGAATCTTCTTTATTAGGATTCTTTTTATCTGGTGAATTATCATCGGTAAAAGATGATCTACCATCGGCTATTGGAACATGGAAAGTAAAAGACGATGTTCTTGCTCAGCTTGCACAAAATCCTCTGCGCCCTTCAGGTACAGGCTTTGGATCATACAGGAACTCTGAATTCATTACAAAAGATCAGTTGGAAAATCTCAAAGCAAAGGATAATGCTCTTAACCAGGGTGTAAATTTATCAGGTAAAATTGATGTTAGAACGACTGAATATACCAATCTCACTTTTGGTGGATCTATCGATTACAGCAAATATAAAGCATGGCAGTATGCATACTCGCTGTTTAATAACAAAAACAATCCTCTTGTAACTGAAAACACATGGCGTTTATATGGTAGGTTTACCCAGAGATTTCCAACAGATAAAGACAGCAAATCAACCATTAAAAATGTTTATTATTCTATACAAGCCGACTATTCAAAATATGCTTATGTTGTTGAAGACGCTGAGCATAAAGATAATTTATTTGACTACGGATACGTTGGAAAATTTACAACTCATAAAATAAAATCCTACGAATTAGGGTCAGATACCATCCTTGGATATAACAATATATGGGTTCATAATGGTTTTAGGGATACACTTTATGATTTTCAGAGGTCTGAAATTAATTCTGACCTTTCAAATTATACAGATGAATACTATAATTTGTACCCTCTGAATTCGGGATTTTATACAAACTCTGTTACGGTACAGAATGGCGGAGCCCTCCTAAACGGACAACAACCCGATGCAGTATATGGCCTTTGGTCTAATACCGGAACCAAATATAGCGCATACAAAGTTAACAATGAGACACAGATTGGTATTAATGCTTCTGGATCCGCCGATATTAAAAACCACGCTATTTCCTTTGGATTGCAGTACGAACAGAGAATTGACAGGTACTATAGTTATAATCCGGTTCCATTATGGACACTAATGCGTCAGCTCACCAATAAACATATTGAACAGCTCGACAAATTAAATCCTCATGCAGTTTATGATGAAAATGGCATTTTCCAGGATACTGTATGGTACGACAGGTTACTCGACCTTTCCTCTCAATCATTTTTCGATTACAACCTAAGGAATAAATTAGGACTTAACCCTAGCGGCCTCGACTGGATTGATGTTGACAATATTGATCCTTCCACATTCTCAATTGATATGTTCAGCCCAGACGAATTATTAGCCAATGGACAGTCTCTGGTTTCTTATTATGGTTATGATTATACCGGTAAAAAACTTGATCACAAACCTACATTCGAGGATTTCTTCACCGCTAAAGATTCATACGGAAATTACAAACGTGAAATCGGAGCATTCGAGCCTATTTATATGGCAGGTTATATCCAGGATAAATTCGCTTTCAATGACCTTATTTTTAACGTTGGTGTGCGTGTTGACCGTTATGATGCCAACCAGAAAGTGCTGAAAGATGCATATTCATTATATGAAACTAAAACTGTAAGTGAAGTTACCGAACTTGGTGACAATGCCATTACACATCCATCAAACATGGGTTCCGATTATGTTGTATATGTGAACGACATTAATAATCCAACAGCAGTTGTTGGTTACAGAAATGGTAGCACATGGTACAATGCACAGGGTACTGAAATTGCCGACCCTACCGTTCTTGAAACACCATCAGGTATTGCTCCATGCCTTGTAGATCCAAGCAGCAGGGAAATCAAAGCTTCTGCTTTTAAAGATTACGAACCCCAGACAAACATAATGCCCCGTATTTCATTCTCATTCCCTATTTCTGACGTTGCATTATTCTTTGCTCACTATGATGTACTTACAAAAAGACCTACCACTGGTACACGTTTCGACCCGACAGATTATTTGTTCCTCGAAAACGTAAACAACACTATTGCTAACCCAAACCTGAAACCTGAAAAAACTATCGACTATGAATTAGGGTTCCAGCAGAAATTATCCAACTCTTCTTCTTTGAAGTTCTCCGCTTATTATCGTGAAATGAGAAATATGGTTCAGGCATTTCGATTTACTGAAGCTTATCCAAAATCATACACTTCTTATAATAACATAGATTTCGGAACTGTTAAAGGAGCCACTCTTACATACGATCTCCGAAGAACAAGCAATATCTGGGTTAAAGCAAGTTATACCATTCAGTTTGCTGATGGTACAGGATCAAATGCTACATCAGCCGCAAGCCTTATCTCTGCCGGACAGCCAAACCTCAGGGTAACCATGCCTCTTGAATACGACCGTCGCCATTCATTATCATGTGTTGTAGATTATCGTTATTCTGAAGGCAAATTTTACAACGGACCCGTCTGGACTAAGAAAATTAAAGGCACCGAAAAAGTTAAATCTATTCCTATTCTTCAAAACACAGGTGTAAACTTTACATTCACCGGTGGATCAGGTGTACCATATTCCAGGTCAAGTAAAATTGTTCCTACGGCATTCGGAAGCACCACTACCGTTCTCCAGGGATCAATAAACGGATCAAGGTTACCATGGCAATTTAAAATTGATGCCCGTCTCGATAAAGACATTACTATCAAGTATGGTAAAAAAGATGCCAAAAAAAGAAAAGAAGCTTATCTGAACGTTTACCTGCAGGTGTTAAATGTATTGAACACTCAGAATGTAATGATTGTTTACCCTGCCACGGGTAATGCTAATGATGATGGATATCTTGCAGCTGCAGAATACCAGGCAGCTATCAGTTCGCAGATATATCCTCAGGCTTATCGTGAAATGTATGCTACTTACGTTGATTCTCCTTATAACTACAGTCTGCCAAGAAGGATTCGTTTAGGTGTTTCTTTCGACTTTTAAAATATAAACTGCATGAATAATAAATTTATAAAATCTTTAGCTATGAAAAATAATATCCGTCTGATCTTTTTAGCTGCATTCAGTTTGGTTCTGTCTGAGTTTGTGCTAGCGGAAGAATACCATGGAAATACCACGGTGTCAAAGAAAACAGACAATTCTGCCAGCAAGATTAATGCAGAATCGTGTTCTCCTGCAACAGGAAATACCGATCTGAACATTAACAATGTCAGAGCCCGAATTAATACCGGTGGTGATATGTGGTGGGACCTTATTGATGTTGCAAAATATGAAATCCCTAAAGGTTCCGGGAAAACATCTATGTTCTCTGCTGCTTTATGGATTGGTGGAGTTGATGTTAACGGACAATTGAAAGTTGCCGCACTCCGTTACCGCCAGATAGGAAATGATTACTGGCCTGGTCCTTTAACAACCGATGGAACAGCTGCAGTTGATGCTGCCACTTGCCAGAAATATGACAAACACTTCGTTATTACAAGAAAAGAAGTGGATGAATATCTTGCATGGTGGAATGATAAAGCTGCTTATCCTGATTATGTAATTCCAAAATCTATTACTGACTGGCCAGCTCATGGTGATGTAACTAAAAATCAAAGCTACTACCTTGCTCCATTTTATGACAAAGACGGAGATGGATCATATGACCCTACTCAAGGAGACTATCCTTATTATGATGTCAATAATTCTTTATGTCCCACCAATCCTGAAAACATTGGAAACCCTGCAACACCAAGCGCAGAAGGTAATGGAATCCTGGTTGACCAGGTATTAAAAGGAGACCAAACGTTATGGTGGGTTTTCAACGATAAAGGAAATGTTCACTCTGAATCAAAAGGAGCACCAATTGGTCTTGAAATCCGTGCTCAGGCTTTCGGATTTGCCACGAATGATGAAATCAATAACATGACTTTTTACAGTTACGAAATTATCAACCGTTCAACATATCGTTTAACAGAAACTTATTTCAGTCAGTGGATTGACACCGATTTAGGTTATTCTAACGATGACTATGTTGGTTGCGATGTTAAAAGAGGTCTTGGATATTGTTACAATGGAAAAGAAGTTGATGGTTCCGGCCAGGCTCAAGCATATGGCGCTCAACCTCCAGCTATCGGAGCTGACTTTTTCCAGGGTCCTTATATGGATGCTGACGGAATTGACAACCCTAAATATGATCAAAGTGGTAACCAGATTTGTGATGTAAGTATCAATGGTGTTAACTTTGGAAATACCATCGTTGATGATGAACGTTTTGGAATGCGCAGATTTGTATATCATAATAACACAGGTCAGGGTGCTCCATGGTATAGTACCGACCCTGACATCGCTATTGAATACTATAATTTCCTTAAAGGAATCTGGAAAGATGGCACAAAAATGCTTTACGGAGGCAATGCTCATGCAGGTGCAGGTGCTTATGGTCCTGAATGTGATTTTATGTTTCCAGGAGATACCGATCCTTGCAATTGGGGTACTGGCGGGCAGGCTACTGGTGCTACTGAACCATGGACTGAAGTATCAGCCGGAAATCAGCCTGACGACCGTCGTTTTATGCAGTCGGCCGGTCCATTTACCCTTGAACCGGGCGCCGTAAACTATATCACTGTTGGTATTCCATGGGCAAGAGCCAGTTCTGGTGGAGCATGGGCTTCAGTTGAATTATTGAGGGTTACCGATGATAAATGTCAGCGTTTATTTGACAACTGTTTCAAAGTTGTTGACGGACCTGATGCTCCTGACTTAACAATCCAGGAACTTGACAAAGAACTTATTCTTTATGTAACCAATAAAAAGACTTCTAACAACTATCTTGAATCTTACAAGGAATGGGATCCATCAATTATTTCACCAAACGACACAACCCTGAAATTTGATTCTTTGTACAAATTTGAAGGTTATCAGATTTTCCAGTTAAAAGATGCTTCGGTATCTGTTTCCGAAATTCAGAATCCTGACAAAGCAAGACTTGTTGCACAGTGCGATATCAAGAATTTTGATGCACAGGGAAATCCTATTGGTCAGCTTGTGAATTATTATTACGACGAAGCATTGTCTGCAAATTCGCCTGTTGAAGAAGTAAATGGCGCCAATGAAGGTATTGTTCATTCTGTAAGAATTGTTTCTGATGAATTTGCAACTGGTGATAAACGGCTTATAAACCATAAACAATATTATTTCCTTGCAGTGTCGTATGGTTATAATAATTATATGAAGTATACTCAGGAGCCAAACTCCCAGATAGCTTATGTTAGCGGACTAAACGGGCAGAAAAAACCGTATCTTGCAGGACGTAAAAATATCAAAGTTTATACTGGTATTCCTCACAATCCTTCGCCTGAAGCTGACGGTACGGTTCAGAATTCAGAATACGGAACAGGCCCAAAGATTACACGTATTGAAGGACAAGGTAATGGTGGTAACACTCTTGACCTCACAACCGAAACCGTTAATGAAATTCTAACTAATGGAAAATCACTTCATCCGGTTTACCAAAACAGTAAAGGACCTGTTTCTATTAAAGTAGTTGATCCGCTGAATGTAAAATCTGATGATTATACTTTAAAATTTACTCATCCAACTTTAATAGATACGGCTTCATGGATTCTGATAAATTCAGCTAATGATACTATATTCTCAGATAAAACCATTAAAGTTGGAAATGAACAAATACTTGTTGATAAAAATGGCCAATTTAATGGATTATCAGTAACTATACAGCAGGTAAAAAAGACTGGTGATGTTGTGAACACGGTAGATAATGGCTTTATTGAATCAACTATTACTTATGCCGATAGTTCTAGCCGCTGGCTGGCCGGTGTACCCGATCAGGATGGTGGTGGTTACTGGAACTGGATTCGATCAGGAACCGCAAAAGATGATATAAATCCTGACAATTCTGATTACAGCCCTCCGCCAGCAACTCCAGTAGCGGGTGTCCAGTATTGGCTGGATCCAAACGAAAATTATGAAAAAATTCTCGGAGGAACATGGGCACCTTACCGTCTTTGTGCAAAAAAGAGCGTAAACCCAACCTTACCCTCTGTTTCAGCATACGGTTTGGCATGGGACAACATTACTTTCGCTACCATTAAAATGGAGGACTTAGCCAGTGTTGATCTTGTGCTTACTCCAGATAAAACTAAATGGACCAAATGTGTTGTTTTAGAAACATGCGAAGATGCGAACTCTACACTTACAGAAGGCAATGTGAAAAAATTTGACTTAAGAAAAGGAACTTCTCTTGACGTTAATCAAAATCCAATCCCAGGGCAAACAGGTATGAGTTATTTCCCCGGATATGCCATTAATGTTGAAACAGGTGAACGTTTAAATATTATGTTTGGAGAAAACTCATGGCTTGTTGGCGAAAACGGTCGCGACATGAAATTCAATCCAACGTCAAATTATGCCAGCCTTAATGATATACTTTGGGGTGGAGAACATTTTGTTTATATAATGGGTCATAATGGTGATACGCCAAACGATTGCCCTGCTTATGACGAAGGTGCATGGATTTATAACAAGCTTTATGACGCAACTGATGCAAGCCACACTTTTAATAAAAGAAATGTATTTAAAGATGCAATGTGGGCTGGTATTCCAATGGCTGTTCAAAACGAAGCTTGGTTATCCAATGAAGTTAAAATAAGAATTCGCGTAGGTAAGCCTTATCAGACCAATTACTCTACATATGGCGCTACCACTGACGTGCAGAACAATAATTATCCTATGTACAAATTTTCAACTGCAGATATTCTTACTGAAACTAACAGGCCTGATGTTGCAAAAACAGCTCTGGATCTCATAAACGTCGTACCTAATCCTTATTACGGTTATTGCAGTTATGAATCAAATCAGCTTGACAACAGGGTAAAGATTACTAATTTACCTGAGAAATGTACAGTTTCAATCTATACAGTAAATGGTATTCTTGTCAGACAGTTTACAAAAGATGAAGAGAAGACTTCGCTTGACTGGGATCTTAAGAATTTTGCAGGAATCCCAATTTCCGGCGGTGTTTATCTGATACATGTTAATGTTGACGGCATAGGTGAAAAAACGATCAAATGGTTTGGTACACTGCGTCCAATTGACCTTAACTCATTCTAATCATGTAAATAATCTGGTATAAACGTATAATAAAAATATATATGAAAAGAATTAACAAGATTTTAGTCCTCGCAATATGCCTTATCACCTTATTTCCGGTAATCCGTTTGAATGCAGGGAATGAGGACAGATCGGGACAAGCCGGCGCGTCAGAACTTATGATCAATCCATGGGCACGTTGCTCAGGATGGAATGGTGCAAATTCCTCTGGCGTTCGCGGACTTGAAGCCATTTACATGAATGTTGCAGGTACGGCATTCACTACTAAAACAGAATTGATATTTTCAAGAACTGCATGGCTGAAGGGTTCTGGAGTGAACATCAACAATTTCGGCCTCTCTCAGAGAGTTGGCGAAAGCGGAGTTCTCTCCCTTGCTGTTATGTCAATGTCTTTTGGTGAAATGCAGATAACAACTGTCGATTTACCTGAAGGTGGTATAGGAACATTTTCTCCAAGCCTCATGAATATTGGTATTTCATATGCTAAAACTTTTTCGAACAGTATTTACGGTGGTGTTACTTTTAAAATTATCTCCGAATCTATTTCCGATGCTTCAGCACAGGGAATTGCACTTGATGCAGGAATCCAGTATGTGACAGGCGAAGCTGAAAATATTAAATTCGGTATCTCACTGAAAAATGTTGGTCCACGTATGAAATTTAAAGGAGATGGTTTATCATTCAGAGGTCCGGTTCCTGGAAACGATAACCTTTTCACGAACGAACTGCGTTCTGCCGACTTTGAGCTTCCTTCTTTGATCAATATCGGAGCATCATACGATTTCAAACTTAACGAAAATAACAGGCTCACCGCTGCAGGAAACTTTACATCCAACTCATTTGCAAAAGACCAGTATATCCTTGGTCTTGAGTACGGACTTAAATCTTACCTAATGCTTAGAGTTGGTTATGCATACGAAAAAGGCTTGACAAACAAAGCAGACAGAACGACTGCGTATACAGGTCCTTGCGGTGGTTTTACTGTGGAAATTCCTTTGAATAAAGATAAAGGATCATCTTTCGGTTTAGATTATTCTTACAGGGCTTCAGATCCTTTCCAGGGAACACACAGTATTGGAGTTAGGATCAATTTGTAAAAGAGAATACACATTTTAAATTTCTTCCCATTGATAAAGAGTCCCGAATTTTCGGGATTCTTTATCATATATAGGGAGGATAGTTTTTTTTATCTAATTCTATCAATTATGGAAATGCAGTATTATACAAAAGAAGGTCTTGATAAATTAAAAGACGAACTTAACAGATTGAAATCCGTTGAGAGACCTTTGATTTCACAGCAGATTGCTGAAGCTCGGGACAAAGGCGATTTATCTGAAAATGCAGAATATGATGCAGCTAAAAATGCTCAATCCATGCTTGAGTTAAAAATTTCCAAGATGGAAGAGCTTGTTAGCAACGCCAAAATTATTGATGAATCAAAACTCGACAATTCAAAAGTATTAATTCTTTCAAAAATAAAAATCAGGAATCTAACTAACAAAGCATTGATCACTTATACCTTGGTTCCTGAAAGCGAAGCGGATTTAAAAGCTGGCAAAATCTCAGTTACCTCTCCTATTGCCAAAGGCTTACTTGGGAAAAAAGTGGGTGATCATGTAGAAATAAAAGTTCCCGCCGGAACTCTCACTTTTGAAATTATAGAAATAACACGATAACTTTTTAGTATGGCATCAATTTTTTCACGCATCGTTAACGGAGAAATCCCATCCTATAAAATTGCTGAAGATGAAAATTATCTTGCCTTCCTTGATATTAATCCTTTAGCAAAAGGACATACGCTCGTAATCCCTAAAAAAGAAGTCGATAATTTATTTGACCTGGATGATGAGTTATATAAGGGATTGTTTTTGTTTGCAAAGAAAGTAGCCAATGCAATTGAAAAATGTATACCATGCAAAAAGGTTGGCGTTGCAGTAATAGGACTTGAAGTTCCGCATGCCCATATTCACCTGGTTCCTATCAATGGTATTTACGATCTGGATTTCAGCAGACCAAAGTTAACATTCACAAAGGAAGAATTAACAGTAATAGCTAAGGATATTTCTTCAGCAGTTTAATTATTTTTTAACTAATCTTTCAGGATTTTCAGTAAGAAATGTTTTCCAGCCGGAATACGATTTCCCTTGCACCGATGGTTTGTTCTGGAAATAATGGCAAACAGCAACAGCCACACCATCTGTGGCATCCATCGACTCGGGTACTTCTTTAATTTTCAATAAATTTATAAGCATTGCAGCTACCTGTTCTTTGGAAGCGCTGCCATTGCCGGTAACAGACTGTTTTATTTTTCGCGGCAAATATTCAAATATTGGAATTGATTTGTAAAGTGCAGCAGCAATAGCCACTCCCTGCGCCCTACCCAGTTTCAGCATCGACTGAACATTCTTTCCAAAAAAAGGAGCCTCAATAGCCAGTTCATCGGGCTTATAGATTTCAATGATTTCAAGCGTAGATTCGAAAATTTTTTTTAGTTTTAATGGTTGATTCTCGATTTTTGAAAGTTTAAGAATATCCATTTTTATTAATTCGATTGAATTACCTTTGGTCATTATAATCCCATAGCCCATAATATTGGTACCGGGATCAATTCCCAGAATAATTCTTTCGCCCATTACTGTAAATGATTAATAAAACAAAAATAAATAAAATCTATGGTTTTATTATTAAAACCACCATTATTGTGGTTGCTTTCTGGTTTATCTACAGAAGGCTGTTTGTGAAGGATAACCTGGATGAAACATTACGTTCATTCGAGGATAATTTCAGAGAACCGCATTTTATAAAAGTAATGCTGATTGTGGCATTACTTATGATCCTTAACTGGGTTATCGAGACTTTCAAATGGAAATTCCTGATTCGTAAAATTGAAAATGTAAATTTCTTTAAAGCATTGGTGGCCGTGCTCTCAGGCATAACTGTAAGTATTTTTACTCCAAATAGGATTGGCGAATATGCCGGCAGAGTTTTTATCCTTGACAAAGCCGACCGGTGGGAAGGCGTTTTGATCACCATGCTTGGAAGTATGAGCCAGCTGCTGGTAACCATTGTTGCCGGTTCAATCGGTTTTGTTTTTTTTACTTATGAATATATTGATTTGTCAATAAAATCAGAGTATTTGATTTATGGGCTTGTCCTGATTTGTGCTATTCTGATTTTCACTCTTATATTACTTTTCTACAATGTCTCATTTCTGACACGTGCAATAAATAAACTTCCCGGGAAACTTAAAAAATTAAGGCATTATGGAAAAATATTTTCCGACTATCGTAAATGGGAATTGTCCCTAGTAATACTCCTAAGCTTAACAAGGTATCTGGTATTTATGACACAATTTTTTCTTTTACTTAATGTGTTTGAAGCTACTATTCCTTACGGAGAAGCCATTATGATGATTTCACTGATCTATTTAGTGATGGCGGCAATCCCAACAATTGCCCTTACTGAACTTGGAATAAGAGGCTCAGTTGCCCTTTATTTTATCGGACTTTATTTTGAATCACATAATCCATCAGCGCAAAATGATCTTGGAATATTTACAGCCTCATCGGTTTTATGGTTGATAAACCTCGCCATTCCAGCAATATTGGGTGCAATCTTTGTCTTTAAACTTAAATTTTTCCGTAAAAATTGATTTTCTTTTTCAACATAACCGTGTACTCTGTTCTTAGCATTTTCTGTTGCTATGTTTTACTAATTGCCATAGTTACATTGGGCTGGTACACGCTTAGAACATGGAAGAAAAGAAATATTGAGCCCCATACTAAAGTAACGGTCATTGTCCCGGCGCGCAATGAATCTGAAAATATTATTGGTTGCTTAGAAAAATTAGTAAATCAACGATACCCTTCCGAATTTCTGGATATTATTGTAGTTGATGATTGCTCGACAGATGATACACTATTTTTGGTTAAAGATTTTATATCAAGAAATCCGCAAAAACGAATTTCTCTTTTAGTGCTGACTGAAGCTAATTCATCATTTAAGAAACAGGCAATTTCTGAAGCTGTTAAGGTTGCGTCCGGTGATTTAATAGTTACCACAGATGCCGATTGTGTAATGTCATCAGAATGGATTTCATCAATAGTACATATTTACGAAAGTTCAAATGCTGTAATGATTGCTGGCCCAGTATGCTTCATTAAGCAGGGCAATATTTTTAGCAAAATACAAGAACTCGAATTTCTAAGCCTTATCGCTTCAGGCGCTGCAACTATGAATATTGGCTTACCCACAATGTGTAATGGCGCAAATCTCGCTTATGAAAAAAAAGCATTTCTTGAAGTCGGAGGATTTGAAACAAATAAAAAGTTTGCTTCCGGCGATGATGTTTTTCTGATGCATAAAATGAAAAAGGAATTACACAGGAAAATCCGTTTTATAAAATGCCTTGATGCAGTTGTAGAAACAAAACCAACTAAAACTTTCAAATCATTTTTAAATCAGCGGAAACGTTGGGCTTCTAAAAGCCGCGGCTATAAGGACATTGCAACAATCATAACAGCACTGATCGTGATTCTCACAAATCTAACCATTTTAACATGCTTTGTTTTGTCATTTTTTTCCTCAACCTTTTTACTGCTTTTTCTCATTTGTTTCCTTTTAAAATTCAGTATTGATTTCCCTGTTTTGTTTGGTATATGTTCGTTCATGAAAAAAGAAAAATTGATGTATCTTTATATCCCCGTTCAGTTAATCTATCCATTTTATATAGTATTGACGGGTATTTCGGGATTGTTTGGAAGTTTTGTATGGAAGGATCGCATTCATAATCAACATGAAACAGAATAAAAATAAATCTGACAATTCTGAAATTGCTGTAAAAACAGCATCCTTGAAATATTTGTTCAAGAATAAATGGGCTTTTCCATTTATCTTTGTTGCATTGTTCATCATAATATTATCGCTGCGTTTATTATCCGATCCCGATCTTGGTTTCCATCTCAATGCTGGTAAATGGATTATAGGAAATTTTTCTTTTCCACAAAAGGACACGTTTACCTATACGGCAACCCTCAATGATTACATAGACCTTCACTGGTTATTCCAGGTTTTAATTTTTATTTTGTACAAAGCTTTTAGCTACTACGGTCTAAGTATTTTTGTAGGATTGCTGAGTGTTTTGCTGGCTTTTTTCATTCTGAAACGGAATTTGCTTTTCTCATTGCCGTTAAGTTTGACATGTATATTAATATTCACGGGATTTCTGATAATTGAGCCCAGAATTGTTTTAAGGCCCGAAATATTCACATTTATTTTTATTGCCTTCATGCTTTTAATCCTTGATAAATATTTTTATTCCGGGAAAAGAAATTTATTCTGGCTTCCATTAATCATGCTGCTTTGGTGTAACATGCACAGCCTTTTTATTCTGGGTTTTGCTTTAACCGGATCGTATTTTTTAAGTATATGGTTTCGCAATAAAAGAATTGACAGATACTTTACGCTTTGGATGATTTTTTCAGTACTTGTATGTTTTATCAATCCGTACTTTATAAAAGGATTTTCTTTTCCGCTTGAATTATTCTCAAGATTCGACAGTAATAATGTGTATAACCAGCACATCAAGGAATTCGTATCTTTTGTAAAACTTGACAAATTTAACGCAAAAGATATTCTTTTCATCTGCTTTGCTGTAATGACTTTCGCTGGAGTATTACTAACACTTAGAAAAAGGAAAATACACGAATTCCTTCTGCTTATTGTTTTCTTTTATCTGGCAATCATTTCAATAAGGAATATTCCGCTGTTCATAATCGTTGCGTTACCCATTGCTGGAGTATCTTTGCGTGAACTTAAAAACAAAGTTGAAAGTGTTCCTTTCGAGAAAACAATTGCATGGATTAAACACACCGTATTTATTTTAATGATTGCAATGCCGATATTTATTTCCGCCAGATTGATTACAAATTCATATTACTTTTCAAATGAATCATATTACAAAACAGGCGTGGGTATTGATGTTTACCAGCAACCTGATAATGCAGCCGATTTCATTGTATCAAAAAAGTTAAATGGTAAAATTTTAAACAGCATTGGTTTTGGTGGATGGCTGGAATGGAGAACGGCTCAGCCCGTTTTTATTGATGGACGTCTTGAAGTTATGAAGGAAGGACTCTACAATGAAGTGGTTGAAAGTTGGAGCAATGGGCTTGAGAAACTTATAAAAAAATACAAGCCGAATTTAATAGTTTATAATTATCTAAAATATTACACTTGGACCGAGCAAATTATTGCCATGCCTGAATGGAGGCTAATTTATCTTGATGGAACATCAGCAATATTTTCACAGAATAAAGATACTGTTAAACTTCCCTCGGTTAATCTTACCTTATTTCCTGAAAAATACAAATTATCTGAAGTTGCATCTGATGAAGCAACTGTTATCCTTAACGCACCGTCGTCAGGAAGGTTTGCAAACTGGGCTAAAGGCTTCTACAAAAAAGTTGATTATACTGAGCGGGAAATGTTGAACATTGCTTCCTTTTGTTTACAAATGAAAGCATATAAAACGGCTGAAACTTTTTTTCTCGAAGTTCTTAAAAACGAAAATGGAAACGGTCAATTTGAATTCTATGCGCTTACAGAAATATACAGACAACTAAATGATATTGAAAAAGAAAAAATATGCTGTAACAGGATTTTAAAATTTGATCCAAATAATAAAATGGCACTTGCCTACCTTCAGGAAATTACTGCCAATCCTGGAGATTCGGCAGTTAAAACAACTGTTTCCAGCAAAGAAGATGAAGCAAAACTTATGTTTAATAGTGGAAATAAAAAATTCCAGAACGGCGATGTTACGGGCGCAATAAAGGATTATGATAAGGCCATTACATTAAACCCTGATTACTACAAAGCTTATAACAACAGGGGTATTATTAAATCTTCCGAATTAAAAAAAGATGATGAAGCCCTGAAAGATTTTAATAAAGCTATTGAAATAAATCCTGATTACAGCGATGCTTACCTAGGAAGAGGAACCTCAAAATATAATCTTAAGGATTATTCTGGTGCTTGCAAAGACTGGAAAAAAGCTTCAGATCTAGGAAATGCCCAAGCTGCTGAGCAATTGAAAAAATACTGCAAATAATTTATTTACCCCTGGCTTCAGGAAAGCCTCGGCAATTGTTATATCCAGAGGTGTTGTAATTTTTAAATTTTCTCGGCTTCCATCAACAATGTTAATTGCGCAACCAGTATTTTCGACAACAGTCGCATCGTCAGTGAAACGATCCTTGTAATCCTGCTCATATGCTTTCTTTATTGTTCTTCCATGAAAGCACTGTGGTGTCTGAACAACATATATATACTCTCTGTCAAATGGCCTTGTATTTCCATTTTCCATTAGCCTTATTGAATCATTTAGCTTTATGCAAGGAACAGCAGTTCCATTTTTTTCGGCGCATAAAAAAACATCATCAATAATTTTTTTAGAAACAAATGGTCTCACACCATCATGAACAGCAATCAGGCAATCATCTTCTGCAATTGATTCCAGTCCGTTTTTTACAGAATGAAAACGGGTTTCCCCTCCGATTGCAGTTTTATGAGGTATAGTAAATTTATATTCTCTACAAAGCTGATTCCATTGTTCAATATGGGATGCAGGCAATACCACCACAATATCCATTTCTTTCGAATAATCAAAAAAAGCCTTTACAGTCCTCATTAGTATAGGAACTCCATCAATACAAATAAACTGTTTTGCAACTACCGACTCCATCCTTTTGCCGGAACCACCTGCAACTATGATTACATATTTTTTCAAATCGTGGGGATATAAAAAAACCTGTCCTTTCAGACAGGTTCGATACGTTAGATTATCAGCATTGCATCGCCATAAGTAAAGAACTTGTATTTCTCAGCTACGGCTTCTTTGTAAGCTTTCATGAGAAAATCAAAACCAGCAAATGCTGCAATGTGCATCATTAACGTGGACTGAGGTAAATGCAGATTAGTGATCATCGAATTTGCCACACTGAAATCGTAAGGAGGAAAAACAAATTTATTTGTCCAGCCATTAAATGGTTTCAGCATTCCTGAAATAGTAACTGATGATTCCACTGCTCTCGATACTGTAGTACCTACAGAACATACATTTTTCTTATTTTCTTTAGCTTTATTTACAATCTGTACAGCTTTATCTTCAATGATGGCTTGCTCAGAATCCATTTTATGTTTTGAAAGGTCTTCAACGTCCACACTTCTGAAGGTGCCTAGGCCAACATGAAGGGTAATTTCAGCAAATGATACTCCTTTTAACTCAAGGCGTTTCATTAATTCACGACTGAAATGCAATCCTGCTGTAGGGGCAGCAACAGCTCCCTCATGTTTTGCGTAAATAGTCTGGTAACGGTCTTTATCCTCAGCTTCAACCGGGCGTTTGATTAATTTTGGCAAAGGCGTCTCGCCAAGGCTTTCTATAGTTTTCTTAAATTCATGATATGGTCCGTCGAATAAAAAACGAAGTGTTCTTCCCCTAGAGGTAGTGTTGTCAATAACTTCAGCAACCAATGCATCATCATCACCAAAATATAACTTATTACCAATCCTTATTTTTCTTGCAGGATCAACCAGAACATCCCAAAGCCTTGCCTCATGATTTAATTCCCTTAATAAGAAAACTTCAATTTTGGCACCGGTTTTTTCTTTGGTACCATATAAGCGAGCAGGAAAAACTTTGGTGTTATTTATTATCATTACATCGCCATCGCCGAAGTAGCTTAAAACATCCTTAAATGTCTTATGTTCAATTGTTTGCTTTTTTCTGTTAAGCACCATCAGCCGGCATTCTTCACGGTTTTTTGCAGGATAATTTGCAATTAACTCGGGTGGCAGATGATACCTGAAATCAGATAATTTCATTGTTTAATTGATTATGTGGTTATTATAATTTTATTTTTAAGAAGTGCAAATATAATACATCAGAAAGGCGAAGTCCACTATTTTGCCATAAATTTTACAAAAAATGACAAAAAGTCTGTATTAAAAAAAGTTAAATCACTCATTTATAACGACAAACCGGTTTTTTTGTTGGATGATAACCTCTTCAATTTTCTCAAGGCTTAATGCCTGATCCAGAGAGAATTCTCCTATTCTGGTTCTTTTTAACTCTGCCAAATAGGCACCATTATTAAGTTTTAAACCTAAATCCCTTGCAATAGATCGGATATATGTACCTTTTGAACATACTATCCGGAAAGAAATTTCAGGTAAAGCTATTTTTGTAATCTCAAATTCGCTAATGTTCACTTCCTTGGCTTGCATTAAGACATCAATTCCTTTTCTCGCAAATTCGTAAGCCCGTTCTCCGTTAATTTTCTTAGCAGAAAACACAGGAGGAATTTGTTTTATATCGCCAATAAAAGATTTTGCAGCATCCAAAATTTGCTTTTCTGTAATTTCAGATATATCAAAAGTATTATCTATTTCTTTTTCCAGATCAAAGGAAGGGGTGGTAGCTCCAAGAATAAATGTGCCGGTATACTCCTTTTCCAATCCCTGAAATTCGTCAATTCGCTTGGTAAACTTCCCAGAGCATAAAATAAGCAGACCACTAGCCAAGGGATCAAGTGTACCAGCATGACCCATTTTAAGTTTTTTAATACCAAGTTGATACTTAATAAGGCTCCTGATTTTATTGACTACATCAAAGGAAGTCCATTTATAGGGCTTGTCGATAAATAAAATTTCGCCAGTACTGAAATCAAGATCCTGCATGTTTAGCTTATCGTTAAAGGAATTCCGAAAGCAACAAGTAAAAGTATTATTGCACCCAGAACGATACGATAGTACCCAAACGCTTTGAAACCATATTTGGTAAGAAATGAAATAAAACTTTTAATTGCCACCATTGCAACAATAAATGCAATCACGTTTCCAAATGTAATAACCTGCATATTATGTGATGTAAGTATTTCGGGTGTATGCTTATAGGTGTCCCAGATACTTTTAGCAAAAGCACCTGCCAATGTTGGAACAGCAAGAAAAAACGAAAACTCAGCTGCAGTTTTTCTGTTAAGTTTTTGCTGCATCCCTCCGATTATAGTGGCTGCACTCCTGCTGAATCCAGGCAATATTATTGCAAGCACCTGGAAAACTCCAATAATAAATGATTTTTTATACGTTACCTTATCAACATTTATTGTTTCTTCTTTATTAAACCATTTGTCAACAAAGAGAAGCAGGATACCGCCGAGAAGGGTAATGGCTGCAATAAATACAGGTTTTTCAAGCATCCTATCAATATGCTCTTTTAGCAAGATTCCCACAATTGCTGCAGGAATAAAGGCAACTACTAATTTTACATATAAATTGAGTTTGCTGAAATCAAAAAATTTACGCCAATACAAAATAATTACTGAGATTATCGCACCAAACTGTATGGTCTCAATAAATAATTTGGTAAATGCATCTTTTTCGATGCCCATAGCAGATGCTGTAAGAACCATGTGCCCAGTAGAAGATATGGGCAGGAACTCCGTTATCCCTTCAACAATTGCAAGAATTAAAGCTTGTAAATACGACATGAGGCCTGATTATTCTTTTACTTTAGGCCTTTTCATGATTGCAAAAATTTCAATGACGAAGCCAGTGAGAAGTAATAATGGAGCCAATGTCAAACGCTGAAAATCGAATAAAGCAGGGCTGAATACATTTGGATCATCAGAGCCACCGCCAATCATAAGGAGATACCCCAACAATAAAAAACCAAGACCCACAAGAAGTAGTGTATAATTTAATTTGCCAAAAGCGAATTCTACTTTCTCTGTTTTTTTCGCTTCAACGGTTTGTTTTTTAATATCTGCCATAATATGTTACTTTTTTATTAATGGTAATACAAATAATCTGTTTTTATTTTTAGGTATTTTCTTACTGCGAGATATGTTGAAATCCAAGAAATTATTATACCCAAAACGGTAACAAAGATAAAAAGTTTTATGAATAATGCCGCATCCTGCAAATCCTGTAACTCTGGAACTTCCTTCTGCGCTAGGTATAACGTAAAAACAAGTAAAACTATTGCGACTACAGATCCAATAATTCCCTGAATCATTCCTTTTGCAATAAATGGTTTACGGATAAACCCTTCTGTGGCACCAATTAGTTGCATGGTTCTGATTAAAAAACGTTTTGAATAAACGGATAGCCTGATTGTGTTGTTGATAAGTGCAATTGCAATAATTAGCAACAAACTACTGAATCCTAATATTATTAAACTAATTTTCCTTAGATTTTCGTTCACCATCGAAACCAGCGACTGCTGGTATGAAACCTCTTTCACGTACTTGTTTTTTTCAAGTTCAGACTTAAGTGCACTAAGACTGTCTTCACGTGCAAAATCAGCTTTAAAGCGCACGTCAATAGATGAAGGAAGAGGATTGTATCCTAAGAAACTTATAAAATCTTCGCCTAAATCTTTTTGAAGGTCCTTTGCAGCTTTTTCTTTTGTAATGTATTCAGTTGTCTTAACATATTCGCGCGCATCCAGCGTTTTCTGAAGCTGAATTATATCAACCTCTTTAACATCCTCATTCAGAAAAACAGTAAAGCCGATATTTTCTTTTACATAATCGGAAAGCTTTTTTGCATGCATTATGATCAAACCCAATAGTCCCAGCATGTACAATACAAGTGTGATTCCAACTATTGTTGAAAGATAGGATGTTTTAAGCTTTCGCTTTGCGTATTTATCGTCGCCTGATGCCATTTGTGAGAGGGTAAAATTACTAAAAATAAATTAGCTGATTCTTAAAATATGTTAATCCTTAACAATTAATCAGTGACATCAATTTGCTTTGAAAACAATCTACTTTTTCAATTCCTTCGAATCTGATTTAAGAATCTTTAATTTATAAGGAAGGCTTCCCGACTTTAAAATTGAGGCCAGATCCTCTGCTTCTGCTTTAGTGAATTTACCAGATAACTGTGAATGTCCATTTGGAATTTCAGAATTCACCATTGGAAATGTGTACACATAATTATCAATCACAAGGGCAATGCTTTTGTTAATATTTTCGGCAGTGAAGCGTTTCCATATGCGGGCACCTTCGCTATTCATTTCCATAGAAATAACATAATTTCCCGACGGATCCAATTCCTGCTTTGCATTTGTTATCACAGAACCGTCAATTACGGCCTTCCCATCTCTGCTAGTGCATTTCAATGCAAGAAGCTGCAAAAAGGACTTTAGATCGTCAACAGGTTTTACTGCCCATACAAATTTGAGATTTGATGGAAAGCATTTTCTTATTTCCGGAATAGTCAGGATAAAATTTACTCTTGAAGTATCATTAATTTTGGCACAGCCTACTACCGGACCTTTTACCATATAGAATTTTCCATTCTTGTTTTCTAAATTTGGATAAAGAACAGCAACCAAGGGGTTTTCAATTCTGAATTCATCAAAACTTTGATCATCTTTCTTCCCGTTTTGCACATTAGGATTATTTATTTTTCCCACCAATGAAGAAGTATCTTCTGTGCTTTTCTTATCAACTTTTATTTTAGATTTTTTCAATGAATCAAGATAAATTTTCTTCTTTGCCTCATCACCATATAATATCGTAGAAGCTTTTTTATTTGCTTCTTCCATGAAATTGTAAACATCACTGTATTCATAAGTTTCCCAGAATTCCAGACTGCCGGTTGTGCTTGCAAGCATTGCGAGGCATTCTGTAGAATCAGCCTTTTCAACCTTAAGTGAAATTTCATCTTTTACAAAACTTATTGTAATATTTTCTTCAGGAACACCATATGTCGTAAGTCTTTTCTTAATCAAATCAACAGTACTGTTCATGCCAGATTCGGTAATTTTTCCTTCAGCTTTCAATGACATTGTAAGTGTGAAATTTCCAGTACGGCTGTTCTTGCAGGAATAAAATGTAACTACAACAATGAGCATCAGAAAAGTGGCCAGCAGTAATTGAAATGAAAGCTTTCGACTTTTATTTTGATAAGGTTTTTTTGTTCGTTTCATGTTACTCATCTTTAAATAATTTTTATAAATGTAGGAATATATTTCAACATATGTCAATGCTTCTCTTGCAATGAGTAACCAAAATATTTCATAACTTCGCAATCTCAATAAATTGACAGAAAAAATGGATTATAATTTCAGGGAAATAGAACCCAAATGGCAAAAGTACTGGAGTGAAAATAAAACTTTCAAAGCTGAAAATACATCGAAAAAACCAAAATATTACGTGCTGGATATGTTTCCTTATCCTTCGGGAGCCGGATTACACGTAGGACATCCGCTCGGATATATTGCGTCCGATATCTATGCTCGTTTTAAACGCTTGAAAGGTTTCAACGTACTACATCCCATGGGTTATGATGCATACGGACTTCCCGCGGAACAATACGCAATACAGACAGGCACACATCCTGCTATTACCACAGAAATAAATTTAGCACGTTACCGTGAGCAACTTGACAAAATTGGCTTTTCATTCGACTGGGACCGCGAGGTACGCACATGCGATCCTTTCTATTACAAATGGACACAGTTGACTTTCATTCAGCTTTTCAATTCATGGTATAATAAAAACACTGATAAAGCTGAAGCCATTTCGGATTTAATTATTGAATTTAACAAAAACGGTAACGCTGCTGTAAATGCTGCCTGCAGCGAAACTCCGGCGTTCACATCTGAACAATGGAATGCAAAGAGTGACATGGAACAGCAGGAAGCACTGATGAATTACCGCCTGGCTTACCTCGCTGACACCATGGTCAACTGGTGCCCTGCACTTGGTACTGTCCTTGCAAATGATGAAGTGAGTGAAGGATTTTCAGTACGCGGAGGACATCCTGTTGTAAGAAAAACTATGAAACAATGGTCACTGCGTATTACAGCCTATGCCGACAGGTTGCTGAAAGGCCTTGACACCATTGACTGGTCGGAATCTATTAAAGAAATTCAAAAGAACTGGATAGGAAAATCGGAAGGTGCTATGATTAAATTTCCGATAAAAGGACATGATGATTTGTTCATGGAAATTTTTACAACACGCCCCGATACAATCTTTGGAGTTACTTATATGACCTTTGCTCCGGAACACGAATACGTGAGCAAGATTACAAGTCCTGACAGAAAAGAAATTGTCGAAAACTATATTACGGAAACTAAAAACCGCAGCGAACGTGAACGCATCGCTGATGTGAAAAGAATTACAGGGGAATTCACAGGTGCTTACGCTATCAATCCTTTTACAAAGGAAGAAATCCCAATCTGGGTTGGTGATTATGTATTGGCTGGTTATGGAACAGGTGCTGTTATGGCTGTTCCAGCTCACGACACAAGGGATTACGCTTTCGCTAAACATTTTGGGTTGCCAATAAAAGAAGTTATTTCCGGCGGTGATATTTCACAGGAAGCTTATGATTCTAAAGATGGAGTTTGTATTAATTCTGATTTTATAAATGGACTGAAAGCCAGTGATGGCGTAAAAGCAGTTATTAAAAAAGTGGAGGAAATGGGAATTGGTTCCGGTAAAACAAATTTCCGGTTGCGTGATGCTATCTTTAGCCGTCAGCGTTATTGGGGAGAGCCATTTCCAATTTATTACAAAGAAGGAATCCCTTACACAATGGACGAATCGGAACTTCCACTTGAACTGCCTTCAGTTGATGCTTATCTTCCAACTGAATCAGGTGAACCACCATTGGCACGAGCTAAAAACTGGAAAACGAAAGAGGGATACCCCCTTGAAACCAGTACAATGCCTGGATTTGCAGGGAGCAGCGCATATTACCTTCGCTACATGGATTCAAAAAATCCAAACGAACTTGTTTCGAAAGAAGCGAACAACTATTGGGAAAATGTTGACCTCTACATTGGCGGAGCCGAGCATGCAACGGGGCATTTGATGTATGCGCGTTTCTGGAATAAATTTTTATTTGATCTTGGTCTGGTCTGTAAAGATGAACCTTTTAAGAAACTTATTAACCAGGGAATGATACAGGGTAGGTCAAGCTATGCATATAGAATAAAAGGTACCAGTAAATATGCATCATACAATCTGCGAAATAATTATGAAACAGAGCCAATTCTTGTTGATATAAATTTAGTTGATAATGACATTCTGGATACCGATGCTTTTAAAGAATGGAGAGCGGATCTGAAATATTCTGAATTTATTTTAGAAGACGGAAAATTTATCTGTGGTTCTGAAGTAGAGAAAATGTCCAAGTCAAAATTCAATGTTGTAACACCAGATGATCTTGTTGAAAAATACGGTGCTGATACATTACGCCTTTATGAAATGTTTCTTGGGCCGCTGGAACAGCACAAGCCATGGGATACGAAAGGTATTGAAGGAGTATTCCGCTTTATCCGTAAACTGTGGAAGCTCTATCATGATTTTGATAATAAACTTTGTATATCTGATGAAGCTCCTTCAAAAGAAGAATTAAAAGTGCTGCATAAAACCATAAAAAAAATTCAGGAAGATATTGAGCGCTTCTCATTCAATACTGCTGTTTCAACTTTTATGATTTGCGTTAATGAATTGACAGAACTTAAATGCAATAAAAGAGCGATTCTGAATGATCTTGTAATTTTACTTTCTCCTTATGCACCACATATTGCAGAAGAACTGTGGAACCTGCTTGGAAATGAAGGGACTATTACTTACACAAATTTCCCAAAATTCAATGAAGAATATCTTACAGAAAGCAACTGTAATTACGCTGTTTCATTCAATGGGAAAATGCGTTTTACATTAGAATTGCCTGTTGATATGCCAGCTGCTGAAGTAGAAAAAAATGCCCTTGCACATAAAGATGCCGAAAAATGGCTTGAAGGCAAGACTCCGAAAAAAGTTATTGTAGTCCCTAAAAAAATTGTAAATATTGTAGTCTGATATTCATATCATTATAATTCTATTTTTGCATTTGTATTATTGTGGAATACTTTTTGTTTTATTTTTAAGCAATTATAAAAAAACCAAAGTCATGAAAAGGTCACTTTCATTTATCATTCTTGCGTTAATAGGTTTATCTCTGCAGGCACAGACTCTGAGAACCATTACCAACACAGCATTTAAAAGAGGCGAAGATATCCGCTATAAAGTATACTACGATGCAATCCTTACAGGTAAAGTGAATGCAGGAGAAGCAGAACTGGTAGTTAAAGACGAAAACAAACTGATTGCAGGCCGCAGCACTTACCATGTTGTTGGATTGGGACTGACCAAGGGTGCATTTAATTTATTTTACAAAGTTGTTGACCGTTATGAAACCTATATTGATGAACAAGCCATGGTGCCATGGGTTTTCATTAGACGCGTGAACGAAGGAGGTTATAAGATCAGCCAGGATGTTACGTTTAATCAGTACAAGAAATATGCATCTTCACTTAACAATAAAAATAATGTAACAACCACTACAGTTGTTCCTGAAAATATACAGGATATTATTTCTTCATTTTATTATGCCCGTACACTCGACTTCACTGGTGCCACTATTGGCAAGGAATTCCCGATACCCTTCTTTATTGATGATACCGTTTTTACTTCTAAAATAATTTACCAGGGAAAAGAGGATATCACCACAGGCATAGGAACTTTCAGTTGTATTAAAGTAAAGCCAAGTGTTGCTACCGGCAATGTGTTCAGCGATCCATATCCAATGACAATGTGGGTTACAGATGACAAAAATCATCTTCCGGTAATGGTTGAATCTGCTATCATTGTTGGAACTGTAAAACTTGAGCTGATGAAATATTCCGGATTAACCAATGCCATTACATCAAAAAAGTAGAAACCCCTTAATTGTATTAAAACCCCGGATCCGAAGCATTTTTCGATTCCGGGTTTTTCATTTTACAGAATTTCCAAAATAGATTTATGGAAATTTTTGAATTTTTCATCTTAAATGCAATCTCACTTAAATGTTTTTTATAAATTGCATCTTATTAATTGAAAATCTATGAAAACAAAACTTGTTTTACTAATCAGCATGTTTGCCCTTTTTCTCTTTGCGGGAAATTATATTTCAAAAAACTTTAATGCAAAATCTAAGCAAGACTCTTCCTTTGCAAAGTTTAATTTTAATAACGGTTATGACAACGCATGGAAGAAAGTCGATTCCCTTATAGCGAAAGGGCTTAGTAAATCGGCTCTTGACGAGGTGCTAAAAATATATAAAAGTGCCAAGGAAGAAAACAATGCACCACAGTTTGTAAAAGCCGTCATGTATAAAATGAAGCTTGAAAATACTTATCAGGAAGACTCTTATGAAACAAGTATAAAGGAAGTGAAAGCTGATATTGCTGATGCAGCCTATCCGATCAAACCTATTCTTCAATCGGTACTTGCAGAAATGTACTGGCGCTATTATTCCATTAACAGGTACACATGGTATCAGCGCACTGAAACGGTGAACTATACTGACGATGATATGAAGACCTGGGATCTGAAAAAGTTGATAAAAGAAGTAATTTCAAATTATGTTCTTTCATTAACTGATGTTGAAAATTTAAAGAAAACAAAACTTGGGGTTTATGACAATATAATCATCAGAGATTCCACAACGCGCAACCTGAGACCTACTTTATATGATTTTCTTGCTCAGCGTGCCATCGACTTTTTCATGAATGATGAAACATCGCTGACGAAACCCACATATAAATTTGAACTCAACAGTGAAGATTATTTCAAACCTTATAATGATTTTGCAAAACTTTCCATTACTTCAAAAGATTCCTTATCACTGAAATTTTATGCAATGAAAATATTTCAGGATCTGATCACCTTTCATTCCGGCGATGCAGATCCTGCTGCCTTGATTGATGTTGATCTGAAACGTCTTCATTTCGTAAAAGCAAATTCTGTCCTTGATCTGAAAGATAGCCTGTACCTTGAAGCATTGCTTAACCTTGAACCAAAATTTTCAAAATTTGAATCCTCAACTGATGTGACCTATGCAATTGCCTTGTACTATTATTCAATAGGCAATTCATATGATCCGTCAAAATCGGAAGATAACAAATGGATGCTGAAAAAAGCCATTGACAAGTGCGATGAAGCGATCAAAGCGTATCCAAAATCCTACGGTGGTATTAATTGTGCAAACTTGAAATATCAGATTCAGCAGCGATCAGTAAAAATGACATTCGAGGAGGGCAATGCCCCGAACATGCCTTTCAGGGCGCTTGTCAGCTATAAGAATGCGAAAGATATAACTTTCAGAATTCTTAAAATTACTTATGATGAAAACAAAAGACTTATCAATAAGGATTATGGTGAAGATCTCATAAAACAATACCTGAAACAGACTGTCATTAAGGAATGGTCTGTTTCTTTCCCTGATGATGCCGACTACCAGGAACACTCAGCCGAAATTAAAATGCCGGAACTCCCCTATGGTTTCTATGTTGTGCTTGCATCCGATAATAAAGATTTTACACTGAAGAACCAGATTATTTCGTATGCTAATTTCTGGATTACCAACATCAGTTACATGGAAAGAACAAAGGATAAAGGGATGTATGATTTTTATGTGCTTGACAGGGAAACAGGAGCTCCCCTAAAAAACGTCACTGCACAGGCATACACAAGTCAGTACAATTATATAACCAGAACCTATGAACCTACAAAATGGAAAAAATTTACAACTGATGAAAATGGATATTTTGAAGTTCCTGAAGCATCAGAGTATCGCTATTTCTGGGTTGACTTTTCAAATGGGACTGACAGATATGTTACTGATAATAGTTTTTATCAGTATAAACAGTATGATTATGACTATTCAAATTATCTGAAAACATTTTTCTTTACCGACAGGGGTATCTACCGTCCGGGCCAGACAATTTACTTCAAAGGAATATTGTTAAAAACTGACAAGGCTGGTAAAAAATATGATATCGTTCCGAATGAAAAAACAACTGTAACTTTTTATGATGTGAATTATCAGAAAGTTTCCAGCCTTGACCTTACGTCCAACGAATATGGAACATTCACAGGAACATTCACAGCTCCCGCAGCGATAACCGGTTCTGTTTATATTTCGAATGGTAGTGGTTCGCAATATTTTTCAGTTGAAGAATACAAACGTCCTAAATTTGAAGTAAAGATTGATCCGATCAAAGGCAGCTATAAGCTTAATGAATCCATTAATGTTGTTGGAAACGCGAAGGCTTATGCCGGCAATGTAATTGACAATGCTGATGTGAAATACCGTGTTGTACGTACCGCTACATTCCCCTATTGGTGGTATTGGTGGAGAGGTTATTATCCAAGTTCACCACAAATGGAAATTACCAATGGCACCACAACAACTGATGATAATGGTGAGTTTAAAATATCTTTTAAGGCCTTGCCCGATTTGAGTGTCGCAAAAAAATATTCACCAACATTTACATATACGGTGTATGCTGATGTTACAGACATTAACGGAGAAACGCATTCGACCCAGAAATATGTAAGTGTCGCTTATAAATCACTAAACCTGTCAGTTGATGTTCCTTCTACTGTTGAAAAATCCTCGAAAGGAGAATTTGTATTAAGCACCACAAATTTAAGTGGCGAAAAAGAACCTGCAACAGGCACAGTTAAAATTTTTATACTTAAACAGCCTGACAAAGTTTATAGGGAAAGGCTATGGGAAAGACCTGATAAATATGTAATGACAAAGGATGAATATTATGCTGCATTCCCAAATGACCTGTATAATGACGAAAATAATATGTACAAATGGGATAAGGATATTAAAGTTTTTGAAACAACTTTTGAAACACCAAAAGATTCACTGATAAAAATAAAAGATCTTTCCGATTGGAAACCGGGATGCTATGTTCTTGAGGCAAAGACAAAGGATAAATACGGCGAGGATGTTGATTATTACACATACTTCACTGTGTTTGGCAAAAAAGAAAAGCAGACTCCGGATAATGCAATAAATTATTTTTCAATGATCAAAAGTGATTGTGAGCCCGGTGACAGTGCAGCTTTCATCATTGGAACAAAAGATAAGAATACTACATTTTTATATGAAGTGGAATTCGATGGAAAGATCCTCAAAAAAGAGTGGATTAAACTAGATAATGAACAAAAGCTGGTCTATGTGCCGGTTAAAGAAGAAAACCGTGGAGGTCTAGCAGTGCATCTCTTTACAGTGAAGCACAATCGCAGTTTTACCAATAAGGAAATTATCACCGTCCCTTTTACTAACAAAGAACTCGACCTGGAATTCGAAACCTTTAGGGATAAACTTCAACCCGGTGATAAGGAAGAATGGAAGATAAAAATTAAAAGCAAAAACGGCGATAAGGTTGCTGCTGAAATGCTAGCCACCATGTATGATGCATCGCTAGATGCATACAAACCCAACTCATGGTATTTTAATATTTATAATTCGCTTTATTCTTCACTCTACTGGGATAATTACTATTGTTTTAATACAACTTCCTCAACATATTATTCTTTTTATAATGATGCCTATATATACCCAAAATACAGGTATTATGATAAACTAAACTGGTTTGGTTTTGACTATGGTGGTTATTATGGCTATTACAAGAATGCGATTGACGGTGAAGGCGATTATGAAGAAGCTGACAAAAGTGTAATGATGGAATCGCAGACTACTGTGGGTTATGCAACCAGAGGTGCTTTAGGGGGAGCCAAAGAAAAAGGTGGCGATGATTTGAAGAAAGATGCATTCCTGGTAGCAGATGAAGTTAGTGCAAATCAATCGCCGGTGACAGCTGCAGTCAGCGGAAAATCAGCTGAATTTACCGGGCTTGATAACACTACAAGCAATGACCTTGCAGGTGTGCAGGCACGTTCCAATTTCAATGAAACTGCTTTCTTCTATCCGCAATTGCAAACTGATGAAAAAGGTGAAGTAATTATTTCCTTCACAATTCCTGAAGCACTGACCAAATGGAAAATGATGGGTCTTGCTACTACCAAAGATTTGAAATTCGGGCAAATTGAAAAAGAACTTGTCACACAGAAAGATCTAATGATAGTTCCTAATGCACCGCGCTTCTTCAGGGAAGGCGATAAGATTTCTTTCACAGCAAAAGTTTCAAATCTTACTGAAAAAGAAATGACCGGAATCGCACAACTATTCCTATTTGATGCAGTGACCATGAAACCAATAGATGATTCATGCAAAAATATCAGTTCGCTGAAAACTTTTACTGCATCTAAAGGACAGAGTGCGGCACTTGCATGGAATATTTCAATTCCCGAGGGTGTAGGTGCAATAAAATACAAGGTAGTTGCGAAATCGGGAAATTTCAGCGATGGGGAAGAAATGGCTGTTCCCGTTTTGAATAACAGAATGCTTGTGACCGAAACATTACCGCTTCCCATACGCAGCAAAGAAACTAAAGAATTTACATTTGCAAAACTTATAAATTCAAAATCATCAAAAACATTAAAGAATTATAAGCTTACTCTTGAATTCACGTCCAACCCTGCATGGTATGCTGTACAGGCTTTGCCATATATGATGGAATACCCTTATGAATGTGCCGAACAAGTATTCAGTCGCTTTTATGCAAACAGCATTGCCACACATATTGCTAATTCATACCCAAAAATTAAAGCAGTATTTGATAGCTGGAAAACTTTAACGCCAAATGCATTACTTTCTAATCTGGAAAAAAATGAAGATTTAAAATCTGTTCTTCTTGAAGAAACTCCATGGGTGTTGCAGGCACAGAACGAATCTGAACGAAAACAACGTATCGCATTATTGTTCGACCTGAATAAGATGAGCTATGAACTCGATAAAGCATTGAAGAAACTGGAAAAGATGCAATTACCGAACGGTGGCTGGCCATGGTTTGGCGGCATGGAAGACGATCGTTATATCACACAGCATATCATTACAGGCTTTGGACATCTTGATAAATTGGGAGTAAAAAATATTCGTGAGGATGTAAAATGCTGGGCAATGGTGAAGGATGGAATAAAATATCTTGACGACAGGATGCAGGAAGATTATGAATGGCTGCTGAAATATTACACAAAAGAAGAGATGGCAAAAAATCATATCAGCGGGCTTGAGATACAATATTTATATGCGCGCAGTTATTTCCTGAATGATGTTGAAATAAAAAGCAGCAACAAAGAAGGATATAATTATTATGTTGGACAGGCAAAAAAATACTGGCTCGAAAACACTCGCTACTTGCAGGGCATGATAGCACTTGCACTTAACAGAATTGGTGACAAAGTAACACCAATGGATATCATAAAATCGCTGAAAGAAAATTCACTTACTAGTGATGAAATGGGAATGTACTGGAAAGATATGACTTCGGGTTATTACTGGTACCAAGCCCCTATTGAAACTCAATCTTTACTCATTGAAGCATTTGATGAAGTTGCCAATGATTCCGTTTCAGTCGATAATATGAAAGTTTGGTTGTTGAAACAAAAGCAGACACAGGATTGGAAAACAACTAAAGCTACTACAGAAGCTTGTTATGCATTACTTCTGAGAGGCGCAAACTGGCTTGCATCCGATCAGCTAGTTCAGATTACTGTTGGCGACCAGGTAATAGATCCAACGAAAATGGATAATGTAAAAGTTGAAGCAGGCACAGGATATTTCAAAACTTCATGGAGCGGTAATGAAATTACTCCCGAAATGGGAAATGTAAAAGTGGTAAAATCCGACAACGGAGTTTCCTGGGGAGCCCTTTATTGGCAATATTTCGAACAGCTTGATAAAATAACTTCAGCTGATACTCCTCTTAAATTGAAGAAGAAATTATTCCTGACTAAAACTTCAGATACTGGTCCGGTTATTACACCAATCACTGATACAACAAAATTAAAAGTTGGTGATAAAATAAAAGTTCGCATTGAATTAAGTGTTGACAGGGACATGGAATACGTTCACATGAAGGATATGCGGGCATCCGGTTTTGAGCCGATCAACGTACTTTCACAGTATAAATACCAGGATGGTTTAGGATATTATGAAAGTACCCGTGATGCATCTACAAACTTCTTCTTTTCATATCTCCCAAAAGGAACCTATGTTTTTGAATATCCATTATATGTTACTCACAATGGCGATTTTTCAAACGGAATAACAACAATTGAGTGCATGTATGCACCTGAATTCACAGCGCATTCAGAAGGCATAAGGGTGAAAGTGGGGGAATAGAATGGTTTTTTCATAGCTGGAAAAGGTGGCAATGTGCCACCTTTTCTTATTTTATTTCACACAATTCTGTTAAACTCATGCAACGTTAACACGGGATGTTATCACTTTAGAATATTGTTAAAAAAGTATCGAAAATATAAGCATATCATATAATATCTTTATATTTGAAGTTCAAAAATCATTTCTATGAAATCACCCATATTTAATTTCCTTTTGATCTTTCTGTCAGCTTTTACCTTTTCAAACTCATTCGGACAGAATTCTGCAACAACCATTACTCCGGACGCCAGGCTTTACCAATGCTTTGACAGCGCATATGTGCAACGTACAATGGCACTAAACCCCGAGGGAATATTATATTATAATTATTATCTTGACAATTCTTATTATGTTGCAACAAATGATCCTTCAAAACCAACATCAACAGCGCTGGACATCCATACAGTAAAAACCATTGATGCGTCCAGTTCCGGGAAAACATCTTTATTCAGTGAAGATCTAAGCAAATTTGACACGAAAACTTTTAATGTTTTAAAATATGATTTCGCAACCGATTTCAATAAATACACGACTTATAAACTCGGAAATACCGGGAAATTACTGGTGTTTTATCCAAAAGCTGTCTTTATAGAAATGTTTAATGAATACAAAAAATCATTTGGTTATTAATTCCATAATTGTCTAAAATGAAAAAGATATTTACTCTGTTCTGTTTGATGATCATTTCCATAGCAGTATTTTCACAGAATTATCAAATTAACACCTACAACGGACAAACCGTGACCACCTGTACCGGTTTCTTCTACGACAGCGGCGGAGCCTCAGCCAGTTATGGTAACAGTGAAACATATACCGTTACTTTTGCATCGAATGATGCTATTAACACCCATTCAAAAGTTTATTTCCACGAATTCGATGTTGACCCATCCGACACTCTTTATGTTTATGACGGACCAACTACCGCTTCTCCATTAATCGGAGCTTATAATAACACTAATACTCTTTTTCTTTTTCCTGTCCAGGCTTCAATATCAAATGCATCCGGCGATCTTACTTTTAAATTCAGGTCGAATGGATCAGGCACAGGGACTGGCTGGAAAGGCGAAATATACTGTATACCTCAATGCCAGATTGTTTTTGCAGCACTGGATTCAATACTGACAGTTCCTGCACCAAACGACAGCAACTACGTTGACATTTGTTTTGGTGACAGCATTAAATTTGTTGGTAACGGATTATTCCCACAAAATAATATGGTTTACAACCAGAGTAATTCTACCTCAACATTTATCTGGGATTTCGGCGACGGCTCACCCTTGGATACAGGTCAAATTCAGAACCATTTATATAACCAGGTAATGGGATATGATGTAGGCCTTACTGTTATTGACAGTCATGGATGTGTAAACACTAACTTTCCAGGTATACGTGTGAGAATTTCCGGAAACCCAATCGGTACAATAAATGCATTGCCAAATATCTGCTCCCAAAGCGACTCACTTGTCATTACTGTTGGTTATGATCCGGCATCCATTATTCAGATTGTTCCTGTAATATCAAACCAGGGTGCAAGCCAGGGATTCGACAGTACCATGTTTATTCCCGATGGACCAAATTGTCCTTCGCTGGGATTGTGCTATAATACAGATGTTACCTTTACTGCTTTTGCACCCGGTGCTTCAATTACGAACGTAAGCGATATTTTATCCGTTTGTGTGAACATGGAGCATTCATTTGTCGGTGACCTTGATTTTAAAATAACTTGTCCGAACGGGCAGAGTACTATTCTTAAAACATATATAAATTCAGGAGGCGCTTATATGGGCGTTCCATTGGATGGCTCTCCTTATGATAGCAGTACTGATCCTTGCAACCCTTCGGCCAATGCGGTTGGAACAGGATGGAATTATTGCTGGTCGCAGACATACCCTAACATTGGAACCGTTAATTCTCACTCAAGCCAGACACAACTTGATTCTACAAATACTGTAAACCATACCGGCTATTATCTGCCTGATGGAAACTTTTCAACTTTAATCGGTTGTCCGTTAAACGGAACCTGGGATATTCAGATCTGCGACAACTGGGCTCAGGATAACGGATATATCTTTGACTGGACACTCAACCTTGACCCAAGCCTTCTGCCAACAGGATGGTCATATGAAGTACCTATTGATTCTATTGGTTGGAGCGGTTCATTTATTCAACAGCAACTCGATTCTTCCATTGTAGTATTCCCCGATTCAGGCGGAGTATATACGTATACGATTACTATTTACGATGCATTTGGTTGCTCCTATGATACTACGCTAAACATTACAGTAATTAATACACCTACCGTTGATCTTGGGCCTGATACTATTTTATGCGCCGGTACTATTTATACACTTGATGCGGGCAATCCTTTCGCGAATTCGTATTTGTGGAGCACAGGAGCAGTTTCTCCCACAGTTCAGGTTAACCAGACAGGAACGTATTATGTAGAAGTCATCAATACTGACGGGTTGTCGCTGACCTGTAAAGGAAGTGATACTGCAACTGTCACAGTGTTCCCGCAACCTGATATTAACCTGGGGCCTGATACATGCACGGAGACCGGCATTACGCTTGATGCCGGACCCGGAACAAATTATATTTATAGCTGGAATACAGGCGGTACAACTGAAACTATAAATGCCACGACCACGGGTATTTACTATGTTGATGTGCAGTCAGGTCCGGGTTCACCCTGCCACGACAAGGATTCCATTAACATTAAAGTAATACCGGTACCTGTAATAAATCTCGGGCCGGATACTACAATTTGTATACAACGTTCTGTATCGCTTGATGCAACTCAGCAAAATGATTCTCCGGAATTTACTTATTTATGGACTCCCGGAGGAGCTACAACTTCAACAATATCTTATAGCCCAACTGGTGTGACAGGCCCACATATTGTAACTGTTGTGAAAACAGGCTGTACATCCACAACCGACAGTGTTGTTGTAACCGGTAAATTGTGTGAAGTCACGGTTCCAAATGTCATCACTCCAAACGGAGATGGTTTTAATGATAATTTTGTTATTGCAGGATTGGCGGACTATCCGGGAACAATGCTGCAAATCTTCAATAGATGGGGCAAAAAAGTTTATGAAAGTTCCGACTATCAAAACGACTGGAACGGAGATAATTACCATGATGGTGTCTATTTCTATATTCTGACATTTGTTGATTATATCAACCCTATGACAGGTACTATAACTGTAATCGGCAAAAATTAATTTTTTTACGATCTAAACCCCGGTCTAATAAACAAATGGATTCCGGGGTTTTTTTATAATTATTTTTTCAGAATAATTCTGTATTGTATATTTGTATAAACTATAAAATCTTACAACCATGAAAAAAAGTTTAATTTTATTTATGTTACTTTTTTCCTTTACTCTTCTAAAAGCTCAGTCTTCCTGCGAATTTGGTAATTGTTCAAATGGGTTCGGACTATATCTGTGGGATAGCGGTGAAAAATATCTTGGCGACTGGTATAACGAGATGCGCAGTGGAACAGGAGCTTACATTTATCCGAATGGGGATATATACATTGGACAATTTTCAAACGACAAAAGAAACGGAAAAGGTATTTTCCTATGGTCGGATGGAGACAAATATGAAGGTGACTGGAAAGACGGAACACAGAATGGTTATGGGACATATTATTCCTCTGATGGATCGATGAAATATGGGTCGTGGGTCAACGGAACAATTGATCAGGTTTTATCTACCTCACCAACAACACCAAAGGAAAGCTCCGGATGCCTTTTTGGCGATTGTGGTAATGGCTTCGGTGTATGGTTATGGGAAAGCAATTCAAAGTATATGGGAAATTGGGTGAACGGAAAGCGCGATGGGACTGGAATTTATTTTTACGATGACGCGAGTTTTTATATTGGAGAATATACTGATGATGCAAGGACTGGGCTTGGAATCTTTACATGGCCGGATAATGAACGATTCGAAGGATACTGGAAATCAGGGCAACAGGATGGTTACGGAACTTATTATTATAAAGATGGCTCTACTAAAAGTGGCTACTGGAAAGATGGAAGCTATGTAGGAACAAGTCCTAAATAAGCATAAAAAAAGCGATCCGAAATGGATCGCTTTTTTATTATAATTTTCTTTTTACTTCTACTTCTTCAAATCCTTCAACAATGTCACCTACCCTGATATCGTTGAAATTTGTAATATTCAATCCGCATTCATATCCAGCGTTTACTTCTCTCACATCGTCCTTAAAACGCTTGAGCGATCCAAGTTCACCAGTGTATACAACAATACCATCCCGGATTAGGCGGACCCTGGTATTTCTGGTAACCTTACCATCAAGCACCATACACCCGGCAACTGTACCGACCTTCGTAATTTTATAAACTTCGCGTATTTCAATATTACTAACGATTTTTTCCTCAATTTCAGGAGCCAGCATACCTTCGATAGCCGACTTCAATTCATTGATGGCGTTGTATATGATAGAATACAACCTGATATCAATTTGTTCCTGTTCAGCAAGTTTGCGCGCGCTTACAGAAGGACGTACCTGGAAACCAATGATAATTGCATTTGATGCTGAAGCAAGCAATACATCCGATTCGGTGATTTGTCCGACGGATTTATGAATAACATTGACCTGCACCTGCATTGTTGATTGCTTTAGCAATGCGTCTGTCAAGGCTTCTATTGAACCATCAACATCACCTTTGATAATAAGGTTCAGTTCTTTGAAATCGCCTATAGCAATTCTTCGACCGATTTCGTCAAGTGTAATATGTTTCTGTGTTCGCAGACCTTGTTCACGTTGTAATTGCAAACGTTTGGTTGCAATATTTTTTACTTCATGTTCATCACTCATCACATTGAAAGTATCTCCAGCCTGAGGGGCACCGTTCAATCCAAGTATCAGCACCGGTTTCGATGGCCCGGCCTCCTTCACAGCAGTGCCTCTTTCATTGAACATAGCCTTCACCCTTCCATAGGTGCAACCTGCAAGTACCATATCACCAATTCGAAGTGTTCCATTTTGAACCAGAACAGTTGCCACGTAACCGCGTCCTTTATCGAGCGAAGATTCAATAATAGTTCCTAAAGCATTTCTGTCAGGATTTGCTTTGAGGTCGAGAAGTTCGGCTTCCAGTAAAACTTTTTCAAGAAGAAGTTCAACATTTATACCTTTTTTAGCTGATATTTCCTGTGACTGGTATTTTCCGCCCCAGTCCTCAACAAGGAAATTCAGATTTGCAAGTTGCTCTTTGATCTTTTCCGGGTTGGCATTAGGCTTGTCAATTTTATTAATTGCAAATACAATCGGACTGCCTGCTGCAGTAGCATGGTTGATTGCTTCAATGGTTTGAGGCATCACACTGTCGTCGGCAGCAACCACAACTATAACGATATCAGTAACCTTGGCACCACGTGCACGCATAGCTGTAAATGCTTCGTGACCCGGAGTATCAAGGAACGTAATTTTCTTTCCATTTTCAAGTTTCACTTCGTAAGCACCAATATGCTGGGTAATTCCGCCTGCTTCGCCCGCAATAACATTCGCTTTACGAACATAGTCGAGTAATGATGTTTTCCCATGGTCAACGTGTCCCATTACAGTTACAATCGGATTGCGCGGAAGCACATCTTCAGGAGAATCATAATCTTCTTTAATTGCTTCCTGAACATCCACACTTACAAACTCAACTTTATAGCCGAATTCTTCAGCAACAATACTGAGGGTTTCTGCATCCATTCGCTGGTTGATAGAAACGAACAATCCAAGATTCATACAGGTAGCAATGATCTGCGTAACCGGTACATTCATCATTGCTCCCAATTCATTAGCTGTAACGAATTCAGTAACCTTAATGGTTTTCTTTCCTTCTTCCTGCCGTTCAATTTCATCCTGAACCTGCTGGCTCTGAAAGTCACGTTTCTGTCTGCGGTACTTTGAAGCTTTTGATTTTCCAGTACCACTAAGTCGTGCAAGGGTTTCCTTAATCTGCTTCTGAATTTCCTCATCAGAAACTTCAGTTTTTACGTGGTCTTTTTTAACATGCTTTTTATCCTTGAATTTTGATTTTTCCAGTGTAAGCGGTTCTGAACTTACCTTGAATTCCTTTTTTATACGTTTTCTTTTTTTCTTCTTGCCTTTGGATTCTTCCGATGAAGTTGCAACTGGTTTTTTGTGTAATTCCTTGGCAGCGGGTAGTTCCATTTTGCCCAATATTGTCGGGCCACCCAGCTTAACTCGTTCTGTCGGCAGAAAATTATCGGGCAATTCTTTCTTTTCTACTTTTATTTCAGGAATTTCTTCAATTATTTTTTCTTCCAGTGCCTCTTCAACTATTTTTTCAATAACCGGTTCTTCTTCAACAACAACTTTCTTTTTCTTTTCAGAAGTTCTTGCCTTTTTATCCTCTTCCTTTTCAGCCTTCGTTTTTTTATCAGGTTTTGTTTTGGTATTCATTGAATCAAGATCAATCTTACCAATTACCCTGATATTTGATTCAAGCTCAGCTTCGGCTTTTATTACTTCAGGTTTTTCTTCAATCTTTTTTGTTTTCTTTTCAGCAGGTTCTTTCTTGTTTTCTTCAATAATTTCAGCAGGTTCTTGGGCTGGTTTTTCTTTCTTTGCTGATTTTTTTGCTTTGGATTCCTTCTCTATCTGCTCTTCTTCTAAATCTTTTTCTTCTTTTGCCTTCTTGGATTTTAATTTTGCGTCAGCATCTTTCTTTTTAACCAGTTCTTTTTCAACTTCCTTTTCTTTACTGGTCTTGGTTTTAGGAGCAAGCTTATCGGGATCTATTTTTCCAAGAACTTTAGGCGCTTTGATATCGTTCTCATCCTGTTCAATTTTAAATATTTCCTTTTTCCCTGCAGCAACAGATTTCACATCTTTGATGAGAAGATCTTCCGATTCATTTTCTTTTTCCTTTACAACCGGCTTTGCATCATCTAATGTGACGGTTTCTTTCTTAGCAAAGGTAAGTCCAAGCCGACGCGATTCTTCTTTCGCATTTTTTTCTGTTGAAAATTCTTTCACCAGAAGGTCGAACATTTCGGGCGTGATTTTAGCGTTCGGATTCATCTCAATCTGATGCCCTTTCTTTGAAAGGAAATCAACGATTGTCTGCAACCCGATATTAAATTCCTTTGCTACCTTGCTAAGTCTTGTTACTTGCGGTATGTCTGCCATACGTAATCTTTCTGTTTCTAAAAATCTGTAATCTATAGGAATTATGATGTAAAATTATACTTTTTATTCGAATTCTGATTTAAGAATTCTGAACACTTCCTTTATTGTTTCTTCTTCAAGGTCGGTCCTTTGAACAAGTTCGTCAATAGTAAGTTCCAGAACACTCTTCGCTGTATCGCATCCAATAGCCTTGAATTCATCAATGATCCAAGTATCGATTTCGTCGCTGAATTCCATCAAATCAACATCTTCAACATCATCTTCAGTATCACGGTAAACATCTATCTCATAGCCAGTAAGTTTTCCGGCCAATTTAATGTTGAATCCGCCCTTGCCTATAGCTAGGGAAACCTGGTCGGGTTTCAGATAAACTTCAGCATGTTTGGTGTCGTCATGAATAATAATGGAAGATATTTTTGCCGGGCTTAATGCACGCTGTATATAAAGTGTGGGATTGCTTGTAAAATTGATGACATCAATATTTTCATTTTTCAATTCCCTTACAATACCATGAATACGCGAACCCTTCATACCAACGCATGCACCTACAGGGTCGATACGGTCGTCGTATGATTCAACAGCTACTTTTGCACGTTCGCCAGGAACCCTTACGATATTTTTAATTGTGATAAGTCCATCAAATACTTCAGGAACTTCTGCTTCGAATAATCTTTCAAGAAACATCGGAGAAGTTCTGGACAAAATAATTACCGGAGTGTTGTTTTTCATTTCAACTTTGGAAACCACTGCCCTCAAAGCATCGCCTTTCCTGTAAAAATCGGATGGTATCTGTTCCACTTTTGGAAGAATAAGTTCAATGCCTTCGTCATCAAGAATCAGTATTTCTTTTTTCCAAACCTGGTAAACTTCGCCGGCAACAATTTCTCCGACTCTTTCTTTATATTTTTTATAAACATTGTCTTTTTCAAGATCGAGAATTTTTGAAGCCAGGTTCTGCCTGATAGAAAGGATTTCACGGCGTCCAAAACTTTCCATTTTAAATTCTTCTGAAACCTCTTCGCCAATTTCAAAGTCGGGTTCTATCTTTACAGCCTGTGAATAGGCTATCTGCTGGTTTTCGTCTTCAACGCCGCCATCTTCAACAATAGTACGGTTACGCCATATTTCCAGGTCACCTTTATCTACATTGACAATGATATCAAAGTTATCGGCAGATCCAAATTTTTTCGTAAGCATACTTCTGAATACATCCTCCAGAATACGCATCATGGTTGCACGGTCGATGTTTTTGAATTCCTTGAATTCCGAAAAGGATTCAACTAAATTGATATGTTCCATTTTATTATGATATTATATTTTTATTTCTAATCGGGTTTCTTTGATCTGTTCAAACGTCAGAGATACCAGAACTTTGGTGATCTCTTTCTTTTTATTCTTTTTTTCAATTACGGTTTCTGTGATTTCTATTCCCTGTGCTGAAGATGAAGTAAGCATGCCTTTTTTGACAGTTCCATCAACAAGTGTAACTTTAACTTCACGGCCGATATTCTTTTTATACTGTCGTTCCAATACTATCGGAAAATCAAGGCCTGCAGAAGATACTTCCATATCGAAATCTTCTGTTTCACGATCCAGGTGTGACTCAATAAAGCGGCTGAGCTGTGCGCAATCACTGATAGAAACACTGCTGTCAGCATCAATGAAAACCATAATTTTATTTCCCGGTTTCACTTTTACAGAAACAAGAAATTTATCGGTATCCCTGAAATGTGCTTCAACAATGCTTTTTATGTCTTTTTCCTTTATCATACGTCAGATATTCGGGCAATGAAAGAGGGGACTCACGTCCCCTCTTTACACTATCGCCGTATTTTCTTCGATGCAAATATACAAAAATTTCTGATTCACCAAATAAAATGTTTAATACTAAGAAATTATCTGAAAGATGAAGGCAAGATAATAAGATAGCATGGGGCTCAAAATACAGAAGTAAAAAAGATCCTAATACAAATCATTTAATGGCTTACGCTCTATATTTTTACTCTTTTTATAATCAGTTACAGAAACTCCTGTAATAAGCCTAAATTGGTTCGACAGGTATTGCACACTGCTGTAGCCCATCATAAAAGATATTTCACTCAATGTGTAATTTTCAAAATCGAGGAGCTCCTTTACTTTTTCAATTTTTTGAAGGATAATATATTTTTCAAGTGTAATATTTTCATGTTTTGAAAATATGGAAGACAGGTATTGATAAGTATAGCCAAGCTTTTCAATAAGGTAATCAGAATTGCGGATAAGTGAGTTGGCATTGTTGTAATAGTGGATAAGCTCAATTACCGCAAGTTTGATCTGTTCCACCATTAATTTTTCCTTATCGGTTATAAGTTCAAAACCATTGCCATTAATGATCTTTTCAATAGCATTGAAATTTATGGTTTCAGGATTATAACAAATCACGACTTCGCCCAGACGGATTTTTTGAACTAGCACCCCGGCCTTGTCAAAATCCTCCTTCAATACACGAATACAGCAATTGCATACCATATTCTTGACACTAAGAACTGATGTTATTAATGGGGTATTTGGCTTAAAATCCAGCAATTTTAATTAATTATTTACAAATATAAAATTAAACCAATGCATCGAATAAAACTTCAACAGGATGATATGCTTTGCGGCCCGTTCCATCTTTTATCTGGTGCCTGCAACTAGTTCCGGGTGCAACAATTAATGTATCTTCTGTAGCTTTTCTGATTTCAGGAAATAATACCATTTCCCCTACTTTCATTGAAACATCGTAATGTTCCTTCTCGTAGCCAAAAGATCCAGCCATACCACAGCATCCTGATTTAATTTCAACAACTTTAAAATTAGCCGGAATCTCTAACATCTTTTTTGTCGGTTCAGTTGATGCCAAAGATTTCTGATGACAATGCCCATGTAGTCTTATATTCCTTACTTCTTTAGAAAATAATTCTTTAGTGATATTTCCTTTTTCAAATTCTTTTGCAATGAATTCATCAATCATAAAACAGGACAATGCAAGTTTTGCAGATGATTCTTTCAATTGTTCATCAACCAATTCTTTGTATTCATCACGGAAAGCAAGTATTCCGGAAGGTTCAATACCAAGCAATGGTGTTTCTTCAGAAATAATATCTTTCAATAATGCAACATTTGCATTTGCAATTTTCTTTGCTTTTCTCAGCAATCCCTTGGATAGATAGGTTCTTCCGCTCAACACATGCTTTGGTAATTCAACCTGATAACCTAGTTTAGTAAGAAGCTTGATTGCTTTGATTCCTATTTCGGTATCATTGTAATCGGTGAATTCATCAGCAAATAAAAAGACTTTTCCATTTGTCAACGCACTGATATCTAGTTGTTCAGAAAATTTACAGAACCATTTTCTAAGCGTGATCTTGTACAAAGTAGGAATGGTGCGCTTTGGCGCGAATCCAAGAATTTGTTTAGCGACTCCGGAGAAAAATTTATTGCTGACAAAAAAATTAAACACTGCTGGTAACAAGGCGCCAATACTATTTGTTCGTGTAATGTCGGCAATCATTCTTGTCCTGAAAGGAACACCATGATCATCATAATAATGCTGCAGAAATTCCGCTTTATATTTTGTGATATCCACATTTGACGGGCATTCCGATTTGCATGCTTTGCAGGATAAACAGAGATCCATCACATCATAAATTTCCTTATGATCAAATGGATTTTTATTTGGCGAATTTGTAAGAAATTCCCTGAGAATATTTGCACGTGCGCGTGTTGAATGGGTCTCATCTTTTGTGGCCATATAACTCGGGCACATTGTACCGCCCAAAATGCTTGTTTTGCGGCAATCAGCCGAGCCGTTGCATTTTTCAACTGCTTTCAGAATTCCGTGATCGTGCGAAAAATCAAAAACAGTTTCAATATCTTTTACACTCTTTCCTGGCTCAAAACGCAGGCTGGTATTCATGCGAGGAGTATCGGTAATTTTTCCTGGATTAAAAATATTTTCAGGATCCCAGGCTTTCTTAATTTCTTTCAGTAATTCATAGTTATGCTCACCTATCATTAGCGGAATAAATTCCCCTCTTAGCCTGCCATCGCCATGCTCGCCACTCAAAGAACCTTTATATTTTTTTACAATATTGGCTGTTTCCATTGCAACTGTGCGGAAAAGCTCAATGTCTTTAGGATCTTTAAGATTCAATGCAGGCTTTATATGTAACTCACCGGTTGCGATATGGGCATAATAAACTGTTGACAACTTATGGCAAGCAAGCATCGCATCTAGATCCCTGATGTAATCCGGAAGAAGTCGCGGATTCACGGCAGTATCTTCAATAAGCGAAACTGGTTTGCTGTCGCCGGGAAAATTCGAAAGAATACCAAGTCCGGCTTTGCGCAAATCCCAAACCTTTTTCATATCACTTCCTGAAACAATTGGAAAATGAAAACCATAGCCGACAGCAAGCATTTCTGCCTCCATGGCTTTCGCTTTTGTTTCAATTATTGCCTTATCGGTTTCAGCAAATTCTACGATTAAAATTGCACCGGGATCACCTTGAACAAAAAAGCGATTTTTATTTTGAGTAATATTTTCTTTTGTAAGATCCATGATGGCCTTATCCATCAGTTCTATTGAAAACGGTTTATATTTAAGCGCAATAAGATTAGCATGCAGCGACTCCGGTACAGAATTAAGATGCACACATACCAAAGCCTTTTCCTTTGGTGGCAAAGGAACCAGGTTAAGTTTAATTTCTGTAATGAATGCAAGTGTTCCTTCAGAACCAGCAATTAGTCTGCAAAAATTAAAGGGAACACCCTCTTTTGTGAACGGTTCGCAATCGAGCAATAAATCAATAGCATATCCTGTGTTCCTCCGTTTTAAAGACTTATCGGGGTATTGCCTGATAATTTCCTGCTGGTTAACCGGATTGTTTAATATTTCAAAAATATTTCTGTAAATTGTATTTTCAAGTGCATCACCCAGCATTTTTTTTTGGAATTCTTCACCTGAAATTTGTCCGAATTCCGCTTCAGATCCATCGCTTAAAATTGCTTTTACAGAAATTGTATGATCGCGGGTGCTGCCGTAGATTAGTGAATGTGCTCCGCAGGAATTATTTCCCACCATACCGCCAATCATGCATCTTGAGGAGGTGGAAGTTTCAGGGCCGAAGAACAGTCCTTTAGGTTCAAGAATTTTATTCAGTTCGTCAAGGATAACGCCCGGTTGCACACGCACCCATTTTTCGTCCTCACTGATTTCAATAATTTGCGTCATGTACTTCGACACATCAGCCACAATGCCTCCGCCCACAACCTGCCCGGCAAGTGATGTTCCGGCGGTGCGGGGAATCAACGATGTTTTATGCAGACGGGCAAAGGCAATTATTTTTTTTATATCACCGATATTTTTCGGGCGTGTAACAGCAACAGGCATTTCGCGATAAGCAGAGGCGTCGGTGGCATACATCAACCTGCTTGCATCATCACAAAATAAATCTCCTTCAAGATTTTTTTTCAGCTCAAGTAACTCTTCAATTTTCGGCATAATCTACAATTCATGATTATGCATCAAAAATACTTATTTTTTGTACAGATCGGTACTCTGGAAAATTCTGTCGGCCGATTTTGCAATAAAACCTGAATAGAGATTTCCATCAGTATCAGGATAGCGTTTCGCAAATTCATAATAACATGATGTGACATCAAATAAACCTTCAACAAATTCCACAGGAACAATGGCTGCTTTTACACTGGACTGTTCCAGCAATTCAGCCGGAGTGCCCTGTACCTCCCCTGCAGCATCATTGATAAGAAATCCTTTACTTTTAAGGAAGCTGTTTACTTTCTGAATGGTTTCAAATTTTTTCAATGCATTGATGCTAACGGTAAAATGATTCACCGTAAAACCGTTCACATAAAGCCATGCAGCATATTCCGATTCCTTTCTTAATTCGTCATATACTTTAAATGATGGTTTTCCCCAGGTTCGTCCGCTAAAAATTAATTCATCTGAACCAATCAATTTCTGCGGAATATTTTCAACAACTCCGGCTAAGGTGTTCTGAAGGAATGGGCTAAAATCCTTTGTTATAAGTTCACTTATAAAAACCCTTGGGGCCTTAGGATTATTTTCAATTTCAAAATGTTTCGCAAACAAATGTTTCTGTTCAAATTGATACTGCCCTTTTTCTGTATATCCCGCATCAATAAATATTTTTGACAGCGCATCCACATTTACCCTGCTGTCGCTGAAAGTGCGGAAAGCAATGTGATCGTTCACCACTTCTTCACCTTCAGCAATAAAAAGATCATGCACTTTTTTTACATAAATATTTTTTGTGATATAATCAGCCCAAAGGCGTTCGAATAGTTCCTGTACTTTCATGACTTGAGGTATTTATATTTTATTGCAAAGTTACTCCTCATCATTTCTAAATGCAATATTTTACGGTTTTTCTTTGAAATGTGATTTAAAAAAATGCAATAAATAGCTTTTAAAATTTTATTTACCACGTGAATTATTTAATTTTGAGAAATCAATTACTTAAAATTTATAATTATGTCAGAAAAAATATCAGATAAAATTGCACCGGGAGTTGTTGCCGGCAAGGATTTGCAGGAAATTTTCCGCATAGCAAAAAACAATGAGTTTGCACTGCCTGCAGTAAATGTAGTAAGCACTAATTCTGTCAATGCAGTTCTTGAAGCAGCAAAAGCAGTCAATTCTCCTGTTATCTTACAGTTCTCAAATGGTGGAGCTTTATTTTATGCAGGAAAATCCCTGTCGAACGACAATGAAAAAGTTGCTATAACAGGAGCAATCTCTGGCGCCGAACATATTCACAAAGTAGCCGAATTATACGGAGTTCCGGCAATCATTCACACCGACCATGCCGCAAAAAAATTACTCCCCTGGATAGACGGACTTCTGGATGCAGGTGAAAAATTTTACAAGATTCACGGAAAACCGCTTTACAGTTCGCATATGCTGGATCTTTCAGAAGAACCCCTGGACCAAAATATTGAAATATGTAAACGCTACCTGGAGAGAATGAGCAAAATTGATATGACACTTGAAATAGAATTGGGTGTTACTGGTGGAGAAGAAGATGGGGTGGATAATACCGGTGTTGACAATACACGTCTTTACACACAGCCCGAACACGTAGCGCTTGCATATGAAACACTAATGAAGATCAGTCCAAACTTCACAATTGCCGCTTCATTTGGAAATGTTCATGGAGTATATAAACCAGGCAATGTCCATTTACAGCCTAAAATTTTAAAGAATTCCCAGGATTATATTCAGAAGAAATTCAACACTGGCACCAAACCAGTCAACCTTGTATTCCATGGTGGTTCGGGATCAGCTCCAGAAGAAATAAAAGAAGCTATTTCGTATGGTGTGATCAAGATGAATATTGATACTGATACTCAATGGGCATTCTGGAGTGGTGTACTGAAATTCTACAAAAAGAATGAAGGTTATCTGCAAGGACAGATTGGAAATCCTGAAGGTGATGACAAGCCAAACAAAAAATTCTATGATCCACGTGCATGGTTACGCGACGGAGAAAAAGCACTCGTCGAACGACTGAAAATTGCTTTTGAAAATTTGAACTGTCTTAACAGATACTAATAAAAAAACCCGCTGAAATGCGGGTTTTTTATTCAACTATTTCTTAGTTAATCTTCATATTTCTCATCAATATCCGGATAATTTATTTCATTATCCTTTACCACAAATGCATTCGGATAATCTTCCGCTATTTTATGCAGGAACCGCTGGGCATCCATTCGGGTGCGGAAATCGCCAACCCGGACTTTATAGTTCGGTTCCTGAAAAGTAAGATATGCACCAATTTTTGAGTGCTTTGCCTTGAATTCATTTAAGGCAGAAACAGCTTTACTTTTTGAATTGTTACCAGAATCAAAAAATATCTGTATTCTGAATCCTTTGATACTTCCCCTGGCTTCATTAAATGCAATATGCTTAGCCACCAATGAAGAAACCCGGGAATCAGAAACGATAATATCTACCTTTCCTGTCTTCTGCCCAAATCCTTGTATAGAAATCAGGACTCCGAATACTAAAATTAAAATTTTAATTTTCAATGATTTCATTTTAACTTTTTATTGTTTGCGCATCATATATTTCTTTAGCCTGAATGGTTAATACAGGAATATTTGAATGGTTAACCATTTGTTGTGCATAAGGCCCCAGCCAAATATTCTTTGTACTCTTCTCCTGTTCCGTCATGATTGCGATAAGTTCAGCCTTAATTTCCTTGGCATATTCGAGTGTGCCTTCGGTAATGTTTTCACAGAATTTAAAATGCTTTTCGCATTTTACATCCTGAGCCTCGATATAATCAAAAGCTTGTTTTGTATACCCTTCAACAAGGTTCTTCACATCTTTTACATTGGTTGAATACACACCCAATACATGAATTTCCGCACCAAATTGTTTTGCAATTTCAGTTGTCATAGGAACTTTCTGCCTGGTTTCTATAGTACTGTCAATTGGCAAAAGTATTTTTTTGATGTGTTTTTGTTTCCAGGTATATCCTTCTCTTATAGTGATAACAGGGCAAGGTGCTGAAGTAACAAACCTGAATGCATTGCTGCCTATCCAGAATTCTTCAAAACCTGAAGAACCGTGTGTTCCGGCTATAAGCAGGTATGCATCACTATACTTAGCCTGGTTGGCTATCTCAACATACACTTTGCCTTTTCTGATTTTATATTCTAATTTCCCAGTAACATCACCCTGATATTTTTTTACAAGTTTATCAAATAATTTTACAATCTTTTCATGATGTTCGGCACCCTTTTTACTATAAACTGATTCATCGGTGTATGGTTTGTCCACATGCACCATAAGAATATTGCCACCACAATCATTGGCAATGGTTATTGCAAGTTCAAGCGCCCTGATGGAGCATTTTGAAAAATCGATGGCAACAAGAATTTGTTTTTCTCTTTTCATAAGGCAGTGTTTAGAAATTAGTGATTGTAAAATTATTAAATTTTATAAAATATCGTCCTATGTTGAAAAATTTATTTAACGAATATAACCTAAACTACTTAGAAATAACCATGATATCATTTTTCATAAAAATGCATTTCCAGAATATATTGATTTACTTTTTCAGGAAGAAAATAACGCATATCGTTTTTTTGTTTTATTGAAGAACGAATAAAACTTGAGGATATTTCAAGCAATGGCGCATTCACCCACTGAACCATTTTATGATTTTTAAATTGTCCGCCATCAGAATCAGGCCTCGGATAGACATAGATCGGATAAAAGCTCAGAATTGATTCGTAATTTTTCCATTTATGAATATTTTCCAAGTTATCGGCCCCCATTATTAATGCAAATTCCTTTTGGGGATATTTATCGTGAAGATATGTTAAAGTATCTATTGTAAACGAAGGCTGTGGTAATTTAAATTCAATATCGCACGATTTGAAGCGCACATCATTTTCTATGGCAACATTCACTAAAGCGAGTCGATGATAATCGGTAAGCAGGGAAGTTTTTTCTTTTAAAGGATTTTGTGGAGAAATCACAAACCATATTTCTTTCAGATCAGAAAATTCAGCCATATAGCTTGCTATCATCAGATGCCCGTGATGTATGGGATTGAATGATCCGAAATATAAACCAACTTTTTTGTTTTTAGCCAAAACAATTTATTTAGAAAGAAATTCTTCAACAATTTTTTTTGCTTCTGCAACAGCATCATGTAATTTGTCATTCACAATTATCTTGTCAAACTGATGTGCGAATGTTAGTTCATAATGTGCCTTGTTAATCCTTTTCCTAAGTGTTTCTTCAGTTTCACTGGAGCGTTTGTTCAATCGCTCTTCTAGTTCATCGACAGAGGGTGGCATTATAAAAATAGCCAGTGCATTATCTTTGCCATATCTTTTTATATTCAACCCTCCTACTACATCAACATCAAAAATCACATGCTTTCCGCTTGCCCAAATACGTTCCACTTCAGAATGCAGTGTTCCGTAATAACTATTTTCATAAACTTCCTGCCATTCGAGGAATTCACTGTTACTGATTTTGTTTCTGAAATCGTATGCAGACATAAAATAATAATCCACACCATCAGTTTCGCCTACTCGTTTCGGGCGACTGCAGGCTGATACCGAAAATGCTAGATCGTTTCTTGATTTTAACAACTCATGAACGATGGTTGTTTTTCCCGCACCACTAGGAGCTGAAAATATTATTAGTTTACCATTCATTGCTTTTAATAATTCTAAACCAAAATCCCAAAATCCAAGGCCCAAAGTATTATCCAAATTTGGAATTTGAGTCTACGAGATTGAGAGTTAAAGTATGTTTAACAGTTGTTCCTTTATTTTCTCCAGTTCATCCTTCATTTGTACAACAAGTTTCTGGATATCGGCATCATTTGCTTTTGATCCAATAGTATTTATTTCACGGCCTATTTCCTGCGAAACAAATCCAAGTTTACGTCCATTCGCTTCGGGCTGTTTCATTGTTTCAATAAAATAATCGCAATGTTTTTTCAGTCTTACTTTTTCTTCGGTAACATCAATTTTTTCAAGATAATAAATCACTTCTTCCTCAAACCTGTTTTGATTTATTTTTTCTACGCCAATCATTTCTTCCAGGTTCTTTTGTATACGTTGGCGGATGTTATCCATTCTCTTCTTTTCAAAAGGCTCAAGATCCTTCAGTAACTGCAATATCAATTTAATTCTTGTATTCATATCATTGCCCAGTATTTCACCTTCGTGTGTGCGGAATACAGTTACCTGATTTAATGCTTCAACCAACAATGCAACAAAAACATTCCACTCTTCAACTTTGAGTTCCTGGCTTCCGGTCGACATTACATCTGGCATGCGAAGGGCTAATGCAAAATGATCGGTTGATTCAGTATTATTGGCTTCCGCAGAAATGGCTTTCAGTTCTTCGTAATATTTTAACAGAAGTTTTTTATTGATTGATAAATTTGAAACTTCTTCATTGTTTTCAAAATAAATTGCAACATCAATTTTTCCTCTTTCCAATTCTTTTGAAACAGCTGAACGTATCTCTGACTCTTTTTCTTTATAGAGCCGGGTAATCCTCAAATTGATGTCAAGCTGCTTGCTGTTCAGTGTGCGGATTTCGACACAAAGTTTTTTGCCTTCAAATTCAGCAAATGCTTTGCCGTAGCCTGTCATTGATTTAATCATATCAGTTTATTTTGAACAAACCTACATGAATTTTTGGGAATAAACAAATACCTTTTGAAAATTCAGCTTCAGCTGCCTGCCAGCAGTCAAGCATATAAGGCAAGGTTTAATGAAATCAAAACACAAATGACTTCAATCCTGAGTGTATGATTTGTGAAGGAATTAATTTAAAATCAATTTTACCTGATTCCGAAATCCAGTTTTACAGTTACGGAAGCTGTTTTATTTTTGGATGAGGTATTGAAAACTCCACCATAGGTAAAGTCTTCATCGCTGTTTTGAGCTGTAATCTGAAAGATTCCCATATTGGCTTTTTTCAGCGAACCCAATGTTGCTTTTGCATTGATTGCAATGGACTCAGCCCTGTTGCGCGCGTCTTCCGTGGCTTTTGAAAGCATTTTTACTTTCAGCTCGGCAAGTTTTGTGTAATAATATTGAGGCGAATATGAAATATAATTTACTCCAAGGTCAATAAGTTCGCCTACTTCACGTGAAATGGTTTCTACCTTATCAACATTTTTTGATTCAACGGTTACATTTTGTGTAAGCGTGTAGCCTTTGAATTTACTTGTGGAACCGCCTTCCTTGTTATATACATATTCATAATCGGTAGTAATTTTTACCGAGGACAAAACAATTTCTTTTTCAGTGAGGCCTTTGCCGATCAGATATTTTTTTATCACTTCAGCATCTTTCTTAAGCTGTGCATAAGCATCTTTTGTATTAGCTGCCTCAGCTGTGAAATAACCGTCCCAAACGATAAGGTCGGAAACAAAATCCTCTGAAGCAAGCCCTGTGACACTGATTGATTCATTTGCCACATGTGTGCGCTTCCATGAGCCACCCAGTATAATTGCTGCAGCTATAATTCCTGCAGTGATGATGATAGTATTTAAATGGTTTTTCATAATTTTAGATTTTCAAATTAACTTCACAAATTTATCAATTAATGTATCAAAAATGAAATAATTTCGTTTAACTTATTTGTAATTACATAAATTCTCAAATGCCCTTTTCAAAAAGTCCTCAATATCGTTTCTATGACGACCCGTTGCGTATGTATAATGCCATGCTGGATGATATTGCACTTGCTGAAAATTATATTTTCATTGAAACTTACAAATACGGAAATGACCAGATAGGAATAAAATTCCGCGACGCGCTAACTAAAAAAGCAAAACAGGGTGTCAAAATAAAACTAATGATTGATTCATGGGGAGCTTATGTTTCCCTGAGTTTTTTTGCAGAAATGATTAAACATGGCGCGGAAGTCCGCCTTTTTAAAAAATTGCGTTTAAGCATCGACTCATTTACAAAAAGCCATCGACGCAATCACAGGAAACTGATCATGATTGACGATAAGGTTACATACATCAGTTCTGCCAACATTGCAGCATATGCACTTAACTGGAGGGAATCCTCGCTCCGCCTGGCTGGTGAAATAACCACAGTGTTTAAAGAAGCGTTTCTTGAGAGCTACAGAATATACAACAAATATATTTACGATAAAATAAGCGCCACTAAGCCGCTTTTCTTTAATGGGTTTGAAATTATCCGTGATGTTCCCACTACGGTATTTCAGCCTACACGCAAAAAGTTTCTGGATCTTATAAGGAGTGCAAAAAAAGAAATCATCATTGAAACTCCATATTTCCTGCCCGGAAGCTATATGCGGAAAGCCTTAATAGAAGCGGCACAGCGTGGGGTAACCGTTAAGATTATTTCCCCACAGCATTCTGATGTTAATGTGGTTGATATTCTCCGTAACCGTTATCTGGGTGAAATGCATAAAGGCAATGTTGAAATTTTGTTTTACATACCGCGTAATCTCCACTCCAAGGTTTTTCTTGTTGACAAATCGCATTTTATTGTGGGCTCATCAAACTTTGATTACAGGAGTTTCCGCTTTATGCACGAAATAAATCTTTATGGTAAAGAGAAAAAAGTTGTGCATTTACTCCAAGACCATATCCATGAAACCATTGCCGATTGTATTCCTTTTGATTTTGAAAAATGGCAAAGTCGTGCATTGATCCAACGGACATTTGAGAGGCTGCTGATACCTTTAAGGCATTTCTTTTAGCAGCGGTTTTCAGGTTACTAATTATACTCTTGCAAAATCAGCGAAGCTGAGAGTACTTTTACGATTTAAGGTTTTTAATCCTTCCGCCCGAATAGAAATATTTGGTATAATATGCTTCGCTGAGTCCGCTTACCATAACGCCTTTTGAGGAAGCATGAATAAATTTACCATTCACGAGATAAATTCCCACATGCGATACCTTGGTATTGTTTATTTTGAAAAAAACCAGGTCGCCAGTTTTAAGATCTTTCTTTTTTACAAGATCGCAATTCTTTACAAGATCAAATGCTGTGCGGTATAATTTTATATTATAAACATCTTTGTAAATGGTCTGCACCATGCCTGAACAATCTGTACCGGTTTTCGATTCACCACCATAAACATAAGGTGTTCCAATCCATGCAGCCACTTCTTCAATGAATTTCGCATCCTCTTTCCCAGTAAGTTCCACGCCCAGTATCTTGGAATATTTTTTATAAAAATCTGAAGTAGACGCAACAGTTGTTGTAGTGTTGGATGTACTAGTATTCTTTGGTATACGGCATGATGAAGCTAATGCAATGAATGCAATTACAAATAAAAACAATCTATATATACTTAACTTTTTCATCATTGGCTTATCATCGTATCCAATTTATAAAGATACTATCAATGATATGGCTCTTCTTGAAGAAGAAACACAATTTACTCACAACATATTGTTCAGAAATATAAAAAGGAGGATTTCTCCTCCTTTCCGCTACTCTGCCAGCTAATGCAATACTTATGAGATTGTTATTTCCTTTGAAATTTTAGCTTCATCCTTTTTTGGTAATTCTATTTTTAGAATTCCATTTTCATATGCCGCTTTGATGCTGTCGGTTTCAACAATTTTTGGAAGTGTGAACGAACGACTAAAAGCGCCGTACATAAATTCTTTCCGGGTATAGTTCTTTGTTTCCTCTACGTTTTCCGTTTCCTTTTCGGAAGAAACAGTAAGAACATTGTTTTCAAGTTTCAGCTTGAAATCGTCCTTATTCATGCCCGGTACAGAGATTTCAATATGGAATGATTTTTCATTTTCAACAATGTTGGCTGCTGGTATATAGCCTTCATGTTTGAACGGATAGTAGAATCTTCTTTCTACATCTTCAAAAAAGTCTGACAGCATTGGCTGTTGGTTCCATCTGATTAAGTTCATAATTTGGTTCTCCTATATTAGGTTAATTTTTTTTAGTTTGTTTTATCTGTTTTTCAAAATTTATACCATTGCATTTTTTATGCATTTTTGTCCAAAAACCAGTCATATTGGCACTTTCGGGAGTTATCACGACGACAGATTGTCTTCCGTTAAAATTCAAATTATTGTTTTTCAATTATTTAAAATCTATTGCTGCCTGAGTAATTTACTGGTAATTTTTTTGCACTTTTGTAAATAAGTAGTTTTATATATCAATGGAATATTTTTCATCGTTGTGGGAGTTTTTGAAGGAACTGGTAAATCCGGAAAGCATCATCATGTATGGAGGTTTCTGGTTTCTGTTGTTTGTGGTTTTTTCAGAAACAGGACTCTTTATCGGTTTTTTTCTTCCTGGTGATTCCCTTTTATTTACGGCTGGCATTCTAACATCCACAGGTATAATTGACATTCCAATTTATATTGTAGTTCCTGCAATTAGTATTGCCGCCATCCTGGGAAATTCAACTGGTTATGCCTTTGGCAGAAGAGCAGGAAAGGCAATTTTTAAAAGAAAGAAGACCTTATTTTTCAGGCCTAAACATCTTTATGCAGCCAAAGATTTTTATGAAAAGCACGGGGGTAAAGCTATTATACTTGGTGCTTTTCTGCCCATTATACGCACCTTTGCGCCTATCGTAGCCGGTGCTGTGGAACTTGAGTACAAAAAATTTATCTGGTTTAATATAACAGGGGCGGCTTGCTGGTCATTTATAATGGTACTCTCAGGATATTTCCTTGGAAGATATGTGCCCGGGGTTAAAGAATACCTTCATTATATAATTATCTTTCTTATTGTAATTACAGCAATACCAATTATCAGAACCCTACAGAAAGAAAGAAAGCGCCTGAAAGAATTAAAGAAAGACTTGAATTAAAAAAAAGTCAAAAAAAAACCTCCGGAAAGGAGGCCTTTTATATATTATCCGGCAGCTGCCCGCTGTACTTCTTTTTCATAACAGATTTTTGCAGTCATAAATTCGCGATTCATTCGTGCGATATTTGAACGATTAACCAGTTTCGGACATTCTGCTTCACAGGCGTAGGTGTTGGAACAATTGCCAAATCCCAGGCTATCCATAGCTTTCACCATTTTCTGAACGCGATCTTTTGCTTCTACTTTACCTTGTGGCAACAAAGCCAATTGAGAAACTTTTGCTGAAACAAACAACATTGCTGAAGCGTTGTAACACGATGCAACGCAGGCGCCGCAACCAATACAGGCAGCAGCATCCATGGCAAGATCAGCATTGGGTTTGCTTATCAGAATAGCATTTGCATCTGGAACACCACCGGTATTCACATTTACATAACCACCTGCCTGTATGATTTTATCGAAAGCACTTCTGTCAACAAGAAGATCTTTAATTAATGGAAACGCTTTTGAACGCCATGGCTCAATAACAATGGTGTCGCCATCTTTAAATTTACGCATATGCAACTGGCAGGTTGTAATTGCTTCATCAGGTCCGTGAGGACGGCCATTGATAAATAATCCACACATTCCGCAGATTCCTTCACGGCAATCATGATCGAATGATACCGGACACTTTTGAAAGTCAACCGAATCGCTATTTTCACTTATCAGTTTTTCATTCAACTGATCGAGCATTTCAAGAAACGAGCAATCGGGCGATATTCCTGTTATCTGATAGGTAACAAATTTTCCCTTTGTCTTGGCATCTTTCTGCCGCCAGATTTTTAATGTTAAATCCATAATTTCAGATTTGACTTTTAACTGTTAAACTTTTTTATATCGTCATTGCGAATCCTGAAGGGATGAAGCAATTTAATTATTGTGTTTATGAGATTGCTTCGTCTCCCGATAGCTATCGGGATCCTCGCAAAGACGTTTTTACTTTGAACTATTTATAATTTCTTTGTGCGATTTTTATATCATTGAATTCAAGTTGTTCCTTGTGAAGTTCAGGTGCTGCATCAACTCCTTTGAATTCCCAGGCGGCAACGTATGCGAAATTTTCATCGTCGCGTTTTGCTTCGCCTTCTTCAGTCTGCATTTCTTCACGGAAGTGCCCACCACAGGATTCTTTCCTATTCAATGCATCACGTACTATCAATTCTCCTAATTCAATAAAATCAGCCACACGTCCAGCTTTTTCAATTTCAGGATTGTATTCATCCGTACCTCCGGGAATTTTCAAATCGCTCCAGAATTCTTTTCTTAGCTTTGGAATGAGTTCAAGTGCTTTCTTCAAACCCTCTTCGTTCCTGCCCATTCCGCAATATTCCCACATGATTTTTCCAAGTTTTTTATGGAATGAATCAACAGATTGTTTGCCATTTATTGATTTAAGTTTTTCAACTGTATCTTTCACTTCTTTTTCAGCATCATTGAATTCCTTGCTATCAGTAGGAATTCTCTTAGTATGAATTTCTCCTGAAAGATAATCAGCAATTGTATATGGCAAAACAAAATATCCATCAGCAAGTCCCTGCATCAGCGCCGAAGCACCAAGCCTGTTTGCACCGTGATCGGAGAAATTACATTCGCCTAATGCATACAACCCGGGAACAGATGTCATTAAATTATAATCAACCCACAAACCGCCCATAGTATAATGAACTGCCGGGTAAATCATCATTGGATTTTCGTATCCGTTTTCATCCACAATTTTTTCATACATCTGGAAAAGATTGCCATACCTGGCTTCAATAGTATCTCTGCCCAGTCGTGCGATTGATTCTTTAAAATCGAGATACACTGCAAAGCCAGAGCCTACACCATATCCTGCATCACATCTTTCTTTTGCTGCGCGAGATGCAACATCGCGGGGTACTAAATTTCCAAAAGCAGGATATCTTCTTTCAAGATAATAATCACGGTCTTCTTCAGGAATATCATTTGCTTTCAATTGTTTAATGCGACACTTTTCTGCGTCTTCCTTTTTCTTGGGAACCCAGATTCTTCCATCGTTTCTTAAGCTTTCGCTCATCAATGTAAGCTTTGACTGATAGTCGCCATGAACGGGAATACAGGTTGGATGTATCTGTGTAAAACATGGGTTTCCGAAGAAAGCACCCTTTTTATAAGCCTTCCAGATTGGAGTTGCATTGGAACCCATTGCATTTGTTGAAAGGTAATATGCATTGCCATATCCGCCAGTACCAAGCACAACAGCATGACCGAAATATTTTTCAATTTCACCGTTTATTAAATTTCTTACAATAATTCCGCGTGCTTTGCCATCTACAATCACCACATCAAGCATGTCGCGCCTGTTATACAGAGTAACCGTTCCCTTTGCAATCTGTCGGCTTAAGGCACTGTATGCGCCCAGCAATAATTGCTGTCCGGTCTGTCCTCTTGCATAAAATGTACGCGAAACCTGCGCACCGCCGAAAGAACGGTTATCAAGCAAACCACCATATTCACGAGCAAAGGGAACACCCTGTGCAACGCACTGATCGATGATGGCGTTGCTAACTTCAGCAAGACGGTAAACATTAGCTTCACGGGCACGGTAATCGCCACCTTTAATGGTATCATAGAACAGTCTGAAAACGCTGTCACCATCGTTCTGATAATTCTTTGCAGCATTAATACCACCCTGGGCAGCAATACTGTGTGCACGACGAGGACTATCCTGATAACAGAAAATTTTCACATTGTACCCGGCTTCGCCAAGTGCCGCAGCAGCTGAGGCGCCTGCCAGTCCTGTGCCAACAATAATAACATCAAGTTTTCTTTTATTGGCAGGATTTACAAGTTTTTGTGTTGCCTTATAATTCGACCATTTTTGTGATAAAGGCCCTTCGGGTGCTTTTGATGATAGCTGAGTCATATAATGAAATGTATTAATTCGATGAAAACCTAGTTAAAGAAAAATAAAAAATAAACCGGGATGATTGAAAATCCTATGCTTATGATCAGAGTATAGATTAATGCAATCGTTTTTATTGCACAATTATATTTATTGTGATTCAACCCCAGTGTTTGAAAAGCCGACTGAAATGCATGATATAAATGAAATCCGAGCAGTATAATCAGTACAACATAAATCACTGAATATAGAGGCGTGGCAAAAAGATTTATTGCCATGTGGTAAAAATCGTGTTGTGCAAGGCCTTCGGGAGGAGGCACAATTCCCAGTTTTACAAAATAAAAATTCATAAAATGAATGGCCAGAAAAATAAAAATGATAAGCCCGGTCCATATCATGTATTTTGAAAAGAAAGAAGTTTTTGATTTATTTGTTTTGTAATATCCAACCGGACGTGAAGCCCAGTTTTTAAGGGTTAATATGATCCCAACAAGAATATGCAGGAGTATTCCACCAAATAAAACGATTTCAAATATTTTTACAATATAGTTCGTGCCCATGAAATGTGAAGCGTCGTTGAACCAGCCGCCATCATCACCACGCAGCAAGGTAAGATTGATACTTAGGTGAACCAGCAGGAATATCACAAGGAACAAACCGGCGCAGGCCATCACGATTTTTTTAGTAATCGAGGAGAATTTCAGAAAAGTAGTGCTCATATCAGTAAAGGATTTAACAGACTAATAATTTATTGTTAAACTTTCAAAATAACTATTGTTGATTTGTGATTGAAATAACAGCAGTAGGTTAATTAACCAACGGATAGCAAAATTAACTTTTGATATTAATTAAACAAAAAAAAAACAGTTTATTTTTATTTTAATTTACTAGAAATTGCATGTATTACGTAAATTTTGATTGAATGACGGACTATTCATTAAAAAAAAGTTTTTACTGCAAGAGCTTTAGATTACCTTTAATTTTCAAACAGCGAACTAATTCGTCGAAATAAGTACCATTTTTAATGAAATTTGATAATTTTGTAAGAGACAAAATAGAATTAATAGAAATTAATAGCACAGTCGTTAATTACATGAAACTAGCTGCCAATAATCATTGGCTTAACTTAATTATTGGTGCTTTAATTCTGAACTGGGTAACATATTACAATGGATATCCGATTATATATATCGACACTGCTACCTATCTTAAATCTGGTTTCAATTTAATTACACCCGCCGACCGCCCTATTACTTACGGTATATTTTGTATGCTTACAAGTTTTTACAAATTGTCGCTTTTTTTTACAACATTCTTACAGAATCTAATTTTATCATGGTTGCTGTTAGAGTGCTTTATTAAGTGTTTAGGCAAATCTTATATAAAATATTTCCTAGTTTCAATTATACCAATTGCGTTTCTGACAGGTTTGTGCTGGGTATCAAATCAAATATTTGCCGACTTATTTACTTCCTTTATTTTTCTGTCATCATTTCTAATTCTGACATATACAGAAGTTGGTAAAAAGAAATTAGTCTTCCTTTATTTCTTGTTTTTGTGGTCGGTTGGCTCTCACCTTTCCCACATTTCCATTACACAATTATTTCTTTATGCTTCACTGCCAGTTGCTGTTTTCATAATAAACAAGTTTTTATATCTATCAAAAAGCATTGTGCTAAAACGAGCCTCTGCTCTCATTGTAATAGGGTTTTTAGCCATACTTTTAATGGGCGCTGCTATTGCTAAATCATCAGCTGTATTCTTTACTGGCAAGTTGTGCGAGAATGGAATTTTAAAAAAATATCTTGATGAGAATTGCGGGACAACTGATTATAAATTATGCGCATTTAAAGACGAATTAACATATCCAGCAACTGAGTTTGTATGGGATCCGGAAGGAGCCACCACTAAACTAGGTGGCTGGAAGGCAACCAGAGAGGAATATGGTAAAATTGATAAGGCAATTATTAAAAATCCAAAATATTTGAAAATGTTAGTGGTTGAATCTGTAAAAGCGTCGGCAGATCAATTTTTACTTAACAATATCGGGGATGGAAATACAGGCTTATTAAATGAAGACAACAACACTTCCACCATTAATCGTTTTTTTCCGGGTGAATTTAATTTATATGTATCATCAAAAGAAAACAAGGTAAAAGGAATTGACTTTAGCTTCTTTAACAGAATTTATAATGTATGTTATATTTTATTTGCATTCTCTTTCGTAGTTTTGTTCTTAAGAAAAACAATACGCAGACAATTTGATACTGTTTATTTATTAGCATCAATGGTCATAATTGGTATTACAGTAAATAATATTGTGAGCGCATCATTGGCAAATCAAATAAATCGTTTTGGTTTGCGGGTTATTTGGCTTCTTGCATTTATGACAGTTTTAATGGTTATTGAACTCTTCATAAGACCTAATCAAATATCTGAGCAATTTAAAAAGAATTAAAAAAATAAAAACCATGAAATACTTACCAATCAAGCAAGACCTGTTTATCCACAACAGAAGCCGTTTTACAAGAGAGATGAAGCCAAATTCACTGGCCATCTTTAATTCCAACGATGAAATGCCGCGCAATGGTGATCAGGACTACCCTTTCAGGCAGAGTTCGGATTTTTTCTACTTGTCAGGAATTGACCAGGCAAAAAGTATTTTAATTCTTTTCCCGGATTGCCCGCTCGAAAAATATCGTGAAGCATTGTTTCTCGAAGAAACAAATGATCACATTGCAGTGTGGTACGGTAAAAAATATTCTAAAGATGAAGCTATTGCTGCTTCAGGAATTAAAAATGTTTTCTGGCTCGACAGTTTTGAAGGAGTACTGAAAGAGGTGATGGCTTTGTGTGAAAATGTATATCTGAACACAAATGAAAATCCACGTTATTCTAATCCTGTTCCTCACCGGGATATGCGCTTTAACAAGGATCTAACTGAAAAATTTCCCATGCATAAATATGAGCGTTCAGCTCCTGTTGTAAGCAAGCTAAGAATGGTAAAATCGTCAATTGAAATTGATTTAATGAAAGAAGCCATCAATATCACTGAAAAAGCTTTTCGCCGCGTATTGGCTTTTACAAAACCAGGCATTATGGAATACGAAGTTGAAGCTGAGATTACTCATGAATTTATCCGTAACCGCGCAAACGGCCATGCCTATTATCCAATCATAGCTTCAGGTAAAGGCGCCTGTGTGCTGCATTACATTGAAAACAACAAAGAATGTAAAGATGGTGATTTAATGCTGCTCGATTTTGGCGCAGAATACGCAAATTATTCAGCCGACCTCAGCCGCACCATTCCTGTGAACGGAAAATTTTCTCAGCGGCAGAAAGAAGTTTACAATGCATGCCTTCGCGTAATGAAAGCTGCCATTAAAATGCTGTTGCCCGGAACCACAATTGATGCATATCATGCAGAAGTCTGTAAAATCATGGACAAAGAACTTATCGGCCTGGGATTGTATACCGAAGATGATGTAAAGAAACAGGATGCCGCAAAGCCAATGTATTTCAAGTATTACATGCATGGCACATCACATTACATGGGACTTGATGTGCATGATGTAGGAACAAAGCAGGACATTATAAAACCTGGCATGGTTTTCTCGTGCGAACCCGGAATTTACATACAGGAAGAAGGAATTGGTATCAGAATAGAAAATGATATTCTCATAACGGATAAAGGCAATATTGACCTGATGGCTGGATTCCCGGTAGAAGTAGAGGAACTAGAGGAATTGATGAATAAGGGATAAGATGACAAGTCATAAGTAATAAAACAATTTAACAACAAACCTTAAAAAACTATAAACTTTTTAACTTTGAACTTTAAACTTTGAACAATACAGAAATTTAACTTTTAATAAAAAAAAATTAGCCCATGTTCGACGCAAAAATTTATACAGAAAGAAGAAACCGTTTAAAAAAAGAATTTAAAAACGGAGTCCTTTTATTTACAGGCAACACAGAGCTGCCCATGAATTATCCTCAAAACACTTTTCATTTCAGGCAGGACAGTACATTCCTGTATTTTTTCGGAATTGATGAACCGGGATTAGGCGCCATTATTGACATTGAAAATAATAAGGAAATAATTTTCGGTAACGATGTGGATATTGAAGATGTGATTTGGACAGGCCCAGTGCCATTGATGAAAGATAAAATCAAAAATGTTGGTATAAGTGAATGTGCTGAATTTTCGATGTTCTCCGAATATATTGAGCAGGCAAAAAAACAAAAACGCACCATTCATTATCTTCCTCCTTATCATCCGAACAACCAGATTTTCCTGAATTCAATTCTTGGAATTTCTTTTGACAAACTGAAAGAAAATGCATCAATGGAATTTATCATGGCTGTGGTAAAACTGCGTTCAATTAAAGGGAAAGAAGAAATTGCAGAAATAGAAAGCGGTTTTGATACTGCTTACGAAATGTTCACAACGGCTATGAAAATAGCAAAGCCCGGAATGTATGAATACGAGGTTGCAGGCGTAATGGAAGGTATCGCCCGTTCAAAAAACGGTTCGCTTTCTTTTCCAACCATTCTTTCTGTTCGCGGTGAAATTCTTCACGGACATTATCACAATAATTTAATGAATGATGGCGCTCTGCTATTGCTTGATGCTGGTTTCGAAACACCCAATCATTATGCAACCGACCATACACGCGTGGTTCCAGTGAATGGGAAATTTACACAAAAACAAAAAGAAATTTACCAGATAGTTCTCGATTCGCAGATGGCAGCAATTGATGCAATAAAACCAGGTGTTACATATCAGAGCATTCACCTGCTTTCCTGTAAAGTGATTGCTGAAGGTTTAAAAAAACTGGGACTTATGAAAGGTGATGTAGATGAAGCTGTAAAGGCCGGAGCGCATGCATTTTTCCTGCCTCACGGACTTGGACATATGATGGGCCTTGATGTTCACGATATGGAAGACATCGGACAAATTTATGTAGGTTATGATGATGAAATCCGTCCGATAGATCAGTTTGGAACAGCTTACCTTCGTCTTGGCCGCAGACTGCAACCGGGTTTTGTACTGACTGTTGAGCCAGGCATTTATTTTATTCCTGAACTTTATAACCTATGGAAGTCGGAAAATAAATTTACTGAATTCATCAATTATAATAAGGTTGAAGAGTATTTAGGATTTGGCGGAATAAGAATTGAAGATGATGTGCTGGTTACCGAAGCCGGGCACCAGGTACTTGGAAAACCAATTCCGAAAACTATTTTGGAAATTGAAGAATTGATGAAAAAATAAATTCATGCTCCGCCATCGTTGAACTCCCCTTCTGAATGAACTGCGAAGGGATTTGTCTGCCGGTGGAAGTATCAAAGTATTTAAATCTTTAATAATTTCTCATATGGAAAAGAAAAAAGAACTCAGTTTTCGCAACGCAACAATACACTATACTGAAGAAGGAAAAATAAATCAACATGCCGTTATATTTCTTCATGGCTTTACGGAATCGCTTGATATATGGGATGATTTTTCTGCTGAACTGAGCGTTGATTTTAAAGTAATATGTATTGATCTCCCGGGTCACGGTAAAAGCGATTGTATTGCTGAATCGCACACCATGGAGCTGATGGCTGATGTGGTTAAAGCTGTCCTTGATAAAGAAAATATTGAAGAATGTGTAATGATAGGCCATTCCATGGGCGGATATGTTACCCTTGCATTTGCTGAAAAATTTCCCGGGATGATGAAAGGGCTTGGATTGTTCCATTCTTCAGCACTGCCAGATACACCCGAAGGAAAGATCAACCGGGCAAAAGCCATTGAAGCTATAGAAAAAAATCATGCAGGTTTTGTAATGAATTTTATTCCTGATTTATTTGCTCCTGCTAACAGAAAAGTGCTTGAAAACGAAATAAAATTATTGATCGAAAAAGCCAACACAATGACCACCGAGGCGATTATAGCCTCCCAGAAAGGAATGATGGAACGGCAGGACAGAAGGTATATTCTTGAAAAAGCGGATTACCCGGTTTTATTTATTGCCGGTAAGCAGGATACGCGCGTACCTTATGAAAAAGTTCTTGAACAAATTGCTTTACCAAAAGATTCTTTAGCGCTGATGTTGCATGAAATAGCACATATGGGCTATCTTGAGGCTAGGGACAAAACTATCTATGCAGTGAAATGTTTTGTTGAGGGGGCATATTGATAATTTTCATCCGGTATTTTATACCTGCTCGGCTAAAAACGAAAAAGTTTTTAGTTAAAATATTTATTGTTTAAAATATTTTTTTTACATTTGATAGCATCAATTAGCACTAAAACCAAAAGTCATGACAAATTTTATATGCCCTCATTGCCACGGACACCTCAGGGTTTCCAACAGCATCATCTTCTTGACCAAGACCACCAAAGGCAAATCAGGTTTATTACTTATAAGTTCTGAACTTGGTGATTACAGCGTGAAAATGCATCCTTCCTATGATAATTTTGAAGAAGGCGAAGTGGTAAATTTTATTTGCCCAATATGCTATGAAAACCTTGATGCCGAAGAGTACGACAAGAATCTTGCGAAGGTGATTATGCAGGAAGATGACGGAAAAGAATCTGTTGTAGTTTTCTCAAAAATTGTAGGTGAAAAATGCACGTACCAGGTTACTGACAGCCAGATTAAATCATACGGCGAGCATTCCAACGAATACGATAGTACATTCGGAGATATTTTCTAGATTAATTTATTAATCTGGATTTTTCCCACAGGTTTATTTTTTTCCTGTGGGTTTTTTATTGCTCATTCTTTTGCTGCAACCACGAACTGTCAGGCTGAGTTTATCGAAGCCTGAACGAGAAAATATTAGGTCACACTTCGATTAACTCAGTGTGACAAAAGTTTTATTGTTTAACAAATTTCTTACTCATTTTATTCTTACCATCCGAAACATTCAGGAAATACAGGCCTTTTGGAAGATTTGAAATGTTTAAATTATTAGTTCCTGAATTTTTTAAAACACCAGCACCAATTTTTCTTCCAACTATATCATACATTACATAAGTTGCATCGCCTGTTATTGCTGTTAATTCAACATTGATAAAATTATCTGCCGGATTCGGATAAATTTTTATCTGCGGATTTATTTGCGGAAGAACTGCAATTGAGGAGAAGCTACCGCCACAAGGAGTTGTGTCGTTTACAAAATATTTCCTGATGCTGTCAATGCGCTGTTGCATAACAAGCACGCTGCTCCAGGCGCTTGAATCAACATAATCGCGGCCAAAAACGAAAGCAATATCAAAAGGCTGAGAATAATCCACCCAATTATTTCTGGGCATTAATGTAAATTGGCCTGAAGAACCAAGCCCTCTTCTATCATCAGGTAGATTTCCAGCAGTTACTTCCGTCCAGTACTGTGGCCCATTTGGAGCCATACTTCCCGTTCCCCAATTACAGGTATCTGAATTCCCTGGAAACATAAAATTACATTCAGGGCCGTAAGCTCCGGCACCGGCATGACCATTTCCACCATACAACATTTGCGTACTATCTTTCCAAATACTTTTTATGTAATTATAATAATCTTTAGCGATGACCGGGTCGGTTGAATAAGCCGGAGCACCCATACCACTATTATTAAAATATATAAAACGGTTCATTCCAAATCTTTCATCATCAACCCATCCATTACCGAAATTTATCCCATTAATGCTAACGTCACAAACCTGTTGTCCATATTGATCATATTGAGGATTGTCAATTCCATCAGCATCCATATAAGGTCCTGCAAGAAATGTTACGGATTGTGCTGGTGGGTGAGCACCATATGCATTTGCCTGACCAGTGCCATCAACTTCTTTTCCATTATATGCATAAAAACTTCCCCGTTTAACATCGCAGCCAATATAGTCATCACCCTGATAACCTATATCCAAATCAGCAAACAAACCAATATAAGTATCATGATATATGCTTAAGGACCGGTTAATGATTTTGTAACTTAAAAATAAAGTATTCCATAATGCAGAATCTGCAGGACAATTGAAAGCATAAGCCATACCAACTACATCAATTACAAGTTTATTTCCTTTGCTCTCAGTATGGGGATTTCTATCATCATTCATAATAAACAGGATTGCTTCATCACCTTTAATCAAAGGATAATCGCCACTATATGGATCATACTGTCCATCACCATTAAAGTCGAAAAATGGGGCAAGATAAAAGCCCTGACCTAATGCTGTGTTGCCATGAGCGGGCCACATGGTAATCGATTGCGGATACGTATAACCTGATTGATTCCAATGTGCTTTAAAATCATCAATTTCAGCTTTAGTAACTTTCCAGGTTTTGTCCCAATTTGCATCATATGCGGAATCATAAACATTGGAAACAGGACCCGACCAAAAATCATGTCCGTTTTGGTCATAGCGCTCGGCAGCAACATGAAGCGTATCCAGACTATCAAGGCCTGCAATCCATAAAGTTGTATTAAAAATTGTTCCAGCCGAACCACTTTTCGGAACTCTAAAATCTGAAACATTGTTTTGATCCCAGAATAAATTTCCATTACTATTTATTCTAGCAGCAATATTATTTATGCTGATTGTGTCGTGGGCTGTATTCTGAGAATATCCTTTAATGCAGGACAGAAGAGCAATACAGAAGAGAAGGAGTAGAGATTTTTTCATTAAACAGGATTTAGTTTTGCAAATCAAATGTATGCACTGAATTTACCTTTTCCAAAAGAAATCAGTTTACGGTGGGATTGAACAAGTTAACGGTAAGTCAGTAATAAGCGAATAGTCGTTTACAATAGTCAACAGTCAGCCGTTAGCGGTGCGAAAGAAGCAGCCTTTCATTAAACAAATGAGAAGTGATTAGTAAAAAGTAAATTAAAAGTCGGGTGTAATCAATAACAAAAACCATTTAATTCAAACCAAATAAAATTTCTAAATTTACATGATATAAAAAATATTTTTATGGCAACAGATATTGAAATTGCTCGCAAGGTAAGTTTGAAACATATTAATGAAATAGCTGCACAGCTTGGCATTCCCGAGGACGATCTAATTCATTACGGAAAATACAAAGCAAAACTTCCATTAAATCTTATCGATCTTGAAAAAGTCAAACAACATAAACTTATCCTGGTATCGGCTATATCGCCTACTCCTGCAGGTGAAGGAAAAACAACAATATCAATCGGCCTTACACAGGGATTGAATCGTTTGGGCAAACAAACAACTGTAGTTCTTCGCGAACCTTCTCTTGGTCCCGTTTTCGGCATGAAGGGCGGGGCCACTGGTGGCGGCTACTCGCAGGTGCTGCCAATGGAAGATATTAATCTTCATTTTACCGGCGACTTTGCTGCAATTGAAAAAGCACACAATTTACTTGCAGCATTAATAGATAATAATGTACAAAATAAAAAAAACAATTTAGGTATTGATCCACGCACTGTGCTGTGGAAACGTGTGATGGATATGAACGACCGCTCGCTTCGGAAAATTATCATCGGCCTTGGTGGAACTATGTCGGGAGTGCCGCGTGAAACAGGTTTTGATATTGTTGCAGCATCGGAAGTGATGGCTATTCTTTGTTTATCAAATGATCTGGCTGACCTGAAACGTAAACTCGGAAATATTTTCATCGGTTATACCTATGATAAAAAGCCGGTGTATGCCCGTGATCTGAAGGCACACGGCGCCATGGCCGCATTGCTGAAAGATGCAATAAAACCAAATCTTGTACAGACACTTGAAGGCACACCTGCCATCATTCACGGCGGACCATTTGCAAATATTGCACAGGGCACCAACTCAATTATTGCAACCCGCATGGGGCTCACATTATCAGATTACGTAGTTACTGAAGCTGGTTTTGGTTTTGACCTTGGTGCAGAAAAATTCTTTGATATAAAATGCCGTTATGCAAATCTTTCACCAAGTGCTGCAGTTCTTGTAGCTACTGTGCGAGCATTGAAATACCATGGTGGAAAAAATTTGAAAGAAGTGAGTCAGCCCGATCCGGAAGCACTGCGCAAAGGACTTGGTAATCTTGAAAAACATCTTGAAAACATGAAGCAATTTGCCGTGTGCCCGGTAGTTGCAATAAATAAATTTATAAACGACACGGATGAAGAATTGCAAATTATAAAAGATAAATGCACCGAAATGGGCGTGCCCGTGGCTGTTGCAAATGTTTGGGGCGAAGGTGGCAAGGGTGCGCTTGAACTTGCCGAAATTGTCGGAAAAGTTGCAGACCACTGTGATTGCTGCTTCAAACCTTTGTATGAATGGGAATTGCCGATTGAGAAAAAAATTGAAACCGTTGCAAAAAAGATTTATGGTGCTGAATATGTGGACTACCTTCCCAAAGCAAAGAAAGATATTGAAAAAATAATTGGCCTCGGCCTTGATAAACTTCCTGTATGTATTGCCAAAACACAGAAATCACTTTCTGACAATCCTGATCTGATTGGTCGTCCGAAGGATTTTGTAGTTACAGTGCGCGAAGTTGAAATTGCTTCCGGCGCAGGATTTCTAATTCCAATAACAGGAGATATCATGCGTATGCCTGGTTTGCCTGAGATTCCAGCAGCAGAGTATATCGATATTGATGATGATGGGAATATTAGTGGATTATTTTAGATCGGAGTCGGGAGCAAGAATCGGAAGTGAGATGGTACTGTTTGAAGAGATGTCATTTCGAATGAAATGAGAAATCTTTTATCTCGATTTTAGGTTTCTCCCTCTGGTCGAAATGACAAACGATTGAAGTAATCAGAACTACTTATTATCCTCCGCGAACCACTCGGCATAAGAGTTGTTTGTTTCGCGCAAGCGAAGACTGTGCAGCTTAATTTTTTCGGGAAGATACTTTGAAATTCTTGCAGCAAAATCAGGTAGCATGTTTTCGCAGGTTGGCTGATAAGGAAGAAAGATAACTCTTTCAAATAAAGGAAGAGAAGTAATTTTTTCTTTATCAGGCATGGAATCATTCAACACCATTGCATGATCGAATTTATCAACAACTTCTGATTTCACAATATTTTTCAGATCGCCAAAATCGATCACCATACCGTTTTTCGGATCAGCCGGATTATTCACCGGTTCGCCAATAAGTGTTACAGAGAGTTGGTAAGAATGCCCGTGGATATTGCTACACATGCCATCATAATTCAGCAATGCATGCGCCATTTCGAAACGAAATTCCTTGGTAATCCTGATTTTACTCATTGCAATTACTTTTGAATTACCAGTTGTTTTGTAACAATTCCCTGATCAGAATTCAGTTTTACAAAGTACATTCCTGCCGAAAAATCGGAAACATTAATATCGGCAACTTTTCCTGTTTCCTGGCTGCAGTTGCTCTCGTACAGCAATGCACCTTCTATTGAATAAAGCGATACGCTCTTGAAATGTGCAGAAGGAATTCCACAGAATATAGTTACATTTCCGGTTGCAGGCACAGGATATACATTTACAAAATCATTCAGCATTTCAATATCGGCAGTTCCTGCAGTTGGACCCCATATGTAATAGACCCATTCAGGATGATCAATGAATGGATTTCTGTTATGCTGAATAGTATAATAAATAGTGTTGTTCCTGTCTCTTTCTTTCTGGCTCACTGTATCGAGTGCATTCCATTGCAGCATCACTGTTTCTGCCCATGGCTTAAGCTGCGAACCTGAAACCATATCACTACCCGGCCATCCTGCATCTTCAGTATAATATCTTGTTGCCATATAAAAATATGAGCGCGCTACATCCCCTTTGAAAGAATCAATCGGTTCGAAAACAGTTCCGGCATAACCAACATCTGAACATGTTCCAAGCTTGCTTCCATTGAGAGAAGTCCATGAAGCGGTTCCTACATCACCATAAGGATAATTTCCGCGCTTATTATTTACCCAGCCATCTGTCGGATAAATATGAAATATGTCGGAATACATCGGAGATGCTCCGCCAAACCAACTTTCAGGAAAAGAGTGTTCCCGGTTATAACAGTTATCTTCTGCAGAATAACTGCCACACTGATCTGTAACAAAGGTAAATTCATAAGGTGCCGTACCTCCCGGAATATCAGAATATATATCCCAAACTTTTCCATCGGGTTTTACATCAGTTGTCTGGTAGGCTGTCCAAAGCTGGGCATATGAAATAGAAGTATGGTTTTTAATAATATTATGAAGCGCTGTTTTCAAAGCAGTGCCTGTAAGCCCGGCAGCACTATCGTAATAACCCGGAGGTATCTGTGATACCACAAGTACTGACTTCAGGCATAATACCAGAAACAGTGCTATTATCATCAATTTTTTCATTGCAATTTTTTTAGGAATGCAAAGTTAGCAATAAATCCTCACTTGGCGCAATATTTATTCAGGTAGTCCTGTGCACCGGGACCGCTCATGTCACGGTATTTCAAAAGATCATGGCAGCCATCCTGGTTAAGACTAATTTTAAGAATACCACGATACAGGTAAGCATCGCGGTTAAGCGGATTTGCAGCAGTAGCAGCATTATAATCAGCCATGGCTTTATCAAACTTTTCAAGGTTTTCATAAACCCTTCCCCTTCCAACATATGCCTGTGATTTAATTGTAACAGATCCATGATTTATGCAATAAGTAAAATCAGCAATGGCTTTCTGTGCTTTTTTATCAAGATAAACTTCGCCATAAATTTTTCCCCTTTCCAGAATACAATCAATCATTGATGTATCAAGGCTGAACGCATATGAATAATCGGAAATGGCTTTGTCAGGTTCGTTCTTCAGAACGTATGCTGCCGCTCTTTTTTTAAAATATTCGGCATTGGTTGAATCATTTTTAATAAGCATTGAAAGATCAGCAATCTCCTCTTTATAGGAAGCCTGCTTGTCGTAAATTTCAGCTCTAAGATCAAGTGCTTCGGCATATTCAGGACTCAGCTCAATAGCCTTATTCAGCAGTAACAAAGCTTTTTTTAAATTTTCCTTTTTGCTGTAATCCAGGTCAGCAGCCTGTTTGTAATATTCTTCAGCTGTCTGTGAATATACAGTTGCAGCTAACAAAATAAATAATATCAAAAAGGAAATTTTTCGGGCAGTCATAACAGAAAAATTCTTAATCAAATTTACAAATTATAATATAAATGTTCAATCAAAACTTTTAATCCTATGGCGAAAAGTACAATGCCACCAATGATTTCCGCTTTGTTGCCAAGTTTTTTGCTAAGTTTCCGTCCAAGATGAACACCTGTGTATGACATTCCAAACGTAACAATGCCAATAATTGCAACTGCAGCCAGGATAGGAATCCGGAGCAATGCAAAACTTAATCCAATTGCAAAAGCATCAATGCTTGTGGCGAATGCAAGTGATGTCATAACCCAGAAACTTCCTGTATTAAATGATTTACTTACACCTTTGCTTGTCAATGCTTCATATATCATTTTGGCACCGATAAGTGTGAGCAATCCGAACACTATCCAGTGATCCACCTGCTGAATAATTGCTTTCAGAAAATATCCAACGCCCCAACCAAGCAGTGGCATTACAGCCTGAAAAATTCCAAAGAAGGTTCCGGCCTTCACCGCAAGAGGATTTTTGTTTTTCATACAGGTTCCAAAACATAATGAAACCGCGAAAGCATCCATGGATAGTGCAAATGCAACAAAAATAATTGTTATATAATTCATCAAGATATTCACAGAAGTGCTATAATTTTTTCAAGATATTCTGCATCTGTTTCATCAAAAGAACTGAGCTCACTGCTGTCCACATCAAACACTCCATTTACCTTGCTATCACTACCTTTATAAGGAACAACAATTTCAGATTTTGAACGGGAATCACAAGCGATATGACCTGGAAATTTATGAACATCGGGAACAACAATTGTCTTTTTTTCATTCACTCCCGCCCAGCAAACACCTTTGTTTTTTGCAAGAACCAGGCAGGCTACAGGCCCCTGGTATGGCCCCACAACGAGCTCTCCATCAACGATGCGATAAAATCCGCACCAGAAAAAATATTCCATTTTATGATGAAGAACGGCTGAAATGGTTGCCATGCGTGCTGTTTCGTCATCGCATTTTTTTAGCAAATCCTCAATTTGTTGCAGCAAGCGTTTGTAGCGGCTTATTTTCTTTTGCTTTTCCATAACAATACGAAAGTACGGTTTTTTCAGGAAATTTAATGCCGATGAAATTGATTGAAGTAATTTTAATAAATTATTCCGTTTTAAAATTATAAAAAGATTGATTATTTTTGAAAGAAAAACTTCCTATGAAAAGAAAAAACAATTTACTAAAAGCAATCGCGGGATTATCGCTTTCAATTGTGATTTTATTTATAATCTCATGCAGTTTCAGTACTGCAAATATTTCCAGTGCCGACCTGGCTAAAATATTGCCTGATGGAAAAAGTGAAAAAGTGGGAAGCACCTTCCACCCTGCTGACGGGCCTTTTCATCTGCTGGTTGTTGTAGCAAATGCACCTGAAGGAACTAAAGTCAAAGCCAGCTGGTTTACGCTTGAATCCACTGACAGTAAGGGAACACTGATTGACGAAAAAGAAATTATACTTGGAAACGAAACAGATGTTGATTTTAATTTATCGCTTCCACGCCCATGGCCAGTAGGAAAGTACAAAGTGGATCTTTTCCTGAATGGAAAGCTGGACAGGTCAATACCGTTTAAAGTGGAACAATAACGTATAAGGAAGATCAAATACAACAAATTCCATTTTTCTCGAACAGACTAATAATTTCCTGCTCTCGGACTTTTGAAGGGGGCTGTGTAGAAGGCAATGCGTAATCTGTCCCGATTTGTTCATATTTATTTATTCCAAGCTTCATGTAGGGAAGAACATTTAAATATTTCAGACCGCACTTTTTCATAAATTCTATAATATTCAAAATATTTTCATTATCATCAGTCAACGCGGGAATGAGAGGAAATCTTGGGAGTAAAGGAATTTTTGCAATTGCGGAAAGAAATTTAATATTGTTCAGAATTTGCGCATTACCTGTTTTGCAATAATCAAAATGTGTTTGTGCAGAAATGATCTTTATATCAAACATGAAAAAATCTATATATGGCAGGCATTTTTCAATGGTTGAAAGAGGAACATTCAGGCAGGATTCAACAGCAGTAGAAATTCCTTTTTCTTTGCATTTTTTTAAGATAGAATAAGCAAAATCCGCCTGTTGCAAAGGCTCTCCACCCGACAATGTAACACCACCGTCATCTCCGAAAAATGGAATATCTTTCTCTATTTCGTTCACAAGTTCTTCCGCAACAATCCTGTATCCGCAAATTTGTAACGCCTTTTTTTTGCATGTACTGATACACTGTTTATCATTGCAATCATTACAAATGTTAAAATCAATTTTCAGCTGATCGCCAATTTTGTTTATTGCATTACTGGCGCATGAATCAATGCAGTCAGAACAATTTTTTACACATGCTTCAGGAAAAAAACGCAGTTGTGGATAAGAAAAAATATTTTCAGGATTAGAACACCATTGGCACCGCAATGAACATCCTTTAAAAAACACCAATGTCCTGATGCCCGGTCCATCGTGAACAGAGTAGGGTTGAATGTTGGTGATGATGCCATATACGGATTCTTCGGCCATTATATTTTTGTTTCCTCATACTCGGTTCTCACAATCAGTTCGTCCTGGATGGCCTTTGATAATTCCACCCAATATGCGCTGAACCCTGCAACACGAACAATCAGGTCCCTGTATTTTTCCGGTTGGTTCTGAGCATCCCTCAGCATCTTTGAATCAACAATATTAAACTGGATATGATAACCACCTAGTTCAAAATATTTTTTGATAAGTGAAATTAATTTCTTCGAACCATCGGTTCCTTTAACAGCAGAAGGATGAATTTTCATATTCAGCTGAACAGAGCGCATTTCAATAGAATCAAGCTTTGCAGCGCTTCTAAGCATGGCCAGCGGCCCGTTCACATCTGTACCCGGAAATGGTGATTGTATTGCATCAGCCAAAGTAACTCCTGCAAGCCTGCCATCAGGAGTGGCGCCGGTCACCCTGCCGAAAGGTCCATGTGAGCTGATAGATAATGCAGCGGAGACCCAGTTATGCCCCAGATAACTTTTCTGTGAGGTCACAGCATTGTTATATACTTTCCATATATCAAGAAATATTTTGTCAACATAATCGTCATCGTTTCCGAATTTTGGGGCATCCAGAAATTTATTATACATCTCATCCCATTTGTCGCTTTCCTTTTCCTGTTGCAGAAATGAAAATTTTCCATCTTCGTCAACGCGCATGTATCCGAAATTGTTTTTCATCGCCTCCCTCAACTGCTCAAACGTGTAGCTCTTTTCCTCGTAAACATATTTCTTCATGGCAGCAAGTGAATTGGCCACGTTCACATTGCCGGAGCATAATATTGTAACGGTTTTATTATAACGCGCTCCATTATGGTCGAGGTCTTTTCCTTTCTTAATGCAATCATTTAAAAATGCGGATCCAAAAACCAAAGTTTGTCCATGACGGTGACAAGCCATTACATAGGTCCAGTAATCTTCATAGCATTGAACAACCTTAAGCTGTGCAATTTCCCATGCAGCCCATAATTTTTCATACGTGCTGATATCACCGGGATCATCAAAAACACGGATCTTTGTTCTTGGATCAAGACCGTTATTTAATAAACATTCCAGGATCTTTAACTGGTTGATGAATGCAGGATGACAGATGCCATGACAATTGCCCTGCATCTGCAGTTCAACGCACCCGCCAAGTCCACACATCCTGGCATCTTCAAGTGTTATATTTTCTTCTTTATGTGTAAGCAATAAATGCTGAATAGCAGCCTGGTTATTGAACCATGCCGGGTAGCCAGTTCCGGTTTTGGTGCATTCTGCAGCTTTCAGCAGCATATCATCAGGCGTTTTGGGATCAAGCATTATTCCCATTGTGGGCTGACAAGTAGTGAAAGTAATTCCTGCATCAAGGAAAAGCATTTCAAGTTCATTGGCTGCAGATTTGCCATCGGGCGTTAATCCTCCTACAACAAGATGCTGAAAAAGATTCATGGAAGCAAGAGCTGCCCAACTGCGTGGAGAAACAAACTCGATACATTCAAATTTGAATCTCATAATTTCAAGCAACTCATGCACCTGTGCGTTATCCAGCGCACCAGAGTCTATATCCTTTTTATAATATGGATATAAAAGTTGACCCCATCTTCCAGGAGAAAGTCCAACCACGGGGCATTCCATCTGTATCAGCAAATGAGTTATCCATGCGGCCTGCAGAGCTTCCCTGAAATTACGTGCTGGTTTTGCAGGTACATTTTCCAAAATATCAGCGATTTCTTTCAGTTCTTTCCTCCTGTTTTTATCAGGATGTGTTAAGGATAATTCGAGCGCAAGTTTTTTGTAATTGTTAACCCAGGTCAATGCGGCTTCGCATGCAATAATGACTGAACGCCAGAAAATAACCTTCTCGCTTGGTTCCCATCCCTGTAATTTTGTATTAGCAATATTGTCTTTGCATTCTTTTATAATATCATCAAGGCCTCTTTCAATAACCATGTCATACGATGGAATCCAGCGTCCTTCCATGATTGCAACAACCGAAGGCGGGAAAATAAATGATTGAAAACAATTTTGCAGAAAATCATAATCGGGATAATTTTCTTTCATGAATACATCGGAAACATCTTCAATGCATTTTCCATCCCAATATTCGCAATCTTTCAGAAGACGAGAAATATCGTCATCATGAATTCCGAAAATGCCAAACTGTTTTATATTCTTTACTCCTTTTGATGCAAAACCACCGCCCTGTGCAATAGTAGAATCATCGCCCTTTTCCTTATCAGAACCTTCAAATAAATGTTTAAAAAATTTCTGGCTGTAATTCGTGTAGGGAATGGCACCTCTTAAAAATTTTGTTTTCTGCATCACCAGCAATTCGTGATCATTGATGACGGGTGTAATATTTTCAAGCAAGTTCTGTAATGCCTTTGCACGGCGTATAAGGAATGGCTGACCATCAGCATTTTTCCAGCCATCTGTATACAACAAAGTAGATTCAGGATCAATCAGTACCTGGGCATTGAGGAACATTTCCTTAAGTGCTCTTGTTCTTGAAGTGGTCGGAACTTTTTTAATTTCGATGTTCTCGAAATCTTTAGCTTCTTTATGAATAGGCGGCCAGGTAGGGGTTTGCTGTTCCCTTATCATCTGATTTACATTACTGCTTATTTTCATTACTAATTAAATTAATTTATAAATTCAACCATTACTGTCCTGTTGCACTATTCAAGCAGGATTCAGGCAATTTCGCAATTCAAGTTATTTTCGATAAATATTTTTTTTACAGATTCTATTTCTTCTATTTTGGAATCCTTTAATTCTGGTAATAGATAATTCAATCCATGTTCCCTGTATTTTTCAATTCCAAGTGTATGATAAGGCTCAAGAGAAATTTCATTAAGCTGATTGTTATTCACAAAACTTATAATATTCTTGATATTGATGCTGGTATCTGTGATGCCTGGTATTAAAGGAAGACGAACAATAATTTTCTTATTCTTTTGTGCAAGAAATTTTAAATTTTCTAAAATTTGTTTATTTGATTTCCCTGTATATTTTATGTGCTGCTCTTCATCAATTATTTTCAAATCAAAAAGAAAAAGATCAACATATTCAAGACTTTTCTCAATGGCTTCTTTAGCGCACCAGCCGCAGGTTTCAACGGCAGTATGAATTTTTAAATTTTTACATTCCTTCAGGATTTGTAAAAGAAATTCAGGCTGACTAAAAGGTTCACCACCGGAAAACGTAATACCTCCACCAGAATTATTATAAAACGGTATGTCTTTTGAAACTATATCAACTACCTCAGGAACAGAATATTTTTTTCCTGAGATCCTTAGAGCATCGTAATTACATAGCTCAACGCACAATTTATCTTCACATTTTTCACAGAAGTCAAAACCTCTTTTTACAAAATTATCCTGCACAGAAATTGCATTTAAGTTGCAATTTTCCGCGCATGTAAAACACTTTTTACATTTCGCATCAAAATATCTTAGCTGTGGCAAAAAAGATTGTGATTCAGGATTGCAGCACCATGCGCATTCCAAAGGGCATCCCTTAAAAAAAACCAAAGTTCTTATACCCGGCCCGTCATGCACAGCATAGTGTTGTATATCGAACAGGAAACCATCCGCCATTTTGTAATCGATTTAATTTTAATATTCTTACTACTTCTGCAACGTTAACTTCGGAACTACAGATTATGTTCTGTCCTCCAGATTACCTGGTCCTGCAAGGCTTTGCTCATTTCAACCCAGTAAGCTGAAAATCCTGCAACACGTACAACAAGGTCCCTGTAATTTTCAGGATGTAACTGGGCATCTTTCAGCATGCGCGAATCCACAACATTGAACTGAACGTGGAACCCGGGTTTTTGGAAATATGTTTTAATAAGTGCAAGTAAATTTTTGGAACCGCTCACTCCCTTTAATGCAGATGGATGAAACTTCAGATTCAGCAAACCGCCACGGATTTGTGTATGGTCCACCTTTGATGAGGAACGTATTACAGCCGTTGGCCCGCACGTATCGGTTCCCGGAAAAGGTGATGTAACGCCATCAGCCAGGGGTTCACCTTTGAGTCTTCCATCGGGAAATGCATCACAAACTTTTCCAAATGGCACGGGGGTTGAAATTGCAAGCATTGACGGATCGTAAGGAAACCCGAGGTAATTGTTTTGACCGCGCACCCAATTGCAATATTCATCGAATAATTCAAGATAAATGTTATCCACATATTCCTCGTCATTTCCCCAATGAGGCACTGCCATCACTTTTTTTCTCAATGCTTCATAACCCTGCCAGTTATTTTTTACAGCAGTTGCAATATCTTCAAAAGAACATACTTTTTCATCAAAGCAAAGTTTTTTGATAGCTGCAAATGAATTTGCAACATTTACAAGACCCGATGAAAGCGTAGTGATAGATTGATTCAACACTGCACCTCCATCATCCATGCACTTTCCTCTTTCAATACAATCATTCACAAAGACTGAACAGAAAATTAAAGGAACAGTATTTCTGTGTGCAAGCATCACATAGTTCCAGTATTGCTGCCAGTTGCGGATAGCAGCATGCATAATATCGATATAATATTTTTTTATTTCTTCGTAGGAATTCAATTCCCTTTCTTCAAACATTCGTATTCCGGTAACAGGATCGACACCTTTATTCATCATGATGTCGATTATTTTGCCGTGGTTGACAAATCCTGCCTGTACTATTCCATAAGCCATTCCCTGCAAGGTGGGTTCGGTGCATCCGCCAATAGCGCTATTTTTCCTGATGACTTCCAAAGGCAGTTTACTAGTTTTCCATTCATGCTGAATATACGTTTCTTGGTTGAAAAATGCAGGATACCCTACCCCTGTCTTCACACATTCTACCGATTTCAGCAAAAATTCCTCATCAAGCTTATCATCCCACCACACAGAAAGAGTGGGCTGTGTCATCTGCATATTTATCTGTGCCTGCAGGATAGCAAGAGAGATTTCATTGTTTAATGTTTCATTTCGTTCACCTACTCCTCCGAGAATTAGGTTTTGATAAAGGTTGCCATGACCAAGTCCCTGCCAGCTAAGGCTAGCAATGTATTCTATCTGGGTCATTTTCACAAACAATTCTTCAAAGAGTGAAACAGCGGTTTCAAATGAGCAAGCGTTATCATTTTTATAATATGGATACAATACAGCATCCAATCTTCCGGGAGAATATCCAAGATGCGAACCTTCGATATGCCCCAGTAAATAGGTAAACCAAAATGACTGAACTGCTTCACGAAAATTTTCAGGTGCCTGCATTGGCACTTTTCTGCATATATAAGCAATTTCTTGTAGTTCGCTTTTACGCTGTGGATCGGTTTCCTGCAACATCATCCTTTCGGCTTCATCTGCATAATTCAGTGCAAACTGAACAGCACCTTTAAGTGCAGACAGCGCAGCTCTCCAGAAATTCAGTTTTGAAGAATCCTTTATATTTTCGGGCTGGAATGATTTTATTTTTTCTTCTATATCACGAATAATAGCGTTATATCCTTTGCCGAGCGCCATTTCATAGTCGAGAATTAACCTGCCTTCAGGACAGGGTTCATGCGGAGCAGTGTATAAACCTATTTTCCATCCGTTTTCAATGAATTCTGCTTTGTCAAAATGTTCTTTCCAAAGTCGGTCGCCCTGTTCCATTAAGCACTTGTCTTCCCAGTATTCACAAATGTCTTTAAAGCTTTCATATTCATTTTTTGAAATCAGGAATTTTCCGCTGATCAGGCGTAATCCTTTTTCTTCTGCCTCTTTCACTGCATTGGCAATACCGCCACCCTGACCTTGTTCAGCATGTTTTGATTGTGCATCCTGCTCTTCCTTTCGCATTTCCTTAAGGAACGGACCTGCAGCATAATTTGCATAAGGAATTGCGCCACGGATAAACCGGGTTTTATTTCCTGCTATCATATCGTTCTTATGAATTACAGGAGTCATGCGGGAAAGCGCATACGCATGATCAGCAGCACGTCGTTCAAGTATTTCCATTCCATCTGTCCTTTTATTGGACTCCGTGAGATAGCTGATATATTCAATGTCAACCATGAGAGGTGAATCGAGATAACGCTGTTTAAAATATGCCGACTTTGTTGTGGATGGCGAATTTTTAATTTCCCGTGGGACGATTTCAGTTAATGTATTTTCCATAATTATTTACTCTTGCCGTACAATTAAATAAATTTTTTAAGAATTTTATTTGTGATTTTCTTTAAACATTCTCAAACGCATGTTGAGCACTTCAAACTGATTCCTTTGAATTAACGAAACACAGGCGCGCAGTCCTTCTGTTCTTTCACTTCCTGTGATGGAAAGTGCTATGGCACTTATTCCATAATTCAGAAATTCTTTCAGCAGGTCTTCTCCGGTAAAGCCCGGATAAGCTATGGTAAAATAAAAGCCATCGGAAATAGGTTTGTCAATATCCATATCATACACTATTTTGAAGCCGTTATCGGTAAACATTTTTTTCAGGATCCTTGCTCTTTCACCATATTCACGAATTTCTTTTACAAAATCGTAGCTGCCATCATTCACCGCTTTTAATAAAGCAGCGATGGCATACTGCGCCGAATGTGATGTTCCGGCAGTTGTGGTATAAACAGTGCCATGAACAATGCTGTGGCCAAAATTCGGATAAGGATAATAAGTAGTTAAATTGGAATAATCAGTATCAAATAATTTATCGGAAACAGCCATCAATGCTACGCGTTGGCCGGCATAGCTGAATGATTTTGAAGTTGAAATAAGCAAGATATATTTATCGGTATATTTTGCCACTGTCGACTGAAATGGGGCTACACCGGGCTTTGACAAATCTTTACGGAAGTCCATGGCAAAATAAGCAAGGTCTTCTGCAATGATAACGTCGTATTTATTTGCCATGTCGCCAATAATTTTTAACTCTTCTTCATTGAAACAAATCCATGAAGGGTTGTTCGGATTGGAATATAAAATTGTTGAAATATTCCCTTTCCCAAGAACAGACTCAAGTTTGGCTTTTAATTTTTCACCTCTGAAATTGTAAACATCAAAGTTTTCCTGCTTCAAGCCAATCATTTTTATGAGCTGTTTGTGAACAGGAAATCCCGGATCGATGAGAAGAATAGTATCTTTTTTCGCATCTCTTCTACCTGCAACCATGAATGTTGCAAAAGCGCCATTAATACTGCCAACAGTAGGAATACAGCTGCGGGGAGAAACATCTACATCAAGAAAATTTTTTATAAAACGCGATGCTTCGTTCTTCAGAAAAGGCAATCCGTCAAGATCTGGATAAAGAGAAGCAACTCCGGCATCAAGTGCTGCCTTTTCCGCATCAATAGCGATGCGCGGTGCAGGAAGCCCGGGAATGCCCATTTCCATGCGGATAAATTTTTGCCCGCTTAATTCTTCAATCCGGTTTATTAATTTTTTTAATTCCCTGATAGAAGCTCTTCCCACATCTTTCAAATTGCTTTCTTCAATTGCCTGAATTACGAATTCTTCTCTGATAGGTGTTTCCATAGTCATGTATATTTTGGGCGAGTTATTTTTTTATTGATTTTGTTTTCTGCCAGCTTCAAACGCAAGTTTGTTCGCTGATTTTATAAAGTCGCTTGGCGAAATTGCCATCAATGCCGAAAGCCATACTTTTTCGGGAATGCTGTTAAAAGGAACAATTGTCGACAACAGTCCAAGCACAACCACATTCGCGGTTTTCCCATTGATATCGCCAAGTTCGTACACAATTTTATTGGCATCAATTTTAATTACGTTGTATCCTTTCAGCATGTCGAAAATTTTATTCACATCGGGATAATCTTCTCTTTTCAACGCTACAGGAAGTACTGAATGATTATTAAACAGTATGGTACCATTGGGTTTTAGAAGTTCCAGAAAACCCGGACGAAGCACTTCGCTTACTTCCATTACAATCAATACATCCACTGAACCAGGCGCCAGTGTTGGAGAATATACATTACCGCAACTGAAAGTTGAAATAACTGGACCGCCCAGTTGTGCCATTCCATGTGTGTCACCTTTTATAATATTTGTTTCAGCATAAGGAGTGAGAAGAACCACTTCTGACAATACTTTGCCAAAGAATAAATTTCCCTGTCCGCCGATTCCCCTGATTGCCACTCTTAATGATTCGGGTAATTTATTTTTATCAGTGACAGGGATTTCAATTGCCTCAACTTTTTCAAACTTAGGTGGTGCTATTTTTTCGGTAGCTTCTTCATCATAAATTATTGCACCAAACGGACAACGCTGCAAACACACAGGAGTGCTGCCACCGCAGAATGTGCACTGGCTTGTGAAATGAGGTTTCTTTTCTTCGTCGAATTCAATGCCCGGGCAAATGTTGCAACGAAAACATCTTTTGCACAAATCATAATTACGACTGATTTTACGAACTTTCTTTTTGTTCTCCACCTCATGAATACAAAGTCCTTCAAGGATCAGAGTTGTGAATTGTCCTTTTTCTGCTTCTTCAAGAGCTTCCGTTAATGCTTTATCAACTTCTACTAAGTTATATGAATCAACAACAACAGTTCTTCCACCTTCTGCTTCCACAGCGCGTTTCAGGTTGAATGTATTCGGCATGCCGGCAAGATTTACTTTGCTGCTTGGTGCAGGTTGACCGCCAGTCATGGCAGTTACCGAATTATCAAGAATAACTTTCACACCCGGTGTATGCCTGAAAATTGCATTACGCGTAGCATCCAGTCCTGAGTGACATTCACATGAATCACCAATAACACTGATGGTTTTGGAAGCATATTCAGGAAGTGATAAAACAAATCCCTGTCGTGTGGAATCGCTGGCACCCATGCAGCAAACGGTATCCAGGGAATTCAGAAAATATAAAAGAGTTGAACAACCAATATCGCCAAATGCTGCATAAAGTTTTTTCTTCTTTTTTAATTTATCAACGCTTAACGCAAACGCCCTGTATGGACAGCCTGGGCAAATAGAAGGCGGCCTGTTCAATGGTTTTATTTCTGATTCCTGTTTTTTAATTTCATAGTTTACATCAATGTGTTTTGACAGTTGTGCTATAACCATCTCCGGTGTCCAGTCAGTGATAACACTATTCTCTTCCTTGCCAATCACTGGAATTGATAAAAGCCGGATTTGATTTTCAAGAAATGTATCTCCATCTTCAAAAACAAATATTTTTCCTTTAATGCCTGACGCGAATTTCCTGACTCTTTCTTTTGACAATGGGTAAGTAATTCCCAGCGAAAGTATGGAAGGCTTTTTACCAATGTGTTTCAGCGCTTCTCTCACAATGATGTTGCTTTCTCCGCAGAGGATAATACCCCAGTCATCTTCGCCCTCTTCTTCATTGATAAGATCACAATCTATAAGCCATTCCTGTATTTGCGGAATACGCTCCTGCGTAGCTTTGTTATAATTTACACGTGCTATACCCGGCATGAGCATCCAGTTATGAAGATTTTCGGGCAGTGGACGCCTTGTGATGATTCGCGCTTCGCTGGTAACAACCAACCCTTCAGAATGAGCAAGTATTCCAGATGTAAGGACAATAACCGGCGTCCCCCATTCACGGCTTATATCAGCAGCGAAGAAAGCCGCTTCATATAAGTCCTGATGATTGCGTGGTTCAATTATTGGAAGCCTTGCAGCACTGAAAAAATATCTTGAATCAATAACATGCTGTGTGCTTGATGGAACATAATCCGTGGCTGCATAGATTACCAGTGCACCTGCATCAGCAGTGTAGAAAGCAGAAGTGGTGATTGCATCTCCTGCCTGGAAAACACCGGGAATCTTCATTGTTACAACAGTATCGGATCCCGCAATTGAATGACCCACTCCGACTGCTACAGCCACAGCTTCGTTCACCGACCAGCCCACAGTCATCCTGTCCTGAACATATTTTAAGGATTTATCAATTACTTCAGTGCTTGGTGTTCCGGGGTAACCGTCGGCTGCATGATAACCTGCATGAACCACGCCTAAAGCAAATGCTTCGTTGCCCTGCAAAATAAATTTACTTCCTGTTTTTGATTCTACTATTTCGTTGAAACGTGCCATCTTAATATTGTTTGTAGTTCGTAGTTTGTAGTTATTTGTTGAAGTTGGATGATTTAAACAAAAAACCACAAACCACAAACAGAATTTAATATTTTATTTTTCTATTCGTATACGTGCATCAACAGCAACAACCTTGTCTTTCTTGCCTAATAAAGGATTCAGGTCCATTTCAAAAATTTCTGGAGCAACTGTAACCAGAGCAGAAAGTCTAACAACAATGTCGGTGAAAATTTCTTCGTTCACGCCTTCCTGTCCCCTGGCTCCTTTAATAATGCCATAGCTTTTTAAAGATGTGATCATTTTGCTTGCTTCATCTTTTGTTAATGGAGCAAGTCCGGCATTTACATCTTTCAAAACTTCAATGAAAATTCCGCCTAAACCGCAAAGCACCATGTGTCCGAATTTATCTTCTTTCTTAGCACCTGCAAATAATTCAATACCTGAAAGCATAGGCTGAATAAGAATGGCCGTAGTATCTTTTATCTTGATCATTCTTTCGAATTCATTTCCCACAGTTGCAGCTTCTTTTACATTCAGCACAACTCCGCCGACATCCGATTTATGCACAGGTCCTACCACTTTCATTACTACAGGATATCCTAATTTTTCTGCTGCCTTCAGTGCATCTTCTTTTGAGATTACTACAGCTTCACCTGCTCTTGGAATACCAACAGCATCAAGCAATGACTGGACTCCATCGGGTGAAAGATACCCGTTCTCCGCTTTATCAATTATATTGCGGATCTTGGCAGTATCAATTTTCGGAAGTTCAATTTTTTCAGGTGCAGGTTTTGGTGTATAATAGATTCTCGACAATGCATTTCCAAGTGAAACTTCTTCAGGAAAATTAATTCTTCCTTTTGAAAGAAAATCTGCAATTTCATCTTTCGAATTTATGATCGATGGCAACACTGGGAATATCGGCTTTTTGCAAGTCTTCATTTTCTGATCAAGCAAATTGAAAACATCGAAAATGTCTGTCAATCCAGGGTTTCCGAAAATCACAATCATTGCATCAATATTGTCAAAATCGTTTTCGCAGTAATCGATGATTGTTCCTAATTGTTCAGCAGTTCCTGTTGCAAGAAAATCGATTGGATTTGCAACAGAAGAACCGGCATAAAGTTTAGTCAACAATTCTTTTGACTTTGGTCCTTCAATATGTGGAACTTCAAGTCCGCCGTTTGAAAGTGAATCGGTAAGCATTACTGCAGGGCCGCCTGCGTGCGTAACGATTGCAATATTTTTTCCTTTCAGTTCTTTGTGCATAAAAATGGAAGCGACAGTAGTAATTTCATCCCTGCTGTAGCATCGTACAATTCCGGCTTTGCGGAATAATGCGTCCACTGCAACATCCGGTGAAGCCAGTGCGCCGGTGTGCGATGAAGCAGCGCGGCTTCCTGCATCAGATGAACCTGATTTTATTGCAGCAATTCTGCATCCTTTGCGAATCAATGAAGAAGCATGCTTTAAAAGCATATCAGGCTTCTTCACATTTTCAATATATAATAATTTCACTTTTGAACTGTGAACAGGATCATAACTTTCATCCATGTTTTTCAACACTTCTTCAACACCCATTTGTGCTGAATTTCCAACAGAATAAACACTTGAAAAGGTCAATCCTTTGGTGATTCCTGATTCCATAATGAACACAGCTGTTGCACCTGAACCAGAAATAAAATCACAACCCAATGGATCAAGTTTTGGAATAGGCAATGTAAATACCCCGCTATAATTAGAATTCAGGAAACCTATACAATTGGGGCCTATCAAAGAGCCATTCACAGAGTTTATGATCTCAACTATTCTTTTTTCAATTTTCGCTCCTTCTTCATTTTCCTCGCTAAAGCCAGCTGATAATATGATAAAGGCTTTCGTGTTTTTTTGCTTTACAAGAACTTCAACAGTTTCAATGCAAAATTTTGCAGCAATTGCTATAATAGCAAGATCAACCTGCGGAAGATCCTTCACATCTGCATATGCTTTCAATCCTTGCACTTCAGGCTCTTTAGGATTTACAACATAGATGTCGCCTTTAAAATGGCCGTCTTTTAAATTGAACAGCACTTTGCCACCCGGTTTTGAAACTGTGTTGGATCCACCAACTACAACGATACTCTTTGGATTGATAAGTTGTTCGGTTATCATATTATTTATTTTTTTATTATTACTAAATCAATTTACTGCAGCCGACAGAAGCCACGAATCCCAATGGCCGGCTGAAATACTTAAAGTATTAAAAAAATATTTTAAATGGAAAATTTATCCCGTTCCTTGATATTAAGGAATAGTTTGTGTGCGAGGTTGGATAATATAATTGCGCTGTACGACATGTTTATTAGTGCTTTCAAATATAATGGTTTTTTCAATTCGCAAAATATTTTTAAGAAAAAAACATTTACATGATTTTTTTCATCAGAAAAAACCATAATTTCACAGAGTTATAAAATTCCATTTTATGAAAAAGCTGTTCGTGGTTTTCGTTGCAATCATCTGTTTTACAAGCATTCATGCACAATTTAGCGATAATTTTGAAAATAAAACACTCCGTATTGATTATTTTCATTCTGGAAATGATACCACCGAATATTATTTTATGGATGAACTTATCCAGGAACCGCTATGGGGCGGGTCACAGATTAACCTGGTAGACACCTTTAATTATGGCAACTTTAAATTTGTTGCCCATGACAGTGCCAGCGGCAAGATCATTTTTTCAAAAGGCTATTCATCAATGTTTGCCGAATGGCGCACTACCGACGAAGGCAAGACTACAAAAAAAGCATTTTCTGAAACTGTTACAATGCCATATCCCAAACATACTATCATTGCTGAATTCTACAGTCGTGGTCCTAAAAACAGCTGGATAAAGAAATTCGAATATGTTATCAATCCGAAAAACTATTTCATCTCGCACGAACAAAAAAACAAAAGTGCCTGCTTCAAGGTTCTGAACAATGGTGATCCTTCCAAAAAGGTTGATATTGTTATCATCCCCGATGGTTACACAAAAGACCAAATGGGAAAATTCAAGAAAGACTGCGACAAATTCGCCGGCTATTTTTTCGGTGCTTCTCCTTACAAGGAAAACAAAAACAATTTTAACATATGGGCCATTAATATTGCATCTGTCGATTCAGGCCCCGATATTCCGGCTCTGGATAAATGGAGCAATACAGCGGTTGGAACCTCATTCTACACATTTGACTCCGAGCGCTACCTGATGACTACCGAGAACAAAGCACTTCACGATGCTGCTGCCAATGCACCTTATGATCAAATCATAATCCTTGTGAATTCTGACAAATATGGCGGCGGTGGAATTTATAATTTCTATTGCACCGTTTCGTCCGATAATAAATATTCCGACTATGTTGTGACCCACGAATTCAGTCACCTGTTCGGCGGGCTGGGCGATGAATATTATACTTCGCAGGTATCCACCAATGATCTGTATCCACTGGATGTTGAGCCTTGGGAGCCAAACCTCACAACAATGGTAAATTTTGATAAAAAATGGAAAAGCATGGTACAGACAGGCACACCTGTACCAACACCTAATTCTGTTCAATATAAAGATGTGGTTGGCGTTTTCGAAGGCGGAGGATATGAAGCAAAAGGCGTTTACAGGCCTATGTATGATTGCTCAATGAAATCAATTTCGTACAATAATTTCTGCCCGGTATGCAAAAAAGCAATACAAAATATGATTGATTTTTATACAAAGTAAAAAATTTATATATTAGCTGTGAATTCAAAAACAAATTAATAACCCATAAAATAAGCAGGAGGAATTAAAATGCCGATTACCAAATTAGACCAGATGTTCGAAGTACTGAAAAGCAAAACCAGGAAAAGATTAGTAGCCGCTTTCGCAAATGATTCGCATACCATAGGAGCATTAAGCGAAGCAATAGATAAAGGGATTGTTGAAGCTATACTTGTGGGAGATGAAGCTACAATTAAAAAGGTTTGTGCGGAACATAAAATTGATGCCGGCAAATTTAAAATAGTTCAGGAAGCTGACGAGTGGAAAGCAACACAGAAAGCTGTTGAGCTTATCAACAAAGGCGAAGGTGAAGTGCTGATGAAAGGACTTGTTACTAGTGACAAATATATGAGAGCAATCCTCGACAAGGAAAAAGGCCTTGTGTCAAGTCCTAACGCTATCCTTTCACACGTAAGTGTTATTGAAGTTCCTGCATATCACAAACTCCTTATTGTTTCTGATGTTGCTATTATTCCGCTGCCAGACCTTAAGCAGAAAATAGCGATGACAAATTACCTGATACAAACAGCTCATTCTCTCGGCATCGAAAACCCAAAAGTAGCTTTGCTCGCTGCAACTGAACAAATGTCGTTGGGCATGACCGCATGCACAGACGCTGCAATCATCAGCAAAATGGCTGACCGAGGTCAAATTAAAGGTGCAATTGTTGACGGACCTCTGGCAATGGATGTTTGCATTGACAAGGAAAGTTGCGAAATTAAAAAGCTGAAAAGCCCTGTAGCCGGTGATGTTGATTGTATTTTATTCCCGAACATAGAATCAGGAAATGTATTTTTCAAGAGCAGCACCAAACTTTGCGGAGGTGAATTAGGAGCAGTTGTATTTGGAGCAAAAGTGCCTTGTGTTCTTACATCCAGGGGCGACAGTGAAAAAACAAAATTGTATTCAATCGCGCTTGCAGCTTCAATAGCAAAGTAGTATTATCAGAATTATTCTGAAACATTTTTTATTTTTTTCAATAGCCTATAATAACACATTATTTTTATAGACCTTGTAATTCTATTCACCATGGATAACCTGATACTTGTAATTAATCCCGGCTCCACCACCACAAAAATTGCGGTTTATGACCATCGTAAACAAATTTTTCTGACCAATATAAAACACCTTCAGGAAATATTACAGAAATTTGAAAAGATTGCTGATCAGTTTGAGTTTCGCAAGAACACAATTACTGATGAACTAAAGAAAGCAGGAATTCATATCAATGATATTTCCATTGTTGTTGGCCGTGGCGGATTGCTAAAACCCATAGCAGGCGGCGTTTACCAGGTGAATGAAGCCATGATTCGCGATATCAGGAATCCGATGGGAGAACACGAATCAAACCTGGGCGGACTCATTGCATTTGAAATTGCAAAAGAAATTGGCAAAGACATCAAAGCCATTATTGTTGATCCCACCTGTGTTGATGAAATGGACGATATTGCCAGGATTTCCGGAATGCCCGAACTTCCGAGAAAAAGTTTTCTGCACACATTGAATCAGCGGGCTGTTGCCAGGACATATGCAAAAGATCTTGGTAAAAAATATGAAGAGATCAATGTAATTGTTGCGCATATGGGCGGGGGCATCTCTGTTGGCGCGCATCATCAGGGCAGGATTATCGATGTGAATAACGGACTTAATGGTGACGGGCCTTTATCACCTGAAAGAAGCGGAGGTCTGCCGGTAGGACAACTTGTAGAACTTTGTTTCTCCGAAAAATTCACAAAAGCAGAAATTCTTAAAAAGATAAAAGGAAAAGGCGGTCTCACTGCATACCTTGGAACCTGCGATGCTATTGAAATTGAAGAACGGATTGCTAAAGGTGATGAATATGCAAAACTCATTTACGATGCAATGATTTACCAGGTGGCAAAAGAAATAGGTGCTTTAAGTACTGTGCTTAAAGGGGAGGTTGACGGAATTCTTCTTACCGGTGGAATTGCATATAGTGAGATGGTTACCGGCAATATTGCAGAACGCGTAAAACACCTTGGACACGTAAAAATTTATCCGGGCGAAGGCGAAATGGAAGCTCTGGCATTAAATGGATTTATGGTGCTTACAGGCGAAGTAGACGTAAAAGAATATGTTTGAAAAAAATTCAATCACAGAAACCGGAATAATAAAATTCCGGTTTTTTAATTTATTCTAATTTTATGTTCAGAATTAAATAACGTAAATGTCACTCTGAGCTTGTCCAAGTATGACCTAATGAAACAGAGGTTGTCATACTTCGATAAACTCAGAATGACATATAATTTAGATTTAACTTAATTATACCATGGAAAACACATCCGACATAAATAAAAAATTAAGCAAAGAAGAAAACGCAAAACTTATAATTGACTTTTTTCACCGTACCATGATGCATCATGTAATGTGGTTTGCAGAAGTGCAAGATCATTTGGGAAAAGATAATGCATTCAAGGCACTGAATGAAGTGTATAAAATGAGCTACGATGTGCAGATGAAGCGCCTTTCAAAAACACTTAGCTTTGAAATGACCGATGGCATTCCTTCCGTGCTGCTTGAAATGCCTGAAGAAACAATGAATTCACTCAGGGAAAATGTAGCAGCCAACTGGCTTGCCAATGATGGAATATGGTTCCAGGCAATTGAATCCATGAACAGCATGACTGATGCAAAAAGTTGCAACGATTCCTGCTGGGAAAAATTTTCCCCCCTGGAAGCCTGGTCAATTAAGCGTTTCCTGGACCTGCCGGAAAACCCCGGACTTGATGGATTGAAACAAGCATTACAATTCAGGCTTTATGCTTTTATCAATAAACAATCATTTACTGAAGAGACTGAAAAAAGTTTTGTTTTCCGCATGAATGACTGCAGGGTACAGAGTGCCAGAAAAAGAAAAGGAATGGATGATTATCCCTGTAAATCCGCCGGGAAAGTTGAATATTCAACATTCGCTGAAGCCATTGATTCCCGTATAAGGACTGAATGTATTTGCTGTCCTCCTGACAAACATCCGGAAGAATATTATTGCGCCTGGAAATTTTTTATTTATTGATTCGCCGATTTTGCCTTCTCTGTGGAACTCTATGTATTTTCTCCGTTTTCTCTGTGGTTAAATTTTAATTTTTTTTTACCACAAAGGACACAAAGGAGGCACAGAGGACAAAAAGAAAATTTATTCTTTTTCAAACCTGTTCACTGAAATACTAAAAGTAGTGCAGAGTTTTATAAAATAAATTCCTTTTGCAAACGATGAAACATCAATATCTTTTGTTGCCTTCTGTACAAATTGTTGAAGCAATAATTTTCCTTCAATAGTGTAAATTGAAATAATACATTCTTTGGATTAGTGCGGTTTTACTATAAGTGATTCTTTCATAGATACAGGTTTATCAGGGCAATTCACACAAGGACATTCATTGATTTTTACTTTTTTATTATCGGCCGGTTCCCATCCCATAACAAGGTAAAGCATGAAGAAGCCCGCCACATAAGCAATAGGAATGTACCATGCTTTTTTGATCCATAAGCCAACATTGCGTGCTTCGGGATATTCGTTACAAATGGCCACACCAGCCGAAGAACCAAACCATATCATCGATCCGCCAAAACCCACGGCATAAGCCAGCATTCCCCAATCGAAGCAACCCTGGTCTAGGCACAATTTTGTAAGTGGTATATTATCGAATACGGCAGAAACAAATCCTATGAAAAATGTACTGATCCATGAAGCAGGAGGCAATTCATTTACGGGCATAAGTGAAGCACAGGTCACCAGGCACAACAGGAAAATAGTTCCCCTGAACGCCTTCTGCGATTCCCTCCATGGAACATCTTCCACAAACGAACCAATAATAATAGCCATCCATACGCCCAGCACAGGCAAATCAAAAAGAAAATTTGTGACGATTGCTCCAATAATAATCAGAATTACAATAAATAATTTTGTGAAATTAATTTTTGTATTTTTCTTTTCATGTTTTAATAATGGGCGATATTTATGTTGCTGATGCGAAGCAAACCATCCGAAAATTATTAATGAAACAAAAGCCGCAATATAGGCATGCAGAACATTCACCGGACTTACTCCATCAATCCACATCATTGTAGTAGTCGTATCCCCGAGCACACTTCCTGCTCCACCTGCATTGCTCGCAGCAACAATTGCAGCAAGATAACCAATATGCACTTTTTTGTTAAAGACAACAAAAGCAACCGTCCCTCCGATAAGCGCAGCAGCGATGTTGTCAAGGAATGAAGAGAGAATAAAAATAAATACGAGCAACACAAAAGGTCCTGTCCAGTCATGAGGCAAATATTTCGGAAGGATGCCGGGAATTCCTGATCCTTCGAAATGCTTTGCCAGTATTGAAAAACCAAGAAGCAGTCCAAGTAAATTTATTAGTATCGGCCATTCACCCTGCCGGAGATCCTTGTTTATCAATTGATCCAGCAATGGAGAATTTCCAAGAAAATGCTTTCCGAAATTAAACTCCGAATCAAAAACTAATTTAAAAACAAGAAGAACTGTAAGTCCAATCAATGCAACCCAAAATGTTTTGTCGTGAAAAACTGCTACACCAATCAGGATGATTGCAAACAAAATAAATTCCCAGCGTATGCCAAATGCTGAAGAAGGAACTCCATTAGCAGCATAGATGAGGCAGGGTATCAGTAAAAACAAACTGATTACGGAAAAAATTAAAATTCGTTTTTTCAGCAAAGAGGAATTATTACTGAATAATCTATTCAGCATTATTGGAAAAAATTTTTATAATTAATTTGAATATTTATTTTTTCTTCACTACCCCCATCGGTAAAACAATTTTACCATAAACTTCGTTCAGAACCTGCGCCATTGCTGCATATAATGCGAACAATCCGCAAAGAATACCTTCAAATCCTGCAAATGTTTTCAAGTCTTTATTTTCTGTAAAGTCACCAATAGCAAGTAAAAAGAAAAGTAGAACAAGTGATCCAAATACAAGTTGTAAAGCAACGTTAAGCCTTAGAGTAGCGATGAACATAAATATTGTATACAAACCCCAAACCGCCAGGTATGCAGCCATTTCGTTTTTATCGGGAGCTGTGGCATAACCCATTTTTGGCAGAATTATAATAAAAACCAACGACAGCCAGAAAAATCCATAGGATGCAAAAGCAGTGGTACCGAATGTGTTATTCTTCTTCCACTCCATAATGCCCACAATGACCTGCGATAATCCACCAATAGTTAATCCCATTGCAAGTATTGAACTTCCAAGTGCAACCCCCCCGGCATTGTGAATATTCAGAAGAATTGTTGTCATCGCAAATCCCAGCAAGCCAAGCGGTGCAGGGTTTGCAGTGTTGTCTTTTAAAATTGTGTAGTTTGGATTTTCCATATTGTTGCGGGTTTTAAGTTGGATGCAACAAGTTTACGGATAAAAAACTAATTACAAAAATTTAAAGAAAATAAAATTGAATTTTGCTGCTATGAAAGGAAATCAGAGGAAAAATTACAAAATACTATTTCTTCATTATGCGTATTTCAACACGGCGGTTCATCTGCATTTCCGCATTGTTTCGCTCCTTGGTGAGTGGCTGTGTATGCCCCAGACCTTTCCAGGTCAATCTTTTTTTGTCAATTCCCTTTTTCGCAAGATATAAGTAAACCGTTTTGGCCCGTTGCCCTGATAAGTTATCAGGATCCGCCTGGGTGCAGCAGATATGACCTTCGATGCATATTTCAATTGTAGGATTTTCTTTCAACGTAGTGTAAAGTTCATCCAGCGTTTTAAATGATTCAGGCATAACCACGGCTTCCCCTGGATAAAATGTTATGTTTTTTAGCGCCATTGTGGAACCCACGCTTGCCGTATCAACAAAATTTGAAAGTACCGATTTCGTTGTATCTGCTTTTTTGACCAAAGGTTTTACTTTAATTAAAATTTCAACGCGGCGATTTTTACCCCAATCAGCAGCAGTATATTTTGGTTTTGTTTCACCAAAGCCATTCACTAAAAATGAATCGACTTGACTTTTTTTATTGAGGAAATATGTTTCCACCGATTGTGCACGTTTCAAGGACAAATCGTAATTGAATTTTGCATTTCCAATACTGTCGCAATGACTAGAAATAGAAATAATTAATTTATTTTCCTTTGGAAATTTTTTGATTAATGAATCCAGACGGCTAACTGATGCCGCAGTCAGTGCATCACTTCCCGAATTAAAATAAATTTCATCAGAAAATTTTTGTTGCGAAAATCCATAAAGACTGCAAAGAAGAAAGAAGAAAGAAGAAAGTAAATGTGTATTTCATGTTAGAAGAGTTGCTCTTAAAATAACTCTTTTACTCAAATATTATTATGCATATGCATTAAGATTAATAATCTTTACATCACACAAAACTCAGTACTCCCGACTCAACGCTGCTCTTACATATTCCTTCTGTACTGCCCACCCACATTATAGAGAGCATCTGTAATCTGTCCGATAGAACAATATTTTGCAACTTCCATTAGTTTTTCGAAAAGATTCAGATTTTTTATCGCGGCATGCTGCAGGTCTTCAAGCAAAGCAGGAATTTCATTGGCGTGTGTCTTATGAAGCTGCTCAAGCATTTTAATCTGGTATTGCTTTTCTTCTTCCGTTGCCCGTATAACTTCACCCGGAGTCACTGTGGGAGATCCAGTTGAAGACAGAAATGTATTTACACCCATTATTGGCAATTCACCGGTATGCTTCAGGGTTTCATAATACAATGATTCTTCCTGTATTTTACTTCGCTGATAGCAGGTTTCCATAGCCCCAAGAACTCCGCCTCTTTCAGTGAGCCTGTCGAATTCCTTCATTACAGCTTCTTCAACTAATTCAGTTAATTCTTCTATTATGAATGATCCCTGTAAAGGGTTCTGATTTTTAGCCAATCCTAATTCATGATTGATGATCATTTGTATGGCCATCGCCCTGCGAACGCTTTCCTCTGTTGGAGTTGTGATGGCTTCATCATAAGCATTGGTGTGAAGAGAGTTGCAGTTATCATATATTCCGTAAAGTGCTTGTAATGTAGTGCGGATATCATTGAAACCTATTTCCTGCGCATGAAGCGAACGGCCGCTTGTTTGTATATGATATTTTAACTGTTGTGAACGAGCATTTCCTTTGTATTTGTTTTTAATCGCTTTTGCCCAAATGCTGCGGGCCACGCGGCCTATCACAGAAAATTCTATATCAATTCCGTTGGAGAAAAAGAATGATAAATTCGGTGCAAACTTGTCAATATCCATTCCCCTTGACAGGTAATACTCCACATACGTAAATCCGTTCGACAATGTAAAGGCAAGCTGTGAAATAGGATTGGCGCCAGCTTCAGCAATATGGTATCCTGAAATTGAAACAGAATAAAAATTGCGGACATTATTATTCATAAAATATTCCTGCACATCACCCATCAGTTTCAATGAAAAATCTGTGGAGAAAATGCATGTGTTCTGTCCCTGGTCTTCCTTAAGAATATCAGCTTGCACGGTTCCGCGAACAGCACAAATAGTTTCGGCTTTTATTTTTTCGTACACATCTTTCGGAAGAACTTTATCTCCGGTAATACCAAGAAGCATCAGCCCAAGGCCGTTATTATTTTCAGGCAATTCGCCCTGGTAGGAAGGACGTGTTGTTCCTTTTTCTTTGAAATATGCCGCAATCTTTTTCTCAACTTCCTCAACCAGTCCATGTTTTTTAATATAAAGTTCACACTGCTGATCAATAGCTGCATTCATGAAATAACCCACCATTATTGGTGCTGGCCCATTGATCGTCATTGAGACGGATGTCATAGCATCGGCAAGGTTGAAACCTGAATACAATTTTTTCGCATCATCCAGGCAGCAAATGGAAACACCCGAATTGCCTATTTTACCATAAATGTCGGGACGAACTCCGGGATCATTGCCATATAATGTTACTGAATCGAAAGCTGTAGAAAGCCGTTTTGCTGGCAATCCGTGAGAAAGGTAATGGAAACGTTTGTTTGTTCTTTCTGGTCCACCTTCACCGGCAAACATCCTTGTAGGATCCTCACCTTCGCGTTTGAATGGGAAAACTCCTGCTACATAAGGAAATTCACCAGGTACATTTTCTTTTAAATTCCATTTTAAAATATCGCCCCATGCTTTGTATTTGGGCATTGAAATTTTTGGAACTTGTGTATGCGAAAGGGTTTCAGTATGTGTTTTTATTTTGAATTCCTTATCCCTGACTTTAAAAATATAATATTCCTTTTTATAAGAATTTACTTTCTTTTCCCATGTATCCAGAATTTTTTTATTTGGTCCTTCCAGATGTATTTCAATTTCTTTATAAAGATGTTCGAGCGTTATAGCTTCATCATCTTTACCATGCTTTTTAAGTTCTTCAATACTGCATTTAAGACTATACAGTTTTTGTGCAATTTCACTTTGTTCATCAACCCATTTATTATAATTTCGAACCGTATCAGTAATCTCAGACAGGTAGCGGGTTCTGTGGGGTGGTATTATAAATATTTTTTCAGGTATTTCACCTGTTAATTTCATTGAAGATTCCCATTTTGTATTCGTCTTTTCATTGATCTTGTCAATGATAGTGCGGTACAAATGGTTTACTCCCGGATCATTGAACTGTGAAGCTATCGTTCCAAACACAGGCATGGACTCGGGATCCATCTCAAACAACTGGTGATTGCGCTGGTATTGTTTTTTTACATCACGCAATGCATCCATTCCGCCGCGTTTATCAAATTTATTCAACGCAATGATATCCGCAAAATCGAGCATATCAATTTTCTCAAGTTGAGATGCAGCTCCATACTCAGGGGTCATCACATACAAAGTAAGATTGCTGTGATCGACAATTTCGGTATCGGACTGGCCTATACCGGATGTTTCCAGGACAATCAGGTCGAAATTTGCAACTTTTACAATATTCAATGCATCCTTCACAAACTTCGACAATGCAAGATTCGACTGCCTTGTAGCCATAGAACGCACATAAACATTAGCATTGTTAATGGAATTCATCCTGATCCTGTCACCGAGCAAAGCCCCTCCGGTTCTGCGTTTTGAAGGATCGACGCAAATAATTGCAACTTTTTTATCAGGAAAATCAATCAGAAATCTTCTTACAAATTCATCTTCAAGCGATGACTTCCCGGAGCCACCTGTACCAGTAATTCCGAGAACAGGAATATTTTTTTTCTTTGCTTTTTCACTGATCTGTGAAACAATTTTCTCAACCTGTTCAGGATAATTTTCTACTGCAGAAATCAATCGTGCAATGGCTTTGAAATCCTGTTTTTCAATATCTTTTAATTCAACCTTTATATTGTTTCCGCAAGGATAATCCGATTGCTCCATTACATCATTGATCATTCCCTGCAAACCCATGGAACGCCCGTCATCCGGCGAATATATTCTTGTGATTCCGTATGCATGAAGTTCTTCAATTTCTTCAGGAAGAATCACACCACCACCGCCGCCAAAAATCTTTATATGACCACAGCCTTTTTCTTTCAAAAGATCATACATGTATTTGAAAAACTCAATATGACCGCCCTGGTACGAAGTAACAGCAATGGACTGTACATCTTCCTGAACCGCACAGTCAATGATTTCCTGAACAGAACGATTATGGCCAAGATGAATAACTTCAGCTCCAGTTGACTGGATTATTCTTCTCATTACATTGATAGATGCATCGTGCCCATCAAACAGAGAAGCTGCAGTAACAATCCTTATAAGGTTTTTTGGTTTATAAATTTGTGTGCTAATCATATGGTCAATTTTATACTTAAAAATGCGTTCAATATTCAATTATTTTTTGAGTGTTTAAAATTACAGAGAATTTTTCATTCAACTATTAAAATCCTATATTCATAATAGTATAAATTAATTTTTAATTATATTTGACCTGTAAATCCTAAATCCAATTCATCATGGCTTATGAAATTTTAAAACTTGAAACGAATAATGGTATTGCTGTTCTTACAATCAGCCGCCCCCAGGCGATGAATGCATTAAATTCAAAATTCTTTACCGAAATGAATGAAATGCTTACAGAACTTGAAAAGCGAAACGACATCAGGGCAATGATCCTTACAGGCGATGGAAAGGCCTTTGTTGCCGGTGCGGATATCGCTGAAATGTCGGACATGAATGCCGAACAGGGAAAACAATTTTCGAAAACAGGACAGGACACTTTTAACCGTATTGAAAACCTTGCGTTTCCTGTGATTGCTGCTGTAAACGGTTTTGCATTAGGAGGAGGGTGTGAACTCTCAATGGCCTGTGATATCCGTATTGCAAGTAAATTTGCCAAATTCGGCCAACCGGAAGTCAATCTTGGTCTTATTCCCGGATATGCAGGAACACAGAGATTGTCAAGGCTTGTTGGCTTTTCAGATGCACTTTATTTATTGCTTACCGCTGATATGATTACAGCTGATGAAGCACTGCGTATAGGGCTGGTTCAGAAAGTCACTGAACCTGATCAGCTCATGACCGAAGCAATGACTGTTGCAACCAAGATCGCTTCAAAAGGACCTATTGCTATTAAGCAAGCTAAATCCGTTGCAAGAAAAGGAATTCTTACTGATTTTACCACCGCTTGTGAAATAGAAGCTGTTGAATTCGGAAAACTATTTGGTAATGGCGAATCAGGCGAAGGCATGAAAGCTTTTCTTGAAAAAAGAAAACCAAACTGGTAATAATTTTAACAAATTATAAGAATGCGAATAGTTTCATTATTCATAATTTAGTATTTGAAAAAATCTCGACAAGAAAATAAAAACAAATAAATATGAACTATACAGAAAGATTTGAAAATGTAACTGTAATGGGCGCTGCAGGTAAAATGGGAAGCGGTATTCTGCTCCTAACTGCTATGGAAATGGCCGATATGAGCCTGATGCCCGAAAACAAGGGAAAACAATTCCTGCTTTACGCACTCGATATTTCTCAGCCCGCATTAAGCGGCTTGATGAAATACATGCAGGCACAAGTGATGAAAGCTGCCGAAAAGAAAGCAGTCGCCCTTCGCAAAGTATATGCTGAACGTCGCGACCTTATTGAAAATAGCGATATCATCAACCAATATGTGATGGATGTTATGAATATCATTCGTCCTGTAACTACGCTGGAATCGGCATATGAGTCAACATTGATTTTTGAAGCAGCAAGTGAGAATCCTGATCTGAAAATTAAATTGTTTTCACAGATCAACCAGAATAATAAAAGAGAACCATGGTTCTTTACCAATACTTCGTCCATTCCAATCGGTTACCTAGATAAAGAAGCAAAATTAGATGGACGCGTACTTGGTGTACATTTCTATAATCCACCGGCAGTACAGAAATTGGTTGAAGTGATAAAGGGAGAATCTACAAAGCAGGAACTCGCAGATTTTGCATCACAGTTTATAAAAAGCTTGCGTAAGTTAGAAGTTCCTTCGCACGATTTTGCAGGGTTTATTGGCAACGGACATTTTATGCGCGATGCTTTACATGGAATGAGTGAAGCCGAAAAACTCACATCAGAAATGTCGTTTGTTGAAGCAATTTATACTATCAATAAAGTGAGCCAGGATTTTTTAATTCGTCCGATGGGAATATTTCAGCTAATTGATTACGTAGGCATTGATGTTTGTCAGTACATTATGAAAGTTATGGCTCCTCATGTAAAAGACGAAAACATTCACAGTCCATTGCTTGACAAATTTATTGAAATGGGTGTGAAAGGCGGACAAAATCATGACGGTTCTCAGAAAGATGGTTTCCTGAAATATGAAAAAGGAAAAGTAACTGGCATTTATGATCCAGGTAAAAAGCAATATATTGCTGTTGCTGACATTGCTGGAAAATGCGATGAACGCTTAGGTGCTGCTCCAAAATCAATACTTCCATGGAAGGCTGTTGTTGGAAATCCCAAGAAAGAAGAAATCTTTAAAACGTATTTTGCTGAGCTTGCATCAATGAATACACTAGGTGCAAACCTTGCAAAAAAATATGCGCTGTGGTCAAAAACTATTGGACAAAAACTAGTTTTGGATAATGTTGCTTTCAGCGAAAAAGATGTAAACACAGTTCTGCTTACTGGATTTTTCCATGCTTACGGACCAATCAATGATTACTTAGCATAAATAAATATGCCACAAAAGCACGAAAACACCAAATCCCACAAAAATAATTTTCTTCCTTTAGCTGAAGAGCTGGAAGTTATTGGAAAGAAAATTGTTGATAGTGCTTATACTGTGCATAAAAATCTTGGACCCGGATTACTTGAAAAAGTTTATGAAATTTGTTTTTGTCATGAGCTGAGTAAAAGAAATCTTTCATTTCACAGGCAATTGGACATTCCTATCATTTATGACGGATTGGTTTTTGAAGAAGGTTTGCGTCTGGATGTGTTAGTTGAAGATGCCGTTGTTTGTGAATTAAAAGCTGTTGATGAACTAAATCCAGTTTGGGAAGCACAAATATTAAGTCATTTAAAACTCACAGGAAAAAGATTAGGATATTTAATTAATTTCAATGTTGTAAATATTGGAACAGGAATCAAACGATTTGTTCTTTAGTGCAACCTGCCTGCCAGGCAGGTTTTGTGCTTTAGTGTTTTAGTGGCTAAAAAAATAATAGTATAAAAACATAAAAAATAAATATCATGAAACTTAGAAGAAAAATATATATGGTTGCCGGCTACAATTCCATTTCTATGGGTACCGGCCGTAAAGAATTCAATCCTAAAAAAGAACGTCCTGGTCTTGAAGAATATCTGAAAGAAGTTGGACAGGGTGTCTTGAAACAAATTGGTGGTGCAGCAAATGTTGATGAATGCGTAATTGGAAATTTTATCGGAGCCCGATTCAACCGCCAGGGAAACATGGCAGGATTTTTTCCTTTCATTGACGAAGGACTTACCTTCAAACCTTGCACACGCGTTGAAGGTGCTTGCGGTACAGGAGCACTTGCACTGACATCAGGAATTCGTTCAATTCTTGCCGAAACAGCAGAAGTTGTTTTGGTAATGGGAATAGAAGTTCAGAATACGGTGAAAGCCATTTACGGTGCTGACATCCTTGCTGCAGCCGGCTGGGCAAAAGAACGCAAAGACGGTCATGCATATTTCTTCCCCGGAAAATTCAGCGACCGTGCAGGAAAATATTTTGAAAAATTTGGCAAGGAAAAAACGAGAAAAGCAATGGCACAATGGTTTGTGAATGCTATTGAAAATGCACGCCTCTGCCCTACAGCTCAGGAATATCACAACACCTCAAAAGACTTGATGGCACAGGGAATGATGGAACCAAACCCGAGAGGATTTGTTGACAACCTGAATGTATTCGATTGTTCCAAAGTTTCCGACGGTGCATCCGGAATTGCTGTTGTATCCGAAGAAGGGTTAAAACGCTGCGGTATTGCAGTAAAAGACGCCGTTGAAATTGTAGGTTTCGGACAATCAGAATATGACATCACCAAACCACCTGCAGATTTAACCAAGCTGGAAACAACTGCTGATGCAGTAAAGAAAGCACTTGCCACAGCATGCATCACCAAAGAACAAATTGCAACCGTTGAAACTCATGACTGTTTTACCATTGCAGGAATTATGGCTGTTGAAGCTATTGGTCTTGCAGGACATGGCGAAGGACCAGATTATGTTCTTGCAGGAAACACTTCACGTAAAGGAAAAGTTCCTTTCAACACAACCGGCGGACTTGTTGGATGGGGCCACCCGACGGGTGCTACAGGCGTTCACCAGGCTGTCACATTATGGGAACAATTAACAGGAAAAGCCGGCGATTCACAAATTGAAATTCCAAAAGACAAACCATACGGGCTTTCTGTAAATATGGGCGGCGATGATAAAACGCTTGTATCTATTGTTTACAAGAAAATTAATTAAAAAATAAAATTAAGTTGGGGTCACACTTCGATAAACTCAGTGTGACCCTAAATTTTATTCTTTTACATGAACAGAATTACCGAACTTTTCAATATTAAATACCCCATCATTCAGGCAGGAATGATCTGGTGCAGCGGCTGGGAACTTGCCTCGGCAGTAAGTAATGCCGGTGGTCTTGGCCTTATCGGTTCTGGCTCCATGACTCCCGATATTCTTAGGGATCACATAAAAAAATGCAAAGTCGCAACTGCTAAAGCATTCGGTGTAAATATTCCTTTAATGTTTCCTTCTGCTGACGAATTCATTAAAATCGTAATTGAAGAAAAAGTTCCGATTGTCTTTACATCAGCAGGAAATCCAGGCAAATGGACTGCACATCTGAAACAGAATGGAATAAAAGTGGTTCACGTAATTGCCAATGTAAAATTTGCAAAAAAATGCGAAGAAGAAGGCGTTGATGCTATCGTAGCCGAAGGCTTTGAAGCCGGCGGACATAATGGAAAAGAAGAAACCACCACGATGGTTTTAATTCCTATGATTCGTGACGCTGTTACCATTCCTTTGATTGCTGCCGGAGGTATTGGAACAGGCCGGGGAATGCTTGCAGCCATGGCACTTGGCGCTGAAGGCGTTCAGCTAGGGAGCAGGTTTGTTGTTTCTGAAGAATCCTCGGCACATATAAATTTCAAACAAAAAATCATTGAAACCAATGATGGCGATACACAACTTGCACTGAAAAAAATAGGACCGGTAAGATTAATAAAAAATAAATTTTACAACAATGTAGAAAAGAAAGAAAATGAAGGTGCCGATGCGGAGCAACTGAAGGAATTACTTGGCCATGGCCGTTCCCGCAAAGGAATGTTTGAAGGTGATCTGGATGAAGGAGAACTCGAAATAGGACAGGTTTCAGGATTGATAAAAGAAATTAAACCTGCAGGGAAAATTGTAGAAGAAATCATGCAGGAATTTTACAAAGCAAAAGAAGAATTAATCAACAACAAAATCTAAATTGAACAGACAAGAAGGATATATCCAGGTTAACTCTGTAAATATTTATTATGAATTTCTGAACAAGGAATTGCTTTCCAAAGGCAGGCCATTATTGGTTTTTCTTCACGAAGGATTAGGCAGCATTGCTCAATGGAAAGATTTCCCGGAACTACTTTGTGAAAAAACAAATTGTCCTGCATTGCTCTATGATCGTGAAGGTCATGGAAAATCGGATGCGTTGAAAACTTCCAGGAAGCTATATTTCATGCATGTTCAGGCACAAATCGTAATGCCTGAAATTTTCAAACAATTAAAAATTGAACACACTAATAAAATTCTTATCGGGCATAGCGACGGCGGCTCTATAGCTATTATTCATGCAGGAAGTTCTCCCGAAACTATTCTGGGCATTATAACTGAAGCCTCGCATCAGTTCATTGAAGAAGTCACTGTCACGGGATTAAAAGATGCGCTGCGATCTTTTGAAACAGGAAGACTCAGAGAATTGCTCATGAAATATCACGGAGATAAAACTGATTCGATGTTCCATGGCTGGTCGGACACATGGCTGCAGGAAGAATTCAGAATGTGGGATATTGAAGACTATCTGAATTATATTTCTTGTCCTTTTCTTGCCATACAGGGAGAGGATGATCAGTATGGGAGTTTTGCCCAGCTTAAATCCATAAAAGAAAATGTGCAGAATACTGATATTTTTTATGTGCCAAAATGCGGACATATTCCACATGCTCAGGCAAAAGAGAATGTGTTGAGTCGAATGGCGGAGTTTATTATTAATTTATGTTAAAATGAAATTTCAGAATCATAAATTGTAAAATATTTTTACCTTTAAACCCAGTATCTCAAATTTAATGAAATCATTTATTAACCAAAACCAGCACATATTATGAACTTTGAATTATCAGAAGAACAAAAAATGATTCAGCAGGCTGCAAAAGATTTTGCTGAACGCGAACTGCTTCCTGGAATTATTGAAAGAGACGCAAAAAGTGAATTTGCTACCGAGCAAATGAAAAAACTTGCAGAGCTCGGATTCCTGGGTATGATGACCGATCCAAAATACGGTGGTGGTGGCATGGATACCATCTCATATGTTCTGGCAATGGAAGAAATTTCGAAACACGATTCGGCAGCAGCTGTAGTAATGTCAGTATGCAATTCCCTTGTAAACTGGGGTCTTGAAACATATGGCACGGAAGAACAAAAACAAAAATATTTAGTTCCCCTTGCAAAAGGTGAAAAAATTGGAGCATTCCTTTTATCAGAACCGGAAGCAGGATCGGATGCAACTTCACAGAGAACAACTGCTGAAGATAAAGGAGATTATTATTTACTGAATGGCACCAAGAACTGGATCACCAATGCCAACAGTGCTTCTACATATTTGGTAATTGCACAAACACATCCTGATAAAAAACACAAAGGAATCAATGCGTTGATCGTTGAGAAAAACTGGCCCGGTATCACACTGGGACCTCACGAAGACAAAATGGGAATGCGCAGTTCCGACACACATTCTGTTATGTTCAACGATGTGAAAGTTCCGAAAGAAAACCGCATTGGTGATGACGGATTCGGTTTCACCTTCGCCATGAAAACCCTTGATGGCGGCCGTATAGGTATTGCATCACAAGCGTTAGGAATTGCATCAGGAGCTTACGAACGTGCTATTAAATATGCCAAAGAAAGAAAAGCTTTCGGCACTGAAATAGCAAATCACCAGGCAGTAGCATTTAAAATTGCCGACATGGCTGTTAAAATTGAAAACGCCCGTAACCTCTGCCTGAAATCAGCATGGCTTAAAGACCAGCATCAGCCTTATGGTTTCGCAAGTGCCATGGCAAAACAATATGCTGCCGATATAGCAATGGAAGTTACAACTGAAGCTGTTCAGATTCATGGTGGTTATGGCTATGTAAAAGAATACCATGTTGAGCGCCTCATGCGTGAAGCAAAACTTACCCAGATATACGAAGGAACATCAGAAGTTCAGAAAATTGTTATTTCAAGAGCAGTACTGAAAGATTAATATCTCTTCAATTATAACCCCTTCAATGTAATGCGAAGGGGTTATTTATATATACTGGTTCTAATAGGTTTTTGTAATAAATTCCATTTAGAACCAGTTATACTGAGCGTTTGAGTTCTACAAAAAAGTGCAAACTCAAACAGTCGAAGTATATTTCAATAGATTTTTATATTTTTGCGGTTTCATTTCAGAAACTAAGTGAATAATTTTATCAATAAAAATAAAACCTGACAACAATGAAAGTTTTAGTTTGTATAAGTCATGTACCGGACACAACAACCAAGATCAAGTTTGTGAATAACAATACAACCCTTGATAACACAGGTGTGCAATGGATCATTAATCCATGGGATGAACTGGCGCTTACAAGAGCACTGGATATTAAGGACGCACAGCCCGGCGCAATTGAAAGCATAACAGTTATAAACGTAGGTTTGGCCGAAACCGAGCCTACTATCCGTAAAGCCCTGGCAATTGGCGCCGACAAAGGTATCCGCGTGAATGCCGAGCCAAAAGATTCTTTTATTATTGCAACTCAACTTGCAGAAGTAATAAAAAAAGAACCTTTCGATGTTATTTTCTGCGGTATTGAAGCAGCCGATGGTAACGGTGCATGTGTTGGAGGAATGCTTTCTGAATTGCTTGGTATTCCTTCAGTTTCTGCAGTATCATTCCTCGATATCGAAGGCGGACAATTAAAACTGAAAAGAGAAATTGATGGCGGACAGGAAGTAGTTGTAACACAAACTCCTTTTATTGCCATAGTTCAGAAAGGTATATGCAAAGAACCAAGAATTCCTTCAATGCGCGGAATTATGGGTGCAAGAACCAAACCGCTCCAGGTTGTTGAGCCAGTTGCAGCGGATCCTTTAGTAGAACTTGTAAACTATGATTTCCCAAAACCCAAAGCTGCTTGCAGGAAAGTTGATCCTGAAAATGTGAAGGAACTTGTAAATCTATTGCATAACGAAGCAAAAGTCATTTAAGAAATTCAAAGTTTAATCAAATCTAAAATCGTAAATCACAAATCTAAAATCAATAATATGTCAATTTTAGTATATACCGAAAACTGGGATGGAAAGTTTAAGAAAATATCTTTTGAACTCATATCCTATGCAAACGAACTGGCAAAAAAACTGAACACTTCTGTTACTGCCTTATCAATCGGCAAGGTTGAAGAAGATGAATTAAAAAAACTGGGTACTTATGGTGCTGCCAAAATTCTTACAGTAGTTGATGAAAAACTCCAGGCTCTCGATAACCAGGCTTATGCAGCAGTAATTACACAAGCCGCAACGAAAGAAAGTGCAAATACAATTCTGTTTGCACATAATAATTATGGTAAAGCGATTGCACCACGCCTTTCTGTAAAGCTGAAAGCTGGTCTTGTGACAGGCGTTACAGCAATACCTTCAAGTACTGATCCATTTACCATTATTAAAAAAACCTATACTTCGAAAGCGTTGGCAAATGTTGTCATTAAGTCGCCGGTAAGAATTCTTACACTTTTACAAAATGCTTTTGGTGTTGTGGAATCGCCTGTTGCTGCCGTTATTGAACCAATGACTGCAGAATTTAACTCAGCCGATATTAAAACTGAAGTTAAAGAAGTAAGCAAAATCACAGGTAAGATTCTTTTAACAGATGCTGAAATTGTAGTTTCTGGTGGCCGTGGTATGAAAGGCCCTGAAAACTGGGGACCTATTGAAGAACTGGCTCAGCTGTTGGGCGCAGCTACAGCCTGCTCACGTCCTGTATCCGATGAAGGTTGGAGGCCTCATGATGAACACACCGGACAAACCGGAAAAATTATTGCACCAAATTTATATTTCGCTTTCGGAATTTCAGGAGCTATACAGCATTTAGGAGGCATCAGCTCATCAAAATGCATTGTAGCTGTGAATAAAGATCCTGATGCTCCTATTTGGGAAGCCGCTGATTATGGCATTGTAGGTGATGCACTGAAAGTGCTGCCTGAACTGATAGCTGCTGTAAAAGAATTCAAAGCCAGCTAATACAAATTTTCTATACTTGAAAGTCACTCTTGGAAATGTCAGGCTGAGTTAATCGAAGCCTGATCCAAGAGTGACTTTTTTATATGCCTAATGACATTGCAATTAATTCTGCAATATCATAATTGAAAATTTCTTCCTCTTTATTTTTATATTTGAGACCATCTGTCATCATGGTCATGCAAAACGGACATGACGTAGCTATAATGCCAGAGCCTGTTTCCAGGGCTTCTTCAGTACGTTCAATAAATATTTCCTTATCGCCTGGTTCAGCTTCTTTGAACATTTGTCCACCTCCGGCACCACAGCATAAAGCAAAACTTTTATGGCGCTTCATTTCAACATGCTTCGAAGGAATTGCATTCAGTATATCTCGTGGAGCCTGGTATTCATCATTGGCACGCCCAAGGTAACAGGGATCATGAAAAGTTATTTTCTGATTTTTGAAAATATCAGAATCAATTTTTAATTTCCCTTCTTTAATAAATTGTTGCAAAAATTGCGTGTAATGAATCACTTCATAATGACCGCCAAGATCAGGATAATCATTCTTAAATATATTGTAACAATGCGGACAAATGGTAAGAATTTTTTTTACCTCATAACGCGTGAATGTATCAATATTCATTAATGCCTGCATCTGGTATAGCATTTCGTTTCCTGCTCTGCGTGCAGGATCGCCGGTACACGTTTCCTCTTTTCCAAGCACTGCATAATCGACTTTCAGGTGATGAAGAATTTTTGTAAATGCACGTGCAACTTTTTTATACCTGTCGTCGAAAGCACCTGCACATCCCACCCAGAACAAGAATTCGGGTTTCTTCCCCTGTGCAAAAACTTCTGACATTACAGGAATATTTATTGTTTTTTCAGCCATTGACATTAAACTATTTTAAAATCGTAATTCAAAAATCAACTTTATTTTTCATTAATCACAATGTCCTTTGCCCATAATAGTCTGTCTTCAGGAGAAAACTGCCATGGAGCTCCGTTATTTTGAATATTGTTAAACATTGTGTTCAGTCCTGAAGGTGCAGAAGATTCCTCCATTACAAGGAAACGCCTCATGTCTATAATGAATGTAGGATGATTAATATTTATCGGACATTCCTGTGCACAGGCATTACAGGTAGTGCATGCCCATAATTCTTCAACAGCAATATAATCACGGATTAATGCCTTGCCATCGTTGTATGTCTTATCCTTAATAAGATGAGGTCCTTTTTCCTTCATACGCGCACGAAGGTTCATCATCACTTTTCTTGGCGAAAGTTTTTTACCAGTAATGTTAGCCGGACAGACTGAAGTGCATCGTCCGCATTCCGTACATGCCAAGGAATCCAGGTATGTTTTCCATACCACATCTTCTGCATCACAAACACCAAATCGCTCGGGTGGCGCATCAGTAGCTGCCGGTGTGGCATAAGCAAGGTTCGGATCCATCATGATTTTAACCTCCTTTGTTACATTATCCATGTTCGGCAGTTTACCCAAAGGATCAAGTCTGCTGAGAAATACATTCGGTATTGACATGAAAACATGAAAATGCTTTGAATAAGGAAGGATATTCATAAACAGAAATATCAAAAGTATGTGCGACCACCAGCAAACATGGTACATGAATACTAATCGAATATCAGGAAACGAAACAATATAATGTGAAAGAAAATTACTCACTGGATATATTGTTGAATTATCGGATGGGTTCAGCGCATTGTAAGATGCATTCATTCCAAGCAAAGAAACCATCAGCAATAAAATTAGTGTCAAAGCAACGGCAGCATCGGAATGCGAATCGTGATTCATTTCAATGCCTGAAAATCTTTTCACGTGAAGAAACAATCTTCTGAAAAGAAAAACTGTAACAGCAATCAATACGATCATTGCAAAAACGTCGCCGCTTGCCATGATGAAAGTGTAGACAACTCCAAGCGCCGACAAGGATTTTTCCTTACCGGATACTCCATCAATAATCATTTCTAACGAACCGAAAAGGATCACACAAAATCCCCAGAATACCAATGCGTGCAATATTCCGGCAAATGGCTTACGAAAAATTTTTGATTGACATATGGCGACTTTAACAACAAGCATTATTCGTTTACCAAAATCAGCAATTTTATAATTTTTTGTGAGCTTGAAAAACTTTAATATGTGAAAAAATGAAACCCCAAGGATGCCAAATGCAAGAACAAAGCAGCAAATAAAAATTACTTGTTTAATCATCTGAAATATCTAAATATTAATATTTTATATAACAATACCCGATTTAGAGCCATCGAAAATATTAATAATTTTGCTTTTTGCGTGCAAACAATTAAAATTTGTTTTGTTATTTTGTTAACAAACATTCTAAAAACATACTGAACAACATGAGCAAGAAGACTATTCTAACTATCAATCCGGGGTCCACCTCTACAAAGATTGCAGTTTATCAATCAAATGATCTGGCCTTTCTTAAAAATATAAAGCATGCTTCTGAAGATATTGATCAGTTCGAACATATACCGGATCAATACGAATACAGAAAAAATATTATTATCCGTGAACTGGATGAGGCAAGAATTGATATTAAGTCAATCCAGATTATTGTAGCCCGTGGTGGTTTAATCAAGCCAATTCCATCAGGTGTATATGAAGTCAACGACCGAATGAAGGAAGACCTGCGCACTGGCATTCTTGGTCAGCATGCAAGTAATCTTGGTGGACTGATTGCAGATGAAATTGCCAAACTCACTGGTGCAAAAGCATATATTGCCGACCCTGTGGTAGTTGATGAGTTGCAGGATGTAGCAAGGATTACAGGCCATCCTAACTTTAAAAGAGTATCTGTTTTCCATGCGTTGAATCAGAAATCAATTGCACGTATGCACGCCCTTGCAACAGGTAAAAAATATGAAGACATGAACTTGATTGTTGTTCATCTTGGTGGTGGCATAAGCGTGGGTGCACATAAAAAAGGCAGGGTAATAGATGTGAACCAGGCGCTGGATGGAGAAGGCCCGTTCTCACCGGAACGCAGCGGAACATTGCCTGCAGGCGATCTTGTTCGCATGTGTTTTAGCGGACAATATACACAGAAAGAAATATTAAAAATGATTACAGGTAAAGGCGGATTTGTTGCATATCTTGGAACCAATAACGCTTATGATGTTGAACAGCGCGTAAATGGCGGTGATGAACAGGCTGCGCTTATACAGGAAGCTATGGCTTACCAGGTGGCTAAAGAAATCGGTGCTATGGCAGTAGTGCTCGACTGTACTGTTGACGCTATTCTTATAACCGGAGGTATTGCTTACAATAAATGGTTTGTGAATTATATCAAACAAAAAGTGCAGCATATTGCAGCTGTCGGAATTTATCCGGGCGAAGATGAAATGCGCGCTCTTGCCCTGAACGGCCTCATGGTTCTGGAAGGCGAGATACAACCGCTTGTTTATATTTGATCTTGCAATAAAAATTCATGAGAAAATTTTGTCAGACTTCTTATTTATTTCTTCTTATCATTTTATTTTTTTTTAGCGGATGCGGAAATTCTGCATCTACGAGAGAAGTAAAGAAAATGACTTCCGAGGATACGCTTAAGCTTGCCCGTTCATTTAACGACAGTGGCCTGAGCTATGCACGTAATGAAAAAAATTACACAAAAGCAATTTTCTATTTCAGCAAAGCTATTGAAACAAAACCAAATTACGATGTTGCTTTCTCCAACAGGGGCAATGCTTACAGGCTCTTAAAAGAATACGACAAAGCCCTTACAGATATTAATAAAGCAATTCAGATAAGTCCAAAAGATACTTTACTGCACCATATAAGTGCCAGAGTATATAAGGATTCCAAACAGTATGAGTTAGCCATTGAAGAGTTTTCAAAAGTACTGGAAATGAAAAATCTTGATTCTACATTAAGAGCGACTTTATATAATGAACGAGGCAACTCTTACCTTTTATTGAAAGAAGAGAATCTTGCAAAAAGAGATTTTCAACAGGCTAAACTGTTCAATAAGGAAATAAAAACAGTTCAGTAAAATTTACAGCCCTTATCCTGTGCGCTTCAGCGCGCTTTTCAAAAATAAATTTCAAAATAAACTTGACTTTTATTAAAATTATATACTATTTTTGCAATATATAAGTTTATAGTATATACAACATTCAAATACAAACATTATGATATCGAAAGAACTACTCAAAGGATCACTAAGATCGATAGTACTTAAGCTGCTGTCGGAGAATAACAGAATGTATGGTTACGAGATCACACAGAAAGTGGAAGAGCTTACACAGGGAAAAATCAAACTTACATTCGGTGCACTTTACCCCATTTTACACAAACTTGAAACCGACGGGGCTGTGGTTACTGAATCGGAAATTATGAATGGCAGGGTTAGGATATATTATAAACTTACCAAAACTGGCAAAGGCATTGCAAAAGAAAAAGTGCAGGAACTGCACGATTTTATTGAAATGATCACCACTTTAATGAAACCAGGTTATAGCTTAAAGGTATGTCCGAGTTAACAATAAAAAATATCAATATTATTATTGAAGAAGTTTCATCTGCGGGAATAACTCTTTCGCATTTGCGCGATGAACTGATAGACCATATCTGTTGCCAGGTTGAAGGCGATATGCAACAAGGACTAAGCTTTGAAGATGCCTATAATAAAACCAAAGAAGTCGTTGGGAATAAACAATTAAAAAAAGTGCAGGAAGACACCTTATTACTAATTGATAAAAAATACAGGCTTATGAAAAAAACTATGAAAATTATCGGTTGGATCTCCATGACGATGATCACCGTTGGCGCCTTGTTCAAAATTCAGCATTGGCCTGGAGCAGGCATATTGCTGGTTTTTGGATTTTTATTTCTGGGTGCTGTCTTTTTTCCCTCAGCATTATGGGTGATGAAAAAAGAATCGAAATTAAAGGGGAGCCTATTCATTTACCTTGTTTCGATGCTCGGAGGCATTGTACTAATTTTTGGTATTTTATTCAAAGTTCAGCATTATCCGGGATCAGGAATTTTACTCATGATTGGATTTTTATCCATGGCATTAATACTGATACCGGCAATTCTAATTTCAAAGCTTTTGGACGAAAGTGCCAGAAATCTTAGAGTAGCATACATTATAGGAGCAATAACACTGATAATATATCTTGTTGGTGATCTCTTCAAAATCCAGCACTGGCCGGGAGCAGGACCAATGCTTATTTTCGGGGCAATTGGATTAACTACCGTTTTTCTTCCCATTTACACAATGAAAGTTTATAAAAATGCTGAAAGTGTCAAAGCTGGGTTTCTTTTCCTATGCGTAGGTATTCTCTTTTTTAATATGTTCAACCTACTGCTGGCGCTGAATGTTTCAAAAGACGTTCTCAGTTACTTTATAAAACCAGGAAAAGATATAATAGAAACTACAAACATTCTTGATAACAAAAGCAATTCATTATCAGATAAAATATTTGCAGATTCGCTGGTTTCGGATACTACGCTAAAGGCAAATGTCAAAAAAGTAAAAGCACTATCTGATGCAACAAGTAGTTTCATTGAAGAAATAAAAACAGATCTGATATCAAGAATAGATGGTGTAAGTAAAGATGAAGCAATAGTTGCTGCAAAAAACCCTGCACTTATTTTGAATAAATCTGACAATCAAATTTCCACACTGCTGCTTTGCGGAAACAATCCGGATGGCAGTGATGGAAAGGCTTTCGAATTAAAGACAAAACTTGCAACTTTAAAAACCGAACTCGTAAAGTTCTGCAATGGAGATAAAAATTGTGCAGGACTGATTTCTCAGGTTCTAAAAACAGATGATGAAATACTTAATGAAAACGGGAAAACGGTTAATTGGGAGATGAATAATTTTTATCATACAGTCATGATTTCCGTCATTAATAAACTTTCGTATTACCAAAGGAATGTTCGTATCGCCGAACTTGAAACGCTTAAAAGCCTTGAATCAGGCTGCATGGCAAAAAATCAAAATTCAACAAGTAAAAATTAATTACGAAAACTTAAAGACTAAATCTTATGAAAAAGTTCATTTATATCTCAGGGATTGTCATCATAAATATTTTTGTTTTTGGTGCTTTGCTCAAAATCATGCATTGGCCGGGGGCCAATATTTTAATAACAATGGGGCTAAGTTCGTTTTGCCTGTGTTTTTTGCCAACAGCAATGAATCTTAGCTATAAAGGAAATGGTAAAAAGTTTAAATCATTATATATTGCGGGTTTTATTTGTGCATTTATAACTTTCATTGGTGCTATGTTTAAAATAGAACACTGGCAGGGAGCAGGCTGGTTTCTGATAGTCGGTATTCCTTTGCCATTTTTGTATTTCCTGCCTGTTTATATTTATCACCAGAATAAAGCAAAAGAAACGTCAGCCCTAAATTTGCTGGGCATTATGTTCCTGATGGTGTATATTGCAATATTCAGTGCTATTTTGGCATTGAATGTAAGCCGGGATATTCTTGAGGCTTTTAATACGGATGAAAATGATATTTCAAAAACAAATGTATTATTTGCTAATGAGAATAAACAGATGTATGAGAACCTTGAAAAATCAGGCGAAGCAATAAATAAAGAAAAACTAATTGAATTAAAAACAAAATCTGATGCATTGTTTAACCAAATTTATAACATCAAAGCTGAATTGGTAAAATCAGCCGATGGCAGCAATTCACAGGCTATTGAAGCAGGAAATAAAATTAACGCCAGCGCTATTTTTGCAAAAGACGAATCAGCCGGTACCACAAAAATAATGCGAGGTGATGATGGTGTTTCAGGAAAAGCTGCTGAATTAAAAAAACAAATCAATGATTATAGTGAGTATCTGAAATCGTTAACACAAAATGACAGCAAGAGTTTAAAAATCATTAACACTTTGCTTAGCACTGTTGATGCGAAAGATACGCTTTTTAGTGAAAGCGTAACCACCAAATGGGAAGACCAATATTTTCCAAATGGTTCTTATATTGTCAGCACTCTTGTTTCATTATCAAGCATTGAAACAAATGTCAGACTTGCAGAATCAGAAGCTTTATCGGTTTTGAAAAACTAATTTTTGACTAAACTGCAAATAAAGAAAAAGGGCACGGCATAAATGCCGCGCCCTTTTTTTATTAATCATTATTTATCCTATTTTCTATTTACATCTTTCCAGCTTATGCCAATAAATTTTGATTTCTCTGTGCCGCAAAATTCACAGATATCCTCAACATTAGCCGATGAATAGGTGTTTCCACACTTAGGGCACACAAAATATTCTTTAGGTAAATCCTTTACTTTTTTGTTCTTAAGTGCATCAAGTGCTTTCTGATAAAGTTCTTTGTGATTCTTCTCTGTGTCCAATGCCCAGTTGAATGATTTTTTCGCATCGGTGGCTTCATCAGCATCAGCAGTTTTAATATAGTCAGGATACATGGTATCTATTTCATACGACTCCCCTTTTATAGCCGCTTCAAGATTTTCCTTTGTTGTCTTCACTGCAAAGGAATCGGCTTTTGCTTCAAACTTTTCACCCATTTTTTCCAGAGCCTTCATATGATTCCCGGCGTGTATGGATTCTGATTTTGATGTAGCTGCAAACAGGCTTGCTATTTCATCATACCCTTCGGCTTTTGCTTTTTCTGAAAAAGCTTTGTATTTAACACTGGCTGTGGTTTCGCCGTTTATTGCTAATTTTAAATTATCTATGGTTTTCAACGTTTTCACACTGTCCTTTGCATCTTTATTTTTGTCACCGGTTTTTGCTCCGCCGCATGATGCAAGAAACACAAGAATCGCAAAACATAAAATAGAATTGAAGATTGTTTTTTTCATAATGTCTGTTTTAAAAATTTATATGTTTTAAATTCCCATTAAAAAATTAAGCACAAGATTTCCGCCCATAAGCCCTGTATAACCTATAGCCACTACAGCCGCAAAGTAAAGTAAAAGCGTTAACCATTTTGTCCAGCCCGAAAACCGTTGCATCATTATGATAAGGATTCTGACAATGGTAGCTGCAATCGCTGTCCATAAGGCAAGTATGGCTGCATTCTGATGCAGTTCAAATGCTGCTTTTGTTGCGCCCTGAAATGTTTCCCAGTTGGTAAAATTATCTCCGGTTATAAAAGCTGCTATTGCCCCAAGCGTGCCAAGGATCTGAAGGATAAATCCCATCTGGTGAAGGTATTTTTCCTTTTTGAAAATTTCTGCTGCAACATCTATAAGAAAGCCAACGATAAGAAGTGCTATGGGGAAATGCACCAGCATTGGGTGAAAATGATCAGGACTGAACATACGTGCAAATTATTTTGATGATAAAAATACGCAATTAAAATCATATCATAAAAAAAGGAGCACCAAAGTCGGCACTCCTTTCTCAGTCAACAGGTTAGTTTAGTTTGTTTTTGTATCTGTCTTTTCAACAATATTCATTTCTTTGATCAGGTTGGTTGCACCGGCATACTTGTCAATGATAAACAACACATATCTTATATCAACGCATATTGTCCGCTGAAGCGATGGATTATATGCAATATTATTTGTCATAGCTTCCCAGTTGCCGTCAAATGCAAGTCCCAGTAACTGCCCGTCGCCATTGATTACCGGGCTGCCGGAATTTCCGCCTGTAATATCATTGTTTGTAAGGAAACATACTTTCATCTCGCCGTCCTCCGCATATTTTCCAAAATCTTTTGCTTTATATAGTTCCTTAAGCTTAGCAGGTACAATAAATTCATCGTTTGTAGAATCTTCTTTCTCCATAATTCCTTTAAGTGTGGTGTAGTAATCATAATGCACACCATCGGCCGGATAATAATCAAGCACTTTTCCGTACGACATTCTCATTGTAGAATTTGCATTTGGATAGAATTTTTTATCAGGATACATCGCTTTAAGTCCGGCAATAAATAACCTGTTTCCCCTTGACAATAACGCATTCGCATCACTAATCTTGGCAATCACCACGCGGTAAGTTTTCATCACTGAAAGCATAAGCTTGAATCCGGGATCCTTCTCAAGCTGGCTCTTATCGGGCTTTGCAAGATAGGCTCCTGTTTTTTTCTCATCAGCGAAAATACTTTTTGTGAAAATATCAGCAGCATATTTTGTAAAATCGTTTTTATATTTCTTTGTGATCATTGCAAAAATTTCAGGATGATTTTCTGCACTTATATCATTAAAGAAAAGTTCAAGCATCGCTGCAAGTAGTTTCTTATCAGTTGCAGCATCGTAATCTTTAAAATATTTTGTTGTAATTCCTTTCAGCGTTGCGATTGACTTCGAAATTTTAGCTGTATCAGGTTTGTCCTTTTTATATTCAGTGTAAAGGCTTTCAAATTTATTAGTGAAGCCAATAATCTCACAACCCCTTAACAGACCTTCTGTAAAATAATATCTCGTTTTGGTATATTTAAATAAATCAGTGTACGCAGACGCTATGTCAGTCAATGCTTCACCGTAGGCGGCTTTATTGGCATCTGATGAATTTACCCAGGTTTCAAATGAATCCTCAATTGCTTTTTTTGCATCATAAATTTTCAGTCGTACCAAGCCTTTATCCTGCCCTATATAGTATTTCCAGTAGTTGGAAGTGGTTTTATATTTGGAAGCATACTTGATTCTGACACCTGCATCGGCATCCATATCAGCTTTTATAATTGCAAGTTTCTTTTCCCGGATCTTTACAATTGAAGGATTCGATTGCTCCAGTGCAAGCTTCACGCCGTAAGAAGTAAGGAAACGGTCAGTGGTTCCCGGATATCCAAGTATCATCGCAAAATCATCAGTCTTGTATCCTTTTATTGAAATAGGCAATGAATACTTTGGTTTAAGCGGAATGTTGTTTTTAGAATACTCTGCAGGATTGCCGTCAGCATCAGCATATACGCGGAACAAAGAGAAATCACCGGTGTGACGGGGCCACATCCAGTTGTCAGTATCGCCACCGAACTGCCCTATGGATGAAGGAGGAGCGCCTACCAGACGGACATCTTTGTACACATTGTAAACAAACATATAAAATTCATTACCGTCAAAAAAACTTTTTACACTTGCGTCGTATTTTGTATTTTTAATTGCTTCTGCTTTCAGTTTTGCTGATACCTCATCAATCTTGGCGGTACGTTCAGCTTCGGTCATTTTTGATGTAAGTTCCCCTAGAATTTTTGATGTAACATCTTCAATCCGCACAAGAAAAGTCACAGTGAGTCCGTCGTTGGTCAGTTCCTCAGCTTTGGTTTTCGCCCAGAAGCCATCTGTAAGATAATCATGTTCAATGCTGCTGTTAGCCTGTATAGAACCATAACCACAATGATGGTTGGTGATAACAAGTCCTTCGTTCGATATAACTTCGCCTGTGCAACCGTTTCCAAACTGAACAATTGCATCCTTTAAACTTGCATTGTTAATGCTGTATATTTCATCTGCGGTAAGATGACAACCCATCTTCTGCATATCAACGTAATTGAGGCGTTCAATAAATAAAGGCAGCCACATACCTTCATCTGCCCGGGTATAAAATGTATTAACAGAAATAAAAACTGTAAGTGCCAGTAAAAATTTTTTAATCATTTTTTAGTTGTTTTTTAGAAATATACGTATAACCATAATTTACCGGGTGCAAATAAAAAACATTTTATCGAATTAGGAGAATTTTAGAATGGAAATTAGACTTATTCTAACACGTTATAGATAAATGAATTAAATTGCACTTCGTAACAGTAAATTAAATTTTATTAAATGCGCAGACTGCTGATAATACTGGTGTTCCCGCTGTTTTGTATTTTGTTCTCTTGTCACAACAAAATCACAATTCATAAGAATGCTTTCAGTGGCCATAAGCAGGATGTAAAGACCAAACAGAAGGAATCGTTCAGTAAAAAATCGGAAAGAACCAATGGTTCATATGCATTCAATAAAAGCAAGAAACGCGTCACATCCAAATCGGGTTTTAAATCGCATGGCGAAAAGGAAACATCTTATTTCCATGTAAAGAAAAACAACATCGGGGGATTCTATACTTTCAATAAAAATCAACGCCGTGTGACAGTAAAAAAAGGGTTTTTTATTTTTTCTTCGAAAGGAAAACGCGACAGGGAAAATAATTCTTTTGGATCCAAAGCGAATAAAAACAAATCCACAAACAGGTTCGATAAAAAGAAAAGAAGAGTAACCAGTAAAAAATCGTTCTGGATATTCACCAAAAATACCAAGCGCGACAGGACCGGTTCGTTCGACAGAAAAAAAATTAACAGCAACGGATCCTATAAATTCAGCAAAAGGCGAAAAAGGGTTATCGGGAAAAAGAGGCTGATTTTCTTTAGTGTCAAGGATAAGCGCGAAAGAGAGAATTCAAGTTTCAGGACAAAAACCAGGACCACCAAAGGATTTTACCTGTTTAATTCCAAGAAGAAAAGAGTTTTAAAGGCGAAGAAGTTTTTCTTTTTCAACAATAATAAAAAGGAAAAAGAGACTTCTACATTTTCAGGCGGTAAGTCAAAGAAATTTTTCAAATTCAACGTATTTAGTAAACGAAAACGCAAGAATGTCCACCGCCACGGACTGTTCAGAAGTAAAATGGAAAAAAGCAGCAAGAAAAAAACGCTTGAACGCGACCTTTTCAATCCCAAAATGAAGGTGAGGATTTAGAAGCTTTCCGTTTGTAGATTGCGGATTGTAGTTGAAGATAGGATTTAACCTATAACGTTATAACAAATAACTATAGATTTTTCATATCTGTCAATGAATGATGCCGAGGACAAATGACGACAAATGACATTTAACTAAACAAACTGTTCGCCTTTTTCAATCATCACATCATTCACAAACTGCCTAATCTGTTGTTCATCCGACATTTTGCATATCAAAAGAATATTGTCCGATTCAACAACTATGCAGTCGTGAAGGCCTTGCATTACCACAACCTTATCGTTGGGCATATTTACAATACAGTTTTTTGAATCATAAACCATTACATTTTTTCCGACAATCGTATTGCCCGCCTTATCCTTCTTCCTTGTATCATAGAGCGAACCCCATGTTCCCAGGTCGGACCAGCCGAAATCGGAAAGCAATGTATAGACGTTGTCAGCCTTTTCCATCACACCGTAATCTATAGAAATACTTTTACAAATTGTATAGGCTTCTTTGATAAAAGCTTTTTCTTTTGGAGTATTGTACTTTTTAATTCCTTCACGGAATATCGAATCAACTTCAGGAAGATGTTTTTCAAAAGCGGCAAGTATATTTTTAACTTTCCATATAAATATACCAGCATTCCATAAAAAATCTCCGCTTTTCAAAAACTGCCTGGCCATTTCAAGAACTGGCTTTTCTGTAAAAGTTTTTACTTTTTTAATACGCTTATCCTTCGGGCAGGAAACAGCGTCATTAAACTGAATATATCCGTAACCTGTATCGGGCCTGCTTGGCTTGATACCAAGTGTAAGCAGCCAGTTATTAACCTCGGTGCATTTAAGCGCCGATTCTACAATCTCTACAAAAACATCTTCTTTTAGTATTATGTGGTCTGATGGAGCCACAACAACATTGGCTTCGGGGTTTAGGTTAGAAATTTTATAGCTTGCATAAGCCACACATGGTGCGGTATTTCTTCTGGCCGGTTCACAAATTATCTGCGATTCATCAATCTCGGGAAGTTGCTCACGAACAAGACTTTTATAAATTTCGTTTGTAACAATGTAAATATTTTCTTTCTGAATAATTTTTCTGAAACGGCTATAAGTCTGCTGAATAAGAGTTTGGCCGGTTCCTAAAATATCAATAAACTGTTTGGGGTGGGATGTCCTGCTGATAGGCCAGAAACGAGTACCTATCCCACCTGCCATTATTACACAATAATCGTTTTTATTCATTACAAAATCCTTTAGTTATAAAACAAAAATATAAAATTTAAGGGAACGTCATAACATATTGTTGCCCTTTAAGCGGAATCACTTTGTAAATGGGGCTAAACAAATATTTCCTACGATTCTGAACATTTTCGCACATAATGCGTTTCCTAACTTTTTTTTCTTTTTTAAAAATCTGTCCGCCAGCAATCTGAAATAATTGTCCGTCAGGAATGTCATCAATAAAATATCCGGTTTTTTCAGCATCATAAACACTCAAAACTCTATACAGGCGTGAATCGGAGCAGCTTGTTGCACGCGGATTCAGAAGGTGCTTTTCTAATTGCGCAAGTATGGTTTGCGGGAAAATATCACAAGCTATTGCCTTCTGCATCAGTTGCCTGAAGTGGTTTTTCCAGCTGCGGCCATGAGGCCTGGCATAAACCTTTCCATCTCGCCATACCAGATAATGAGCAAGTTCATGTAGCAGCGTAATTAAAAATGAATACTGGTTTAGGTTATTATTGATGGTAATAAAAGGAATCCTCCTGTTTTTAAAAGGCGGATTGAAATCGGCAAATTTCGTTGATCGGCTTTTTACGATCTTAATATCAAGATCATATGGAGCCAGAAGAGACGATACAAGCGGAAATGAACCGGGAGGTAAAAAAGATTCAGGAATTTTTGTCTCTGCGTTCATTCACTCTCGCTTGATAAACCTTTTCCGCACTAACCCTGTTGAATGTGGGGCAATCGCACTTTTTCTTATGCCTGAAAATAAAACATCCTGAAAAAAACAGGCTAAAAAAAATGACAAATAATAAAATTATATGCTTTTTGTTTTGAAACATAGTAAATTTGCCTTTTGTATTAGAACAACAAAAGTACAAAATTGTTGTTTTGTTTTTTTGATTGTTTTCAAAAATTTAAATAATCGCTTACCGAAAAATAATATGCACATCTTTTATCATATAGGACGATACTGTCTTTTGCTGGTAAGAGTCTTTGCCCGCCCTGATAAATGGTCTGTTCTGAGAAAACAAACATTTATTGAGATGGATAACCTTTGTCTTAATTCGTTAGGAATTGTAGCCATTATCTCAGTTTTTATGGGAGCAGTTCTTGCTATACAGACCGCTTATAATATCACAAGTCCCTGGGTTCCTCTGTATACAGTGGGTTTTACAACCAGGGCATCTTTAGTTCTTGAATTCTGCCCTACCATTGTAAGTTTAATTCTTGCAGGAAAAGTGGGTTCCAGGATATCTTCCGAAATTGGTACTATGCGCGTTACCGAACAAATAGATGCTCTTGAAATAATGGGTGTAAATTCCGCCAACTATTTAATACTTCCCAAGATTATTGCATGTGTATTTCTTAATCCATTCTTGATAACCATCAGCATGTTTCTTGGTTTAATCGGAGGCTGGCTGGCTGCAATTTTAGGCGGAGTAGTTACCACACATGTTTATATTTTAGGAATTCAATCATACTTTGTGCCGTTTGAAATTTTTTATGCTTTAATAAAAACTGCAGTTTTTGCATTCATCATTACTTCTGTTTCCGGCTATCATGGATATTATACCTATGGTGGCGCACTTGAAGTTGGCCGTTCAAGCACACAAGCAGTAGTTTACAGCAGCATCCTTATTATTTTAGCCAACCTTGTACTCACTCAACTTCTGCTGGCATGATTGAAGCAAGGAACATATCGAAAGTATTTGCAGACCGAACTGTTCTGAAAAATGTGACCTGTCGCTTTGAAAAAGGTAAAACCAATCTGATCATTGGTGAAAGCGGTTCGGGAAAAACAGTATTGATGAAATGCCTTGTAGGATTGCTTGAAGTCGACAACGGACAGGTGTTATATGACAACAGGAATTTTTCTGAAATGACTTTGTTTGAACGCAAAGCGATAAGACAGGAAATTGGCATGTTATTCCAGGGTGCGGCACTGTTCGATTCACTTACAGTTGAAGAAAATGTAATGTTCCCGTTGAATATGTTCAGGAAAATGTCGATGGAAGAAAAAAGGGAACGAGTGAATTTTTGTTTGAAAAGAGTAAATATTTTAAATGCCAATCAACTTTTTCCGTCCGAGATAAGCGGAGGTATGAAGAAGCGTGTCGCTATTGCCCGCGCCATTTCAATGAATCCACAATATCTTTTCTGCGACGAACCTAACTCGGGACTTGATCCAAAAACTTCAATTATTATTGATAACCTTATCAGTGAGATTACCAAGGAATATCAGATTACTACGGTAATCAACACCCACGATATGAATTCGGTTATTGAAATCGGTGACAAAATTGCTTTTATTTATGAAGGCCAGCTTTGGTGGGAAGGTACCAACAAGGAAATTCTTCATACCGACAATCAGGAGATAAATGATTTTGTTTACGCTACAGAGCTGCTGAGGAAGTTAAAGAGATAATTTTAATCGAGAACTACAAGTATTAAATAACGAGTCCGCAGTCTTCAATCGGCAATTCCTAATACGATTACTATTTTCTCAATTCAGTAATGTAACAATTAATAATTTCCTATATTGAGATTGTGTAGCAGTCGCTAATCTTGTCAATTTATAACAATTATTTTTATGTGCACTACTTTCCCATAGGAATTCAGCATGTGAATTTGTCAAGATGCATTCTCTATTTATTCGAATTAATTATTTAAAGTTTTCCGTAAAAATTAGAAATATCAAAATATATCTTTTTTTTCTCTCCATCAGTTGTCACTATAGTTATTATATCATATGGTTTCTTATTATTTGAACCAAGCGATTGTTCCTTAAATGTATATCCAGGATAATTTTTACTTAACCAGGCATATTCTGCTTTAACACCAGATGTTTCTGTTTTTTCTTTTATTACAACAGCATTCTCATAAGATGAACCATCATGCTCAGCATTAATAGACGAATTATCGCTACCTGATATTTGATTTGTTTTTCTTGAAGTTGTGCAGGAAACAATCAAGATGGTTAGCATAAAAAAGAAGATTGTTTGTTTCATAGAGAGTTTTTATTGAATATTAGAATTGGTAAATGTATTTCTGATACTTCTGATTTAATTATCATGTAAATATAAAAAAATATTATTCGGGGGGAAATGATTATTGCAGCAGATTTCATTTGCTTCTTGTTAACTATTGTTTTGTCCTGTCCCTTTATATTTCTTCACAAAAGTTTTTTTCGTAACTGTTCCCGGAATGTGGAATACCCAAGACTCTCCCAGCATTTTTTTGCGACAGTATTATTTGTGAGGCAATGCAGCTCAATATAATTTACCTTGTTTTTTCTGAAAAAGTTTTCAGTGATATAATTTTCCAGATGCTTTGTAAGTCCTTTCTTTCTTATACTCTCGTCCACATAAACTGCTGAGATATATGCAATTTTTCCAACAGATGAATAAGGAAAAAAACTGTAGCGAATATCGCCCGCAATAAATCCGATTATTTTATCATTCTCCCTTGCAAGGTATATTGCATGATTAGGATCTTTAAGGCATCGCTCAAAATAAGGAATAAGTTTTTCTTTTATTTCCGGAATATATTCAAAAAATATTTCATCGCAATCCACACGAAGAAAATCAATGAACTTTAGGTAAAGATCAGTATATGTATGGATTTCCTGAGGTTGGAGTAAAGAAATTTCCATGCTGTTTTTACTTCAAAACAGAATTATCAAATGCAATAAAATTTTAAATAACAGGAGTATTAATAATTCCCTGTAACAGCTGCACCTGTAATAACAGCTACGCTGGAACCACAACCAAGTCGGTTAGCTCCTGCATGAATCAATGCTACAGCCTGCTTATAATCGCGTATTGCACCACTGGCTTTTACGCCCATTTTAGGACCAACAATTCTGCGCATAAGCAGGATATCTTCAACAGTAGCACCTCCACCAAGAAAGCCTGTGCTGGTTTTTACAAAATCGGCTCCTGCTTTTTTGGAAATTTCGCAGGCCAATATTTTTTCTTCTTCCGTTAAAAGAACGGTTTCAATTATAACTTTTAAAATAGTTTTCGTTCTGCAGGCACGCTTAATTGCGCGGATGTCTTCTTCGACGAGTTTCAGATTTCTTGATTTTAAAGCGCCTACATTAATGACCATATCAAGTTCATCGGCACCACTGTTTATTGCACTTCTTGCTTCAAAGGCTTTACTCCTGGTATCCATTTCACCTAATGGAAATCCTATAACGGAACAGATTTTTATTCCGGTTCCCCTGAGTTTCTTTGTTACAAAAGGTACCCAGCCTGAATTTACACAAACCGATTTAAACTGATATTTAACTGCTTCCTCACATAATTTTTCAAACTGCGATTGCACTGCTTCTGGTTTTAACAAAGTATGGTCAATATACTGTGCTAATTCAGCAGAAGACATTGGTTTTGCAGATGGCTGTTCGGAAGGTTTATCGATACCCTGCGATTTCATTTGTTCTTTTAACCGATCCATTACTTCTTTTGTAATTTTATCAATCAATTCATTTTGGTCCATATTAATTTCCCTTTCTTTCAACTGACATCATTTTATTTATACGTGGCCAGTGACGCCCACCTTCAAATTTTGTTTCAAGCCATAACTTAGCCATTGAGCATAATTCATCAGCACTATGTTGAGATGTGCCCATGGTTAAAACATTTGCATTGTTATGTTCGCGGCTGTTTATTATTGTTTTCATACTCCAGCACAATGCTGCCCGTATCCCATGAACTTTATTGCAAACCATTGACGATCCTATCCCTGCTGCATCAAGCATAATGCCGCGGTCGCATTCTCCGCTGACTACTTTTTTTGAAACGGCAACAGCAAAATCTGGGTAATCAACTTTTGTGGTACTATTACTGGTGCCGACATCAACTACTTTATAACCCAATGTTTCAAGATAAACTTTAATCAGTTCCTTTGAATTATAGGAACCATGGTCAGCGCCAATGGCTATACGCTTTACATGGTCGATACTGTTTATTTTATCTGAATTACTTTCCATAAATTATTTATCCCTGTAAATTTACTGCATCTACAATACCTGCAATCACTGTTTTAATTGTGAATGATTCCGGTTCTTTAATAACCGCTCTTGCAGAATTGCCTTCTTCAATTATAATTACGGTATCACCCACACCTGCCTGAACTGCATCAACAGCAAGAAAAGATTTCCCCTTTGAATTTCCGGCAGGATCAATTGGCTGAATAATCAAAATCTTTTTTGATTCATAGCCTTTGGCCTTTACAGTGGATACCACGTTCCCGATAACTTTTCCCAATATCATTTTTTCTCCTCAACAGACAAATCATCTATAATTCCCATGATTGCAGCATCGCAGGGGTTCATTACAGTTTCCAATACCCTGCTGGCTTCCTTGCTTGTTTCATAATAAATAAGCTGTCCGACATTGGATTGTATGGTATCTGCTGCAACAATGGCATCACCCACATTTTGCAGTTTTTCATCCAGTGGCTGCACCAACAGCAGCTTTACGCCTTCAAGCGAATCTACTTTTTGAGTGCTGACTACTCGTCCTATGACACGCCCTATTTTCATTTACCCAATTTAATTAAAATTATTCTTATGGTTATCAGTAATCGGTTAACGGTAATCGGTTGTTTTTCGTTTGGTCACCGATAACTGTTCACTGATTACCGAATACTACGTTTGACTACAGAATTTATCTGCTTTACTAATCATAGAGTTTAACATTTTACCAACAGAAAAATATTTCTCTAATAAATTATCACTTACTTTTTTTGAAATATAACCACAATCAAATGATGTCTCAATCCAGTGCTGAGTCTCCAGTTGTTCGCCATCTGCATCGGTTAATTTACTAATAAAATGTTTTTCATATTTTCGCTTTGCCCAAGATTCTGCAATTTGTGCACCTACCGAACGCGAAGATCTTCTTATCTGATCTGTAAGTGAAAACATTTCTTCTTTTGGAAAAGCCTTAGTGATATTAAAAATATCTTGCGAAAGATTTCTTGCAAATTTATAAACTTCTAAATCCCTAAAGCTTTTTGCATGTTCCATTTTATACGTGCTTTTTTGTGCTATGCTTGACATTTACCGATCACCAGTTCACTGATTACTGTTCACCGCAGTTATATTATTCTAAAATAATCAACAACAGTACAACGTCTTTCTCTTGTAAAAGTTCTTGCTCTCGTAACGCCATCGCCTGTAGGGCTTGCAATAGTAAAGGATGCAAAACCGGCACCGCCATTGCCCAGTCCGGCATAGCTAGGTCCGTTCTTAATAAATATAGAACAATCCATCACTTTTGCCATTTTGCTAAGCTTTGAAATATGCAATGAATGCATGATAGCAGTATGCTTAAAACCATGTTCACATTCCACAGCCAGTTCAATTGCAGTATCAACATCCTTTACACGCACGAGAGGCATTACAGGCATCAGTTGCTCTGTCCACACCAGCGGGTGTTCGCGGCCAACTTCACAAAGCAGTAATCTTGTAGATGAAGGAAGTGTCAACCCTATTTCTTTTGCAATATAATCAGCGTTTTTTCCTACAAATTTTTTATTTACAGAACCTTCTTTTCCCGGACCTCCCGGTTCACAGATCACAAGCTCAGTAATTTTTTTTATCTGGTCCTCATTTAATTCATATGCACCGTTTTTCTTCATTTCTTCTTTCAGCCTGTCGGCAACTGAAGCAACGCATATTATTTCTTTTTCGCAGATACAAATTACATTATTATCAAAACTAGCACCATCAACAATATCCTTGCCTGCCTTAGCAATATCAGCAGTTTCATCAACAACACAAGGCGGATTTCCTGGTCCTGCAGCGATAACTTTTTTCCCGCTATCCATCGCAGTCTTTACTACGGCCGGCCCTCCGGTTACAACAAGAATGGATATTTTCTTATGTGTCATCAGGCCTTTGGCAGATTCAATTGTAGGTTCTTCAATACAGGTAAGAAGATTTGCAGGTCCCCCGGCTTCAATAATTGCTTTATTAAGAAGGCCAACGAGGTAGGCAGAAACTTTTTTTGCTGATGGATGAGGATTGAACACCACTGCATTTCCAGCAGCAACCATTCCAATAGCATTGCTGATAATAGTAACAGTAGGATTTGTACTTGGAGTGATGGAACCTATTACTCCGAAGGGTGCTTTTTCCACAAGGGTTAAACCATTATCATCCGAAAATGCTTCGGGCGAAATATCTTCAACACCCGGAGTTTTTAAAATTCCAAATTCGTTTTTAACAAGTTTATCTTCCCATCGGCCCATTCCGGTTTCTTCATGAGCCATCTTTGCCAATATCTCCTTTTTCTCCAAGGAAATCTTTCTCATATTGGCAATAATATTTTTCCGGGTTTCTAAGGTTAATTTATTAAATTCTTTAAACGCCAGTTCAGCCGCGATTATAGCATGATCCAGATTTGAAAAAACTCCAGTGCTTTTATCACCGGCATCTTCTTTACCAAGATTCAGGTTCATGTTTTTTACAACTTCCTGAACTAACTGACGTATATTTTGCTCGAGATTATCCAATTTTAAATCCTCCTTTTACATGAAAAAAGGTTTAATTTCACTATGAGGTTGCGGAATTATTGTGTGCATACATAACAGGTTTTTTTCCTGTGCTTTCACGATTCCTGCCTGCATTGCGGCTTCAACAGCATCAAGACTACCCATCATTTTAACATACGACTTCCCGCCAAATCCGATTGCAAGACGTATTTCAATAATTGATACTCCGCCTTTTTTTGCAGCCATGTCACCTGCTTCAATACTGGAAACAACAGATAATGTTTCAATAATTCCTATGGCATTCCATTCATCAGTTTTATTAATAGTTCCTATGGCATGCACCACATCCTGATGCACCATCGGAAGAAACAGGCTGTCGACGAGTTGCTCTTTACCGGTTTCTATACCTTTATGAAAAGCATATTCCACCGAAGCAACATCACCACTGAAAACGATGAGATATTTCCCGGGACAGATTGTTCTTGCATCAACAATGTTAATGGGTGCAATTTTCACCATTTCATCCAGTGCCTTTATTCCGATAGCAATACTGCTGTATTCAAGAACTCCTAATACTGTCAAACCCATTTATCCCTCATTTCTTATAAATAATATTTTCATTTTCATCAATCAAATCAATAATGCCAATAATAATAGCATCAATGGGTTTGCTTGCGGTTGTAATTGTTTCACGGGCAGATGTGCTTTCTGAAATCATTACAAGTTCATCATTTCCGGCTCCCACAAGGTCAAGCGCTACAAGGTAATCGCCTTTTTTTTCACCACCTTGACTGCATTTATCAATCAATAAAAAACGTGCTCCGTCAATCCCGATATTTGTTGAGCTGCTTACAACCGTACCTACCACTTTTGCTAAAAGCATACTATCCCCGATTTAATTTTTGCGAAATGTATACGCACCGTCTTTTTCAATATAGTCAACAATAGCAATTACTGATGAATCTGTTGGTTTTCCTTCAGTCACTGAAGTAAAGCGTGCACTGCTTCCTGACACATAAAAAACTATCTCACCGGGACCTGCGCCAACGCTGTCCATTGCAACAACAAAATCGTTTTTTCCTTTCATTGTCACTGGGTCGATTTTTTCAAGCAGAAGAAGTTTTACCCCTTCCATTTTCTCGTCCTTATGGGTGGAAACAACTGTTCCAACAACTTTCGCTAATATCATTTAAGTAAATTAAAATGAAAATATGAAACTGTTATTTCTTTGCTTTGCCTCTGCCTAAAGGAAGAGCGCTATCAACATTTGAATGTGGTCTTGGAATTACATGTGATGAAACAATTTCACCCACTTTTTCAGCAGCCTGAACTCCTGCGTCAACTGCAGCTCTTACTGCAGCAACATCACCACGAACAATCGCTGTTACAAATCCACCACCGATTTTTTCATAACCGATCAGTTCAACTTTTGCAGCTTTTACCATTGCATCCGATGCTTCAACCATAGCGGTAAAGCCTCTGGTTTCAATCATTCCTAATGCTTCTGTATTAATTTCAGACATAATTTTATCTCCTATTTTTTATTATTTTTTTCTAATATTCTTCTCTACCTGTAATTTCGGCAAGGCGTTTTTCAACTGTATTTTTGCACTCAAGCACTTCAGCTTCTTCTCCGCCAATATAAACACGGCCAAACTTTCCAAATCCCATCACATCTATAATATTGATGTGGGCCGATTTCTCAGCTTCATTTGCCGCATAATAAGCGTATCCTGCAGGTTCAACTTCAAGAACAAATAATGTATCACCCCTGAGCAGCATCATTCCCATTCTTGTACGGTTGATGAGCTGTGCATGATGATCTTCAACATTCTTGATCAACTGGCTTGTTAAAATACGAGGCCTGATCCTGTCATCTTCTTTTTTCTCAATCGCTTTGAGAACTGATTCTCCGGCCATTCGGGTATCACCCTGGCTATCGGAATGTACTTCCAGCATTCCATAAGCTCTTTCAACAATCTGCATACCCGGAGTAACATGTGTTGCTTTAAGGGCAATGTCAGTCAATGTGTTGATTTCAATGCCAGGAGCAATTTCAATAATGCAACAGGCTTGTCCTCCTACTGGAAGATATCCTCTTGAAACCGTTGATAGATAAGATGCCATCTGCAGTTGCAGGGAATCTAAAAAAATATATGTTCTTAAATCGATCATAATTATTTTCCTTTCTTTGTTATAACACAACCCAATGGCAAGGCACTGTCAACGTTGTCATGTGGCCTCGGAATTACATGCGATGAAACAATTTCGCCCACTTTCTCAGCAGCACGAATACCGGCATCCACTGCTGCTCTCACAGCAGCAATATCGCCACGAACAATAGCTGTTACAAATCCGCCACCGATTTTTTCATAACCGATTAATTCTACTTTTGCGGCTTTTACCATGGCATCGGATGCCTCAACCATTGCTGCAAAGCTTCTGGTTTCAATCATTCCAAGTGCCTTCATTTCATTATTTTCCATATTACTTTTTTAAAGTTAATACTCTCATTTAAACGAATTATTATTAAAACCTTTACAGATTTGTAAAGGCTTAAACCAAAAGTCTATTTATCAGAATTTATCAAATAACTATATAAACTGTTTTTTTACTGATTTAATAGCCTTAAGGTTACAAATATAACAATCTTTTTTGTGAGTCTCTTATTTTAAATAAATGAAACGGGGGTGCATATTTCCTAATAAAAACAGTTACAATCTGCAATCATTGCAAAACAAGATGCTGTCGCAAATGAAATGGAGATTTTGATTTAGATTTATGAAAACGAAAGTCTGATTTATAAAATATAATGTTATTATTATCTGTCAAAACTTTAATCCGTTATTTTACGCAATACTATTTCCAATAATATTATAGGTGTTTTTTTATACCTTTGCATTCATATGCAAAACAACACAAATATTTTTCCCGTTTTTGAACATCTCACTCCGCGCGAAGAGAAAGAAAATATTCTGAAACAAAAAGCTGTTGCGATATGGATGTATGGTCTTTCAGGCTCCGGTAAAACAACTGTGGCCATTGAACTTGAACGGAAACTTTTCCAGCAGGGATTTATATGCCAGTTACTTGATGCTGATAATATAAGAACTACAATAAACAGGGATCTTGGATTCTCAATAAAAGACAGGGAAGAAAATATCCGCCGGATTGCCGAACTCAACAAGCTTTTTATCCATAGCGGAATGATCATAATTAATTGCTTTATCAGCCCCACGAAAGCAATACGATCTATGGCACAAGAGATTATAGGAAAAGATGATTTTGTAGAAGTGTTTTTCAATGCTCCGTTTGAAATTTGTCAGCAGCGCGATCCGAAAGGACTGTATAAAAAAGCAAATTCCGGAAGCGTGAAGGATTTTACAGGAATCAGTTCACCTTTTGAAACGCCTGATAATCCTGATCTGGAACTCAAAACTGATGAACTTTCTATCGAAGAATCCGTGAACAAAGTTTACGATTTTATTTTGCCCAAAATTAAATTTAAATAAAAATATTATTGATGCTTAAGTGAGCCAAGATGCCTGTCAATATGGAAAAACAGGGAGCGCTTCAGATATATATATTGATAAGTACAAATCTGATTTTGGAACGCACAACGGCTCTCCTGGTATTACACACAAATAAATTATAACAAATTAAGAATATATTTTGTATTTTTACATCATTATTTGCAACCAAAGTTATAGGACACTAGGTAAATAAAATTAACTAAAAAATGTACACATATAACCTGACCCACCTACAGGAACTTGAAGCAGAATCAATTTACGTGATGCGTGAAGTTGCGGCTCAGTTTGAAAATCCGGCATTACTTTTCTCAGGAGGCAAAGATTCAATTGTGATGGTGCATATTGCACGTAAAGCATTCTGGCCGGCAAAATTTCCTTTTCCTTTATTACATATTGATACAGGGCATAATTTTCCTGAAACATTGGAATACCGCGATGATATGGTGGCTGAAATCGGTGCCAGGCTTATGGTTGGATACGTGCAGGCATCTATTGATAAAGGCCGTGCAGTGGAAGAAAAAGGGCCTAACGCCAGCCGTAATGTATTGCAAACCGTTACACTTCTCGACAGTATTGAAGAATATAAATTTGATGCAGCCATTGGCGGAGGCCGCAGGGACGAAGAAAAAGCAAGAGCAAAAGAACGTTTCTTTTCGCATCGCGATGAATTCGGACAGTGGGATCCAAAGAACCAGCGTCCCGAATTATGGAACATCTTCAACGGGAAAAAGAGAATTGGCGAACATTTCAGAGTATTCCCATTAAGCAACTGGACCGAAATGGATATCTGGCAATATATTTTATCTGAAAAAATTGACATGCCTTCATTGTATTTTGCGCACGACAGGGAATGTTTTGTACGTGATGGTGTAATAATGGCAAAGTGCGATTTCCTTCCGCTTAGAAATGGAGAGAAGCATGAAATGATGCATATCCGGTTCAGAACAATTGGTGATATGTCGTGTACCGGGGCAACACTTTCAAATGCAATCACACTTGAAGATATTATCCAGGAAGTGGCAGCATCAAGAGTTACAGAACGTGGAGGCCGTGCCGACGATAAACGTTCGGATGCAGCAATGGAAGACAGAAAAAAAGAAGGATACTTTTAATTAATATTTTAAATAAAGTGGAGACTAGCAACCACTCCGCCTCAACGGGAAAAAACAGGGCAACACCGAAAAGCCATATGATTAGGAAAAAAAATAAGGTTATGAAAACTAAAAATTTACTTTTAGCCTTAGTAATAATCTGCTCATTTGCTTTTAAAGCAAACGCACAAACACAACCACCTAATGCAGGATTCGAAAACTGGACAACTGTAGGAACAGGTGAGGATCCTACCGGCTGGTCTTCTTTTAATGATCTTTATGCTTACAGTGTTCCAATCATGTCATTTAAAACCACCGATGCTAATTCAGGAACCTATGCCTTAAGATTAATTAGTCAGACTGCCACAATACCCCCACCTCTGGGAACAAATGTTCTGGATACTTTGGCAGGCTATGTATTCGCCGGAGCCTTTGATATGAACCACCCTGGCATTTCATACACTGATCGTCCGGTATTACTTCAGGCATATGTAAAGGGAACTATCATCACTGGCAGCAATGCATATATAATGGCAACATTAAGCAAGTGGAATACCGGTACTCATGCAAGGGATCAGGTTGGATTTGCTTTGTATTATACAAGCAACTCCATAGCAAATTATACACAAATATCAGCTCCCTTTAATTATAGCCTTCCCGATACTCCCGACACTCTTGACATCAGATTAATGGCAGGAGACGTAGGACCCGGAGGAGTAATTATGCCCGGCAATGAATTTTTTATTGATGATCTTTCTTTTACATTTACTGTTGGGATAAATGAAACAAATGCGAACAATAAAAACATTAATATTTACCCAAATCCTGCAACTGATAAAATAACTATAAGCAGTAATGAAAAAATTAATACCATTGAAATTTACAATATGATTGGCGAAAATGTTTATACAATAAGCAATCCCGGCATTTCTGCATCGAATGAAATTGACGTTTCAAACTTTAAGAAAGGAATTTATTTTGCAAAAATTTACCAGCCGGAAAAAATCAGCACAGAAAAAATTGCGATACAATAACAACAAATAATGAATGTCCGGTTGTGACAAAAAAAGTAAAATAAAAACAGAATGAATTCACCAGGAACTGACGGATATCTTGATATGGAACTGTTACGCTTCACCACTGCTGGTAGCGTTGACGACGGCAAAAGCACTCTTATTGGCAGAATGCTTTACGACAGCAAATCCATTTTCGAAGATCAGTATGAAGCTATTAAAATTGCAAGCGAAAAACGTGGCGAAGAATATGTGAACCTTGCATTACTTACTGACGGGCTGCGTGCAGAACGCGAACAGGGAATAACAATCGATGTGGCGTACCGCTATTTTGCAACACCCAGAAGAAAATTTATAATAGCTGATACACCCGGCCACATACAGTATACAAGGAATATGGTGACTGGTGCATCAACCGCCAATCTTGCAATCATCCTTGTGGATGCACGCAAAGGAGTTATTGAACAGACTAAGCGTCATGCGTTCATCGCGTCACTTCTGAAAATTCCACATATAGTTATTTGCGTAAACAAAATGGACCTTGTGGATTACAGTCAGGATGTGTACGAATCTATAAAAAAAGATTTTCAGAATTTTGCTTCCAAACTCGAAGTGCTGGACATTCACTTTGTGCCCATCAGTGCACTTCTTGGCGATAATGTAGTTGACAAATCAACAAAAATGGATTGGTTCGGAGGATCAACATTGTTGTATCTTTTAGAAACTATTCATATTGGCAGCGATCAGAATTTAGTGGATTGCCGGTTTCCTGTTCAGTATGTTATCAGGCCTCAGTCGGCGGAATACCATGATTACCGCGGTTATGCAGGCAGAGTGGCCGGAGGTATTTTCAAACCGGGCGATAAAGTAATGGTGCTTCCTTCAGGTTTTACAAGCAAAATAAAATCCATTGATACCTTCACTGGCCCTGTTAACGAAGCTTTCACACCTATGTCCGTAACAATTCGTCTGGAAGATGAAATCGACATCAGTCGTGGCGACATGATTGTGCGTGAAAATAATGTTCCTACCACGGGCCAGGATTTTGATATCATGCTCTGCTGGCTGAATGAAAAGAAAATGGTCGTGAATGGCAAATACGGCATCAAACATACATCGCGTGATGCACGCTGCATTGTAAAAGATATCCGCTATAAAGTTGACATCAATACACTGCACAGAATAGAAGATGACAAAAGTATTGGTCTGAATGAAATTGCCCGTGTTTCGCTGCGTACTACTGTTCCTTTCTTCTATGATAAATACAGGATGAACCGAATGACCGGCAGTGTGATTCTTATTGATGAAGGTACTAATGAAACTGTTGGCGCCGGAATGATCGTTTAATTTTTTTCCGGTATTTTATCAGCGATTTTTGCAGATAGAACTTTCTTCTTATATAAGAGAAATAATACTATTGCTATTGCGGAACCTGCAACATCTGAAATAAAATCAAAGATATCCGAAGTTCTATCCGGAAACACTCTGCCCTGAAGGATTTCCGTAAGCCCACCATAAAATACACTGATCAGAAAAGAGAACTGAATAAAATGTTTTGTCAGGTTATCAAAACGGTGCTGCAAATAAAAGCCTCGTGCAAGCAGGAAAACAAGAATGCCAAAAAGTCCTGCATGAACAAGTTTATCAAATTGAGGAATGTTGATGAAAGAAGCGTCAGGAAGGTCACTTCCCGGAAGGCCCAGCAAAATCAATATAATAATAGCCCAAAGTATTCCCGGAATATTGTACTTGAAGAACATCGGAAAGTTCTAAAAATATTCAAATGTTATTTTGAAAACAAAGTCAATATGGCTGCCTTATAATCAGTAAAATTAGTAATCAGTAATCAGTTTGAATATTACTGAATACTGATTACCGATCACTGATTACTGATTACTGATTACTAATTTAAAAAATGCAATCTTCCAGTCGGATTAATATTAGTGAGCAACCAGTTCGCTGTATTTCTCAGCTGTTAGGAGCTCATCTATTTCAGCAGGACTGGTAATTTTAATTTTCGCAATCCAGCCGGCTCCGTATGGATCTTTATTCACCAGTTCGGGATTTGCTTCAAGTGCTGCATTGAATTCAAGCACCTCGCCGCTCACGGGCATAAACATATCAGATACTGTCTTTACTGCTTCAATAGTACCGAAAGCTTCTTCTTTTTCAATGGTTTCACCAATGGTTTCCACTTCTATGTATACTACATCGCCAAGTTCTCCCTGGGCGAAATCTGTAACACCTACATATCCTTCGCTGCCTTCAACTCTAAGCCATTCGTGATCTTTGGTGTATTTTAAATTTCCGGGTACGTTCATTGTATTTTGAGTTTGGTTAATGAACATCAAAAATACATTTTTTTTTATTCGGAAATGAAATCGTATCCAATTTTATTGGGCCAGCGTAAATTTCAGGCTGATTCCCGCATTGGTATTGGCATTGGGGAACTGTGAAGAAACAAAGGGGTTCGTAATAATCTTATCAAAGAAGAATTTAATAGTGAACTTTTCGTTGATCAGGTAATCAGCAGATGTATTTATAGTAACAAGACGCTGCCCTGTGGATATCTGGTTCACATCCTCGATAATCTTTCTTAAAATAGTTTTGTTTGTCTTTATAGAAATATCGGCCTTGATGTTCAGGTCGCTCTTAAGCTTCTTAAGTTTGCCCCCATTCAGGCCTTTCACATTGATGATAACATTCTTAATTCGATACCCGAGTCCAACAATATATTCGCTGCTGCTTATTTCAGTAAGCTGGTTATTTGCAAAACTTAGCGAAAGGTCCCTGCTTTTCTTAATTTCAAAATCGGAAAGCAGGCTGTTGTTCCATGTCATATCAATACTGAAAAGCGGAGCGAACTGCTCGGTAATGGTTATTGCCGACATTTCCCTCATAGGGATATAATTTCCGCTGAGCTTATCTCTTACATCCGACAGGCCGTCACCGTTCTTATCATTATATTGAATATCCGAAATATAAGAACCAACACTGTATGTGGATTTATAAGAATGACTGAGTGAAACCGTTTTCAGGTATTTTTTCACCAGGGGGATTTTCGTTAGTCCGTCGTAGGTAATTCTCCAGTTTGGTATCGGAATATCACGCAATGAGAATTTTTCAGAAAACGCATGCAGCGAAATTTTATTCGGATCTTTATTTGTGTATGCTGCAAGGAATGCCGGTATCAGTACATCCTGAGATGTTGGACCATATCCGGAAGGATAAACGTTTCCAGTAATGGAATCAGTGAATGTTGTCGGGTTTTGCTGCCAGTTCTGGTTGCTTTGCGCAAGTCTCCATGCTATAAGAAAGCGGTAGTTTTTAAACTCTTCAAATATCTGGTTGGAGTGTGTAGTTTTATCGTCTTTGAAGAATGCTGTCTTCCAGGTAAAGAACGAAACGCTGTAAGCACCGGTTTCCGATGGATTGAACGATCGGTATGCATTAGTATCAGCATCCCACTTATAATATTCCGAATGGTTCCTTGAGAATGTTCTTGTAGATGAAAATTCTATCAGGAATTTACTTATTGGTTCAACAGTGGCACGGGCCGTAAAATTCTCAGTAAACTTAGTGGCATAAAGGGAATTCAACATTGAATCTTTTGAAACCATAGAACCCTGGCTGAGCTCATCCCTGATATCATGCTGATCACCGAATACAAAACCAGCTCCCGGGTATTTCCATTTTCTGTCCATACCAAGCATGGAAGGCGTTCCGAGGAATCCAGGCAGCATTGTACCATTGCCCTGAGAATATGTAAACGAAACGGTTTTAATACCCATAAGGAATTTCAATGCATTGTCGGTTATCGCTTTCAGGTAATCAATTTTTGTTGTATCTGCTGTAGTTGTTGTATCCGCCTGTAATTGTGTTTTAGGTTTTACTGTGGCAGTGGATGAGGCTTTCTGCTGATTTAGTTTTTTCAGATAAGGCACTTTATTATACAGGCTTGTAAAACTAAAGCTTCCATTCAGTGTTTTTGTATTTGAATTTTCGGCAGTATTTCCAAGCTTTGTTGCCGACAAAGCTGCACCTGCCCATGTATAATCAGATGTGTATTTTGCAGTAGCTGTGATCCAGTTAAACCAACTGATTTTATTAATTGGTATAGTATAATTTACAGCAAGTATCTGATCGTAATCTGTCATTCTTCCGAAATCCTTTATGTGCGACCAGATAATATCCTGCTTCCAGTTGAGGCTGTTATCTTTCCTGTCAATTCTGCCGGCAGGCTCATCAATACGTGCATCTGCAGCTGCGGTATAATCTACTTTTAAATTCGTAGTTAAATCGAACTTCATGCCATAATCCCTTTTCCAGGTAAAAGCCTTCACATACGTTGTATCAATCAACAGTGTTGCCTGGCTCTTGTTTCTTAATTTATTTTCCGAATACAAACGATCCATGTCTGTGCGGAACGTGAGTGTTTTAGGGAACAGGTAGAAATTAAAATCTTTGATTAGCTTAAGCGGCCCGTAGGACAGGAATTTAACTTTCGATAAAGGAATATAGTTCTTCGGAGTATTGGTAAAATTATAACCTATGGAACCTTTGTATGTTTTCTTCAGGTCATGCTCAATATCAATGCTGCGATGGTATTGTTCTGTATAAGAATATGTGAAATCAAGATTCTCCACATCATAAATATGCGATTTTGTAGATGTCCCTGTTTTATCTTTTTTGACATTCACAAAATTAAGGCTCTTTCTTACCATTAACTCTTGTCCCAGCGATTTTACAGAATCTCTTTGCGATTTATTATCATACGTATTCAGGTCATCGGCAAAAGGAATATCCGGATCCAGCGGATTGTACTGGGGGTTGCTAACATTATGGGAATAATCGAAATGCATAGGAATCTTTATTCCTGTTTTTTCAGGAAGAAATTTTCCAAGCTCAAGACTGGTTGAAACATCGTATTCCTTTTCTGTTTCCTTCGATCGTTCGTTTACTTTCTTCTCAATGCTACCAAAACCTGGTGTGCTAATTTTTCCCGCCAGCGTAACTGTTCCAAGATCAGCAAGTGTTGCATTTACTGTTGAAGTGGCCGCCCAGCCACCTTTCTCATTGAAGTCGGTAAGGCGTAATTCATTCACCCAGACTTCGGCACATTTAGGCAATCCGTCATCAGCCGGTGTTTCAGACGATTTTTTCGGATTCCTTATACCAATCATAATTACTTTCACTGCACTCAGCGTAGGCATACCCTTCACGGTAACCGTGCGGCCATGATCATAGGTTACATAAGGTGTTGTCAGAGAAACGCCTGATCCGGGAGTTCGCATTTGTACGTTCCTGTCCAGTTTTGCATTCTGGAAAATACTAAGTACAATATCGAACATATTGGAATCGGGCCATATTGTATTAACATCTACCGCAGGAGTTCCCCATGGAGTAGGCGTAAGAGGAATTTCGTATTCATAATAATTATCCGTGAAATCGGTTCCCAATCTCATGAAAACAGTTAGGTCGCCTTTGTCAAGTGTTTCTGTTGAATTACCGGCTTCAGCATGAACAAACATTTTCAGGTGAAGGAACTGACGCATATCAAAATCACATGTCTTGTAGCATGCGCGTGCATCGCCATCCATCAGGTTGCAGACTTTTAGTGAAAGTGCCTGCTCATTCATTTGCTGAAGATTGGTGGTTCCCAAGTTAATTTCTCTTTCAATGCCCGGAGGAATCACATAAGGAATCGGGATTCTTTTTCCGTTTTCTTCAATATTGACAACAGAAATATCAAATGTAGTATTGTTCACATTATCATCAGGTAAATATTCTCCTGGTGACAAAAGATCAAATGCATATTTTCTCCATTCCCCTCTAACCAGCTCCAGTGTTGCAAAACGAAGCACAGCATTTTGAGTCCATCCTTTCATAAACATTCGCATAAAGCGTATGGATTTAAAATCCTGTATATTTCCCACAACTTTATCAGGTGTGTGTATTGGAATTTTAAACTGGTACCATGTTACATCTGCTGTTGATCCATTTGCCAGTGGTACTCCCTGTGCAACATACATATCGGTGATATAATTTTCACCTACCACCATTTTCGAAGGCTTCAACTGTACCTTGTACTGGAAATATCTTTCCGATTCACTTAAGGTATTATCCTTATTAATATCTTCACTATTTGGAATTGTGGTGGCCTGAACAGGGTAAGATTCAACATCTGAGCCATTAGGCGCCTGGCCGCTGGCGGGAGAGTTACCATCAACCCCATTATATTTTTTATATCTATCCAAAATACTTACGCTGGCAGAGTCATAATCCGTACCCCTGAAATAATGGTAGTCATCAGAAGAAGGATCTCTAAGCACATTTAAATAAGCCAATGGAGTTAAGATAGAGTTAAGTTGCTGCAGATAGCTTGAATAGAAGAACGTTTTTTCATCGGTATCCATTAATCCATCAAGCCCCACATCCTGGAAAGGACGCGATGCAGAATTATTGTCAAAGGAATTAGTCAGTGCCTGAGTTTTAGGAACCCTTCCCCATGTAGTAACATCAAATTTGTTAATTGAATCGGAAGTTGATATAGGCAATCCGTTTTCAAAACTTTTTCTTGAATCCCTGAGCACATCTTCAGAAACATCGCCCAGATTGAAGTACAGATCACCTTCTGGCGGATTAGCCAAATCTTCACCACTGCCTGTAGGATTGATAAATGGATCCATTAACCAGAATTCGATATATTCCATATTGGTCGATTCGAAATCGGATGTTTCAATCTTACGCATAATACCACCCCAGCGCTTTTCCGGATCATTCAATGATCCGTCGGCTGCAACACCGCTTGAATAAGAACCCGGAGACACATCATAATTGTACTGCCCTCTTTCCTTTGGATAAAAAGCAAGGTTCAATACGGCAATATTTGTTGGCTGACCATTAGCGGTTTGTTTATTAGGGAATACTTCCGATTCCAGAACTTCCCTCACATAATGATTTGACTGGTCATTTTTTGTAATGTTATTCGGAGTCAGGTTATTGTTTCTAACAAAAAGCGGATCGATAACATACCAGCAGAATTTTGCTGCATTGAAACGGTATGCAAGCCCTGTATTCATCGCTCCTTCAGGAAACATTGCCGAAGTAGTTTGTCCTTGAGGCGTGCTGGCCAGATACCATGAACCGATATTCTTCATATCAATGGACGACTTGCTTCCTTCGAAATCATCAATATAAGATGTACCGGTTTTACCGATTGCCTTGGAATGACCAGGAATAAGGTCGGCAAATTCGCCGGTTACGGTAACCTTCGATACTGCTTTGGTGCTGTAGAAAGGCAGCATGTCCACTAGCTTTGTAAGGAGCCGCGATTCCTTTTCGTAGGTGCCGTTTAACCCCCAGATTGTATTTGATATAGGCTCATCACCGTAATTAATTTTCTGGGTAATAGGCCTTTCAGTAAGATTTAAAATTGTTCCTCCCAGTGTTAGGTCCTTGTTCACTATATGATCAAAATGTGCACCCATCAGGGTTTTTGTCTGTATATTGAAAAGTGAATTACTTTCAAGATTTATAGTAATTGGTGTCCCTGAATTTAAAATACCTTCATTGATAATCTTCACGCGTCCCAGGGTATAATCAACAGTGTAATCGACATTTTCGGTAAGCAAAATTCCACCTGCAGTTACCTTAACAGAACCCTGGGGAACATTCATTGCATTCAGCGAAATTTCCGAACCCGCCGCTGATTTATATGTTCCTATTAAAGAATATTTATCTTTATCCGGGTATTGCTGAGCCCCGGTTTTGGTCATGGTATACAAGGAATCGAAGCAATATTTATCTGCAATGGTATTATCTGCAAACTTCGCTCGCAGATCTTTGCCAAAGGGTTCCAAAACAGGGAAGAAAATTCGCCCGTTACTGGCTTGAATGGTTCCTCCTACCGTAGCTGCATTATCAAGAAAATCGAATACACCATCAGGTTCAGGATCGAGCTGAGTATTAAGCCTGTCAAGGTTTAACAACCTAATTATAGGAATGCCTTTAGCATTTGCATCTTCAGTAAAATATCCTATGGGAACTCCACTCTCGCTGCTTGTGTACACTACGTTCAGCCTGAAATCTTCCGAGTTTACCTGGTATGCACCAATGGAATAAACGTTCTTCATCATTAGGTTCCACAATGGAATCTTCGTATTCAGGGAAGTACTCTTTAAAAGTTTTACAATCAGCGCATTTGGGCCTGCAATATCAGTTGAGAAATCTCCAACCTGGTAAATGGTTGTATCACCTATCATGGTGTATTGGTATGCAACGGCAAGCACCTGATCAGGGTTTAGTGAAGTGTTTAACGAAATAAAACCAAGCTTGCTGTTATAAGTATATTCAGATGGTAACAATTTTCTGGCATATCCTACCTTTTCGTAATCCTGCCCAGCTGTGCTATATGGTGTACCGCTAAGAAAAGTACTAACTTGATTTATATCTCTTACTTTGGGTTTATTTACGTTTAAATATAGGTCATTTGATTGGTTATCTGGATCCTCAGGATGCAAATATGTTGAAGAAGGAGGTGTTGGAATTATACTGGTATTGTAAGGAGTATGCTCGCCAAGATCCATAAATGCAACAATGTCCCTGTTCTCGGTTGTAGCAGCACCTATATTGGTAACCCACACTTCCATCTTTGTAATATTTACATTTGAATTGACAATTGGCAATTCTTTCAATGCATCATTGTAATGATTGCGGTAATACTGCGCCAGGAAAAAGTGCTTGTTCTCCTCATACTGATCAGCCTTTACATCAAAATCGCTGGTTTGTGCACCTCCTGATACCTCTATTGTGGAAGTTTTACTTTTCTGTTGTGAAAATACACTTGTAACCGTTGTTTTGCCGAATTGCAGTTTTGTTTTTAAACCGAAAAGACTCTGGCTACCTGTAATGAGGGTACTGTTAAGGGGCAGGGTTACATCACCAGCTTCGATAAGTTTTATTATTTCATCTTCCTTGCCTTCGTATGCAAGTTTCATCTTGTTTTCAAATTCGAAAGTAGCTTCAGTATTATAACTTGTCCCCAGTTCAATTTTGTCACCGATTTTTGCGGTGACGTTCATCTGGATTTTTTCCTGGAAGTCGAAATTCGCTGTCTTGCGTTGCTTAACATCCAGCGATGGGTCGTCGCGCCTTATTGCGTTCAGTCCAAAAATTAGTTCAGCAGAACCCTGTGGCCTGATGTCAATGGTATTACTGCCAAATATTTTATCAAAAGCTTCTCCTCCTATACGGATCTTTGGGATTGTGGATTTTCCTTTCTTAGTGCTGCTGGCATCATTGCGTTCCTGCCAATAATCCTTCATCTGCTTGTCAAGGTCGTATTTCTCATATTCTTCAAACGACATTGAAGTAGGAGGGTTTATATTATATCCGCCAATACTGTTTGAAAATATAAATGTGTTGGTTTCAGGATCGTAATAAACTGAATCGGAAATATTTGACGGATTATGAAGATAGAGTGCGCTGCTGTCGCCAGTACCATCAAACGGGTAAGTATAACTGTTTGAAAATGGATAAGGCAAATGAGAGGTATCATCCTTAGAGGTATCATCCTTCATATCGCCAATGGCTATAGGTTTAGCCGGAATTGACTTGTGCTTAATAAATGTAGCACTGGATCCCCACACTATTAACAACAGCGACAACAGAAATGACGCCTGGATAAAATATTTAACTTTTCGAACCAAATCCGGGTTTTTTCTTAAATAAACTACTTATACTTATTTTTTATTACAAAAGTTTTAGTGCCTGTTTGATCATGTCCTCCAGGCTGATGTTAACTCCTTCGTTTTTAATTACTTTTTCAATTGCTTTTTCAGCAGAATTCTTGTTAAAGCCGAGCATAATTAATGCACTTAACGCTTCAATTCGTAAAGTATTGTTTTGGGGAAGGAAAAATTCTTTCGATTGTGGTCCTTTGCTTATTTTGTCTTTCAGGTCAATAATAATGCGTTGCGCTGTTTTTTCACCTATCCCTTTTACTTTCCTGAAAGTGTAGATATCGCCGTTGCAAATAGCTGATATTACTTCGGATGTGGTAAGTGAAGATAATATAAGCCGGGCTGTATTCGATCCAACACCGGAAACAGAAATGAGGTCCAGAAACAGGCTTCTTTCTTCTTCTGTTGCAAAGCCATACATAACCAAACCAACAGGAGTTGTAGCTTCTGATTTAATGGACATATGTGCATGCAGCTTGCATCGGGTATTCATTTCCGGAAGCACGGAATAAGTGTTCAATGAAATAAATAATAAGAAGCCAACTCCGCCGCAATCAATTACGGCATAGGTTGGGTTTTTTTCAGTAAGAATTCCTTCAATATAAGATATCATATAAATACATAAGCGTTAAGAAACCTCTTTTATTGCCCAGTCAAGAGCATCCTGTAACATTGTTGTAGGAGGACAATTGATAAAGCCGGTCTCTGTAAGGCTTTTCGTAAGATTTCTTGAATAATCAATATCTGCTTTTGCTTTGGTGTAAGCTTCTTCTCTAGTAATAATTACTCTTGCAACACCATCTTTTATGGCCTGCATGGCAACATCAGCTGCTTCTTCAGGGAACACGCCGACTTCTTCCATGTTAGGAACAATATCTTCAACATTAATTCCCCTTTTCTCAGCATAGTTTGCTAATGAATGCGCGGCAGCAATAGCCATATTGTCTGTAATTTTCCTTGCCCTAACCATCAGAGCGCCTTTTAGAATTCCGGGAAATCCGATAGAGTTGTTCACCTGGTTCGGGAAATCGCCACGGCCGGTTGCAACAATATATGCACCTTCTTCTTTAGCTGCATAAGGATAAATTTCAGGAACCGGATTTGCACATGCAAAAACAATTGCCTTTGGAGCCATTACCCTTACCCATTCTCTTTTAATTGAGCAGGGACCAGGTGTTGAAAGAGAAATCAGAACATCGGCGCCTTTCATTGCGTCTTCCATAGTTTTGATTTTATCGGGATTTGTTGTTTCGCAAAGTTCCCATTTACGATAAAATCTTTTATCGGCTTCAATATCCTTGCGATCGGAATGCAATGAACCTTTTGTGTCGAACATAATCATGTTCTTCGGATTGGCTCCATCAGCAATAAGCAATCGTGCAATGGTAGTATTTGAAGCACCCGCTCCCTGAAATACAATTTTTACTTCTGAAGTTTTTTTACCTGCAAGTTTTACAGCATTGATAAATCCCGCCAGCGTTACACAGGCAGTTCCCTGGGCATCATCGTGCCATACAGGGATGTCGCATTCTTCGCGAAGCACATCAAGAACTTTAAAACAATTGGGTTGAGAAATATCTTCAAGATTTATAGCACCAAAACTATGCTGAACCATTTTAACAAACTGAATAATTTTATCAGGATCGTTTTCGCCTTTTTCATTTTTGCTGTCGATGCATAATGCAACACCATCCACACCACCAAGGTATTTCATAAGGAACGCTTTACCTTCCATTACACCAAGACCGCCCGAAGGTGTGCAGTCACCATCACCAAGAACCCTTGTAGAGTCGCTTACTACAGCAACCAGGTTACCACGGTTAGAAAGATCATACGACGTATCATTATTGTCACGGATATTGGTAGAAACCTTGGAAACACCAGGGGTGTACCAAACATTGAACCAGTTAAAGCCAAAAACAGGGGCTTTTGGTACTGTCTGAATTTTTCCGCCATAAAATTTATGAGCACTTTCAGAAAGTTTTTTCAGGAACAAGGTTTTTGCTTTAGCAATCTGCTCCTGCGTAAAGTTTTCGGGAAAAGCCTTGTCCAGGTTTTCCAATGATAATTTGATGGGTTCCATATTATAACTTTTTTATCGTTAAATGAGTTTCTCCAAAATCTTGGAAGTTGTAAAAATACAATTTTTAATGATATTGGTATGAAACGTAAATATTTTAAAAAACACATCTGTTTCGGCGGAATTGATTTGTGCTAATTCTAAATCAATTCCATTGACAGTATTACTCATTCTAAATAGTTTTTTTACAAATCTATTAAGAACGATTATACTTTTTTTTAACTTTGAACAAAATCTATTATTCATGAAAAAAATTGTGGTATTAACGGGAGCAGGAATCAGCCAGGAAAGTGGAATTAAAACTTTCCGCGACAGTGGCGGATTATGGGAAGAACACCGGGTTGAAGATGTTGCCACTTTTGATGCATGGCTCAATAACCAGGCTCTTGTACTGGAATTTTACAACCAGCGGAGAAAACAATTATACGAATGTTCGCCTAATGCCGCGCATTATGCACTTGCAAAACTTGAACAGAAATACGATGTACAGATTATTACACAAAACGTAGATGATCTGCATGAAAGAGGCGGTTCTACTAAAGTTATTCATCTGCATGGCGAATTGAAAAAAGCCAGAAGCACTGTTGATGATGAACTTATTTATGAAATTGAAGGCTGGGAATTAAAAAAAGGAGATCACTGTGAAAAAGGTTCACAGCTGAGGCCACACATTGTTTGGTTCGGCGAAGCAGTGCCTATGATAGTTCCCGCTGCACAACTTTCTTCAAAAGCTGATATTTACATAGTAATTGGAACATCACTAAATGTATATCCTGCTGCCGGATTGCTGAACTATGTGCCCGGCAATGTCCCGAAATATCTTATCGACCCGAATGGTGTTGAAGTGCCGGGAATAAGAAATTTGACTGTAATCAAGGAAAAAGCAGGGAAAGGGGTTACAGAACTGGTGAATAAATTACTAGTGTTAAGTTAAGCTTAAATCAATGTCATGCTGAGCCTGTCGAAGTATGACAACCCTAATATTATCTGGTCACACTTCGATTTGCCTTCGATTAACTCAGGCTGACATTTCTCTGTGTGACAATTATTGCATTTGATATTTAACATAAGACTGGATGAATAATTTCAGATTTTCATCCTGTACAACTTTTTTAATTCCTTTGGATCAGTGCGCTCAGTATAGAGGAAATAAATATTATCATTATGAACTTTAATGTTTTCAACAAAAGGAAAATCAGGAATTGCAATGGAATTATTCAGATCTCCTGTTTTTAAATTTATTTCCTTTAATGCGGAAATTCCATTTTTTCTGAATAAAGCATAAACTTTTCCAGTAATATCGTCGACAAAAATTTCACGTTTCCAGTTCGGATCATTGTGAAAAGAAATGGCAACTTCATTCATCAGTTTACAGGAATCGGAATAAAATTCAATCAGTGAATCGGCATAATTAAAAATGCAAATGGTATCGTGCAATTTTACTAATGGCGCAAAAACAGGTTTGTAAAATGCCAGGTTTTCGAATTGTTCCTGAATGGCAGGATCGTCGGAACCCATGACAATCCTGGATTTATCGCGCATCATGTATAGGTTTGATTTATTACCAATCACTTTCAGCTCTTCTGATTTCTTTGCACTTTTATCATAAAAATAATACTGTAAAATCTGGTTGTTGTAATAATATTGCTTGTAAAAAAACTTGTTGTTTAATTCTGCAACCACAGGACTGAATGCCTCCTGAAATTTATCAATATCACTTGGGTAAAGCAAATCCACAATTGTGGAATCAATAAAAATCTGCCAGGCTGTTGTCTTTGTGAGTAAATGACTTTCACCGAAACAATCTTTATACAGGTTTCTTGAATCTTTAAACCTCACTGAACAGATTGTATCACCATTTAATCTCAGCAGGCTTATGCATGCATGTGAAAGCATTTTATCCCTATACGCAAGTACAATTATTTTATCCTTGCAAAACTCATAATCCTTGATATACAGCGGCTGATCTTCTGTAATATTCACTGGTTTATTAGTTGTAACAGACAGTTGCGGCAGCGTGGTAATTTTTTTCTGTAATAAAATTTTAATTGAAAAATTTTCCCGAGAATCAATTCGAATAAACCTGTTTTGATAATTCAAATGTGAAATGCAAATAGTTGATGGTAGATTTTGAATCCAGATTGAAAAATTTCCCTTGTCATCTGAAGTAACTGCATTTCCTGTTGCACTTATTTTTATGCTGGCATTCTCTATAAACACTGTTGTTGCTGAATCGCTGATATTTCCCTTCAAATAAAAGCCGGTATCCTGGCTATAGGATTTTACCATCAGCATCAATGAAAGCGATATGAGTGCAAAGAATTTCACAAATTTGGGTTTGAGGTTTTTTGTCCGGTAACCCGGGCCGGGCGAGGAACCCAGATTACCGGACTGATTAATTAAATAAAGAATTGAAGGTATCGCGGGCGCACAATCTACTGCAGATTATTTTCCTTTTTTCTCATTTAACCAACTGAAATAACTTTGTGTTTCAACAACAATAACACCGCCGGTGAAATCACCGTATTTTGCAGGGACACCGCCAGTATATACAGTCAGGCTTCCGATAGAATTTCCCGGAACATGCAACTGGTTATCCCTGAGTTTTACGCCATCAACATAATAAACCGCATCGCCATCTCTGGATCCCCTGAAATAAATATCCTTTCCATCATCGCTTACATAAACATCTGTAAATGTATTTCTGATAACAGTGTTGATATTCTTACTATCAGGCATTACAGAAATCTGATCATGTGTGATACTTATTTTTGAAGGAGCATCCGGATCGACAAGCTTATTGCCATATACATAAAGTACTTTTTGGTTAATTACCGCAAAATCCATATATGTATCATCAAGATAAGTTATCTTATCCGCATTAACTGTGACGCCTGTATATGTGGTAGTGTCGTAACCAGTAAAAGTAATGGTTACATTATACGTACCGGGAGTAAGAGGTTTCAATGTGAACTGCCCGTCCTTATCCACAAAATTAGCGACTTTGCTACCCATGTATTCAACATATACAGTGGCACCAATAAGACCCTCTTTAGTTTTAGAATCGAAAATTTTTCCTTTTATTTCGCCCTGGTTTTGAGCAAAAATAAATGCAGGAATGCAAAAAGTGAGAAGTGTGAAAATAATTTTTTTCATGACATGAAGTTTTAGTTATTGATGAATGGGTTTATTCAAAAATACTGTAACCACAATCAAAAATAAAGTCATATCCCGTGAACGGCGGTATTGAACAAGTTTCCGGTATGATCAGAAAAGAAAAAGGCCTACGATATTTAAAATGTCACTTATCCGGAGGCGATGGCCTGAAAAAGACAGCAATATCTCAAAGACTCAGCACGCCAAGCACACTGACTTTTGAGATTGTACAATTATGGTATGCTTATTATAGCGATGATTCCTGCCTTGCTTGCTTGATTGCCTTTATTGCAGAAAAAAGATAGATCAAAATAAATATTCTAACTATTACCCAAACAAACGTTGGCGAGTGAGACATCACCTGAACAGCAATACCAGCAACTGCATCAAGGATTAAAAGCGCAATCGCGATATATAATGCTACAAGTGAATTTGCTCTTACTGCAAATGCAAGAAAGCAGAAGATCAGACCGAAAATAATATAGCCAATACCTATTCCCAGGCCCAGTGATTGCAAATCAAGCATTGAAAGTAAAACGCCAGCAAGTATGTTTAATCCCGTTATCACTAAGAGAAGAATAAAAGCAACTTTTACTTTTTGTGCAGGATCCATATCTGAGCCGGGCAAAGGCTTTCCGTCGCGCAACACTTCAAGACCCGATGTGCCAAAACCTATTTTAAGCCGAATCCATAATGTGCTGCCATCTGCCAAACTGAACTGTCTTCCTTCCTTCAGTTCCCTTTGGTTATCAATAGTTCCAATTGTGTTACCGTTTTGTTTTACAGTGAAATTTTTCCATGCAAAACCCCATGAACATTCAATTTCTTTCGGACCTTTTTTTATAAGTGCATATTTTTTATTTGGCATAATGATTATGTTATTTGTTAAAATTCAAATTTCAATATTTTTCCGGAAATAAAAATTATTTTCCATGAACAAATCAATGCGCTTCAAGCCAGTTCTCGCCTGTACTCATTTCCACTTCAACGGGCACAGTCATTGGCAATGCATGCTTCATCTTATCAAGAACAATTTTCTTTACAATTTCAATTTCATCCTTATGAACATCGAAAACAAGTTCGTCATGCACCTGCATGATCATTTTTGAATTCAGGTTTTTTTCATGCAAAACTTTATAAACATTGATCATTGCAATTTTTATCATATCCGCTGCTGATCCCTGTATCGGTGCATTGATGGCATTCCGCTCGGCATAACCACGCACAACAGAATTGTGAGAATTGATATCATTTATATATCTGCGGCGGCCTTTTATAGTTTCAACATATCCGAGTTTTCTTGCAGAAACAATGGTGTTGTCCATGTACTCTTTTATTTTAGGATATTTTACAAAGTACTGGTCAATGATCTGAGCGGCTTCTTTTCTGGCAATGCTTAACCTTTCTGACAATCCAAAAGCACTGATGCCATATATTATTCCAAAGTTCACCATTTTTGCATTGCGGCGCATTTCCTTTGTTACTTCTGAAAGTTCAGCTCCATATACTTTTGCAGCTGTTGCTGTGTGGATATCAAGTCCCTGGTTAAATGCTTCGATCATTCCATCGTCACCGCTGAGTTCAGCAATGATGCGGAGTTCGATCTGTGAATAATCGGCAGAAAGCAAAACAAATTTATCATTGCGGGGAACAAATGCTTTCCTTATTTCACGGCCTCTTTCGGTGCGTATTGGAATATTCTGAAGATTCGGATTATTTGAACTAAGTCGCCCTGTGGCCGCTATAGCCTGGTTATATGAAGTATGGATTCTTCCTGTCCGTTTGCTTACAAGCAATGGCAATGTGTCAACATATGTTGACTTTAATTTTGTAAGAGAACGGTAATCAAGAATTTTTTGAATTATCGGATGTTTATTAACCAGCTTTTGTAGAATTTCCTCACCAGTTGAATATTGCTTTGTTTTTGTAAGCTTTGCTTTTTCCATAATGGCAAGCTTATCAAAGAGAATTTCTCCGAGTTGCTTTGGCGAAGCAATATTGAATTCCGTTCCGGAGAGCGAATAAATTTCTTTCGTCAGTTCATCAACTTCTGTAAGTAGTTGTGCGGAAAAATCATTTAATGCTTTGATATCGATTTTAACTCCTTCGGCTTCCATTGAGGCAAGCACGGGAACAAGGGGCATTTCAATTTCATCAAATAATTTTCTTGTGCTGCTCTCATAAAGCAGTGGTTCAAAAACAGATTTCAACTGCAACGTTATATCTGCATCCTCAGCTGCATATTCTTTTATTTCATCAATAGGAACAATACGCATTGAAAGCTGATCTTTTCCTTTTTTCCCGATAAGTTTATCAATGGGGACGGGTTTGTAGTTGAGGTAATTTTCGGCAAGCACATCCATGCCATGACGCATATCGGGCTGTATCAGGTAATGTGCGAGCATGGTATCGAAAAGTTTTCCTTTTACATCAACATCGTACCATCTCAAAATTGAAATATCAAATTTTATATTTTGCCCTGTTTTTTCTATTCCGGGATTTTCAAATACCTCTTTAAATTCAGAAACGATTTGTTGTGCATTGTGATAATTATCAGGGACCGGAACATAAAATGCTTTGCAGGGTTCAATTGCAAACGACATTCCTACAAGTTCCGATTCATGGGAATCAAGACCGGTGGTCTCCGTATCGAAACAAAATGATTTTTGTTTTTTTAGCAAGCTCAATAACTCCCTGCGTTTTTCAGGTGTATCAATTAAAATATATTCATGTGCAGTAGTATGAATATCTTTTCTTACAAGTGTTTCTTCTACTACAGTTTCCTTCATAGCAAAGAGATCCGAAGAAGTTGATTCCAGTTGAGGGTTTTCTTCAGAAGGCTTTAAAGATAATTCAGTAAATACTCTTTGTGCAAAATTTCTGAATTCCAACTCATCGAATAAAGCTTTGAGTTTGGCTTCATCAGGATGTTTGCGAACAAGTCGTGATTCATTAAACTCAACAGGCACATCCAAAATAATTGTTGCAAGTTTTTTTGAAAACATTGCCTGATCGGCAAATTGAATGACCTTGTCTTTCAGTTTTGGATTTTTAATATTTGCTGCATTTGCAAGCAGGTTCTCGAGATTGTCGAATTCATCAAGCAATTTCCTTGCAGTAACTTCGCCAACCCCCGGAATACCAGGTATATTATCTGAAGCATCACCCCACAGGCCAAGCATATCAATAACCTGGTCGGGACGCTTGATTCCAAATTTAGCACAGACTTCTTTTATACCCAGCACATCAGCCTTATCACCAAACCGGCCAGGCCTGTATATGAAAATATTTTCTGAAACCAGCTGGCCAAAATCTTTATCGGACGTCATCATGTATGTTTGGTATCCATGCTGCTCAGCCTGCTTGGCAAGTGTTCCTATGATATCATCAGCTTCATATCCTTCAGAAAAAATTACCGGAATATTAAATGCATCAATCAATTCAATGATATATGGAATTGATGCGGAAAGCTCTTCGGGCATGGCTTCACGGTGCGCCTTATATTCTGTAAAATCATCATGGCGAACTGTTGGTTCACGCGAATCAAATGCAACAGCAATATGTGTAGGTTGTTCTTTCTTCAATACTTCAAATAACGTATTCGCAAATCCAAGCACAGCAGAAGTATTCAATCCTTTGGATGTAACCCGAGGGTTTTTATTCATTGCAAAGTAAGCCCTGTAAATAAGAGCCATTGCATCGAGGAGAAAAAGTTTTTTTGGTTCTGACAAAGTAGTTTTTGTTTGTTGTTCGTAGTTCTTTGTTAAAAATATTCAAGATAAGGAATTCAATTTTCCTAAAAAAGAATTCAACACAAACCTACATGAATTTTCAGGAATACACAAATGCCAAATGAAAATTCAAGTAGATTCCCTCTGGCCTTTAAAAGAAAAACAAATTACAGAGGAAATTTAAGATATTAAATAGAAAGTTTGCAATAAACTTATCGCTAATTGAATTTGTCTTTTAGTTTCAGCAGTCGTTGCTCAATTAAATAATAGGAAAGAGAAGAAACAATAATTGTAACTCCAAAAACACAAACATACAATAGTACATTGGACATATTTGTGTTTTGGTGAAATACAGGAAAATTGTGTAAAATCATGCTGATTATTATCCAGTGATACATGTACATTCCGTAGGATATTTTCCCCAGAAACCTCATGGGTGCTATGTCAACGGAGGATGGAATATTTTTGCTGTATGACAAATTAAAAATAAGCAGACCAAATAAAATTGCATAAACTTCATTGTTAAAAGGGTCGAAAGAAATACCACCGAACCATAACGAAAATGATGCAATAATTGAAACTATCACAAATATTTTCATGTTTAAAAAGTTTTTTAATTGCTCATGCTTAAGTGCAATAACAGCAAAGATGCCGCCCACAGCCATGCAGTTGAATTTTGCAAGATTAAATATTCTGCTTACATAATCCATTGTTTTGCCATCTATTTTAAACTGGTCGCCAACAAAAACAGCAATTAAAGGCAATGCTGAAATTCCGACAAAAAGAATTATAAGTATCAACATCATTCTTTTTTTACAATATTTCATCAGCAGCGGCCATCCTAAATAGAACTGTTCCTCAGCTCCTATCGACCATATTTGCGGACTTCCGGCCCATCCCAAATAAAAGGCTTCAGCAATATTAGGAAAGATTGCAAGGCTTAAAACCAGAGTAATTCCCTGCGGTGAGTAATTTACAAACAGCACTGAACATGCAAGTATTATGAAATAAAGCGGCCAAACACGCAGTATACGCCTTACATAAAAATTCTTCAAACCGATTTTTTGCGTGTTTTCCTTTTCCTGTAAAAGCAGTGTAGTTATAAGAAAACCACTCAGTACAAAAAATAAAACAACTGCAACATGTCCGCCGGTTTCTTTAATAAATGGCACTTCCACAAGGCTGTCAATTCCGAACATGGATTTAAGCAATTCAATATGGCCAATAAGAACCACTATTGCAGCGATTGCGCGCAATGAGTCAAGTCCTTTTAAGTGGAGTTTTTTCAATTAAAACAGGATGCCGTTTATCAAATATTTAATGATTCCTGTTTTTATTCCTTTGTAAGAAGTTTAAAGCCTATTCCATGAACATTCAACAACTCAATAGTAGGATCGTCTTTCAGATACTTGCGGAGTTTTGCAATATATACATCCATACTTCTTGCATTAAAATAACTATCGTCGTTCCATATTCTGTTTAGCGCAATAGATCTGTCGAGCACGCCGTTCATATTTTCGCTTAGTAGCTTTAAAAGTTCAGCTTCCTTTGATGTGAGTTTCTGTGTTTCTCCCTCCCTGATAAGCGTTTGATGTGTGTAATCAAAAACATAAGCACCAAGTTTAAAAACTGTCTGATCAGCTGCAGCAGGCGTATTTGCACGGCGCAGAATCGCTTTTATCCTGAGCAGTAATTCTTCCATGCTAAAAGGTTTGGTAAGGTAATCGTCTGCTCCAAGCTGCAATCCTTCAATCCTGTCTTCCTGCATTGACTTGGCAGTGAGAAAAAGTATAGGAATTTTTTTATCTGTCTTACGGATTTCTTTCGCTACGGTGAAGCCATCTTTCACGGGCATCATTACATCAAGGATGCAGAAATCAAATTTTTCCCTAGTATAAGCTTCCTGCGCCTCCTTCCCGTTCATGAATAACTTGGTAGGATAACCTTTGGCTTCAAGGTATGCTTTAAGGATAGTTCCCAGGTTATGGTCATCCTCGGCCAGTAGAATTTTAATTTCTTTGTTTTCCATACATCATTAAATGTTTGATTCGCCAAAAGGCAAATATATTGTAAATTTTGATCCTTTTTTTAGTTCACTTGTCACATCTACCGTGCCTCCGTGCATTTCCACTATGGCTTTAACATAACTAAGTCCCAAACCGAAACCTTTTACATTGTGAATATTTCCGGTAGGTACACGATACAGTTTATCAAAAATCTTTTTAAGATTGGTATGACTTATTCCTATCCCGTTATCCTCAACCGATACATATATGCCCGTATCATTGCTTTCGGTGGCAATAATAATTTTGGGTTTTTCAGGAGTGTATTTATTTGCATTATCAAGCAAATTGTAAATCAAATTGGTGACATGAACTTTGTCAGCATTGATAATACTTGAAGCAGCGTTGAACTCAGTACGTATATTCCCACCTCTGGTTTCAACCTGAAGATTTATATTTTTAACGACATCGTTTATTACAAAATGAATATCCATTGGCTCTATCTTCAGCTTGACATGGCCTTTTTCCAATACTGCCGTTTGCAGAATTTTCTCAGCCATCACACCAAGCCTATGGTTTTCATCATTTATTACATGTAGATAATTTTTATAAAGTATTTCCGATTTTGTAATATCATCATCTGTCAGCGCCTGGCATGCAAGGGAGATAGTAGATATAGGTGTTTTGAATTCATGCGTCATATTATTAATGAAATCATTTTTCATCTCAGAAAGTCTTTTCTGTTTTATGATGGTCCTGATTGTATAAATGAAAGATATGATGATGAATATAATAAGAAGCGCGGCAATAGACAGCATCAGCCATGTTTGAGTAAACAGGTAGGTTTCCTTTTTAGGAAAATAGATTAGAAGGTATTCAGGGGCCTTGAACAAATCGCTTGGAAAAAGATTAAAGGCAACACTATTCTCCATAAGTTCCTTATGATATTTACCAGTCTTTTCCACTACCACATCATTCTTAACCGGGCTGTAAATTCCGTATTCGTATTCTGTATGGATGCCTTTATTATCCAGTTCAGCTTTTATTAAGGAATCGAGTTTTACAGAACTGATGCGGTCCTCAATGGATTTATTGGATTTAAAATTGTACATTTCCTCAAATACATCACTCACCAAAAATGATTTTTTCAGAAACTTATCAATTTTGTCGCTGATACTGTCAAAGTGATTTGTGGGGAGATAATATTCAGGAACTGATACCGGCCTTACTTCCGATTTGCCTTTTTTAAGTGTATCTTTATTATTAACCATAACCCCACTGGAGTCGACCTTTTTAATAATGTTGCCCGTTGCAGAGTCCGTATATTCAATGGTAACTTTCTTGCTTGTATAATTTACATAAGAAGCTTTCTGAATATTAAAATCATTGGTCATGGATTCCATTTCCTTAACAAACATATTATTGATGGAATCGATAGTTGTATAAAGTGTTGTACTGGTAGTACCTGCGTTAATTTTGTTTTTAATTCGGTTGGCAACATCCAGTTTTTCAAGCTTATAAATAACCGATGTTAAGGCTTCATTTACCCCCCTGTCGAAATTGGCCTCCTTTACTGCAATGGCATTCCTGATCCAGTAAAGCTGGATGCCCACCAATCCCACAAGGGCAAAGGAAATAAGTATAATTACAAGTATGATAATTTTCTTGTTCATCTAAACAAAATTACTTCTTAATACGCTTTAAATGCCCCGACAGTATTGGCGTTTAACATATTTTAACATTTGTTAACGTCCTTTAACATCTGCCCCCTCGAATCCGTTGTATATTTACACTGCTAAAAAAGAGTGAATAATGTGTTAATATATTTTTGTGTTTTTTTGGGTTATTAATTTGTTTGGTAAAAAGAGTGGGGATGAACTCCACTCTTTTTTTTTGAGATGATTTTAACGTATTATCAACTGAATAAAATTATAAGGAAGTTAATCGCGTATTGTTATCTTCTGCGTTCCAACAAATATACTCGTTTCAATCTTTAAAAAATATATTCCTGAATCATACTGTTGCAAATCTAGGCTGTAATGATTGCTGTTGATATTTATATTTTCATTCAAAATTAAATCTCCTATAACATTATAAATTTTTATTCTAGCATTTTTTATTTGCTCTCTGAAACGCAGATTGATCCTATCGGAAACCGGGTTTGGGAAAACTGCAAATTCATTTGCACTGGAAGATTCTTTTATATCATTGACAACGCAATTCATTTTTGGAAAAATTGCAAGATCCAGATTCATATGCACCGAATTGCTGTCTTTCATAGGATGCCAGGTACTGTCGGCCCATTGTTCCCATGCAATACCAGGAATTGTATCGCCGTCATGATTGGAATAAAGCGCCAGCGAATCCCCTGGTAAAACAGGTAATACAACACCCAGGTAAAAAGATACAACTGGGTAGCAGGGATACGGATAAAAATACCACATAATACCTGAGGTAAGATTATTGGAAGCGACATCATTGACAATGCTGTTCAACGGGACAGTAATTACATTAAGTACGTTTCCCGGACTGCTGTTTACGCCGGTGGTATCCCATACAATAATTTTAATTTGCTCATGATTGGCTGTATCACATGCAACTTTTGCAAATTGAAAAAGTGCCTGTTCAATCAAATTATAATAGGTATAATCATTTTCAATTCTGAAATAATTTGCGAATGCAATAATATTCCTGCAATTATTTCCGGTGATATAACCGCATGAATCCTTATAAAGTATGGTATCGCCTGTTAACGGGAAATTGGCAGTATCGCCATACAAATATTTATGGACATGAATATATTTTATTTTTGTTTCCGTATCATCACCATACACATTTGTTGCCTTCAGTGTAACCGTATAAGTTCCGTGACTTGTGTAATAAACTTTAGGATTTTTATCTGTACTTGTTGCCGGAGTACCACCATCAAAAGTCCACAGCCAGCTAACCGGTGAGTTTAATGAAAGATCATTGAATTGAAGCGTGTCGCCTTCCATCACCTTTGTAGTGGATGCGGCAAAATCAGTCTGTGGCAGAAGCGTATGATGAGTTATGGTTTGAGCAAACGATAGAAAATTTCCAAATGCCATAAAAAGCATGAAGTAAATTTTTTTCATCTAAAAGAATTTTATTCTCAAAGGTAAGGAAAATTTAACCAATATGTTAACTTTGTAAATCATTCAATTATGAATTGCACATGAAAAATTTAAGACTAGATATAAGCAATGCCATGCCCTTTATTAACAGGGAAGAAATTTACAGTTTGCAGGCAGAGTTAAGCATGCACCATAAAGCCTTGCTAGAGAAAACCGGAAAAGGAAATGACTTTTTAGGATGGGTAAATCTTCCTTCGTCCATTACATCTCAACTGATTGAGAAAATTGAATCCGATGCAAGGCGCATTCGTGAAATCGCTGAAATATTTGTGGTGATTGGTATTGGCGGATCATACCTTGGTGCACGAGCAGTGATTGATTCATTGTCGGATCAGTTTGCCGCATTAAAGCGTGACCGGAAATATCCGTTTGTAATTTATGCTGGAAACAATATAAGTGAAGATTATCATACCGAACTGCTTGCCCTGCTTGATAAAAAAGAATATGCAGTTGCAGTTGTTTCAAAGTCGGGGACAACAACAGAACCGGCAATTGCTTTCAGGCTGATCAAAAATCATCTTGAAAAAAAATACGGAAAAGAAAAAGCAAAAGAACGCATCATTGCAATTACTGATAAATCAAAAGGTGCATTAAAAAAATTATCCACAAACGAAGGTTATACAACTTATGATATTCCTGATGATGTCGGTGGACGATACTCTGTTTTGACTCCTGTAGGCTTGCTGCCAATAGCAGTTGCAGGTGTGGATATTAGTAAGCTATTAGCAGGTGCGGTGCAAGCGCAAAACGAAATTTGTAAAACATCCGATCTTGATAAAAATCCCGCAGTGCTTTATGCAGCAACACGTACTATGCTTTACAGGAAAGGGAAACAGGTGGAGATACTTGCAAACTTTCAGCCATACCTGCAATATTTTACCGAATGGTGGAAACAATTGTATGGTGAAAGCGAAGGAAAAGAAAATAAGGGAATATTCCCTGCAGGTGTTGGTTTTACAACGGACCTTCATTCAATGGGACAATACATTCAGGATGGATTGCGGAGTATTTTTGAAACTGTAATTGCAGTTGAACATTCAAAAAATCATTTACTGATTCCTTCCGACAGTGATAATCTCGATGGCCTGAATTTCCTTGCCGGTAAAGGATTGCAGGAAGTGAACAAAATGGCAGAGCTAGGTACTTTGATAGCGCATGTTGACGGTAATGTTCCAAACATTAAAATTTCAATACCGCAATTGAATGAAGAAAGTATAGGCGAATTAATTTATTTCTTTGAATTTGCCTGCGGCCTTAGCGGATACATGCTTGGGGTGAATCCATTTGATCAGCCGGGTGTAGAAGCTTATAAAAACAATATGTTTGCACTGCTTGATAAACCAGGTTTTGAAGAAGCATCAAAAAAAATAAAAACCAAAATAAAATCCTAATCTGTAGAACATATGAAAAATTATTTTTCTTTTTTATTTACAGCTTTATTGCTCACCGGAATTACACTTAGCGCATGTTCCGGTAAAAAAAAGGATGCTGAAAAATCAAAGAACGACAGTCTTGACTCAGTAAAAGTTGTTGTTGATTCTTTGAAAAAAATTGAGGATGCAAAACCCAAAATCCTGGTCATTAACGGAACCAATGTTAATCTAAGAGTTGAGCCTAACCTGACGGCTGTAAGAATTCGTCAGCTCAAAACCAACGACACATGCGAAATTCTTGAAAAAGGAAAACAGGAAACAATAGATGGTTCAACAGATTTCTGGTATAAAGTAAAACACAAGACCAAGGAGGGCTGGATATTTGGAGCATTCACTTCCATAAAACAGAAACAGGAAACTCAGGAAAAACCGAAGACATTTACACCACAAAAAAAATCTAAGTAACATGGAAAATAAATTAAATTTTAAACTTTTGCAGGACGCAGATCTTAAAGATAAGATCGTACTTGTACGTGTAGATCATAATGTGGTGAAAAAAGGAATCATCCATGATCCTTACAGGATTGACGCCACTATCGGAACACTTTTTTATATCATAGCAAAAGGTGGAAAAATAATTTTGATGACCCATGTGGGCCGACCTAAAGACAAAAAAACCGGCGATATAAAAATAAGTTTCGAAACATCTGTCCAGCCTATTGTAGATTATATTCAAAGTAAACTGCATATCACTATAGGTGTACCTGAGTTTCATCAATATGAGTCAAAGGGATATTTAGGCGTTGAGACTTCTGTAAATCATATGATCAGGGATCTTAAGGAAAACAAAATCGATTGCCTGTACATGCCGAATACTCGATGGTTTGCAGGAGAAGAAGCCAAAGGTGAAGAAGGCGAACGTTTTGCAAACCAGCTTGCAGGGCTTGCTGACATTTATGTAAATGATGCCTTTGGTTCATGGCAGCCGCATGCATCAACAGTTTCTGTGACAAAATATTTGCCGGCATATGCTGGATTCCTTATGCAAAAGGAGCTACAGAACCTCGACAGGATATACAATCCAGAACGTCCATTTGTGGCGGTAGTTGCAGGTGCTAAGTTCGATACTAAAATTGATTCATTAAATGCTTTATTGAAAGTTGCCGATCAGCTTATTCTGGGCGGGGTGATCTATAATGCTTACCTCTGCGCGAAATATGGATTCGAAATTAAAGGCATCGAAGCAGAGGATATGGAACATGCAAAAGCTTTTGTTGAATTTGCAAAAAAATATCCGGGCAAAATGATCGAACTCCCTTATATTATTGAATCAGACACAATGGAAGGAAAGTTAGATGGGCAAAACAGGAAACTTGATATCCGTGAAATTAAACCAGGCACAAAACTCAATTATGTGCTTGATGTTGCAAAAGAATCCTTCCTCGAAAAATCAGTACTTGATGTGTTTCATAATGCAAAAACTATTTTTGTGAATGCGGTGATGGGATATACTCCTTTCTTCAATGAAGGTACAATCGCACTTGATCAGCTTATTGATGAAAACGTTGAAGCTGTAAAACTTTATGGCGGTGGCGATACAATGCAGGAATTAAAAAGACTTCTTCCCGGCTTATATATTGTAGCACTTGATAATCCGAAGTATTATATTTTCACAGGTGGTGGTGCTGTGCTGAAAGCCATACAGGAAGGGACTTACCAGGGACTGGAACCGGTGAAGGCATTGTGTAAATAAATTAAACTCTCCCCCTGCCCCCTCTCCTTAAAGGAGAGGGGGTGGCATCCGACGTTAGAAGGATGACGGGAGTGAGGTAAAAAAAGGAATCATGGTAAAACTTGGCAACTCATCGCAATTTGATTTTTATTTCGGTGCATCGAAAGAAACTATTGAATATGCAAAGGCTCTAAGAAAAAGGATGACTCCAGCAGAAATTATTTTATGGGATAACTTGCGGAACAGAAAATTAGCTAATACAAAATTCCGCCGTCAACACCCGATTGAGCGTTTCATAGTCGACTTTTATTGCCCTGAAAAAAAACTTGTTATTGAATTGGATGGAGGAATTCATGAGGATTCTGATCAAAAAGAATATGATATTGGAAGGAGCGCTGAGATTGAAAAATACGATATCAAAATTATTAGGTTTAAGAATGAAGATATTATTGATGATCTTGATAATACATTGATTAAAATAATTGAATTAATAAAATAACACCTTTCCCCTCTCCTTTGAGGAGAGGGGATGTCAACAGTCTGTTGACAGGGGAGAGGTAACAAATAAGCTTCATTATGAAAAAAATCCAGTTTGTTTTAGTAATTATTTTTCTTTCGTCCCTGTTTTTAGCTCAGGCTTGCAGCTCATGCAACAAGAGACATAGAAAGGACGACAAGGATTCTGTATTTGCAAAAGGTAAAGTAATTGAACAGGTAAATTGCAAGAAAGATATTTCACAAAGCTATTCGCTTTATCTTCCTTCATATTACAGCGAAGATAAAAAATGGCCGGTGGTTTATGCATTCGATGCTCATGGTAAAGGTTCCCTTGCAGTAGAACTCTTTAAGGATATGGCTGAGAAATACGGATACATAATTGTTGGTTCGAATAATTCAAAAAACGGAACGCCCCTTGCTATAACATCTGTAATATATGATACTCTGTATAGCGACACTCACCGTCGTTTCTCCATTGATGATACAAGAATCTACACTGCCGGATTCTCAGGCGGATCAAGAGTTGCAAGTTATGTTGCCATTGAGAAAGGCAAGATAGTCGCTGTGATAGGATGCGGTGCAGGATTTGGTTCACAGCAGCAACCCACCCAGAAATTCGATTTCTTTGGAGTTGCGGGAAGAGAAGACATGAACCTGAATGAAATGATCCTACTCGACAGTGCATTAGCAAAAGCAGGCTATACGCATTACCTTGAATCATTTGATGGCAAACACGAATGGCCGCCCAAGCCAGTTGTAGCAGATGCTTTCCTCTGGATTGAATTGAAAGCCATGAAGGACAAACTTGAAACTACAAACGATACTATGGTGAAAGGACTGTCTGGCAGATGGAAAGAAGAATACAAGTCCCTTACCGAAAAAGATAAAAAATATTATGACGCTTATTTGCTTTGCAACAAGGTTATCAGTTACCTTGATGGCCTTACTGAAGTTTCATTTTTTAAAACTGAAAAATCTTCACTTGAAAAAAATGCTGTTGTTATTCAGAAGCGCAAACATCTTGACGAAATTGCAGCTAAGGAATCGGAACAACAGGCATTTTACCTAAATGCTTTATCCACGCAAAGCCTCGGCTGGTGGCAAACGCAGGTTGGACTGATCAACCAGAAAATTAAGTCTACTTCTGACGATGAAGAAAAATACATGTACAAACGTGTGCTCAATTACCTGAGTCTTGCAGTTTATATGAACATCAGCAGCATGATGAAATCAGGACAATTCGATCAGGCTGAAACCTTCAATACAATTTATGCACTGGTTGATCCGGAAAACCCCGAACACGCTTATATTTCAGCGACACTTTCAATGAAAAAAGGCAAGCCAATTGATGCAATCACATATCTTGAAAAAGCTGCAACGCTTGGATTTGCTGAGACTGCACGATTAGAATCAGATACTGTCATGACCTCATTGAAACAACAGGAAAAGTATTCTAAAATTCTGGAAACAATTAAAGAAAACGCTAATAAAAAGAAATGAAATTCATTGAATTGATCGGCAAAAGGCAAAGTGTTCGCAAGTACTCCAGCGCTCCAGTTGAGCGTGAAAAAATTCAACGCTGCATTGAAGCATCGCGACTGGCGCCATCTGCGTGCAATGCACAGCCTTGGAAATACATTGTTGTGGATGATCCCGGATTAAAAGGAAAAGTGGCGAATGAAACCTTCAGCGCGATTGCTCCATTCAATAAATTCGTATTACAGGCACCTGTAATTGTGGCCATTGTTATGGAAAAGCCCAACCTTCTTTCACAATTCGGAGGAAGAGTGAAGGACAAAGATTTTTACCTGATCGATATTGGTATTACCGCCGAACACTTTTGTTTACAGGCAGCAGAAGAAGGCCTGGGCACATGTATGCTTGGATGGTTCAATGAAAGAGCAGTACTTAAGCTTTTAAACATTCCTTCGAAAAAAAGAATAGGTTTGCTCATTACCCTTGGCTACGCAGCCGATGAGCCGCGCCAGAAAAAAAGAAAAGAAATTTCAGAGATTTGCAGTTACAATAAGTATTGATTGTCATCTGAAAATTAATTTTTATTTTTCTGCCAATCGTTCATTAATAGAATCAAGCATCTGGCCGACGTTCTTCCATTTGATGATTTCAGAATTTTTAAATTTAATCCCGAAACTACGTTCAATAGAAACCACAAGGTTTACATGCGATAATGAATCCCATTCGTCAATATCATTTGCAGTAGTTTCACGAGAAATTTTTATATCCTTATCATCGAATACTTTGCAGAAAAGTGCATTCAGTTGTTCAAGTGTGTCCATATTATATAGTTCAAAAGTTTAAACGTTCAAAGTTCAATTTTTATGTTACATGATAGTAGCAAGAAGCCTATGTATCCAGCGTTGAAATATCCCCCGGATCAGTTCCCATATACCATGCTTTCAACACACGGCGCATAATTTTACCACTTTTATTTTTGGGAATTTCCTGGATTACCTTTATTTCCTGGGGTGTGGCAATAGAAGAAAGTTTATTTGCAAGTCGTAATCTGATATCCATTTCCAGGTCATCTGACCATACATATTGATTTTTCAGCCTCACATAAGCCACCACTTTTTCAAATAGTATATCATCAGGCGCTCCAATCACGCCCGATTCGGCAATTTCGGGAATTTCCAATAATGCACTTTCAATTTCAAAAGGACTTATTAAATGTCCTGCCGTATTGATCACATCATCGTTCCTTCCTACAAACCAGTAATAGCCTTCATCATCGCGATATGCAAGGTCACCGGAATAATAATATCCGTTTTTAAATTTATTGTTATAGACTTCTTCATTATTCAGATATGTTCTGAACATGCTGTCCCATCCGGGTTTCAGGCATAAGTTCCCGGTTTCCTTTTTCAGAATTAATTTGCCATCATCCGAAATTACTGCAGCCTCAATTACATCAAGTGGTTTTCCCATTGATCCCGGTTTTACGGCCAATCCGGGACGGTTGGTAATCATAATACTTCCTGTTTCCGTTTGAAACCATGTATCATAAATATCTTTACCAAACAGTTCGCGCGACCAAAAAATAACTTCAGGATTTAGCGGTTCACCAACACTGAAAATGTGTTTCAGATTTTTTAAATCATGTTTCAGAAATACATTTTTATCCTCGCGCATCAGCATGCGAAGTGCTGTTGGTGCCGTATACCAAATGGTTATTTTTTCATCCTGCAATAATTGCATCCATACTTCCGCATCGTAAGTCCCTCCAAAATGTATCTGTGAAACACCCATACTCCATGGTCCGATGATACCGTATGAAGTCCCGGTAACCCAACCCTGGTCGGCAGTGCACCAATACAATTCTTCATCGTTTAGTTGAAGAACATTTTTTGCAGTATAGTTTTGTAGAATCACACTTTTGTGCTGATGCAAAACGCCCTTTGGTTTTCCGGTTGATCCTGATGTATAATGCAATACCGAAGGAGTATCAGCAGATGTTTTTTCAACATTGAATTTATCGGATGCTTCCTTCATGAGCTTCGGATAGCTAAGTACATCGTCACTCAGATGCTCATCAATATCAGTAATAATAATAGTTTTTAATTCCGGTAATTGTTCCCTGATACGCTGAACTTTTTTATAGAGACTTTTCTTCGTGATAATTCCTTTTGCCTTTGAATCGCCCAGCCTGTCAAGTAATGACTCTTCACCAAAGTTTGAAAACATGGTACCGGTGATGACTTGTTTTTTTAGTCCGCCAAGAAAAGCTATAAACTGTTCAGGCGATTTAGGAAGAAATGTAAAAAAAACTTCACCTCTCTTAAATCCTTGCTGTTCGAGCACATTGGCAAATTTATTGCTTTGTGAATCAAGGTCACCAAAAGTAAAATTCTCTTTTTCAAGAGCACTGTTAACCCATCGCATTGCAATCTTGTCCCTGTATCCCTGCTGACATTGCTGCGTTGTACAGATGTGGCCAATATTATATTGACCATCATTTATAAGTTGATTATCCATAAATTAAAATTCCAAATAAAGAAACGCCTGTGCCTGCGCGCTAAAAACCTGGTAGATCACAATAAAAGCAAATACTATCACACAGGCCTTCAATGCCCAATGGAGTTTTGTAAATCTGCCAAGAATTTTTGTATTCCAACTGAAAGGTGTATAATGCAAAATCAGTCCCAGCAACAGAACCAGGAAGGGATAGATATAAAGACTAATCCATTGTCCTGCCAGACTGAAATCTACACCGGTAAATATCTTTTCATAAACCTTTAAGGCTGTTGAAACATCTGCTGCACGAAACATTACAAATGCAAAACAGATAAAATGAAATGTGATAAAAATACTTAAAAACTTATAGATTCCCTTGTTTACTTTTTTCTTCAGTTTGTTCCTGACCTTAGTGGTAAGGATATCCCAGGCCATTGCAAAACCATGAAGAGCACCCCATAGTATAAATGTAACTTTTGCATCGTGCCAGAATCCGCAAAGGATAAAAGTAATAAACACTGAAAACATAAGGCCAAAAGTTCCCCAGTTTCTTAGTTTCAGCGACATTTTTGTAAAAACATAATCCCTTAACCATGCTGAAAGTGTAAGATGCCAGCGCCTCCAGAAATCAGTGACATTTGTGGCAGAAAATGGTTTGTTGAAATTCGGCAACAGCGAAAAGCCAAGCAGGCAGGCAATTCCGATAACAATATCAGTGTATCCTGAAAAATCAAAATACAACTGAACAGTATAACCATAGCTGGCAATAAGACTTTCGAAGCCACTGAAATAGTCGGGAGCATCGAACACTCTGTCCACAAAATTTCCTGCTAAAAAATCAGCGATAAATATTTTTTTAAATGCACCGCTCATAATCAGGAAAAATCCCTTACTCAACATTTCCTGATTGATTATCAATTTTTCTTTTATTTGCGGAAGCAGGTCGGCAGCTTTGGAAATAGGGCCTGCCAGGATATTCGGGAAGAAGGAAACATAAAGCACATAATTGAAATAATTTTTTTCAGGTGTTTCAATTACTTCGCGGTAAATATCAAAAATGTACGAAAGCGACTTAAAAATAAAATACGAAATTCCAATCGGTAAAATTATATTCAGAACTATTGGATCCTGTATTCCATTGATACCGGCCCATGACTGCAGAAAGAAATTTGTATATTTAAAATAGATCAGGCTGCCAAGATCAAGAAGCAATGCCAGAGCCAGAATCCAGCCTTTTGCTGATTTCTTTTTTGAATTAAAAATCCATTTACCAATAAAAAAATCAGTTGTTGAAATCGCCAGCAATACAAATATGGCCCCGCCACCAACTTTATAATAAAAGTAAAGGCTAAATAGCAACAGCAGCATGTTCCTTGCCTTTACATTGTTGAAGGCAAAAACATAAATCAAATAAAATGTAGAAAACAAAATAAAAAACAACACCGAACTGAACAGCAGCGGATGATTGTGATGATATGTTAACGCCTGTAAAAAGTCTGACATCATTTTTTATTTACTGATAATTATTACCGTTCCAGGTTTCAATGCATCGCTGGTTAAATTATTTGCCTTTTTTATTTTGTCAACGGTGGTTCCGTATTTATTTGCGATGGTCCATAGATTATCACCTTTGGCAATGGTATATTTAATTGTACCTTTTGCAGCAACTGTTGTTTTGGTTGCTACTGTAGTTGTTTTTACAGGAGTTGTAGTAGTTTTAACTTGTGTGGTTGCAGCCTTTGTTTGTGTTTGCGTTTGTGTTTTGATCGGATTACTTACAGGTACGGTAGTTCCGTTGTCATAAGTAAGAACCTGCTTATAAATTATTAGCATTTTACCTGCCGCAATCGATGTGCTCTTTAAGCCATTCCATGCCTGTAGCTGTTTCACAGTAACGCCATATTTGCCTGCAATTGCACCGAGGTTATCTCCTGATAATATTTTATAATAATACGTCTGCGTTTTCCATACCATTGCTTGCTCTTTAATTGCAGAATTTGTAACATCAGTATCTTTTATTTCGGGAATATTTTTATTAAACACCTGCACTGTTAGCTTCGTTGTATCAGGAAATTCCTTGGAGGCAATAAAGGTTTTTAAATCTGTTTTTGTAAGAGATGTGTAATAAGAATTCAGCAATGCATTCACGAAAAGTTCTCCCCTAACATAATAACCTGTAGCATTCAGATGAACCCTGTCATAACTTGTCAGCCTGTTACTCATCCATTGCAGCATAGAATACTGTCCGCCACTTATATAATAATAATCATAAAAAGCGCATCCTTTCCTGAAAGCAATTTCACGCATCAGGGCAGCATAGGTTTTACAATTGGCCTCATCCCAGTAGCGATAATAAACGTCCTGGCCATCGCTCAGGATGATGGATGCATCTGGTGCTGCTCTTTGAATAATATCAATAATATTGGAAAGATTTTTTTCAATAAGATCTTTGTTAAACGCAACTTTGTAAAAATCATTCAGGCCCATATCAAGCACTACAAGATCTGGTTTCAGTTCAGAAAGCTGATACAATAACAGGTTTTCCTTCAATACGCTGGAAAGCCCGGCACCATTGATCCCAACGCTATTGTACAAAACACCTTTATCATCACTCGTTTCAATCATCAGTCCATAACATTCGAATGACTTCTGAAGTGTATCTGTTTTGTTCATAAAAAATTCAAGCGTATCACTTGCCTTTGGAAGTTTTATTTCAATAAATAATTTATCATTGGAAGCATTGCAGTCAATGTAAAGCGGGGCTTCAACGCCTGAAGCTCGTAGTTTAAGATTAAAACTTTCAGGTGATCTCTTGCAGTAAATTTTCAATACATTAAAATTATCTTTAAGAGCCCACGAAGGAAAGATAATCTTATAACTTGCAGTACTATCTTCGGTGTGGATGGTAGCTCCGGTAATACCCATATCATAGGCAGGGTAAGGCTGAACATTTCTTGAATAATCCCACTTGCCTGTACACGATGTTTTGTAATCATAGGCTGCATGTGTTGCTGCAGCGGCATATGGAAATACAAAACCACGTCCCCCATCGCCAAATATGCTCTGCAATTCATTACGTACATATCCTGTGCATATATCAGCCTGTATATGTGAATCGCCTATATGCACCACTTTTAATTTATGCTCAGGCGTTTTTTTCAGTTTATCAAACAATCCACTGATGGATGAATAATCAGTCCATTCAATATAATTCTGGTTGTAGCGGATAAAAGGAAATATTTTATTATAGGTCACCAATCGCTTGATGTATGCAGGAAAAGTGATAGAATCGCTGCTGTAGCTTTTTTCAGGTAACCGGGGAAATCCCTCACTAGTGAAAGCACAGAACCCTCCAAGCAGGATGATTCCTGCCACCAACAACTGTAATTTTTTAAATAATTTCCGATTCATTATTTTTCCTTTTTCCTTTGTCTGAACTGGTATTGGTTGTATTCAACCATCAAGGCATTGAATAATTCCTTACCAATAATTTTTTGTCCTTTAGTTGTAAAATGCCCGTCGTGCGATGCAAGCCCCTTGTTTGTCCAGGTTGTCACTGAATTTGCGCCACCCATCACTTCAAAAAGATCCCAGAATGCACAGCCAGCTTTTAATGCGGCATTTTTCTGAGCATCCCTTATTTTTGGAATAAACGGATATGACTCATATGTTCCGTCGATCATTGTCGACATATCTCCCGCTCCAACTACTAATATGCTGATTCCGGGAGCTGCGTTTTTAAAACGCTCAAAAAGGCTGTAATACATATCGCCTATTTGCTGGCAACCTTTATCCGATTTTACAGAAGGAACAACATTATTTCCGTATTGAAAAATTACAAATTTTACATTTAATTTTTTTAGCTGCATAGCTAAAAATTCTGGATTAATGAGCAGCAGCCCGTCACCTGAATGCCCTCGGATCGCGTAGTTATCGACCTGAATACCCGAAGAACCATCAACAAGTAATCCATAAAATTCAGGACTCACATTGCCTGAAAATTCCAGTTTAAATGCTTTTACCGAAGAGGGGAAATTCAGTTTGTGCATTTCAAAACCTTCAGTAGGCTCGAGCGTTTCAGAAAGTATTTTATCACCGCTTGAAATATTGTAAACATTCATTGAGCAATCTGCATTTGACCGTCCATACATTAAATACGCATGACTATATGAGATATATGGATGCAGTGTAACCGACACCGTAGCATTACTGTAAATTTTTTGTGTGTTAAGTTTTGCAGCAGTAGTGTCTTTGTCAGCATTTGAAAGGGTATCATCCTTGCTTTTCATTACTGCATACTTTGAAAATTTATATACATTTCCTGAAAGTCCATAGTATCCGCAGCCATACCTGTTATGAAAAACAGTATAGCGAATCCAGTTGGGACTGGACATACGCACAAGATTTACATTATTCGCGATATCTTCAAAGGGGACAAAGCCAACACCGGAACCACCAAATTTATTCTGAAAATTACTTCTCACATAACATGTAATCCTGTCTCCTTCCAATTGCGAATCACCGTAATGCGCAACTCTCACAACTGCTGCGTCTTTTTCTTTCAGCAATGCTTTAAAAAAATTATCCAATGCATAGTTGCCTTCCGTTTCAGGATTTACCAAAAAATTATTTTTCATTTTCGGACCCACACCAGTCAGTGAACGACGGTGCAAGTTTTTGTTATCCGCATCGGTACTGTCGAGGTAAGCATTTATAAGACTATCGGCTGTTTCACTATTGTCTTTATAATTGAAATCAGCAAGGTTGTTGTACTTTGGAAATTTAATTTTTATATCTTCTGAACCATGAACAGGAATGGATATTTCAGGCGCAAGCGAAATTGCCACCAGCAGAAAATCTACCAGTAAAATAATCAGCAATATCTCAAAAACCCTGTTCTTCATAGGTTGTAAAAAAATCAGAATGCAAAAATAATCTTAAAATGAAGTAACGAGCGCCAAATATCGGAATTTATTTAACACGGAGATGTTTGAAAAACCGCGCTCAAAAAGAAAATATTCTGCACGAATATCATTTTGATCTCTGGTATTTTCCGGTAAGCATACCTTCCGCAAGAATATGATCTTTCATTGCAGAAACAACCTCGGCTTTTGTAGCACCTGCGTTCAGAGAAAGTGAGCAGTCGAGTGCATAAACTTTAAAACAATAATGATGAATTCCTCCCGGAGGACATGGACCGGAATATCCCGGCGTTCCAAAATCATTATTTCCATTGATGGCAGATGTAAGTATAGTTTCATCAGCCGGTTGGTTCTCGCTTAACGAATCAACAGATACGGGAATATTAAACAACACCCAGTGTACCCATACCTTCGAAGGAGCATCAGGATCATCACAAATCAGCGCATATGTTTTGGTATTGTCTGGCCCCTTTGACCAAGCGATAGCAGGGGAAACATTTTCTCTGTCGCATGTGTATTTTTCAGGTATAAAAGCAGAATCAGCAAACGCGCTGCTGGTAATAGTTAAACTAGTTTTCATTTTGTCGGTTTTACAACTTGATAAAAATCTTTCTGAAAAGCCAAATGTCACAACAACTGCCAGAAGAAGCAAAAGTTTTTTTCCGGTTTTCATAAATTATTTTTTATTGAGCGGAAATTGAATACAGAATTTTGTTCCTGTTTTATTTGTCATTGCAATACTTCCGCTAATTTGCTCCGTAAGCGAACATACCAGCTGCAACCCTAAAGATTTAGTTTTGCGAAAATTTATTTTTTTCGAAATTCCCTTTCCATTGTCAGCAACACATAATTGTAATAAATTGCCTTTTACTTTTCTTAGTGATATTTCAACTTTCCCTTTGTCACGTCCTTTAAAAGCATATTTCATTGAATTGGAAACAAGCTCGTTTATTATTAATCCAAGGGCTATAACGATGTCGTATTCAAGTGGAATATTTTGCGATTTTGTTGCAATTTCAATTTTATGATCTTCCGAAAGAAAACTGTGAGCCAGGTAATTTGTAAGTGAGTTCACGTACTCTGAAAAATCAATATGTGTCAGGTCCTTTGACTGGTAAAGCTTTTCATGAATAAGCGCCATTGATTTTATTCTGTTCTGGCTCTCCTGGTATAATTCAAGCATCTTTTTATCATCAATACTTGCGGCCTGAAGATTCAGCAGGCTTATAATTACCTGCATATTATTTTTTACGCGATGGTGAATTTCCTTTAGAAGAATTACTTTTTCCTTTAATTGGACTTTTAATAATTCTTCCATATGCAGGCGCTCTGAATTTTCATTTTTCAGATCAGCAATGGCTTTTTCAAGTTGATGTGTTCTTCGCTTCACCAGCAATTCAAGTTCTTCCTGGTACTGAAGAAGCATGTTCTCCGCCCTTTTTCTCTCCGTAATGTTTCTCATGAGAGCTTGGTAGTTGCCGCTGCTCATGCGTTTGGTGTTCATTTCAATGATGATTCGCGCTCCATCCTTTCGTGTGAGGGTTCTTTCATTCACTACTGTTTGGCCTTTAAGCAATAAATCATAACGCAAAGGTCTTTTATTCAATTCTGATTTGGCAAAAAACTGAGACATGTTCATTTTCAGTAATTCCTTTTTGCTGTATCCTGATAATTCGCAGGCAAAAGAATTTACTTCAATAAAATTACCTTCAGGATCGCCTACAAAAATGCCATCAGCTGCCTGCTCGATAAGTTCTCGGTATTTTTCTTCGCTTTCACGCATCGACTGCTCTGCAATCACCCTGTTGGTTATATCACGTGAAATACCAAGAACTGATTTCACTTTACACTTATCATCAAAAATAGGTGAAAGGCTTGTGCTGAGCCATATTTCACGGCCAATAAAAAAAGATTTTGTTTCAATTACTAACGGTTTCCCGGTTTTAATTACCGTTCTGATATTCGAAATTTGTCGTTCATACAATTCCTTCTGAAAAACCTCTTTAAGTTTTTTACCAACAATTTTTTCAGGGCTTTCGTTAATTCGCCTTGCAGCATATGGGTTTACATACTGAACTATTTCATCACAATCAACTATAAAAATAAAATCGTTAGCCGTTTCAGCCAGCGTTTTATATTTCATTTCGCTTTCCGACAAAGCAGCCTCAGCATGTTTTTTTTGTGTAATATCCTGAACCGATCCAAAAACGCGGATTGGTTTATTATTCACATCTTTAACAACAACATAATTGGCATTAAGAAATCTGGTTTCACCATCCGGACGAATAATAATCTGAGAATACTTACCTGAAATTTTTTCATTGTTTAATACCTCATCAAAAACTTTTCTGATTTCTTTTTTACTATCAGGATGAGTGGTTTTCAAAATCAGATTTAGAGTAGGTTGAACTTCATTCGGTTTGTAGCCAAAAATTTTATACGTTTCGTCCGACCATATTAACTTTTTTGTTTTCGCATCCAATTCCCAGCTTCCGATATTCGAAAGTCCATGAACATTTCTTAAAAGTTGATTTTCTTTTTCAAGAGAAGCAATTCTTTCTTCAAAAACTTTGGTAGGATTTATATTATTCATATACCTTGATCGACAATCCAAATGACTTTACAAATTTATGATATAATTACACAAAGTCAAGCCGTTAAGCAGTGAAATAGCCTAATCTGCTGACTCTACAATATCAATACTGCTTTTTCATTGATTTAAACCGAAGATAGCTTCTATGAAAATTTAAAAAAGGAAGGAGAAATAATCTTTGAGCCTCTCATCGGACTTGAACCGACGACCTGCTCATTACGAATGAGCTGCTCTACCAACTGAGCTAAAGAGGCTTAAAAAAAGTCGGGGTGAGAGGACTCGAACCTCCGACCCCTACGTCCCGAACGTAGTACGCTAGCCAACTGCGCTACACCCCGATTTTTTTGGCGCTAAACTTATCTATCAGAAGTACGCTAGCCTCCCGATTGCTATCGGGAGCGCTACACCCCGATTTTTTTGGCGCTAAACTTATCTATCAGAAGTACGCTAGCCTCCCGATTGCTATCGGGAGCGCTACACCCCGATTTTTCTACGCTTAATTAATTCTATCAAAAGTATGCAAATCTTCTGATAAAAATAAAGTCAAATTGCGGATGAATTATATCAATGTCGAAATAAAAGACCTTGTTAATCCAGAATTTGACATTTCTATTTACCATCATCAATTTGACATTTCACTTGTCTCCCCGACAGGAAGACCAGTATGTTGTATTGAATTTTATCAAATTTGATAATTTTTCAATAATAATGCCTGTTATATCAATCTTTTTGTAAATTTGTTCTGTTATAAAATTTAATTCAAATCAATTCGATTTAACAAAAATTGACACCACTTTTGACACCACTTAAAGAACGCTATTGATTTTTACAGCCGCAAAGATATGAAAAAAAATTATTGCAAAACGGGCAAAATAAGGTTCAACCTTAAACTAAACGACACCGATAAAGAAAAGCCAGCACAAATATTCATGATTTTCAATTTCGATGGAAAGCGACTACGGTACTATACTGGCGAACGAATACACGAGAAAAACTGGAACAAAGTTAAGCAACGGGCAAAAAGTCAATACAGCGATAGTTCTGGGCTGAATACTACTCTCGATAGCATTGCTGAATTCACTATTAAAGAATACAGGGATGCCCGGATATTAGAAATGAAACTAACGGTAGATTATTTGAAAAGTAAACTCGATAACAGGAATAGCAAAACCGGAAGTAATCCATTTTATGAAGAAATTGAACACTACATTGAAGTTTCAAAGAATGAATATACACCCAAGACCATTAAAAATTACAATACCGTACTAAACCATGTAAAAGCATTTTCGCTGAGTAAGAACTACCATATTGAATTTAATTCCATTGACCTGAAATTTGATGAAAAGTTCAGAGACTATTTGTTGAATGATGTAAAAATTACAAATAACTCATTGGCTAAATACGTAAAAACAGTCAAGCGGTTTATGAATTATGCGTTCGAGAAAGGAATTCACACAAATACCGAATACTTGAAATTTAAGGCAAAAACCTATGAACCGGAAATTATTTTTCTGACCATGGATGTTTTAATGAAATTATATAATCTACAAATTTCACTTGAAAAATATCGCAGGGTACGAGATGTGTTTTGCTTTGGTTGTTTTACAGGACTGAGATATTCGGATATTAAAAACCTAAAAAAAGATAATATAAAAGATGGTTTCATTCACGTAAACACTATTAAAACAACCGAGCCAACCACAATTCCAATAACAAAACACGTTACAGAAATCATTGAAAGGTATTCGGAACTTCCTGGTGAATTTTTACTACCTGCATTAAGCATGCAGCGAATGAATACATACCTTAAAGAATTAGCTGAATTTGCAAAGATTGATGAAAAAATACTTATCATAAAATACAAGGGGGCCGAAAGAATCGAAACCTATAAACCCTTTCACGAACTTTTAACGACACATGTGGCACGAAAAACTTTTATAACTAATGCACTTGAAAAAGGAATGCGAACAGAGGTTATAATGGATATTACTACTCACAAATCGCATAGAACGTTTAAACGTTATTACAAAATTCAGGATGATTTTAAGAAAAAGGAAATGGAAAAGGTTTTCGGATAAATTGAATATCTTTTTGTTATACTTTTTATAAAATAAATATAAAAGTCAAAGTTCACAATTCCTATCATAAGAAACTGTGGAAATTATAATTTTCATTTGATTTTTGTCTATTTTAAAAGGGCAATAATAAATTATATTGCCCTTTTAAATAGTGAAGAAAAGAAACAACAAGAAATCGCTAGATTGAAATATAACAACAATTTATTCCATTAAATTAGGCCATCCATCAAGGCCCCAAGCCTTGCGCCCCAATAATAAACTTGTTCCATGCTGTCAGAATCATATTTGTATTTTTCATAAGGGTTCTGCCATTTTTCTTTTGTAGAATCCGCATTCTGAGCTTCATTCCGAACAGATTCAGTTTGGTCACTTTCCTCTTTCTTATACTTATCCTGAATAACAGGCTTGTGATTAATCAATAACCAATGATAGGCTTCATTAATCTTCTGCATCATTGATTTTGCATTAGATGAGTGATTGATATCCGGGTGCCATTTTTTTGAATGCAATCTATATGCACTCTTTATTTCTTTAATACTGGCATCTTTGTTAACGCCAATTATTTTATAATAGTTTATATCCATAATTTTAGGTAATTAATTTATTAATGTTTGAGTGGCGTTGACTTTCTATTCAGTCTAACATTTCCTTTTGAAGGAATTTGTGTAGCGCAAAAATATCAGTCAAAAGGAGATGCGACAATATTCGCATACATTGTCCAAGACAAGCTAATTTCTAACTTAAGGGAGAGCAGCGTATCTGCTAATGGGGATAATAAAGCGTTGCTTATTTATTAGGTAAAAACCATTTCTTTCATTCTAAGAAAGAGTTTTTACTCAACGGATAAAAGAAAAAAATTCTATTATAGAAAATATATCTTTTATCAACGGGATAATTTGTTTTGCAAAGATATAATTATTAAAATGTATTTGTCAAGATTTATACGCACATTTACGAGTATTGTCCTCAAAAGCTTTTACTATTGCGCTAATGATTGATGTAACCATTTTTGAATTATAGGTTACACTTAAAGTGATTATTATTAGCATTATGTTTTCATATTTTTTTACCTTTAAGCGATTAAAATTTCCAGAACCAATCATATTTGTGCATCAACAATGAAGAAATTAGTATTTGTATTACTTGTTATATTAATTGCAAGCTGCGGCAATAATTCAGAACAACTCAACAAAATTCAAAGTGAATTAGATTCCATAAAGATCACAAACCAGAATCTTTCAAAAAAATTAGATAGTATCACAATAGATAAGTCAGATACTGCTAAAAACAAGATTTCAGCAGACAAATCGATTAAAGCAAGTTCAAGAGAAACAGTGACCGATTATGATGGCAATGTTTACAGTACTGTCAAAATTGGCAATCAGGTATGGATGAAAGAAAACCTAAAAACTACGCATTATCGTGATGGTTCACCAATTCCAAATGTTACCGATAATAACGCATGGAAAAACTTAAAAACAGGTGCTTACTGCAATTATAATAATAACCCAAGTTACGGGAGTATATATGGAAGGTTATATAATTGGTACGCTGTAATAGATAATAGGGGTTTAGCACCCAAAGGCTGGCATGTACCTAAGGATGCTGAATTGAAAACTCTTGAAATGACGCTGGGTATACCGCAGACGGAGGCAGATTGGGCAGGATGGCGGGGAAAAAACAAAGGTGGTAAACTAAAAGAAACCGGCACAACACATTGGAACAGCCCAAATACAGGGGCAACTAACAGTAGCGACTTTACAGCCTTGCCGGGTGGTTGCCGTGATATCGGTGGAATATTCAACGACGTTGTAAGCTACGGCGACTGGTGGAGTTCTTCCGAGTACAATACAGGCACTGCCTGGCACCGGGAAATGGGCTGCAATAACAGCGCTATAAGCAGAAGCTACATCTATAAGGCGTACGGTTGTTCTGTCCGCTGCATTAAAGATTAAATATAAAAATAAAGAAATGAAAAAAATCACTGATGATCTCTCCAATTATATAGTATACAAAAATGGTGAAAACAATAATGAGTTAATTGTTATTGATATTAAATATCAGGATGCAATGGATGCGTATATGAAAAAATATAGCAGTCTTGATAAAGTGCCTTCAAGTGAAACAATTGAAGGATATTGTTTAATGCCAAGTGGTAAAGATGGCCCTTGTAAAATCAATATAACATCAAAAATTAAATTTAAAGTTTGCCAATTAAAACATACTGTTATTAAAAACCAAAAAGACTAATGTTCGAACAAACCTTTAAAAACATCGATGATATACTGCATAAAGATGCAGGCTGCAGCAGTGAACTGGATTATGTGGAGCAAACATCCTGGGTGCTCTTCCTGAAATACCTGGATGATCTGGAAAAAGACCGCAGAACGAAAGCGGAACTTGCCGGAAAGAAATATGAAGAGCTGATTTCCCCTGAATACAAATGGGAAGTGTGGGCGGCTCCTAAAAAGGATGGCAAGCTCGATCATCATAAAGCACTCACAGGCGATGACCTTGCCGACTTTGTAAACATTAAACTTTTCCCATATCTAAAGAAATTTAAAACCGATGCTACTTCCGCCGATACTATTGAATATAAAATTGGAGAGATTTTTAGCGAATTGAAAAACAGAATACAAAGCGGTTACAATTTGCGTGAAGTGATAAACTATATTGATGAACTCCGTTTTCGCACCCATGCCGAAAAGCATGAGATGAGCCATTTGTACGAATCGAAAATTCAAAACATGGGCAATGCCGGGCGCAACGGTGGCGAATATTACACTCCCAGACCATTGATTAAAACCATTGTTAAAGTTGTTGATCCCGAAATCGGAAATAAAATTTATGACGGCGCTGTGGGTTCTGCCGGATTTCTTGTTGAAGCATTTGAATATTTAAAAGCAAAATATAAAACCCGCTCTACCTCTCAGGACAAGCAATTACAGACTGAAACTTTTTTTGGTAAAGAAAAAAAATCCCTTGCTTACATCATTGGTATCATGAATATGATTTTGCATGGTATTGAAGCGCCAAATATTATTCACACCAACACGCTAACTGAAAATCTTGCGGACGTGCAGGAGAAAGACCGTTACGATGTGGTGCTTGCCAATCCCCCATTTGGAGGTAAAGAACGTGCAGAAGTGCAGCAAAACTTCCCGATTAAAACAGGTGAAACGGCTTATTTATTTTTAGAACATTTTATTAAAATGCTCAGAGCTGGCGGTAAATGCGGTGTTGTAATTAAAAATACTTTTTTAAGCAATACCGATAATGCTTCTATTGCACTACGAAAAAAATTGCTTGAAGACTGCAACCTTCATACAGTGCTTGATTTACCGGGTGGAACATTTACCGGCGCAGGTGTAAAAACGGTTGTGCTATTTTTTGAAAAAGGCACTGCTACCCGCAAAGTATGGTATTACCAATTGAACTTAGAAAGAAACTTAGGCAAAACAAATTCCTTAAATGAAAATGATTTAGCTGAATTTATTGAACTGCAAAAAACAAAAGCGAATAGTGAAAACTCCTGGACAATAAAAGTAGCCGATGTTGATACAACTACTTTTGATCTTTCTCCAAAAAATCCCAATAAAAAAGAAGAAGCTGCTTTGCGACAACCAAAGCAGATATTGGAAGAAATAAAATTCCTTGATGAAGAAGGTACAGATATTCTAAACACAATATTGGAGCTATTATGAAGCAAGGATGGGAAATAAAAACAGTTGGCGATGTTTGCGATAAAGCATCATCAAATGTTTCTCAAAATCAACTTGACAATGAAATTGGCGAATATCCAATTTTTGGTGCAAGTGGTTTGATAAAGAATGTAAGTTTTTATCATCAAAAAAATCCTTATCTCTCTATTGTTAAAGATGGTTCAGGATTTGGAAGGGTTACAAAAATGGACGCCTACACTTCAGTCATTGGGACACTACAATATATACTTCCCAAGGAAAACGTTGACTTACCTATTTCTTTTACATAATCTGGTTTAAAGAATATTTCATTTAAAGAATATGGTTGAGCACCTCCAAATTGTCGAGGAATATTACCATAAACATATTGACCAAAAGTTGTTGCAAAAGAAATTGCAATAAAGATTATGCCTACAGCTTGAACTTTAAAGAACTTTTTACTAAACGTATCGGAAATTATTAGAATTATACCAAACCCTGCAAAGAATAATTGTAACATCAAAGCTCTACTTGTAGGGAAGCAACAATAGATCACGGTATTGATTATTGCTAAAAAAACGATAAAAGACCAACTTATTTCTTTCCATGATAATCCTTTTGAAAACTTTTTGTTTCTAAGGAAAAGTGACAATAGTAAAATTGAATAGCCTGCACCATTCAAAATTCGATGTAGGTAATTTTCACTTGAATAAATAGTAGTAAAAAATGTTGTGACATAAATAATTATTAAAACTCGAAGTACTGCATGGAGAATAAATACTTGGTTTTTTAAAGATATTTCTTCATTATCTTTTTTTAGATAATAAATTGATAAAAATAAACCGCCAAAAATTATTGAGAAAAGTGTACCAACAGCGAGGTAATCTGTATTAAGCAAACTTACAGCATGAAAATTAAATTTATTCAAATATGACCTTACAATTAAGAATCCAAAGAAATAAGATACTCCTAGCAACGAAGGTACATTTAATGGTATTTTTTTTAGGATGTCAAAACTAAAAATACGATTATCTTCCATATTATTTTTCGTTATTAACTGTAGTTTAAATTTATACAAACGAATTAGTATTGCTTGCAATGGTGTACTGTCAGGAGAAGACAGACGAGTCTGCCAATTAAGGTAGTGATTAATTTCAAATTTATCATAATTTATTGAAAAATTTTTTATTAGATAAAATAAAATCAGGGGTAATTTTTAATATATCGTTATTTTTGACATAATACGCATTTAAAACAAAAACTAAATTTGATAAGGTCATAGGAATACGAATTCCATCAATAAATATCCTATTCATAAAATCACTTCTCTCAATTCTAAATAAATTCTTTGCTAAGTCTAAATTCTGGTTCAAAATTTCAACAATTCTTGCATCAATATTATCTTCAATAAATCTCAGTCTAAATTTATTTCTTAACATTGCCGGCCAATTTTGATTCTTATAATGCTTATAGGCTAATTGTTCAAAGATTGTTATAATAGACCAATCACTGGTAACTAATGACGCATATACACCATTAAAGGTTCGTGAAATATCCAAATGTTCCTGCCAATCAGCTTTGCATTTATATCTTAAATCATGATCAACTTCATGCCAACCCTCCGATAAAACAGTTCTTAGTTGTACTTCATAAGTAGTATCAATGTGTATATATTTTGAAATTACGGAATCAATGGTTTCTTTTGCTATCTCATCATCCATACGAAAAATTAAATTAGTACGAGAAGGTTTGAAAACGGTTTCTTCCGTTTCATCAATTGTTTCATCTATAAATTTTAATTTTGTTTTTAAAGCCTTGTAGACAATGGGCAGGTCATCACTAAAATACATCGTTATCCTAATCCCAACAACATCCTGCATTAATTTTTTTTCTAAACTTTTTTCATAAGCCTTATTGTCTAATTTCTTAATTATTGAATTTTCCGATTTGGCTCTAATAAATATACGATAGAAGATACCACTTCTTTGAAGTTCATCTTCAATCACCCTCCCAATATCTCTGGATAATCTATCTAAGCTTGGATTCATTTTATTCCAATTCTTTGTTTTACTAATTTCAATTTATTTACTTCAATAAACATATCTAATCCAGATATTCTGATAATTTTTTCCTTCTCCAATTTATTAATGATACTAGCAATAAATTTATGTTCAGATTTATCGTGCCTTTTCATAAATTGCATTAGTCGCTGAGACTTGAATTCAATTTCAAACTGATAGAATTCTTTTAAAAATTCATTTTCTTTTTTTACTAAATCAGCTTTGTCATTCCCCTCAGAAGAATTAGTGTCGTATGTTAATACGTCTGAGCCTTTTTGAGTACATTTTATAGTATAGGTATTAATATATTCGTTAATGTGTTCAATATCTTCAGTCTTACAGTCTTCAAAAAGGCATTCAATAAAACTTACCGATTCAAATGCGCCGGAATTAAAAATACAGTTCTTAAATTTACAATTAATAAATACCGAAGAACTAATAATAAACTTATTTGTAAATTGAATTTTAAATATTTGTATTGATTGAAATATTGCTAATTCAAAACTTCTTTCGATTTGTCCCTTTAAGGTAATGTCAAAGCTGAATAATATGCTATTTTCAAATTTCTCTTTAAATGCCTCAATCTTGTTCCATAATAAAATTTTATTTTCAGTACTTTGAACTCTATATGCAGTCGCACCAATCTCAACCATATATGGGGAAAATGATTTTTCAATTTCACCATAGGTCGCTTCACTCATTATTTCACCAATAAAAGTTCCAAAAACAAAATCATTTATAAATCCAATCATATCTTCATCTCTGCCTTTCCTGTCTAATAGGGCATGATTTATGAGTTTGTCAGCAAGCCATTCTATTGTTTTATCAGCAGGATAAAGTTTAATTGCCTTATCAAGTATTTCTTTATTCTGGTCAATTATTATATCTCGGAAAAATGAACGCTCATCAGAAGTTTCATTAAAATGTATCATCATTCTAACAACATTTTTGAAAATAGAATATTGATCTTCCGGTGATATTTTCAGATCTTGCCTTATCATTTCTCTTTGGTGGAGAGAATAAAAATATTTTTTAATAATTGAATTAGGTTCCAGAAGGTGCTTTATGAAGATTGTTTCCTCTAAATTTCTTAAATAAGTTAGAAGGACAGGATTAGCAATATTTTCTACAGGTATCTGCGAATCTCTAATCGCTGTAAGTCTATCTAAAGTTAGCCAATCTTTTATCCTTGGAATCTCAATTGAAAATCTTGTTGAATCAAATTCATCATTCCATTTCTTCAACCAATTTTGAAATTCCTGTCCCGCAAAAATTGCCGTCCTCCTTGAAGTTAAGATTATTTTTGCATTTCCCTTCAGAAGATTTCCAATAGTATCGAGCATTGTTTCAACTTCTCCAAACACTTTATCCTTTTCGGATTTCACAATGTCAGATTTACTTAATAATTCATCAAATCCATCAATTATTAATGGTATTCGTCCCGTTTTTATCTCAAAGGTGACAAGGTTGGAATCAAGTGTTGGGTATTCACGATCAATCTCGTCTAATAAAATATATCTAAATATATTTGCACCTCTGTTTCTAGAAAGCACAGTCATTAAAGGATTCTCACAAAAATCACAACTCAATAATGTTTTTAAGACTTCAAATGCGGTACAAGTTTTGCCATACCCAGCCGAAGCTTCAATAATTACAAGTTGAGGTCGTTTTCTTTTTAGGACTAAAGATATTTGGTTTATAATATCATTTGTTGCAGATGCTTCGTTATTTATTTGAAATGGAGAATTAATATATTCATATTTATAACCACCATTAATTTTGCTTTGTAATTTTGTGAATTCTTGATATTTATTATTAATCCTCTTCTTTGTCGTATCATAAGAAAAAAAACTTCTGTATAATTCTAAAGCAGCATTTTCATTATCAGAATATTTCTTTATCTGAACTGCGTACCCTCCATTTGCATATTCACTTTTTATTTTATTGCATTCTTCTATCGTAGTATCTGATTCGTCAAGCGGTATGATATCTGCGCCATAATAACGACCTTGTTCATACAAATATAATTTAACAGAATCCGCTTTTGCGACAACTTTATAACCATATTGTTTATAAAGCTTATCCAGTATGTTTGCGTCAAGTTGCATAATAATATATTTATCTACTATAAATTTTTGAGTTTAGAAAACGAAAAAATTAATAATTACGTAAATATAAAAACATATCGCTGCGCCTGCAACTTTTTTCCCACAGATTTCATAAGTGTAATACCTTTTGAATTTTTATTTCGAAATTTTCATTCAAAATTTATCCTTTTCTACAATTCCTGATTGTATTTTTTAAAAACTTACATGCTTTTCAGATATTCTGAACCGAAAATGCAACAACTGGATGTAAATTTTTCAAGAATTGTAATTTTTTTTTGTAAAAAATTCTAAATCTGCATAAAACATATTGCTAAAGCCGTGATTTTTTGTTGAAGTGTACAAAATTCTGTCTGGTTGAATGCATAATAATCCCAAAGTGTACAAAATTCTATTACAAAAGCTTTGTTTTTACAGTGTTTTGTACACGATTCTGCTGGATTTGCGCGATTTCTCGTACTGATTTCGTATTAAAAACGTAATTTTTTGTGTTATGTACAACACAAAATGCAGAATTTTGTAGGGATTTGGTATGATTTCGTACCATTTCCGTGAGAAAACGTGATTTTCCGTTTGATTTCCGCGAATTTATGTATTTAAAAATGTGAATTCTTGAAGTTATGTACAGAAATAGGTGAATACTTATAAAAAATTAAGGTGGTTAGAGAATTAACAGGACTTCTCCCAAACCATTACCCCCAGACCGATTAATATTTTTTTTCATTCTTTACTTTTCATTTTCAAGTCCGGTTAAACTATCAAAACTATATTTTATTCTAAAGTATATTTGAATGGGAATCTCACACAAATACTAATTGGCTTTCCATGCAAATACGCAGGACTTGAAAACTGTAAAGTCCTGAAAACTCTCACAGTTTCCTTGTCAAGCAGTATATTCTTCCCTTTTGTAACTGCAATGTTTTCAATCTTTCCATCTTTTGTAATATTGAAATTTAAATATACAGTACCAGAGATACCATTTTCTACAGCATCTTGTGGGTATACTACTATTTTTGACACAGCAAGGTAAATTGAAGTTTCTCCGGTGGAAATCTTTGGTGCTTTATAGCCTATTGAATCATTATCTACAAAAAAATCATTTACGATATCATTGCTGGCACTATCCTGACAAAATGGATCAGCATAAATTAATTTAAAGTTATAATCTAATTCTTGCTTACTTGAAAAATTATCACATATCCATATACCAAAAGGCTCTTTACCTTTAAATGTCCGGCTTCTTATAATCTCATTCGTTTTTATCTGTTTTATTTCTGTTGTAATTGAACTATCTACATTGGTTTTTATAGTCTTTGAATACTTAGCCTTTTCTTTTGGAACTTCCTTGCTAGAGTATTTATCATTAAAATATTTTGTTTCAGTTGTTGACTGTGCGATTAATACGAGGACCGAATGTCCAAAAATAATAAGGCAAATGATTAATTTCTTCATTATTTGATTGTATTTTTAAATCCGAATTATTTTCACTCCTTCACAAATTTCTTAACCGCAAATCCATCAACAGAATTAAACTTCAAAAAATAAATTCCCCTTGAAAGACCGGAGATATCCAGTGTAATATTGCTATTATCTAAAGACTGTTGAAATAATTGCTGGCCTTGAATATCACTGATTGTTATTGAATAGTTTTTATTCAAATCAAAATCGGAAGATTCTACAGAAATATAATTGCTTGCGGGATTCGGATATAATTTGAAATTTTTCAAAGTTGGTGAGTTCTCACTTATTGAATAGTAATTATGATACTTGTCAAAATTGATAATAAATACTTCTTTACCATAATTGTCAATAGCCGTGGCATGGGAGCTTCCAAGAGTGGTATGATCTATATAGTTTCCGGTAATAATAATATTCCCACCTGGCATACAATGAATACCATTAGATGTTTCAGCATTAACATCACCCATTACATATCGCTCCTGCAATTTGCCGCTATCTGCGGAAAGCGAAACAAGAAAAATATCAGTAAGTCCGGCTGAGATATTGGACACACCGTCAATTGTAAGTTTGTTATCAAAATATCCGGTTACATATAAAGTGTCTTTCATTAACGCCATCGCCCGGCAATATTGATTTCCCTGACTTCCAATAATTTTCATCCATTTTGTATTCATTGCGCTATCCAGCTTTGCCACGAATCCATCATATTTACCGGAATCACTATTTACTGCAATAAAATTTGGCCCAAGGTCTAAAGTATCTTTAAAAATTCCTGAAACATAAATATTATTGCTGTCATCAGTTATCATGTCGAGTATCTGCACTTCCCAATTATTTTTGGAAAATCTGTTACTCCATAACACATTTCCGTTTGTATCAAGCTTTGTAATGTAGCTGTGGTGATACCATGACTCCATTGGAACTGAATCATCCGCAAATTTCATGAATTGCTTAAATGTTCCAGTGAGCAGCATATCGCCATTTTTATCGGTTATCAGTTTTTTATCGAAAATAATTGAAGCATAAACACCCTCGCCAATATGTTTTACCCATTGAAAGTTTCCCAGTTTATCGAACTTTATAAAATATTGTACATATCCTGAACCTGGTTGCCAGGGCAAGATCCAGTTACCATAAATTATAGCATCTTCCCATAATTTACCTACAGCATATACGTTTCCTTTATTATAAGTGATAACGCTACCTTCTCCTTCTGGCAGGTATTGGGAAGCCGCCCGTTCTCCAAACCGCTTTATCCACTTAATTACGCCATTAGTATTGTACTTGGCAACATAAGCAGGTGCTTGCAAATAAGCCATATTGTCAAGGTAAATATTATCGAAAACTGCATTTCCATCAACAGTTCCTGTAATATAAACATTATCATTTTCATCTGCTACTGCTGCATTGCCGGTGTTTGCATATCCACCGCCTCCTGTTCTTACCCACTTCCAATTCCCAAGAGTATCGCATTTAACAATAAATGGTTTGATAGCGGCATAACCGGTAACATCATACATAATAGTATCGTTGCCAAAGATGCAATCGTTTTGCGGAGCACGATCACCGCATATAAAAATGGCGTTATTTGTTGTAAAAGCAGTTGAATTAACTATCTGATCATTATGCCCACCACCACTCGCGAGCCATTTGACATCCTGGGCGAAAGTACTAATGGAAATACATGTAAATAATAAACCTAATATTAATCGAAACATCTACTTAATTTTATTCTGGGATATTGGGTTATTAATTTTTAACATTAGCCTAATTAAAAAGTTAAAAGGATGAAACATTTTTAATTGATTCGACATGATGGATTTTTTGCATTATTGATAATTTTTGTAATTTTTTTATTATCAATATTTACTTTATAAATGCTATAAATACTGTTGTTAGTTTCAGAAGAAGTGTAGCCTGTAAAATATAATTCGTTATTCTCTGAAAGGAAAGGTTCTGTTGCATAGAGACCTGGTGGTGTAAGTCTTACAATTTCTTTAGTGGTTAAATTAAAAGTAATAATTGCTGAATTAAAAGGAGGTATAATACCCTTGAATTTTTCGTTGTATAAAATAACACTAAATATCAAATATTTACCATCCGATGTCAACCATTTTCCACCTCCATTTATATCAAGTTTACACGTATCACTAATCGCATCATTTTCAATAATTGTATCAGTTAAATATTGTTTAACACCGATTCTATAAATAAAATCAAAATCGCTTATTATTAAAAATTTACCATCAGCAGTCCATGTAGGTTTACTTAATTCAGTTGCTGAATTAAAATCCAAAATATGAAAACCAGTATTATCCGTTTTTATAATACCAATTTGATGATGTGCGTTCTTTAAATCTGTTATCGTAAATGCTATATAATTGTTATCAGGCGACCAGGTTAAAGAATAACAATTTACATAATCCATATCCATGTTAATTTTTTTTTCCCGCATACTAATTAAGTCAGTTATTACAATGTTATCTTCATAACTGTTCTTTTTTTTAAGATATTTAATTGAAACAAGTTTTAGACCATCAGATGAAATATTAGGAAAATAGACACTGTCAAAACAAAATTCTTTATTAGATACAAGATTTTTTACACATACCTGCTCTTTCTTACTTACACTATCAATTTCTTTTACATATGATATATCATATTTATTCTCATCTGAAATTTTGTAATTGTCATAAGAGGAGTTTTGGCTAATACAACCATAATTGCAAAAGATAGAAAAAAGAGAAACAATATATAAGGAAGTCTTCATTTGTTTTTTTACATTAATAATAAAATGTAGTTAATTATTTTCAAAATCATAAAAAGAGGGATTTTGATCATCATTCGCTGGAGTGTACCCTTTGGGGAAATAATAAGAAAATTTATTATTTCCTGTAGAACTTTCATATGGAAAAAACGCATAATTAACTCCCATGCCAATTCCCTGATCCCCGCCAACTAGCCAAATACCGTCAACTTCTTTCTTCCAAGCAAAACCAACATGATAAGGCTGTCCATCATTAGCATCTGCCACTACAACAATTGCACCCACTGCAAATTGATTATTCTCAGTTTGAGGATAATCTTGAGGAGAATGTGCATAATTCCAAACATAATCTCCATTAGCATTTGGTGGGGGAGCGCCTATAGATTTATTAATGCACCAAGTTACAAAAGCAGCACACCATAGATCAGAACGGCCTCCTATATATTTATTAATAATTTTATTTTTTGCAATTATGTCTTTTGCATTAGCATAGGTCGTTGCCTCTTCATCTGCCGTAATCATCCATGGAAACGAAGAACTGCTTATGGAAGTAGTTGTTGGATTTAAAATTGAATTTAAAACCGTATTAATTATTATTCGATTTGTCCCACCACTATTATTTATGAATCCTTTGAATTTCATTCTTTGCGAATAAGTCATGCCAAATCTTGAGTCATCAAGAATAGAATATTCGCCATTATAACCACCAGCACTTTTAACATTTGCCTTCAGGTCATTAAGCCAGTTATAACTTGCCCATTGCAATCGTTCACTAATTTCTCCATCCCCATCAAAACTACTAGCACCATATGCAAAATAACCGCTTGGATCGATATAAGCGAGAGGGTCATTATTTGCATAGCTATAACGGTTCAACCCTTGAGTGCTTGTTGTGCTGGCAAAAACATCAGGACTTAAGAATGCTCCAACAATTGGGTCATACACTCTTCCATTCATGTTTATTAAATTAAAAGCATCAAGATGTTCGTGGCCTGTAAAACCTCTATCGAACAAGAATGTTGTTGGAACATTTATAAAACTCCAGTCAGTAACATTTCTGCGCCTGCCCCATGCATCAAAACTTAATTGCTCTTCAATAGTTCCGCTTGCATTAGTAATAACATTGAATGAACCAAGATTATCTTTATACACGTAATGCATATTGCTTGTTGTACCTACCTTTTCATTTATAGCTATCAGCCCGTTTGTTGCGCTAATGTAATAAAGATTCCGTATTGTTCCATCAGGAAGGATTTCTTTTTCGAAAGTTCCGCCTACAAAAAATTTTGTTTTCGTATCAGTGCCTTGTACCAAAACAGTTTTTACCCGTTGGTGATCAGCTCTATAAGCTATGTTCAATGTATTATTACCATCGGTAATTGTTTTAACTTTATTAAATGAAGTATACGTAATATCCTGCTGATCACCTGAGATTGCGCTTTCACTTGCGCTTCCGTCCTTAGGTGTAATTGCGCTCACTGCATGAGGTTGAGGTAAAGTATAGTCATAAGTTCCAACACCTGTTTTGCCACTGATATTTCCGGTTTCATTGAAAAAGCTTGTATATACTGCTGCCTGCCCGTTGACTGTGGAGGATGTAAGCCGGTTCATATTGTCGTAAGTAAATGTTTCTGTATGTCCAATAATATTGTCGCTTCGAGTTTCTAATTGCAGCTTGTTGTTATAAGTATATGCAAGTTTTTGTTTATATATTGCTGTTAAATGCGAACCCGTAAAAGTATTTATTCCCGTTATCAAGTGGTTGGTTGGGTCATAAATATTATCAGTACTTACCAATCCATTTGAGGTTTTATAAAACTCAATTTGCCCAAGAGCATTTATAATAGAGCATTCCCAAATAACGTCAGAAGTATTTGCATCGAGCACTTGTTTAAGATCACCTGTTACTGCATCATAATTGTACTGAGTTGTAAAAGTGGCGGGAGTCTCATGAGGGTAAGTAAATGTTTGCAGCCTACCAAGAGTATTGTAAGTATACCCTTCAGTAAATGCAGTTCCGTCAATATCTGTAATTTTTGAACTTACACGGCTTTGTCCGTCATAAGAATAATCCTCAGAATAACTGCTAATTGTTTCTGAACTTCCGTAAGTTGTGGAAAGTGACGATAGCAAACCAACACCATGAGGTTTTGTATCATAAATATAATTCGTAATAATACTTCCGTGTACAGCCGGTTCTTTCTGCTGAGTAATCCGATTCAGAACATCATATTCCAATTCGGTTTTTTTACCTCTTGCATCAGTTTGTGTTTTTAGTTTTCCGTATGGATAGTAAGTATAGGAAATTAACCCTGCATCAGGATCACTTAAAGACAATTGATTTCCCAAATGGTCGTAGGTTATTGTTGTAATATTTTCAGCGGGATCGGTAATGGTTTTATTTAATCCTGAACTGTAATAAGCATATACTATTTCCCCGCCATCATCAGAACTTTGAACGACATTTCCCGCAGCATCTTTGCTTTGAGCCGATTGCGTGCCATCAATATTGTTGTGAACCTCAGTTGTTGTATTATTATATATATATGACAAATCAATACCGGGGCCTGTTTTGGCAAGTAAGCGATTGGTGACATCCTCATAGGTGTATGTAATATCCTGTTTCGTGCCACTGCTGAAATACGGAAGACTTTCTGTAGCAAGCCTTCCTCTTAAATCATACGTTTTATCAGTCAGTACAGCGTTGCCATTCATGTTGATGGTTTCGCTGCGTATTTCCCTGCATAATCTGTCGTAGTAGACTGAAACAGGTGCTGCTCCTGTCTTTGTTGCCGTGGTTGCATACAAAGAAAGAGCGGGAGGATTGGCGGTTGCAGTAGCCCAGGGATAATCATAGTTTGTTTCAACACCAATGGGGTCGGTGGTCTTTGTCAATCGGCCGAGATCATCATATACATTGACTGTAGTATGATTATTAGCATCGGTTTGCGAAATCAAATTACCAAATTTATTTTCATAATTTAAAGTATTGCTCTGCCCTAATTCATTGGTTTTGCTGGTGACAAACCTGAATAGCGGATCATAACCATAGGTAATTAAATCTCTGGTATAAGATGAAGTTTTATCTGTATAGGCTGTGGAAGTTGATTTAGGTAATCCGGTTTTAAATCCATCGTAATCATACGATTTTGAAACACTGACAACATCATCAGGATTGCTGCTGAAATTAGGATTTAAAACACTTCTGGGTTCAACAGTTTGCGTTAAAATATTTCCTGTATTTTGATCGTAGGTGTTTTCAGAATAGCTGATGTAGGGAGATTCGCCAGTTTTTGTTTTTGTAATAGTTGAAGAACTTAAAAGCCCAAGTCTCCATTTATTAATTCCTATCTGATTTTCGTAGATGTTTGCTGTTGTGGTGGTCCATTGCAGAGTGCCGCTGTTGTCAATAGTACCATTAGAATTGCATGTCGTAAGTCCAGAAAAATTCTTCAAGGTGACTTCCGCAATATTTCCATAATCATCAGGTGCTGCGAGAGAAGAAGTTATCGCTGAAAATGAACTGACATTTGTTAAGTGGTCATTGCTGAGAGTGGAGTAAACGAATGGCAGATAGGTAAGATTAGTGCTGCCATAAGTTTTCAAATTATAATAATTTTCATTCGAACTGAATAATGTAGTACCGGAAACATCGGTAATCTCTTTCTTCTGAATATAAGGAAAGGGATAGATTGTTGGGTATTTAATTGAGAAAGTTGTAGTTGTTTTACTGGCATTATTAAGTGAGTAATCCGTGATTTTTTCAAAACCAAGAAAACCTTTTCCTCTCAGATGTATGAGTGCATTTTTGTAATTATAATCGTGTACATCGTCCCCATGCTGAAGCCCATTATCAGATAAGGTTTGAGCTACAACTTTAAATGGACTTTTGCTGATGGTATAAGGATACCCATAGGAACTACCATATGAATGATAATCAATATTAATGTCGTTCCCATTTTGATCAGTGGTATGGCCAGGTGTATTATAATCCCAACTTCCGAAAGGCAGATCAAAGGCATAATGGTTTTCATCAGATAAGGTTGAATATTCAATGTTAATGTAATTATCATAGCCATTTTTTATCTGCGTGATAAATTGACTTTGATCATATGGTTTGAATGAAATTTGATTCTTCCCATCATAAAAATCGCTTTTTCCGTCTCCATTAAAATCATTAAATACGGCCTTTTCTCGTAAATCTTCATTTTGCCATAGAATAGAAGTACCTGGATGGAAAGGTATATCTATATTTAAAATATTTTGCACCCGATCATTATTATTTAAACTATAATAAATCGAAACTATTTTATAGGAATCGTAGGGTCCTGAAATATTACCCTGAATAGTTTTCTCCCAGCTGCTCTGCCTATACATAATATCCGATTTACCATCTCCATTAAAATCGGAGCAATCAATATATTCTTTATTTTTAAGAGTATCAAAGTTCCATGCACCAAGGGCTATATCATGAGGAACTGTTAAAAAAAAATGTTTTTCAAAGCTATCATCTCCATCATTGATGGCTATATACCAATCATCTGTTTCTGTTTTTTTATAAACTAAATCTGCATTTCCATCTCCGTTAAAGTCTCCAAACTTGATATTCTCTTTATCATAATCTGTCAAATTTGTAACAGAAATTTTTGTAAAATTATTCCAGTCAGATATGTATTCAAAAATTTCATTATTTACCAAGGCTTCACTTTTCCCATCACCATTAAAATCGGCCAGTTTTATATTAGGTTCTCCAATGAACATTTTATTATTTGTACTAAGAGCAAACCAGTCACTATTCCATTCAACATTATTATTTGCATTTATTTTATAACCTGCAACTTTCCAGAATGCGGTATGTGGCGATTGTAATTCACTACATCTATATAGTAAATCTACTCGTCCGTCTCCATCCAAATCTCCTAACTGAATATAATCTTTTAATTTTTTCATTCGTTCTTCAAATGTCCAGGCAAGATTTATATCGAAGGTAAGACCATTGGGATAAAAGTCGACATCTGTGGGAGATCCATACTTATTGATTTCCCAAAACCCATTCGATGGTGTATTTGGATCAGGATTTGGATTAGGTATATATTTTCTTATTTTACCACTTCCATTCGTATTTAAAACCAGTAATTCAGTAACGCCATCGCCATCAATATCAACTGGAATTGCTGAATAAAAATTATATAGCGGGCCGCAATAACTTGAACCCACCGTATGATCTCGATAATATGAAATCGTATTTCCTGTTTTTGTTGCTTTATAAAAGCCCCATACAGCATCACTTCCAGTTGTATTATAACAAATTCTTACTATGTCCTGTAATCCATCACCATTAAAATCACCATCTAAAAGGATGACGCTTTCTTTTGGGGGAACAGGGCTCCCAGAAAAATAAGTTTCGGGATCATTAATTATATCCTTAGTTTCAGTGAAATATTCCGGTTGCACAATATCATCGCCCCATTTAAAAACTGTTGTATTCAATTGTTCACCTTGTATTGTTTCTTTAACTTCATCAAGATGAGAATAAAAATCAGATGAATAATTCAGATCATATTCCTTAACCAAACTGCCTTCGTTGTAGGTTTTGATTGAAGCAAGTAAAATGTTTTGTTCAACCTTTGATCCATGCACATATAAAGTATTTTTATCTATACGGTCATTTTCATACGTAAAAGTTATTTTATTGCATGGCGTGATTCCCTGATCCACATTGCCTGTATAAAGAATTTCTTTTGGCCACCATTCTCCAGTGATTTGATTTTCCGCATAAGAAAATGTCATGTAATTTCCATTTGCATCGGAAGCCTTGTTCAGCAACCATGTCAGGACACTTGGGCTGTTGTCTCCCTGAGCTTGTATTCTTGAATCTTCCGAATTCCCATATTCATAAATGCTTCCATCCTTTGTCCATACTTTAAAATACAAAGGACCATTTCCTGAAGTTCCATAAGAAACTATTTTGGCGAAAGATTCTAATTCTGTTCCATATACTGCCTGATCTGCGCCATAAGTTCCAGTGGATTCAATTAACCTCTGGCCATCAAGCATGAATTTATCATTGGCATTGTCAAATTTGACACCACTAGAATTATTATCATCAAATAAATTTTCACCACTTCTTGAAATCATCGAAAAACCACCTAAGCTAAAACCAACACCTAATAAACCATTTCCACTTTGAGAATTATAAACAACAGATACCTGAGGAACAAATCCAGCAGTACCCGGAGGAACATCAATAGGTATCTGATAAGAAGCAGATCCACTTAATGAAACATTAAAGATGCCTTGAATGCTTCCAACAGCAAGAGTTTTATCAATTGGCCTGTTAATAGTAACACTGTTATCATTATAAGTAACACTTTGCAGTATTAGATCTTTATTAATCTTGGCAATTAATGCTTCATTTAATTGAGGGGTATATGAAAATCCTGGTTGTAGCTTAATAAAATCAGTCGCTTCATAAACCTGATTTCCAGAAATGGTTGAATTCAATTCATAGGAAACTCCCTGGTTCACATTTTGTGCGAACAGATCAAACTTAAAAATCAGGAATAAGATTATTAAAAATAGCTTGGTGTATTTATAGCAATTTCTCATTTTGAAAAATATTTATTTTATTTTAATGATTTTATATTCCTTTTCAACGTTGTTTAGAACAAGTTTTAAATAATAAACACCATACGCAAAACTCGTAAAATCTATAATTTCAGGCTCCTTAATGTTCTGTTCTTTTTTCAAAAGATTTCCGGCTTCATTGTAGATACTTATTTCGGAATTTTGCAAGTTTACATCTCCTCTTATACTTAGAATTAATCTATCAGTAGTAGGATTTGGATATACATTAATCTTTACATCCCCGAAATTTTCGCTGAATAATTCAGATTGGTCAAGGTCCTGAGATAGTTGTGATGTACTATCCAGCTTTGTTGAGTCATTGTTTTTGGAAGTGGAATTATTGTTTATTTCAATTACCCTTCGTTGCGTTCGATTGCCAGATGCATCATATGTGAGTTCAAAATATGTAGTTGTAGTAGGAGTTACTTGTGCAAATATACTTGTACAAGTATTTATTAAAGCAATAAGCACGATAATATTTCGGAGAAGTCTTTTCATGATAAATTATTTTTTAATGTTATCAATTTTCTTTTCCAACTCATCAATTTTAGTTTGTTGAGATTCAATTTTTTTGTTTTGCTCAATCAAGTATAGAGTTAGCTCTTCAACCTTTTTTAACAGCAAGGAATTCATTTCTGCAATTGGAACTCCGTTTTTGGTTATTTCTTCTGCTGAGGGAATTTCAGGTAAATGATTATTGGTTTTAAGGAAAGTTTCAACATCACTTAACCCAAGCAATTTGTACTCTTTACCAAAAACATAATCTGGCCAAGCATTCCTGAGTTTTATTATTACTTCATCAGAGGCAATTGTTTTACCGTGTATAGCAAAAGCATAACCTGCAGGCACATAATCTTCCGTACCTATAGCAACTGTGCCATCAAAAAAACTAGCCCCGACAACTTGAAATTTTTGCTGCGGAGTTAGCGTGCCGATACCAACATTGCCATTTGTTAAAATTTTTAATGCGTCAATATTTGAATTAGTTCTGAAACGATAACCATCGGAAATCATATTAATCGATCCCTGTGCTATTAAATTAATAATACCTTCCGTATTAAATCCAATACCTCCAGGTGTCTGAATTGTAAAGCTTCCATTACTTGCACTATTTAAACAAATTGAAGCACTTTCACCCAATAGGTTCAGTTTTAGACCAGCACCAAATCCCTGCCCAGTTGTAGCATTTGTCATTTGAAACGTAGTTGTACCTAATGAACCATCAACAAATGACATATTCCCTGTGTTAAGCAGCCTTCCATTATTCAATGTGTCAATGAAGAAATTAATAATAGAGTCATTTTTATTTGTGCAGCAACTTTCTTGGCCAACACTATTTAAAGCTATGCTTGAAATTAATCTACTTCCCTGCTGAGTTCCAGAGGAAGTCATATCATTGGAATTAAGCTGGAATTTATATACCGGAGTTATAGTTCCGATTCCTATCCTACCATGATTACTAATGAATATTCGGGATGAATCATGAGTGTCAATATTTAATCCAACTTCATTAATAGTTCCAATAAAATTATTTGTTGAAATTCCTGTATTACCATTCAAGCTCCATGCATTCAAAGCGCCATCAGCACCTGTTGGACCGGTTGCTCCTATAGCACCCTGAGCTCCTGTAGGGCCGTTAGCACCTGAAGCACCCGTAGGGCCTGTTGGGCCTGTTGGGCCTGTTGCCCCACTTGTCCCTGGAGGGCCACTTAATGTTGCTTGTACCTCGAAATTGTCTACGCGTAATGTTCCTGTGCTACTCGCTCCGCTTGCCATAATACGAATGTAGACACTACTATGGTTATCAATTGCGGTTACATTTGATAAATCGAAAACCTGTTCGGTAAAGCTACCGTTACCTGGACTCATAGTTGTACCAAAGTTTGTGAAATTACTACCATCTGTGCTGGTGGCAATGGTAATAGTTTGAGCTCCGGTGCCACTTCTCTGGGCTTGTAAGTATATTTTGTATGTTTTATAGCTATTTAATAAACTTCCTCCAATTTGAAAGGTCCAATATTTTGTATTTGTTCCCGATGAATTCGCCATAGCAACTGCATTACCAGCGGTGCCATTACTGACAAATGCCGATGTTCCGGTTGAAGTTCCAGTGTAAGTTTGCCACGTTTCCGTACAACTTAAAGTGGAATTAATGTTTGAGGCCAATGTTGGCGATAATGTAGCATATGAGCTACCACTATTAAAATCGTAGTTTACAATAGTTGTTTGACTAATTGCAATATTTGTCAATGCAATCAAAGCAAACACTAAGATTAAGCCTTTCAAAGAATAACGTGCATCTTTTTTCATACAGAATAAATTTGGTTTTAAATGGTATAATTTTTTATCTAATTGATTTATTGACTTAAGTTTTATAAAATTATATTCAATAATTATTTTATAGCTGCAATCCAAATCATTGATTCAGTAAACTCTTCAATCAATTCATAATCCCCGAGGAGCATTATTTTTGCAAAGATTAATATTTAATTCAAAAATCATAAGGCCATTTGATAACTGGTATGTAATTACATATAGATGGTAACATTTTGTTTATACTTGGTAAATTCAGCATCCTTTCATTTTTCAATTATAACATCGATTTATTATTATTTTTCACTTGGAACAATCATATTACAATCGTTATATTTAATAAAATACAATCATCATATTTATGCAAGTAAAATATTTTGGTAAATCTATGATGCTATATTAGCAAATACAAGATTTTTTTCACAGATTTCATAAGTGTAAAAACATCATTTTTCTTCAGCTGTAATAATCTGAATTTTAAAAAGTAAATATAAATATAGATATATAGATTATAAAACTATATTATTTCATTTTTTTGTGTCTGGTTACTGATTTTCCATTTTTTTTTCTTGAAACAAGTATTCTGTAATTAAGAATACAAATTGGAACCATTTGTATTGTTAAAAGTTAACATTTAAATATAAAACTTGAATTTATTGTAGGAGTGAAACTTTGCTTCGGATAATTCAAGAAGGGCAGTAGAATAAAAAAACAAATAGAAAAAGTAATGAAATCTGAAAAATTTGTTTCAATGACCCCTTAAGAAAAAATGTCATAATCACTCTGTAAAAGCATTCGCATTTGCCCGCCAGATAATGGATTCAGAGGAAATAATAAACAATTGACACCATATTTGCCACCAGTAAAAAAGAAAAACCCTTGTAAGTGTTAATTTACAAGGGTTTTCCGCGTGTTACTCTGTCTCCCCGACAGGATTCGAACCTGTGACCCATTGATTAAGAGTCAATTGCTCTACCAGCTGAGCTACGGAGAGATTTGAATAAGGTTTGCAAAAGTATAAAACCTTTGACAATTATCAAAATTGAAATGCAAAAGTTTCAGCTTATTACGCCAGAAACATATTCTTTGGTCTTCTGTTCCTTTGGATTCTCTAGTATTTCTGAAGCAGGACCCTGTTCAATTATTTCGCCCATATGAATAAAAATAATATGATCGGCAATTCGCCTTGCCTGGCGCAGGATATGCGTTACCACAACAATCGTATATCGGTCTTTGAGTTCTAGAAATTTCTTTTCAATATGCTGGCTCGATTGCGGATCAAGCGCTGAAGTTGGCTCATCACCCAGAATAATCTCAGGCTCTACCGCCAGGCCCCTTGCCAGACAAAGCCTTTGCTGTTGTCCTATTGAAAGCCTTGATGCAGGCATTTTCAAACGATCCTTCACTTCGTCCCAAAGACTGGCTGTTTTTAAATAATGTTCAACAATTTGATCAAGCTCTTTTCTCTTTCTTATTCCATGAATCTTCGGTCCGAATGCAATATTATCATAAATGGACATTGGAAGTGGAAATGGCCTCTGTGAAAGCAATCCCATTTTTTTTCTGATGCGTGTAATGTCCGCTTTGGGATCAAAAATATTTTCCCCATCTACCAGTACCTGCCCTGTAACCTTTACATGGTCGGCAACATCTATCAGTCGGTTAAAGCATTTCAGCAATGTTGTTTTGCCACATCCCGATGGGCCAATGATTGCCGTAATTTTCTTATCTGGGATATCAAGATTCACATTCTTCAGAACATGATTCTCCCCATAATAAACATTGAGATCGCGGACACTTATATGAGTTTTCTGTTCCATTTTATTTTCCTAAACTCTGAATTTTTTATATTTCCGTGTAAAGAATCTCGCCAGTATACTAGTTATCAGAATCAGCATTGTTAGTATGAATGCCGCTGCATATGCCCGTTCCTGGACTTCCGGGAAAGGAGTACCCAACTGAAAAAATATGGCAAGAGGTAACGTTGCAACTGATTGAAATAATGAAGTAGGAATATAATCAGTGTAGCCTGCAGTAAAAAGCACTGCAGCTGCATCGCCTATAGCACGCCCGAATGCAACTAGTATTGCAGTTATTATCCCAGGAGATGCTTGTTTGATAATTACCTTATATGACGTCTGAAACCTTGTTGCACCTAAAGAATACGATGCTTCGTAAAGACCAGTGGCAATCATTCTCACGACTTCATCAACCGACCTTATGATTACAGGAAGAACAACAATAGTAACAATAATTATTGCAGCTAACAGAGAAGTTTTTACTCCGAACATTATCATAAATGTGAATCCGAAAGCACCATAGACAATTGACGGAATACCCCACATCACATCAAAACACAATCGTAATGTATTTGAAAAAAAAGAATTCTTTTTCGAATACATGTTCATATAAATCACAACAGGAAGACTTAGTAACACGGCCAGGAATGTTGCCCCCACTGCAAGATAAACCGATCCAAGTATAGCATTCAGGATTCCACCTTCTTTACCCAGATAATAACCACCCTTGGGTGTCTGGCTGATCATTTCCCACGACATCGATGGAAGCCCTTTAATGATAATGGTTCCGAGAATAAGCAGCAACCCACACACAATAACAACTGTTGCAACAATCATCAGAATTTTAAAAATTTTCTCTTCCAGAAAACGCCATTTCATTTTTTAAAAAATTAAGATCCAACCATTCTTTCGATTCGCACCAATGCAATTCTCGAAAGAACATTGAATAATACTATTATAATTAAAAGTATAAGTGCTGAAAACATCAATGCCGAATCGTAACTCGGTATTGATAACATTTCTCCGTAATTATTGGCAATCAGCGCAGGCAGCGGATACCCGGGATCGAGCAGCGAGTGTGGAATTTTTACAACATTTCCCACCACCATCAGTACGGCCATTGTCTCGCCAAATGCCCTGGATAGACCTAGCACAATTGCTGCAATTACTCCGGGCATAGCTTTCCTGAACACAACAAGTTTTATTGTCTCCCATTTGGTTGCGCCCAATGATAACGATGCTTCGCGCAATTCAGCTGGCACAGCCTTAAACACTTCATTAAGCACATGGACTATGACAGGTACAATCATTAATCCAAGTACAAGTCCGCCAGTAAGAATAGTATATCCTGTCGATGACATCTCAAAAGCAGGAGCCACATAATCCCTGATAATTGGAACAATAAATACGACCCCCCACACACCAAAAATTACTGAAGGTATTCCTGCAAGAATGTCAATAATAGGATTGATATAATTCAGCATTTTGCCTTTTGCATATTCTGATAAAAATATTGAAGCAAGCAAACAAGTCGGCACAGCAAGAATCACAGCAATTGCTGTTACCCACAAGGTTCCTGCAATAAAAGGAAGCATCCCGAATTTTCCTTTCATCGGATGCCAGTCGGAGGAAGTGATAAGATCAAAAAATGAATTTGATTTTAATACAGGATATGATTTTATAACAAGGCCTATTATCACCACAAGTAACAAAGCTGCAAGTGCCAGAGCAATAACCAGCATTATTCTTCCAGCTATTTTATCTTTTATTACATTTAGCGAAGCCATATTCGGTTATACAAAAAAAGATTACAAAACTTTTGTTGTCTTGTAATCTTTATTATTTTGGATCAATTTTTTATTTCAGTTTATCAAGGCTGAGTGTTATTTTTTCAGCAGGCAGAGTTATATAGCCAGCTTCTGAAACATATTTCTGACCATCCGTCAATATCCACTTCAGGAAGGCAAGCACTATTTTATCGGCAGGTTTTCCTTTGCAAACAAAATAAAGATCGCGAGCCGGGGGAGAAGGGAACCGCCCGTCAGCAATGGCTTTTACAAGACTATCCTTGTTCTGGTAAAAATATTCCCTGTCATCAATAATTCCATTGCCATTAAAATCAATAGGCAAAACCTTAATTCCGGAAACTTGATATTTTGTTTTTGAATCATAAGCATATCCAATATTATTAAAACCAATACCATTAACATCGTTTTTCACAGCTTCCGTAACACCCGGATCACCGGAAACAGCAGTTCCAAGAAGATCTTCCTGTTTTTTTCCAAGGTACTTGGCCCAAACATCTGCAGCACCGCATGCATCAGCACGGGTATATACATTTATTTTGTCACTAACTTTTTTATCGCCGCTTGCAACACCCCAGCTTGTTATTTTCCCGGTCAGATAAATTCCCTGAAAGGTTTCTTTCGATATCCCTTTGTTGAGAAGTTTTTGCAGAATAGGATTTTTATCATTCACAATCGGAACAACTGCATCTTTGGTGACTGCTATAAACCATGCTCCTTTATCAATTTCTTCTTTGGTCACTTCACGTGAAACCATTCCAAGGCTTACAAGCCCTGATAGAGCATCAGTCATTCCCTTGCCGGCGCCTCCGGCAGAAACATCAATTCTTACTTTTGGATGCAGTTTTTGAAATTCTTCGGCCCATTTTTGTGCCAGTGGATACAATGCAAATGCACCGGAAATTGAAATATTGCCACTCAGTTCTTCCTGCGTATCCTTCTGCTCCTTGCTTTTACCTGAACCACAACTGCTGACAAGAATAATGGAAATTAGTACAAATAAGGAAATAATTTTGTTCATAATATCGTGTTTTGAATTAGCACCACAAAGATAGAAAAAATATTATCTCTACAGACTTAGTAGATAAGAAAATTTTACAATTTCATTTATTTGATCCATAATCTTTTGTATAAAAATTGAACTGTGATTAAAAAATCATTATCCGTTTATTATTTTAAAAACGAAGCAAAATATTTTTCAATAAAAACTATTTGTGAATACAAAAACATATAACTTTGCATAGTATTTTTAAGCGCTTAATTATTCATAATTAGACACTTACGCAATATTGTCGACAATATATTTAATAAGACATATAAAACCATATTTAATATGCATAAGATTGAAAAACATCCGATTATTTCGATTGAGCAACATGAAAAACATGTTTTTCGTTTTAATGGAAAAGAGGTAACTGGCGATAAAGGATTTACAATTGCTGCAGCTTTACATCAGGCCGGATATCCTATCCATTCTCACAGCCTTGCCAACAGGGAAAGAAGCCTTGAATGCGGAATTGGGAAGTGCGGAGCCTGCGAAATGCTTGTTGATGGGAAAATCAAAAGAATTTGCATTACCGTTTGTGATGGAATAAAAAATGTTGCAGAAATTCCAAAGGAATATGTTGCTCAGCCTTCTGATTATTTAAATAAAGAAGCCATCAAAGTTTATAAAACATCCGTTGTTATAATTGGCGCTGGACCGGCAGGGCTTGCATGCCGCGAGATACTGAATGAATCTAAAATTCCGAATATCGTAGTTGACAGCAATGCCCAGATTGGCGGTCAGTTTAATATGCAAACACACCAGTTTTTCTTCTTCGAAAAAGAAAAGAAATATGGTGGGATGAGAGGTTTTGAAATTGCGAAAATTCTTGCCGGTGATGATCATACCGGAATATTTCTCGACAGCACAGTGTGGGATATTTTTGAAAACAATCGTATCGCAGTAAAGAATATGAAGACCCAGGAAATATTCTACATCGATTGTGAATATTTCGTAGTTGCTGCTGGTGCAGTTCCATTCTTACCAAGCTTCCATAACGATGATCTGCCGGGAGTATATACTGCCGCTGTTATCCAGAAAATGATGAATACCGAACTCACACTTCTCGGAAAAAATATTCTGACAGTGGGAGCCGGTAATATAGGCTATCTTACAAGCTATCAGCTTACCCAGGCCGGTGCAAAGGTAAAAGCTATTGTTGAAGCACTGCCAAACGAAGGGGGATTTCCGGTGCAGGCAAACAGGGTCAGAAGACTTGGGATTCCCGTGCTACTATCACACATGATCATCGAAGCTATTCCGAATAAAAACAGGGATGGTATTACTGGGGCTATTGTTGTTGAAGCAAAAAACTTTAAACCTATTCCCGGAACAGAAAAAATTATTGAAGGTATTGATGCTATAAATATTTGCACAGGCTTAATTCCTGATAATGATTTACTGATCAAAGGTCGCGAAATGTTTGGCAGAAAATGTTTCGGAGCTGGTGATGCAGTAAGAATTGGCGAAGGCACCAGCGCCGTGTTAAGAGGAAAACAAGTTGCCTATGAAATCCTCGACACAATGAATAAAAATTATGATTACAATGCATTCCTCGCAGTTTCCAAAGAATATATTGATTCCCAGCAACACCCTGATAAAATTATTGAAGAGCCTTACATGCCTTCAGATGCAAGAAAAGAAAAGCCTTTTGTACAGATCGATTGTTTATATGGTTTCTCGTGTAACCCATGCGCTTTTGCATGCCCGCAGGGTGCAATCACCAAATCGTCTACAAGCACAGTACCCCAGATTGACTTTGAAAAATGTACTGGATGCATGGATTGCGTTTATCAATGTCCGGGCTTAGCAATTTTCGGATATAACCTTAACAAAGAAACTCTTTTCCTTCCTGTGGAATTAGATGTCACCGAAGGTTCCGATGTTTTCCTTGTTGATAATTATGCAAATATTCTTGGCGAAGGGAAACTGGATAAAATTCTGAAAAAGAAAAATCTTACCAATATCGCCCGAGTTAAAACCAAGGGAATTTCCAAAGATGATCTAATAAAAGTCCGCGGATTTGTTGAAAAACAGAATTATCCTGAAAAGCTTGATATCAAAGCCTATAAAGAAATAACAGATGACGAAATTTACATGTGTCATTGCGATGATGTTACATTAAAGGATGTCATGAAAATTATCGGCGACCGTAAATTTATTTCAGTTGAAGAAATTAAACATACAACGCATCTTGGAATGGGACCATGCCGTGGAAAGCGCTGTCTGCTGCGCTTGCGCCAATCATTAAGGCCAAAAGGTATTACAATCATTGGCCATCCAACACCAAGGGCTCCTTTGTCAAATCAAATTACCATTGGTGAGCTTTATCCTGTAAATAAACACGAAAAAATTATTACTGATATTCATCACCTAAAACCCAAGGTACATAATGTAAAATCATTTATAGCAGGTGGTGGAATTGGAGGAAGTTCTCTATTCAGATACCTTGCAGAAGAAGGAATGGAGCCAGTTTTGATTAACTTTGGTTTTGGTTCGTCCTGGCGAAATATTGCCGGCGGACGTCCTCAATTCAGTTTGCCAGAATTAACGGATATTGCGCGTCACAACCTTGAATTGTTTAAAAACCTTAGCAAGACAAGCGATATAGACTTTAAGCTGATCAACTATGTTACTTTTGCCCATGATGAAGAAATGCTTAAAACGCTTGAGGATTCTTTAGTCTGGCAGGAAGGAATTATGCTTAAACCAAACCAGTTCAGGACGGATATTTCTCCATATTATAACGCTTCAAACAATAAATATCTAGCTGCTTTAAAAACCGGCGACTGCTGGCAGGCAACTCCGGGAAAAGTAATAGAATCATTACGTCAAATCGCTATGAATAAAGGCGGTAAACTTCTCGAAAATTGCGAATTAATTGATGTAGAAAAACAGGATTCCATATATATTATTACAGTCAGAACCAATGAAAATGAATACATTGAGTTCCGCACTGAAATATTTATTAATGCAATGGGTGGCGATGGCGGCAAATTTGCCAAGAAGTTAGGTATCGAAACCGGACTATATCCTGTTAAACACCAGGCTTTTATTACAAGAAGATTACCAATGCTTGGAATGAATGGCAGCCCATTGGATATGCTGATTGACAGGAGAAAATATAAAGGGTTTACCGCTGTTTACGGACAGCAACTTGCCGAAACCGGGCAGATTATTGGATGTGCATCTCCTCAAATTGAGCCATCTGAAACCGGTAAAGATGTAAGATATAATTCAGAAAATTTCATTGAAATAGTTTCTGAAATATTTGCAGATTGGATTCCTGAAATTTCCTCAGTTGGCTTCCAGGCACTTTGGTCAGGGTATTATACCGAACCCCGAATGATTATTGACCCCAATCTAGGTCTCTTCTTAGGTTTGAGAGGACAAGGATTTATGCTTGGTCAGTATCTGGCGAAATTATATGTAGATAAATTGATGGGCCGGGAAACTCCTACCTATTTCAAAGAACTGGAAATAACAGGAAGTGCTCTCCTTGAAAAAGCCTTCAAATAGTATCCGGAGATTTTTTGTTATCTTTATAAACTAAATCTGAAAGCAATGTTTAATAAAATGATAGCTGCCACTCTTCCTTACTTGCCACAAAACTTTGTATGGGTGTTCTCGAAAAGATATGTGGCTGGTAAAACACTTGAGGAAGCAATACAGACTTGCAAGGATTTAAATTCGCAGGGTATAAAAATCACTATTGATGTACTTGGAGAATTCATCAAAACTCTTGATGAAGCTGAAGTAAATAAAAAAGAATATCTCCAAGTAATTGAAGTTTCTCAAAAAAATAAAATTGACGGGAATTATTCTTTAAAGCCTACGATGTTCGGTTTGCTTTTAAATAAGGATATATGTTATAAGCATATCAGGGAAATAGTTGCAAAAGCCGCTGAATACAACAATTTCGTGAGGGTTGACATGGAGGATACACAATGCACAAGCATGGAAATTGAAATATTCAGAAAGCTTAAAAAAGAATTTCCAAAAAATGTTGGCTTAGTTGTACAGGCTTATCTTAAAAGGACGCTGAAAGATGTCACCGATTTGCTCGACATAAACACACCAGACATACATCTGAATTTCAGACTTTGTAAAGGCATTTACAATGAGCCCAAAGAACTGGCTTACAAACAGTATGACGAAATTAATAAGCATTACCTGGAAAACCTTGAGTTTATGCTTAAAAATAAAATCTATGTAGGAATTGCCACTCATGATAAAGTATTAGTTGACGGAGCATACAAACTGCTGGAAAAATACAATATTCCTGACAACATGTATGAATTTCAGATGTTACTAGGAGTTACTCCGGAACTTAGAAAATCAATTACAGATAAAGGTCACACTATGCGTGTTTATGTTCCTTATGGAACCAAATGGTTTGCTTACTGCACAAGGCGGTTGAAGGAAAATCCTAAAATGGCAGGAATGATTGTCAAAGCAATGTTTAGAAGAGGGTAGTCAACCTCGCTATTTAGGCATTTTTCAGGCATTACGCATATATTATCAATTATTTAAAGCGATTTTTTTTTATTTGAATAAGAAGTATTACCTTTGCCGCCTTAATTAAATCAGGTTGCAGTGAGCTTTTTGAAACAATATAGTATTCAGTTTGCGAGTTTAAAACCTGGAAATTACACGTTTGAATTCGTTCTAAACGATAAGTTCTTTGAAAATTTTGATGAATCCGAAATAAAAAAAGGGGATGTAAAAATTCTTGTTGATCTTGAAAAACAGGCACGCATGCTTGTATTTAATTTCAATATTGAAGGGAAAGTACAACTGGTTTGCGACAGATGCCTCGATGAATATGATCAACTTGTCAAATCCGAGCAAAAATTGATTGTGAAGTTGGGCAGCGAGAAGAAAGAAGAAACGGAAGAGATTATTGTGATCCCTGAAGCCGATCATACTATTTTACTGGCTCAATTTTTTTATGAGTATGTTCACCTTGCTCTGCCTGTAAAGAAAGTTCATCCTACAGACAAAAAAGGGAAATCATTATGCAATAAGGAGGTCATCAAAAAACTTAAAGAACACGAAACAAAAGAGAACAGCAAGCCTGATAAATCAGATCCTCGCTGGGATGCATTAAAGAAAATAAAGTTCAATTAATAAGATTACAATTTAAATATTTTACGTCATGCCAAATCCGAAACATAAACATTCGAAGACGAGAAGTGCAAAAAGGAGAACGCATTACAAGGCTGAAGCCCCAACAACAGCAGTTTGTTCGAACTGTGGCTCACCTGTATTGTATCACAGGGTATGCAGCGAATGCGGCTATTACAAAGGCAAACTCGCCGTTGAGAAAAAAGAAGCCTCTGCTTAATTAAATTCTCTCCTGTATGAAAATCGGGATTGACATTATGGGCGGAGACTTTGCCCCCAAAGCGACTATTGGCGGGGTAATTTTAGCTCGTAAGGCATTATCTTCTGATGTTCAACTTTGCCTGTTTGGTGATGAGAAAATCATCACTGCTATGCTATTGGAGGCAGGCTCTACTCCTGATAATTATAAAATTTTCCATGCACCGGAAATTATCGGCATGGGAGAACATCCAACCAAAGCTTTCAGCCAGAAGCCCAAGTCCAGCATTGTATATGGATTTGAGATGCTGAAAAGCAAAGAAATAGATGCATTTGCAAGTGCCGGAAATACAGGCGCAATGCTTGTTGGCTCAGTTTATAGTGCAGGAATTATTCCTGGAATTATTCGACCCTGCATATCAACTATAATTCCCAAAGAAAGTGGTGGTGTTGGTGTTATGGTTGATGTTGGAATTAATCCTGACTGCAAGCCTGATATGCTTTATCAGTTTGGTATAGTTGGATCTCTGTATGCTGAATATGTTTACAACATAAAAAATCCGAAAGTAGGACTTTTAAATATCGGCGAAGAAGAAGAAAAAGGAAGCATTCTTGCCCAAGCTGCTTTCAAGATGATGAAGGATACCAAAGATTTTAATTTCATTGGAAATATTGAAAGCCGCGACTTTTTTAAAGACAAAGTTGATGTAATTGTCTGTGATGGTTTTACAGGAAATATTTTGTTAAAGCAAACCGAAGCCATGTACCGAATGATTGTAAAACAGGGTTTTGCCAGCGATTTTTTAGATCGTTTTAATTATGAAAATTATGGTGGAACTCCAATGCTTGGTGCTAATTCTACAATTATTATCGGGCATGGTATATCAAATGAAAAAGCTATCAAAAATATGATCCTACATACAAAGGACGTTCATGAATCAAAATTATCTGAAAAAATAAAAAATGCAATGAATATTTACACCCAGACTAAAGTGTAATGGGTGACTTTACTGTTTTCTTTTAATTCAAATTATAAATAAATGTCTAAAATAAGAGCCGCAATAACAGGAGTCAATGGTTATCTTCCCGAATATGTGCTTGGAAATGAAGAGTTGAGCAGAATGGTGGATACTACCGATGAATGGATAATGACACGTATTGGTATAAAAGAAAGAAGGATTCTCAAAGGTGAAGGAAAAGGATCTTCTGATCTCGGAGCTGAAGCGGTAAAAGGATTGCTTGCAAAAACTGGAACAAGTCCCGAGGAAATAGAAATATTAATCTGTGCTACTGTTACTCCCGATATGCAGTTCCCTGCTACGGCAAATATAATTTGCGATAAAGTAGGAATTCGCAATGCTTTCGGATATGACATGAATGCAGGATGTTCTGGCTTTTTATTTGCGCTGGTCACAGCTTCAAAATTTGTTGAAACCGGGCAGTATAAAAAAGTAATTGTTGTGGGTGCAGAAAAAATGTCCTCTATAACTGATTATACTGATAGAGCCACTTGCCCTATTTTTGGCGACGGCGCCGCAGCTGTTTTGCTAGAGCCTGTGGCAGAAGAATTCGGAGTTATGGATTCTATCCTTCGTTCAGATGGCGTTGGTCGGATCCATCTTCACCAAAAAGCTGGCGGGTCCGTAAAACCAGCATCGCATGCAACCGTTGATGCTCGTGAACATTTTATTTACCAGGAAGGACAACCCGTTTTCAAATGGGCGGTTTCAAAAATGGCTGATGTATCTGAGGAAATAATGAAGAGAAATAATCTCACCGAAGATAATATCGCATGGCTTGTACCACACCAGGCAAACTTGCGAATTATTGAAGCCACTGCCAACAGGATGAAACTCGACAAGAGTAAAGTAATGATCAATATTCAGAAATATGGCAATACCACCGCAGCAACACTTCCATTATGTCTGTGGGAATGGGAACCGAAATTAAAAAAAGGCGACAATATAATATTAGTTGCATTTGGTGCTGGCTTTACCTGGGGTGCCATTTATCTGAAATGGGCATATGATCCAAAGTAATTTATGCAATAACTTAAAAAAACCCGCATTCAGAAATGAATGCGGGTTTTTTATATTGTAACTATATTTTGTGAGCTTATTCCACAGTAACCGATTTTGCAAGGTTCCTGGGTTGGTCAACATTGCAATTGCGCATTACTGCAATATGGTAAGCAAGCAACTGTAAAGGTATTGTGGCCAAAAGCGGTACCATCATTTCTTCGGTTTCAGGAATTTCAATAACATAATCGGAAAGTTCTTTAACGGTGGTGTCACCTTCCGTAACAATTGCTATTATGATTCCTTTTCTTGCTTTTACTTCCTGTATATTGCTGATTACTTTTTCGTAGGTGCCTTTATTTGTTGCAATAACAACAACCGGCATGTTTTCATCAATTAGGGCAATAGGGCCATGCTTCATTTCAGCGGCAGGATATCCTTCGGCATGTATGTACGAAATTTCCTTTAACTTCAATGCACCTTCTAAGGCTACAGGGAAATTGTAACCACGGCCGAGATAAAGGAAATTGCGTGCATCTTTGAATTTATATGCAATATCCTTGATATGGTCATTCAGTTTTAAAGTTATTTCAACTTTTTCAGGAATGCTTTCAAGGTCGGTAATAATCTGTTGAAGCCTTGACCGTGAAATTGTCCCTTTTTTCTGGGCAACAGTTAATGCCATTAAAGTAAGAACAGTTACCTGCGAAGTAAATGCCTTGGTAGATGCAACACCTATTTCAGGTCCTGCATGTGTATACGATCCTGCATGTGTTGCACGTGCAATAGAAGATCCAACCACATTGCAAATGCCAATAATGGTTGCACCCTTTTGTTTTGCAAGATCAATTGCTGCAAGCGTATCAGCGGTTTCGCCCGACTGGGAAATTGCAATTACAATATCATCCTCATAAATCACCGGGTTCCTGTAACGAAACTCCGATGCATATTCCACTTCAACTGGTATGCGTGCAATATCTTCAAAAAGATATTCTCCCACAAGTCCTGCGTGCCATGATGTTCCGCAAGCAACAATTATAATTCGTTTTGCTTTAAGGAATTTATGTTCATAATCAATAATTCCTCCCAGTGCTACAATTTCCTTTGACAAATTCAGGCGTCCGCGCATACTGTCAAGGATTGATCGTGGCTGCTCATAAATTTCTTTCAGCATAAAATGGGGGAAACCACCTTTTTCCAATGCACTTAACTGGAATTCCATTTTCTGTACATACGGTGTCTTCTCTACATTCTGAAGTGTAAGAATTTTCATGTCTCCATTTCGCTTCACTGCTGTTATTTCCTCATCGCCGAGGTACACAACTTTTTTTGTATATTCAACTATAGGCGAAGCATCGGAAGCAATAAACATTTCATCTTTTCCAACGCCAATAACAAGAGGGCTTCCCTTTCTAGCACCTATCAAAGTATCAGGATCATCTTTTGAAATAATAACAATGGCATAGGTTCCAACCACCTGTGTTAATGCAATTCTTAAGGCTTCAAGCAGATCAACTTTCTCATGAATCTGAATATCTTCAATAAGATGAACAAGCACTTCAGTATCGGTATTGCTTGAAAATTCATATCCGCGGTTAATGAGTTCCTTTTTCAGGGTAGTATAGTTTTCAATGATTCCGTTATGAATCAGTGCAAGATTTTTTGTCTGCGAATAATGCGGATGGGCATTGATATCATTCGGCTCGCCGTGGGTGGCCCAACGGGTATGTGCAATGCCTATTGTGCCGTGGATATTTTTATCTTTAACGAATTCTTCAAGGTCTGCAACCTTTCCATGGCACTTGTAAAGATTAAGATTATCATCATCAATAAGTGCAATACCTGCACTGTCGTATCCTCTGTATTCAAGCCTGTGAAGGCCTTTCATCAGTAACGGATAGGCTTCTCTGGGGCCTACATATGCTACAATTCCACACATAAAAGGTAATTAATATAATTTCGTATAAGTGATCTGAAGTCGTAAATTTCCTGATTGGCGCTTTGTTCCTTTCAGAACAACCCTGTTGGCAGTATTGGGCCGGTTGGCGGTCCAGACAACGAGATACAAACCAAGATTCTCTTTCAGTCCATCAATGACTTGCTGAATATGCCTGGCGATATTGAATGAATATTCTTTTTTTGATGCGTTGTAAGTTCCTCCATAATATGTTGCGCCATCATACTGATCCTGCAAAAACCTGATCTTCCCGTCCTTTTCTTCAAGCAGGACAAGCTGTGCAGGCGGAATATACGTGCCTGTTGTATAATCATTGTTATCAAGGCCTACAATAAGATTGGCGTTATTGATTGCAATTCTGCCAGCCTTTACAAGATCCATAATATATGGATAGGTAATTCTTACTTTTAGCCCGGCCATGGCCTGTATGTAAAGGATGCTATCACCCTTAAGCGTGTCGTTGGTTAATTCACTCCGTAAATAAGGATCAGCATACTGATAACGTGAGTGGTTGAAATGGTTTATACGCGCACAATTTTCATTGATAACAAAATTGTATTTAGCAGAATCTGTTGTGGAATTCGAATAATACAATGTAATCTTTGACTGTGCATTCAATAAATCAAATGTCATAATAGACCCTTCACCACTGGCAGAAGTTGCAGTAACATAAATACCTTTAAAGAAATTTGTAAAATTGGTATTATCGGAAAGTGCGGTGCTTCCGGCATATAATAATTCCAATGCAAATTGATGGCTTAATTTAATACGAAGCTGTGGCGCATATGAGACCGTGGTATCTCCGTCAAGGTATAAGCTGTCGTGCGGTTTAGGAACAAATGTTTTTGAGCCAAGCAACTCACCGGTTGTAAGGAACTCCCTGTTTGAATAATACGATGAGTCCGAATGAATATCCTCGGCCAGCCTGTAAACCTTAACGGTTTGCTGAGCGTTGGTATCGCCATACACTTTCTTATATGTCAGCGAAAGAAAAATGGAATCAGGTTGCGGACTATCTCCAAAATTCACATTGTTGTACGATAGTCTTAACTGGGTATAAAAACCTGCTGTGTTTTTGCCGAAAACAGGATCATCACAATAACCTAACAGGTTATATGCTGTTTCGTCGGCCCTGATAGAATCTTCTTTTACAGAATGGGCGTAAAGAGAAATGGTATCAGTGTATACAACATTTAGTTTATCACCTGCGGGTTGTACCTCCAGGCCAAGAATATCAGGTTCCTGGCAGGAGTATATTAATGACAATAATGCAAGTGTTATGCACAGAAGTAGTGCGCTTTTCAGGAAGATTGGTTTCAAGGTGTATTCTTTTTCCGTTAGTAAATTTCAGTAAAGAACGATGAAATTAATTACTTAGTACTTGTTCGTTCACTAAAATTTCATCATAAAACTCGTTATAAGCGTCAATATAAGTATCCATTGACTGAAACGCGAGGACCGGTTTTTCAATCTGGTTAACATATTTTACAATTTCCGGATTGACTTCAGGGCTGCCAATGATGACACCGTCAGAGAAATCAATAGCCGCTTTGGTAATATTTGAAAATGTTGGTTTAGTATAATGTTCAACATCATTGTCAGAAATTCCGGGTAACTTTATTTTGTCAGAAAAATCTTTACTGAACTGTAATGGGAAGTCATCATCATATATTGAGTACACCACTTTAGTATCGGTGAAAAGTGGATTGTCTACAAATGCTTTTTTCAAATAAATTGGCAATAAACTTGTGATCCAACCGTGGCAATGAACAATATCAGGTGCCCAGCCAAGTTTTTTAACAGTTTCTAAAACTCCTCTTGCAAAGAAAATTGCTCTTTCATCGTTGTCTTTAAAGAATTTATTTCCTGCATCATAAAAAACATGTTTCCTCTGGAAATAATCTTCATTGTCAATAAAATAAATCTGCATTCTGGCTGACTGGATGGATGCTACTTTAATAATCAATGGATGGTCAGTATCGTTAATGATAAGATTCATCCCTGATAAACGGATTACTTCGTGTAATTGATTTCTTCTTTCATTGATGGATCCGTAACGGGGCATGAAGGTTCTGATTTCCCGTCCTTTTTCCTGAATTCCCTGGGGAAGGTATCTTCCGATAATTCCCATGTGGCTGTCCTTAAGATAAGGGGTAATTTCCTGCTGTACAAAAAGAACTTTAGTTTTTTCCATCGCTGCGTTGGTTTGAATTGGAGTGCAAAATTACTAAAAATTTACCACAAAGTCAAGTATTAATAGTAGCTTTGTGTCATAATTACATCGATTTAAGACGCAGCAAGGCTTTCATCGGTCTTTTTTTTTGTTAAAAAATGAAGATTTTCAGGACAATAAAAGAAATCAGGGAGAATTTATCTCTGCAAAAAGTATCCGGAAAAACCATTGGGTTTGTTCCTACAATGGGAGCTTTGCATAAAGGCCATATTGCCCTGATTGAAAATGCTAAAAAAGAAAACGATATAACGGTTTGCAGTATATTTATTAACCCTATTCAGTTCAATAACAAAGAAGATTATATCAAATATCCAAAGTCAACAGAATCAGATATTTTAATGCTTGAAAAAGTAAACTGCGATTTGCTGTTTTTGCCCGAAGAATCTGAAATGTATCCCGACGATAAAGTTAACAATTACGATCTTGGTGATCTGGATAAAATTATGGAAGGTGCCTTCAGGCCGGGGCATTTCAATGGGGTTGCGGTAATTGTAAAAAAACTTTTCGATATTGTTGAGCCTGACAGGGCTTATTTTGGAAAGAAAGATTTCCAGCAACTTGCCATCATTAAATACTTTGTAAAACAATATAAAATTGATATTCAAATAATTGGCTGCGAAACTGTTAGAGAAACTGACGGTCTTGCCATGAGTTCCAGAAATCAACGACTTACTCCTGAGGAAAGAGATGTTGCCCCACTGATCTACCAAACACTAATGAAAGCCAGATCTGAGGCGGGAAGCAAAGATATACCCACTTTAAAAAAACTGGTTGAAAAAGAAATCAGCAATTGTACCTTGATGAAATTGGAATATTTCGATATTGTTGATGCAGAAACATTGCAGATAGTACACAATATTAAAAATCACAAATTCGTTGTTGGCTGTATTGCAGTTTATCTTGGAAATGTGCGTTTGATTGATAATGTAAATTTTTTGTAATTTTGCAGTATGTTTATAGAAATTTTAAAATCGAAAATTCACCGGGCTGTTGTTACCGAGGCCAATATTAATTATGTGGGAAGCTGCACAATTGATGAAGACCTTATGGATGCTGCACATTTAATTGAAAATGAAAAGGTGCAGGTGGTGAATGTGAATAATGGCGAACGTTTAGAAACTTATGTCATTAAAGGAAAGAGGGGTTCCGGAATTATTTGTCTGAATGGTGCTGCAGCAAGAAAAGTAGTAGTCGGAGATGTGGTTATAATAATTTCTTTTGCACAGATGGAATTTGAAGAAGCAAAAAAATTCTCTCCCTACATCGTCTTCCCTGACAAAAACAACAGAATAAAATAACATCTTGAAGAAAAAAATCTTTTCTGTATTAAAATACATTGTATTTCTATCAATTGGTATTGCTTTATTCTGGCTTGCCATAAGGGGAGAAGACATTCATCAAATTCTGAACGAATTCAGGCATGTAAATTATTTCTGGATAGTAGTTTCAATTTTACTAATGGTTGTAAGCCATGTTATCAGGGCTCTGCGTTGGAATCTGCTGATAGGAACACTTAATTACAAAACCAAAACGATTACTACTTTTTATGCAGTAATGATCGGATATTTTGTAAATCTTGCAGTTCCCCGGCTTGGTGAAGTTTCGCGTTGCGGAGTTCTTGCCAAACATGATAAGGTTCCTGTAAATTCCATATTCGGAACTGTTATCGCTGAAAGGGTTTTTGATGTATTCACACTTTTTGTAATTATATTAATAACCATCTTTTCACAGCTTGACTTTTTAAGTGATTTTATTCAAAAAAACGTACTTACTCCGGCAGAACAGAAATTCTCGGGAAATTCAATTTTAATAATTTCTTGTGCAATTCTGTTTTTCATTCTTGCTCTAGTTGCTTTGTATCTATACAGAATTTTTAAAAGAAAAGTTGTTGAACATACTCTTGCCTATAAAATTAAAAATATCATCGAAGGTTTTTTCGCTGGAATAAAAACCATAAAACATGTAGAGAATAAAAAGTTGTTTCTGCTTTATTCTTTCTTATTATGGTTTGTGTATTATCTTACTATTTATTTCGCTTTCTTTGCAATGCAAGCCACATCAGGATTGGAGCCTGTTGATGCACTTACAGTTCTTGCTATTGGAAGCATTGGCATTTTAATCCCTACACCGGGAGGTATTGGTGCTTATCAATATATTGTCGGACTTACTCTTACAGGTGTATTTGCTGTTGCAAAGATACCCGCTTCATCATTTGCCAATATATTGTATTTCTCGCAATGGTTCATGATTATTATTATTGGTGGTACCAGCTGGTTTCTATTAATCCTTTCTGAAAAAAGAAACTTAAAAAATGAAACAAAGTGAACTAATCATTTCAAAAATCTTTAATTTCAGTAGCATTGATGGGAAATCGCAATTATCAAGACTACTGGCTTACTGGAACTTCCGCAATAAAAAAATTGTTTTTACCAATGGATGTTTCGACCTAATGCATTTGGGCCATATTGACTATTTATCAAAAGCCGCTGATCTTGGCGATATCCTGATAATCGGGATGAACTCTGATAAGTCAGTAAATTGCATAAAAGGACCAAACAGGCCAATCAATGACCAGACAGGAAGGGCAAGGGTACTTGCTGCACTTGGTTTTACAAGTTGTGTGGTTTTATTTGACGAAGAAACACCTTATGAACTAATCAAATTTATTCGACCGGATATTCTTGTAAAGGGAAGTGATTACAAGCCTGAGGCTATTGTAGGGTATGATATTGTTAAAGAAAAGAATGGGGAAATTATAACGATTGATTTTGTTGAGGGTTACTCAACCAGTTCTATTATTGATAAAATCAAAAAAACATAAGAGAATTTCTTCCTGACGGTTATTGTTATTATTTATAACTTTACATACATTTAGGTATTTTAAATTATGAGTAAGTTTCTGAATATAATCGCGGCTTTGGTAATTTTGTCATCATTTTTTATTTCATGTAAAAAAAATGTTGAAAACAGAATTGAAGGAACGTGGAGAAAAGTAAATGTGATACACATGTATTCAGATACATTTGAAGACTGGTCGTTTGACGGCAAATATCTTTACATACTTCGCACAATAGGGGGAAGCCAGTCCTATGATACACTTGGGTATGGCGGATATACAATTAAAGCAAGCCCTTTCAGGAAACAGCTTTTCATGGACGATTTTACCATTCCTTATTACAGTATGCAACCTAAATGGTCAATTGAAAAGCTGACATCTAAAATCCTCACCTTAAACAGACCATATCCGGGAAATGCAGGGTCAGAATATCTGGAGTTCACCAAAAAGTAAGCATATCTTTAATCAACTTTTCCTGAGATCGATTAACGAAAGTTGATTTCATGGTTGAGAAAATTCTAAGAAGTTAAAGTTAACAAGCTTTCCGGAAATAAATTTTCTTGAAATTTGATTGTTTTATTTGTACTTTAGCCTGAGTTTTTCAAATCTCGACTTATGAACAAGAATCTTGTTATTACTGCAACAATATTAGTTTTATTAACTTTTTTTATTTCTTCCTGCAAAAAAAATGTGGAAGACAGAATTGACGGAATGTGGAGAAGGGTTAATGTAGTCAATGCAACTGCAGACCAATTTGAAGACTGGTCATTTGACGGTGGATACCTTTACATTCTCCGCACCAAAGCGGGAAACCCAGCCTATGATACGCTTGCATATGGTGATTATACCATAAAAGCAAATCCCATTCGCAAAAAACTCTGCATCAATCATTTTACAGATGCGTACATGATAGATAAATGGAGCATACAGAAACTTACCTCTAAAGTGCTGGTTCTTTATAGGCAAAAAGGAGGTGTAGAATACCGTGAGTTCGAGAAGAAATAGAGCCAACAATTTTTGATTTATTTTTTAAATGTCAAAACTCAAGACCACTTTTTATTGTCAGAATTGCGGTGCACAATCAGCAAAGTGGATTGGCAAATGTCCTTCGTGCAATGAATGGAACACTTACGTGGAAGAGGTTGTACTTAAGTCAGCTTCTACACCTGGCGTTGATAAGTTTTCAGCAAAAAGATCCAGCAAACCACACAGGATTGATGAAATAGAACTTACATCAGAGCAACGCATACACACAAACAATAATGAACTTGACCGTGTTCTTGGCGGTGGCATGGTGCCGGGATCACTGATCCTTATTGGTGGAGAACCGGGTATTGGAAAATCAACTCTCATGCTGCAGGTTGCGTTGAAACTAAAAAAACTGAAGGTCCTTTATATTTCAGGCGAAGAAAGTGAACAGCAAATCCGCATGCGGGCCGAAAGAGTGGGAATAACCAATACAAATTGTTTTATTCTTACTGAAACTTCCACGCAAAATATTTTTTCGCATATTGAAACATTGCAACCCGAAATGGTTGTAGTTGATTCCATACAAACGCTGAATACTGCGCTAATTGAGTCAGCGACAGGAAGTGTTTCTCAAATCAGGGAATGCGCTTCAGAGCTGAACCGCTATGCAAAGGAATCAGGGACATCGGTTTTTCTGATAGGTCATATTACCAAAGATGGCAGCATTGCCGGGCCGAAAGTTCTGGAGCATATGGTGGATACGGTGTTGCAATTTGAAGGTGATCGGAATCACGGATATAGAATTTTACGTGCAACCAAAAACCGTTTCGGATCTACATCAGAGCTTGGAATTTTTGAAATGCAGAATTCAGGATTGCGTGAGGTATCAAATCCATCGGAAATACTGTTATCTCAGCGGGACGAGAATTTAAGCGGTGTTGCCATAGCATCTACAATTGAAGGATTGCGGCCTATGCTCATTGAAACACAGGCCCTGGTAAGTTCTGCTGCATACGGAACACCACAACGTTCTGCAACGGGTTTTGATTTAAGAAGGTTGAGTATGCTGCTTGCGGTGCTCGAAAAACGCTGTGGATTCAGGCTTGGAGCAAAAGATGTGTTTCTGAACATTGCAGGTGGAATAAGAGTGGACGATCCTGCAATTGACCTGGCTGTAGTAAGTGCTGTGCTTTCTTCGGGAGAAGATATTGCGATTGATCCTAAAATTTGTTTCTCAGCAGAAGTTGGGCTATCAGGAGAAATTCGCCCTGTAAACCGCATTGATCAAAGGATTACAGAAGCAGAGAAATTAGGCTTTGAACAGATAATTATTTCCAAGTACAACCAGAAAGGATTGGAAATACCTAAAAGCGGAATTAAAATTATTCCAGTGAAAAAGATGGAAGAAGTTTTCAGCATTCTTTTCGGTTAAAATCCAAAAATATTTTTCATTTCAATTTCAGGACTTTCTTCAAAATCAAGCATGGCATTAATGAGTTTTGCTTTTCTGAACTTTTTTAAATCATCCATGCAGATTTTTCTTTCACGAATTATATTTTTATCAAGAAGCTCCTGGCGCCTGGTTCCTTTTAACAGCGGGCAATCTGGCGTATACCAGATTTTTCCATCAAAAAAAACGATATTTGAAAATGATGTATCAGTAATTTTTCCATTTTTTCCAATGAGGATTTCATCTGCATTAGATTGCATTTTTAATTTTTCAAAAACCGATCTGTCAGAAAATTTATATGAATAGTCAATATTATCAGCTGTTACAAGCTTCAGTGTTTTTATTTTTCTGATCTTATATTTTTCAAATTCAATTTTATGAATGTAATGATCATAGCATACTCTGCATTTAAAGACACCGGATGAACATCCTGTCGGCACTGTTAATAAGGCTTTCAGATCAATGCAATGTTCAGAACCAAGTAATAATTTCCTGGAAGCATTCATTCTTTCAGAATGATACTGCAGGTTACAGAAGTTACCTTCTTTAACTTTTATTGTTTCAAACAAAAGGCACATATACTTTATCAATTAGCTCCTGGTACTCAAGTTCCGGATTGCTGTAAACAGTAATACCTCCGCCGCTTTTATAAAATAATTCTCCATTAATATTTTCAATAAAACGAATCATTACGCCGCTGTCGAGCTTAGTGCCATCAAAATATCCAAAGATGCCGGTATAGTAACCGCGCGAATAATTTTCTGCTTCATTTATTATTTCCATTGTTTTCTTTTTTGGCGCTCCGCTTACAGAACCAGCAGGAAGAAGAGCAAAAATAATATCGCCAAGTTTATTCAGAAAATCATTTTCGAGCGTGCCACAAATTTTTGAACTTACCTGTAATAGCTCTTTGTCATTGGTCTTTATCCGATCGATATACCTGAATTTTTCCACATGCACATTTTTTGCAACCATGCTAAGATCGTTTCGAATAAGATCGACAATAGTGCAATGTTCAGCAAATTCTTTTTTATCATTTAAGATCATTTGCTCCGCATTTACTATGGAAGCATCAATGGTACCTTTCATTGGAAAGGAAGATATCAACCCAGTCTCGCTGATGCGAACAAAAATTTCAGGAGAGAAAACTACAAATTTATCATCATAAAATAATTTGTATTTGGCCTGACTGAAATGAAATATTTCGTCTAAGGTAAGGGTTGTTTTTATCTTGGTTGGAAGCGTAAGGTTTACAAGATATGAATTGCCTAAATGAAGATTCTTTTGAACGATATCATATGCATTTTTATATACATCAAAAGGGACAGGAAATTTTTGAAATAAAAACTCAGAAGTTTTTGGCCGCGGCTTGTAAAAACAATTTGTGTATCCATTTAAATCATAGAACAATCCTGCATTTGAATTAACCGGAACAGAAAAAAAAAGCGGTTCCTGCATTTCAAAATCGATCATAAAAATGAAGGGCGCCCTACTCCTGCCCGATTCATTCATTTTATGTATCATTGCATCACGATTCATAAATGCAAATGTAAAACTATACGCTGGAATTATTGAATTTTTATCTTTTTTTACTCACCCCAACCCTCTCTGCAAACAAAGAGGGGGGATTAATGCAAAACTCAATTTATTAAAACAAGCCATTTTAATAAAAAGAAAAAATGAAAGTTCTTGTAATTAACAATTATGATTCTTTTACTTACAATCTGGTTCAGTTGCTGGAACAAACTGCCTTGTGCGAATACCAGGTCATTAAAAATGATAAAATAATAATTGACCAGGTTAAAGAATTTGATAAAATACTTTTATCACCCGGACCCGGTCTTCCTGCAGATGCAGGGAGAATGAAAGAAGTAATCCGATTTTTTTCCGCATCAAAAAGCATTCTTGGAATCTGCCTGGGGCATCAGGCGATTGCGGAAATTTTTGGAGGAAAATTAGAAAACCTCGCAAAACCATTGCATGGAATAAAAGAAGAAATCACTATTGATTCTTCAGATTATTTATTTGAAGGAATTCCTCAAAAAATTTATTGCGGACTTTATCACTCCTGGGTAACAGAGGAGAAAACATTGCCATCGTACCTGAAAATAATCGCCAGAAATAAAGAAGGATTGATAATGGGGATTTCGCATACGGAATATGATGTGAAAGGATTGCAGTTTCATCCGGAATCGGTGATGACGGAAAATGGAACTGCAATAATGAAGAACTGGTTACTTCATTAAATAAAATTGTCAGACTTCGATCCCTTCGAAAAACTCAGGGGGACATCTCAGCCTGACAATTTTATTTTGATCGGAATATTATAAAATTAGTTTGTTTCGATAATCTGGAAAAGTTCGTCCAGCTTTGGTGTTAGAATTATTTCTGTTCGGCGGTTTTTTGCTTTTCCTTCTTTCGTAGTATTGCTTTCAACAGGATCGTATTCGCTTCTTCCTGCTGCTGTTAAACGCTTTGGTTCAACACTGCTATTGCCAGTAATTATTTTCACAATAGCTGTAGCACGCAGTACACTAAGGTCCCAGTTATCTTTCAACACACCTGTTCCAACATACGGAACATTATCGGTATGTCCTTCAATAAGCACATTGATATCGGTGTTTGTTTCCAAAACCTTTGCAAGTTTCTTAATGGCTTCAATACCTTTGGGATCTACTGTGAAACTTCCGGAAGCAAATAACAGGCTTTCTTCAAGTGAAACATACACTTTTCCGTTTTTCTGGGTAATTGTCAATCCTTTGCCTTCGTAGCCGGTCAAAGCATCCGTCACCTTATTTTTCAACGCTTTTACAATTGAATCTTTTTTACTCAGAATAGATTGCAGCTCGGCTAGTTTCTTTTCTTTAGCTAAAAGATCTGCCTTGGAAGTTTCGAGATCTGCCTTGGATGTTTCAAGCTCTTTGCTGAGATTATCAAGATTTGTTTTTTTAGCTTCGAGTTCGGCGGCAAGTTTATGAAGAGCATCTTCCTTATTCAGCAAGCTGTCCTGGGTAGTTTTAAGCTGCAGCAAAACTTTTTGACTTTCGGACGTATTTCCCGCAAGGATATCTTTATAATTTTTCAATAGCTCAATATAGGTTTTATTAAGCTGGTCATAATTTGTAGTCATTGTTCGGAGCGATGTTCCCCTAACGCTTGAGTCGAGTTCAAGACCTGAAAGTCTTTTTTTAAGAATATCAAGAGTCGACTGCATTTCAGTATTCTGCGTGGTGAGCGTTTGGTTTGCTGTTTTAAGATCGGCATTTGAAGTTTCACAAGCTTCTTTCTTTTTCTTCATTTCTTCCATCTGGCGGGCGGGAACACATGAGAAAAGAAATGTACCTATTACAGCAATAATTATGACTGATGTAAAAATTGATTTTTTCATTTGTTGTTTTTTTATTTCTGCAAAAGTATAAAATTAATCGTTAAAAATCTATTTCCAACAGAACAGGGCAATGGTCAGAATGACGTGCATCGGGTAAAATTACGGAGCGTTTGAGTTTCTTTTCCAGGGGTTTGCTTACCATATTGTAGTCGATACGCCAGCCGAGATTTTTTGCGCGTGCATTCGATCGAAAGCTCCACCAGGTATATTGCCTAGGCTCCTGGTTAAAAACGCGGTGAGTATCAATAAAGCCGCTTTCAAGAAATTTTGTAACCCACTCACGTTCCTCCGGGAGGAAACCAGAGGAATGAGCATTCCCTATTGGATTATGAATATCAATGGGTTTGTGGCAAATATTGTAATCACCGCAGATAATTAGATTTGGACGTGTTTTTTTTAATTCAGTGATATATTTCAGAAAATATTCCAGCCACTCCATCTTAAATGCCTGCCTTTCATCGCCGGAGGTACCAGAAGGATGATAAACACTTATAACGGAAATATCGCCATAATCGGCTCTGAGGAAGCGTCCTTCATCATCGTATAAATCATTGCCTATACCGTAAAAAACATAATCGGGTTTTTTCTTTGTCAATATTGCAACCCCGCTGTATCCTTTTTTTTTTGCGGAATGCCAGTAATTAAAATAACCGGCTTCTTCAAAATCGAACAATGGCAACTGGTCGGGTTGTGCTTTTGTTTCCTGCAGACAAATAATATCAGGATCAACCGTTTTAAACCAGTCCAGCAATCCTTTTCCTAAGGCAGCACGTATTCCATTTACATTATAGGTTATGATTTTCATATAATTTTTTTGATGATAAGCGAAATTATAAAATAATTTTCAATGTCTGTTTTTAATCTCTTTTCGGAGATATTAAAATTTAAGTATTTTTGTACCAAATTCTAAATCCAAAAAAAATGAAAAAAAGCATTTTATTATTATTTGTTGCAGCTTCTGTTGTTATTGCCTCTTGTGGCAATAATAAAAAGAAAGAGCAGGATGATGCAAAAAAGAAAGAAGATTCATTAAAGGTTGTTAAGGATAAAGCGAAAGCTGATTCTATTAAAGCAGCTGTGATTGACGTCTTTAGCCTCGACAAAAAATACAAAGCCGATTCAAACGGACAATGGGCCGACAAAGCTGAAGCAAGTTCTTCATATGCCGGAAATAATCGTGGGAAAAACGCAAGCTGGTCGGCTGATCAAATGGTTGGTGAACCAAATGTAGATAAGTATGGCGATAACGGAAATGCATGGGCATCGATGGAACAGGACAAAGGTGAGGAATGGGTGAAACTTTCATATAAGAAACCTGTTTTTGCAACTGAAGTGCGCGCAAGAATGACTTATAACCCAGGGGCTATCACAAAAATTGAAGTTTTCAATCAACAGGGTAAAGCCGAAGTTGTTTGGCAGGGCACCGACAAAAAAGAATATAATAACCAGATGGATTATTTTGTTGCACAGTTTGAAAAAACAAAATATCCAATCAATTCTATAAAGATTACTTTAAATTCCCCTGCAGTTGCTGGATGGAATGAAATTGATGCAGTACAGCTTGTTGGAACAGAGAAATAAAAAGAAGATTTTTTTAAAGAAGGAAGGCGATCATTTTGATTGCCTTCTTTTTTTTAATTTTGCACCATCATTAATAAACTGAAATTCCTGTGTCTCCCAAAAAGTCCAAAATAAAAAAGATGATCGAGGCCGATGAGCGCGAAAAGCGCAAGGAGGATGGTTATTATGATGGAAGATTTCGCACCAAAGTAGCACCAAACAAAAATAAGCGATATAAACGAAAAAAGAGATTTGCCAATGGCAAATCTGGACAAGAATAAATTCGTTTCCGATCAATAACATGAATGTTATAAGAAAATACAGGATTGAATCAAACAGGAAAAAAGGTTATGATTACAGATCAGCCAATGGATATTTTATAACATTATGTGAAAAAAATAAAAGAAAAGCAATGTCGGAGATCAATGAAAATGGTGACATAAAATTAACAAGAATAGGACAAATTATTAAAGAAGAATGGTTGAAGACGATTACGGTCAGGGAAAATATAGAGTTAGGAGAATATGTAATAATGCCGGATCATTTTCATGGAGTTATTATTATTGCAAAAAGTAAAAATCAATTTGATAAAAAAAATTATATTGCCCCATTCAGAAAATTAATTTCCGGATCGCTGGGAGCTATTGTCAATCAAGTAAAATCAAATGTAACAAAAAGAGTTCAAAGGGAAGGGTTACGTGATTTTGAATGGCAGAAAAATTATTATGATGTGATTATTCATTCAAAAAAAGCACAACGAGAAATTGAAAATTATATTAAAGCGAATCCTTTAAAATGGATCACCAAAGGTTCTATTGACCAGAAGGATAGATTTAAATAAATAATATCGATCCTCCGTCAAACAAAGGCCCATCGTATAATTCAATAATTTTATAACCGAGATTCTTCAGAAATATTTTTACTTTTTCCCCATCGCAGTAATGAGAAAGCGATCCAAGAATGAAAACCGTATCATTCATAATTCCGCAAGTACCGCCAAAGAAACCGTACGGATGTCCCGGTAAAATAATCTCGTCGGGTTTTACAAGAAGTACCTGCATTCCAGTATTAGCAAGGGTCTCAAAAATTCCTTCATCAGAAGTTATAAAATTATTATTGCTAAAAGGCAACAAACTGCAACGTGTAAAACCCTGCTGAACTTTGATTTGCTGCAGATGTAATGTGTTTTCTAAAATTTCAGGATCGGAAATATCAGTGCGGTGAATGAAGCATTTATCAGTGGCTACAGCGTTATATCGGGCTGCCATCGGATATTTCACTTCAACATTTAAACGTCCTTCTCTAAAAGAAATATTTTTTTCATGCAACAATTCTCTGTAAATTGAAGGTAGGTTTGGCGCGATAATTATTTCTTTTTGCGAAGAGAAGAAAAAAATATCAGGATGACCAGATATACTTTCTTCAGTAATGCCTCTCGTTTCAAGCAAAACAAGTTCTCCATATTTCTGAAGATTTATTTTTGCTTTATCAGGAATTTTTTTGTCAGCAATAATTAACATGAAAGTTTCTTCCTTCCAGTAAAGGATCCGTTATAAATTTCACAATATTAAATTTCTGTTGCAACATTATTTTATTTTGTGCTCCGTGTCCTATAGCATTGTTAATTTGCCGGGGATTAATCGAAATCACAACATTACTTCTCTCAGGCAAATTAATTTTTAGCAATGATTTCAACGTTTCATTCCATAGTGCGGACATTACAAGTTCACCGAAAGAAACATGAAAAGGTCCGGCCACAAGGTTTTTTCCGCTAATCAGTCCTTCCGATGGATGCAACCCTATACGTAAAATCTTTACGTTTCCTTGTTCGAAAATCTTGTATACTTCTTTCGTCCATTCAACAGCATCATCAAGCGAAAGCGGGCTATATTTTCCCTTATTATATAAATTTTCAAGATCCGTTTCTGTAATAACAAGTGTCGGATAAATCCTTGTATTATCTGCACCCAGCGCAACAATAGCTTTTGCAGTAGCAATGGATTTTTCAAGCGTATCCCCCGGCAAGCCAAGCATCGTCTGAAGTCCAAGTGAAAATCCATTTTGCTTTATCAAATGGCTTGCAGCAATAACCTGTTCAGATGTATGTCCCCTACCAGATAATTTTAGAACCTCATCATCCATTGATTGTGCACCCAGTTCAATGGTTGTTACATGATATTTTTTTAACAGTTCTAAAATATCTTCGTCAATATAATCAGGTCGGGTTGAAAGTCGAATCCCGCGTATTAAGCCACTTTCAAGGAATGGCTGAACAATTTTTAAATAATTTTCCTGGACTCTTTTTTGCAATCCGGTAAAGCTTCCTCCGAAAAAACCAATCTCCACATAACTGTTTTCAGAAGGAATTGTTGCAAGATGGGTGGTGACAATTTCAAGAATTTCCTCAGCAGATGGTTCTTTTAAAAAGCCAGAAATACTTCGCTGGTTGCAGAACACACAATCATTAGGACACGCAAGCTGCGGAATAAAAATGGGAATCGTAAAATGCCTGATCTGCATGAAGGATTATTCCTTTACGAATTTCCTGATTGTGCAATTACTTGTTTTGTCGGAAATCTTCAAAAAATAAATTCCCTTTTCGAGGTCTTTTGTGGGGATTGTAATATCCACAGAACTACCGTTGTTGCCAGTTGTTGTGGAAAAAATTATTTGTCCCAATAAATTTACAATATCAATAGTTAATTTTTCTTTTATTGATAAGTCAATAGTAACATGCATGTCAGCAACTACAGGATTTTGAAAATTCACGTTCAGAAAAGCTGGTTCTTCGTAATTTTTTATTCCAACAGTTTGATCAACCCTGATATTCATGGTTACCGGCAGGTGATCCGACATACCGTACAACGCCTGAATCACACTATCGGGAGCACTTGTATTGGTTCCGGAGTTTATGTCCTGATTTAGATGATTCCCGTCCTGCCCTACTGCTTTGTAAGAGCCGGTGAAATACTGAAAATGATTTGATCCGTTTTTGATATAATCGGAAATCATGATATGGTCAAAGCGGTCGTCCATTCCTCCTGTTGCAAAGCACCCGGTAGAAGTGGTATGCGTGGATTGTGTATGAAAACTTGCAAAGGTGGGGTTGCTGTTCCAGTCGCCCGGCTGGTTAATAGGATCATTAAATCGGATTGATGCGTTGGAATAATTTACAAGATTCTGATAACATTCCTCAGTACTTGTATACACATTGAAATCGCCCATCACCACATAATTATCGGCGATGCCGAGTGAATTTAAATAACCCATCAAAGTGTTTGTTATTGTTGCTCTTTCAGTTGCATCAGTACCCGCTGAACCTGCTTTCAAATGCATAACAATACAAGTAATGTAAGCTGTATCGTGCGTTGTGCTAAGATTCCACGACTTGTAATACAATCTGTAAATATTAATATCCCTTACGCTTGTGGGAATATTTACCTGGGACACCAATCCTAATTTTGTTGAATTGAAATAAAGTTCATTTGAAAGATCAGAGCTTGACACATTGGAAAAATTACATTTCTGATAATATGTAACTCCGTCAACATTCAGGCAGTTGCTCATAAGCGTTTGATGTTTTGTTGCGTTGGGAGCTACTTCATTCGCAGTAAAAATATCGGGCTTTACATATTTAATAATTGTTTTCAGGTATCCGTTTTTATCAGCTTCAGGATTATTTAAAGCAGTGCAGTAGGAGTTGACTTCCCCGTAATACATAAGGTTGTAATGCATTACCCGAATGGTGTCCTGTGCGAAAACAGATATAACAGATAATGTAAATACTAATGTAAAAAGACGTTTCATGGAATTAATTTTATGCAAAGATAAAGGTTTTGTTTGTCGTTTGTAGTTGGCTGTTCGCTGCAGACAGTCAGTTAAAAAAATTCAAATTCTGATAACTATGACAATATTGAAGCAAAAAACTTTCTTTGAGTTTTGATAATATTGATGATTAAAAAAAAAATCAGATCAATTTTCGAATACAAGAAATAGTATTTTCACCCTCAATAAAGAATTTGCAAAGGAGTGAAAAGCCTTACGCTACATATATGTCAGGCTATACTAAAATTCTATTTGACAGGAATTTCGTCCGGAGTGTATAAATGAAGAAAGTATGGAAATCAGGTACCGATTATTATTGTAAAATTATTTTCCTTGTATATATTTTCGTGCCTTCAAAAATTCTTAAAACATAAATTCCTTTTTGAAATTCGGAAAGATCTATTTCGTTTTGCGATGTTGAATTGGAAAAACTTTTCTGAAGAATTCTTTCATCAAGCATGTTGTAAAGTTCCACGACAATATTTTTTTCACCAAAATCATTTCCTTTTATTTGTATATAAATTTTTCCATTGGTAGGATTTGGAAAAGCATTCATACTTTCTGTTGTGGTAGGCATTTCATTTAAACCAACCGCAGTATGGTAATAATAATATATACTATCACCAAATAGAATATTTGTACCTGTTGTATCCCACATTCTCGCAGTCCAACTTATTCTTAAATTGTTAACATCATAAGTTGCGCTTTGATCCATATATTTAATCCAATTGTTATTTTTCCAGAGTTGAATTAAATAACTTTGAAAATTTATTGAGTCATAATTGAACGTCCACAAAGAATGGTTTTCCCAGGATGATCCGTTCCATGATAATCCTGTAACTTCGTTTAATTGATTATTTGCATCATAGGTAATGGTAGTTTGACCGGAATTTTCCCAAGCTGAGCCATTCCATATTTGAGTACTATAACCCGATTGTAAATTATTTGCATTGTAAGTATATATCAGTTTCGAGTAATTTAACCAAACAATGCTATCCCATTTTTGGCTTATATAACTAATAAGATTATTGTTTGCATCATAAGTCTTACTAATTTGATTTTCATTAACCCAAGCAGTGTCCTGCCAGGACTGATAAATAGCGTTAATCTGGTTATTATAAATATCGTATGAATAATTCGTCTGATTATAATTTTCCCATGAAGTTCCATTCCAGTTTTGCGAGAGAGAACTTAACTGGTTATTATTAGCATCATATGTGCTTAAACATTGATGATTATTTTCCCATGAAGTTCCATTCCAGTTATAAGATTTCGTGCTGGTATTGTTATTATTTGCATCATAAGTATAAGTTGTCAATCCACTATTTATCCAGTTCATACCATTCCGTTGCATCCCTTTTAAACTTATTAAATTGTTATTGGCATCATATATATAATCCGTATTTTTTAAATTCAACTGCCATTCATTTTGTGCTGTATTCAGTTGCCATTGATAGTTACTGTCATTTAATGCAATTAAATTTAGCTTCTGCTCTGCGATGGGCAATTTATATAATTGCTGTAGGTTATCTTCAGCTAGTGGATACGAAGATAAATCAGGAAACTGGCTTACTGATGGAACAAGGAATTTGATTTGGGCAAAACAGCTCGAGTTAATGAAGGCAAGGCAGAATACCAATGCAAGGAAGTAATTTGTAGCTTTCATAATTCTAAATTTGAGTCAATAATATTTCGGAAAACTATATTTGGTCTGTGAGTTTCGGTTTATGCTAAAACAAATATAAGCAATAATTCATGAAATCCAATCACTTATGCAAAATATTTTTATATGTAAAGCAAAAGAATAACTTGCACAATAATAACTGCGACTGGTTACAATAAATTTGAACTAAGAATTAAATAAGTAAACAATCGTATCAGCAAATTGCAGTGATTGTTAATGAAAATTATTTGCGGAATTTCTTAATAAAATCTTCCACTTCAGGCACACCACCCTGATAGATGAGATAACCGTTATAAGGTTCGCGCGGAGTGATTTCGTCATTGATAGGGGCAAGCATTATTTCTCTTACCTTTTCAAGATCACTTGTCTGGCCGAGTGCCCAGCCCAATTTGATATATGCAACTTCCGGCAGCATATTTTCAGCAGGAATAACACCTTTTGCCATTAGGTCACGGCCAGTATCATAAACATACATATGAACATATCCCCAAAGTGTCTGAACGGTCATGTACACAGCAACACCTTTTTTGGTGGCCCTTTCAATGGCAGGGTATAAGGGTTTATTCACATGTCCGAGTCCTGTACCGATGATGATGATTCCTTTGTAACCATTGTCCACCATGGAATCTATCATGTCAGGATTCATGTTGGTATAATAATAAATCATTCCAACTTTTTCTTCGAAGAAAGGTTTAATGGTCACATTGCGGTCTTTTCTCCGATGTGCGTATATTGGTTTTATTGGTTTTACACCTTCCCTGGTAACGGTGGCCAATGGAGTATCGCCAATGGTGCGGAAAGTGGAGCGATAGGAAGAATGCATTTTTCTGACTCTTGTACCTCTGTGTAAAAAGCCATATGAATCAGATGTAGGGCCAAACATACAAACCATCACTTCTGCAATATCGCCATGACCTGCTGCAGTAGCAGCGTGCATTAGATTTAATGCGGCATCGGACGAAGGACGGTCTGAAGAACGCTGTGAACCTACTAGCACAATAGGTATTGGAGAATTCTGCACCATGAATGTTAACGCGGCGGCAGTGTAGTGCAATGTATCAGTTCCGTGACCAATAATAATTCCGTCGATTCCGTTTTCAATTTCTTTTCCGATAGCAATAGCAAGTTTTTTGTATTGCTCAGGTCCCATATTTTCACTGAATACTGCAAAAACTTTTTCGGTGGTAAGGTTGCATATATCTGCCAATTCTGGAACAGCACCGTAAAGTTCACCCGGACTGAAAGCCGGGATTACAGCGCCTGTGCGGTAATCGAGACGTGACGCAATTGTACCCCCGGTTCCAATGAGTTTTACTTTTGGCAAACCTTCTGTATATGGAAATTCTTTTTCGGGAATTTTATAATTGGCTTTTTTATAACCGGTTTCTGTCATAGAAGTAACTGTATCGGTATCGATGCCTATGTTATAGCCGGTTGCAATTTTTAGTACAATATGTGTATCATCATCATTTTCTGATCGTGGTAAAATGGTTCCTTTAAAGGCTCCGCGACTGGTTTCAATCTCGGCTTGTCCCCAAACGCGTACATTAAACTTCTTGAGCATTTCTAAGGCTGTACCTTTGTATCCCTGAAAAAAATCTTCACTCATTTGGATTTATGATTTATGATTTACGATTTACGATTTATTTATATCGGATAACTTATTTTAATTTGTCAATTGATTATTCCGTGCTGTTTTTATAGATGCGACAAAAATTGATAAAAGTTCATTGGCTTCTAAAAGTAATCTTTCAATTTCACTTGTATTTTTTGTCTCAAATTCTTTTAACAATTCTAAAAAATAGATTGATTCATCAGCTTCTTCTTCAACAATCTTTAATTTATTAATAAAATCTGCTGTTGATTTGGCTCTGCATGCAGCTCTATGATTCGCACCAACAGAAGAGGCACATCGCAGTAACTGGTTTCTAAACACATAATAAATTTCAGATTTCGGAAGTTTTTCACAAAGCCTCAAAACATTAATAACAAAGATTTTTATTCTTTTTATTAAATCATTTTTGTCCATTGCTTTTCATCTAGCTCGTACTTCGTATATCTGAAATCAAAAATCAATTTATTATTTTTTTACTACACCATGAAGCTCCTTCATGGAAATATTGCCCACTGCTATTTTCCAGAGTTCGCCCATTACCCATTTTACTTCAATTTCAGGTTCATGTTTTTTCCTGATAGTCTTGAATTTATCTTTCAGAAATGGCACATGAGAAATTATTTCTTTCTTGTCGATCCTTTTAAAATTGATGCTTACAAGCACTGATTCGAAATCCATTTGAGGATGCTCGTAAATAACAGGCAACATTTGTTTTAATATCTGCGGATCTAATTTTTCGTCCTTCACAAATTTGAAAAGATCATATATTAAATCGTAGCTGAACTTAGATGCCGGCTTGTAATGGCCTTTCACAAATTTAAGTGTGTGGCCGTAAAATGTTCCGACAAATTTCGGATCGAACTTAAGTTCTTTTACAATTCTTTCGATCATTGGAAAATGGTTGCGTTTAAAAATAAACGTATATGCGTCTTCCGGAACGTTCCATTTTTTTAACTGGTGATAACGTTCAATAACTTCTTGTGGTATAGTCTTCCTCAAACTCTCTATATACGTGTTTGGGACAGGAATAGGCTTTGAATCGGTATCAGGATACATACGGTCAGCACCGGGAAGCACGCGTTCAAAAATCGTTGTACCATTGGTAAGCGATTTGCGTGTTTCGTTTGGAACACCTGCAAAAGCCATCTGGCAACGCTCTTCAATAACTTCAAGTGCTGTTTTTATATCGGCCTCTGGACCCCAGAAAACAAGCTGAGCATCGTTTTCACCTGCTTTCAAAAGTTTTTTAATTTTCTCGAAATCTGTTTCAGTTATAGTTGGTTCCAATTCTTCCGAATGAAGCATATTGGGTCTTTCAAGGCATGCAATAACTTTTAAACGGTCGCAGAATTCATTTGCAAATATTCTTCCCGGCTGCGTAAAATGCGAAAGTATTCCAAAGAATTCGGGAAGATTTACTGCAACAAGTTTATAATTATTTGCCTTGGCTTCCTTTAACGGAGCATATTTCGATTTGATTGCCGTGAACGGAATAAATTCATGTGAACTTTTCCAACTCTTGGCATCAGCAACTCTTTCTTTGAGAATTTTACGAATATTCAGTAATGCCCACTGACGGAAACATTCATTGTGTGTAAGTTCCGGAATCCATTTGGTATGGGCAACTCCTTTGATTTCAACACGCGTACCACCTTTGCAACTTACATTCACATCTTCGCGACCAGCGCCAATACCAACTCTTACAAGCCCCGTGCTTCTGTTCAGAAAACGGATATAGTCGCAGGCTTCCTTCACTTCATCAGGGTTAACCATATCGGGATATGTCACTGTTTCAATTAGCGGCATTCCCAGACGATCGGTTTTATAAATCCTGTTATGCCCGATATCACTCACTTCGCGGCAGGAATCTTCTTCAAGGCTCAGCTGTATAAGACGGACGGTTTTATTTTTTAATGGAATTTCACCTTCCACACCAATAATTGCGGTACGCTGAAAACCTGTGGGAATGCTGCCATCCAGGTATTGCTTACGTGTTATGTGAACTTCACCAACTATCTTTAGTTTCGATAATAAAGAAATTTTTATTGCTTTTTCGAGTGCATCACGATTCAGCGGAAAAGGAGGAGTATCATCCACTTCGTAGGTACAAGTGGTTTCATTTTTAATCCTGTAAATAATATTTTTCCTGGTTTTGAATTCCATCAACGCGGTGCCATCGTATTCACCCAGTTCACTCAATGTAGGACGCATGTGGCGTATAACTTCTGCATCATAAACTTCGCTGTCGTGGTAACATCCTGCAGGACAGCGGCAGAAAAGTTTTTGCTTTGTATCAATTTGCTGATGCACTTCAAGGCCGGACATAAATCCTATTTCGCTGTAAGTAGCCTGTGTTGCCTTTTTCCGGGGAACGTATCCTATCGCATCGCGGGTATTCGTGTAATTTTGAACTGGATCGAATTTCTTTTTCATCGTTTCAGACAGGTTATTAAAGAGGTTTCAAATGTATATAATATCTTATATATGCAAAAGAAAATGTGGACAATTATTAGAAGGTTTTTTTTAACTGATCGGGAGACAGGTAGATGGGGGACGTGAAGAAAGTCAGCAGTCCATAGTAAGCAGTCTATAGTTTGCAGTCAGCAATTCTGAATTCTCACTTCTGAATTCAGAATTATTTAAGAAATTTCTCTTTTATAACCTTCTCGATTATTTCCGGATAATATTTATGCTCAAGCTCATGAATACGCGTTGCAAGCGTTTCAGGAGTATCGTCTGCAGTTACTTCACATTTTGCCTGGAAAATTACTGCACCTTCATCGTATTTTTCATTTACATGATGAATGGAAATTCCTGATTCTTTTTCCTTTGCTTCGATTACAGCTTTATGCACATGATCGCCAAACATGCCTTTGCCACCGTATTTTGGTAAAAGCGCTGGATGAATGTTTACTATTTTTTTTGGAAAAAGTTTGATCAATGAATCAGGAACCATAATCATGAAACCGGCAAGAACAATAAAATCAATATTATATTCTTTAAGTTTGTCATGTACAATTGTTGTGGTTTTTAATTCTGCAGATGCAAAACAAAACGTGTGAACATTTAAGTTTTTTGCACGCTGCAAAACAAATGCATCTTTTTTATTTGAAAGGACAAGAGCAATTTTTATTTGCAAATTTCCCGAAAAATATTCAATAATACGCTGGGCATTGGTGCCATTTCCTGATGCAAATATTGCAACATTCATCTGAAGAATTTTTTGTAAAAGTAACACATTCAATTTTACACATGAATATTTGTCAAAAAAATGTAACTTTCCGGAAAAATTATAATTATATATACAAATCCGATATTTATGCGGGCCTTTGGTTTGACTTTATTTTTTTTATTGGTACTGCTGGCCGGCAGGACTTTTGCGCAGCAACAGGATTCGGTCTTCAGTGATATTCATGAAGCGCTGATGTATCCGGATAAAACTGAAAATATTTATCTTGATGGTGACAACAATGACGATTCGCTTTTTTGCAAGAACATCAGCAAATTCAAAAACCTGAAATCTGTTTACCTGATCAATGGAAAAGTAAGTGATTTCGCTGAAACTATTTCTTCATTTACAAACTTGCAGCAGCTTTATATAACTTCATCACCGGATATAGATTTCGCTGAACTGTTTGATAACCTTTCTTCATTGAACTCCCTGAAAATATTATCAATAAACGGTTGCAACATTAATCATTGCCCGAAAGAAATTCGAAAAATAAAATCACTGCAAACACTTGTTATTACCGACAATGATGAATTTGATACTGGAGAGTTGATTAAAAATATTGCAAAGCTTCCCAACCTGAAAACCCTTGCACTTCCAATAAATCAGATCACCGACCTACCAACAAACATCGGTTTGCTAAAACAAATCGAAGTGCTGGATATCAGCAATAACTGGCTCACTGATTTGCCTGATGAAATGCCGGGAATGGTCAATCTTAAAAATCTTGACGTATCAGGTAATATTATTATCAGTCCCGTAAACTCGTTGAGCAAACTTAAAAGCTTGAATATACGCTATCTGAACCTGGACAAAGGACTTACCACTGAAGAAAAAGAAAAACTTTCTGCACTGTTTCCCAATGCACAGATCACTGAAAACAATGTTGATTTTATTGCTGATTCCCTGGCGCTAAATAATTCTTTATCAGATTCAACAACTTCTGCAACGAAAGTTTCTGATGCTGCTTCAACAGATAAAAGGGCCGATTCATTGAGCTACGGAACGTTTAATGTTCAAAAAAATCAATTTAAAATATTTTCGCTGGCGTACCTTCACTATGCCGCTGTGTTCAACACCGACCTTTTTAAAAACACTTTCGACTCACTTTTATTCGACGAGCGTTACCTTGATACGAATTATTCGAATGTTTTTAAACTGAAAGGAAATGCTCTTCCACGTAACTTTCAATTGCATGGCGTAAAAAATTCCAAACATGAAATATGGTTTGATTTCTTTTACAGCAAGCGAGGAAAAGGCCTCGATACAAAGTATATCAGCAAATGGAACTATGAGTTAAATTCTTTTAAAGGAATGGTATGGGTATATACAGGTAATCTTACACGAAGACAATTTAATAAAAATTTTCTTCATAAAGGTGTAATCAGGGGTGGATTAAAATTCTGGAAAAGCGGTTATCTCAAGCCACGCATTATTTACTGGAACGATGTCCGATTATACTATAATCAAGCCGATCAGAATTTTGTAATTGAGCTAAAAGATAAATCTGGGTTTCAAAAAATTAATACATATCCCCGCTTACCTGATGAAAAAACCAGTATCGACAAAGCGCAAAAACAATATACAAAACGTTATGCTAAGTATTTGTCAGTACTTAATAAAAGAAGAATTAAATTTCAGAATGGCCTTTTGAAAGAGAAAGCTTTGTATGATGCGGCCTTAAAAAAATCAATATCCAAGACATGGCAAAGCTTCCAGGATATGTATATGTCGGCTGACGAAAAAAAATTAAGCATGGCCGAATGGCTTGAATATTATGACCAGGTTGTTGCAAATGAAAAAAATGCACTTTATAATGCTGATGCCACCGTTTCGAATATTGTTCACAGCCTTGAATCACAAAATTATCTTGAGGTTGGATTTTCCAAATTAATTCCGGGCGATACAACATTGAATTCGGTTAATTCCTTTTATAAAGATGAAGACCAGAACCTGCTAGTTGTTTCAAAAATACTTCTAATCAATTCCGCCAATAAAACATTCTGTCGTTATGATGGGTCTCTTGGCCTTGATCCATCGGCAGTAATTTTATCTTCTTCAAATCCTGTTTCAATTGTATTAGAATTACGTAACGGAGATATCGGTGTGCTACAGAAAGATAAATATCCAAAAGATAAACTGAACATTGCATCCGAATATACCTTTATTGTTAAGCGAATAAGCAAGAAACTGGCATCAATAGGCCAGATCATGGATTTGCTTAATCTCTGAAATACTTTTAATCATAATATTCTGTAACCTTTTTTAACCCTTGCATTATATGTTTAGAAAATGATCCACAATGTATCCGTCAGCAACTAAATATCACTTTACAGAAAACGACATCCGCAGCGAAGAACTGGAAATCAGGGCTGCCATGGATGACCTTTCAAAGTTTTCAGTTTTATACGACAGGTACTATGTTCAGATTTTTCGTTTCGTTTACCAAAGGACCGATTCCGAAGATTCTGCGGCTGATCTCACATCCCAGGTTTTTCTGAAGGCAATGTTATCACTGAAAAAATATCAGTTCCGTGGATTGCCTTTTGCATCCTGGTTATATCGGGTAGCTACCAACGAGGTCAACTTAGAATACAGGAAAAACAAGCTTCAGCGCGTGTTCAGCACTTCCACAGAAAACCTTTTGAATGTGGCTCAGGAATTTCCAGATGATGGCACAGAGGACATGATTCAGTCCATTCTGAAATCCTTGAATACACTGAATTATGAAGAAATGGAGCTGATGGAAATGCGCTATTTTGAAAAACGGCCCTTTAAGGAAATTGCCGAAATCACAGGCATTACCGAAAATAATCTGAAAGTGAAAGTGCACAGGATCATTCAAAAACTTAAGGACAAGGTCATTAAAAAAGCAAGGCAATGAAAAAGTTTAAAATAAAAATCGACAGGCCGGGAATTCCCGACGAAAAAATACTGGCGCACAAAACATCTTTTACAAAACTGATGCATGCTGTAAAAGTTGTACCGAAACCATTTTATAAAAGCGGCTGGTTCATGGGTGGTGCCGCAGGAACTGTTATTACAACTGTTACCCTTTTAAGTATTTATTTTAACGGAGGATTTGGCACAAACAAGAATCCCGAAAATAATTCCGACATGTTAAAAACAAAATCATTTGTTGAGAAACCATTTGCCAACCAGGATATTCCTTACGAAACCTATGTTGTTTCAAGCAACTGTACACATCAGCTTACAACAAATTCAGGGACAAATCTGCGCATACCACAGGATGCTTTTACCGACAGCCTTGGAAACCCGGTATCGTTTCCGATTGAATTAAAATACCGTGAGTTCCGCAATCCGGTTGACTTTTTTGTTGCAGGAATTCCGATGAAATACGATTCGGCAGGAACTGATTATACATTTGAATCGGCCGGGATGCTTGAACTGCGGGCGTTCAAAGATGGTAAAGAACTTCTTCTTGCGAAAGATAAAACTATTGGTGTAGATATGAAATCACCATCATCTGATAAAGATTTTAATATTTATTACCTCGACACTAATAAGAGGAACTGGGTGTATAAAGGAAAAGACGAGGTTGCTGATATTAAAGAAAGCAAAGCCAGAACAACAGAAAAACTTAACCAAACTAGCAAGACAGAATTTGCAGGCAAACCCGCATTACCGGTGAAAGCCGACAAATCCAAGTTTGTTTTTAAACTGGCAGTGGATCTGAAAGAATTCCCAGAATTAAGTTTATACAATAAGGTATTATTCCAGATTAAAGAATCCGATAAAAAATTTGATCCTGCGCTTTACAGCGTTAAATGGTCAAATGTTAAACTTGAAGAATCCAGCCGTGCCCAGAATTTATATAACCTATTGCTTTCAAAAAATGATACTACCATCAAAGTTCCTGTAATTCCCGTGTTTGATGACAAAGAGTATGCTTCAGCAATCAAAGTTTATAATGATAAACTTGCTCATATGAAAAGCGAAAAACAATTGCGCGATTCAACAATAGATGACCATAGGCAGCAAACTGTATATGCAAAAAACGGACTGCAGCAAACAACCGATATGGTTACATCAATGATTGGATCAGAGATGAAAGCCTTGAGAACATGGGATATTTCAGGTGGGCTGGGATACTGGAACTGCGACAGGCCAAGACCTCCGCTGAAAGGAAAGTATAGTTTTAAGCCTGCATTTACTGATCTTGGCGGAAAACCGTTAACTGTCGAAAGCATCTATATCATTGACATGAATGTGAATGCCCTGTTCAGCTATGGAACACTTGAAGAAATACCCTATAATAAAAGATCGGATAATGTACTGTGGATTCTTACAAAAGACAATAAAATTGGTGTCATCGATCCTAAAGTTTTCGCTGAAGTAACCGAAAAGACGTCGACTCCTGTCTTCCATGTAATTCCTTTAAACAGTAGCCTGGGAATAAGAAAATTAAAAAAACTTGTAACTGGAAATGAAGATAAAGAGGACAATTCGACTTCAGCCTTGGTGCAGTCAGCAAACAACACAGGCACCACTAATTCATCTTCTAATAACACTTCAACAATAAATTCTCTTATCGTAAATTGTTATCCGAATCCATATACAGATAAAGCTACCATCAGCTTCACACTTGATGAGGACAATACAGCAAGGGTTGATATTTATGATATATCAGGAAGCTTAATTCAAACAATTTTCAATTCCAAAGTAAAGAAAGGGGAAGAAACGAAGGCAGAATTCAATGGCGAGAACCTGCCTGCAGGCACATACATATATAAGTTAAGTACTTCGAAGAATTCAAAAATCGGAAAACTAGTGCATAGTAAATAAATTACAAACGAGTGAAAATAAAAAACTATCCCGGAATTTTGGGGTAGTTTTTTATGTTTTTAAATACAGGAAAGCCATTGTATATTCTTCATTGAAAGCTATAAAAGTGTACGATTTTAAACAAAAAATCACTGATTTTTCATTATTTCTCATGATTTATTCACATATTATCTTTTTGATTATATGCACATTACATCAACTTTTATGAAAAAGTAACATTTCTTTTTTGGTAATAATAGCAGATTTTCATTTCTTTGCACCCTGTTTAACCAAAAAAGTAATAACATGTCAGACATTGCAACAAGAGTAAAAGCTATCATTATTGATAAGCTGGGTGTAGATGAAAAAGAAGTTACACCGGAAGCTAGTTTCACCAACGATTTAGGCGCAGATTCTCTAGACACAGTAGAATTGATAATGGAATTTGAAAAAGAATTCAATATCGCTATTCCAGACGATCAGGCTGAAAAAATTGGTACTGTTGGAGAAGCTATTGCTTACATTGAAAACAATTATAAAGGTTAATTAAACTTAACTTTATGGATCTGAAACGAGTAGTCGTTACAGGATTAGGTGCTATTACTCCATTAGGTAATAATGTTCCGCATTATTGGAATGCATTGCTTAATGGAGTAAGCGGTGCCGCACCTATTACGCATTTTGATGCTTCAAAATTCAAAACACAGTTTGCATGTGAAGTGAAGGGTTATGACTCTACTCTTTTTTTCGACAGAAAAGAAGTTAGAAAATATGACCTTTACGCTCAGTATGCCCTGGTTTGTGCAGAAGAAGCTTTTAAAGATTCAGGATTGGATCTTGAAAAAATAAATCTTGAAAAAGCAGGCGTGATCTGGGCTTCAGGAATAGGCGGACTTGACACTTTCTTAAAAGAAGTTACTGATTACGTTAAAGGTGACGGTACTCCCCGTTTTAATCCTTTCTTTATTCCAAAAATGATTGCTGATATAGCAGCCGGTCACATTTCAATAAAATATGGATTTCAGGGTCCAAATTTTACAACAACTTCTGCCTGTGCTTCATCTACGAATTCCATGATTGATGCATTCAATTACATCAGGCTGGGAAAAGCAGATATTATAATCACAGGAGGATCGGAAGCTGCATGTAACCCTGCCGGAGTCGGTGGATTTAATGCTATGCAGGCACTTTCTCAGCGGAACGATGATCCAAAAACAGCTTCTCGCCCATTTGATAAAGATCGTGATGGGTTTGTTCTTGGTGAAGGTGGTGGTGCAATTATTCTTGAAGAATATGAGCATGCTGTTAAAAGAGGTGCTAAAATATATGCTGAAGTTGCTGGAGGCGGTATGTCTGCTGATGCACATCATATGACAGCTCCTCATCCCGAAGGACGCGGCGCTGTATTGGTAATGAAAAATGCGCTTGAAGATGCAGGTATGAAACCCGAAGATATTGATTACATCAATGTTCACGGAACTTCCACACCTCTGGGCGATATTGCAGAAACCCAGGCAATCAAAAAATTATTTGGCGAACATGCTTACAAGCTTAATATAAGTGCAACAAAATCAATGACTGGTCACCTGCTGGGTGCAACCGGTGCAATTGAAGCTATCGCAATTATTTTAGCTGTAAAAGAAAATAAAATTCCTCCTACGATCAATCATTTTACTGATGATCCGGATCTCGACAATAAACTTAATCTCACATTCCACAAAACACAGGAAAAAGTTGTGAATGCGGCATTAAGTAATACTTTTGGATTTGGAGGCCACAATGCTTCTGTTATCGTAAAAAAATTCGTCGGTTAAAAAAAGACTGAATTGAAACTGATATCTCCTATTGCAGGAATCCTTTCAAAAGATAAAAAACTTATCAATTTTATAAAGAATGTTTTCGGATATCATCCCGGAAACATTCTTCTTTATAAGCTGGCCCTTTGTCACAAGTCGGCTTCCACCGAGGAAATCAAAGGGATTAAAATCAATAACGAACGGCTTGAATATCTAGGCGATGCTATTCTGAGCGCCGTTGTTGCTGATTATCTTTTTAAAAAATTTCCCAGTAAGGACGAAGGTTTTCTTACAGAAATGCGGTCACGACTGGTAAGCAGGGATAACCTGAACAAACTTTCCACAAAAATCGGAATTCAAAAATTTGTGAAAGCTTCAGCAAGTAATGTTTATCGGTCCATAAATGGTGATGCATTCGAAGCCTTTGTGGGCGCTATGTTTCTGGATAAGGGATTTAATTTTGCGAAAAAAGTTATTGTAAACCGCATTATAAAATTCCATATCGACATTGATGAAATGGAGAATAAAAACCAGAACTATAAAAGCATGCTTATTGAATGGGCACAGAAAGAAAAAAAGCAGGTTGAATTTGTGGTGCTCGAAGAGGCTGGCAGCGGGTACAACAAGCAATATATTGTTGAAGTATTCATTGACAAGCAACCCAGCGGCAACGGCCGCGATTATTCAATTAAGAAAGCCGAACAGAATGCAGCTGAAAAAGCTCTTCTTACAATAGCCTAATTGACAGCAATACTTTTTACTTAAAGTTTTTTAGTAAATATTTCTTTAGTGACAAATCATTTGTAATTTTGATATTGTTTATTTAATGACATAACTGAAATCAAATGAAACAAATGTCGCACAGGATTTATCGAAGTGTGACCTGATATCACAACTGTTGTCCTACTTCAACAGGCTCAGCATAACATATAATTTATATTAAATTCAAATGCCAAAAAAACTTCGTCTTGATAGTGATTATGATAAGGATTTTACGCTGATAGGAATAGTCTCGCATCAGCGCGATTACCGGCTTATCTGGTCGATCAATGAAAAACTTCATCTTCATCTTGTTAAGATGGATGATCTGAAAATTTTTCAGGATAAAAAGAACGAAATCAATATTGTATCATTGTATTATTATGATGATCCTCAGACTTTCAAAACATATTTTTTTATTGCAAACAATGGGGATAAAGGTTCTTTATTCGCCGAACACAAGCAAACCAATTTTTTTCTCCTGATTAAAGGAAACGTAACTGCTGAGCTGAAGGACGAAATCGTGCATCAGTTATTTACCAACGAATATGTTTTAAAAGTTCATTCAATTCCCCTGAATTCCATAAAAAACATCGAAAACTTTTTCAGCGATCTTGAACTTGATATGATGGAAATGTTTAAAAAGAAAAAAGATGAAAAAGGGAAATTATCGCCTAAATAAAAATTTCTAAATATTTTTCCAATGAAAAGAATCATACTCCCCGCCCTGCTGATTTCGCTACTGGGGCAGGGATTTGCTCAAAATATTAAACGAAAAGCATTTGTAGGAATTACAACCACCACCCTAACTGATTCTATATCAAAAGCACTTGGCATTGCTGAAAACAGCGGAGTAATTGTAACAAATGTTTCAAAGGGATCGACCGCCGAAAATTTGAAAATAAAAACCAATGATGTGATATTGAAAGTGAATTCATCCATCATTACATCTGTTAAGGAATATAAACTGCTAGCAAGCAAATTCAAGGAAAATGATACAATTGCTTTCCTCTTAATTCGCAATAAAAAAAATCTTTTACTCAAAGGAAAAGCTGTTGGACTTGCATATGAAACTTCTGAAAAATTTGATATCGTTTATGATGAAGTAAAATTTATGGATGGCTGGATGCGTGTTATAATCAATAAACCCAAGGCTGCAGGAAAACACAAAGCAATTTTCTTAATACAAGGTTATACATGCTATTCACTTGATAATATTGGCAAACATCCTTACGGACAGCTGATTGATAAGCTCTGCGAAAAAGGATACGTTGTCATGCGTGCTGAAAAGCCTGGTATGGGCGACAATACAAACACACCCGATTGTTCAAATATTGATTTCAACACTGAAGTAGATGCATTCAGTAAGGCTTATGAAAAGCTAAAAACGTACGATTATGTTGACACTTCAAACATTTTTATTTTCGGCCATTCGCTTGGCGGAATTGAAGCGCCAATTCTTGGAGAAAAATATCATCCCAAAAGAGTTATTGCTTGCGGAACCACCTATGTTTCATGGTTTGAATACATCATTGCCATGTTCCGTTTTCAAAATATTATTGAAGGAGTTGATTACGTGGAAAATGAAAAGCTTATCAGGAATATTACTCCAATGCTTTACGAATTGCTCATCAATAAAAAGACTCCGGCGGAACTTGCAAAAAATCCCGGTTATGAAAAATTGCTGATTGATTACCTGGAATGGGATGGAAACGACCAGATATGGTCAAGAAATTATTCCTACTGGCAGCAACTTCAGGATCAGAATATGGCCGAGACATGGAAAGCAAATAATGAAAATGTCCTGATTGTGCGTGGAGAAGGCGATTTCGAAGCATTTTCAACTGCAGAGCATCAGGCCATAGTTGATCTTGTAAATTTTTATCATCCCGGAAAAGCAACATTCAAGCTGGTTCCAGATATGGATCATGCTTTTGCAAAATCAAAAACTCCTGCCGAAAGCTACAAGAACGGGCAAATAAGCGGATATTATTACAACAACTTTAATGATACAATAATTGACGTGGTGGATGAATGGATAAGTTCACAGAAGTGACCATCAGGAACTGCACAAAGAAAAGTTCCAAGTCCCAAATTCCAAGATTCAAGCTCCAAACAGAATAACATTATTTCCTTGGAATTTTGAATTTGAAGTTTTGAATTTTGAGTATAGTATTAAATTACCGATCCGAATTGTTTTAAAAACCGCACATCATTTTCCGAAAACATACGTATATCCTTTACACGGTATTTAAGATTGGTAGTGCGTTCAATGCCCATCCCAAAGGCATAACCCGAATATAAATTACTGTCGATATTGCAATTTGCAAGTACCTGCGGATCGACCATTCCGCAACCAAGTATTTCTACCCATCCTGTATGTTTGCAGAAAGCACAGCCTTTTCCACCACATAAAAAACATGAAATATCCATTTCTGCCGAGGGTTCTGTAAACGGGAAATATGAAGGTCTCAGCCTTATTTTTGTGTCATCGCCAAACATTTCTTTTGAAAAATATAAAAGAACCTGCCTTAAATCGGCAAAGGAAACATCTTTATCAATGTATAAACCTTCCACCTGGTGAAAAAAGCAATGTGAGCGGGAAGAGATGGCTTCATTGCGGTAAACACGTCCCGGAAATAATTTCCTGATAGGCGGTTTTTCATTTTCCATCACCCTTATCTGCACCGATGATGTGTGTGTGCGTAATGCTAAATCAGGATTTTTCTGAATAAAGAATGTGTCCTGCATATCGCGTGCAGGGTGTTCCTCTGGAAAATTCAATGCAGTAAAATTGTGAAAATCATCTTCTATTTCAGGTCCTTCTGAAACCGTAAATCCAATGCGGGAAAATATTTCAATGATTTTAGTCCTGATAATTGATAATGGATGACGTGCGCCAATTTCAATAAAACTTGCAGGCAGGGTAAGGTCAATATCACTGCTTACGGTTTTTTGCTGGCTTTCGAGTTTTTCCTTCAGTTCATTTATTTTTTCCTGGGCAGCATTTTTAAGATCGTTTAAAAGTTTTCCTGCTTCTTTACGCTCTTCGCTTGCTACAGTTTTAAAATCTTCAAACAATGCTGATACACGGCCCTTTTTTGAGAGCAGTCGAATTCTGAATTGTTCAAGTTCATCAAGGCTCTTCGCGGAAAAAGCTTCTATCTCTTTATGTATTTCTTTTATTTTTTCTTTCATGAAAACAAAATTATTCTATCACTTTTACAGAGATCATTTTTACATCTTTCAAAGGCCTTGCATAAGCGCCAGTTTTTACTGCGGCAATTTTATCAACTACATCAAGTCCTTCATAAACTTCACCAAAAACTGTGTAATCGCCATCGAGATGCGGCGTACCGCCAATTGTTTTATATATTGTCCGTTGTTCTGCGGAATAAGTGAATTTTGGCGTACTTATAGGCATTTTATCAAGTATGGCGCCATAAACCTGTTTCATTGAATCGAGCGGAGCTTTCATCCCGCTATAATAATAATTCAGGTATTTAGCTTTTGCTGCTGCATATTCTGGTTTACTCAGCAATTCCATTATCTGATGGTCGAGTTCAAAATAATTCAGGTAGTTATCATCGAAAACCTGTCCCTGCACAATGTAAAACTGGGAACCTGAAGAAGCTTTCAACGGATTCACATTGTCGCCTTCCCTTGCAGCGGCCAGTGCTCCTTTTTTATGAATGTATACCGGAACTTTTGTTTTTTTGATACCTGCATCCGTCTTTAATGAAACAGTATCAAATAAAAATTCCGCAGGAATGGTATATGCAGGTCCGCCATTGCCTAATATCGCAGTAGAATCGGCATTTCTTGAATCAGGATCTCCGCCCTGTATCATGAAATTTTGAATTACACGATGAAATAAAGTCCCATCGAAATATGAAGCTTTCACTAATTTAATAAAATTATCACAATGCTGAACGGTCTTATCATAGAGCTTTACCTTGATATCACCATAGGATGTGGTGATGCATACTTTTTTTTCAGCTCCCAAAGTCAATGAGTTTTTAAATCCGATAAATGATGCCCCGGTAATGGAATAAATCCCTATACCCAAGCCCAAGGCTAGAAACGAAATCATTAGTGTTTTTTTCATAGCTCAGATAATTTTTGCTTTATTATATTAATTTTTATATGTTTGCATATTCAATTGCAAAATTATTAAATAATCGGGAACTATGAAATCAATCTTCAAAACCATAATCCTGTCGGTAATAATAACCGGAGTTCTTTTTTCGCTATCCAATTGTAAAAAAGACACAACATGTGAAGCCGTTATTACTGTAAAGCTGCAGAGCGACACTTCTGTTATATGTCCAAATGCTACAGTTAAAATTCACAAGGAAGATGTTTATATAGAGGGTGTTTCCGATGCAAACGGCCAGTTACGCCACACATTCAAACTGGAAGCAATCCTTGATGTAGATGCTATTTTCCCGAAATCAGGCCCCCCGGTGGACACATTATACGGACAAACGGTTATCAGGTTAAAACCTGGAGAAACTGTTTATAAAACTGTTTTTGTAAATTAATTTCCTTAAGAAATTTTCATTTTTTCGTTGTAACAAACCCGGCATAAAGGTTCGTACGAGTCTTTTTCACCCAATACAACCAGTTTGTCACCTGCAATAGTTCGGTGCGATATATGTGCCAGGTCGCCGCATCGCATGCATATTGCATGAACTTTAGTGACATACTCAGCAGTTGCTAGTAAAGCGGGCATTGGGCCAAACGGCTTGCCCTGAAAATCCATATCAAGTCCTGCAATAATAACGCGAATGCCACTGCTGGCAAGCTTTTCACAAACAGAAACAAGTTCCGAATCAAAAAACTGTGCCTCATCAATGCCTACAACATCCATATCATTTGCGAGCAATAAAATATTTGAAGAAGAGGGTACCGGAGTTGACATTATATAATTCTGATCATGTGACACTACTTTTTCTTCATCATAGCGAACATCGATAGCAGGTTTAAAAATTTCAACTTTCTGTTTTGCAATTTTGGCTCTTTTCAGCCGCCTGATAAGTTCTTCGGTCTTGCCTGAAAACATTGAACCGCAGATTACCTCGATCCATCCCTTTTTTTTCGACTGATCTTTTGAATTTTCTAAAAACATTATGCGGTTTGATTATAATCTTTTTTATCTTTATTCGTTTTTTCAAAAGTACGAATTTATAAGATTTCGAAATAAAATATAAGTGCAAAAAATATGGAAAAGAATAGCGTTAAGGAAGAAATTATAGAACTGCTGGAAGTAATTATAGAACAGTCGGAAGTGATCAGTGGCTATAACGGGCAGATACCGCAGATTGAAGTTGATATTGTTCTTTCCAATATCCGTGAATTATACGACAAATACAAGATTCTTGAGAAGCTAAATAAAGTTCAGTCTCAGGTTTTGACGGAGCCGGTCGTGGAACCAGTTGTTAAACCGGTGGTGGAAGTTCCTCCGATCAAAGAGGTCAAACCTGAAATTGACAAAACTGTTGAAAAACCAGCCATTGCGGAAGTGACGAATGAAGATCTTGAATATAAAGCATTTGAAAAAGCAATGCTTGCAGAATCAATGGCCAAAGCCGCCGACTTTTTTGAAACAACTTTAGTTGAAGAAAAAGAAATAAAGCAAACAGAAAAGCCAAAAATTACTACTCCGTCAATTTTTAACGAATCTAATTCTCCTGAAAAGCTAAACGAAACTGTTGAAGAACCTGTGCAGCCTGATAAAAAATCAAAAACAAAAAAATCAACAGTCGATCTTTTTTCGGCACATCCTACTGTGGCTGATAAATTCAAGGATGAAAAAAAATCGCTCAATGATAAACTTTTTAACACGCAATCTGATAAGAGCATTGCTGCCAAATTGCATAATAACCCAATCAAAGATCTGAAAGCGGCAATAGGGATCAATGAAAAATTTAAATTCATCAATGAGCTGTTTGAAGGAAATCTTCAGAAGTACAATGACGGAATAACAAAACTAAATGCTCTCAATAATAGAGATGAGGCAATTCAACTTTTATCATCATTAAAAAGCGAGTCTGCTTGGGATGAGTATTCTGAAGCATTCCAGGAATTAACCGACCTTGTGCAGCGCAGGTACCTGTAAGATTATAACAAAATGATACGAAAATTTCTTCTGCTATGGTTTGCAGCCCTGTTGTATTTTCCATTACAGGCTCAGGATATTTCCTATGCAAAACAAATTATTGATACGCTCTGTTCACCGTCAATGCATGGCAGGGGTTATGTGAATAACGGCGACCGGATTGCCGCCGAATATATACGCAATGAATTTATAAAAGACAGTCTGAAATTTTTCTCCGGTTACTTTCAAACATTTAAATTACCTGTTGGAACATTACCCGGAAAAGTTGATGTTGCAATTGATAAGACTATACTAACCCCGGGAGTTGATTATCTTGTTTCGGCCGGAAGCCCTACCACAGCAGGCACATATAAAATTATGCGAATCGACAGCATGATGGTTTCTACCGAAAGTGCATTGAAAAAACTTATTGCAACTGACTTTTCCAAAAAATTTATTTTACTCGACAGGAAAGGAGTGAAAAATAAAATTGTGCTGGAAGTTTTTAAATCCATCGAAGACCAGAATTCCCTGAAAGCTAAAGGGATTATTGTAATTGAAGACAAACTGGTTTGGGAAGCGGCTGAAGCACTCAATATATCAACAGCAGCAAAAGTAACAGTAAAGAGAAGCAGTTTATCCACAGTAGCAAAAAAAATTACAGTCAATATTGAACAGCAAATGCAGACAGCTCATGAGTTTTCGAATGTTATTGGTTATGTGGAAGGAAAAACGAAACCCGATTCTTTTGTAGTATTTACAGCACATTATGATCACCTGGGACAAATGGGTGCTGGCACATATTTCCCGGGGGCCAATGACAACGCAAGCGGAACCTCCATGGTCCTGAACCTTGCAAAATATTATGCCGCACACAAACCCGATTACTCTATAGTGTTCATGACATTCACCGGCGAAGAGCTTGGCCTGATTGGTTCTGATTATTATGTTCATCACCCGCTTTTTCCACTTTCAAAAATCCGGTTTCTTATAAACCTTGATATGGTAGGAACAGGCGACGATGGAATAAAAGTGGTAAATGGTGCAATTCTAGAAAAAGAGTTTAAAATGCTTTCGAATATAAACGACGAAAAAAAATATCTTCCATCTGTCAATAAGCGCGGAGAAGCTGCTATCAGCGACCATTATCCTTTTTATGCAAAAGGCGTAAAATCATTTTTTATATATACTTTAGGTGGAATAGGTGCCTATCATAATATTTATGATAAAGCTTCTACACTTCCCCTTACCAAATACAATGAGCTTTTCAAGTTGCTTACTGATTTTGTAACAGCATTGAATGTGAATAAATAGTTGCCAAATTTTAGAATCAAAATATCCTGAATTTTAATTATTTTTGCGCTTAATACAATAATTAACCTTAAAAACACTCGAATATGGCAACAACAAAAAAAACCACAAAGACCGCTGAGAAAAAAGTTGAGAAGAAACCTGCAGCAAAAAAAAGCTGTGGCTGTGGCTGTGGATCAAAGAAAAAATAAATTGATTACCCCGATTCATCGGGGTTTTTTATGCTATCTTTTTTTTCAGGTTTTCAATTTTATCCTGGGCATTCCTGAAATACTGGTAGCGCTGCCTTTCATCCACGCCGCTTATGAGCGTGGATTTTTTCATCAATCCCTTAAGCCATTGTTCAGTTTCACTGCAGAAAGCTGCATTGGAAGAAACCATGCTGTTAAAGGTATGGTGCCTTAAATAAACATTTTTAATTCCGGCAGCATTAACAAGTATGCAGTTATTTCCCATTTCAACATCGCTTTTGTACAAAACAAAATTATTTTCAAAACCGGCAACAGAAGCCTTTGTGGACCGTTCAGCCTGCCCCTGTATGTCTTTTATTGCATCCGAAAGAATGTCGCAAAGCCTTAACGCATCAGCTTTACCAGAAAATAAGCCCGATTCAAAATAATAGTCAATCTGTTTTATAATGCTGCTGATAGTCCTGTCGCTCCAAATTTCTGTACAGGGTGTTCTGGTATAAATATCCAGTATTTGCTTTCCATCATTCATAATACTTTCATCCACCAATTGCGAGTTGTATTTTTTCCCGTCAAATTCAGGAACATTCAATACCGACTTCATCCAGTAGAACATTTTAAATGCAGCCAGTTCAGGGAATTTAAACAAATGGAAAATAGGAATATCTTCTGCTGCATAAATAATTTCCTTATCCTGCACCTTCCCGATCTGCTTCATATCATCGAGTATTCCGGATATATATTCTTTAAAACTTTCAATACTGCTCAGCAGCAAAGTATAGTTAAAATTCACGGAACCACTTTCATTCAGGCAGAATGAATCAAAAGAAATTTTATACTGATTGCATAATTTTATGATCTCGTCAAATGAAAAAGTTGTTTCGCTCCTGATACGGCGGTAAGCGCTATCGGTGCTAATTTCCAAAAGGTCGGCCAGTTCGTTCACCAGCGATAAATTTGGTGGAAAAGCCTGTTTGATGCGTTCAATAAATTTTACCTGGTTTGTTTCAACATTTTTCTGCATAAAAAATATTGTTTAAATCAATAATTGGAACTCTAATTATTTGCAATTTATAACAATTTTCCCAATGCTTTTGCAAAAAATGCAAATTCCTTTCCCGTTCTCCCTTCTTGAGTTTTAGTTTTTGCTAAAAACCCCAATTAGCGCGTAATGCCTGCGAATAACCGTTTTGAACAGCCTGGCCCCCGTAGTAATTTTACATCGTGAAACTCAAACAAAAAAAGCCATGAAAACAAAAACCACAAAAATAAGCAACACACTACTGTTACTCGGAGTAATTATCGCATGCAGCACTTTAACTTCCTGCAGTTCAGCTAAGCTTTTTACAAGAAAGATGAAGTATACATATTATAAAAAAGTAAAAGCAAATGATTCTAAAGGAACGTTTGCAGTTATTCAATCACCTGAACAAAAAAAGGAAACCAATGATAAAACTGAGATGGTTTCTTTCCCTGTTAGAAGTACTGTGAATGCAGGTTTTTCAGAAAATTCAGCATTAGCCAGCAATAATTTTTCAATCAGTAATTCTGTAAAAAAAGTTGACCACAAAGAAGTAAAAAAATCAACAACTTCAGAAACTAAAATTAATAAAGTTAAGAAATTTTATAATGAAAAAATGAACCGGTGGTTCCCTTCAAAATCAAACACAATGGAGAAAAAGGATGCCAGCGATAATATAATAGCAAAGGTACTGGTGGCATTAATTATCATCGCTCTTCTTTATGTACTGATAGTTGCAGCAATCTACTTACTGCTTCAGGCCAGCGGATTCACTTTTGCAATAGAATGTTAAATTACAAACCATTAAAAATCAAAAGCCATGAAAACAACAGCAAAAAAAATCAGGAACTTGATGTTATGCCTTATTACATTAATAAGCATAAACACAAATGCTCAACAGGTTAAGAAGACTGTAGGTATCTTAAATATATACTCCAGCGGAATAAGGCTTACCGATGAGCAGGTGGGAAACCTTTTACGCAGTGAAGTGGAAAAACTTGACACTTTCGATGTAATTGACAGATTTGATATGGATTATTTAATAAAGCAGAAAAATTTGAATTCAAGTTGCAACAGCAAATTATGCCTTATCGAAATAGGAAAGATCATCAATGCAGACAAAATGTTTTCTGGAAGCGCTGAACTTATCGGTGAAAATATTGTAATCACAATAAGATTGATTGATGTTCAAACAGGGTCGGTAGAAAAAACACAGGTTGACGAATTCCTGAATCTGCCAACAGAAATTAAAAGTATGCTGAATATTACCGTTTCAGAAATGTTCGCAAAATCCTATGACAACGAATTAAAGACCAAACTAGCCAAGAAATATTCTTATGATAATACTATCAATAATCCGCAGGTAGATAAACTAAATTGCAGCGGACCAAGAATGGGTGTAACCTTTGTTACAGGATCGGCGGCCGATGTTTTAAGAGCTCCCAAAGCAAAAGGTGGCTACGACGGATACCCGGTGATGTTTCAGTTTGGGTACCAGTGGGAACAACAATACCTGAATGAAGGAAATTTCCAGGCTTTGTTCGAATTTGTTCCATTAATTACCGGGCTTGAACAGGGAATGTTTATTCCAAGTTTTACAATGATGAATGGTATACGGAATAATAAAAACGGCTGGGAATTTGCTTTCGGACCAACATTTACAATTAACAAAGTGGCCGATGGATATTACGAAAACGGTGAATGGCATTTGCAGACAGACTTGCTCAATGATCCTTATGCTCAAGATCGCACAATTGTTACAAGGATGGACAGCCGCGGACATATCAGGATATCATCAGGTTTTGTATTTGCTTTCGGAAAAACTATTAAATCAGGTAATCTTAATATGCCTGTCAATATTTTTGTCAATCCAAACAAAGACGGTTTTCGCTTAGGTGTTTCCTTCGGATATAATGCCAAGCGGAAGTAGTTTCATGGCGGGGCCTGCCTGGCGGCAGGCCCCGCCACCTACTTATTCAATTATTTAGTTCTTATAATCACAAAAACGTAATCGCCATGAAAACAAAAATAATAATACTCGCTTTAATGATCTTCTGTGGACATTCTATAATGGCACAGAAGGACACATTGAATAGAAATACCGGTGTGAAATTCTGGCTAAATATTGGATTGACAACTTCTTTTGATGAAAACATAAACTCACTTGCGGGATTCAATGCCGGCCTTAATACCTGCTTTAATAACCGGCATTATATTTTTCTCAGATCTTACCGGTCGTATCAGACTCCAATTGGATTTCATGGATTTGATATGAAAGAAAAAAGTCTGAATGAAATAAGTACATATGCCCTGATGTATGGAATAGGAGAAAATTATTCAACAAAATTCTCAATTGTATATTCCGCAGGATTATGTTATGCTGATTGCGACTGGATTGCAAAACAGACAGGCTCTGATAATTTTCTTTTGTGGGAAATTCCTAAATACAAAATTGAGCATCTCACTACTGTAGGTGTTCCGCTGAATATTTCATTCCTGTGGAAAAAAGAGCATTATGCATTTAGTATTGACCTATATGCAAATATTCAAAAACATTCTGAATTTGGAATAGTACTGAATAATCATATTGGAAAGATAGGTGCGAAAAAGAAAAAATAATTATAACACAAACAAGTTTGGACTTTTATAAAAAAATTATGAAAACACATGCTTTTATAAAAAAACTGACACTAGTGATCTTTTTGATCATTGCATCTGTGTTCTCCAATGCACAAAAACCTGTAATTGTGAAAACACTAAATGTCACGGTATATGCAGCTACCAGGTATGAAACTTCAAAACAACATCTCTTATTGCTGATTGATTCAGGCAAGTGTATTATCTTATCGATGAGTGAAACAAAAACAGATAATGGAAATCAGAAATCAGTTATTGAAATTTCAACGAATGACGAAGGGTTTAAGATGATTGATAAAAGCCTGCCATCATTGGGATATATTAGTTTTAAAAATCTGAAAACCGAAGATAAATCGGCTGAGTTTGATACAACTTCAATAAGCAAAGAAATTATTTTTTACAAAAGGCAAAAGGCAAAGTATGAAAAACAACTTGCCAATTTAAAACCGGACAATGTTTCTTACACTGACATCTGGAAAGAAGAAGAAGCCATAGAAACTAAAATTTTTGAAAAGGAGAAGTTACTTACTTCGGCAAAATGTAAACTTAATTCACTTCATAAAATTTCTATCACATTGAGTGAATAATTCGTATTTTTGAATGTCTTTCTTTGTCATTTCGAGAGTAGTGAGAAATCTGATTTTGAGTTATGGATTTCTCCCGCAGGTCGAAATGACAAATAAGAAATGATAAAAAGAATATGTCAAAATTATTTTTAGTCCCTACTCCTATCGGAAACCTCGAGGATATTACCCTTAGGGCTATCCGAATTTTAAAGGAAGCAGATATTATTCTTGCCGAAGATACCCGCACCACCTCAAAACTGCTTAAACATTATGAGATTGAAACCCGCATGATGGCACATCATCTTTTTAATGAGCATCGCGAAGTTCCTCTCATCACTGAAAAAATTATGAATGGCATGACCATCGCGCTGGTAAGTGATGCCGGTACTCCGGGAATTTCCGATCCGGGTTTTTTACTTGTGCGAGAATGTTTGAAAGCAGGTATTGATGTTGAATGTCTGCCGGGGCCGACAGCTTTTGTGCCTGCGCTTGTTGCAAGCGGCATCCCTTGCGACAGTTTTTATTTTGAAGGTTTTCTGCCACAAAAAAAAGGCCGCCAGACAAGGCTTAAAGAATTAGCACTTAAAGAAGAAACTATTGTGTTTTACGAATCACCTCACAGACTTATCAAAGCGCTTGAAGAATTTTGCATCTATTTCGGCGCCGAGCGCAAAGCATCGGTATCGCGCGAACTCACCAAAATTTTTGAAGAAACAAAAAGGGGAACCATCTCCGAAATACTTGAATATTTTAAAACAAAAACAATAAAAGGCGAGATTGTAATTGTTGTAGAAGGTAAGCAAGAAAAGTAAATTAGGAATATAGAATCATTCAATATTTTCCGGGATACTTAATGCATTACACCTGATGCAATATTCTCATATCCTCGCAGTCTCATCAATATTTCCAATTCGCATACACTTTATGCTATCGTTATGTCCAGCAAAAGCCTGCGGCAATTAGTATTTATGGCATTTTTATGATAGTTTAATATCGGTTTAATCAAAAAAAAAGGGCTGTACCTTAAATTTGTCGCGATAATTTTTTGGAGTTCCTTGATAGGTAATTAAAAAAACAGGTAAATGGTTATTTTGTTAATGAGTTAACTCATTAACATTAATATAATTTAAACAAAACGGTAATCTTATGTAAAATTAAAAGCTATGAAAAAGATTTTAACGGCTGTTTGCCTGATTTTTATATCAGGAATTGCTGTTGCACAATGGCAACAAAACGGTAATCTTCTACCGTACAAAAACTATGAAAGTCCCATTACACTAGCTAAAGATATGATTTCTGGCAATATAACGCTACCGGAACCTCATACGAATGCAAATCTCTCGGAATTAAAAACATTAGCGTGGAATTGGGATACTTTGATTTGCTATAATGCATCAAACATGTTATATGAAAGATATACCCAAACGTTTGATGCCAGTGGCTATATTTTAACCAGATCGATTGAAAAAAGAGAACGATTCACCTGGGTGAATAATTTAAAAACAACCTACACATATAGTGCTGAAGGCAAAATGCTGACAGAACTTGAACAAGTTTGGCAAAATGGTGCCTGGGAAAATAGCCAGAGATATACATATTCGTATAAAAGCGATGGGAAAATGTTTACTGTTTTACTTGAAAAGTGGCAATTAAATGCATGGGTAAATAATTCGCAAAGCATTTATACATATGACACAAATGGCCGGCTGGTAACAGTTCTTGTTGAAAGCTGGAATTCCTCTATCTGGATGTACTATAGAAAAACTTCATATACTTACGACCCCGATGGAAATATGTTAAAGTGGACATCCCAATTATGGCGGGACAGAACCTGGATGAATGAATGGCGGTACATTTTTTCTTATGACGTGAATGGAAATAAGCTAACAACTTTACATCAAAACGGATTTGAGACTTATTGGATGAATAATTGGTCTGACACTCTCAAATATAATACACTTGGAAAAGTTAGTAATGAAGTATATGTAAACTGGCAATTGAATACCTGGGTGTATAATACCAGATGGACTAATTCATATGATGTAAAAGGTAGACTGATATTGTGCATTTCAGAATTGTGGAATGTCAGTAAATGGGTAAATAATGACAAGCATATTTATACTTATGCTTCATACTTACGTTCTGACCTACATCAACTATACCGCGATGGTATATGGGTAAACGATTGGAAATACTATTATAATTATGATTTCCGAGGAACACTTATTTCATTTATATGTCAGGCATGGCAAATTAAACACTGGGTAAATGATTGGAGATATAGTTATACTTATGATAAACAATGTAATTCTTCAAGTGGCGAATATGAAATATGGGATCAAAATTCTGGCTGGATGCCAGGTATACCCGATAATGGACTGGGAGTGTTTTCAAAAACCGTTCAGATTTATACACTGTATAATATTTATCGCTATGAGGCTAGTTCCAAATCTATAACCACTGGAATAACTGATATTGAAGAAAATAATAGTTCTTTGATGCTTTACCCCAATCCCGCAACCGATAATATAACCATCGAGACAAAGGTGAATGATACGAAACAAAAAGAATTAATTTCAGTGTGTGATATTCTTGGTAATATAATTTTACAACAACCCGTGCTTCAAATCAAAACAAACATCAATATATCAGACTTGCGCACAGGTGTGTATTTAATAAAAGTTGAAACAAACAACGGGGTTATGATTAAAAAGTTGGTTAAGGAATAATTGGGTTTTATGAATAATTGAGAAGCACAAAAAATATTCCGAAGCCAATTAATTTGTATTAATAATTTCAGGACTGAATGCCATTTATGAGGAATTAAGGCAAGTTCATAGATGGCGAACTTCAGTCCTGTTTTTTTAAATACCATTTTATCTATACGAATCTGCTCGGAAACTTTATGTGTTTTTAAAAACATTTTTACTTCTGTTGTAACTTTTATTTTTCACTGGGCGTCTTATGATCGAATATAACAACATAATAAATTTTAAAATATAAAATTATGAAAACACTGATCGTAACAATAAGCCTGATGCTCCTGACACTGACCTTTACAAGCGCAAACGCATCAACAAGAAAACCTAGAGACATTAACAAAATTTTGCAAAAGGAAATTTCTTATCCTGATTTTGCAAAAACACAAAAACTTGAAGGCACTGTATTGGTAAGCCTTACAGTAAATACTGACGGAACCATTAAAGTGAACCTCACCAATGACAGCAATGCAACACTAAAAGACTATGTTGTAAGCAAACTACAAAGTTTAAAAATTATTCCTTCTAGCGAAAATGCAGGAAAATCGTACGATGTGAGATTTGAATTTAAACTTGAAAAGTAGTCCATTTATTAACCAATAAAAACTTACTGCCATGAAAACAAAATTCATATCAATCGCAGCAATACTGATGTTGATAATCACATTCAGTTATGCAAACAATCCAACCGATAGTTATGCAAAAGGTCCATCCGATCTGCAACAAACAATTAACAGTCAAATTTCTTTTCCATCATCAGCAATAGAAAAACATATTGAAGGTGCTGTTTTCGTAGAATTTACTGTAAAAGATGACGGTAGTATTGAAGTATTAAATTGTTTTTCGGTACAGGGAGAATTGCAATGCTATGTCTTCAAAACCCTATCAGAACTGAAAGTTACGCCCGAAGCCAATATTGTGGGACAAACATACAGCATGCGTTTTGATTTCAAACTTATTTAAAATCATCATGTATTTTAACCACTTTAAAGAAAAAATCCTGACTGAAGCAGTCAGGATTTTTTCTTTTCAGCAGGGAAAAGTTTAAAAAGTCCGGAAGGAATGAACTTTTATCCCATTGAGGTTTGAGCCTTAGATTTTTTTAAATTTTCTGTCAAAACTTTTTAACTTAGTCGGATCAATTTAAAACCAATTTGCCATGACATCAAGAATTTTTAAAATCACTTTGTGCATTACGTTGATATTTGCTTTTATCATCAGCGGAAACGCTTACAGCCAAAGCAAAGCAACTACTGCCCTGAAAGTTTCAAAATATGTTCTCGACAATGGACTCACTGTAATTCTCAATGAAGATCATAGTAAACCATTAGTATTTGGAGGTGTGGTTACCAAGGCCGGTAGCAAAAACGATCCCGCCGATCATACCGGTATTGCGCATTATCTTGAACATATGTTATTCAAAGGCACCGAAGAAATGGGAACCACAAATTATGAACTTGAAAAACCTTATCTCTTCAGAATCTATGCGCTATACGACTCTCTCAGCCAGACAACAGACGAAACAAAACGTAAAGCCATTCAAAAATTAATCAATGAACAATCGCTAAAAGCTGGCGAATTCACGGTCCCTACAGAAATTGACAAGCTTATTAAAAGTATTGGTGGCACAGGAATGAATGCTTTTACACAGGAAGAAATGACTTTTTTCCACAACGCATTCCCTCCCAACCAGGTTGAAAAATGGCTTGAGCTTTACAGCGCACGCTTCATCAATCCAGTATTTCGTTCATTCCAGTCGGAGCTTGAAGTGGTGTATGAAGAAAAGAACAGGTCGATGGATAATTTTGTTTTCCCGCTGATAGAAGCTTTTCAGAAAAATCTTTACAAAAAACATCCTTACGGACAGCAATCTACACTGGGCACAATAGAACATTTGAAGAATCCTTCTCTAAATGCCATGTACGAATTTTACAAAACATATTATGTTGCAAACAATATGGCATTGGTGATGTGCGGCGATTTCAACACGGATGAAGTGTTGCCTATAATTAAAGAAAAATTCGGAAAATGGAAATCAGGAGCAATTCCAAAATATCCCGAATACAAAGAAGAACCCTTTAAGGGCAGGGAACTCGTAAATGTAAAACTCACTCCGATTAAACTTGGAATTATCGGTTTTCGTACAGTTCCCAATGGCGATACTAGTGAAATAACATTGGATGTCTGTAACAGGATACTGTCAAACTCAGGGCAAACAGGGCTTCTCGACAAACTTATGCTTGACAATAAAATTCTTGCTGCACAGTACATTCCCCTTGGACAATATAATGATTACGGATCGTCCGTATTTTTATTTATTCCTAAAATCCTGGGGCAGTCGCTTGAAAATGCTGAATCACTTATTATGGCAGAATTCGCAAAACTTAGAAAAGGTGAATTTGATGACTGGCTTCTTGAAGCTGTAAAGAAGGACATGTACAAGGAATTTGAAATGTCACTTGAAGCTTTTGATTCAAGGTCAACATTGCTGGCATCGGCGTTTGCACAAAACAGAAACATCGACGATTATCTTAGCTACACTCAGAAAATTAAGAAAATCACAAAAGAAGATGTGATGAAAGCTGCGGAAAAATATTACAACGAAAACTACCTTGTGCTGTTCTCAAAAATGGGATTTCCGAAAAAGGAAAAACTTGAAAAACCCGGATTTGAACCCGTGAAACCCAAAGCTGATGCAGAATCCCCGTTTGCAGTAAAATTCAACAAGATGGAGGGAAAAGAACCAAAAGCAGAATTTGTAAACTTCAATGAGGATGTGAATATTGCTGAACTGAAAAAAGGCGTTACACTTTATTATACTGCTAATCCGGAAAACGATATTTATACACTCACTTTCAAATATGGGGTAGGCGATTATAAAATCCCTCAGCTTTATTATGCTGCAGAACTTATGAATTATGCAGGCACAAAAACAAAAACGATGACCGAAGTGAAAGCTGCATTCCAGAAGATAGGCTGTACCTATTCTTTTGGATGTGATGAAAATTTCTTGACCATCGAACTCACGGGTATTGAAGATGACCTGCCTGCAGCGATAATACTCCTGCAGGACCTTATTGCCAATCCTGCAGTTGATAAAGCCAAAATGAAAAATATTATTGACGGTGAACAGTCCACGCGCAAACTGGAAGATGGCGATGCCCCAAGTGTTGCGAAAGCACTGGTTCAATATATTCGCAAAAAAGAAAATTCAACTTTTCTGAACCGCCTTTCAATGAAAGAAATCAAAGCACTTGATGCTGACAGTCTCTTAGCGGTATTTAAAAAAGGAATGGGCTATGAACTGCAGATTCATTATGTTGGAAGCAAGTACGATTTTACTTCTATCCAGGAATTGTTTAACAGCAATATGGTTTTCGGGACAGATCTTAAAACCAGTGAATCGCCTGTGGTTATTAACGATGAAGTATATTCAGACAATACTGTTTACTTTGTAAACAGAAAAGATGCGCTGCAAAGCCAGATATATTTTTATATAAAAGGTGAAGATTATTCAACAGACAAAGAAGCGCAGATCGATGCATTCAATGACTATTTCGGTGGAGGTTTTTCGGGACTCGTGATCCAGGAAATTCGCGAATACAGGTCAATGGCCTATACTGCAGGTGCAACATATACCATCCCCGCACTTGCAGGAAAACGGTCTAGTTTTATTGGCTATATTGGAACGCAGGCCGATAAGACCGTGGAGGCCATTAATGTTTTCGACAGTCTGTTGCTTTTCATGCCTGAGAAAAAAGAAAGAATTGATAACATACAAAGTTCGTTAATACAGGAAGCTTTCGCAAGTCGTCCTGATTTCAGGGAACTCAGCCAGCAACTTGTTAACTGGAAACTACAGGGATATTATGAAGATCCTGCAAAATTCAAACTTGATGCTTATAAAAAACTTACGTTCGATGATATTCTGAGTTTTTACAAAAAGAATATTAAAGGAAAACCAATTGTCATATGTATTGTGGGAGATAAAAATCGCCTGAACATGAAGGATATCGCGAAATTCGGGAAGATTGTGGAAATAAAAGAAAGTACATTATTCAAAAAATAAAATAACCTAAAACAAAATTTTATGAAATCTAAAATCTGTATTAGCGGAATTGCATTACTATTTCTTAGTATAATCCTGTACAGTTGCGATACCAGTAAACGCGCATACAAAAGTCCTGCTTATAGTAAATCGTCAGGTGATTATAACGGGTTTACCGGAACATCAGGAAAAGTTAGCGGAGAGGAAGTCTCTGGCTGGGAGACCAAGAATGCGCAAACTGCCGACAGAAAAATGATTTACGATGCAGATATTACACTCATTGTAAAAAAAACAGATACTGCTACAGCTAAGGTCATTAAGATCGCAAGGAAGTATAAAGGATATGTTTTAAATACCGGAACCAATTATACTACTATTCGCGTGGCTGCAGACTCAATGCATTATGCAATTGCCGAAATTGAAAAGATCGGACATGTCAAATACAAAAATTTATATGCAGAAGACATCACCGAAGAATATGCTGACCTTACCGTTAGGCTTGATAATGCAACAAAAGCACGTGCCCGTTACCTGGAACTTTTAGCAAAAGCAACCACAGTTGAAGAAACACTGAAAGTTGAAAAAGAACTCGAACGCCTGGCAACAGAAATAGAACTCCTTGAAGGAAAAATTAACAGGTTGAATCATCTTACAGAATTTTCAACTATAACTGTAACTATTCAGAAGAAAGTACAACCAGGGCCGGTTGGATTTGTTTTTAAATATGTGTTTAAAGGAATAAAATATTTATTTGTTTGGGGCTGATAACCGTCTAACCCGAAACTAAAATTTCCGTAATATTCAGATAAAAAATAACCCCGCCTTTATGGACGGGGTTATTTTTATTTATCTTATTTTGGCTTCTGCCTTGATCATCTTATAAAGTTTACAGTAATTTACTTAAGCGTATCAAGCACTGTGATTGCTTTCAATAGCGTTTTATCTTCCTTTTGTATTACCGGATAAAATGCTTCATCATCAAAAATATTACGTCCGATAAATGCCTTGAGATAGGTTTTGATAATTTCTTTGGAAGCGGCAATTCCGTTATCATCAGTCTTTACGCCATTCTTCACGGCATAGGCAACCAGTTCATCAAACATACTGTTGCTCACTGAAAAATTCTTTACAAATCCTGCAGCATTTTTATATGTACTTTTTATTGACTGCCTGTTCTTGTCAGTATAATCAAATGTGTACTGAACGAAAAGACCTTTATTGTAAATCAAATTAAAATATTTTGAACTTGCATCTTTCCCCAGTGGGACATATACATCTGGCATTATGCCACCACCACCGTAAACAACTTTTCCTTTAGGTGTGGTAAATTTTAGTGAGTCGGCAAGCTTTATACTGTCGGGGTTTTCAGATTCTCCATCAAGGAACTGTGCGTAAAACTGTGCATAATATTCTTCAGTTCCACCCGTGTATGGCCTCTGGATGCATCGTCCTGTGGGAGTATAATAACGAGCCACTGTTAAACGAACAGCAGAACCATCGGACAAATTAAGCTGTTCTTGAACAAGTCCTTTACCAAAAGATCTTTTACCAATAATGACTCCCCTGTCATTATCCTGAATTGCTCCGGATACTATCTCGCTGGCAGAAGCAGAAAATTCATTTACAAGTATTGCAAGCTGGCCGTTTTCAAAATTTCCTTCACTGGTTGCATAATCCGTTTCTTTAGGTTTATGAACACCTTTGGTATACACAATTAGTTTACCCGAACTCAGAAATTCATCAGCTACATCTATAGCTGCTTTAAGATAACCGCCGCCATTGTCTCTCAGGTCAAGTACAAGCTTTTTCATTCCTTTGGCTTTAAGTTTTGTAAGAGCTGCAAGGAATTCGTCGTGTGTTGTTGCCGAAAATTTACTGAGCTTTATGTACCCTATTTTATCTGTAAGCATGTAAGCAATATCAAGGCTGTATGTAGGAATAACATTTCTTGTTATTGTGAATTCAAGAAGCTTACTTACTCCATGCCGGAAAACTTTTATTGTAACTATTGTTCCTTTTTTGCCTTTCAATTTTTTCATTACCTCATTATTGGTAATTTTTATTCCGGCAACATTTTTTCCATCCACTTTTACAATACGGTCACCAGCCATTACCCCCACGCCTTCCGAAGGTCCGCCGGGAACAACATTCATTACCGTTATTGTATCCCGCTGTATTCTGAATTCAACACCAATTCCTTCAAAACTGCCTTCCAGTGGATCGTTTGCCTCATTAAATTCTGCTGCAGTAATATAAGTGGAATGCGGATCAAGTTTCTCAAGAAGGCTGCTGATAGCATCTTCAGTAAGCTGATCGATTGTTACAGAATCAACATACGATTCACGGATATAATTCAGCACATCATTCAGTTTATCATATTTACCAAAGCCCAGTGAAAATAATTTGTTGTTTTTTGTTGTTGAAGAACCGCCCGAAATCAAGCGTGCTCCTAAGAACATTCCGGCTATAAACACCAGCGCAAATACTATAGGCAGATAAATATATATCCTTCTTTTCCTTTTTTCTTCCATCACAAAACGAAATTTTAAACCTTACGAACAATGCTATTCAAAAACGATTGGCAAAGATAAACTTTTAGAATGAGTTGGTGTATGCAAAATGCATTATACGGAATTATAATGTTTCCAATTCTTTTTTATAATCATATTGTAAATCTTCATGCAACTTTTCCATTGCCTTGCTGATTCTTTTTAGTTGATTAAGATAAATATTGTGAAGAGCAATAGTTTTATCAATGGTTATTCCGGAGCATTTAATTTTTTTGCAGAAATAAATAAGCAAATCAGTTTCTGTTTGAGCAGAACCAGAATACTTTATGTATTTGTTAGTATTTCTAAGAATTTTGCGCAGAGATTTTTTTATAAAGTACACATTGCTCATATTGATTTCTGTGAATTTTTCATTAATCTCGCTTTTGATTCCTTCAACATACGCTTCTTCATCGTGCGAATGAAAAAGTAAATAGGTTAAAAGTTCTTTGTTTTCCTTTTTATATTTAGCAAGACGCATACAAAGCGCCAGCACTTTCGAAGGCGCGAGGGTTCCTAATTCGTTTTTTAGTTCATTAAGCGATGATGCTTTCATTGCATTACTGATTGGATTTTTTTTGTACAAAAATGATTTTCAAATGTACGCTTTTAAGAGGAATTGCATTAGTCTTAACAGATTATTATCTTCCTTTTCCAACAATAAATATTTTTACAAAATTTTGCATTTATTCAATAATATTTAACTTTACATATCTCTGATAAAATATTCACTTAATAAAATATTATGAAAAAGACATTTTTACTTTTTGCAGTAATTGGTTTGTTATTCTTTTCAAACCTCAATTCATTTGCTCAAACACCCGACTGGCTCTGGGCAAGAGTGGCGGGAGACAATAGCTATAATGAAGCGATGTCAATAGCCGCAGATGATAGCGGCAATACGTATGTTGCGGGTTACTATAATATTTATGCCTGGGATTTGCCTCATGCAAACGGAACGGATGCTTTTTTCGTAAAATATGATCCGTTCGGAAATATTGTTTGGACGAGGTCGTTAAGTAGCAGTGGTACCGACAGGATTTTCTCCATTGCCACAGATAAGTTGGGTCATTTTTATATTTTCGGATATTTCGGCGGACCATCGATCAAAATATGCAACGACACTCTCACGAATACCGTAGTCAATAAATTTGATATGTTTGTCGCAAAATACGACACAAACGGAAACTGCATCTGGGTAAGACAGATAGGCGGGGCAGGCCAGGACACCCCTACCGGTATGGCCGTTGATTCTATCGGAAACTGTTTTATAACGGGATTCTTCGAAAGTCCTACACTTAGTTTTGGAACTCAGAACCTCACAAATTCAGGAGGTGTGGATCTTTTCGTCGCCAAATATGATCCGAACGGAACTGACCTTTGGGCCAAATCAGCAGCAGGCTCAGCGAATGAATATTCCAGATCAGTTGCAGTTGATAAATTTGGAAACAGTTATATTACTGGGGATTTCAACACAGCTTCCATTTCGTTTGACGGTACTGTTTTAATAAAATCCGGAAACCAGGATATGTTTCTCACTAAATATTCCTCAAGCGGAAATATGTTATGGGTTAATCATCCGGATGGGACTCAAGATATGCACGGGAACTCGGTGGCTGTTGATTCAGCAGCAAACATTTACATTGGTGGCTCTTTTAATTATAACATAACATTTGATACCACAACCCTTACAAGCAGTGGAAATTTAGATATTCTACTGGTTAAGTATGCAACGGACGGAAGTTTTCTTTGGGCAAAATCTATTGGTGGTACTGCTGAAGATGCAGCTACCGCAGTAGCAACCGATTATCTGGGTTACTGCTATCTTGCAGGATATTTTAACAGCGCGTCAATCACTATGGGCGTTTATTCGCTTACAAACAACGGTTCCGGGTTTAAAGACATCTTCACTTCAGAATATAATGCTGCCGGAGGTGTGGTGTGGGCAAAATCCATTGGTGGTGCAACTGGTGATTATCCGAACGCTATTCAACCTGATTTATCAAGAGATGTTTATATTGCAGGTTGCCTGGGCAGCACATCAATCACTATTGGAGATTCTACATTTGCAAATGCAGGGACCACGAATATATTGGTTGCAAAATCAGGAAACACCCCTGCAACAAGCCTTCAGTGGTTCAGTAACTCTGCAAGTATCTCTGTTTTTCCAAATCCCGCAAATGAGTATATAACTTTTTCAATGCCAGAAAAAGCAACTGTAGAAATTCTGAATATTGAAGGTCAGATTGTCAAAACAATAAATACTGACGGAATTGCAACCACAATTGATTTAGGAATACTACCGAGTGGTGTTTATATTCTTAAAGCAACCACCAAGAACTCAATTGTTACAAAGAAATTCATTAAAGAGTAAACGGTATTTTAGTAATTTGAAAAGGGCTTGCATTTTTATAAAAATGCAAGCCCTTTCACTTGTACCCGGAGCCGGAATCGAACCGGCACGAGATTACTCTCATTGGTTTTTGAGACCAACGCGTCTACCAATTCCGCCATCCGGGCATTAGGCTAAAGTGAAATTGGGAGTGCAAAGGTATTCATTCCTTTTATATACACAAAAAATTTTTACGAGGCTAATATTCACGAGACTCTGAAATACCATTAAATACTGAAGAATAAGAATATTTACATTCTTCTCTAAAATAATTTTGGATCAACAAAATAAAACTGTAATTTCGCGGCTTGGAACAAGGTGGTTTTAATTCTTTTTAAATCAACAATCTCCGACATGTCAGAACCCATTGTAAATATTGTATCAGGCAGGGCAACCCATTACCTTGCTGAAAAAATTGCTTCTTGCTATGGCAAAAAGCTAGGACAAATGCATGTTTCAACCTTCAGTGATGGTGAATTCCAGCCTTCGTTTGAGGAAACTATCAGGGGAAATGATATGTTTATTATCCAGTCTACATTTGCACCAACCGACAATCTCTTTGAGTTGCTTCTTATGATTGATGCAGCCAAAAGGGCATCAGCAAAAACAATTGTAGCAGTGATTCCTTATTTCGGATATGCCCGTCAGGACAGGAAAGACAAGCCACGTGTGCCTATCGCTTCAAAGTTAATTGCAAATCTTTTATGTGCAGCAGGAGTTGACCGTATTATCACCATGGATCTTCACGCCGATCAGATCCAGGGATTTTTTGATATTCCAGTAGACCATCTTTATGGTTCAACAATGTTCGTTCCTTATATTAAAAATTTATATCTGCCGAACCTTACAATGTCATCGCCCGACACAGGCGGTACACGCAGGGCTGCCGCTTATGCTAAATTCTTAAATTCAGATCTTGTTATCTGTTATAAGACACGTGCAAAAGCCAATGTGGTTGAAAAACTTACTGTGATCGGCGACGTTGAGGGAAAAGATGTTGTTCTTGTAGATGATATTATTGATACTGCCGGTACTATTGCCAAAGCCTCTGATATGCTTATGGATAAAGGCGCAACAAGTGTAAGGGCGGTTGCCACTCATGCAATTTTATCGGGCAAGGCCATTGAGCGCCTGGAAAAATCTGCATTAAAAGAAATTATCGTCACCGATACTATTCCACTGAAACAGGAATGCAGTAAAGTAACAGTACTTTCCATTGCACATCTGTTTGCGGATGTTATAGGAAGAGTTCATAATTACGAATCAATCAGTACACATTTTAAATTTAATCCAATTTTATAATTTTTTTTATTATTCATTTAAATCATTTAAATCATGAAATCAGTATCTATTAGCGGTTCTCCAAGGGAGAACGTAGGGAAAAAAGATGCTAAAAAGCACAGAAAAGAAGGCCTTGTTCCTTGTGTGCTCTATGGCGGCACAGAACAGGTTCATTTTGTTACAGAAGATGTGAGTTTTAAAAAACTCGTTTATTCACCGGAAGCCTACACCGTAAAATTAAATGTAGACAACAAAGAACATCATGCAATTTTACAGGATATTCAATATCATCCAGTAAGTGATGTAATTCTGCATGCTGACTTTCTTGAAATTTTCGACGACAAACCCGTAACTATTCATATTCCTGTGAAAGTAACAGGAGTTTCCCAGGGTATTCTCAAAGGAGGTAAACTAATTCAGAAGTTGAGAAAACTGAAAATTAAAGCACTTCCAGCTTATCTTCCTGATGATATTACAGTAGATATTTCTCCTCTTGAAATTGGTGATTCAATAAGGGTTGCTGATATTAAACAGGATAATATTTCGTTTCTTGATGCTCCAGGTGCTGTTATTGTTGGCGTACGTGTTACCAGAGTGGTTGTTGAAGAAGTAACAACTGCTGCCGCAACAACTGAAGGTGCTGCCGCTCCTGCTGCTCCTGCTGCCGGTGAAAAAGGCAAAGAAGCTGAAAAAGATAAAGGAAAAGATAAAAAATAATTTTTCTTTCAATTAAAGAAAGGTATAAAGGCTTTATTCTTTATACCTTTTTTTTATAATTTTATCTGACTTTATAAAGCATGAAATTCTTAATCGCCGGACTCGGAAATATTGGACCTGAATATGCCAACACAAGACATAACATAGGGTTTATGGTGCTTGACAAACTTGCTGCTGATGCATCGCTAACGTTTGAATCCAAACGATATGCCTGGACAACAGAATTCCGATTTAAAGGTCGCATATTTGTTTTGATAAAGCCTACTACTTTTATGAACCTTAGCGGTAAGGCAATCTCTTACTGGTTGCAAAAAGAGAAAATTCCAGACGAAAATCTTATGGTAATTACTGACGATATCGCACTTCCGCTTGGAACAATCAGACTTAGGAAGAAGGGAAGTGCCGGTGGTCATAACGGATTACAGGACATCATTGATCATCTGGGCACAAATGAATTTATACGTCTCCGGGTTGGAGCAGGCAATGAATTTCCCATGGGTTCCCAAATAAAATATGTGTTAGGAGAATGGACCTCTGAAGAAAAAAACATTCTGTTCCCGAAAATTGAATCATCAGTAGAAATTATCAAAAGTTTTGGCACTATTGGTATTGACAGAACAATGACTGCCTTTAATAATAAGTGATTTCCCACATAAATTATCACTTGTCTGCTTATTACTTGCCTACTTGTCAACTTACTACCATTTATTATAATGTATCCTTTCCGGCAAAAACCGGTTTGGGTCAGATTTTTCTTCATCAGGATATCCCAGTGCAATTAAAGAAATAGGTAAAATATGTTCGGGCAAAGCAAACAAGGAGGCAATTGCTTTTACTCTTTCTTCGCGTGGATAAACGCCCAGCCATACACTACCGAGTCCGAGATCATGCGCGGCTAATAATATGTTCTGGGTAGAAGCTGAACAATTTGTATTCAAATAACCTTCATTAGGCTCCAGGGTTTTATCGCCGCAAACAAGGATAGCGAGTGTGGCTTCTTTCAGCATTCCTGCATAGGGGTGAACTTTTCTGATAGCATCAAGTATATTCCTTTCGGTTATTACAATATATTGCCACGACTGGGTGTTTCTTGCTGAAGGTGCGTACATTGCTGCTTTGAGTAACAGTTCGATTTTTTCCGGCTCTACAATTTGCAATTTATATTTTCTGATGCTCCGCCTTGTGATAATAGTTTGTATGGTTTCCATATGTTGAAATTTGCTATAAAATTAGTCCAAATTTACATTCAGAGAAACCATTAAGGCAAACCTTTCGTATAAAATGGTTAGTTATAGAATAAAACCATATTTTTGTGATAGCAAATATGCTAAATTGATGAAAAAGAAAGCTGTACTTATAATTGTTTTTTCTCTGATAATCATTGGACTCGGTTTTGCCATATATATGATGAATAAAAATATGGAGGAGAAACAACAAAAAATATCCGCTCTTGAAACAGCATCGAAGAATGCAAATTCAAAATACAACAAACTGATGCATACCAAGGATTCGCTGATGCTTATCAATGCATTCCTTGCAAAATACCGCACTCTGACCGTGGCTATGACTTACCGCGATTCAGTAAGGCTCGGTATGAAGTATGTGGTTGGTGATGTGGTCCATTTAAAACGCGACTCTTCACGTGCAATAATCAGTGATATTGTTATTGGTGGCAGCAAGCATGAATATTACATCAAATATAAAGTAATGTTTAAAGGCGGAAATGAAGAAGAGATTGTACCGGAACTGATTTATTAAACCAGAAATTAATATAAACAACAAAGCCCGTATTCTTAAGAATACCGGGCTTTGTGCTTTTTTGGGTGGTGGTGAGGGACGGGATTGAACCGCCGACACACGGATTTTCAGTCCGTTGCTCTACCAGCTGAGCTACCCCACCATTCCTTGTTAAGGGCTGCAAATGTAAAAACATTTTTTGAAATATAAAATTATTTTTCTGAATCAACCATCATTTACTTTCCTTTTCTGCTAATATTCATACCTTTGAAACTTATTTTTATCACAAGATGAAACTTGTTCTGGATATTGGAAACACCTTGATAAAAGCAGGCGTTTTTGATCAAAAACAATTAACGAAATCATATCATTCGGAAAAGCTGACTGTTGATTTTATCAAAGCAATCGCAAGGCGATACGTGATTGATGCGGTAATATTATCTTCTGTAAAGCATGTTTCGTTAAAAGTAAATGAATACCTTCATAAAAATTTTAAGCATATTGAACTTAGTGAATCCACCCCCGTTAACATTATTAACAAGTATAAAACACCTGCTACTCTTGGAAAAGACCGGCTGGCAGGAGTTGTAGGGGCTTCATCAGTTTACAAAAGCGAAAACATACTAATAATTGATGCAGGCACCTGCATTACCTATGATTTTATAAATAAAAAAACAGAATACCTGGGTGGAAGCATTTCTCCCGGAATTCAAATGAGATTTAAGGCACTACATACTTTTACTGGAAAACTTCCGTTAGTGTCAATGACAAATTTCAACCATATTACAGGCACCACTACCGAAGAGTCAATACTTGCAGGTGTGATAAACGGTGCAGTGGGGGAACTGGATGCAATTATTAATAATTATAAAGAAAAATATAGTTCAATAAAGGTTGTAATATGCGGAGGTGACGCACCGTTTTTGGCAAGTCGGCTAAAAAACACCATCTTTGCACTCCCTGAACTGATACTAATAGGGCTTAACGAAATTCTTGATTACAATGTGCAATAAAAAGATTTTTTTTCTTTCCCTGGGACTCATCTCGCTGATCGCATTCGCTGGCAATGCGCAGACCAGGATAGGCTCTCCTTATTCCCGCTACGGACTTGGAGATTTACAAAGCAATAAATACATGAGAAATATTTCGATGGGAGGTATTTCATACGGATTCCGCGATTCAACTACGGTAAATTTTTCAAACCCGGCTTCCTATACGGCCTTCGATACAATGTCCTTTGTTTTTGAAACCGGCGTAAACAGTCATTTTGTAGAACTTTCCACAAACGACTTAAGCCAGGGATCAAACTATACTTCCCTGTCGCATCTGGTAATGGGATTTCCTGTTACAAAATGGTGGGGAGCAAGCATAGGCCTGCTACCATTTAGCAGCGTGGGATATAAGATATCCGATTATGAAACTCAGCCAAGTATTGGGAAAATCAAATATCTGTATGAAGGATCAGGAGGCCTGAACCAATTTTATGCAGGCAATGCCTTTAGAATAAAAAATCTTTCGGTTGGGTTTAATGCAGCGTATATTTTCGGAACTCTCGATAAATTAAGAACGGTAACCTTCCCTGATTCAGTGAATATTCTTGCAGTGCGCCTGAAAAATTCCACGCTCATTAATAATTTTCTTTTCACCTACGGAGCACAATACCATAAAAAATTAAAAAATGGCCTTAATATAGGACTTGGCGTTGTATGCAGTGCATCAACAAATCTGAACGCCCGCCAGGATTCTCTGGCATATCGTTTTTTCACAGCTGGAACAGGTTATGAAACCATAAAAGACACCTTGATAAATACGCAAAACACCAAAGGAAAAATTGTATTACCCATGTCGATTGGCGGAGGGTTTACAATTGGGAAGTCAGACAGTTGGTTAGTTGGCGTGGATTATCAAACACAAAACTGGAAAAACTATTCCGCATTCGGAGAAAAGGATTCCCTGAAGAACAGCTGGATGGCTTCAATAGGCGGTGAATTTACACCTAACCACACATCCGTTTCGAACTACTGGAAAAGGGTACATTACAGGATTGGCGGAAGGTACAACCAAACGTACCTGCAGCTCAGAAATAACCAACTTTCGGAATATGCTGTAAGTTTTGGTTTCGGGTTTCCGCTTAAAAGAACAAAAACATCCATCAACCTGGGATTTGAACTTGGGCAGAGAGGAACCACAGAAAATAATCTTATCAAAGAGCAGTTTGGCAGGGTAATTTTAAGTTTCTCGATCTACGAATTCTGGTTTTACAAAAAGAAATTCGAATAATTTTTAAAATTTTATGCAGCCAAGGCATAGTTTCTTCTTTCTATTGTGTTGTTTGTTCCTGGCTTCCTGTGAAAACGACATCAAGGTGATCAATTCTATTGGGAATAAAGACTTCCTTCCTGTTGAAACCGCTAAAGATGTAGAGACGATTTACAGCGATTCCGCTCAAATAGCCGTTATTGTAAGAGCACCTCAGCTCGACCGGTATGAAGGCGAAAAATCGTATGTTGAAATGCCTAAAGGCGTTTCCGTTTTTTTCTACGATTCACTGATGCGGGTAAAATCAAAACTTACGGCCAACTATGCCATCAATTATGAAAAGGACAAGATGATGGAGGCAAAAAACAACGTAATTGTAGTAAACGAAAAAGGAGAGCAGCTTAACACCGAACATCTTGTGTGGGACCAGAAAAAAGCTATCATTTATTCCGATAAATTTGTAAAAATAAACACCGGGAAAGAAATATTGTGGGGTGATGGGATGGAGGCTGATGAGCGTTTCGATAAATGGAAAATTACAAAGCCGAAAGGATCAATTACAATCAAAGAGGACTGAGTTGCCTGAATATCATTGTTTTCAAATCATTTTCAAATCATTATTTTTTTTCTTTCATTCTTGAAATTTTATTGATTTGAAGTTATATCATGCAGATACTTATGAATTTTCATGAATAATTTTATATTTCAAATTATTAATTCTAAATTTGCACCCTTAATTTTAAAAGAAGATTACCATGGCTGTTATAGGTAAAATACGTAAAAGAGGTGGCCTGATCACTATTATCATAGGTCTTGCTCTTGCTGCATTTGTTCTTGGAGATTTCTGGAAGAAGAGCGGCAACAGAGGATCTAAAAATACAAATGTTGGAGTAATAGCCGGCGAAAAAGTGACCAACACTGACTTTGAAGCAAAAGTTACGGAGCAGGAAGAACTGATGAAGCAGCAAACAGGTAAGGAAAACCTTACATCTGCACAATTGTTTCAGTTACGTGAAGAAACCTGGAAAACAATGACCCGCGATATCATTCTTGGAATAGAATACGATGACCTGGGTCTTGTTGTTTCCTCCGATGAGTTATGGGATCTTGTTCAGGGAAAAGAACCACATCAGTATATATTACAAAATTTTGCCGATCCTCAGACAGGAGCTTTCAATCCTGCACAGGTCCGTAATTTTCTGCAGAACCTTGAAACATACGAGCAACAGAAACCGGGTACCAAAGCACAATGGGCAAATCTTGAAGCTTCCATTAAGTCGGATCGTATTTATACGAAATACATGAACCTTATTAAAGGTGGCTATTACATGCCTAAAGCAATGGCAAAAATGGATTATGATCAGAAAAACAGAAAGGCTGACTTCCGCTTCTTCGCTGACAAATATGCCAATATTGCTGATACCAAGGTTACAGTTACACAGGATGATTTTCAGAAATATTATGATGCACACAAACAGGAATACGAGCAGGAAGCTTCACGTGATCTGGAATATGTATCATTTGATGTTGACCCATCTGAAGCTGACCTGAAGAAAGCCAAGACAGATGTTAATCAGATAGAAACTGATTTTGCCAAGCAGGAGAATAAAGATGTTCCTACTTTTGTAAACAGGTACTCTGATGTAAAGTACGACAGCCTCTATTACAAAAAAGGTGCACTGCCAATGAATATTGATTCTTTGGTTTTTAAAGCAAAAAAAGATGAACTATTGAAGCCTATTTATGATGAAGCTACATTTACTTACACCCTAGCAAAAGTTATGGATTTCCAGATGAGGCCTGACTCAATGAAGGCAAGCCATATACTTATTGCATATGCAGGATCGTTAAAGGCTCCGGAAACAGTAACCCGCACAAAGGACCGGGCAAAAGCAATTGCCGACAGTCTTCTTTTAGTTATTAAAAAAGACGGTAAGAAATTCGATACTATTGCGAAAAAAATATCAGATGATCCAACTGCAGCAACCAAAGCAGGTGACCTGGACTGGTTTGCCGATGGAGCAATGGTAGGACCTTTCAACGAAGCATGTGTTGAAGGAAAAGTAGGCGACCTGAAAGTTGTTGAAACTGATTTCGGTTTTCATATTGTGAAAATTACAGGGAAAAAGAAGCTCGTTAATAAAGCGCGGGTAGCTGTCATTACCATGAAGATAGAGCCAAGCAATGAAACCTTCCAGGCTAAGTATTCTGATGCCAGTGCTTTTGCAGGTGAATGTACCACAATGGAATTGTTCAATAAATCCGTTGTTGATAAGAAACTGAATAAGAAACTTGCCGAATATCTTACGCCTATGACCGATGCAATTGCAGGACTTGATTCACCAAGGGAAATTGTACGCTGGGCTTTTGAAGAAGCAACCAAGAAAGGTGATGTTTCCAAAGTATTTGATCTCCAGGGAAAATATGTTGTTGCCTGTGTAAAAGAAGTAAGGGAAAAAGGAATTCCAACCCTTGATCAGATTAAAACCCAGCTTGAGCCGCTTGTAAAACGTGAGAAGAAAGCTGAAACAATCATAAAGAAAATCAATGCTTTTAAAACTGCAGGTATTTCTCTTGATCAGCTTGCGCTTAAAGACAGTGCTTCAGTTGACACACTTGATTTTATCACATTCTCTTCTTATTCAATACCAGGTTTTGGACCAGAACCAGATATTATTGGAACACTGTTTACTTTAAAGACAGGTGTAATGTCGGAACCACTAAAAGGCAAGACCGGTGTGTTTGTTGTATATGTTGACAAATTCGTTGATGCACCAGCAACAACCGATTATACTGCTAACCAGAAGCAGGCTGTTATGACTTTCAAGAGCAGGGTTGGATATGATTTATACAATGCCCTTGAAAAGAATGCAAAAGTAGAAGACAACAGGATGTTATTTTATTAAACGAAAAATATAATAATAAAAAGGGCGGCTTATAGCCGCCCTTTTTATTTAGAAACCTGCATTTACTTCACTTCATTTAATTGTTCTATAAGATTGTCTGTTTGTATCATCACTTCCCGCAAGAGCAGATTCAGAAGAATAATAAATAAATGAACTATTTTTATTAGTAAGGATTGTATTATAACAACTGCAATCTGCAGGCATCCTGTTTCACAAATACAAACAGCAGCATAGTGAATGCCCATAAAGAGGAACCGCCATAACTTATAAACGGAAGAGGAATTCCAATTACAGGGGCTAGCCCGATGGTCATAGCAACATTAATCAGGAAATGGAAAAAGAGAATGGATGCAACACCGTATCCGTAAATACGGCCATACGAAGAACGCTGTCGTTCTGCCATCATAATAATTCTCAGGAATAGCAACACATATAAAATTACGACTGCTGAGCTTCCTACAAAACCCCATTCTTCGCCAATAGTGCAAAAAATAAAATCAGTGCTTTGCTCGGGAACAAAATTATATTTAGTCTGTGTTCCCTGCAATGGTCCTTTGCCCCAGAATCCTCCGGAACCAATTGCAATTTTTGATTGGTTTACATTATAACCAATGCCTCTCGGGTCAGTGTTATTTCCAAGCAACACGTCAATCCTGTCCTTCTGATGCTTTTCAAGGACGTGGTTGTAACCGTAATCCACGGATAATACAAACCCTGCAACCCCAACAAATACTGCTACCAGTGTTAAGATTTCTCTTCTGCGTTTACGGATGTACACAAAAAGCAGTAGTGCAATTCCCGCCAATACACCGAGAACTATGAATTTATCTATTAATAAGGAAATGAAAAATAACACTATTATGACAAATCCAAAAATCAGCACATTGCCTGATAATCCTTCGCGATAAAGCAAAAATATAAAAGCACCATAGACCAAGGCTGAACCGGTATCGTTTTGCAATAAAATTAAAAATGCAGGTGCGCCAAGAATAAGTAGTGTTATAAACTTTGTCCTTATATCTTGAATTTTTATATTTGTTGTACTCAGATATTTTGCTATTGCCAGACATGTTGCGAATTTGGCGAACTCTGAGGGTTGCAATTTAAAGCTACCAATCTGAAACCATGACTTCGAGCCTGAAGTAACATTTCCAAGCAGAAGCACAGCAATAAGCATTAAAATTATTGTTCCATAAATAACATAAGAAAATGCCGGGAAGAATTTTATATCCGTCATCATGATAATCATTGCCAGAACTATTGCACAAGTAATCCATATCATTTGCTTTCCATAGCTCATTGAAAAATCAAATATGCTGCTGTGTTCTTCACTATAAACTGCTGCGTAAATATTAAACCAGCCGAAAAGCATAAGGGTAAGATAAATGCCAACAGTTATCCAGTCGATATTATGAAATATGTTTTTCTGTTCACGCATTAATAACTAACCTTTCCTTCCATCATTTGTTTTTCAAGGTCAACCCGTTTTATTTTTCCCTTCAGGTATTTTTCAACTATTAAACTTGCGATAGGTGCAGCCCAGGTCGCGCCCCAACCACCATTTTCAACAATTACAGAAACAACAATTTTAGGATTATCCATTGGTGCAATTAAAATAAAATTTGAATTATCCTCACCATGCGTGTTTTGAGCGGTTCCCGTTTTTCCCGCTAATTTGATTCCTTCAATTTTAGCTCGCTGCCCTGTTCCTGCTTCAATTACCTGATGCATTGCTTCCATTATAGGAAGAAAGTATTTAGAATCAACGGAGACTGTATGCCTTGTGGTAAATTTTTTATCTATGACTTTATTTTTACCGATCCCTTTTACAATATGTGGTATGTAAAAGTATCCGTGATTGGCCATTATTGCTGCGAAATTAGCAAGCTGAAGCGGTGTAACGGTAATTTCTCCCTGTCCTATTCCCAGTGAATGTATTGTAATTGCTTTCCACTTTTTCGTTTTATGAAGCTTGTCATAATATTCGGCTGTTGGAATATTTCCGGAAAGTTCGTTTGGAAGATCGTTATGAAATTTTTGACCAAATCCAAATTCCATAACCATTTCGCGCCATTTATTAAATGCTTCACGTGTAGTTTTAAATCCGGATTTTTCCATGATGGATAAAAACACATAGGTGAAATACGAATTGCAGGAGTACTGAATAGACTGCTCCAGATTACAGGGAGATGGATGGGCTTCACACTTCACTGAAACATTCCCCATATGGAAACCCATGCTGCACGGGTATCGTGTGTTTTCATTCAGAACGCCGAGTTGCTGGGCAATGAGTGCATCAAGAATTTTAAATGTGGATCCCGGCGGATATCGTGCCATCAAAGCCCTGTTGAATAAAGGTTTCTGAACACTATCGATCAAAAGCTTGTAATAATTTTTTGACCTGTCGTGCCCTGCAAGTAAGTTAGGATCATAGGAAGGGCTTGATACCAGTGCCAATATTTCACCCGTTGTAGGTTCAATAGCAACAATACTTCCACGTTTATTTTTCATCAGGAGTTCGCCGTAGGCCTGCAAATCCGCGTCCAGCGTTGTAACCAGGTCCTGTCCTGCAACCGATATGGTATCATACATTCCGTTACGAAAACTTCCTTTTTCACGGTTGAACACATCGTACATCATAATTTTCATGCCTTTCTTTCCTCGGAGTTCTTTTTCGTAACTCTTTTCAATTCCACTGATACCAATATAATCGCCAGGTTTATAATAGCTATCGCTTTCCGTTTTTTCCGGGCTTACTTCGCCAATATACCCTAAGGTATGCGCAGCTATGGATAATGGATACTTTCGCAATGTTCTTGCCTGAACCCAAAAGCCTTTCAGACTATGAAGTTTTTCCTGAAGATATCCATAGGTTTCTTTTGATATTTCTTTTTCAAATATTGATGCAGCGTAGTATGAATAATTTCTTGCACGCTCCATACGCAAATTGAATGTGGCCTTATCAATATCTATTAACTTACACAGTTCGTTTGTGTCAATATCTTTTACATTCTGCGGTACCACCATCAGATCATAGGTTGCTTCATTGTAAACTAAAAGTTTTCCATTTCTGTCGTAAACCAATCCGCGCGCAGGGAACTCTGTAATATAGCGTAAAACGTTACTATCGGCCGATAACTTGTAGCTGTCATCAATGTTCTGAAGATAGAAAAGTCGTAAAATAAAAATCACGCCAATGGCAATGAATATAATATTTATCACATATTTTCTTCCGGTTAATACGGTCTTCATTCAGTTTATTAATTGACACAGATAAACAAATACTGCAAACAACAAAATTAATTACTTGCACGCAATTATTTTACGAATATGCAATCTAATTTTGAACATTTACAAACAATAAACAAAACAGAAATAATGTTTTTATCTTTGATAATTAAAACATGAAAATGAAATTTATTATTTTCTTTTTTATCATCGCAATTGCCTTCTCCTGCAGCAGTTCAAAGCATATGAGTTCAAAAGCGTGCTGCCAAAGCAGACTTGCAAAAAAAGATTTTGCTACCTGTTCCATTCAGAAATTAGGGAAAGAATACCAGCGGATGAAAAAGAAAAAAATTAAATGCTGTGATAATTATGGAAGCGATTTCCAGAAAATTATGCAAGCCCTTTCAGTAAAATTTGACAGTACTCCATCGGATACAGCTTTTGTTATTAAGATTATGGGAATTCCTGATGCAAGGGAAGTACCTAAGCAATACGGGGATTTCAATAAACCGGGAGATACGATTTTTATTTACTGGTGGCGCAGCTGGCACGACTTTCTGTATTTTGTTTCTGAGAATGGCAATGTAAAATATTCGAAGTGGTTTTACGCTTATGAATAAATTCGAACATAAAAATTATTGGATTTCATTTCAAAAAACTTCTCCCCATTTAAATCCTTTTATTTCAAAACCTGCCAGTGATAAAACTTTATCGACAACGGTATCTAATGTTGCTTCAAGGGTTTTTGGCTTGCTGTAAAATGATGGAGAAGCGGGACAAATAATGCCTCCGGCTTCAGTGACAGTCTGCATATTGCGGATGTGAATCAAGTTCAGTGGCATTTCCCTGGTAACAAGAATTAGTTTTCTGCGTTCTTTCAGCATCACATCAGCAGATCTAGAAATCAAATCCGTTGAAACTCCAGATGCTATACGGCCTAATGTTCCCATAGAACACGGACAAACAATCATGGTGTCGAAGCCTGCAGATCCTGAAGCCATGGGTGCAAATAAATCGCTGTTCATATATAGCGTGAAAGAAATTTCATTATATGAAGAATTTTCTAATTCAAATTCCCACACTGATCTGGCATTATCAGATAAAACTATGCTACAGTTCTCAATTTGTTTATCCAGCAGCTTTAATTTTTTAAGAAGGAGTTCGGCATATACCAATCCGCTGGCGCCCGTTATTGCAACAACAATTTTTTTCTTATTCATCTTTTTTCTTGAATTGATAATAGATGGAAAAACTGATGACGTTATTGTATTCTCCAAAATTCAGCCCGTGTCTTCCCCCTCCTGCATGCGGCCTCACAGGCAATATCGAATAAACATAACGAATATTTACCGCCAGTTTTGGAAGTATCTGATAACTCCCACCTATCTGATAACTGAATTCATACTTATGAAAAGGCCTCAGGCCAGTGGGGTCACTCGCATTCCCATTAATATTTTCCCGATGGCTCGCCAGGTAACCAAGACCCAGACCCGCATCCATTGAAAGTTTGTTCCGGATGGTGTAATTCAACAGGAAAGGCATTTCAATATAATTCAGCCGAAGATCATAAGGATATGGAATACCAGCGTCAATGTTTGCACTTTGAAAACTTCCTTTCTGAATATACTTCATTTCCATTTGCCATGACAACTTTGCTGAAATATCATGCCCCACATAACCTCCGCCAATCAGTCCTACGCGATGGTAACCACTATAAGTATCTCCGTCGTATTGCGTAGTTGACATTCCAAGCATAAGACCCCCTTTAAACGTCTGTGCTGATAACAACCCTGACAGAATAACAAATATGACGGTATAAATAATTTTTCTCATATAGCTATTGCCCTGATAATTTTAAAATTTTTTCTTTTACTTCAGCAGGAGTAATGCTTTCAATGCATTCGCACCTTTTCATATTTCTGCATTTACTGCAATATTTTTCTTTTACAATAAACCCTGCTTTTTTTCCTATGGGCGCCCATCGTCCGGGATGAATAGGACGCATGGGTGCATAGATACCGAGCGCAAACCTTCCCAATGCTGCAGCAATATGCAAAGGCCCGGTGCTTGCTGCAAGAACACCATCGGTACAAGAAATAAAACTAATTAGTTCCTCCAGTGACAATTTTCCTGTCATATCAATAACTTCAGGGTTTGGATCAACCAGAAATGGCCTGATCATAATTCCTTCATCTTCTGTGCCGGAAATAAAAATTTTAAATTTATTCTGCGGTAAAATTGTTAACAACTCCCGGAAATTTTTCATACCCCATTCCCTTGCACTTCCTTTGGAAAGTGGATGTATCAGCAGGTTGAATTTTTTATCATCGAGCAATTTCTTGAAATCATCATTCAAGGGTTTTACTTTTGTGATGCCGAAATAATCTGGTATTTCAGTTAAATCAAACTTCTTTTTTGCACCTAATGAAACAAGAATTTTAAGATTTAACTGCGCTTCATGATGAATGCTTTTACGGCGCGAAAGCCTGATAAGCCTGTTGCATGTGCTCCAGTGATATGCCCTGCTTGACGTTCCCACCCGTAAAGGAATTCCCGCCTTTTTCGCAAGATCAGCAATCGCTCTTCTTGGGAAAACATGCAGAATAACATCAGCACTCAGCTGCTTTAAATTTTGAATTGATTTCTGTTCATCAAGTTTTTCAATTTCGTCCCACGCAACAAATTCATCAACGTGCTCACAGGTATCAACAATTGCTTTTGTATAGGATCTGCCCAGAAAAATTACTTTGCATTCTGGAATGAGTTTTTTCAACACACCAGCCATAGGTAAAGCCAGTACAACATCCCCAATCCCATCTGTACGACTAATTATAATTTTCTTGCAGACCATGTTAACAGGAGCCTTGATAATATCAATAAATGCAAATTTACGAAATAAATGCGAATGCCTTTTTTAGTAAAGCGTTGTTAAAAAATTTTGTTATTTTGCATACAATTAATAATGATATTTTTAGTGATCTTAAAAACACAAAACCATGAAAATTAAAAAGTATACTTCATTTCATATTTTCCAAATAATTGCTATTGTCAGCATTTTAACATCCACAATATCCACTGCTACCAATGTTAAAATCGACAAAGCTGCAACAATTACTGGCGCAAATGCGACAGATAAAACGGCTTTCATAACTTTCGATCTCAACTGGGAAAATTCATGGAGAACATCAACCGGATCGGCCAATTACGATGGTGTTTGGATATTTGTAAAGTATAAGGAAAACAATAGCACAGAATGGAAACATGCACATCTTAGTGCAATCGCAGCAGACTATAGCGTTACTGCAAATAACAATGTTACTGCTTCATTTACTCCCGGAACTACAGATAATAAAGTACTGGGTGTATTTGCCTACAGGCAGAAAGATGGTACCGGAAACATCAACTGGGATGGAATTAAATTAAAATGGAATTACGATGCGGATGGCATAAAAGACATAAATAATATTACTGTAAAAGTGCTGGCAATAGAAATGGTTTATGTTCCAAAGTGTGCTTTCTCGGTTGGAGCAGGCGGTACAGAAGCTTCAGGTTTTTACACATATCCGAACACAAGTAAACCATTTGCAATTAACTCCGAAGCTGCCATTACCACCGGACAGAAGGATGGTGAGTTATGCTTTGCAAAACATTTTTACGCAGAACAATATTTCGGAACCATTCCTGCCGAATTTCCAAAAGGTTTCAATGCTTTCTGGTGCATGAAATACGAGGTTACCCAGGGCCAGTATGTTGAGTACTTGAATATGCTTACACGGCAGCAACAAAAAGTTCATTCATGGTCTGATATTTCAGGCACTTCGGTGAAGAACCGCTATGTTCTAAGCAACTCAGCAACTATACAGGATCGTTGCGGTATTCGCTGCGATTCCGTAATCAGTGCAACTGATCCTGTTGTATTTTATTGCGACCTGAATGGTAATGGAATTCCCAATGAAAAAAATGACGGACAGAATGTTTCGTGCAACTTTATTTCATGGTGGGATGATATTTCTTTTTCCGATTGGACCGGCCTTCGTCCTATGTCGGAACTGGAATTTGAAAAAGCCTGCCGTGGTCCGGTGGCACCAGTTGCAGAAGAATACCCATGGGGAAACACAATTATAAAAAGTGCAACTGGCATTCTGAATCCGGGTTTAATTACAGAGACACCATCCAACACAGATGCCAATGCAAATTTTGCAGAAAATTCTGTTTTACTGGGACCTGTAAGAGCAGGCTTCCTTGAAAAGAAAAATGGCACGAAAGTTCAGAATGGCTCATCCTATTACGGTATTGCCGATCTTGGAGGAAATCTTTTCGAAAGAGTTGTGAGTGTAAGCAATAAAGATGGCATGCTTTTCACAGGATCGATGGGTGACGGCGAATTGAACGAATGGGGAAATCCATCTAATGCTGACTGGCCCGGATTAATGGGCGTTGGCTCAGGTTTCAGAGGAGGAAGTTTTTTCTATGGTTCATCCTATTGTCGTACTTCCGACCGCCAATACAGCGGACTGGGTGACTGGCAGCGCTTTAATCATTATGGATACAGAGCCGTAAGGACAGCTGAATAATCAGGATCCTTGTTTATTTAACTGACGGAGTTTTGCATATTTAATAAATGCTGCCTGCGCTGAAATGCGGCAGATAAGGAAACCCGTATAGCCATCTAAGATACCAAGTTTAAAAAAATAATCACGCACAAACCTGAACACTGCGCTGAATGCTATTTTAAGCAGGCTGGATTTTTTTCCCATATCATGCAATGCTTTTGCACTTATATCTGTAAACTTATTAACCTGGTTTATATGATCAATTAATGTGTAATAAGAATAATGCAGCAGGTCGCCTTTCAGATGTTTTATTTTAACACCCTTATTCATTTCATATTTGTCGTGAGGATTTATTCCTCCCCATTTTCCCAGAGTACTGTCCCATAAACGAAGTTTTTTATCAGGATACCATCCACAATGCCGTACCCATTTGCCACAATAGTTTGTAAGACGATTCATGGTATAACCATCATATTTTTGATCTTTCTTTACCTGAAGAATGGATTTTTTTAATTCTTCCGATACTACTTCATCAGCATCAAGTGATAAAATGAATGGATATTTTGCCTTAGTGATTGCCCAGTTTTTTTGTTCAATGTGTCCGGGGAAATTGTGCGAAACAACACGCGCACCTTTTGCTTCAGCAATTTCAATTGTTTTATCAGTTGAGAATGAATCCACCACAACTATATCATCAGCCAGTTCACGCACTGCATCAATGCAGCGTGCAATATTTCTTTCTTCGTTAAAGGTTATTATTACAACCGAAAGCTCTGGCATAATTGAAAAAATAATTTAACAGTTTGAAAAAGTTGCAAACTTTATTTGGACGTCTTAGCCCATGAGTCTTTCAGCGTAACTGTTCTGTTAAAAACAGGTTTTCCTTTTTCGGTATCAGGATCAACACAAAAATATCCCATGCGCTCAAATTGCACTTTATCCCCGCAAACAGCATTCGCCAACGAAGGTTCAATAAAGCAGGTTTTCACCTGAAGTGATTTGGGATTTATATTTACTTTGAAATCTTCACCTTCTTCAACATCTTCAGGATTTTCTTTCAAAAAAAGTTGCTCGTACAACCTGACTTCCGCTTCTACCGCATGCTGAGCCGATACCCAGTGAATGGTACCTTTCACTTTTCTATTGCTCTGCGACATTCCGCTTTTTGATTCAGGATCATAGGTGCAATAAACTTCCGCTATTTCACCGGTCTTTTCATCTTTTTTCAATCCTGTGCATTTCACGATATACGCGTATTTCAGGCGCACTTCATTACCAGGCGTAAGACGGAAAAATTTAGGTGGAGGATTCTCCATAAAATCTTCCTGCTCTATATAAACCACTTTTGAAAAAGGAACCTTCCTCATTCCTGCATCTGCATCTTCAGGATTGTTAACTGCATCAAGTTCTTCAATTAAATCATCAGGATAATTTTCAATAACGAGTTTCAGCGGATTGATAACCGCAAGCCTGCGCGCCGAACGTTTGTTGAGGTCTTCGCGTATGCAATGCTCCAGCAATGAAAATTCAATTACATTGTCACGTTTTGCAATACCAATGATGTCGGCAAAATTGCGGATAGCTTCGGGAGTATATCCTTTCCTTCTAAGGCCGCAAATAGTCGGCATACGCGGATCGTCCCATCCTCTCACATATTTTCCCTGCACCAGTTCAAGAAGTTTACGCTTACTCATCATGGTATACGTAAGATTCAAACGAGCAAATTCAATTTGCTGAGGAGCGTATATTTCAAGTTCTTTAATGAACCACTCATAAAGCGGACGGTGTACTTCAAATTCAAGTGTGCATATAGAATGCGTGATTCTTTCAATGGAATCGCACTGGCCATGCGCAAAATCGTACATCGGGTAGATGCACCATTTATCGCCTGTACGATGATGTTCAGCATGAATAATACGATACAATATTGGGTCGCGCATCAGCATATTTGTATGCGCCATATCTATCTTGGCACGCAATACCCTGGTGCCGTCAGGAAATTCACCTGTGCGCATCCTGGTAAACAAATCAAGATTTTCTTCAACCGTTCTGCTTCGATAAGGACTTTCTTTGCCGGGCTGTGTAACAGTTCCGCGGTACTGTCCGCTTTCTTCAACGCTCAGATCACACACATATGCTTTTTCTTTTTTTATAAGCAATACCGCATATTCATAAAGTTGTTCGAAATAATCGGATGCATAATATTCCCTGTCCTGCCAGTCGAAGCCCAGCCAGCGTACATCTTCCTTTATCGAGTCGACATATTCCACATCTTCCTTTACAGGATTGGTATCATCAAAACGCAGATTGGTTAAACCGATGTATTTAGCAGCAGTTCCAAAATTCAGGCAGATTGATTTTGCGTGGCCAATATGCAGATATCCGTTTGGTTCCGGTGGAAAACGCGTATGTACCCGGTTCCCGTATTTGCCGGTTTTGTTGTCTTCTTCAATAATCTCGTGTATAAAATTCAACGATTTTTCAGGTTTTGTTTCCATATAAAAGTTTAACTCAATATCCTAATAACTCAATAACTTAATAACTACTGTCAAAGACACAAAAGTAAGATGATTTGCGAAAATTTTAGCAAGGTTGGATGAGATTCTTTATTTTCGCTTCATAAAAAAATAACTATTATGGGACTTATCTCTTTAACAGGAATGGAATTTTTCGCCTATCATGGCTGCAATCCCGAGGAACAGAAAAAAGGAAACAAGTTTAATGTTGATCTTGAATTTTTTACTTCCACCGATGAGGCTGAAAAAAATGATGACCTTTCCAAAACAATCGATTATCAAAAGGTTTATGATGTAATAAAGCGGGAGATGGACATTAAATCCAAACTGCTTGAGAATGTTGCACGACGCATTCTCAATGCCTTGTTTGAAAATTTCCCGGCACTGGGAAGTGCAAAAATAGTCGTATCAAAACTGAATCCGCCACTGGGTGGCAATGTTGGCAAGGTTTCCGTGGCACTAGCAATGCAATTTTAAGATACATCAAGCATGGTTTGCAAAAACATTTAAGGCTTTTAATATAGAATTGGTGATTAAAAATTTTTTTTTACCTTTGCAATCCTAATATGGTCTCTTGGCCGAGTGGCTAGGCGCCGGTCTGCAAAACCGCTTACTCCGGTTCGAATCCGGAAGAGACCTCAACAATTAAAACCTCTGTAATTAAAATTTACAGAGGTTTTTTATTTTAGGAATAATTATTAATTTCGACAGATAAGATCATTGATAGTAGTTGCCATAAAATAAGATGACCAATTCTCTTTCGCCAGAAATTATTGACAGCAAATCGGGAAAAGCATTTGTTCCGGGAATGGTGGCTGGTGGATATGCTTTTATGATTATCGGAATTTTTCCGGTTGCTTCACTTACTTTGGGTGGAATAATCGAAGGAATTATTATCTTTCTACTTGGCTGTTTCATTGTTTTCACTACTGCTGGAATAGAACTGGATATCACAAATAAAATGGTAAATGATTATTGGAAATATTTTAATATTGTTAAATCAAAATCATGGAAAAATATCCAAGGATACCCATATATTGCAGTCCTCAAATTAAATAAAACGTATGGTTTGTTCAGCAAATCAAACAGGTCAGTAGAAATTTCGGAAATGAAATATGAAGTGTATTTATTAGACAAATCACAACATCAGCGTCTACAGATCTCATCATTCAGCACCGCGGAAGATGCAATAGGGTTTGCTAAATCAATTGCTGACAAACTTAAAATAGAGTACACGACTTATCATCCCGAAACCAGCGCCAGAAGAAAGAGATAAAGAACCATCTGAAATACAAAACTCTTTTTTGATTTGACTTGAAAATGTCCTAATTTTGTATATACCCTAAATAAAAAAAATCATCCAATTAAAATTAATAATATGAAAAAATATTTTTTAATTCTATTTGCAATACCACTATTAATGGGCACTTGCAATGCCCAGTCGAATTCAGCTTATCAAACCGGGACAATAATTTTTACTGCTGTAAATTCTGCTATCACCACATTGAATCTTTCGGGCATAACTCCGAAATGGCAAACTAAGTATACTGCAGGTCTTGCCTTGATTACAGGTGCAAGTCAGCTGGCCTATGGAATTTACCAGACACGTACTGATTTTACCACCCTGAATACTGTTAATATCGCAGCAGGTACAGCTACTATAATTACGAATGGAATACTTCTTTATCAACTATTTCATCCGAAAAAAAAAGCGACTTCATGGAATATAATTTTTTCTCCTGTAAATAAAAACAGCCCGGATTTTGGATTTCGGATTGTAAAATATTTTAAAATATAAAGCTTCCATATCCCGGCATCAGCAAGCCTCTCCGGATAATCTTCTGAAAAAATAAAATTACAACCTCTGTATTTGAATATCTACAGAGGTTTTTTTATCTTTAATTTTTATAATTTTGAAATAAATGTCAATCTTATGAAATCTTTGTTATCGAAAATCTTTCTCTCCTGCTTTTCACTGATAGCGCTTTTTGGCTGCCAGCTTGGTGATGTTGACAAATGCATTAATGGCAATTGTTCGGACGGAAACGGAACCTTTCTGTGGAGAAACGGAAATAAATATACAGGTGAATGGCTTAACGATAATATGAACGGAAAGGGGACTTATACCTGGGTGAATAAAGATAAATACGAAGGAGATTGGAAAGATGCCATGAAAGATGGCAAAGGAATTTATACCTGGGCCAATGGAAAAAAATACGATGGTGACTGGGATGAAGATAAAAAATCAGGTAACGGCACCATGACGTGGAAGAACGGGAATAAATATGTGGGACAATGGTTGAATGATAAAATGGAAGGACAAGGCATCCTTACCTGGAAGAGCGGGAAAAAGTACGATGGCAATTGGAAGGACGGAAAGAAAAACGGTCATGGAATTCTAGTAATGCCCAATGGCGACAAGTATGACGGCGAATGGTTCGATGACAAAAAAAATGGAAATGGAATTTTCACTTTCGCTTCAGGAGCAAAGTATGACGGTGAGTGGAAGAATGATAAAATGGATGGCTATGGCGTATACTCCTACACAAATGGCCATGTAGAGAAGGGCACCTGGAAAGAAGATATTTTTACCGGGAAATAGTATTTGCAATTTATTGCATTTTTAATCGTTCTCTGCTAATGAAAAAATATTTTTTCGTAATTATTTTATTTTTTCCAATGTTATCATTTGCGCAGAATTTTGTGCTTGAATCCCCTCTTTTCAATAATCTTAAACGACATACTGACGACACCACAAAATATTCCTGCAGCTTTACTGCGCAAAGCCAAAATATCCTGAAAGCAGATGGCAACCGTTTATCACTCGCTCTCCGTTATAAACCCGAAAGCAAATATTCTATTTTTAAAAACATCGATGCCGGAATATTTATTGATGGTTTTATAAATCGTACAAATCCGGGTTACAAGGCTTATTATGCAAGAGATTCAGTAGTATTTGATACCACATATGGTTTTCCATACCCGGATGTGAAAGGATCTATTTATTCAACTGATTCAACTGAAAAATTGAATAATGCCAGAGATGCTGTAGGCATAGGCTTTCCTGTTCATAGGACCTTTTATACAAGAAATGGTCTTATCGATGTGGGATTTCAACCACAGTATATGTTCTTTTCAAAAATTCCAGCCAGCCGGCGGGATCATATTATTTTTGATGTTAATCTTACTTTAAAATATTCCTTTGTGGAGATGATTCTTAAATACAAAAACAAGGACTATTCAATTACTAGTGGAAAAAATAATTTCTCTCTTTTTATACCTCATCCCCGCGAAATTAATCTGGGAACGACCAATATTACAACAAGTATGCTTACTCACTTGGCGGTCAATACTAAAAAGAATTATTATTTTTCATATAACCCTGATTATTATTCGCGGTATTTAGAAACACTACTTTTGTTTCATTTGCTTACAAAAAAAGAAACTCATCTTGATTTTTATTCTTGCCTGGAATTTGAGAATATGACATGGCATTCTAAAAAGGAAAAGAATTTTTACAATCATTTTGATCCTTACATTGTTAATTGTACTTTAGGAATTATCTATTCCTATAAGAAATTCTTGTTCAATGCAGAAAGTAATTTTTTGGATGAAGGTGTGATGATAGGGCTCTGTGCAAAATATAAATTAAATAAAAATTGGAATTTTTCAGTCCAACTACCTTCCCTTCTGACCATTGATATTTGGTACCGCGAAATCAATCATATTGCTTTTGGTGCTGAATACAGGTTCTGGTAATTGCGCGTCTGAAATACGATAGTATAATTATTTCTTGGGCCTGTATATTACATACTGACTTAGAATCAGCAGCAGCATAGTAAATAGTATGCTCAAAAATGCACGGAAAAATGTCTGGAAAAATTCATGGAAACTGAATACTTCTAAATAAAAAAGTATTATGTGGTGCATCACCACTAAAATAAGCGAATACGAGAGAAACCATTTAAAACCAAGATCCCGGATTATCGGTTGTATTCCCAATTCATAGTCCTGCCGTGACGAAACAATGCTCAGCACACCGGGTCTGGCGAAAGCCATAAACACGCATGCTGCAGCATGTATACCTGCAGTGTCGGAAAACAGATCAACCGAAATACCTAGCACAAATGCGCTAATCAACAGCAGCCATTTTGGAGTTTCAAAGGGAAGCATCAAAATGAACATTACATAAAGGTAGGGGTTTATATACCCTCCCAGCGCTATATTGTTCAGTATGGCCACCTGGAAAATCACCAGGAAAATCAAGCGGATAATATTTCGTGTTACTAAATTAATCACCGGTTTGATTTTTATTTAATTTGTCGAGCTCGTCCTTCATGATGTTTCTCACCACATAAGCGTAAGAAATATTATTAAAGTCGGTTGTGAACTTTATGGTGATTGTATAAAAATTATCACCCTTTACAATTTTATAATCTGAAATTGTTCCTATTAAAATCCCTTCAGGGAAACTTGTTGAATAACCGCTGGTAATAATTGTATCGCCTATCACAGGCTTTACATGTGTTGGAATATCTATCAGTTCACCATAGCTGCAATCACCACCTCCCCAGACAACAGTTCCAAGATGCCCGTTTTTCTTGACCTTAGCGCTGATCTTTGATTCCTTGTGAAGTACAGAAATAACCGATGAAAAATTTTCAGAAACTTCTTTCACAATTCCTACAATTCCGGTAGATGTTATTACACCCATATCCCTGGTAATTCCTTGGTTGCTGCCTTTGTTCAGTGTAAGATAATTGTTGCGTTTATTGGTGGTGTTCTTAACCACTTTTGCGCTGATATACTGATATTGCTGACGATAAAGCGTATCGTTATAAGTAAAAATCCTGTTATCAGTTTTCAGGTAATACTTTTTTGATTCGGTAAGCAAACGTGCATTCTCTTCGGAAAGCTTGCGGTTCGCGTCAGTCAGAGAAAAGTATTGAGAAATATTGTTAAAGGTTGTAAGAATATTTCCTGTAATCTCACTTGAGGAATTAATAAAACTAGACTGCTGGTAATAATTATTCTGAACAATTAGCACAAAGCAAATTACTTCGAGAATGAGAAAAAGGAAGAAAAAATATTGGCGAACTAAAAAATCAAATAAATTTCTCATGCTTTTTTACTGTTCATGAATGCAGCAGAAAAGCCCGCTGTTATTTTATGAGGAACGTAAACTTATCGAAATTTTTCAGGGCGATGCCTGTACCACGGGCCACTGCTCTTAAAGGGTCTTCAGCAATATGAACCGGAAGTTTTGTCTTGAGTGAAATTCTCTTATCAAGTCCACGTAGCATCGATCCGCCACCGGCCAGGTAAATACCCGTTCGGAAAATATCAGCTGACAATTCAGGAGGAGTCATTTCAAGCGCATTTAAAACAGCCGCTTCAATCTTGGAAATGGATTTATCCAGTGCATGCGCAATCTCAGCATAGTTCACAAGAATTTCTTTCGGAATACCAGTCAACATATCTCTTCCGTGAACAGCATAATCGGGAGGAGGATTGTCAATTTCGGACAATGCGGCACCCACTTCAATTTTTATACGTTCGGCGGTACGCTCACCAATGTGGATGTTGTGCTGCTTGCGCATGTATTCTTCAATATCGTCGTTGAACTCATCACCGGCAACCCGAATGGATTTATTACAAACAATTCCGCCAAGTGCAATAACCGCAATTTCGCTGGTACCACCACCGATATCAATAACCATGTTGCCTGTAGGTTCAAGAACATCAATGCCAATACCTATAGCAGCAGCCATAGGTTCGTGAATAAGCTTTACTTCCTTTGCCCCTGCCTGTTCAGCAGAATCTCTAACGGCACGTTCTTCAACTTCGGTAATACCGGAAGGTATACACACAACCATTTTAAGTGAAGGAGGAAAAAATGATTTTTTTGGACTGATCATTTTGATCATTTCCCTCATCATGAATTCAGCAGCATGGAAATCGGCAATTACGCCATCACGCAAAGGACGAATGGTTTTGATGTTTTCATGCGTTTTGCCATGCATAAGCATTGCTTTCTTCCCGACAGCAATAATTTTTCCCGATTGCCTGTCAATAGCAACAATGGAAGGTTCGTCAACTACAACTTTGTCGTTATGAATAATGACGGTATTGGCAGTGCCAAGGTCCATCGCAATTTCTTTTGTCAAAAAAGAGAAAATACCCATTTTCCTTTTGTTTAGATATTAATGTTTGAAATGCCTGGTTCCTGTAATTACCATGGCAATTCCGTTATTATTGCAGTATTCTACAGATGCTTTATCGTTTACCGATCCTCCGGGCTGAATCACTGCTGTGATCCCTGCCTTGTGTGCTATTTCAACACAATCGGGAAATGGAAAGAACGCATCCGATGCCATTACTGCACCGTTCAGATCGAAACCAAAATCCTTTGCTTTCGCGATAGCCTGCTTCAGTGCATCAACTCGTGATGTCTGACCGGTACCGCTTCCCACAAGCTGCCTGTTCTTTGCCAGCACAATCGCATTCGACTTGGTATGCTTCACAAGTATGTTGGCAAAGGCGAGATCTGCTTTCTGATTCTCATCAGGTGATACATTGGTCACCACCTGCATATCTTCGGGAACTTCGGTTTTCAGATCCTTTTCCTGTTCCAGCACGCCATTCAGCAAAGTTCTGAATTGCCGCGTCGGAAGTTTGGAAAATTTAGATTGCAAAATTATTCTATTTTTCTTTACCTTTAAGATATCTAAGGTATTTTTTTCATATCCCGGTGCAATTATTATTTCGAAGAATAATTTATTTATTTCTTCAGCTGATTCCGCATCAAGTGGAGTATTTGTTGCAAGAATGCCGCCAAATGCGGAAACCGGGTCACCTGCAAGTGCATCTTTCCATGCATCTAAAAGTTTAGGCCGGCAGGCAATTCCACATGCATTATTATGCTTGATCACTGCAAAAGCAGGCTCCCTAAACTCTCTGATAAGTGAAAAGGCAGCATCTATATCAAGAAGATTATTGTATGAAATTTCTTTTCCGTTTAGCTGGGTAAAAAGTTCATCAATATTTCCATAGAAAACACCTTCCTGGTGCGGGTTTTCACCATAACGCAACACTTTTGACTGCAGAATATTTTGTGCAAAAACTTTTTCTTTGCCATTATTAAAATAATTGAAGATGCAGGTATCATAATGCGACGAAACCATAAATGCTTTGGCAGCAAATGCTTTTCTGTCTTCCAGTGAAGTGGTGCCTTTTTTCTCGGCAAGCAGCTTAATAAAATCCGCATACTGCGATACCGAAGGGATTACAACAACATCATTAAAATTTTTTGCAGCAGCGCGTATAAGTGAAATGCCGCCGATATCAATCTTTTCAACTATTTCATCGTCCTGTGCTCCCGAAGCAACCGTTTCTTCAAATGGATAAAGGTCGACAATCACCAGGTCGATCTGCGGCAGATCGTAAGTTTCCAGTTGTTCAATATCTCCGATATTATCGCGGCGCGCAAGTATGCCTCCAAAAACTTTCGGATGCAATGTTTTTACCCTTCCACCCAGAATTGACGGATAGGACGTAAGCGATTCGACGGTAATCGCGGTAACACCTAAACCTTTAATAAAATCGTATGTACCACCGGTGGAATATATTTCAACACCAAGCTCATCAAGCATCCTCACAATTTTCTCAAGGTTATCTTTATGATAAACAGAAATGAGCGCGCTTTTAATTTTTTTCAGATTTTCCATCAGGTATTTAACTTTTTTGCAAGTTTATTAATTTAAGTGCAACCCTCAACTAAAATTCAAAGATTTTTTATGAAGAATTTGTACTAATTTTACAAAATCATTAAGTGGTCTGCAAAAGAAAATATTGCAGCCGGTATCTAATAACATAACTGTGATACTTTTTGTAAAATTATTAAGGGAAAGTTATCTGTTTGCGATCAATTCGCTGCTGGTAAATAAACTCAGGACAATACTGTCGTTACTGGGAATTACGATTGGTATCTTTGCAATTATTTCCGTATTTACGGTTGTTGATTCCATGGAACATGAAATCCGCAGCAGCATTGAATCCCTTGGCAACAATGTTCTTTTTGTGCAGAAATGGCCTTGGTCTTTCGGATCAGATTACGCATGGTGGAAATACATGAACCGCCCGGTTTCTAAAATTGCCGACATGGAAGCAATACAGCGGAAAAGTAGTGGTGCCGAATCAGTTGCAATAATGGCTGCAACCTCAAAAACAGTAAAACATCTTAACAACAGCATTGAAGGTATAAGTGTACTTGCAGTTTCGCAGGATTACGATAAATGCATGTCGCTTGATGTTGGCGAGGGCCGCTTCTTTTCAGAACTGGAAAGTGCCGGAGGAAAAAATTCGGTAATCATTGGCAGTTACATTGCCGAAAATCTTTATGCCAATACTGACCCTATTGGAAAAACAATTGAAATATTCGGACGAAAACTGAATATTATAGGCATATTGAAGAAAAAAGGAGAAAATATGTTTGGCGACAATTCCGATAAAGAAGCAATTGTCCCAATCAATTATGCCAGAAACATTATTGATATACGATCTGATGCTGTCGACCCAACGATCATTGTAAAGGCAAAGAAGGGAGTTACAAATGAGGAACTGAAAGATGAGCTTATAGGTATAATACGTTCAGAACACCGGTTGAAGCCGCTCTCCGATGATGATTTTTCAATAAACGAAACCAGTCTTCTTACACAGGGTTTCGACAGTTTGTTCTCTGTTATTTCTATTGTAGGATGGATCATCGGAGGATTTTCAATTCTTGTGGGAGGATTTGGAATTGCAAACATTATGTTCGTTTCTGTAAAGGAACGTACCACTATTATAGGCATTCAGAAATCACTTGGAGCAAAAAAATATTTTATACTTTTTGAATTTTTATTTGAAGCCATTATCCTTTGCCTGATAGGTGGCTTAGTCGGGCTTTTAATTGTGTATATCGGCACACTAATTGTCTCTGCTGCTTTTGATATGACACTTACACTTGGCATGGGAAATATTTTGAGGGGACTTATTACCTCGGCCGTAATAGGCGTTGTTTCTGGCTTTATTCCGGCATGGTCGGCTGCAAAATTAAATCCCGTGGATGCAATCCGGGCTAACCAGTAAAACTTTTTTATGCTGCATATTGGAAGAAATATTATTTTATTATTTGTAGTATTCAACATTTTTTTAGGATGCCGGAATAAGAACAGCAAAATAGCTGACAACAAAAAAAGTGTTTCATCTGATTCTTCAAATTCTGCAGTTACTAAAGCCAATACTTCAACAAACAATAAAACCAGCACTGACAAAAAACAGCCAACAAAAAATTCCGTAGAACAAAAAGTAAATGAAAATTATGCTGATTTCTCAGTGCTGTCCTTCACTTCGCAGGACTGGCACGGCGGCATCAAAGGTTCGGGAGGCGGAACAAATTATGAAATTACTGCTGTTACAAATCAATCATCTGTCAACTTAATTTTTGACCAACTCTGGATAGGCCAGAAATTTTACGAAATTACAGTGATTAAAAAATTTCCTGCTGTTACAGCCGATGGTTTTTCTGCCAACGATACTATTTATATTCATGCCAGCGATTACAGAAAAGATCCTGATTTCAATAGAAATATTCAAGTTACTGATAGCGAAACAAAAAAAATAATCAAAACCGCAGAAGCAACAAATATTAATCCGCCTTACGTATACAAGGGCGTGGCGCTAATCGGATACAAATTAAACGGTCAGCGTGTGTACAAAATAATTGAAAGTATTATCAAGAAACCCCCCTTGTTTTACCCCTGATTTTGCTGTAATTTTGCAAATTAAATATAGTACTTAAAGTGAGCTAAAGTTTGGAGTACTTTAAGTTCAAATTTTGAATGAACTAAATTAACTTTAGTCACATATTTTATAGAATAAACATATGGAAAATAAAAAAGCTCTCCTGATCATTATGGACGGTTGGGGCGAAGGAGACAAAAGCAAAGCCGACGTTATTGCGAATACTGATATTCCTTTCATTAAAAGTTTATATAATTCAGCAGCTGTATGTCATTTGCATACTTCGGGCGAAGACGTTGGGCTTCCCGAAGGGCAAATGGGAAACTCTGAAGTTGGACATTTGAACATTGGTGCGGGAAGAATCGTTTACCAGGATTTTGTGAAGATCAATATTGCATGTAAAAATAATTCCATTGCTTCAAACGATGTCCTTGTTAATGCTTACAAATACGCTAAAGAAAATAACAAAGCCGTTCATTTTCTCGGGCTTGTTTCTGACGGCGGAGTGCATTCATCTACCAAGCACCTGATGAAAATGTGTGATATTGCGAAAGAATGGGAACTGAAAAAAGTTTTCATTCACATTTGCACTGATGGCAGAGATACCGATCCACGCAGCGGAAAAGGATATGTTTCCGAACTTCAGGATCATCTTAAAAATTCTGCAGGACAGATCGCATCGCTGGTTGGAAGATATTACACTATGGATCGCGACAAACGCTGGGAAAGAGTAAAAGTTGGATACGATTTATTAACTGCAGGGAAAGGAAAACCTGCAACCGATATTCTGCAGGCCATCCAGGAATCCTATGATAGCGGGGTAACGGATGAATTCATCAAGCCCATTATCATGGTTAATGATTGCGGCACTCCGATCGCAACGGTGAAAGATGACGATGTATTTATTTGTTTCAACTTCCGCACCGACAGGCTTCGCGAAATCAGCACAGTACTTACACAAAAGGACATGCCCGAAAACGGAATGAATACAATTCCGCTTCATTATGTAACCCTGACACGTTATGATGAATCTTTTAAAAATGTTCATATAATGTATGATAAAGATGATCTTTTAAATACTATGGGTGAAATTGTTTCGAATGCAGGAAAAACACAATTGCGAATTGCCGAAACAGAAAAATATCCGCATGTTACATTTTTCTTTTCAGGTGGCAGGGAAGATGTTTTCAAAGGTGAAAATCGCGTTATGATTCCTTCACCCAAAGTTGCTACATACGACCTGCAGCCATCGATGAGTGCTTTCGAAGTGAAGGATGCTGTGATAAAAGAAATACAAAATAATACACAGGATTTTATCTGTCTGAATTTTGCAAATGCTGACATGGTTGGGCATACCGGAATTTACGAAGCTATTCAAGAAGCGCTTAAAACTGTCGATGCCTGCGTGAAGGCCGTTACAGAAGCCGCAGTGGCAAAAGGATACAGCGTGCTGATTACAGCCGATCATGGTAATGCCGATTGTGCAATAAACCCTGACGGCTCACCAAACACAGCTCATACAACCAACCCGGTTCCTTGTTTTCTGATAGATAAAAGTTATACAAAAATCCGCGATGGAAAACTTTCTGACATAGCACCAACCCTGCTGACAATAATGGGATTAGAAATTCCAGATGAAATGACCGGGGAAATTTTGGTATAATACTCTGATTTTCTTTATTGACAAGCATCTCCGGATTGTGAATATTTTTCTTTTTTCACAAAGAAAAATTTAATGAATATTTTTACCTTTACGGGCTAATAAAATTTAAATGGAAAAACGCTGGGTTATAAAAAAACCGGGAGATGAAGCGCTTGTCAAAAAACTTGCACAGGAGCTTAATATCGGCAGGCAGCTTGCAAATTTGCTTGCACAGCGTGGAATAAAAACTTACGAGGAAGCAAAAACATTTTTTCGTCCCGAAATCTCACAACTTCACGATCCTTTTCTAATGAAGGATATGGATGTGGCAATAGCCCACATTGAAAAGGTGATTAATAAGGGAGAGAAAATTCTTGTCTACGGAGATTATGATGTTGACGGAACCTCTGCAGTAGCGCTTGTTTTTTCCTTTTTCAAAAGCATTTATAACCCTGAACTGATCGATTTATATATTCCCGACCGTTACAATGAAGGCTACGGCATTTCTTTCAAAGGAATTGATTATGCTTCCGAAAATAATGTCAAACTTATCATTGCTCTTGACTGCGGAATCAAAGCTATTGAACAGGTCAATTATGCACTGGAGAAAAATATTGATTTTATTATCTGCGACCACCACAGACCGGGAGACACTTTACCCGCTGCCATTGCAGTGTTAGATCCGAAAAGGAATGACTGCAGTTATCCATATAAGGAATTATCCGGTTGCGGTATAGGATTTAAACTTGTTCAGGCTTATGCTCAAAAAAATAAAATTCCTTTCGAGGAAATAAAGCAATACCTCGACCTTGTTGTTGTGAGCATAGCATCCGACATTGTTCCGATCACGGGTGAAAACAGGATACTGGCTTATTACGGTTTAAAACTTATTAATTCGAATCCAAGAGCCGGACTTGAAGCGGTACTTACATTCAGCGGAATCAAAAGACTTGATAAATTTTCAGTAACCGAGGAACAAATATTTTCACGTCAGTTAAATATCAACGACCTTGTTTTCCTTGTGGGCCCACGCATTAATGCTGCGGGACGAATTGAAAACGGCAGAAAATCTGTTGAATTACTTATTTGTGAGGACCTGGTTTCTGCAATGGAAATCGGAGAGTATATCAATGTCAATAACACCGAGCGCAGAACCCTTGATTCATCAATTACGCAGTCAGCACTCGACATGATACTTGCTGATAAATTAATGACCGGCAAAAAATCAACAGTGGTTTTTCAGAAAGACTGGCATAAAGGTGTTGTAGGTATTGTTGCTTCACGGTTAATTGAAACATATTACCGACCAACCATTGTTCTAACAGAATCGAATGGTTTAATTACAGGCAGTGCCAGGTCAGTAAAGGATTTTGACATCTATGATGCCATCGATGCATGCAGTGATTTACTTGAACATTTCGGCGGGCATAAGTATGCAGCCGGACTTTCGCTAAAACCTGAAAATCTTGATGCCTTTATGACAAAATTTGAAAAGATCGTTTCAGATACCATTACCGAGGATATGCTTATTCCGGAAGTTGAAATTGATGCAGAGCTTGAGTTGACTGATATTTCGCCTAAATTCTATCGCGTACTGAAACAGTTTGCACCCTTTGGCCCGGAAAATATGGCTCCTGTATTTCTTACCAAAGGACTTGTAGATAAAGGATATGCAAGGATAGTAGGTGCAAATCACTTACGTCTGTGTGTAATGTATCCTGGTATTTATAATCCCGAATATAATGCAATAGCTTTCGGCCAGTCTGATTCTTTAGCATTGGTAATGAAAGGAAAACCTTTCAGTTTATGCTATCATATTGATGAAAATGAATGGAATGGAGCTGTTTCTCTTCAGCTGGTAGTAAAGGATATCAAGACTGATAACGGATATTAGATTTCTCATTTAAAATTAACTGATCTTCATAAAAAATCAATCCAGGCCTCAATCAACAGTGGGCAACAATAATTCATCACTCAACATTTTACTTGTTAACTTATCTCTTGTAATCTTGTCAACTTATGGCTTATTACTTGTCATCTTTTTCTTTAACTTCGCGAAATAAAATTTTCTGATATGCTACGTACACACACTTGCGGGGAACTTACAATAAAAAATATAGGCGAAGAAGTCACACTATGCGGCTGGCTTTATAAATCACGCGACCTTGGAGGCATGACATTTATTGATCTTCGCGATCGTTATGGTATAACACAACTTGCATTCAACATGGATGGAAATGCTGCACTTTGTGAAAAGGCCAGGAAAGCAGGAAGAGAATATGTAGTACGTGCAACAGGCAGCGTTATTGAACGCAGCAACAAAAACTTAAAAATTCCAACCGGCGAAATTGAAATTCTTGTTGAAGATTTTGATATTTTAAATGAATCAAAAATTCCTCCATTTACTATAGAAGACAATACTGACGGCGGTGAAGAACTGCGCATGAAATACCGCTATCTTGATATCAGAAGAAATGCGGTAAAGAAAAATCTTGAACTTCGTCACAGGATGGCAATCGAGACAAGAAATTATATGAATAACCAGAATTTCTTGGAAGTTGAAACTCCCGTTCTCATTAAATCTACACCTGAAGGTGCACGTGATTTTGTAGTGCCTTCACGCACAAACGCCGGTGAGTTTTACGCACTTCCACAGTCACCGCAAACGTTTAAACAATTATTGATGATTGCTGGAATTGACCGTTATTTCCAGATTGTACGCTGCTTCCGCGATGAAGATCTTCGGGCCGACCGTCAACCGGAGTTCACACAGATAGATTGTGAAATGTCGTTTGTTACACAGGAAGATATTCTGGAAACATTTGAAGGACTTGCCAAACATTTATTTAAAAACATAAGAGGAATTGACGTCAGTAATTTTCGACGTATAAGTTATGCGAATGCAATGAAATTTTATGGATCGGATAAACCAGACATCCGTTTTGAAATGCAATTTATAGAGCTGAATGACATTGTAAAGGGAAAGAATTTTAAAGTGTTTGATGATGCTGAACTTGTTGCCGGAATATGTGCAACAGGCTGCGGAGAATATACACGCAAACAACTTGATGAACTTACCGATTTCGTAAAACGCCCGCAGATAGGAGCAACAGGACTTGTTTACCTGAAGTGCAATTGTGATGGCACGTTGAAATCTTCAGTAGATAAATTCTATAATGAAGAAGAATTAAAAAAATGGGCCGCAGCATTCGATGCAAAACCTGGTGATCTTATTCTGCTGCTCGCAGGACTTCATGAAAAAACACAAAAGGCATTAAGCGAACTGCGCCTTGAAATGGGCAGCAGGCTTGGTTTACGAAAATCGGAGGTTTTTGCACCTTTATGGGTTGTTGATTTTCCATTGCTTGAATGGGACGAAGAAACAAAACGCTTTTATGCAAAGCATCATCCTTTCACTTCACCAAAGCCAGAAGATATTCCACTGCTCGACACAAACCCTGCAGCAGTAAGAGCCAACGCTTACGACCTTGTTATTAACGGAGTTGAAATCGGCGGTGGTTCAATCCGTATTCATAATAAAGATTTGCAGAAAAAAATGCTTACAACGCTTGGTTTTTCTGATGAAGAAGCACAGAAACAATTTGGCTTTTTAATGAATGCTTTTGAATTTGGTGCTCCTCCTCATGGTGGTATCGCATTCGGATTCGATCGCTGGTGCGCTGTTTTCGGGGGTTCCGACTCTATCCGGGATTATATAGCGTTCCCGAAAAACAATTCCGGCCGTGATGTAATGATTGATTCGCCGGCTACAATTTCGCAGCAGCAACTTGACGAATTAAATCTGATTATAAAAGCTAATATAAAATAATTTTTTGCATTGCTGAATTGCCTGTGTAACGGGAACTTTAACCGTTTAAATAAAACATTCTATCTTATTTGTTTTATTATCTGAGGCAACTAATTTTATATTTGTGGGTCTTCTTTATAGAAACTTCAACCCACGACTTTATGAAAACATTTTCTGCTTTCTTATGCATATGCATTGCAATATGCTTTTCATCATTACTATCACAAGCGCAACAACTCTCTGCAAACGCCGGAAACGACCAGGTTACATGTATAGGACAAACTATTCAAATAGGCGGTTCGCCTACTGCCAGCGGAGGAACCGGACCATACACATATGCATGGAGCCCTGCAACCGGACTTAGCAGTGTTAGCATACCAAACCCATCTGCCATGCCAATGACAACGACCATTTACACCGTTCTTGTTACCGATAATGCTGCCAATTCAGCATCAGCAACAGTTACGGTTACAGTTAACCCGACACCAATTGTTCAAGTGGTAGGGCAGAATTTTATTTGTATGGGACAATGCGTCACACTTACAGCTTCGGGTGGAACAACATATCAATGGAGTACTGGTGTAAACAATCCGGGCTGGATTGCCTGTCCGCAAATTACCACGACCTACACAGTTACCGCTAGTTCCGCAGGTGGCTGTACTGCAACAGACAATTTCACAGTTAATGTTGCTCCACCAATGAATCTTTCAATTTCGTCTACTCCGGCATCATGCGGCTTATGCAACGGGTCCGCTATACCCAATGGTTTTGGAGGAACCCCTCCCTATACCTATGTTTGGTCAAATGGAGCAGTAGGCCAAATGACTAATAATTTATGTGCCGGTATTTATAGTCTAACTGTTACTGATGCCCTCGGGTGTAGTTATTCTGACACCGTAAATATTTCCAATATTACTGGCGTGTCTGTAGTTTTGGATACCCTGATAAATGCAAACTGTTCGAATAATAATTTAGGTTCAATTGCTGTCTATGGAGAATGCGGAGCCGGAAACTATTCATATCATTGGTGGCAGGATGGAACACCAATGAGTGATACCACTTCAAGTATTATTAACCTTGCTGTTGGAGTATATGATGTTATGATTACAGACGCAAATTCCGACACGGCTACAGCATCATTTCCTATTTCAAATACTGCTAACATTTATGCATCTGTAACTACAACAAGCGCCAATTGCGGGAATAACGGAACCGCAGATGTCCAGGTACAGGGAGCACACCCTCCTTTTACATTTTTATGGAGCGATACTTTGCATCAAACTACTCCGACAGCAATAGGTCTTACAGGAGGAAACTATTCGGTAACAATAACAGATTCAATAGGATGCACACGTATTGCCCTGGCCAGTGTTCCTTCTGGATGTTTAAACATCATAACAGGCCGTGTTTACTATGATGCAAACCAGAACTGCGTTCAGGATTCAGGAGAAGCAGGGTTGTCAAATAAAATGCTTTATGTATCTCCGGGATACTATTATGGTTCTACAAATGCATCCGGTGATTTCACAATTACCACGCCTAATACCAATAATACGTTGCATGCTCCATCAAATATGTCACCTCTTGCTTTAACATGCCCTTCTTCGGGAACATATTCAATAAATTTTACAAGTGCTGGCGATACTTCTACTGCAAATGATTTCGGATATTGGGCCGACCCAAATTATTTTGACCTTGTGCTTCATCCTGGATGGTCAACAGCAAACCCCGGATTTGACAAGCATTACTGGATATGCTATTATAACAACAGCCCTGCCCCGCAAAATGTGCTGATACGCTTTACTTATGATTCTTTATTGCAATACACCAGCTGTACACAAGGAGGAGTAAATTATCCTGTACAACATAAAATAGAATGGACATTGAATAATGTTACACCAAGCAATATATGGGATTGGAATACCAAACCCGAAATTTATTTCCATGTGCCTGCTACTGTTAGCATAAATACAATGCTGCATTCCTGTTTTGAAATTTTACCAATAGTTGGAGATGTGAATCCTTCTGATAATTCATTCTGTTATGATGAAACAGTCACAGGTTCGCATGATCCGAATTCAAAAACTGTTTATCCTGCCGGCGAGGGAAGCGAAGGAATTATTTCACCTAATGATTCCACTTTGCTTTATACTATACATTTTCAAAACGATGGAAATGATACAGCATTTACAGTTGTAGTTGTTGACACCTTGTCTCCTTATCTTGATCCTGCAACTGTGATTCCTGGTGCTGCTGATCATGCATACACTTTTGATCTTTCAGGACAAGGCATACTTACATTCCGATTCGACAATATTCTTTTGCCCGACAGCAATGCAAACGAGCCAGAAAGTAATGGCTATTTGAATTTCACAGTAAAGCTAAGAAAAAATCTTCCCGAAGGTACCGTAATCACAAATACTGCGGCAAATTATTTTGATTTCAATGCACCTGTAAATACGAACACTGTTAAAAACACTATGTCATTACATCTGACTGTTGCAGAACAATTATTGAACAATGACATAATAAAACTATTTCCCAATCCCACACAGGATGCATTGAATATTGAAATGCTGAATGATGTTTATTATCCATGCAAACTGAAAATTTACAACGAACTTTCAGGTTATATTTTTCAAACAGAAATTACAAAATCATTTTCTACAATATATTGCAACAATTGGAAAAGTGGTTTTTATTTCTATACAATCGAAGATACCAAAGGCGCTGTAATCAGCAGGGGGAAGATAATTGTGCAATAATTTAAAAAGAAAAATCATACATTAAAAAGAAAGCCTTTCAAAACAGAAAGGCTTTCTTTTCATATTAATATTTTTGTTTATTCTCCCGAAGGTTTCTTTTTATTTGTTTCCGTTTCAGGAGTTTCTTTTTTACCTGTTGCTGCTTTGTCAACTTTCCCGCTTTCATTTTCAGAAGCGTTGCCATTTAATTCGAATTTGTATTTACCGGCAAAGCTTTTTTGCAGGGAAACAAAATCTTCAACAGCCTTATTTAATTTATCGTCAATTTTTTTCGACAATTCAATTACTTTATCATCGTCTTCCTGCGTATAAAGACTGTCAGGGGTTTTGGCATATTTAATCATATCTCTGTAATTACTGTCGACAACCGATCTGTATGTTGCAAACACTTTTAATGCAGCATCTTTCAAATCACTTTTACCATCGAAAGCATTCATTTTTTTCACTGCATCAGCAGAGGAATCAACCTGAACTGATAATTCCGCAAGCAGGACATCAAATTTTTCTGGCATATTTTTACTGATAGCTTCAATAAGTGCTGATTCTTTTTCAAAAACTTTTGTCTGCTCGCTCACAAGTGCATCATTATATTTGACTGCATCATCAGTTGAAGGACCGCACGAAACCAGCAGTGATGAAATAAACAAAGAACTTAAAACTGTTGCGAAAAGTTTTTTCATAATAGGATTTGTTAAATGAAAATATTTTTTATTCTTATCAACAAAAATAAATAAAAACATGATGCAAAAAAACAAAGTGTAAGATTCATTCCCCCGCCTGTCATTCTGAGTGTGCATTGTATCGAGGGCTAGGCAGATAGCCATTGTTCTATTGTCAGGCTGAGTTAATCGAAGTCTGACAACAATCATTCCCAGTCACACTAGATAAACTCGGTGAGACAATAGCATTTATTAAGTCTTCATATTTTAGTACTTTTGCATTATAGCAATGAAAACCTCAGTAAACAATATTGAAATCATGGCCCCTGTTGGTTCGTACGAATCATTAATGGCAGCCATCCAGGGTCGTGCTGATGCTGTGTATTTTGGTGTTGAGCATCTGAATATGCGTTCGCGCTCTTCAAATAATTTTACAATTTCTGATCTCGAAAAAATTGTTGCCATATGCAATGAAAATCATATCAGGACATATCTCACACTAAATACTGTCATTTACGACAACGAAATTGCACTGATGAAATCGATTGTGGATGCAGCTAAAGTGAATGGAATCAGCGCTATCATTGCCTCCGACATGTCGGTAATTAATTATGCAAAAAGTACAGGTGTTGAAGTTCATATGTCTACCCAATGCAACATTACAAATATTGATGCAGTAAAATATTATGCCTATTTTGCTGATGTAATGGTTACTGCCAGGGAACTTTCACTGAAGCAGGTTGCAGAAATCATAAGGCAAATTGAAAATGAAAAAATAACCGGACCTTCCGGAAATCTCGTCAGCATTGAAGTTTTCGCGCATGGTGCTTTATGCATGGCTGTATCAGGAAAATGTTACCTGAGCCTCGATAATATGAACTATTCCGCAAACCGCGGTGCCTGCTTACAATTGTGCAGAAGAAAGTACGAAGTGAAAGATAAAGAAGAAGGATACGAACTGGAAATCGATCACGAATACATCATGTCGCCGAAAGATCTTTGCACTATTGGTTTTCTTGATAAAATTTTAAATGCAGGTGTCAAAGTATTTAAGATCGAAGGCCGCGGCCGTTCACCCGAATATGTAAAAACTGTAACGCGTTGTTATAAGGAAGCAGTGACTGCATTTTGCGAAGGAACATATACCGAAGAAAAAATAATTAATTGGACAAAACAGCTGGGTTCAGTTTACAATCGCGGTTTTTGGGATGGTTATTACCTTGGCAGAAAACTCGGCGAATGGACAGAAAAATACGGATCGCGCGCCACAAAAACGAAGGTGTATGTTGGCAAAATCAACAATTATTTTTCAAATTTAAATGTTGCTGAAATTAAAGTTGAATCACATGACTTTAAATCCGGTGATGAAATAATTATTATCGGCCCCACTACAGGTATTGTTGAAATGAATATTTCCGAAATACGCATAGAACTTGCTGCTGTTACTACCGCAATAAAGGGAGATGTTTGCTCCATCCCGGTTCCCGAAGTGGTCAGAAGAAATGACAAGGTTTATAAACTTGTTGATTCGGAAGAATTGTAATTGAAAAGATATTAATCACATTTTACCTTACTTTAAAAGCAGTCCCTTCTGGTTTTTTTATATACACGTTATGCGCATTCCATTTTTAAATGATTGCAATGTTCAGAAATGTCATTCTTACCCCTTCAAAACATTATCTTATATTTTGTATTAAGATATCTGTCTAATTTAACAAAAAATACATTCTAAAACACTTGATTTCGCTCGTGCTTTTAGTTATATTTGGATGTTAATAAAAGTTCTATTTTAATAAAAGCTGAGCACCCTTGATGAATGCTAATGTAATTCCCAATTACAGATGAAGCATTGCTGAAACCGGCGTTATAACAATCTAACTGTTTAATTGTTTAAATTATAAGCCATGGGTAACTCGTACACGAATAATAAGTTGGTCAACCTATTTTTAAATTCTCAAAAGCCTGTCATATCAACTAATTCAATAAATTTTGCTTTTTTTAACTCATTCCGAAGTGCTCTATTAACACTATTCATAATTATTACCATGAGCTTTAATAGTTGGAGCCAAGTAAATATTGGGACAACATTGCCTTCAACTATTACGCAGAATTTTGATGGACTTCCTTCTGGATCAGCGGTAACATGGGCCGATAACTCAACACCGCTTGTTGGATTATATGGCAGTGTCACAGATAATAGTGTTCCATCTACTGCATCATTTAATGGAAGTATATTAGGCACAAATGCCGGATCTACTGGCACAGCTAATATTTATAATTATGGTTCTGTATCTTCAACGGATAGAGCAATAGGCGCGGTTTCATCTTCCCCTATTTCGGGTTCAACATACTACATCGGAATGCGGCTCAAAAACAATTCTTCATCAGCAATTACTGCGCTATATATATCTTATAACGGTGAGCAATGGCGACAAAATTCTGTTGCACAAACAATGACATTTGATTATCAGATTGGATCGACAGTCACATCATTGTCTTCCGGATCTTGGACAGCAGTAAGTTCACTTAATTTTACAGCACCTAATGTCGGTACTGCAGGTGCTTTAGATGGGAATCTTACAGCAAACAGAACAGCAATTTCTTCAACAGTTGCATCAATTTCTATTCCTGCCGGTTCGGAAATTATGCTAAGATGGACGCAATCAGGAAGTAATAGCCATGGTTTGGCTGTTGATGATATATCAATAACGGCATTTGCTGTAGCACCTACTATTACTGTATCAAAAACTTCATTGGACTTTGAAAAAGTTTATACAGGTTATCATTCATTGCCTCAGTCATATACGGTCACAGGGACAAATCTTGCAGCCAATATAACAGTTACTGCTCCAACAGGTATTGAAGTAACTAAAACTTGTGGCTCTGGATGGTCAAGTACAGCAATACTTACACAAAGTTCAGGCTCGGTAAACGCAACTGTTTATGCCCGCTATACAGGAGGTGCTATAAGTTCAAATATTACGCAATCAACAGCTGGTGCAACTACAAAAAATGTTTCCATCAGCGAAACTGCAAACTCGACTAATTGTCCAGGTACATATTATAGTGCTGCCACTGGTACTGGGGCCACATTAAAAACAAGCTTATATAATATAATTAATTCACATACTTCTGTGTCTTATAATGGTTTATGGACTGCATATGCAACAACTGATGAATACCCTGATGGTAAAATCTGGGATATGTATTCTGGCACAGATGGCTGTTCATCGCCCGCTTATGAATTCACTTATAATACTGCACAATGCGGCTCATATTCGGTGGAAGGAGATTGTTACAATAGAGAACACTCCTTTCCCAAAAGTTGGTTTAATGAAGCAACACCGATGTATACCGATTTATTTCATATTGTACCAACCGATGGAAAAGTAAACGGAGAGAGGAGCAATTATCCCTTTGGTGTAGTTACTTCACCAACCTATACTTCTTCCAATGGAAGTAAACTTGGACCTAACACATATGGTAGCACATATACAGGTTTAGCTTTTGAACCAAATGATGCTTATAAAGGTGACTTTGCCAGAAATTACTTTTATATGGCGACCTGTTATGAAAATGTTATATCTGGCTGGCAGACAAACGATCCTAGTGGAGATGCTATTCTTGATGGTACATCATTTCCATGTTTTGAGCCCTGGGCATTACAAATGTTGTTGGCGTGGAATGCAGCAGATCCTGTTGACCAAAAAGAAAAATCAAGAAATGATGCGGTCTATTTGATTCAAGGGAACAGAAATCCTTTTATTGACCATCCGGAATATGTTAATATGATATGGGGAACTAGCCCCGCTCTGGCAGTGAGTCCATCATCATTAACAGGATTTACTTATATTTCTGGCGGAGGTCCATCAACATCCCAGTCGTTTATTTTAAGCGGAAGTAATCTTACAGGTTATACCTCAAATATAACAGTCACAGCTCCTTCAAATTTTGAGGTTTCAACTAATAATTCAACTTTTGCTACAAGCGTGAATATACAATATACATCTGCTACTTTAACCTCAACGTCAATATATGTGAGACTCAAATCCGGCTTATCTGCAAATACGTATACTGGCAGTATTTCATTAAGTGGTGGCGGTGACCCCGATGGAGCAAGCGTTTCGGTTAGCGGTTCCGTAACTTCAATTACTCCAACATTAACAGTGACACCAGTTTCTTTGACTGGTTTTACATATGTTTCAGGAAGTGGTCCTTCATCATCACAATCCTTTAGTTTAAGTGGATCGTATCTGACCGGTTATCCTTCAAGTATTACAATTACGGCACCGTCAAACTTTGAAGTTTCAACTGATAATTCAACTTTTGCTACAAGCAAAACTGTTTCTTATACTAGCGCAACATTAGCTTCAACATCAATTTATGTAAGATTAGCCACGGGTTTAGCTGTCAATACTTATACCGGATCGGTTACATTGACCGGTGGTGGAGATGCCGACGGAGCAAGTGTTTCAGTTAGCGGCAGCGTAACTTCTTCAGGTGGTTCGTCTGTATGTTTGACCGAAGGATTCATAAATGGAGTTTCTGCACCATCCGGATGGACAATAACAGTTGGTGGAACCTATACAACTGCACCATACATTGGATCGGCAACCCCCTCTCTAAAGATGAGTGCCACCGGAAATGTTATTGAAACTGCAGTAGTATCAAATGCAACTCAATTGAAATTTTGGCTATACGGAAATGGTACCCCTACCACAGATAAACTATTGATTCAAGGATGGGATGGCTCAACCTGGCAAACAATTGAAAATTTAACCCCTCCAACTTCATCTGGAATAACAAAAACATATAACTCAAGTTCAACTCCTGCTTTAGCCGCTGGTTATACAAAGTTCCGATTTACCTATACAAAAGTTTCTATAAATTGTGGATTCGATGATGTTGAAGTTACATGCGGATCTACTGCAGTTCCAGACATTGCAATTGCTACTGCAAATCCTGCTGTTGCTGCAGCAAACGATATGCAAGGTTCAGTAAAAAAACCAATTTACAAATTTACTACAGCAATTACCACATCTGATGCTACATTAAATTCTGTTGCATTTACAACAACAAATTCTTCATCGACTGATATTACAAAATATCAGTTATGGTATAAATCATCTGATGATCTTAGTACTGCAGTTCAGATAGGTTCAAATATCACAACCAGCTTAGGTACAGGAACACATACTTTTTCAGGGCTATCACAAATAATATCTTCAGGAACTACAGGCTATTTCTGGATTACTGCCGATATTTCTGCGACTGCAACTGTCAATAATACTTTCTCTGTAAGCACAGCATTATTGGCTGGGGATTTGGCTTTCGCAAGTGGAAATAAAACTGTTACAGCTTCTTATTCTGGGGGAATGCAAACGATATCAGGTATACCAATAATAACTCTGTCAACAGCAACATTGTCGGGTTTTTCATACATTGTTGGATATGGCCCATCTACCCAACAGACTTTTACTGCAAATGGTTCATACTTAACTACCGATATTTCGATTACAGCACCAGCTGATTATGAAATATCCACAACCTCTGGTTCCGGCTTTGGAAGTTCGGTGACATTGACTCAATCTGGTGGTTCTGTTGCCACAACTACAATTTATGTTCGTCTCAAAGCCAGTTTGATTGCAGGAAATTATGACAGTGAAACGATTACTGCAAGCAGCACTGGTGCTGCAAGTCAAACAGTATCTTGTAACGGATCCGTTTCAACACCTGCAATATCGCTTTCAACGTCAACCTTGTCGGGCTTTACATATATTGCTGGCAATGGTCCTTCTGGCCAACAAACATTCACTGCAAGTGGTTCGAATCTGACTGCAAATATATCAATTACCGCACCCGCAGATTATGAAATATCTACCACTTCCGGCTCTGGTTTTGGTAGTTCGGTGAATTTAGCTCAATCAGGTGGCATCGTTAATACAACAACTATTTACGTTCGATTAAAAGCCAGTTTGAGTGCAGGAAATTATAATAGTGAAACGATTACAGCAAGCACTACAGGAGCAGCAAGTCAAATGGTTAGCTGCAATGGAACTGTAATTTCTTCCACAATTACAATATCTCCTTCAACATTATCCGGGTTCGCTTATGGATATGGTAACGGCCCGTCATCTCAGCAAACATTCACTGCCAGCGGTTCGAATCTGACTGCAAACATTTCAATTACTGCACCCACAGATTACGAAATATCTATCACTTCGGGCACTGGTTTTGGTAGTTCGGTGAGTCTGACACAATCGAGTGGTACTGTTGCGACAACCACAATTTATGTTCGTTTAAAAGCAAGCTTAGCTATTGGTACTTATAACAATGAAACAATTTCAGCAAGCAGCACAGGGGCAACAAGTCAAACAGTAACCTGCAGCGGAACTGTAACATCAGTTACGCCCGTATTGACTGTTTCTCCCTCTTCTTTATCTGGTTTTACGTATGTGGCAGGAGCAGGTCCATCTTCATCTCAAACCTATAATTTATCTGGCCTTAACCTGACTGGTGCACCCGGAAGTATTACAATCAGTGGATCCACAAACTATGAAGTTTCGACTGACAACTCAACGTTTGGTGCAAGCAAAACAGTAGCGTTTACTTCTGCCACCTTAGCTTCAACACCATTCTATGTCCGCCTGAAATCCGGTTTATCAGGTGCTGCATATAATGGTGAATTAATTGCAAATTCTGGTGGAGGCGCCTCCACTGTTAATATAGCATGTTATGGGACTGTTTCAAGCACAAGTTGTGGAATGGTAACCGCTTTTTCTGATGATTTTAACCGTGCTACTTTAAGCCCTGGCGGGACTCCTTCAATGACTTATACCAGCACATTAGGAACTGGGGTTACGGCAAGTACAATTAGCAGTTCCTATCTTAGCATAATAAATAATACAACAAATGCAGTTTCTTATGTATCAGGTCCGGTTAGTACATTTTCCTCTCCATATTCATCTACCTTAAGTGCTAATACAGGCACGGTCACTTGGACATTTAATTTTAGATGGAACAGACCAAGTTCAAACAACCCTGCAGCTCCTGCAAGTGGGGCTTATGGCCAGGCCATCATATTAGCATCTTCAAGTGCTACCTTTACAAGCTCAACCGGATATGCAGTTGTTTACGGTAATTCATCTACTCCTGACCCGATTCGCTTAGTTAGATTTAGCGGTGGTGTTACCGGCACCTTGACTAATATTTGTTCGAGTGCTGCTTCCGATGTTGCAAATACAAATAATTATGCAAGCGTTCGAGTTTCGTATGTACCATCTACAAACACATGGTCTTTGTATGTTCGAGATGATGGTGCTTCTGCTTGGACAGACCCTTCTTCTGGAGTTACAACCCAAAAAGGATCCAGTACTGTAGATAATACTTATACTGCCACCTCTCTTACTCATTTTGGATTTTTATGGACTAATGCTGGTACATCAGGTACGTCAGGAGATTTTGATAATTTTAAAGTAACAGTTGGTGGCAATCCTTCACCAACTCCTTATAGTGTTACAGGAGGTGGATCATTTTGTTCGGGAGGATCAGGTGTTGCAGTAGGGTTAGATAATTCACAATCTGGTATTAGTTATCAATTGCAAGTTGGAAGTACAAGTACAGGTATACCAGTGACTGGAACAGGTTCTGCTATCAGTTTTGGAACCCAAACAACAGCAGGTATTTATACAATAATTGCTACAAACACAACAACAGGCTGCACAACGACAATGAATGGTAATGCAAGCATTGTTGTCAATGCAAAGCCTACTGCCACTGCCACCAACAATGGTCCTGTTTGCGCAGGTGCTTCACTGACTCTTACCGGTGGACCGGGGAGTATGACTACCTATGCCTGGAGCGGGCCTCTGTCGTATTCTAATGCTACGCAAAGTCCTACCGTCTCTGCCAATG